>Ga0316204_10000577_pt1 | contig 129994 bp, 111 predicted proteins | sample 6monrhotite_MG_2_FD_205661 | JGI IMG/M metagenome (GOLD analysis project Ga0316204, IMG submission 205661) | Microbial mat bacterial communities from mineral coupon in-situ incubated in ocean water Damariscotta River, Maine, United States -... | ecosystem: Environmental > Aquatic > Marine >...
GGACGGAGACCCTGGCGCGCATTCATTTCCTGCGCCAGCAAATGGTCAAATCCGAAGGCCGCACCAACAATTGCTTGGCCGACTTCATCGCGCCCATGGGCTCGAACGTCAATGATCACATCGGCGGTTTCGCGGTCACGGCGGGCATCGGTATCGAGAAAAAATCGGCCGAGTTCCAAGCCGCGCATGACGACTACAGCGACATCTTGCTCAAAGCCCTGGCCGACCGCTTGGCGGAAGCCTTCGCCGAACGCATGCACGAACGCGTGCGCAAAGAATTCTGGGCTTATGCGGCCGAAGAAGACCTCGCCAACGAAGACCTGGTCAAAGAAGCCTACGACGGCATCCGCCCGGCACCCGGCTATCCGGCGTGCCCCGATCACACGGAAAAAACCACGCTGTTCAAACTGCTCGACGCTACAGCCAACACCGGCATCGAGCTCACCGACAGCTACGCCATGATGCCCGCCAGCTCGGTCTCAGGCTTCTACCTCGCCCATCCCCAAGCCAAATACTTCGGCATCGGCAAAATCGCCAAGGATCAGGTCGAAGACTACGCCAAACGCAAAGGCGTCAGCGTCGAAGACGCAGAACGCTGGCTGGCGCCGAGTTTGGGGTATGTGCCAAGATAACTTTGCATCATCAGCCTCTAAATAATGAAAGGCCGCCTGAAAGGGCGGCCTTTTTCGATACTTAAATACCAATCACTGGTTTCTCTTTAGTATATAATATTCTTATTAGTGGTGATTCTGGTTGGGGTTCTTTGTGTAATGGCAGGTAAAGATAAGATAGAAAAGTACGTCATTGATCCGGTTGATGGGATGCGGGCTGAGGTTGTAGGTGAATGGGTCTGTAAAGAGAAGCACAAGAGACTTGTTTATTATGTAGATGCATCACGCGAGGCGCGAAAAAAATACATTCACCGTGCAGGAGCGACTCTTATTGATCTTTATTGTGGGCCCGGCCGTATCCAAAATAGAGATACAAAAAAATTTCATGATGGCGGTGTCGTGGCTGCCTGTAGGAAAGCACGAGAAGAGGGGGTGCCATTCACTGAGGTTCACATTGGCGATATTGATCCAGAAAATATAGAACCGTGTATCTCACGATTAAAAAAAATGGGTGAAAATGTATTTCATTATGTTGGGCCTGCCGAACAGACCGTTGAGAAAGTTGTTAAAAAATTAAACCTTTATGGGCTCCATCTTGCATACTTGGATCCATACAATCTCCAGGCGCTGCCATTTACGATTATTGAACATTTAGCGAGCCTAAAACGTATGGACATGTTGATGCACGTGAGTGCTCAAGACCTCCAAAGAAATATGGAAAAATTTATTAAAGCAGAAACTTCACCGCTAGATATATTTGCACCCGGTTGGCGAGATGTAGTCAAAAACCCTTCCTTGCCAAATCATGCAATGAGGGCTGATGTTTTGGAGCACTGGATTGAGTTGGTACGTCAACTTGATATGAAGCCGTCTGAAAATTTCACTTTGATCACCGGTTCAAAAAATCAGCGATTGTATTGGTTGGCGTTCGCTAGCAGGAATCCACTTCCAGATAAAATATGGAATGATATTCGTAATCTAAATAAACAAGGAGAATTGCTGTAGCTATTCGGCAGCAAATAATTTCTTCTGGGATATAGATGGATATTGTCCCCAAATGCGCCCTTCAAGTTCTCGCCCGTTTTCTTTGGGGCGGAAGCCGCCCCATTGTTTGAAGAAGAAGGAGACGTTGGCGGTTTGGCATTGGTCGCGGATGTCGGTGACCCAGGCTTGTTCGATGGGGCGGTGGCGGGGGCCGCTTTCGCCGCCGACGATGACCCAGTGCATGGCGGAAAGATCCATCTCGCCAATCGGGCCGATCAGCGGTTCGAGCGACAGAAAGCGCACCGTGGCGTTGGTGTCGTTCAAGTGTTTGATGCGGGATTTTTTGCTGCCGTCTTCGACCGAGACGCCCAGCCAAATGTTGGCGGGCGCGGCGGCGTTTTTATAGCGTTTGTTCACGTATGCTTTGAGCCGCGATGAGCGCTTGGTCAGCACTTGGAAGGTGTGCTGGCTGGCGGCTTCCATGGTGTCGAACACTTGGTCCACGTAGCTGTAGGAAATTTCCTTGTGGAACAGATCGCTCATGGAGTTGACGAAAATCATCCGTGGCTTTTTCCACGTCAACGGCTGCTCGAGACGCGCCGGGCGCAGGGTGAGGTCAAAGCCGGTCTCGAACGGGTGACCGGGCACGCCACGAAAGCGTTCAGAAAAACGTTCCGCATAACAGTTGTCGCAGCCCGCGCTGATCTTGGTGCAGCCCGTCACCGGGTTCCACGTCGCGTCGGTCCATTCGATTTCAGAAGTCTGCGCCATACAACCACCAAGAACAAAACAGGAACAATTATACACAGCCTGTGGATAAATTGCCACGCGGCAACTGAAAATTTCGTAAAGATTCTTGCGATAGTGTGAGGTGGCACACGCTTACGCTGCGCCATCATAAGCGCCGGGGCTCGGGCGCGAAAAAGGCCGCCCCCTCCCCGGGGCGGCCTCATATCGATCAACACTTGAGAAAGCGTCAGTTGCCGTACTTCTGTTCGTGTACGGTTGGCGTGGTGGTGCGGATTTTGACGTCTTGCTCAGGCGACGAGGTCCGACCCTTTTCCATGTTCATTTCATACTCAGAGTTCTTGGTGTTGCCGACTTTCGGATCGCTGCTGGCCGCGCTTTTCGGAAGGATCCCCAAATCCATCAGCACATCGTAGCGCGCCTTGGTCATCGGCTCGTTGGCTTCTTTGGCGTGTTCGGAAGCGATGGTTTCCAAGATCGGAGATTGCTCCATCTGATCGGCGGTGTAATCGTCCACTTCGAAGCCGGAAAAATTCACATCGACCTCGCTGTCGCCGAGACCAAAACTGTCGAGCACTTCCTGGGAAGCGGCCTCAAGCGGGATGCCTTTTTCGGCGGCTTTACGGCGCGCCAAGGCGCTCAACACGCGCTCATCGATGTGACGTCCCGTAATGGAGATTTCGCCCTTTTTCAGCGCGTCATAATACGCCTTACCGCCAACCTTGCGCGGATCGGCTTTGCGCGTCATATGCGGCATGATGATGCCTTTGTCGGCCTGGGCGTCGTAAGCCGCCTTGGTCGGCGGATCGGCCTGGACGACCATCGGTACCGCCACAATAGCCGTAAAGGCCGCGAGTGCGGATAGTGTAAACTTCCTCATAAAATACCTCCTCTTGTCAGACATTCAGATGCACGTTGAATGATCTTTTTTGTTGTATGGAGCCCATTCTTGCGCATGCCCGCGTCGTTCTGAAAGAACTTTTCTTTCCCCCGGATCAGATTACAATTTTCTAATACATATGGATAAAGTGCAAGAAAATAGTGTGAAAATGGCGCGCGGCTGGTTCTCCGGTGATGGTAAATGTTTTTATGGATGAGTTCGAATGTTGTTAAGGTCGGCGTGTAGGCCTTGTGGGCTGTGCCTCATTAGAATTTGGTAATGAACGCCACATCACATATTGACGGGCTGAATAAAAGACCAAGATATTGTGATGTTGGATTTATTTCAGACTTTGACGGGCGTTGATGGCGAACAAGCGCCGACAAATTTATTTTAAGTTTTATGACTAAATTCCAAATTCCCTCCGTTTAAGGGGGGATTTAGCGCTACGGACCCGAAATGAGCTAGGCGACGATCAGCCGCCGCATGGCTGATCTGAGCGCGGTGCAAGGTTCAAGTCTGGTGAGGCATTGCGCCGAACGGGTATAATGTTAAGAAGGTGCGAAATTATGAAGGCGGGCGCGCATCGGGCGCACGAAACCCGCCATGGAGCAAAGCATGGCACGTATCCTCATCCTCGGTGGCGGGTTTTCCGGCGTTTTTACGGCTAAGAACTTGGCGAAATGCGCACCGCTGGGCACTGAAGTGGTGCTGGTCAGCGAAACCAACTATTTTACCTTTCAGCCGTTGTTACCCGAAGTCGCCGCAGGGGCGCTGAGCGCATCCGATTCTGTGACCCAGCTGCGACAATTGCTCAAAGGCCACAACGTTAAGATCGTCCAGGCTGAGGTCTTGAACATCGACTTCACCGCTAAAACGGTGACAGTGACCCAAGGCTCAAAACGCCGCATCAAGGATATGAGCTACGATCAGTTGGTTGTCGCCATGGGCCAAGTGGTGCGCTTGGACCGGGTGCCGGGTTTGGCCGAGCATTCATTTCCCGTCAAAACCACCGCGCACGCGCATCGTCTGCGCAACCACGTGATCAATTGCTTGGAATATGCCGACGGTGTTGAGGATCCGGTGGTGCGCGCGCGTCTGTTGACCTTTGTCGTCATCGGCGCGGGCTTTTCCGGGGTGGAAACCATCGGTGAAGTGAAGGACATGATCGATCGATCACTCAAGTTCTACCCCAACGTCACAAAGTCTGAAATCCGCATGGTACTGGTCGAATTCGCCGGACGCATTTTGGGCGAGTTGCCTGAAAGCCTGGGCCATTACGCGCAAAAGCGGTTGCAGAAGCAAGGCATCGAAGTGTGGCTCAACACCGGGGTCAAGGCGGCCAGCTTCTTTAATGTCGAAATGAACGACGGTCGGGTGTTGGACACCTCAACCATCGTCGCCACCATCGGCAACGGCGCTTCGCCGATGGTCGAAGCCATGGACGTCGAAAAAGAACGTGGCAAAATCAAAACCGACGCATTCATGCGTGTTGCCGGACCCGATGGCGTGTGGGCCGTGGGCGACGTGGCGCTGATTCCGATGAAGGACAAAAAGGGCAATGACACCTTCGCCCCACCGACCGCCCAATTCGCGGTGCGTGAAGGTGCGCAGTTGGCGCACAACATCGCGGCGTCGCTAAAGGGTGGGGCTCTTAAACCGTTTCATTATGTGCCGCGCGGATCGATGGCGTCGATTGGCAATTACCGGGCCGTTGCCGACACCATGGGCTTTCGTATGTCGGGCGTTCTGGCGTGGTTGATGTGGCGGGCATTTTATCTGGGCATGCTGCCCGGCATGGTGACCAAAATCCGGGTCGTGATTGATTGGGTTATGGATTTGTTCGCCGCGCGTAATTTGGGTCAGATCTCCGAACTCAAGACCGGGTCGGCCAAATTTATGCGCTACACCAAAGGCCAAACGGTGTTTGAGCCGGGCATGACGGCGAACGGTTTTTACACCATCGTCGAAGGTTCATTCGGCATCTGCATCGAATCGGCCAAGGGTGGTGAAACCTTCAAGCGTATCTTGAAAAAAGGCGATCACTTTGGTGAACGGGTGCTGTTTCGCCCTGACAAACGCATGCACACGGGCCGGGTTGAAGCCCTGGAAGATTCAGTGGTTTTGCGTTTGGAAAAGCAGGACTTTTGGAATTTGGCGCATTCGATGCCGATGCTGGAAAACTATTTCCGCGATTATATCAAAGAGAAATTTCCCGAAGACCTTCAGCCCGAAAACCTTCATGCCGAAGAGGTCGAGCCGCCAGCTGACCCAACTTAGGTCGGCGTGTGTATAGGGGGGTGTTGTTTGACTTCGCCTTTTTCGACCAGGAACGACACGAACTGTAAGTCGCCCTTGACCACATCTTCGATCAGCAGCGTCGCCATCTCGTCAAAACATCTGCTGATGCTGTCGGGACGGCTTCTGTCCATACACAGGACTTTAACCGACTTGGCCTTGAGGATCAGTTCGCTGTGAAAAACGCTATGATCGGCAAGTCCGGGATAGCCGAGTTCAGCCAGCAATTGCTCTTCTGATTTGAAATGATTGATGCATATTTCCAGAAAATCATCCAATAGCTTTGAGCAACGATCATACTCGCCCGCCAAAATAGCCTCGGAAACATTGTTGATGGCGCCGACGATCTTGAGGTGCTCCGCATCAATTTTCGGATGCCCTGTGAGAAATGTTTCGAGAAGTTCGATTTTCATAAGGGCGACTTTCGGCTCATGACGAAGGGGTCATGCATGTTAAAGGCCTTACAATTGTACTGCGAATTGACCAGTGACTAAAGCTATCCCGTGGGATTTCTTGGCATTATTGGGCGGGTGCTTCTTGTTTTGTTTTCGCCTTGCGCCGTTCCAGCCGTCGGGTTTGGATCAAGCGGTTCATTTCCGATTTAACCTTGGCACGTTCGGCGGAATCGTTCGACTTGGCCAGAAGCGCCCGGTAGTGCTTGCGTTCCACGTCCGTCAGCAAGCTGGTGTCGTGGGCGGCTTGGGCATAGGCGTTGGCGCCGCTGAACAGGGCCAAGCCGAAGGCCGCAGCCAGCAGCCAAGATGGACGAAAGAAGGACATATGATCGTTCCCCAAAAAGGTTCGCGGACAAGGTAGCGGGGCTGGCGCACAAGTCAATGTGCACGTAGACGGTCCAGTCGCAAGCGGTCGCGCTCATCGCCAAGCCGCCACGATGTCGCCAGCACCGCCATCAACGCGCCGATGGATGTGGTGCCGGCCAACAAGAACATGATGAGGATTTGGTATTTGACCGCTTCAGTGGGATCGACCCCAGCAAGAATTTGTCCCGTCATCATGCCCGGCAGCGAAATCAGGCCCGCAGCAGACATGGCGTTGATAATCGGCATTAGGCCCGCACGCATGGCTTCGCGCACATAAGGACGCACCGCATCGCGGCGGGTGTGGCCGAGGACCAGACGCGCCTCAATGGCGTCTTTTTCGCGTTTTAGCGTCGTGCTGAGGCGTTCCATCCCCACAGCAATGCCGGTCAGCGTATTGCCCAGCATCATGCCCAAAAGCGGCAAGGCGAAGCGGGGATCATACCATGGCTCCGGTCGGATTGCGGTGGTCAGCGCCAAGATGGTGACGATGCCGCCAGCCGTGATCAACGATGTGGTGGCGATGGAGTAGCTCCACCCCCCCCGCAGCCTTAAGTTTTGTCTGGCTGTAACCTCGCGCCCCGCCAATAAGATCATGGTCAAGGCCGCCAAACCGGTCCACCACGGCGACACCAGTTCGAAGAGAATTTTCAGCACCAACCCGATGAGGCTCAGTTGCACGGTGGTGCGCAGCGCCGCGATGCCTAGAGATTTCTCCAGGCCAAGGTTGAGCGCGATCGAAAGCCCCCCGGCCAACAGCAGCAACACCGAAGCGATGGCCAGATCGATATAACTCAGTTGTACGTAAACAGCGGTCATGGCGCCGCCTCTTGAAGCCTGCCATCGTAAAAATAAAGGCGGCGCGTGCCCAGACGTTCGGCCTGCGCCGCATCGTGGGTGACGAACATCACCCCCACACCGTTTTGGGCGATATCGGTGATGAGCTTTTCGGCGCGCGCCGCGTTGTCGCTATCCAGGCCCGATGTGGGCTCGTCTAAAAGTAAGATTTTGGGAGCATGCGCCAAGGCCCGCGCCAGCGCCAGGCGTTGGCGTTCCCCGGTCGATAGGTTGGCGACCTGCCAGCCCAATGCGGTGCTTTCCAGGTTGAGGCGATGCAGGGTGTCTTTTACGCGCGCGCGTTCCAGGCCCGCAAAGTGCGGCTCCACCGTGTCGGCCCACCAACCGGTATGGGCGGGCACGTACATGACCTGTTTGCGCCAGTCGGGCGCATCCATGGCATTGCGGTCGTCGCCCAATAAGCGCACGTCACCTTCGTTGGGGTCCAGATCGGCAATTGCGCGCAGCAGCAAAGACTTGCCCACGCCGCTCGGCCCGGTCAATGCAACGATCTCTCCGCCAGCGACATCCAAGTCGATAGGGCCGATGGACAGGCGTTTGAGGTTACGTACACTCAGCATGGATCAGCTTTAACATGGACTGGTGTTCGGTCAAACCGTGCTAGCAGCCTTTATCTTGGCGGTGGCGATTTCACGCATGCGGAATTTTTGCAGCTTGCCGGTTACGGTCATCGGGAATTCTTCGACGAATTCGACGTAGTGCGGGACTTTGTAGTGCGCCAAGCCGTCCCGGCAGTACGTCTTAATGCCCTCCTCACTCAGCGTCTGTCCCGCGTGCAGCTTGACCCAGGCCATGGTTTCTTCGCCCAAGCGTTCATCGGGTACGCCGAACACAGCAGCTTGGGCGATGGCGGGATGTTCGAACAGCCACGCTTCGACTTCGGCGGGATAAATGTTTTCGCCACCGCGAATGATCATGTCCTTGATGCGCCCGGTGATGCGTACATATCCTGCATTATCCATGGTCCCCAAATCACCTGAATGCAGCCAGCCTGCCGCGTCGATGGCGTTGGCGGTCGCGTCTGCGTCGCCATAGTAGCCTTGCATGATGTGATAGCCGCGAAAGCACACCTCGCCAACTTCGCCGATGGGCAAGGTCGCGCCGCTTTCGGGATGGGTGATCTTGACCTCTTGGTGGGGTAGGTTGCGGCCCACGGTTTGGGTGCGCAGTTCGATGCTGTCGCTCGCGTCGGTCAGGTGGGTGAGCGGCGAGGCTTCGGTCTGGCCGTAGCCGATGAGGATTGCGCTGAGGTGCATGTCGTGCATCACCCGCTTCATCAACGCTTCGGGACATGGCGCGCCTGCCATGATACCGGTGCGCAGGGTGCTGAGATCAAAGCTGGCAAAGCCTTCGTGTTCCAACTCGGCGATGAACATGGTCGGAACCCCGTGCAGCGCGGTGCAGTGTTCGGTTTGGATGGTTTCAAGAACCGCCAAGGCATCGAAATGTTCAGAAGCCACGACAATGGACGCGCCGACGCTCAAGCACAACAAGTTGGCCAGTACCATGCCGAAGCAATGATAAAACGGCACCGGCACGCACAAGCGGTCGTGTTCGGTGAAGTGCATGGCGTGGGCGGAAAATAGCGCGTTGTTGAGGATGTTGAAATGCGTCAGCACCACCGCCTTGGGAAATCCGGTGGTGCCGGATGTGTATTGAATGTTTATGGCGTCGTCAGGGTCGAGGGTTTGGGTAACGGCATCGAGGTCAGCGTCCGAAACGCTGCGACCGGCTTCTAGCACGGCGCGCCAATCCTCGCTTTCGATTGCAGGATCAAACACGAAGATGCGTCGCAGTTCAGGGCAGCGCGAGCCCGGCAGTTCAAGCTCTTTGAGCATGGCGAGATAGTCGCTGGTTTTAAAGCGCGGCATCACGAACAAGCCTTGGACTTGAGATTTTTGCAGCGCGTATTCCAACTCACGTGGACGATAGGCAGGGTTGACGTTGACCAGAACCACGCCGATACGCGCGGTGGCGATTTGTAGCAAAAGCCATTCGACGTTGTCGGTCGCCCACACGCCGATACGCTCGCCCTTGTGAAAGCCAAGCGCCAGTATGCCTTTTGCCAACGCATCGCTGTGTTTGATGAGTTCAGCGTAATTGAGACGACGGTTCTGGTGGCGAGAAACGATGGCGTTACGTTCGGGGAAACGATCTGCGATGGCGCGCACGTGGTCGGGGATTGTCGCCCACAGCAGGGGCTGATCGCCGCCGCGATGATGATAACTCAGCTGTTGGGGGTCAGGTTTTGTCATCCTCCACCTCGGCCCAATAGGCGTCCACGCGCGCTTGAATGTCGGCGAGGGTGAAATCGTCGCGCACGGGCTCGAACAGATGTTTAAAGCGGCCTTGCAGCTTGAGATATTCTTCCACCGGCACACGCGGATGCGGGATGCGGGTGTGCGTCACCCGACCTTCGACATATTCTTTGAGCGGCCAGATGCCGGTTTTCACCGCCAGCTTGCCGATCTCCACCGTGAGCTTCGGATCGTAATCCCAACCAGTGGGGCACGGTGACAGGGCGAGGATCAGACGCGGCCCTTTCATGGTCGCGGCTTTTTCAATTTTGCGCGCCAGATCCAAGGGTTCGGCCCCGATCACGGTGGCGACATACGCCGGGTCGTGCGCCGCCCAGATGGAAAATAGGTCTTTTTTGTCGCCCGTGAACCCCAACGTACTGGTCGATGTGCGCGCGCCTAACGGCGTCGCGGCCGAGGTCTGCTGGCCTGTGTTGCCGTAGCCTTCGTTGTCGTAGCAGAGATACAAAAAATCCAAGTTCCGCTCGATCGCACCCGACGTCGCCGACAAGCCCATGCCGTAAGCCGAACCATCGCCGGTCAGCACCACCACGTCGAGGTCTTCGTCATCCGATATACGGCCCTTGGCTTTGAGGATGTCCAACGCGTCGCGCACCCCTTGCGCGCCTGCCGGGGCTGACGCCATGGCGGTGTACAACCACGAGCCTTGGAATGGCGTGAACGGGTAGACCGCCGACAGTGTCATGCAGCCCGCCGCGTTGACGAACACTGTTTTTTTGCCCAGAACGTCATAGACTTCTTTGACCGCTTCCAACCCGCCGCAGCCCGCGCACATGGCGGTGCCCGCGCCGAGCAGATGGGCGGATGGCAAGTCTTTCATGCGGGCGAAGCGGCTGGATTTGCTCACGGCTCATCCTCCTCGTGGCGCAACTCTTCAACGGCGGCGATGGCTTGCAGCTTGCGGATTTCGCGCAGCTCGGTTTCGGTGTAGAGCAATCTGGGCGGCGGCGTTTCGCCGCTTTCAACGGCTTGCAAAGCTTCTGCGGCAAGTGCTGCGTATTCATTAAAGACGATGTCGCGTCCACCCAGCCCGCCGATGGCGCTCATCAACACCGGCGGCATGTTGGCATGGCCATAAAGCACGCTGGCGACTTCGCTGTGCAGCACGCCACCCATGCCCATGGAAATGTTTTGATCGATCACCACCACGGCTTTCTTGTTTTTGAGCGCTTGGCGCAACGCTTCGCCCGGCCATGGGCGGATCAAGACCGGACGCACCAATCCGGCTTTGACGCCCTGGTCGCGTAGCCGATCCACGGCGTCTTGGGCTTTGGTGGCGAACGAACCCATTTGCACGAACACCACTTCGGCGTCCTCAGATTTGTGGGTATGCAGCGCGCCGTACTCACGTCCAAAAACCTCAGCGTAATTTTGGGTGGCTTCATCAAATACGGTTCCGCCAGCAAGCGACGCCAAGTGGGTCTCATAGCGAAAATACGAATACGGTCCACCGCCCAAAACTGCAACGGCTTCGCTGACCGGTTTGTCGGCGCGAAAGGCGTAATCACCGGGATCGAGATCGGACAGGAAACGGCTGACCAACGTGGCATCGGGCAAGGTCACCGGCTCGCGGGTGAACGACAGATAAAAGCCGTCCAAATTGACAATCACCGGAAGGCGCACACGGGGGTCTTCGGTGATGCGCGTCGCCAGCAAAACCGCATCGACGGTTTCTTGGCAGGTCGCCGCGTGCAAGATCAAACACCCGGAATCGCGCGCGGCCAAGATGTCGTTGTGATCGGGTTCCAACGTGATCGGTGCGCTCAATCCGCGCGATACGTTGACCATCACCAACGGCACTCGCCACCCGGCGACGGTGTAGAGCATCTCCATCCCATACAACAATCCTTGGCTCGAGGTCGCGGTGAAGGTGCGCACCCCCGCCGCCGCGCCCGCGCCCGCAGCGGTGATCATGGAATGCTCGCTATCTAATGTGACCATGCGCCCGCCCATCTCGCCACGATCAATCCAGCGGCCTAGCGTTTCGATAATCTCGGTCTGCGGGGTGATGGGAAACACCGGGAAGTACTCAGCCCCCGCCAGACGCGCGCCCCACGCCGCAGCCGCATTGCCGGTGAGCAAAAGACGGGTCATGGCGTGCCTCCTTTATTGGCTGTGGCTTTTTCGGGTTCTGCATGAATGGCGTGCGGCGGGCATTGCGCCACGCAGATCATGCAGCCCTTGCAGTGATCCAGGTCAATCATCGGATAGCCGTTTGGGTCTGCGCTGATCGCGCCGTCGGGGCAAAACGATCCGCACACCCAGTTGCAGCGGTTGCAATGCTCAAGATCGACCACCGGACGCAACGTGCGCCAAAGCCCAGTCTTGATCTGCACCGACGTTGCCGCGCCGTGAATGGTTGGGGCGGACGTATCAGCGTCTTCGTGTTTCAGCGTCACCCAGCCTGTGTCGCCCGGTGTGCTGTCCTCAGTGCGGGGCATGACCGTTCCGGCGTGCGCGGCCATGGCTTCAAACGCGGCGTGGGCGCGGTGTTGATTGGCGGCGATCACGGTGATGCCGTGCCCGTCGAGCTCTTGGGCGATGGCTTGCACGATGCTGGTGGCTTTCAGGCCCAATAACTGTGCGGCGGCACCTGCCAGCACGGCGCCGACATAAGGGCGCTGGCCCGGGTCTTCAGCTGAGAACGACGGCAAATTGATGATTTGAGCGTCGGTATTGAGACGCGAGCGCCAAACTTCAGCATCATCAGTGGTGCTCAAAGCTAATACGGCATGCCCATCCAAGCCCTGCATCACGCCTGCCGCCGGAACGCCGACCAAGGTGTCATCGGCGACCAAAACCAGATCGGGGTGGGGGATCACGCCGCGCTCAAAAATAGGGGACGCATCGGCGCGCACATAGGCGAAAATAGGCGCACCGCGGCGCTCCGCGCCATAACGCGGCGCATCCTGGACCTCGAAGCCTTCGATAAAAAAGGCGCTGCCCAGCATGCGGCTTGCGGTTTTTATGCCTTGGCCACCACGGCCATGAAAGCGAATACGGAACATGTTGAACCTACCCTGTAGGTTGCATTTCACCCCTATATTCTACGCTCAATTTGAAGACTAAAACACCCCGAAGCGGCGTGTCGCCATGGCGGCGCGCACGCGCTCGGACGCCAAACGCACAGCGGCTTCGCGGGTGGTGCCGTGTTCGCGCTTGGCGCGTTCCAAGACTTCGCGGGCATTGTGGGAGATCTTTTCCGAAATGGCGGCGAACGCGCCAGTTTGGGTTTGACCATGATATTCCATCGCCGCGCAGATCACCCCGCCCGCGTTGGCGATGAAATCGGGCACGATCACGACGCCACTTTCTTCCAGTTTGCGTTCGGCTTCTAAGGTGATGGGGATGTTGGCGCCTTGTAAAATCAACTTGGCTTTGAAGTTTTGGTAATTGCCCATATTGATGACGTCGGGGCGCGCGGCGGGAATCCAGATATCGCAATCGACACCGATGACGGCGTCGGGGGGCAGAACTTTACCCGTCCCAAACGTGGTCACCGACTGGCGCGATTTTTTATGTGCGATCAGGGCTTCGATATCAATGCCGTTGGGATCAAAGAGCGTACCCTGAGAATCCGCCGCCGCGACCAGTTGAACGCCTTTTTGCATCAAAAACCGCGCCGCGTGCATGCCGACGGAACCAAAGCCTTGCACCGCCAGTCGTGCGCCATCGAGTTTAAAATCACAATAATCAATCGCAACATCGGCGGATACGGCAAGCCCAAACCCGGTCGCGCCCAGTTCATCCAATGGAATGCCGCCAATGGCGCGGGGCAGGCCCACGGCGCGACCGATTTCGTCTTTGACCCACGCCATGCACTGTTCATCGGTGCCCATGTCGGGGCCGAAGATATAGTGCTGTTCACCCGCCAAAGCCTTGGCGAAGGCGCGGATCATCGGTTCTTTTTCGGCGTGGGACATATGTGGGTTGCCGACGATCACCGACTTCCCGCCGCCGTGTTGCAGCCCGGCAGCGGCGTTTTTCATGGTCATGGAGCGCGCCAGACGAAAGCATTCGGCCAAGGTCACATCCGGGGCCATGCGCAGGCCGCCTATGGATGGTCCGGCGGCGACGTTGTCGACCACCAAGATGCCTTTGACGTTGTGTTTGGGAATGTTGACGTGGATGACCTTGAGCGGGCCTAAATCGTCATTGAAAGAGAATGCGTCAGTCATTGCTTCGGCCTTCCACTCTACCCATCGCTCTATAATTAAAGCATGACTTGGTGGTCCTGGCATCACTCTTTATCGGCATATCAGCGAGGGTGTGAAACAGGCGCCATGATGGCCCGATATAGGTTTGCCCCGACGTTCAGTGGTGATACAGCGCGTCCGTTGCTACGGACCTATGATGTCTCTTACGAATCGGCGCGAGCTTACAACTCGGGAGATGCACTTAAAATGGAGCGCTGTGTTCTGCGTGTGTGAAAGTTAATCGGTATGGATTATGTCAAATCATCTCAAAACGCATGAATCGACATGAAGTGCATGTTTTTACGATAATTTTATGAAATTTTGGGGTGCAAAAGTATTATAGATCTATCATAATAAAAGAGTCGAAGGGCAAAGCCTTTCGCAATCCGGATAGCGGTGCGCAACAGCACCGTGAAGCCGCAAAAGCAATAATAAGTCCAAACAAAAACAATAATATTCATATCACCATCAAACCATGGAGACGACCATGACTGACCTTATTTTTTCTGATCTCACGATTTCCGTAGAAGATCTGGCTCCGCGCGCCAAATCCCTGTCCGATGAACAGCAAAGTGATGTTCTCGGTGGTTGGGGTTGGTTCAAGTCCCGCCGTTCTCGCGCAATGCGTTCACGCCGTATGCGGCGCATCGCGATGCTGCGTCGCCGTCAACAGATGTTGCGCGCTCGTTCGCAAGCACGCGCCCGTAGCCGCCAACGCGCCGCTGCAGCGCGCCGTCGTGGCAAGCGCTCCTACTACCTGCGCAAGGCCGCTTATCACAGCCGTCTTGCCGCTTCCTACCGCCGCGCCGCTCGCGGTTAGCGGTACAGAAAAGAATATGAGCGAGGGAGGGCTTTGGCCCTCCCTTTCTTTTTCTCTTGTTTCTGGAAGCTATGCAGGGGCACATTGCCCACGTCTGTGGCGCGGTGGTTTAGCCGACTGACTTTTGGCTCGACGCCAGATGGTAATAGAAACCATTTAGGGCGATCAGCTCGTCGTGGCTGCCGCTTTCCACCACCAGACCGTTGTTCAAAACCACGATCAGATCGGCATTGCGAATGGTGGACAGGCGATGCGCGATAATGAACACAGTTTTGTCGCTGAAGTGGGTTTTGATGTTTTCCATCACCACCCGTTCGGTTTCATTGTCCAGCGCAGATGTCGCTTCGTCCAACACCAGCATTGACGCCGGTTGCAAAAATGCGCGCGCAATCGCCAAACGTTGACGTTGGCCACCACTTAAATTAGAGCCCTGCTCATCAAGCTCAGTTTCGTAGCCAGCGGGCATTTTGGCGATGAATTCATGGGCTCCGGCCAAGGTTGCGGCTTCGCGCACATCTTCGATGTTTGCATCGGGATAGGACATGGCGATGTTGTCGCGGACGGTGCCTTTGAACATCATATTTTTTTGCGGCACCATCGCGATTTTTTGTCGCAGCGATGGCAGCCACACGTCTTTGATGTCAAAGCCATCGACTAAAATTTGGCCATCGCTGGGCATGTAAAAGCCGTACAGCAATTTGATCAAGGTGGACTTGCCGCAACCGCTGGCCCCGACCAGCGCGACCTTTTGGCCGACCTTAACGGTCAGGTCAATGTTTTGAACAACGTTGGATGGATCGTCGGGTTCATAGCGGAAACCAACGTTGCGAAATTCGACTTCACCGCGCAGACCAGGCAGAGACACCTTGTCCGACTGCGCTTTGCTGTCATTTTCGAATTCGGGTTCTTTTTCTAAAACATCATTGAGACGCTCAATCGCGACGTAGACTTCTTGCAGTTCGTCCCATTTGCCGATCACCGCCATGATCGGGCCTTGTACGCCATTGGCGAAGACCGTAAAGGCGATCAATTCACCAACACTCATATCACCCCAGATTACATAGGCGCCTCCCAGGAACAAGATGGCGATGTCACCAAGGGTGTCGAGCGTGCCGCCGATCAACCCAGCCAGTTGCGACAGCTTTGCGGTTTTGAATTCCAGGTTGGCGACGGAAGCGAAATTGTTTTCGTATTTCCAGCGCGCCATGAAGTCGGCGCCGATGGTTTTAAGTGTTTCCGCGCCTTGAATGGATTCGATCAGGTGGCTTTCTTGTTCCGCTTCTTTGACGAACGCTTCTTTATTCACTTGGCGAATGCGCGGTGAAATGTAGCGAATGGAAAAGAAGTTAAAGGCCATAAAGCCGATGGCGGCCAACGTCAGCCAAGCGTTGAAGTAGATCATGAAGCATAGATAAACGATCGCCGTCATCAGGCTGAGGAACGTCTCAAGCCCGTCTTCAGTGATGAAATCTGAAATTTCTTCGTGTTGTTCAAGGCGGTTGGTGATATCACCTGTGCGCCTGTTTTCAAAAAACTCCAACGGCAATCGCAGCATGCGGTCGTACACTGCAGTCAGCATGGTGATGTTGCAGCGGATCGACAGGCGTAAAATCATCGTATCGCGAATGAATTCCATGGCCATGGACACAAACGCAATGCCCCCCATGAGCACCAACGCAGAAATCAGCCACTGCGTATCGCCTTTCAAGATCACATCATCGACCACAAATTTCGTGAACAACGGCACCGCCACGCCCAAGATCTGCAAAAAGATCGCGGCGATGAAGATTTCACCGATAACCCGTTTATACGGTTCGAAGAAATGCCAAAAGCTCATCAGCGTCGGCTTGCTTTCTTCGAGCTCTTCAAACGTTTGCGTCGGGGTTAGGAATATGGTGTAACGCGACCAACCTTCTTCGAACTCTTCGATGGTCTTGGTCTCAAGGCCTTGTGCAGGATCGGCGATGACGACGTGCGTGTCGGTCACCTCATGGACAACAACCCAGTGATAGCCTTTCCAATTGGCGATAGCGGGAAGCTTGCGTTCGCGCAGTTGCTCAGTGGTGCTGACGAACGGTTCGGCGACAAAGCCGAATTCTTGGGCCGCACGCACGATATTGCTCATCGACGCGCCGTCTTGACGGACACGTGCCACTTCGCGCACGACGTTGATGCTGAGTGTTTTGCCATAGGTCTCGCACACGGTGCACAGACACGCGGCGGAACAATCCATTTGACTGTGCTGGCGCACAGCGGGCGGTTTGGGTTTGAAGAATTTTTTGCGCACGGTTTGCCAAACGCTGTGGGTCTGCACCAACTCGGCTTCTTCGGTTTCTTTGCGGGCCTGCTGCTCGGCAATGCGTTTTTGCCGTTCGGCCTCTTTCCTTTTGTGTTCGGCTTCGCGGTGTTTGCGTTTGTCCTCGCGTTCATCGATTTTTTCGACGCGCACGCGCATCAAGTTTTCAAGGTTGTGCTGCAACGCTTCGTGGGAATGGACCGCGTCTCGGATCACTTGTCCGGGTATCTCGTAAACTTTTCCCTTTTCGTCAGCGATGACGTTTGCGTTGCGCACTTCGCCCGACAAAACAGCGATTTCACCGATGACGTCGCCACGGCTCAACACCGAAATGCGTGAGCTTAGGGCCTCATCGCGAGTCACGGCGAATCGTCCGTCTCTAACGATATAAATGTGGTCTTCGCGCTCGCCTTGCTTGATCAGTTGTTGGCCCACTTCAACGGTCTTGGTTTCGGCGTGTAGAGCCAATGATTCCAATGCTTCATGAGGTAGCCCGGCGAGCGATGGACAGGTTTCCAAGAACGAAACCAACGACGATATTTGCCGCGACTTGACCACTTTTTGGCCAATGTCAGGATTGTTTTTGAGAAACTCGACAAAGGGCGTGCGCTCAATCAGCTTGCACACCACGTGTTCAGAACTGGCTTGGGCGCGATACGGTAATGCGGCAATTTCGAAAAGCGAATGCGAGGCGAAAAATGCCCCATCGTGCAACACATCGACGGTCACCGGGTTTGCCGATTTGGCATCGCGGACCAGATTGATCGCGCCCGACATCAAAAGATAAAGTCCCTGTGGGACGTCGCCTTGTTCGCACAGTGTTTCGGATGGGTTCAGGCGCACCAATCGACCCAGGCCCGCGACGGCCTGCTTTTCATCCTCAGATAAATTCGAGAATGCTGATAATTCCGTTAGTTTGCCAGCCAATGACACTGCCATGAACGAACCCTTTTAACCCGCGATGGGGCCTGTTTAATTCATCTTGCTGAGAAAGATTTCAATGAGACGTCGCTTCTCAGTCAAGAGATCGACTTGGACCGTCATGCCCGGCTTTAAGGGCATGACTTTGCCGCGGACATTGATTGTGGATTTGTCCAACGTCAGCCGCACGGTGAATTCAGCTTTGTTGGGAATGGGGTAAAGGCTTTCAACCGTGGCGTCGATGGTGCCAAATTTGCGGTACGGAAAGGCATCCACTTTGACGCGTGCGGGCAAACCCTTGGTGATGAACGCGGTGTCTTTGTTCAACACATTAGCCATCACGATTTGCTTTTCCGAATCAGGGACAATGGTTGCAACGGAATTTCCGCGCCCAACCAAACGCCCGGCGGTGTTGACGCTTAAATTCGTTATGACGCCATCCACGGGACTGACGATTTTGAGATCGTCGATTTGAACTTTTTGCAAGTTTAGTTTGCTGTTTAGCGTTGAAATATTGACCTCAGTCGAATTGATTGTGTTGGTGAATGTGGTGATCGCCGAGGCCATTTCGGCGACCGCTTGATCGGCTGCGGCTCTGGCTTGTTCAACGGCCAAATTGAGATCTTTTTCTTGTTTGATGAGCGCCGCTTGAAGGTTGGCGATGCTGAGACGCGTGCGCGAAACCGCCAGCTTGCTCTGGGAGATGTCTTGCTGCTTTTGGGTGACATTGCCGATGGCCGAGTTCACGGCGTCGCGCGCGGCGTTGAGTTGGGAGCGGGGCACGATGCGTTTGGCTTCAAGAATCTCAATTTGCGCCAACTCTTCGCGTTTGCGCTGCAACGTTTGACGGCTCGTCTTAAGCGCGGTCTGTCCGGATCCGATCTTTTCTTCAAGTTGTCCCAATGTGTCTTTGCTCAACGAAATTTGAGAAAGCAACAGGGCGCGCTCTCGCTCGTTGAAGCGCTTTAAATTGAACGATGCCGTTTCAAGATCCTTGAGCGCTTTGCGCAAAGCGTTGACGTAGACCAAGGCAGCGCCAGAATCAACAAACGTGGATATATCATCGCGTACGACGATTTGAGGATCTGAAATAACTTTGAGTGACACCTCGCGCGCTTTGGTCAGTTGATCGAGTTTATTTTGCTCAAGTTTGAGACTCTCATTCAGGCTCGCCAAATCGATTTGCGATTGCGACCGCTGCAAGGTAACAATGGCTTCACCCTTGTTGATGTGATCGCCTTCGGCAACATGAACGGTCAGCACCACCCCGGCCTCTCGGGATTCAACGGACACGTACTGTCCTTCGGGAACAATCAAGCCTTTGCCTGGCACTTTGACGTGAATTTTGGTGAAAACCGAAATGGCAAGCGCCATCACCGTGACGGCGACAAAGCTGTACAGCGCACCGCGCATCAAGACGGACGGAACGGCTTCGATGACTTCCGAACGGTCGTCATCAGAGCGGTTGCGTTCGGCGTGACGGTCCAGCGCCTCCATTTGCGTGGCGCCCATATCGTCTTGAACGTTTTGTTCTTTTTCCGTCATAACTCGTTCGCTTTCACTCTAAGCATCCCCTTAAAAGTATGAGGGTGCTTGCCACTTGCACCTTTAAGCATCGGCGGTCGCAACGCTGCGGGTTGCAAGATAGTGGTACAATCCTTTTTTCTTCATCAAGTCATCGTGAGAGCCTTGCTCTGCGATGCGTCCTTCATCCAAAACGACGATCAGATCAGCGTTGCGGATGGTCGATAAACGGTGTGCGATCACCAGACTTGTTCGATCCTTCATGATCTTGTCCAAGTTTCTTTGGATGATGCGTTCGCTTTCGGTGTCGAGCGCCGAAGTCGCTTCGTCGAGAATCAAAATGTTCGGATCTGCCGCCAGCGCGCGGGCGATGATCAGGCGTTGCGATTGCCCACCTGACAGGCTGCGCCCGCCTTCGCCAATGCGGGTGTCGTAGCGCATCGGGAACTGATCGACAAAGTCGTGCACCCCGGCCAGCGTCGCTGCGGACACCACGGCGTCCAAAGGCAATGACGGCTGTGCGATGGAGATGTTGTCGCGAATGGTGCCGCTGAAGATGAACGGTGATTGCTCGACCACACCGATTTTCTGGCGCAGTGAAGTGATGTCCACGCGGCTGATGTCGATTTCATCGATGTAGATTTTGCCTTCGGTCGGCGTCAGTAGCCGATTGACCGTGCGTGCCAGCGTCGATTTGCCCGACCCGCTTCGGCCCACGAAAGCGACCTTTTGTCCGGCTTGGATGTCGAGATTGATGTCTTTAAGAATCCACGGTCCGTCGTCTGTGTACTTGAAGCTGAAATTTTCAAAGCGCAGATGACCCTTGATCGGCGGACAGATGACATCGCTGTTGAGGGGTTCGCGCGGAGAACTGAGAATGTCGTTGATGCGCTCCAAAGCAATTTTGAGTTCCAGGTACTCGTCATAAAAATCGGCGAGCTCTTCAACCGGATCGGTGACCTGATTGGCGATGGAGGTGAATGCGATCAACAAGCCCGCCGACAGTGAACCGTCGAGCACGAAATACGCCCCCAGTCCCAGCACCAAAATATCGGAAGCCTGATCGAAAAACTCGATGGCCAATTCCATCTTGTTGTCGAACATCTCGCTGCGATATTCGATTTCTTGTTCGGCGCGAAACTTATCCAGTCCCTTGCGCGAGAAGTCTTTTTCTTGGGCCAACGCTTTAATGGTGCCGATGCCTTTGACGACTTCGATCACATGCGATTCCCGCTGGGCGCCGATCTCAAACGATTCCCGTTCGAATTTGCGCATTTTCGGTGCGCATGTCACCGTAATGACGGCCATGCACAGCGAGAAGAACAGCACCAACCCCGCAAGCCGGGGTTCCATGATAAAAAGAATCGGCGTGTAGATGATGATGTTGAGGCTGTTCATCAAAATGGTCAGCCCGCCATTGGACGCCGTTTCGAGAATTTTTTCGTTTTCTTCGAAACGCGCCGTGAGCGCGCCGGTGTCCCATTTCTGCAACGTGCTGACGGGTAGCGACATGACGTGGCCGAAAAAGCGCACGAACAGAGACGTAGATAGCCGTCGCATCAGATGCAGCGTCAAAAATTCACGCACCGCCCCTGTGACCATCGCCAACAGCGCCGCCACCAAGATGGCGATTAGCATCACATACAAAAGATCCCAATCGCCGACGACGAGCACATCGTCAATGAGGATCTTGGTGAAAAACGGAGGCATCAATCCCATCAGATTGAGCAGCACAATCACCGCAATCAATCGACCGACCAGCGGCCAATAGGGGCGCAGAATTGGCAAGAACTGTTTGTAGAGCTTGGTGACGTCTTGGCCCACAGCGCCGAAATCTGGGGCATAAGTGATGGACAGAATTTGGCCGTCCCATTCTTTCAGAAATTGCCTGACTTCGACTTCTTGGTACCCTTCCAGGGGGTTGCCGACGCACACCGCAGTTTTGGTGACCTTGAACACCATCGCCAAGGTGCCGTCCACCAGTTGCACGACGGCGGGCAATTGGATCGCGGGAAGAATGTCTTTTTCAATCTTCATCAAACGCGTGACATAGCCCGCGCCCTCGGCTTTGCGGCTCAACGAATGCAGATCGTCGGCAAGGCCGAATTCAAGCTGGCGTTCTTCAAGCTTCGCCATCGAAACGGGCTTTTTGTAGAATTCCCCGACCATTGCCAAGCAGGCCAGACCCGAAAGGATGGGAACGTCCGTGGTCGCCATCGGCACGGTCATCGGCAGCAACCAATGACCGATCTTGATTTTTGACAATTCGATGCGTGAGCGTTTCTTCGTGTCGCGCGAGGCGCGGCTGCTGGATTTGGCGGCTGGCGGCGCGGTGATCAACGTTTGCTGTTGCTTTAAATGGCGGGTGGCTTGATCGGCAAGCATATCTTGGATGTTGGTGTTGCTTCCGACCGCCTTTTCAAAGTCTTCGCGGCTCAGAGACATAACAACTGTCTCACCATCCGCGACCGCACCGGCGGATCGGGGTTCATTGAACACCAGGGCCATTTCGCCCAGCGCCGCGCCTTCTTTCTTAAAGCCGAGGACTTTGCCGTCGGCACTTTCCTTGATGATTTTGAGCGACCCGGACTTGACCAAATACAAGCAATCGCCGGGATCGCCCTCATGGAACAGAGCCTCACCATTGGCGAGGGCGCGTTTTTGCACCACCTTGACCAAGGCCTGCACCTCTTTGGGTTTGAGAGATGCGAGCAGGTTTTGTGTTTTTAGGAAATTGAATTCGTCTTGTTTGTCGGCGGCGGCTTGAAGCTGCGCACGCAGTTCAGGGCGTTGTTCGAGAACTGCTTTAAAGGCGTCTGCGCCAATGCGTGTGACGACGACATTGCTGGCGGCGCGCACCGTGGCGGATACTTTGGCGTCATGCAGCAGGGATCGCTCACCAAAACTGGCGCCTTCCTTGAGCAAAGCCAAGGTGATCGGTTTGCCTTCACCGCTGTCATCGACGATGCGGACTTTGCCTTGTTCGATGACATAGAAGCCATCGCCCGTATCGCCCTGACGCAGTATTGTCTCGCCCAGTTTATAACTATAGACGGCTGCCGTTCCCGATATCAGACCGAGAACGTCATCTGACAACCCTGCAAAAAGAGGGTGGCCGGCAATTGTGTCGGATAAGTTTTCTACGCTCATGGCAGCCCCGCAGATCCCCGCCATGTGTCATGGCGGGGATGCCGGTACTTTCAGCTGGCTTTATGCGTCACCGTCGTCATCTTGGGAAAGATCGTCGGCGGGAGTGTCCTTGAGGCCAAGAATCACTTCATCAACGGTTGCTTCCGCAGAGATGATTTCGAGCTTCTCTTCGAACATTTCGTCACGGATGGCATCCTTGACGTCGTCGAGTTCGGGAGAAATGATATCGCCAACCATATAGAGGGTGAAACCATCATCGTCCTTGATCGGTCCGATGAGGGCGCCCGCCGCTGCGGAGAACACTGCGGCTTCGACTTCGCCACGGACCGTTTCACGGGTCACTTCGCCAACGTATCCACCTTTGCGGAATGTGTCGCCATCAATGGAATGCTCAAGAGCGAGGTTGACGAAGCTGTCTTCGCCATCTTCGATTTGAGCCATGATTTCATTGGCCAAATCTTCACTTTCAACCGTCAAGCTATAGAGATTGGCAATGTCATAGCTGTCTTTGTTGAGGGTGAAGTAAGATTCCACATCAGTTTCGCTGACAGAGGCGCGGATTTTGTTGCGCAGTACGCCGATCTCGCACACATCCTGAACCGTCTTGAGGTCAAGATTGTTCGTTTTCAGCCAGATGTTGAAGTCGTCGGCTTTTTCCAGTTCCAAGTCGTAACGGACATTGCCGAAAAACTCCTGGATTTCTTCCGCGCTGGCGGACAAGTCGTTGGCGCGCGCATATTGAACCACGGCGGTATTTTTAACGGTGGTGTCGGTGAATTCGGTATTACCCATCACCAATTGCCATTGAAGAGCCGTTTTCACATCAACAGATGTGCCGTTTACACTGATAAAATTAGTCATGATTACCCCTCCAGAATTACCATCGCCTGACAGGTGAAACCTACGCTTTTTGTAATCACCGAAAGCGCAGGCGAGCATTCCCCGACAGGTCAATTTTTGTTAAGACTTTAAAACTACCGACGACGACCTTTCTCGTGACCCCGTGAGAAACATCGCGACCGTGTGTAGCATCCTTACGTGTTTATTTTGTGAATTGATCTCCAATAAAGTTTACGTCCTTTGGGCGGCCTCGACAACTGTAAGCTTCGATAAAATATAAGAAATTCGGATCTTTAATCAATTATAGGATGTATGAAATCAGGGCTGCGCCCCAGTGATGGCGTGATTGTAATCCAAAGCGTCTAGGCATGGGAAACCACCCCGGCGTTCCCGGCAGTGGTATTGTCTACATATGCAGATCATCGTGATCAGCGGCTAGGGAATCGACACCACCGCAACGTTCGTCAGGTCGGAAATCAGCTCACCGAAAACGATGTCGCGAAGCTCGTTGCGCACTTGGTCAAGGGGCAACAGCTTCCATCCTTTGACCAGGATTAAGATGGACCCGTTCTGATCCGCGATGGGCCCTATGATGTCGCCTGGATCGACACTGAAAATACCGATCGCTAGGTCTTCGGGAACCTCGTCTTTACGCATGCGTCCGAGGTAGCCGCCATGTAGGGCGGTTTCGGGATCTTCGGATTGGTTGATTGCTTCGAGGTGAAAATTTGCCTTTCCAGCGCGCAGCTGCTCACCCAATTGATGCAGCTTTTTGGTATTCTTGCGCCGGATCACATATAAATCGACTTCGGTGAACTGGTCGTGATTTTCGGCGTAATATCGCTCCAAAATTTCGTCGGGTATGCCCGCCCGCACTTTATTCCTCAGCACCGCGTGCGCGCATGCCGCCGCAAAATGTTCCGTCGTCAGGTGTTGGCGTTTGAGCCAATGTTTGGTTTCCTCGGGATCTGACAGGTCAAAGGCGAAACGGGTGCGGTCCGATTCGCGCTGGACCTCTTCGGACGTGAAGGTAATACCCTGTTTATGAGCATATTGATGCAAAACCACACGTTCGACGGTTGCCTCCAAAAACGGGTGAGAATCGCTGAGGGCTGACCAATGCAGCGCATCGTGCACATCGATATGTTCACTGTTCACGATCAAAAACGTCATAATTTCAACCACTTATGCTAAGGATTGGACCGGAAATTAAACCGGAGGGACATGAGGGGCTCCCTCACTGCGATTGCTGCGGGTTCGGCCACAGTCATTTGGATATACGTAAAAGTAGTGAATTAAAATCTTTCTCCACACATATGATGATTTGCGCTTGATCACGAACAATCACAACGCTTAGCTTAGCGCATGGTAAGACAAGCGTTCAATTCTCATCACGTGCCCAAAGGTCATCTTCGTCAAACGCTGCGTACATCTGCGCTGTGCGTTTGGACGATTGTGGGGGCGATGGGGCTATCCGTCACGGCCGTGCATGCGGATAGTTTGCAAGACGCTCTGGGGGCGACTTACCAAAGCAATCCGACGCTGTTGGCGGCCCGCGAAGCTTTGCGCGCGACCATGGAGCAATATCCGCAAGCGCAAGCGAACTGGATGCCCAGGTTGAGCACCTCCGCCACGGCGGGCGACACGCTGAGCCGATCGAAAACCGATACGCGCTCACAAAGCCGCACCAGCGATTTGAAGAACACCGTATCGTTCAGCCAGCCCATTTATCGCGGCGGACGCAATTTCGCCGAGCTGCGCAAAGCCGAAGCCGCCGTCAATGCCCAGCGCGCCACCTATACAACGTCGGAGCAAACGGTCATCTTGTCCGCCATTACGGCGTACATGAACGTCATTCGCGATCGTGGCATCCGTGATCTGCGCAAAGCCAATGTCGACTTGCTACAGCAGCGCTTGGAAAGCACGCAAACTCAATACGATCTTCGTCGGCGCACGCTGACCGACCTGTCGCAAGCGCAAGCCCGATTGAGCCAAGCCAAAGCGACGTTCGTGCAATCACAAAGCACGCTGGACAGCTCGACGGAACAATACACTCAAGTCATCGGGCGACCGCCGACAGAGCTTTCGATGCCAGAGACCTTGGCGGCTACGGCTGATAGCTTTGATGCATATTTGGTGCAAATCGACGAACTAAATCCCGCGATTTTGGCTGCGGCGTACGCCGTCGATCAATCGCGTGAGGATGTTAAAATTCAAAACGGCAGCCGGCTGCCGACGCTGCAGTTCGATGCCAGCATGGCCCATACGCGTTCCAAGGAATTGGGCGGGGCCATCGCCACGCGTTCTCGGGAATTGAGCGGCACCGTAACTTTGAACGTGCCGCTGTATCAATCAGGTTCCGAACTTTCTCAGGTCCGTGCGGCGCGTTATCAAACCAATCAACGTTTGCTGGAACTGGACGCCGCCAAACGCACCGCGCGCCAGACCGCAATTTCGGACTGGAGCACCTTGCAAGGCACCAAAGCCAGCGTCGAATCGTTGGAGCAAGGCGCCAAAGCCGCCCGCGTCGCACGCGATAGCATCGCCCAAGAGTTGGAGGTCGGTCGCCGGTCGTTGATCGATCTGCTGAACGCCGACCTGGAACTGCTCAACGCACAAACCAGCCTGATCACCGCGCATCGCGATTTGGTGGTGCAGACCTACACGGTGCTGCGCACAACTGGTCAGCTCACTGCCAGCGGCTTGGATTTGCCGGTTGATGTGTACAGTCCACAAAGCGACTTTGAGCGCGCCAAGTGGCATCTCTTCACCACGTCAATTAAGTGATCACAACTCGGCCATTGATATCAGGCCATGTTGTTCAACATGCTGAGATTGGTGGTGTCGGCGAGTACGATGCCCATGCTTGAACCATTTGCAACGGCGTTGGACACAGATTCCGAATAACCGTTTATATATCCGACCTTGTTGGCGTCACCCGTGGTTGTGTGGTCGGTGACGTCGTACCACGCTTCCGCATGGCCGGTGCTGGTGTTGAATGTCGCAAACATCGCGCCGACGGCATGGCTTTGCGCATTGATAGCGGCTTGAATGCTGGCGTCGTCGGCCTTGGTGCCCAGATTGAACCATTCGTTTGCATCAATGGTGGCGTCGTGGTTGCCGATGAGCGTTTTCTCGATATACAACCGATCGCCCTGAGCGACACTGTAATCCATCCAGGCATCGACGCCTGCATTGGTCAGTGACTGATAGGCGAACACATCACCGCCGTTGCCGCCGGTCAGCGTGTCTGAGCCTACGCCGCCCGCAATTACATCGCCGCCGCTGCCGCCGGTGATGATGTCGTTGCCGCTGCTGCCTTTGAAGGTGGTGCGCGTGGCGTTGGTGGTGGTGATCAGGTCGATGCTGGTCAAGGTGATCGCCGACAGATCGAGGCTGCTGTCCGCCGTGGTGATGGTGTCGCTGCCGGTGTTGCCGGTGATGGTGGTGACGCTAGCGAGGTCGGCTTGATTGACCTGCAGGCTGTTCGTCCCGGCGCCGTTGAAGGTGATGGTCGAAATGCCGGTCACGGTGTTGTTGTGAAACGAAAAGGTGCCGCTGTCGTTGAAAACGATCTTGTCATCGCCGCTGCCGGTGATCGCGATGCCGAAAAAAGAGCTGGTCGATGAGACGGTCAAGGTGGCGCCGACGGTGTCGCTGGAACTGTCGAGGATGACCGCGTTGAGGGCGGTGAAGCTGACGCCCGACAAATTCATACCGTCATTGCTTTCGATGTTGCGGGCGTAGCTGTTCTGGCCGAACGCGATGGTGGTGGTGCCGCTGGTGAAACTGGTTGAACTATCGACATGTAAGATCGTTGTGGAACTGGAATCGCCCTGCGTATTGAGGGAAATGTAAAAATCGCCCGAAACGGTGGTGCCGCGCAAATCCATATCGCCTGCCGTGCCATCGTTGCCCTGGGTCTGTAAGGTGTTCTCGTGGGCGGGGCGATTGGATAAGTTGGTGATGCGCGTCGTTGCATCGACGGTGATCGTATCCGTGCCGGAGCCGACGCTCAGCGAATCCAGGGTCACGCCGTTCAGCGTGTAGGTGTCGTCATAGCTGGTGCCGGTGAGCGATTTGACGTTGCTGAGCGTCGCGTTTAAGCCGTTCGCATCCGTCACCGTGGCGGTGGACCCATTGAGGGTGACCGTGATGGTGTAGGCATGGGCTGCATAGCTGTAGCTGGTGGTCGTGGTCGTGGTCGTGGTCGTAGTTGTGTCGGCTTCAGCTGCTGCTGCTGCGGCGGCTGCTGCTGCTGCGGCGGCTGCCGCTGCCAATGCCGCGGCTTTTGCAGCGGCTTCAGCAGCTGCTTTTGCAGCGGCCTCTGCAGCGGCAGCCGCCGCAGCTTCCGCGTCTGCCGCTGCCTTGGCGGCGGCATCCGCCGCAGCTTGGGTCGCGGCATCCGCCGCAGCTTTGGCTGCTGCGTCGTCAGAAGACTGGCCCTTGGTCTCGTCTTCGCCCGTTTTGCCTGCGTCGTCTTTGCCGGTGGTGTCTGCCTTTGCGGCTTTGTCGGCTTTTGCTGCTTCGGCTTGTTTGTTCTGTTCAAACGCTTGGGCTTGGGCCTTGAATGCCGTATCGGCCAGCGAGCTGAACTTTTGCGCCTGTTCGGCTTTGGCTTGGGCGACCTCGGCTTCTCCGGCTTTGGTTTCTGCTTCGGCCGTTGCCTTGGCGGCGACCTGAGCTTCGGCCTCGGCGGCGGCTTTGGCCTCGGCAGCCTTTTGAACGGCTTTGGCGGCTTTGGCTTCGGCTTCGGCGGCCTTGGCGATCGCGACTTCATCGCCGGAGGCTTCGGCTTCGGCCTTGGCGGCCTCGGCTTCGGCTTGGGCGGCCTCGGCTTCGGCTTCGGCGGCGGCGGCTTCGTCTTCAGCCTGTTTGGCGTCGGCGTCTGCCTGTTTTGCTTCGGCTTCGGCCTGTTTAGCCTCTTGCTGGGTTTGTTGGGCTTTGTCTTCGGCTTGGCTTGCGTCCTGCTTGGCCTTATTGGAGACGGTCTGGATCAGTTTGGTCAGGTTTTGGCCGAAGGATTGTTGCAGTTCCGCCGGTGATAAGATCACGATCGGCGTTGGCGAACTGGTCGAACTGAACACCGTGGTGCTGGCCCCGGCACTGTTGAGCGTCAGGCTACCCGCAGCGTTGGAGATGATGATTTCGCCGACGTTGCCGTCCACGTCGGGAATCAATGTGATCTTGTTTTCTGCGCCTTCGGCGGCGGCGTTGCCGGCAACGGTTGAGCCGCGAATGCCGATGGTCGACGTGGGGGTGCTGACGATCATGCCATCGGGGGACGTTTTGGCGACATGGCCGCTGACGAACGAAAACACGCCTTGAACAACGGTGGTGTTGAACGCGCCGGTCTGGGTGTCGGGGTCATAGACCATTTCGTCAATAACCATGCGACCGTCTTCATCCAGAGAAAAGACCGTGTCGTCGATGAATATGATGTTGACGTTGGCGCCTGTGGCGGTGGCGAGCACGTCGCCTTGAAAGACTTTGTCGCCGGTGATCAGCACGCCTTGGCTGCCATCTGGATGGGTTACGGCGACGTTGCCTTCAGCCTCACTCACGTGCCCGATGGGGAGGCCAAAGCCTATGTCAGCGGCTGCGGTCTGTCCAAGTTGGGCAACCTGCCCCGGAGCCATCGGCCCGGCCAATGTCGTCAGCAACTGCGCGCTCAAAACCGCACCATCGTGGGTGATCAGGTCGGGCGGCGTTTCGGACATAAAAAAAGCGGGGACCACATATTGGTCTCCGCCCAAATTTGTATCGGGCGTTTCAATCAGCAGGTCTGGCCCCGCCCGGGTGAACTCGGCGCGCAGAAAATCACTGCCTGCAGGCAACCTCAGATTCGCGTCTTCATCAACGCCAATAAGTTGCACGGGTTGCTGCAGCGAGCTTTCTGTTGAACGCTTTGCCATCAAACACTTCTCCGGACTACATCAATTTTAATATGATTGAACAAAAGGCATTAACGTACTGATAATCCGTACAGAGAAACATTGATAGTACAAAAAAACGCCCCCTTTAGGCTGTTCTCAAATATCAGCTGGGAACGAGAAGGAAGCGGGACGGGGACAAGCCTAGAAAGGGTAATGAGACCAAAATATACACCAATCAAAACTGCGGTTTAAGGCGCCCGTGACAACAATCTTAACATATGGCAAGAAGCATGGGGTGTCGGATGGTGCACCATAGGTTGTTAATGGCGTTATTGCGGAAAATATTTGATTCTATATTTAAATGGTAGAGAATTTGCAGCGCGTTTTTTAAGTTTGTGTTTATGAGCTTCGGGTATGAATTATATACTCGGTAATGTATTGTGGCTGTAATACAGTGTACTTTGATGGAGGCTTCCTCTGTTGTGGTCGAGTGCTATAGAAAACGGCAGATTTGAGTGACTTATCTTAAAAACCATCAGCTTTTGGCTTCACGTGATCTGCATGAGATACGTGAGTTGCTTTCTCAAAAAGCCAATACATCTAAAATCGATGTGGTTGGTAAAGGGTGCGAAATTGAGGCCGTTGTTAATACTGCTTCTTTCAGCGCCTTGAATCTCACCTATGTAACGTATGGCGCTGTTCAGACTTTGGTTTACGAACGCGAGAGCACCCCCGATGACTTACTGTTTTGTATGCCAACTGGTGGTGCGGCGAGGATTCAGCACCAAGGGCAAGAATTTGTTGCTTTGCCTGATGTGGGTTTGATGAGAGACCTCAGCGTTCCTATTAAGTCCCGACAAGATCAGTTTTCCCTTTTTGCTCTGCCGCTTGCCACCGCATCTTTAAAACAACATGCACGCACGCTTATTGGCGAGGTGGCGGACAGTGTTGAGCTTCAGTTTGATGCCAGACTGGACCTGAGCACACCGGGTGGGCGGCATGTGCGCGATACTGTGCATTATGTCGCCAATGCCTTGGATGGGCCATTGCGCAATCTGGACAACCCCATTGTCTTGGCTGGCTTCAAAGACATACTTCTCACGAACATTTTAACGCTGTTGCCCAATTCCTATGCAGATCTGTTGCAACAAAAACCGTCGTCTGCCGCTGTTCCATATTATGTGAAACGGGCGCGCGATTTTATTCATGCTCATGCGCACACCTCCATTACACTGGAAAAATTGGCGCACCATGCTGGGTGTGGATATCGGACGTTACAAAGTGCTTTTAACGATGCCTATGGCATGGCGCCAATGGCGTATGTCAAGTCGGTGCGTTTGACTTATGTACATAACGATCTTCTGAATGCAGAAGATGGTACCACGGTATTTTCTGTCGCCTTAAAGTGGGGTTTCACCCATATGGGTCGGTTTGCCCAAAGCTATGCAAAGCGCTTTGGGGTTTTGCCGTCGGAAACTCTGCGCTCACGAAAGTGAGCCCGCGCTTTATCCATAAAACGCAATCACTATCCGGTATGAGCATGGAAACCTCAGCGCAGCCGTATTCCCTATAACCAGTTGCAAACCTTTCACCTAATGTCCCTCTAACTGAATTGGAAAAAGCACACTTTAGGTGTGTTTTTCATAGATAGAGAAACACGGGCGGACTTGATACAGCCAACAAGCTTGGCCGTCTGGTAGGGGTATAGAAATTGCAAGTGTTTAGTCTCAAATCAAAGTTGAAGAGTTTGGCCATCGTTCTGTTTGCCATGCTGAGTATTGGCGCGACCAGTGCATCGGCACAGCAGCTTTCCGCTGGTGCTTATGGCTACAGTGGCAAAGGTAAGACGACCTGTGGTGGCCTGGTTAATGGCAAGCTTGAAAAATCCTGCGGCGCGACCAAGGCCGTGTTTGAAGCAGACGCCGTCGGCGAATGCCCAAAGGGAAGTTTTTTCGATGTTGGTAAGTGGAGCTGCTGGACCTGCCCTAAGGGCTTTGTACGGGCAGGCACCGAAAATTATGATAGGAGCAAGCCGCTTGAAATAGCAAAAGCCACCTTGCGCGCGCTGGTGCCTGTGGATGGCCCCCGTGCCTGCGTGAAGAAAAATTCGGCACGTAAGGGAAAGCCGGCCAAGGCGACCTATCAGGGCAAAGTTTGCCCCAAAGGCAGTTTTTTCGACCCGACCCGTGATGGTGAATGCTGGAGCTGCCCTTCGGGTTATAAGCGCTCTGTAGCGCCGGTCGAATGGGCCGATGCTTGCGTCAAGGCGGCCAAAGAAAACTTCAAGAAAATAAATCGATATGGACGCGCGACGGGGCTTTTGGGTACCGACTGTCCCCGTGGAAAGTTCTGGGATGGCGTCGATGGTCACTGTTACAGTTGCCCCTCAGGTTACAGCAGGACAGGCAATTCCGTTAAAAGTTCGAAAGCCTGTGTGAGGGTGACCAAGGCCCAGCAGTCGAAGGCAAAGCTCAAGGGCAAAGCCGTTTGTAAAGTGGGCGAGATTTTGGACGTCCGCAACAATGGTGAGTGCTGGACATGCCCGACCAACTATGACCGCACCGTTAGCCCGATCAATGGCAAAAATGCCTGTGAAATCGGCGGTGGTTGGGACTTCGCCACGGCCACGGAATCGTCGCCTCTGACGTGCAAATCGGGGCAGGTTTTTGATCTGGTCAACGCAAAGCACAAAAAAGTACAGGCATTGATTAAGGCCCAGTTTAAGACTGCGAAGAAAAAGGTTCCTGCAAATCTCGGCAAGAAAGGCGGCGGCACCTGCTGGAGCTGCCCGACGGGCTATCGGCGGACCGTGTTTGCGGTCTGGGACAAGGGTGCGTGCGAATCCAACGGAATCAGCTGGAAAGCGCCCACATACAACCAGCCGGGCCTGTTCGGCCTGAAGGGAGCCACCGATGTGGTGCGCGAGCTGATCGCAGAGCGCAAGCTGATCGAAGAGCTCGCCGACGGCATCGCCCCGGCACTCAAAAAATCCAAAGAGCAAACGAGACTTGATGTCTGGAAAGAGATCAGCACAAAACCACGTGAGAGCGCGGTTCTAAAGCTGGCGGTGTTTTCACGTCTGCAGGCTGCGGCAATAAATTCCGGCAAGGCCACCGCGGCAGAACGCAAGTTGCTGAGCAGTTTTGAAGATGCCGTCGTCAATTATCAGACCTTCCTGGCCGAGCAGGCCTTGCAGGCCTATCAAGCGTGGGATGCGGCCGATAAGAAGAAAAATGAAGTGTACAGCACCGTCATGGTCGCCGGAGTCGGAGTGGCGTCTGTGGCCACAGGTTTCGGCGCAAGTGCCGGGCTCTACGCAATGGGGGCAGAGGCGCTTAGGAACGAGCTGTGGCCCTTGCCTGATTTCACGGACATCACGCTGAGGTCTGTCATTGAGGATCAAATTAAGGGGGAAGCCATTGGGCTGATTTACACCAAAGCCCTGCTGTCGCCGCAGGTCTTGAAAAAGCTCTTTCCGGAGGATACGGCAGTCACGGTGCTCCAAAGAGGGATGACGAGAGCTAAGTTGGCCAAAAGCACGCTGACGAAAGCCACCGGGGCATATGAGAAAAAACTCGGCAAGTTCATTATGCAGAAACTATCAAAAAAGGTTGCGAAGGATGCTGCCGCGAAAGGTGCAACTGTAACAGCGAAAGCTGTGGCGAAGGCCTTTGCTTCCGCCGGTCCCCAAATCTTGGCTGAGGTGGCGATCGATACCGTCATCGCTTACCTCGAGATGCAAATCGAACGCGCCAACGCGGAACCAAGGCTGAAAGCCAATGTCGCCGAAGCCAAGCGTTCCTTCAAAGTCAAACGTCTGTTGGCGACGGTGGAAGGCTCGAATGAGGTCAGTTCACAATGGGCTGCTGCGATGGGTGGTGCTGTGTCGCCGACGAAAGCGGACGAGATCGCCATCCAGGAGGCCGCTGGCGTTGTTTTGGCAACCTATGAGCTGGCCCCTGCAAAAGCGACCGCTGCGCAGGCCCCTAAAACAGCGGCTGTGCAAGCCGCTTCGAAGTGGGTGAAAATTGGCGGCTCAGCCCGCGATGTCGCGGTTGGATCCGACGGCACCGCGTATGCAATTGGTGTGAAGAAGGGTGGAAAAGGCGGGTATCAAATCTTTAAGCGCGCCAAAACCGCCAACAAGTGGACCAAGATATCCGGTGCTGCAAGCCGCGTTGCAGTTATGGGCACCCAAGCTTGGGTTGTGACCAGTGATGGTCAGGTATTCTCCCAGTTGGGCAATAAGTGGAAGAAGGTCCCAGGTCCTGCCGCGCAAGACATTGGCGCCAGCTCAAAGGGTGTGTGGATCATCGACGTAAACGGAAAAATCCATAAACGTGAGGGAAATGGGTGGACGAATGTTCCGGGCACCGCTTATCGGATCGACATCGATGCGGACGGCAGGCCGTGGGTCGTGAACAAACGGGGCAATACCTTCACGCATAACAATAGCCAAAAGTGGGTAAAGTTTCCCGGTGTGGCCATTGATGTGGCGGCCGATGTTCCGGGTATGGCGAGAATCGTCGGCAAGAACGGCAAGATTTTTGTGTTTAACGCCACGAAGAAAAATTGGGACCCGATTTCACAAAGTACGGACTCTCAAGCCATCGGCGCGGGCGGAGGACAAGTGTGGAGGCTTTCAAAGACGAACAGCATTTTTCGTCTGCAATAAACTGAACAGGGGAAGGGGCGAGGGCATCTCTCTGCCTCTTCCTCAGTTTGTCAATTTCTTCAAGACTTCATACATCATGAATGGATACCAATATGCATTCGTTTAAAATGTCTCTTCGCAGCACGGTGGCGGGGGTTTGTTTGGTGGGCCTGGCGGGTTGTCAGACCACAGGCTTGAACGCACCAACCTTGTCGGGCGTGCAGGTTGCGGCGGCAAAGACGGTTGTCGGCATGCCGTCCGAGGACAGCGCCATTCAGGTTTTGGTGCAAAAGAGTGTCGATGCGCTGGAAGCAAATAAGCTGAAAGATGCCTCGCGGTTTATTAATCTGGCGCTGAAGCTGGATGTGACCAATCCCGATTTGCAGTTTCTCAACGGGCTGACCTATCATTTGATGGGGGTGCGCGGGGATTCCAGCAAGTATGAGCTGGCGGAGCAAGGCTATAACCAATCGTTAAAGTTCGATCCCGGTAATCTGTCGGCGCGCTATCAGTTGGGGCTGTTGTATATGGACCAGCGCCGCTACGGTTTGGCGCAGGGACATTTCGCCGCCGTGGCGCTGCACCGCGGCGCCGATCCGGCGGTGCTGTATAGCCTGGCGTCCGCGTCTTATTACGCGCGCGACCCCAAAACGTCAGAAGCCGCCCTGAAGCGGTTGCTGGTTGTGGCGCCCAACGCTAAAAACCAGCCCGAGATTTTGAAAGCCGCCGCTTTATCGCTGTCGGCCATGGACGACCGCACGGGCGCTGCTGAATTCGTGACAGCCTATCGCAATGCGGTAACGGATGGAGTGGATGGCGGGGGCGCCGCCAGCCTGGAACGCCGGGTCGATGGTTGGCAGTCGTTTTACGACAGCGACGCTAAGGTGCTACAGGCTCAATATGGCAGTAGCGACCCTTATGGCGCTGACTCTTACGGTCAGCCCGCCGACCCTTACGGCGACGCGGGTGCGCAACAGGGTGCACAACAAACCCTCGGCGCGGACGGCGGCTTCGTCGATTCATCCATGGTGGTGGTCGATGTGGTGCTGATCGGCACCCAGGAAGACGTTCGTGATTCACGCGGCATCAACTTGCTCAACGGGTTGCAGTTACAGTTCGGCGACCCGCTGACCGGAACGGTCGGCTTTGGCATGAGCAGTACGCGCACCAATGATGGCTTGGGGTCGGGCTTGGCCCAACAAACCAAAACCATCACGCGCGCGATTTCCATCCCGGCGGTGACGTATTCGCTGAACATTGCCAATTCGTTAGACGCCAACAACCAAGTTCTGGCCAAGCCGAGTCTGGTGGCGCAGACGGGTCAAACGTCTGAGTTTTTCTCTGGCACTGAAATCCTCGCCGCCGCAGTTTCCGGTGGTAGCGGCGACAGCGTGTCGGTGCAAAAGGAAGTGGGCGTGAAACTGGCAGTGACGCCGGAAGTTCTACCCGACGACATGGTGCGTTTGCATGTTGTGGCGGAACGCACCTTTTTGACTGACCCATCCAACTCGGTGGTGTTTGAATTTCGCTTGGATACCACCAAGACCAACGTCAACTCCACCGTGACGATGAAGTTCGGCGAGACCTTGATCCTGGGTGGATTGAGCGAACGCGAAACCTCCAAATCCGCAGACGGCGTTCCCGGTCTGATGGATATTCCGGTGTTGAACTATTTGTTTTCGCAGCGGGTCGAGCGTCAGTTTGAGCGTTCGATCATGATCTTGATGACGCCGCGTCGCCCACACTACACCCGTCAGTCTTCCACAGACCGCGAAGAAGCCGATCAAAAGTTGTCGGATCTGGAACGCGAGCTGCAACGTCTGGAACTACGCCATGGTGACTGGTTCACCCCACGCCCAACGTTCAACGTGTTGCGGGACAAACTACAAAGCCGTGATTACTTCGAAGAGTTCCGCAATGGTGATGTTAAAATTCAATCGTGGGAAAATGACCCCAACGGCCAAAAGCATATTGCTTCCGTACGAAAACGATTGCTGGGCAGTTAAGATAGCAGGAACCTTTGATGTCACGTTAGGGGGCGGGTGAGCTTATGGTTCGTAACCTTCAGATTTTGTGTGCCGTTGTTGTCCTGCTCTGGAGCGGTCATGCGTTGGCGCAAAGCGTTCAGGAAGTACCCTGGTCCCGCATGCCCGGTACGGCTGAAGATATTTCCATCAATGCCGATGGTCAGGCCTACGTTGTTTCACCGGCTGGCACACCGTGGCGCTGGGACAAAGTCGAGCAACGCTGGCGGCGCATGTCAGGCAGCTTTGTGCGCATCGCCGCAGCCGAGGGTAATCGCCCATGGGCCATCAACGCCGATGGTGTTGTGTTTCGTTACAATGGCCTGTGGTGGGAAAATAAAGATATGGACGTCGCAGACGTTGCTGCCGACACCAACGGCAACGTCTACATCGCTAAGACTAATGGCGAGATCAAAAAATGGTATCCGCTGCGCAGTGAATGGCGACCCTTTGAAGGGGTGGCCAAGCGCATTGCGCTGGACCCGGCAGGCCAACCTTGGGCCGTGACACGCGATGGGCGCATCCGCGTGTTCGATGGAAAAACCTGGATCACCCTGCCGGGTCGGGCCCGCGACATCGCCATTGGCGGCACGGATGTTGTGGCGATTGCAGATGTTGATGGGCAGGTGCGGACATGGAACAGTGTACAAAAAAAATGGACCGTGATCCCTGGCGTCAGCGATGTGTCGAGCATCGGCGTTACACCAGATGGCAGTATTTGGGTCGTACTTCAAGACGGCGGGATGATGTCAAACGGCGGATTGGTGAGTGAGGAAACCAGTACAGAAGAAGATACCGCGACAGCACCCAAGCCAACGGCACTGCATGCACCTGTGACCACGGCGCCAGTGCGAAGCGCGAGCACTCCAGTGCCAACAAGCATTGTTGCGCCAACCGTCGAGGCGCCACTCGCAACGCTGACGGGAACTGCAGAAGCTGCGGCAGATACGGGAGCGCAGGGCACGGTGGCGACGACAGGATTTGTCGACCCAATCACCGTCACCACCAAAGAGAAAATCAGCTTTATCAATACATTGAAAACTGCCAGCACGTTGGCGATCGGTGCTGATGGTAGTGTGTTCGGGTTGGACAGCATCGGCAATGTCCTACGTTGGTCCAATCAGAAAAAGAAATTCGACAGTTTCCCCGGGTCCTTGTTGCGCATTGCCGTAGATAAGGATGGTCATCCTTGGGGTGTTTCCGCACTGGGGCGTGTATTCCGCCATACGGGCAGCCAGTGGAAGCAAATCCCCAATGCCACGGCCTCGGATATTTCCATCGGTTTTGACGGCACGGTTTTGGTGGCAAGCGCCGCGGGGCGTTTGTACAAGCTCAACGCAGCGCAAAATCATTTTGATATGATCCCCGGCACAGGTGTGACTTTGGTTGCCGTAGGGCCTGATGGCACGCCGTGGGCGGTACGATCGGATAAACTGGTGCAACGCTGTGATGTGAGCCCGTGTAAGGTCTATAGTCAAAAAGCCAATGCCATCGCCGTTGGACCGGACGGTAGCGTTTTCATTGTGTCCAATACGTCGCGTTTGATGCGCTTGAACAAAAATGGTCAGTTTAAAACCATCCAAACCCCCGGCCATACGCCACTGAAAGTGACTGTTGGCCCCAGCGGTTATCCGTGGGTGGTCAGTTCCAGCAACATCGCGTTGGCATCAACCTATTTTGATCGTGATGAAGGCGCGGATCTCGCGGAGGCAGCAGCGACATCCGCATCAGGAACCACTGGAACGGGGGCAGCCGCGACGGTGGTCAGAACCAGCGTCTCCAGCTTTACGTTTACTAAAAACATGCGGTTTGAAACGGTCTCAGCCGATGGTTTGAGCCCAGGCGTTAACGCCAAGCTTGCCAGCAATCTCGACGGTGTGATTTGGGCATCGACAACGGGCGGCGCGCTGGAAAAATATGACGCTGTGCAGAAAAAATTTGTCGATGGCGGCACCAAGTTTGAAAGTGACGGCGTTGACATTTCGGATTTTGACATTGCCGCCAATGGCGACATTTGGGTCTATACGTCGAGCCAAAACCAGCAGCAACAGCAGCAGAATTTCTTATACAGGGAACGCAATAAGGTGTTGAAAGAATACACCGTGAGCGGCTTTACCGCAGGGGGCTCATCTGAAGGCGGTGTAGCCGTCAGCCCGGACGGGACTGTATATGCGTTGATGACGTCAGGCAGCAGCACTTACATTTACACCAAGGCTTCGAATTCGGAAACGTTCAAGAAATTCAGCAATGACGCAGACATTGTCGCGGTGAGCGTTGGTCCGGGCAACGATGTGTGGATCATTGATAAGAACGATATTGTTCAGCAATGGACGGGCACGAGATTTGAAAACCGTCCTTCAAATGGTTCTGTCAAAGCCACTCGTATCGCTGCCGGTAAAACCGATGGCACGATCTACATCGTCGCAACGGATAACACGCTGCGCAAATGGAACGGTGCCAATAGCAGCTTTGACAAAGTGAACAACATCACGGCGTATTACGTCGCTGTGGATGGTGATGGTCGCCCTTGGGTCAATACCAGCAGCACGCCGACGATTAAGCGTGGCAAGGATTAAGCCTAACGACTGGCCTGATAGACCTCATGTCGTATTTGGAAGCGATGTTCGGTGATTCTATTCGCATAAGCATCCAAATGATAAATTCACGACTTCAATTACGACAGTATTTATGAATTTCATTTGATATCAGAATATTAGAATAGAGAACTGCTTTAGGCCTGTCCGGATCGATTTATATTTAAGCTTGTGTTACAGGCTTACTTCCGCGTTGCTTAAGCCTTTTTGGGCGGTGCCTTCGTCATGACGAAATCTGTCGAGGCGGCTTCTAACTCTTCGAACGGTCTTTTAGGGCCTCATGGCGCAATTGATCCCACGTCAGCGTGTGTTCAAAATAAAACTTGATAGAGGATGTGAGTTGCGGCCATTTTTCTGCATCGTTGAGTAGTTTTAAAAGCGCAACGGCATCTTGTTGTTTTTGATCCACCTTATGGTCGGACAGCCACGCGCCGAGGCGTTTAAGTTCCAAGTGGTCGAAACCGCTCTCCTGGGCGTTACGCAGCAACGACACATATGACCTGTCTGCGTAGTACTGCTGTTTCGCCAAAGCAATCAAATCGTCATGGCTGCGGCGTGAGATAATGCCTTCTGCCTTGGCCAAGCTAAGGCTCCAACGGATATTGACCATAGATTCAGAAAGGTTAGGGTAATTCAGTGCTGCTGGACCGTGAGAGATAGCGACTTCATCGTCGTCCTCCAGTTCTCCATCACGAAAGGCGGCAAACACCTCTCCGACTCCAACCATTCCGAAAGAGTGTAATTCTGTCGCCCTGAGGGCTCCCATGCTGGAACTTCCAAACACATGAATGCCCTGGGAGAGTGCCCATAAAATTTCCTTGTGGGTGACGGCGGGAACGTCACCAAAGTAGCCATCAATCAGAAGAATAGCTTGTGGGTGACGAAGCGCTGCACGATAGATATCGCCCTGTGCAGCAGGCGGATGATATTCGGCTTCCAATATGTCTTGCGCCTTGCTCACACTGAGTGTCGGGCCTAAAAAAACGATTATGTTTCCGGCCATGATGTTATCGGTCATATGACTTGCCCATCTGCCGACAAAACCGCCTGGGCACGGTCTCCAAGAACAATTTCGGGATACGGTTGAGGGCCCTCGAGTCCTGGAACCACCGCACGGACGACCGACAAGCCAATATCTTCCCGAGAGAGGTTTACAATCACCGCTTCATTTATGCCGTTGCTCGTCAATCCGTCGAGAATTGTGGCAAAGTCTTCCTCAAACGTATCTGCAGCCACATCCGGCACCGACTGATATGATTGCTGGGGCGCTGAGTGAGCCATCATTTTTCTGTCTCTCTCAATCGCGTTTTCTCTTCGCGTGGTGTCGTAAATATCCCATAGGATGTCGTCACGGGATCCGGATATCGCCGTAAGCCGGCTTTGAGCGGCTTCTAAAAGGGCCCGCAACAGTGCTACGTGTCGGGCCGGATGGCAGCCCTTTCCTGACGCACTGTATAAGGGCGGCCAATTCCACTTCCCGTTGTCCAAAACCATTGCGTAAAAGGCTGGAACGCCAATGTCGGAGGTGATGTCCCAGACCGCAACATTCAGCCCGGCTTGCGTCAACATATCGATGACCCGTTCGACATCTTGATGATCGATGGTTGAAAGGTCTATGCGACCAGTTGGCTCGCGCCCCTCTGGACTGCGGATGTGCCAGAGCATCGTTGCATCTCGCTCAATCACTTCGCACAACGCATGTATAGTCGCCTCGAAAATGTTGTTTCCGGAAGCAAGCCCATTGGAACTCATTGGAAAACATTCTTCCTGCCCAGCGGTTTCCAAGCGGAAGTCCGTATGCACCAATTCGTAAGGCACGTAGGTGTGCCGACCATTAATTATGTCGAAGCCACCAATCCAAGGGGTCACCAATTCAGGATGAAAAACACTGTAGACCGATCTGGGAAGCCTGGAGACATCGACCACCTCATGTGGTTTGAATGAAGACAGGTTTTGCGTCCTCAGCGGAAGCGTAATGTTTTCCGCATGATAGGATTCGGCAGCCTCCATCACACCAGAAGCCTGCGCGCCCATTAAGGAGAGCCCCTTTCCTTGTGCGACGGACAGCGAACGCGAATTGGGACGGCAGACCATGCACACCGGAAGGCCAATGCGATCAAGGCCGGTCACATTGGCAATTCTGGTGATGCCCATAGCCGTAAAGTGGGGCCGTGCTTTGTTCAGTGTCTCTTCAGGGGAAACAAGCCTGTGCGTGCCTGAGATGTAGCCCTTTGGGGTTCGCCCCGGAGATGACAGAATTTCAAGAGGCTGCAAACCGACCATTTGCGAAAAATTGTTCGCCATTAACAATAATCTCCGTATCCGGATTTACGAAATCCATATGTATGCTGGTCGTTGCGCTGAGGATGTTCCCTGGGTCTGCGCCAAAGCCCAAATGCACGCCTGGGGCGCCTTCATTGCTGGGGGATGCCCAATCGTAGATAAAAGGCAAGGCGGAACGCATCAAGCCAATTCCGACCTCAACCAACGTGTTGTAGTCAGGCATGAACATCAATGGGGCCAGATCTTTGCACAATTTTCCGGTCCCATTGATATCCAAAAGCGTTCCCTTTTCGAGCTTCATAACAATGGGTTCATGGGGTAAACGGCGGCCCCAGTCGAGCAGCTGTTGGCAGTACGCCTCGTCAAGATCCATGCCGCGAATGGGCAATAGGTTCAATGCACCAGCGCAATAGAAGGAACCCTCGACACTGGTGCTGTTATAAAAAAGCTCGCTGCCAGGTGCAAAGCGCAAGTCTCCTTCAAGAAGAGGGCCGCATAATTCCATCCAGGGTGCAGTGCCAATTACGGTCAGTCGATGCTCACGATCGGGGCCAGATAGAATTTCGACGGTGTAATCAGGTTGCGTGAGAAGAAGGTTGAAAAAAGCATCAGCGAAATTCTGTTCTTCTATCGGGTCGCTTAAAACATACCGGGCGATCAGCTCCAGGGATTTTCCATGATCCAACTCGGTGCGGGGAAATTCAAAGCATGTGTAATCTCCGTTTGAATGTTTTTTGATATAATCGCGCGCATTTTTGTCCTGATCGTAAATCGTAGAGGAAAGAAAATCGTGTATGCTCAGATAGCTCTCTCCCTCAGCGCGAATGTCATTTAGCAGACGTGTTTGATCGGCTTCATTTTTAGCGTCGATGACATGGACCTGGGTGCCGTTAAGGGCCTGCAGGCCAGATAGGAAAGAGGGCGGCAGGTCAATATCGTGAAACACCACCGTGTGATGGCTTCGCCCATCCTTCGGAATATGAAGGCGTTTTTCAAAAAATGATTTGACCTGAGAGGCCGTGAAGCGAGGATGGGTCATAGATAACTAAACGTCCAAGTGAAACGGGTTCTCGGCGGCGCATCGCCGCTGATCTGTTCAACCCAATGGTATGATCCAGAAAATGTTTCAAACAAAACGGCATTGTTAAAACGCGGCTGCACACGCACCATCTGGCTTTGATCCCCCCATTCAAAATAAGTTGCACCGCCGTATTCAGGGCGCCACTGTTCCGTGAGAGATAAAGCGATGGCTAGGCGTGAAGGTGCCTCCGGCGTGCCTTGATCTGTGTGAGGCTCGATAAACGAGTGCGGTCCCCAGCTGGTCAACACCCCGCAGTGCCCTTGCGCGTTGAGACGGGCGCCGTACAGCTTCGACATTAACTCGACCATCTGTGGAGAAGAAAACGAGTCGTTGATTTCATCCAGTTCGGGCAAGGGATCGCGTGGTCTTTGGTGGATGGTGACGTATACCTGGTTCTCCTCAGGTTCGGAAAAGCTGTTCTCTATATCGGCATCTTCATTGCCAATGCGCCCACAAAAAGTTTCAAGCCGTGCGTTCTGGCAACCGGATTTCATTTTGGCCAAGAACGCGGGGTTAAGGAAATTCGGAATAACGACAAAATGTGGCAAAGGATCAGGAGACGAAAACGCCTCGCAGATGCTGTCCCAGCGCTCATACACTTCTGTCGAAATTGGTAAGCTGGACATCATGCTCACGAGGATGTTTTCAAGAAATTTTGTGTATTAACGGTGACGGAGCAATTGGCCGACATGAGATCGACGTGGACAAGGTCGCGAAAACTGTGTGTGCGATCCTTCGGGTCGGGATCTCCGCCGATCCCAATATGTACGCCGGGACGGCCTTCATTTGATGCTGCGGGCCAGTCATGGATAAAGGCTTTGCAAGCACGGTTGAACGAAATCCCAACTTCCGTGAGTACATGATAATGGTCATCTGGAAATAGAGTTTCGAAAAATGTCGCTGAATCCTCTTTACCGCTCCAAAAATGCTTGATCGCCCCTTCCTCAATTTCAACGTTTAAGGGGTCGGCCTCCAACACGGAGCTCAATACTTGGATTTTTTTTGCGTGCTCCTCGCCTTCTGGCCACTGGGGGATGGCAAGCATGCCGCCATCAATAGTGAACACGCCATTTACGCGGTTGCCCGTATAAGCGACTTCGCCACCGGGCAGGATTCTCTTCTCCCCCTGCTGCAAACGCCCCGCTAGCTGAAACCATGCCTGAGTGTCGTTGATGACCATGGTGCCCGCCGCTGTATCGATGTTCACCGTGTACTCTGGGTTCTCATCCAAGGCGGCATAGAACAACTCACAAAGTTTATCTTGTTCGCCGTAATCCGCATCGCTGACGACGTTGATGAGATGATTAGCTTGATCGGCATGTAGGGGCCGACCCGTCATGGGGAATTCTATTCTTGCGAAATCCCAATGCCGCAAAGTCGCAACAAACTCCATGGCCTGTTTGTAGACTTGCGGGTCGCTCGTGAGCAGCTGGATGGACAGATAATCACGACTGGCGTCAATGCCCAACCGTGACAAGGTGTCCACGTGTGTATCGGATGTCACATCCCGGGGATGCAAAAAACAGACTTGCGTAGCTGTTTCAGCAAGCCCGGCCACAATCTTTTCTTTGGTGTGCTCCGGTAACGTGAAGTCATAAATAAAGATCGTGCGATGGCGCGGGGCGCTAAAATTTAGCAGCCCTGGATAGCCTGCTGTTTCATTTTGCAACGAGCGCAACCTTTTAACTCTTGCGGGGTTTGCGCGCTTTCATGGCGGGGGCCTGAATATCGTAGGCTGCATCGCCTGCGGATCGAATCCGGATTGAACCGTAAGTTTTCACAGGGATTGACGTTTTGCTGCTGACGCGCTTGCCGCGCTTGCGTGCGGTGCCTTCCAAGACCGCGACATCGACAACTTCATCCGTCTTGGTGTTCAAAAGCTGCATCCCATTTTTAGGGTCGAATATCACAGCATATTTGCCAGACCCTGGAAGTTTTTTGCTAGCCATTGTGTATCTCCCTCACCCTTTTAATTATCTGTGCGCTTTAGCCAGAATGCTTCTGTTTGTGTCGTTCGCCCAAAAGAAGTTTTTGAACTCAGAAAACACTCAATGAGGGATACTACTATCATGGATTCATTTTTTGCAAATAAAATTACCAATGAGGGTGCCCGGCCCTGACGCAACCCTGCATTTGCAAAAGGGAGCATGCCTATCAATTTGGTGGGGAAAATAAATGTTTTGCGAAGATCAAGTCATCAACCCACGTATCGTCAAGATAAAACTCCCGTTGCAGTTCTCCTTCCTGCACAAATCCGCATGATCTGTATAGTGAGATTGCAACGGGGTTGCTCGACATCACATTGAGACTGATCTTAAGACAGCCATCCTGAAGCATCTGTTTTTCGGCTCCGGCAATAAGAGACCGCGCAATGCTTCGACGACGGAATTTGGGCAATACCGCCAGTGAACGCAAGGTATGCACATGGCGATTACAGTTGAGACTTGTGCGATATCCTGTCGTGCAGTAGCCGACTACACACCCGTCAAGTTCCGCCAGGAGCGTTTGCTCCAAAGGAAGGCGCGTTTCGAAAGCGGGGTTGAGATTTGGCCATAATGGCGTGGTCAAAGCATCCCATGCCTCGACTTCGATGTGCTCAAGAGATTCCACATCCTTAATGGTTGGCTTGCGAATGATCATGAGTTGGTTCCAGTTTTCCCATGCATGCTCAATATTTACTTGATGGGAGCATATAAATATCGTCTCCATCGGGATAGTGGTGCTGAAAATGAGCAGATGCACATTCGGCGATGTAAACGGTGGCCGACAATAGCCTTTCTCGAGATATTTTATTGAACGTAATTTGCTGTTCCATGAATCTCGAATTCTTCATCGTCATACCTCATCATGCCAGCCAAAACATTACGAGAAAATTCCACGTCTGACGGTATCTAACGGCATCTAATTTTCGGGGGGCTTACCGTTCCAACGAAAGAGAAAACTGGTGATCCTGTAAGCTTATTGGAACAGGACTCTCGATTTAATTTGATGGGGCAGCAATGACGACATTGTCAGAGGAATATGAGCGGCTATTGGAAAGTGATGTTGTGCTGAGCATCAAGTCGCAAGCTGTCGCCACTCGGCAAGTGCAGCGGAACGGTTAAGTTTGAAGTCTTGCCGATTGCAGAGGTGACGTTCCTGATTGAAATGGTTGTGGACGGTGGCATGAACAGAAGCAAATTTCTGAAGCGTGGCAGGGCTTCGAAATTTAGCCATGGCCTTCTCCCATCGCCTAAACGGTTGGTGTGAATTTTCGGCTCTATTGTTAAGCCAGCGCTCGGTCTTCTGGCGGGCTTCGTTGCCAATCACTTTCATCGCGGCTCGGTATGAACGAAGTTTGTCTGTCACGATGATTTTTGGGTGGCCGAAACGTTTCATGGTTTTTTTCAAAAAACTGAGTGCAGCCTTGCGGTCCCGCCTCTTTGTGACGAACGTCTCAAGAACCTCATCCTCATGATCCACGGCTCGCCATAAATAGTGCGTTTCACCGCTAATCCGCACGAAGACTTCATCGAGATGCCCGCGCCACTGGGGCAAACCACGCATTGATGCTAATCGTTTCTTTCTGATTTCGGCAGCAAACACCGGCCCGAACCGTTTCCACCAAGCTCGCACCGTCTCATAACTGATGTCGACTCCACGTTCGTAAAGCAGGTCTTCGACTTGCCGCAACGACAGGGAATAACGGACATACATCATAACCGCCAAGCGGATGATATCGGGCGACGTCTTGAAATATCGGAATGGTTTTTTCATCAGCAGACGCTACGAAACCTGCCTGGCCGACTCAAGCCAGTTTCCTCTGACAACGCCATCCTGATTTTTCAGGATACTGGCCGAATTTTGCGACATGTTTAGTTGTTAAAACGACAAACTAAACTGGAAATGACAAAAGGCTCCCGGTTGGGAGCCTTTTGCTGTGTTGGCTGGGGCGGTAGGGATCGAACCTACGGTGCACGGCATCAAAAGCCGTTGCCTTACCACTTGGCTACGCCCCATCACATTTGTCCCCTCATCTCTGTGGGGTGCGGAGGGGAAAATAAGGGGTATCGTTCATATTCGCAAGTGCGAATGGCACAAAATATTGTCTTATGTGATTTGCGGCGTATTTGGTGGGGCTCAGGGGCTAGAAAACCGGCGCGGTCTCGAGCATTTGGGCGGCTGCAACCCACCAATTGGGATGGTCTTGGGCCAGGGCGGATGCGGTGGTGGCGGCCTCGTTTTGGCTGGCGAACAGCGCGAAACAGGTCGCGCCTGATCCGCTCATGCGCACCAGCAAGGCTTCATCTTGGTTCTGCAGTGCGTTCAGCACCTCTTGAATTTCAGGGTTCAGCGTCACCGCCGGGGCCATCAAATCGTTGTTGCGTTCAGACAGCAGCTCAGCCAGGTGCTGGGCGTCGTGGGGATGGCCGTGAAAGCGCGCGGGTTTGCTAAAGGCGACTTCGCTGGTTTTGTAGGCCCGGAAAACCTCTGGCGTTGAGACGCTCACGCCGGGGTTGACCAACACCAGCCAAGCGGCGGGCAAATGTGGGGCCATGTCCAGGCGTTCGCCGATGCCGCCCATGTACGCGGGGCGACCTTCCAGACACACCGGCACGTCGGCGCCCAGTTCCAATCCGATGGTGCCGAGCATGTCGCTGCCCAAATCATCCCGCCACAGCTTAAATAGGGTTGAAAGCGCGCGCGCCATGTCGATGTTGTCGGCGACGTCATGGGCGACATGGTGGATGTCGTCGTCGGCGAGCTCGATGTTCCAAAACTGCACCAGCGCCTTGAGCGTCGCGGCGGCGTCCGCCGACCCGCCGCCGATGCCGGACGCGATGGGCAGGTTCTTTTCCAGCGTGATGTGCGCGTTGGCTTTGACGCCGGTGCGCTCGGACAATTTGCGGGCGGCGCGCAGGACCAGATTGTCTTCACCGCATGAAAGTCCATCGGCGAACGGCCCGGTGATGGCGAGGCTGAGACCATCGCCCTCATTGACCGTGATCACATCGCCGATATCGGCGAACACCACCAAACTGTCGAGTTCGTGAAACCCGTCATCGCGACGTCCCGTGACATGCAGATAAAGATTGATCTTCGCCGGGGCGGAACGGCTGACGGATCTGTTGTCGGTCGGAGGCGGCATGGCGACGACCTGTTACAGCGCCGCGGCGGGCTTCAAGCCCTGTTTGAGTTTTTGCTCGATAACCTTTTCGAGATCGGCGTCGGGTTCCAGCGTTTTGGCGCGTTCCCATTGAAAGCGGGCCTCACGGGTGCGCCCGACCTGCCACAACGCATCACCAAGATGATCATTGATCACCGGGTCGGCGGGGCGCAACATCACCGCCCGTTCGAGCTTTTTGACCGCAGCGTCGAATTGGCCGAGACGATACAAGCCCCAGCCCAAGCTATCGACGATGTAGCCATCACGGGGCCGCAATTCGACGGCTTTTTCGATCATTTTCAGGGCGCGGTCCAGGTGCAAGCCCTGGTCGATCCACGAATAGCCCAGATAGTTGAGCACCAAAGGCTGTTCGGCGTCGAACTCTAAGGCTTTGAGAAAATCGGCTTCGGCCAGGGGCCAGCGTTGGGTTTGCTCATACGCGATGCCGCGCGCATAAAACACTGTCCAATGCCGGGCGTCGATTTTTTCGATGCGCTTAAAGGCGTCGGTATAGGCCTGGGCGGCTTCTGCAAAACGTTCATGACGGCGCAACACGTCGCCCAGCTCAATGAGCGGGATTTCACGGTCCGGGCGTTCGGTCGCCAGCATGCGCAGCATCTTGACGGCATCATCTGTTTGGCCCAAGCGGTCGAGGTTGTCGGCCATGTGCATACGGGCGTTCCAGCTCAGCGGTGAATGATTCGGAACCTTAGCGTAAATGGCGTTGGCGTCGCGGTAGCGCTTTTTCGCTTCCAGGGCGGCGGCGGCGACGATTTTAGCAGGCGTCATGTCGGGGTGCAGGTACAAGGCCAGGTGGGCGAGGATTTGATCGCGGCCACCCCCGGTTTGGGCTTGGAGAATGCTGGCGAAATTGTATAGGGCTTCGGCTGCGCCGGCTTGCGGGGTCGCGACGTCCAGGGGAACGCGCTTATTGGCTTTGCGCCGCGCTTGGGACAACGCCAACATGGCGGCACCTTCACCATCTTTGGTGAACTTGGAATAGAGTTCGTGCGCTTTGTCGTATTCGCCCAAGCGTTCGAAATGCGCGCCCAACAGTTGCGCTATGCGGGTGGACAGGCCGGTGTTCGCCAAAATGCTGAGGAAATGTTGTTCCGCCGCAGCTGTGTTGCCCATCATTTCTTCGATCAGGGCGGCTTGTAGGTCATGCAGGGGGGTGAGGTTTTCCTGCTCTTTCATCTTCGCCAGCGCTTTCAAGGCGCCCTTATGGTCGTTCTCGCCAACCTTGGCCCACGCGATCAGCGGTGGCGACAGCAGCCGCACCAAGCCGGTTTTTTCATTTTTCAACAGTTGCTCGACACGCGCGAAATTGTTGATTTTAAGAGCGTGAACGGCGCGCACCAAGTTGGCGAAGGGAACTTTCCCGCCGGCATTTTCGATTTTTTCCAACGCCGTGAGGACATCGTCGACACGGCCTTCGGTCAGCGCCAAGATGTAAATACGTTTTTGTAGGTCCGTTGAAGAGATTTCGCCGCGGGTGGTGGCGACACTGTAATATTTCAGCGCGCCGAGGTTGTCGCCGATCTGTTCGGCATGGCGTCCGGCCAAATAATTGCCAGCGGCACCTTGCCCGACGTGGGCTTGACCATCGGCGGCGTAACCTGTCGCTGGGACACTCAGCACAAGGGCGTGCGCAAACAACAGCGCGGCAAGATTGCGGAGCGGGCGAAGTGACGGACCGAAAGGTCGCGTGGGGGTGTGTTGAGCTGACATGGCCAGAGTGTAGCCGCCACACGCGCGGCCCGCAATAAACGGGAATGCCTATTTTTTACATATTAGGATAATTGGGTCCGCCGCCGCCTTCGGGTGTTGTCCACACGATGTTGAGGGTCGGGTCTTTGATGTCGCAGGTCTTGCAGTGCACGCAGTTTTGGGCGTTGATTTGTAAACGCTTGGCATCGGTTTCGCCCTCAACGTCGACATATTCATAGACGCCAGCGGGGCAAAAACGCGCTTCCGGCCCGTCGTACAGCACCAGGTTGGTATTCACCGGGACTTGGTCGTCTTTGAGCGTCAGGTGGCACGGTTGGTCTTCCTCATGGTTGGTGTTGGAGATAAACACCGAGCTCAACTTGTCGAAACTCACCGCGCCGTCGGGTTTGGGGTAGTCGATTTTCATCGGCGATTGGGCGCGCTTCAATTGATCGTGGTCGCTGTGATGAGCAAAGGTCCACGGTGCGCGTCCGCAAAACAGATAGGTGTCGATAGCGGAATAGGCGATGCCCGCCCACAGTCCGTTTTTGAACGACGGGCGAATGTTGCGCGATTTGAACAGTTCCGCCCACAGCCACGATTGTTGCAGCGTTTTGGGATACGCGTCCAGCAGCGCGGGCGCGTCTTCGCCAAAAGCCGCAACGATGGCGTCGGCGCATTCAATCGCCGATTTCATCGCGGTGTGAGACCCCTTAATGCGTGGCACGTTCATAAAGCCCGCCGATGCGCCGACCAGCGCCCCGCCCGGGAAGATCAGTTTGGGGATCGATTGAAAGCCGCCTTCGTTGAGCGCACGCGCACCGTAGGCAATGCGCCGTCCGCCTTCGAACAGCGGGCGAATTTTCGGGTGAGTCTTAAAACGCTGCATTTCGTCGAATGGCGACAGGTACGGATTGGCGTAATCCAGCCCGACGATAAAGCCGACCGACACCAAGTTGTCGCCCAAATGATACAAGAACGACCCGCCATAGACGTCACTGGTCAACGGCCAGCCCACGGTGTGGATGACGGTGCCGGGCTTGTGGTTTTCAGGCTTGATTTCCCACAGTTCTTTGATGCCGATGCCGTAGGTCTGCGGCTGGACGCCATCGCGCAGGTTGAATTTGTCCATCAATTGTTGCGAAAGCGAGCCTCGGCAGCCTTCCGCGAACAGGGTGTAGGTGGCGTGCAGCTCGACCCCGGGTTCGAAATTGGGGCCTTGCTCACCGGCTGCGGTGCGGCCCATGTCGCCGGTTGCGACGCCTTTGACGCGGCCATCGTCGTGGTAGAGAACTTCCGCCGCGGCGAAGCCTGCAAAGACCTCGACTCCTAAGGCTTCGGCTTGCTCGCCCAACCAACGCGTCAGCTCACCCAGTGAGGCGACAAAATTACCCTTATTGTGCATTTGCGGGGGCGTCGGCAGCTTAAATGCGGATGTGGAGGTCAAAAACACGAACTGGTCATCGACGACCGGGGTGTTCAGCGGTGCCCCCTTTTCTTGCCAGTCGGGGAACAGTTCGGTGAGCGCGATTGGGTCGATCACCGCGCCCGACAGAATGTGCGCGCCGATTTCGGAGCCCTTTTCCAGAACGCACACCGATATGTCCTTGCCCACCGTTTGGGCTTGTTGCTTGATGCGGATCGCCGTCGTCAGGCCCGCCGGGCCGCCACCGACCACGACCACATCGAATTCCATCGCTTCCCGTTCCGTGCCCTGTTCCATGCGCTTAAAGCTCCTGCTCTGCCCTGTGGCCTGTCGTTGTGGTCTGTCGTTTTGGTCCAGGCTGTGCGCGCCCGGTTATGGTCCTGAAATTAAACCCTAGGTTTGAAAATGCTGCAACTGCGAAATAATTATTTGCATCGCAGCAAGGCTTTCCTTGCCCTGTGACGGTGGTATGGTGTGGCCCATGACCGGATTTGAAGACACCCCAAGTTTTACGGATGCTTACCATCCCGCTGACGTTTTGGCCTGGTACCTTGATGCCGGGGTTGATGAGGCCGTGGGTGAAGAGCCTTTGGATCGCTACGCCTTGGTGCGTGAAGCCCAGGCCCAGCGCGACGCCAAAGCGAAAGCGCTGTTGAATGACGCCAGCTCTGAGCACGCCACGCAAAGTGCTGCGGCAACGTCTCAAGGTCGCGCCGGTCCCGCGCCAGTACGTCCGGCGGACACCGGCGTCGCCGAAGATGCGATGAAAAGCGCCGTCAAATTGGCGGGGCAGGCCAAGACCCTGGATGAGCTGCGGACGGCTTTGGAAGGCTTCGACGGCTGTCCTTTGAAAAAAACCGCCATGAATTTGGTGTTTGGTGACGGCAATCCCGATGCACGGATCGTGTTGATCGGCGAAGCCCCCGGTGCAGACGAAGATCGCCAGGGCATCCCGTTCGTCGGTGCCAGCGGTCAGCTTTTGGACAAAATGCTGGCGGCCATCGGTTTGGATCGCTCAAGCGTCTTTCTGTCCAACACGGTGTTTTGGCGTCCGCCCGGCAACCGCACGCCCAACGCCGGTGAGATCGCGGTCTGTCTGCCGTTTGTCGAACGTATCATCGAAATCATTGATCCCGCCGTGTTGATCACGGTGGGCGGGCCCGCGACGCATTCTTTGTTGACCCAACAAGGCAGCGTGTCGCGGTTGCGGGGGCGTTGGTTTACCTATGAAACGCCGGGCATGTCACACCCCATCGCCGCCAGTGCGATCTATCACCCCGCCAACCTGCTGCGTACGCCTGCGCACAAGCGCCAAGCGTGGGCTGATTTGATAGCGATCAAGGCAAAGCTGGCTGAGCTTGCCTAGTTTCGCACCGTATGGCGCGCCGTTGCCACATGTGAGCCCGTGACGTATAAGGTTTATCAATCTTTAGGGGGGATGATGAATGCCGATTCGGGCGTTGTCTTTACCGAGTGCAAAGAATCTAAATGCACGGTGTCCGATCCGCCGTGCCGCAAGTGGGGTTATTTAAAACCATATGCCGATCAGACCTTTTTTTCGCGCGATGATGATCGCCGCGTCCATGATGGGTGCGGTTGTGTCGGTGACGTCTGTGAGCAACGCCCAAGAGGCCACTGCAGAGTTGGCGTCTCTGCCCGCGATGCAGGTCGGACAAGTCGTTTTGCCCCGTGTCTTGAGTGCTGAAGATACTGAGCGGTATCGCACCATTTTCGCCCTTCAAGAAAAAGGTGCTTGGGCCAAAGCGGATCGGGAAATCAAAAAACTTTCGGACCGGGTATTGATGGGCCACGTTCTGGCGCAACGCTACCTACACCCCACCAAGTACCGTTCCAAGTACAAAGAGCTTAAAACGTGGTTGGCGCAGTACAGTGATCACCACTACGCCAAACAGCTTTACAAGCTGGCGCTTAAACGCCGCCCGGCGAACTTCAAATACCCCGCTAAGCCGAAACTTGGCCGTGGTTTGTATCAAGCTTCGACCTCATCGGATGCCGTGGATAAACCTAAGCGCAAGCACTTGAACCGCGATCAGCGTCGTCGTGTCGCGCGCTTAAAGATCACCATCAAAAGCCATCTGCGTAAGGGGCACACCCTGGCGGTGAAAAAACTGATCCAAACCGCAGAGGTTAAAAAGCTGTTCGACGCCTACAACATGGATTGGGCGTACGGGCGTCTGGCCAAGGGCTATTTTATGGCCGGGCGCGATCAATGGGCGGTTGAGTGGGCCGAAAAGGCTGCGAAGCGTTCGGGCAAGTATCAGTCAAGCCTGCACTGGATCGCGGGCCTAGCGCAGTGGCGTTTGGGTCAATTGGACAAAGCCGCCGAACATTTTGAGCTGTCGGCCAAGTACGACACCGCGCCGTGGTCTCATTCCGCCAGCGCCTTTTGGGCCGCGCGCGCGCATTTGATTTCGCGCCGCCCCGAACGGGTTATGACGCTGTTGGAACAAGCCGCCGAACATCCGCGAACCTTTTACGGGATGTTGGCGAGCAAGCTTCTGGGCCGTGACCTAAAATTCAATTGGGACATGCCGACGATGGACGGCTCTGAGGTTCAGGCGTTGGTGCAGCACGACGGCGGTCGACGCGCTTTGGCTTTGTTGCAGGTTGGCGAAAATGTGTTGGCTGAAAAAGAAATGCGTCAAACCGCCCGTTTGGCGCCACGTGAACTGTCGCGCGGCATGCTCGCCATCGCCGCACACACCGGCATGGCGGAACTGACCATGCGCCTGGATGCCATGCTTTATCCCGCTGGCGGCGGTTTCGACGGTGCGTCATATCCGTTGCCGTCATGGGAACCGGAAGATGGTTTTAAGGTTGATCGCGCCTTGATTTACGCCCTGGTGCGTCAAGAATCGCGCTTCAACCCCAAAGCTAAATCCGGCGTCGGCGCGCGCGGCTTGATGCAGCTGATGCCGGGCACAGCAAGCTTTGTCGCCCGCGACCGGACCTTGCGCTGGAATAAGCGCTCGCAACTGTTCGACCCGGAATTCAATTTGAAATTGGGCCAGAAATACATTTCGATTTTGCTGGACGACAAGAAAATTGAAGGCGACTTGTTCCTGATGGCGGCGGCTTGGAACGGCGGGCCTGGCAATCTCAACAAATGGCGGCGCAACATCGACGACATGAACGACGCGCTGTTCTTCATCGAAAGTCTGCCATCGCGCGAAACGCGTATTTTCATCGAACGTGTGCTCACCAATCTGTGGATTTACCGTGATCGCTTGGGCCAAGACACCCCGTCTTTGGACGCGGTCGCATCCGGCGCGTGGCCCAGCTACAGCGCCCAAGGTTCAGGGATCGTGAAACCAGCTCAAGAGGTGGCGGCCAATGTCCCAAATTAATGGCGAACGCGCATTTTTGCCGGTGCGCATTGCGGTGTTGACGGTTTCAGATACGCGCACGCTGGAAAACGATAAGTCCGGCGATACCTTGGTGGCGCGCATCGAAGGCGCCAACCACATCGTCGCCGCGCGCGAAATCGTCAAGGACGATGTGCCGACGCTGGTTGAACAGTTGAACGCCTGGATTGCAAACGATGACATCGACGTGGTGATCGCCACCGGCGGCACCGGCTTGACGGGGCGCGACGTGACGCCCGAAGCCTTTGCTCAGGTTCAAGAAAAAGAAATTCCAGGCTTTGGCGAGCTGTTTCGCTGGATCAGCTACCAAAAAATCAAGACCTCGACCATTCAATCACGCGCCACGGCGGGCCTCGCCAATGGCACATACCTATTTGCGCTGCCCGGCTCGACCGGCGCGTGCAAGGATGGATGGGACGATATCTTGGTCCATCAGCTCGATGCCCGCACCCGACCGTGCAACATGGTCGAATTGATGCCGCGTCTTAAAGAACACCTCGTTTAAGGCGCGCCTTAAGTCCAGCCCCATCGTCTATATCATCAAGCGTTTCAACAAAGCCTATTTTTACGCCAATGGGTGCGTTCTGGATGGTGTCGCTGAGCGCGTGCTCGGTCGACCAGCGCACGCCTTGGAACGGATCGATCACGCAGGGATGGCGCTTGGCGCCGACCAGCCAGTACCCGCCGTCGCTGGCGGGACCGAACACCAGATCGTTTTCGCCCAGTGCTTCGAACGCCGCGGCGATATGACCCGCCGTCATAGCGGGGATGTCGCTGCCGACGATCACCACGGGGCCGGGCGGCAACATCAACCACGGCCTCAACATACGATCGCCCAAGTCGCCTTGGCCTTGGGGGATGAGGGTCCAGCCGCCCGGACACATGCGGGGCCACATGCGGGCGTTGAAGCCTGCGCGGTCCGGTGTGACGCTCAGCCAGCACTGCCAGCGCGGATCTTTGAGTTTGCGCGCGGTCTCGATCAGGGTTCGGCGTTGAAACGCCCACGCGCCAACCAAGCCGATGTCTTTGGCGAGGCGGGTTTTGACCCGCCCGATGCGCGGCGCTTTGGCCATCACCACCAGATGCTTCATCGGTAGAGTCTTTCGATCCAGCTTTGCGGTGCGCCCAACAGATACAGCCCCAAGCACAGCAGATTGCGCAGGGGGCGCGCCCACCAGCCGTCCACTTCGTAGCGCGCCGCCGATGTGATGACGGTGCGATTGAGGCGTTTGAGGCGCATCGGCCCGATGCGCCGCACCAGATCGACGTCTTCCATCAAATTGTGTTCGGTTCGATAGCCACCGACGGCCTCATAGAGATCGCGGTGAATGAGCAATCCTTGATCGCCATAGGGCAGGTTTAAGACATCCGCGCGCCAGTTGGCCAACGCGGCGACGCGGCGCGAACCGGATCCTTTTGCATCAAAACCCAGTCGGAAATACCCGGCTAGCCCCAGATTACGTTCTACGGTGATGAAACGGCTGAGGTCGACTTCCCAATCAGGCGGTAAAATGGTGTCGGCGTGCAGGAACAGCAACCACGGGCCTTTGGCTACGGCCGCGCCATGGGCCAATTGGCAACCGCGACCGGGACTGGAATGAGCCACCTTTGCGCCAAGCTCGGTGGCGTGGTGGATGGTGTCGTCGCTTGAGCCGCCATCGACAACCAACACCTCAAGCATCGGTAGGGACAGGGCCTGCACGCTATCAAGGGTGCGGCTTATGCTCTTTTCGGCGTTCAGCGTGGGGATGATGATGGACAGCATGGGCAGAGATTAACACGGGTGCAGCGGTTGAAAAGGGGGCTTGATGTTCTTGCAATGTTCTGTCTTGTGCCTTATGCTTTGCTGATGGTCGATATTCTCGCCGATCAGCCCAAAAAAGGCCGGGGCGCCGTATCCAACGCTGCCGGACGGTTCGAGTCGCACGCCCGCGTCGCCATTGATGACGGGTGGAATTTGGCGGGTGACGAGGCCGCTCCGCCAAAACTGAAAACCGAAGTCACGGTGGAGTGCGCCAAGTCCGCGCTGACCCGCAACGCCTCGCCGGACTTACCGTTCGATCGCTCGCTCAACCCGTATCGGGGCTGTGAACATGGCTGTGTGTATTGTTATGCGCGGCCTTCTCATGCCTACATGAACTTGTCGCCGGGTTTGGATTTCGAAAGCAAGCTGTTCGTCAAAAAAGACATGGCAGCCGTGTTGGAGTCTGAGCTGCGTAAACCCAGCTACCAGCCCGCCCCCGTGATGATCGGCGCCAATACCGATCCGTATCAACCCATTGAGCGCGCACACCGCGTCACTCGCGATTTGTTAGAGGTCCTTCACGCCTATCGCCACCCCGCCGTGATCATCACCAAATCGCATTTGATCACGCGCGACTTGGACATCTTGGGTGCGATGGCGGCGGATGGTCTGGTATCGGTGGGGATTTCTCTGACCACCTTGGACGCAGGCCTCGCACGGAAGATGGAGCCACGCGCCTCGACCCCGCCAAAACGTCTCGACGCCATGCGGACATTGTCCGGCGCGGGCGTGCCGGTTGCGGTGCTCGCCGCGCCGATGGTGCCGACGCTCAACGATCATGAGCTTGAAGCCATCTTACAAGCCAGCGCTGAGGCCGGGGCGTCGGTCGCAACTTACATCTTGTTGCGTTTGCCCTGGGAACTTCAAGGCTTGTTTTCTGAGTGGCTGGAAACCCACGCGCCACACAAAGCCAAACGGGTAATGAGCTTGCTGAGCCAGTCGCGCGGCGGTCAGCACAACGATTCTCAGTTCGGTACGCGGATGACTGGAACCGGGGTGCACGCCAAGCTGCTCAGCCAACGCTTTGGGCTGGCATGCAAGAAACTTGGGCTGACACGTGCAGATCCGGGCGAGTTTAGATTGAACGTCAACGGCTTTGCACGCCCCTTGCGGGTGGGCGATCAATTGCCCCTGTTGTGATTTATGTGGATTTCGGATCTGTTTAACCCCAAATCACCATATGAAACGATTGTCGTTTCGTGGGGGGCATGTCTGGGACACACAATTGTGTGCGTACAAGCAGATGCTGCTCGAAGTTCGCAAATTGGTTTTTTCCGACGATTTACTGCGCCAAGCGTTGCTGGCTCACTGCGCACGCGAAAAAGTCAAAGTCCCCAACGCGGAACTTCAGAAAATTAGTTTCACCCCAAAACCAAATGGAACAACCAGTGCTGTGCTTGGGTTCGTCACCGCCAATCCCAACAAACCATATGAAATACATCTTGATGAGCAGTTTGTGCTCTCGGCGATGATCTTGGCGTGCAAGGTTTACGGTGTGCCACTGCCCAGAACTGCCAATAAAACTCTACAGCTGACGGACCAAGGCCTCGCCATGACCGTGTCAATGAAGCTTGAAACGCCCATTGTCGAGACGTTGGCAGCCAGTTAAATCGTCATCTCGTCAAGGAATCCTTGGCAAATCAGCCCCCTCACATGACAATGCGTTTTGCACTTCATTCGACGACCAATCGAAAGGCTAACGTCGTGCCCGATTTTTCATTCGAACTGAGCAAGCCGGGCCGCATTGCCGGGGTTGATGAGGCCGGGCGCGGTCCATGGGCCGGGCCGGTGGTGGCGGGGGCGGCGATCCTTAATCCGAAGACTTTGCCGCAAGGCCTGATAGATGGCTTGGACGATTCGAAAAAGCTCAAGGCTGGAAAACGCGAAGCCCTGCTGCTGCGGCTGGAAGCTTCCGATGCGGTGCTGGGAATCGGTATCGCCAGCGTCGCGGAAATTGATGAGCTCAATATATTACAAGCGACCATGCTGGCGATGAAGCGCGCGGTGGCGGATTTGGGCGAGGTGCCCGACTACGCGCTGATCGACGGCAACCGTGTACCTGACGGCCTGTCGTGCGCGGCCGAGGCCGTGGTCAAGGGTGACGGGCGGTCTTTGTCTATCGCCGCAGCCTCCATCGTCGCGAAGGTCAGTCGCGACCGGATGATGGCCGAACTGGATCGCCAATACCCGGGCTACGGGTGGGCGGCCAATGCCGGGTATGGAACAAAGGCGCATCAAGAAGGTCTGGCATTACTTGGCATCACGCCTGAGCACAGAAAAACTTTTGCCCCTATTCGCAAGATGTTGAGTCCAGGGGATTCATGAGACTCAACATATAGGTCTAACTAAATCTACTAACATGTTGATTCTATTTAATTCCTTGACGGCGATTCTTGCGTCGGTCATCTTGCCTGCATGAGCACATCAATCTTACCGCTGAACAAGGTCCTGGTCGGGGACTGTATCGAAAACATGGAAAGCCTTCCCGAAGGCTCCGTCGATATGATCTTCGCCGATCCGCCGTACAACCTTCAATTGGGGGGCGATTTGCATCGTCCCAACAACACCAAGGTGGACGCGGTCGATGATGATTGGGATCAATTCGAAAGCTTCAAAGCTTACGACGATTTCTCCAAGCGATGGCTGAAAGCCGCACGGCGGCTGTTGAAACCGGACGGCACGTTGTGGGTGATCGGCAGCTATCACAACATATTCCGCGTCGGCACCGTGCTTCAGGATCTCGGGTTCTGGATGCTCAACGATGTGGTTTGGCGCAAAACCAACCCGATGCCTAATTTTCGCGGTCGGCGCTTTACCAATGCGCACGAAACGATGATTTGGGTCGCCAAGGACAAAGACGCGCGCTACCGCTTCAATTACGAAGCGATGAAAGCGCTCAACGACGATCTGCAAATGCGCTCTGATTGGACCTTGCCGATTTGCTCTGGCAACGAACGCCTGAAAAAAGACGGTAAAAAAGCCCATCCAACACAAAAACCGGAAAGCTTGTTGTACCGGGTGATCTTAAGCTCATCTGAGCCGGGCGACGTGATCTTGGATCCGTTCTTCGGTACCGGCACCACCGGCGCCGTGGCCCGTAAGCTGGGCCGTAACTGGATCGGTCTGGAGCAAGACCCAGAATACGCCGAAATCGCCACCGCCCGCATCAACCGCGTGAAGGCTCAGCAAGACCTCGAATTGCTGCGCACCCACAGTAAGCGCAACGCGCCGCGCATTCCGTTCGGCACCGTGGTTGAACGCGGCATGCTCAAGCCCGGCGATGTGCTGTATGACAACCGCCGCCGCTTTTCCGCAAAGATCCGCGCCGACGGCACGTTGATGACATCGGAATTCAAAGGTTCGATCCATCAAACCGGCGCATTCGTGCAAAAAGCGCCCAGCTGCAACGGCTGGCAGTTTTGGCATGTTGAGCAAAAAGGCAAATTGGTGTGCATCGACGCCTTTCGCGAAAAAATCCGCGCCGAATTGCACTGATCTGAATTAGGGGAGGAAACTTCCCTTATGGCTCCCAGGGTATGCAAAGTTCCAGGTCGCACTTGAACTTCACCCTGGGGGCCGTTTTATCTTCACGTGCGTGTGGCAGGTTATCTTCACTTGCGTATATTGAAGGCGTTCCCTAGAACCTAGAGGAACGCTTTTTACTGTGAGGACTGCAATGTCGTTGAAATGGGATTCCCGCTTTATCCGTTTGGCGCGTGAAATCGCGTCCTGGTCCAAAGACCGCTCGACGCGCGTCGGTGCGGTGATCGTGGCCGAGGACAAAACGCCCAGCTCTTATGGCTACAATGGCTTTCCTCGCGACATCGACGATGAAGTGGTGGAGCGCCACGAACGTCCCAACAAATACGACTGGACCGAACACGCCGAGCGCAACGCCATCTATAATGCGACGCGCACCGGCCAAACGTTGATGAAAAACACCATCTACGTCACCCACATCCCGTGCCCCGACTGCGCCCGCGCGATTTTGCAAGTGGGCATCAAGCGGGTGGTGGTGGATAAGGCGTCGGTGTCGGACGCGGATTTTCAAAAGCGCTGGGATGAAAAAGGCCAGTTTTCTGAACGCATGTTCAAAGAGGCCGGCATCGTCATGGATTACAGCGAAGCCCTCAGCGAAGATCAGATCCGCGAAGATTGATCATTCGCCGCTGATATGGGGCGCAGGCTTCAATAACGGATTGATTTCCGGATCATCGATGCTTTCGATTTGAGGTGCGCCCAAGGTTTTCAGCAAACCATTTGAGACGACGCTTTCACAGGTCGCGGCAAGGTGCTTGCGGTCAGTGAAGTCCTGCGCCTTGAGTGGCTCATGAAAGATAACCTCAACCACGCAGCCTTTGACGCCAAAGACGTTGAGCAGGTGCGGGGCCAGGGTCATGTCACCGAACCAGGTGTAATTTTCGCGTTCACCTCGGCGTAACGCTTCGCCGTTTTTGTGGCGAGCGTAGACGATGCTGACGGGTTGCACCCAGGCTTCGCGGGTCACGTCTTCAAGGGCGGCGAACAGCGAGCTTTTGAAGCGTTTGACGTGTGAACCGTCAGTCGAGGTGCCTTCGGGAAACAAGATCAGGCTGGCGCCTTTGTTCATGCGCGTCGCCAACAGTGTGCGTTGCTGCGCGGCATCTGACCCGTTACGGCTGATGAAAACGGTGCGCGACAGCCGCGCGAGAAAACCGAACAATGGCCAGTCGGCAACTTCACTTTTGGCCACGAACACGCCGCCGGATGTGACCGCGCCCAAAACGGGAATGTCGAGATACGAGCTGTGGTTAGCCGCAAATAAGGCGATGTCCTTACCAGCTTCGCCGCGAACCTTGAGGCGCAGTCCCGTTAGGCTGGCGCATCCTTTAAAGAACAGGCTGGCGACCAGATGGCGCTTGCGTGGTGCGGTGGCGAGCAGCAGGGCGTAAGGCCCCACAAGCGCGCTGACCAACACCACGAACAAGCTCAGGTTCACACCCGCACGTAGGGGCGAGAACCTCATGCAGCGTTATCGCCCGCGGCGGTCCGGACGTTTTGAGAGACCTCTTGCGAAGCCTCACCCGTCGGGGCTTTGTCGTTGTCGCGGGTGTAGTGGTTGAGGTACTTGGACGTCACGTTTTCCGTTTCCACGATGATATTCACATCGACCGTGTTGAAATCGTAATCGATCACGGCGCCATCGCCGATCACCCCGCCGACGCGAAGATAGCCTTTGATCAGCGGTGGCAGTTCGCGCAGCGCTTGGCCAGCGTCTATGGTGTCTTTGGCCATCATGTTCATATCGACAAAGCGGCTGTCCAGGGCATGGGTGCGGATGTGGCGTGGCGCTAAGTGGTGGTGATAGAGGTATGACAACGGTAGCTTTATATCGCTGGGATTGGTGCCGGGGATTGAGGCGCATCCGAACATGTAACGGATCTGATGTTTGAACACATAATCGGCAATGCCGCGCCACAACAGTTGCATGGTCCCGCGCGAACGGTAATCGCTGTCGATGCAGCTGCGGCCGAGTTCCAGTACCGGACCGGAGCGGCCGGTCAGCGGTCCCAGCTCGAACTCGCCTTCGGAATAAAAGCCGGCGTATTGATCGGCGACGTCACCGCGGAGCAATCGGTAGGTGCCGACCACACAAGGGGCCGCAACGGATCCGCGTTCACGGTCGATCACCAAAAGGTGGTCGCAAAATTCGTCATAAGGGTCGAAGTCACGCTCGGTCTTGAGCACGCGCGGAGACGGCTTGGCACCCATTTCTTCATAGAAGATGCGGTAACGCAGCGCCTGAGAGGCGTCGACTTCATGGTTTGATTCGGCCAAGCGAATCTCGAGATTGTTTACGATCAGAGGCTTCACTGCGCCACTTCCTTTTCCGGGTCCTATATAATTCCCGGTGAGGATCGCGCTTTCTCATGATGAGCACATGACGGGGTTATGAAAATTCTTTGTCGCTGAGGTTTCGGATTTGTTGCGCTGTGGCCGGCGTCTTTGCGGCAGTTTATTGGCAGGTGACTACGAATGTGCGCACCCACTCTTTGATGAAGTCGGAAAATAATTTCATTTTTAGCGGCATGTAATCGCGCTGCTCACGGATCAGATAGAGCTTCAATTCCTCAACCTCGTAATCAGCAAACAGCACGGAGATGCGGCCTTTCTCATTTTTGCATCCGTGTATGTACGAGGGCAAAATCGCGATGCCTACGCCTTGGGCGACCGCTTCTTTCATGAACATTGGATTGTTGGCGCGGTAGTTGCCCGTGACGGCGATGGCGTGTGCACCCGTCGAATTTTTCAGGTGCCAGACGTCAGACCCGATCCGTGTGTGGACGTAACGAAGGCAATTGTGATGTTTCAAATCGTCCGGTGTCTGGGGTGTGCCATGTTGAGCCAAGTACGCTGGCGATGCGCACACATTTAATTTGATGCGGGCGATCTCGCTTGCCACCAAACTGGAATCGGGTAATGAAGGTGCAAGACGCAAGGCAAAGTCGATGCGCCCTTCGGTGAAATCGACGGTTTCATCGGTGAGGCGCGTTTCCAGATGGATTGCCGGGTGCAGAAGCGAAAATTGCGCAAAAGCCTGATTGAGAACTGTGGCGCCAAGGCCTGACGGACAGGTGATGCGCAACGTACCTTGGGGTTCGCCGTGCAGTTCGGCGACGATGTTTGTGGCGGTCTCGGCCTCGGTTAGGACCTTGAGGCTTTGGGTGTAATAGGCCTCTCCCGTTTCGGTGAGGCTGAGGCGGCGTGTCGAACGGCTCAGTAATTTTGCGCCCAAACGGCCCTCCAGCCACGAAATTTGTTTGCTGGCCAGTGACGGTGAGATTGCGCCTTCGTGTGCAGCTTTGGTGAAGCTTTGCGTTTCCACCACCCGAACGAAGGTGCGCATGCATGTGAGGGTATCCATATCGGCGGTTCCGGCGTTATCTATTGTGCATGATTTGGAAAAAGTATCATGCCTAATCAGCCATATAAACTTTTATATGGAATATATACGGTGTGGCCATGACGTCCCATTGCGGGATCGTGTAGTTAGGGGAGATTACTATGAGTGTTCAACGTTTCACTGTTGGGCTGTGTTCGGCTTTGGTTGTATCCACGCTCAGCGTGACGGCGCTTGCGGGCGCAGGTCCAGCGCCTGTTCATCCGGATCACACTCATGCCCCGGGTCCCAACGTGGCGATTGGCCCGGTCAGTGTGGGTGGCAACGTTTCGGTGGTGATGGGGCTGGATGGCTTCGCGGGCGGTAACGTCGGCGTGTCGTCGGGGCCGGACGGTTTGTTGATCGTCGATGACTTGCTGCCGGGTTTTCAGCATAAGTTGGAAGATGTGCTCAGCACCATGAAGACCTGTGCTGAATGCAGCGACGTGAAATACCTGATCAACACCCATTGGCACTTCGATCACACGGGTAACAACGAACACTTCGGCGGTGCGCCGGTGGTGATTGCGCATGAAACGGTGCGGCCGTTGTTGGCGTCTCCGCAAGAACTTAAAATGTTTGCGATGCATTTCCCCGCGAAAACCCGCGCCGGTTTGCCGGATGTGACCTTCGCCCAGAAAGCATCGGTCTATTTCAATGGTGAAGAAATAGAGCTGACGCACTTTCCCAAGAGCCATACCTCGGGCGATATTGCGGCGTATTTTACCGAATCAAAGGTCCTCCATTTGGGTGATTTATACTTCAACGGTATGTTCCCGGTCGTCGATCTTGACCACGGCGGTAGTGTTCAGGGGATGATCGCGAGCATCGAAACGGTTGTGAAGCGCTATGACGCCGACACCAAGGTTATCCCTGGCCACGGCCCCGTCTCAACCATGAAAGAGGTGCGGGCCTATTTGGATATGCTCAAAGCCACCACTTTGGCGGTGCAGGCGGCCAAGACGGCTGGCCTGAGCCTGGAGGACGTGCAAAAAAAGGGCCTCGATGATCGCTGGAAAGATTGGTCATGGTCTTTTGTGCCGACGAAAACCTGGATCTCGTTTATCTATAACAGCTTGTGAGCCACACGTGAAAAGGGCGCGAGGTCGGTGTGACCTCGCGCCCTTTTTAATCGGTTGTGCTTAGCGTGTCGGCACAGGCTCGTCGCCCGCATAATCGTAAAAACCTTTACCGGTTTTTTTACCGAGCCAGCCGGCTTCGACATATTTCACCAACAACGGACACGGGCGGTACTTGGAATCGGCCAAACCTTCGTGCAGCACATTCATCACCGCGAGGCAGGTATCCAGTCCGATAAAGTCGGCCAATTGCAGCGGGCCCATCGGGTGATGTGCGCCCATGCGCATGGCGTTGTCGATGGCGGCCACAGTGCCGACCCCTTCATATAGGGTGTAGACGGCTTCGTTGATCATCGGCATCAACATGCGGTTGACGATGAAGGCCGGGAAATCTTCAGCCGGAACGGGGGTCTTACCCATTTTCAATGCTAAGGCGGAAACCGCTTTGAAGGTCTCTTCGTTGGTGGCGATGCCGCGGATCATTTCCACCAGTTCCATGGCCGGGACCGGGTTCATGAAGTGCATGCCGACGAATTGGCCGGGGCGATCGGTTTTCGCCGCCAGACGGGTGATGGAAATGGACGAGGTGTTGGACGCGATGATCGCTTCGGGTTTCAGAACCGGGCACAGGTCCTTGAGGATCGCTTTTTTAACCTCTTCGTTTTCGGTCGCTGCTTCGATCACCAGGTCGGTGTCGGCAAATGCGCTCATGTCCGCGCTGGTGGTGATGCGCGGCAGAGCGGCATCGACATCGGCCTGTTCGGCTTTGCCTTTTTCGACCTGACGATCCATGTAGTTTTTGATGGTGTCGAGCGCCACGGCCAAGGCGTCTGCGTTGCTATCCATCAGAATCACGTCATAGCCCGCGAGCGCTGAAACGTGGGCGATGCCGCGCCCCATTTGGCCTGCGCCAATCACGCCGATCTTCTTGATATTTTCCACAGACATAACTTTCCTCGTTCCCTTGTAATGACCGCGCACAGTTTCTTAAAACCATGAGGTCAATTTTTTAGCCCGAATTTAGCGTGACGTCGAACGCTCTTATAATTTTTCTGCAAGTTCCGGCAGGACATCGAACAAGTCCCCAACCAAGCCGTAATCGGCAACTTGGAAGATCGGCGCTTCTTCGTCCTTATTAATAGCAACGATGACTTTGCTGTCTTTCATGCCCGCGAGATGCTGAATCGCGCCGGAAATGCCGACTGCGATGTACAGCTCCGGCGCCACAACCTTGCCGGTTTGGCCGACTTGGTAATCATTGGGTGCGAAGCCCGCGTCCACGGCGGCGCGCGATGCGCCGACAGCGGCGCCCAGTTTGTCCGCGACGGCTTCCAGTAAATGGAAGTTCTCACCCGACGCCATACCGCGCCCGCCGGAAATGATCACCGATGCGGCGGTCAGCTCAGGGCGTTCCGATTTGGTCAGTTCAGCGCCGACGAATGTGGATGTGCCGGGGCCTTCGGGGGCGACAATGGTCTCAACTGCGGCCGCGCCGCCATCTGCGTTGGCGGCCTCGAACGCAGTGGTGCGTACGGTGATGACTTTGATAGTGTCGCTGCTTTTGACCGTGGCGATGGCGTTCCCGGCGTAGATCGGACGCTTGAAGATGTCGGCGTCAATCACGGCGGTGATGTCGGAAATTTGTTGAACGTCCAACAGAGCCGCGACGCGCGGCATGACGTTTTTGCCGGTGGTGGTGGCGGCGGCCATCAAGGCGTTGTAATCGCCGGCCAGCTGAACCAGAACGGGGGCCAGCGTTTCCGCTAGCGCGTGTTGGAACGCGGGCGCATCAGCGACCAGAACCTTAGCGACGCCATCGATCTTGGCGGCGGCGTCAGAAACGCTGCCGCAATCGGCGCCAACCACCAGCACGGCGACTTCACCCCCGGCGCTCGCGCACAGTTGCTTGGCGGCCTCAACGGCGTTCAGCGTTTGCGGTTTCAGTTCGGTGTTGTCGTGTTCGGCAAGAACCAGGACGCTCATCAGATCACCTTTGCCTCGGTCTTGAGTTTATCCACCAATTCGGCCACATCGGCGACGATGACGCCGGCCTGACGGGTGGCGGGTTCTTCGACGCTCAAAACGTTAAGGCGCGGGCTGACATCGATGCCCAGCTCATCGGTGGTGAGCTTGTCGATGGTCTTTTTCTTCGCCTTCATGATGTTGGGCAGCGACGCATAGCGCGGTTCGTTCAAGCGCAGGTCCGTGGTCACCACAGCAGGGATGGTGAGACCAACTGTTTCCAGGCCGCCATCGACTTCGCGGGTGACGGTGGCCTTGCCGTCGGCGATGACCAGCTTGGATGCGAACGTGCCCTGCGGCCAGCCCAAAAGGGCGGCGAGCATCTGTCCAGTCTGATTGCTATCGTCGTCAATGGCTTGTTTGCCGAGCACCACCAGATCGGGTTTTTCACGATTGACGATGGCTTTGAGCATCTTGGCGACCGCCAAGGGTTCCAAAACAGCGTCGGTTTCAACGTGAATGCCCCGGTCAGCGCCCATGGCAAGGGCGGTGCGGATGGTTTCTTGAGCTTGGGTGACGCCCAAAGATACGGCAATGATTTCTTCGACCGCGCCTGCTTCTTTCAAGCGCACGGCTTCTTCGACGGCGATTTCGTCGAAGGGGTTCATAGACATTTTCACGCCCTGAGTTTCGACCCCCGTCCCATCCGTTTTTACACGAATTTTGACGTTGTAGTCGACCACCCGTTTGACGGCGACCAAAACCTTCATATTTTTTGTTCCGGTATCTGTTGGTTTGTTATCCGGCTTCCCTGACGACTGGGGTTTTGAGGCCACAGTCGCGCATTGAGCTTAGGCAAGTTTTGCCGCACCTGCAAACTCTTTTCGCAAGTGCGAAGGCCCAGCGAGTGGTGGGGAGCCGACATGATCGAATAAATTAGGGACCGCCACCCGGTTTCCACAAGATGTCGGCTTTGCCCATATCGTTTTCGGCCCGTGAGAGCTGAAACAACAAATCGGATAACCGGTTTAAATACTTGAGTATTTCAGGATTTAGCGGGCTTTCTTCATTGAGCGCGACAATTGTGCGTTCGGCGCGGCGCACTTGGGCGCGCGCCATGTGCAGACGTGCAGAGGCTTCACTGCCGCCGGGCAACACGAAGCTGGTGAGCGGCCCCAATTGTTCGGAGAGCGCGTCGATTTCGGCTTCCAAAGATGCCGCGCGTCCATCTGATAGGCGCAATGCGCCTTCGATATCGCCGGGGGTGGCTATATCTGCGCCTAAATCGAATAAATCGTTCTGAACGCCGGCCAAAAAACGGTCGCTGGCGCCGCCTTTATTGATGGCCGTACGGGCGAGGCCAATGGCGGAGTTGGCTTCGTCGACATCGCCGATCGCATTGAAGCGAGCATGGCTTTTTGCCAGCCGAGAGCCGTCAACCAAGCCGCTTTCGCCGCCGTCGCCGCCGCGCGTGTAAATTTTGGTCAGCTTGACCATCTCAGCCTCTCCTTAATTTGGTGTCTTAAAAATGTTGCCAACACCCTGGTTTTCAAGGGAAGTCGTCCAAATGGACAAGTTGCATGGATGAGGGACGAGGGGTAACGTAATAAGCATTACACACCATGACAACTAGTCTTCAAGTTGATGGGTCGTCGTTTGGTGCGCCTGAAGGACACTTAACGAGAATGTGGAGCGGGCAATGACGTCCGAGAATACAAACGATACACCGACGACAACGGGACAACGTGTTAGGCAACGCCTGATGCGGACGGTTGACGCGCTCCGCGCCAGGCCAATTCCGTGCGCGTGCAGTGCGCCAGGGGGGCATTCGGATGCGTGTGTGGATTTCGAGCTGGAACGCGAATACGAAAAATTCTTTCAGGCGGTCGAAGCCAGCCCATCCAGCGTGATCATTACCAACCGTGACGGCGTCATCGAGTACGTCAATGAGCGCTTCATCGCCAGCACAGCCTATACACGTGAACAGGCTGTTGGGCGCAAACCCAGCCTGTTGAAATCGGGACGCACCGCCCCGGAAGTCTATGACGAGCTCTGGGACACCATCAGCTCTGGAAAAATCTGGCGTGGTGAAATGTGCAACCGAAAACGCACTGGCGAACATTATTGGGAAGCCACCGCGATTGCACCGATTTTAGGCACCGATGGTGAAATTTCACACTTTGTCGCGGTCAAGGAAGACATCACCGAACGCCGCCGTGCGGAAAGTGAGTTGCAGCGCCGTCAAGTGCGCGACGCCATTCTCGCCGACGTGACACGGGTGTTGTTGGCCGAGGCATCGGCGGACGGGATGGAAGAAGCCTTGAACATTATGTGTAAAGGCTTAAACGCTGAGCGTGGGTTTCTGTTTCGTATTTCCAACGACGACAAGACCATCAGCAATACCTATGAATGGCCATCCGGTGGCGCATCATCTAGAGCCGAAACCTTTGTGGGTTTGGCATGTGAACGATTCGAATGGAGTCTGAAACAATACCATGCGGGCAAAAGCATCGCGGTCGATAGCGTCACAGACCTGCCCAGTGAAGCGGAGCCGTTGAAGAGCCTTTTGCAAGGCTCCGGGGTACAGGCCAGCTTGACGGCCCCCATAGAAATGGGCGATCGCTTTATCGGTTTCGTCGGCGTCGATGTCAAAGACGGCCCACGGGTGTGGAGCCTCGACGACATCCGCCACCTTGAACGGGTAGCGGAAATTGTCGGATTGGCGCTGCTGCGCATGGACGCCGAAGAAGAGCTGCGTCAAACCCGTGACCGTGCTTATCGCGCCGAACAAAACCTCACCGATGCTATCGAAAGCATGCCGGCGGGCTTTGTGCTCTACGACCAAGACGGCAGTTTGGTGATTTGCAATTCGCGCTTTCGCAACGATTATGGTTATAGCGAAGTGCAGACGGCGCCGGGCGTTCTCTTTACGGATCTCGGCCGTATCGATGTTCAGTCCGGTCGTGTGGTCGTGCCCGATGGCTACAAGGATGCCGACACGTATTTGCAGACCAAGTTGAAGTACCGCCTCAAGCTTGAAGGCACTTTCCCGGTGGTGCTTAAAGATGGCCGTCATTTGATGACGCGCGATCGCCGCACCTCGTCGGGGGGATTGGTTAGCGTGCAAACCGATATCACCCAAATCAAACAGACCGAAGAAGCCTTGCGCACATCAGAACGCAAGTTCTGGAGCGTCTTTCACGCCAGCCCAAGCTTGATGACCATTTCCGTCTTGCAAGATGGACGCTTCATCGACGTCAATGCTAAATGGGTCGAGGTGATGGGCTATGACTATAGCGAAGCGGTCGGAAAAACTGCTGAAGAGCTTGGCGTGTGGCCGACAATTCTGACACGAGGACGCATGTTAGAGATGTTCGATGTCAATGGCGTGTTGAGCAATTTCGAGACGCGCCTGAAAACCCGCAGCGGTAAAATGCGCGATCTTTTGATATCGGGTGTTCGCATGCATATCGATGACGAAGAGGCTTTGTTGCTGGTCCATCACGACATCACCGAACGCAAGATTATGGAGCACGCCTTAAAGCACTCTGAGCAAGAAGTGCGCACCATTCTCGACAACATCGTTGAAGCGTTTTACCGCACCGACAGCGAAGGCAACATCACCATGTGCTCCGCCGCAGTTGAAAATCTGCTGGGCTACAGGCCGGGAGAACTGATCGGCACACCGGCGCGAAATGTGTATGTCGACCCCGATGCGCGGGATGGTTTTGTGCAGGCCCTTAAGCAAAACGGAGGTCGGCTCCGCGATTATGAGGTGCGCCTGAAACGCAAAGATGGCATGGAAATTTGGGCGGCTTCGAGCGCTCATTACATTTATGACCGTGACGATAATGTCGTTGGCTTGGAAGGCACCACGCGTGACATTACACGGCGTAAAAAAGCGGAACACGCTTTGTTGCTCGCCAAGGAGCAGGCGGAACAAGCCTCAGCGGCGAAGACCGATTTTTTATCCGGCATGAGCCACGAATTGCGCACGCCGTTGAATGCCATTATTGGGTTTTCTCAGATGATGGAACTGCAAATCGAACAGCCGCTGACGGATAAACAGGCCGAATACCTTGGCATCATCCACACATCTGGCGAACACTTGCTGACGTTGATCAATGAAATATTGGATTTAGCCCAGGTTGAGGCCGGGCGCATGCAGGTGCGCCTCGGTCCCGTTAGCGCTCATGATGTGATCGAAGAATGTGTAACCCTTGTTAGGCCCGTGGCATTGAAACGATCTGTCCGCTTTACGGTTGATAAGGGCGATGATGCGGACCTTCTGATCCAGGTTGACCGCATGAAGTTCAAGCAAACCTTGCTAAATTTGATGAGCAATGCGGTGAAGTACAATGTTGAGGGCGGACGTGTCAGCATCGCGGCGCGAACCGACGACAAGGCAAATCTACGGATAGATATAACTGACAGTGGGCACGGTTTGAGCGCGGATGAGTGCTCACAGCTGTTTGAGCCTTTTCAACGTCTGGGCGCGGAACGCTCAGACGTTGAAGGCACAGGACTGGGGCTGGTGCTTGCCAAACGTATGATCGACGCCATGGGCGGCGATATTCGTGTCACCAGCGCGCCTGGCTTGGGCTCGACGTTTACGCTTATCGTGCCGCTCGTCCGCACCTGATTTAAGGCTTGAGCAACCCGCGCGCGATGACGTGGGCTTGGATTTCCGCTGCGCCTTCGAAAATGTTGAGGATGCGCGCATCCACCAAAACGCGCGATACCGGGTATTCCAACGCATAACCGTTGCCGCCATGCACTTGCAGGGCATTGTCGGCGTTGGACCACGCGACCCGCGCGGCCAGCAGCTTGGCCATGCCCGCTTCGATGTCGGAGCGGTGGTCGAGGTCTTTTTCACGTGCTGCGAAATAGGTCAGTTGGCGTGCGATTTGGGTTTCCACCGCCATCCAGCCGAGCTTTCCGGCGACACGTGGGAAATTGACGATGGGCTGGCCGAATTGGATGCGGTCATGGGCGTAACGCAGGCCCAGCTCCAACGCGTTGGTCGCCACGCCGACGGCGCGCGCAGCGGTTTGAATGCGCGCGGCTTCGAACGTCGCCATCAATTGTTTGAAGCCTTGGCCTTCTTCGGCACCTAAAAGTGCGGATGCGGGCACTTCCAGATTGTCGAACGCCAGCTCAAATTCTTTCATACCGCGGTAGCCGAGCACTTCGATCTCGGTGCCGGTCATGCCATCCAGTGGGAACGGGTTGCCGTCCGTGCCGCGCGGTTTTTCGATGACGAACATCGATAGGCCCTTGTAGCCGGGCTCGTCTGGGTTGGTGCGTGCCAGCAGCGTCATCACGTCGGAGCGCGCCGCGTGGGTGATCCAGGTTTTGTTGCCAGTGATGCGATATACATCCCCATCACGCACGGCGCGGGTCTTAAGCGATGCTAGGTCCGATCCGGTGTTGGGTTCGGTGAACACCGCAGTGGGCAAAATTTCACCGGCGGCGATGGCGGGCAGGTACTTTTTCTTTTGCGCGTCGGTGCCGCCCAGCGCGATCAGCTCAGCAGCGATTTCGGAGCGGGTGCCCAATGATCCGACGCCGATGTAGCCGCGTGACAGTTCTTCGGTGACCACACACATGGCGGTCTTGCCCATGTCCAGCCCGCCGAACTCTTCCGCGATGGTCAAGCCGAACACACCCAGTTCTGCCATTTGATTGACGATGGCGTCGGGGATCAAAACGTCGTTGTCGTGCCACGCGGGCGCGCCCGGTGCGATTTCTTCGGCGGCGAAACGGCGAAATTGCTCTTGCACCATGTCGAGCGTTTCATCACTCAGGCCGTCGTTGCCGAACATACCCGTGTTGACGTCTAGCAATTGGGCGATGCGTACGCGGGCATGATTGCTGTTGGCGTCTTGGATCAGGGTTTTGACCGCGTCGGTGTAAAAGCCGCGCACCGTTTGGGGGGTGAGCCCCAGATCGCGCGGGCGCACGATTTCGACTTGGCTGATGGGAATGCCGCCAACCATTTGCGACAGATATTCAGCTGTGCCGACTTGCAAGATCAGGCGTTCCAACTCGCCCAATTGACCGGCTTCATCTAGGCGTTCAGCCCAACCGACCAGATGCTCGATAGCGACGGCGTAGGTGCTCAGCCACGCAAAACCGTGGGCGGCAAATTGTTCGGCGTCCAAAAGTTCGCCGTCGATCTTGCCGTCGCACACAATTTTCGCTTGCACGCTTTCGCGTGCGGCATCGACCAGCGATGTGCAGTCGCTGGCGGCTTGTTTACACAAGGCTAAAGCGTTGTCGAGAAGAGGGGCGTTTGCGGTGCTCATGCTGTCCTCCTCAGCCTTCCAGGCAATCTTCAACGGTACGACGACCAGGATGCACGGCTTGAATCAGCACCGCCATGTTGCCGGGCTTGTGTTCGTTGCGGCGCATTTTCATGTGCGCTTCGGGGATGTCATCCCAAGGGAACACGTCGCTCATGCATGGATCGATACGCCGTTCGCAGACCAGTTTGTTGGCTTGGGCGGCTTGACGCAAATGGGCGAAGTGGCTGCCCTGAATGCGCTTTTGACGCATCCATACAAAGCGCGCATCGAAGGTGATGTTAAAGCCGGTGGTGCCCGCACAAAACACCACCATGCCGCCGCGCTTGACCACAAACGCCGACACCGGGAAGGTCATTTCGCCGGGGTGTTCGAACACCATATCGACATCGACGCCTTTTCCGGTGATGTCCCAGATGGCCTTGCCGAATTTGCGGCAGCGCTTCATGTAGTCGCCATAGCCTGCTTGGTCATCGACGTCGGGCAGTTGCCCCCAGCAATCAAAATCCTTGCGGTTGATTACACCCTTGGCGCCCAAGCGCATGACGAAGTCGCGTTTGTCTTCGTCGGAAATGACGCCGATGGCGTTGGCACCTGCGGTGGCGATCAGTTGAACGGCCATCGAGCCGAGGCCACCCGAAGCACCCCAAACCAAAACGTTGTGACCGGGGCGCAAAATGTGCGGGCGATGGCCGAACAGCATGCGGTATGCGGTCGCCAAGGTCAGCGTGTAGCACGCACTTTCTTCCCACGTCAGATGCTTAGGCCGCACCATCAGCTGTTGCGCCTGCACGCGGGTGAACTGGGCGAACGAACCATCGGGGGTCTCATAGCCCCAAATGCGCTGGCTGGGCGAAAACATCGGATCGCCACCGTTGCATTCCTCATCGTCGCCATCGTCTTGATTGCAATGGACCACAACCTCGTCGCCGACTTTCCAGCGTTTGACCTTGGAGCCCACCGCCCATACGATGCCCGCCGCATCAGATCCGGCGACGTGGAAAGGCTGCTTGTGCACGTCAAAGGGTGAGATCGGCAGACCCAGCGCGGCCCACACGCCATTGTAGTTAACGCCTGCGGCCATCACCATGACCAGCACTTCGTGGCTGTCGATGACCGGAGTTTCGACCACTTCGACCTGCATGGCGGTGTCGGGTTCGCCGTGGCGTTCGCGGCGGATCGCCCACGCGTACATCTGCTTGGGCGTGTGGCCCAGCGGTGGGATTTCACCCAGCTCGTACAAATCTTTTGTCGGTTGTTTTGCGAGCACCTCGGCTAAGCCGCCAGTGCTTTCGTCTACTTTTATCACAGCCATATCGGCCTCCATTTTGCCCTGCTCATATGGCCCATCCCGATCTTGATCCCAGCGTCATTCGGTCTTTTGCGACCGTGCGGGTTTGGGCCTAAACGTTGTTGTGGCGACAAGTATGGACGCAACTGAAAAAATATTGCAATGCACAATTTATTCCGCACTTGCGAAATTTTGAGCGTTGATGGACAATCTCTTAGGGAAACCGCCACAGAAAAAGGTGGGCCCACACTACAGGGAGAGCACCATGTCAGATCATATTGCAGATGCGAAAGTTAAACCGGGCACCCCGGAGGCGATTAAAAAAGATCGCCCGTGGCTGTTTCGCACCTATTCCGGCCATTCATCGGCCGCCGCGTCGAACGCACTGTTTCGCACCAATTTGAGCCGTGGCCAAAGCGGCTTGTCGGTGGCTTTCGATTTGCCGACGCAAACCGCACTGGATGCCGACGATGTGCTGGCGCGCGGCGAAGTGGGCAAAGTCGGCGTGCCGATCTCTCACCTGGGCGACATGAAACAGCTGTTCGACGGCATTCCGCTCGATCAAATGAACACTTCGATGACCATCAACGCCGCCGCCCCTTGGCAGTTGGCGCTGTACATTGCGGCTGCGGAGGCCCAAGGCGTGGATCGCAGCCAGCTTGCCGGCACGACCCAAAACGACATCATCAAAGAGTATCTGTCACGCGGCACCTACATCTTTCCGCCCGCACCGTCGATGCGCTTGGAAACGGATGTGATTTCATTTACGGCGCGCGAAATGCCGAAATGGAATCCGATGAACGTGTGCTCGTACCATTTGCAAGAAGCGGGCGCCGAACCGGCTGAAGAACTCGCTTTCGCCATGGCCAATGCGATCACGGTGCTCGACATGGTCAAAGAACGCGGCGACATCGCCGACGAAGACTTTCCCCAGGTGGTTGGGCGGATCAGCTTTTTCTTGAACGCTGGCATCCGCTTTGTCACCGAGTTGTGCAAAGCCCGCGCTTTTACCGAACTGTGGGACGAAATCGCCTTGCAGCGCTACGGCGTCGAAGATCCCAAGCTGCGCCGCTTTCGCTACGGCGTGCAGGTGAACTCGCTGGGGCTCACAGAAGCTCAGCCGGAAAACAATGTTTACCGGATCATGATCGAAATGCTCTCAGTCGTGTTGTCCAAAAACGCCCGTGCCCGTGCGGTGCAGCTTCCGGCGTGGAATGAAGCCTTGGGTCTGCCGCGCCCTTGGGATCAGCAGTGGTCGTTGCGCTTGCAGCAGATCATGGCGTTTGAAACCGATCTTTTGGAATACGGCGATATCTTTGACGGCTCGGCGGAAATCACCGCCAAGGTCGAGCAACTTAAAGCTCAGGCGCGCGCTGAATTGGCCGAGCTGGAAAAAATGGGTGGAGTGATCCGTGCCGTCGAGCAAGGCTATATGAAGCAGCGCTTGGTGGAATCGAATGCCAAGCGCTTGTCGGCCATCCAATCCGGTGAGCAGGTGGTGGTCGGTGTCAATAAATTTATGGAAGGCGAAGCCTCGCCGTTGGTGTCGGGTACGGAAACGTTCCTCACTCCGGATGCTGAGGCTGAAAACAGCCAGATTGAAAACCTCAAAGCTTGGCGCGCGGCGCGCGACAACGCGGTGGTTGAGGCGGCATTAAACGATCTGGAAGCTGCGGCGAAAGACGGCCGTAATATCATGGACAGTTCAATCGTATGCGCTAAGGCAGGTGTCACCACCGGCGAATGGGGTGATAAATTGCGCAGTGTGTTTGGTGAATACCGCGCCCCCACCGGTATCGCAGGCGCGGCCCGCGCACCGATGGCCAACGCCGACGGCGTGCGTGAAGCCGTCGAAAAGCTCGCCAAAGATATTGGCGGTCGTCCGCGTTTGTTGGTCGCCAAGCCGGGCTTGGATGGTCATTCAAACGGCGCTGAGCAGGTGGCCCTGGCGGCACGCGATGCGGGCTTTGAAGTGATCTACGAAGGCATTCGCCAGACGCCTGCTGAAATCGTCGCGGCTGCGGTGCAAGAAGGTGTGAACGCTGTGGGGTTGTCGGTGTTGTCCGGCTCACACTTGAGCTTGGTCGCCGATGTGATGGATGGCTTGAAAGCGCGAGGCGCCCAAGACATTCCGGTGATCGTCGGCGGGATCATTCCTGAACGCGATATGGATACGCTCAAGGACATGGGCGTGGCGCGTGTATTCACGCCCAAAGATTTTGATCTGAGCGCTATGCTGGGCGAGGTTGCAAAAGTGATGGCGGCCCAACAGAGTGAATAGGGACCGAGGTCATTGGGGACTAGGGCTGATCAGGTCGCCGATTTACGCTTCGCCACTGGGGCAATAACCGGAACCGGGGTGGTTTTGTCGGTGAAGTCGCTGATGTTTTCGACTTGAGTTTTGAAGGTTTCTTGCAGATATTTGACCACACCGGGACGGTATTGATCTTTCACCAATGCCCAAGCAACAAATAGGCCGCCATTTTTTTCATAGTATGTGATGTCGGAGTTATTGCCCGCATGATGCAGTGCGGCGGCCAGATCTTTGCTGTGCCCTGCGAAGACCCATTCAGGGCGCACCCCGGCATGCCAGATCAGATACACTCCGCCGACGTTATTGAGCCCCATTTCTTCGGGGTCCATGGATAACAGCGATGGGAACGCACCTGACGGTGTGTGCACCCAATTGGGGTCCACAGGTTCGGATATCCGTTCCGGCTCATCCTTGCCACCAAAACCAAACAGCGCCATTGTTTTCAGTCCTAGCGTATTGCTACGTCAAAATGTTTTGCTCGCCCGTTGGCGATCAGTCGTGCATGGCCTTAAGACGCATGCACGCAGGATTATATGTACATTCAGGCTAACTTCAAAATCGTTAATAATTAAACCAAAGGTACAGTGGCCGACGCAAGCCAGTTGCGTGTGTTTTCATCCAGCAATGGTGATAATTCGGCGAAAACCTGCGTGTGATAGGTCTCAACCCAGGTCCGTTCCGTTTCGCTCAAAAGATCGGTCTCAATCAAGGCGCGGTCAATCGGCGCCAAGGTGAGCGGCTCAAATCCCATCATTTCGCGTTCGGCGCCGCGCGGGGCGGGGACATCAACCACCGTGATGAGGTTTTCGATGCGAATGCCGAACGCGCCTTCTTTGTAGTAACCGGGCTCATTGGACACCACCATGCCTGCCGCCAGTTCCGATCCTTGGCCACGCTTGGAAATGCCTTGCGGGCCTTCATGGACGCCCAGATACGTGCCGACGCCGTGGCCGGTGCCGTGATCGTAATCGATGCCGACTTCCCACAGCGCCCTGCGCGCCAATACGTCGAGTTCTTGACCGCGGGTCCCGCGCGGGAAACGCTGGCTGGAAATGGCGATGTGGCCTTTGAGAACGCGGGTGAAACGATCACGCATCTCAGCAGTCGGTTTATCGCCGGCGCCGCCAATAAAGACGGTGCGCGTTACATCGGTGGTGCCGTCCAGATACTGCGCGCCGGAATCGACCAAATACAGCTCGCCAGGGCGTAGCGCACGGTCGGTTTTTTCGCTGACCCGGTAATGAACGATCGCGCCGTTGGGCCCGGAACCGGAAATGGTCGGGAAGCTGAGGCCGCGAAAATGTTCATTCTCAGATCGCAAACCATCCAGCTTCGCGGCGGCGGATAATTCCGTAACCGTGCCGCTCGAGCCTTGGGCGCTGAGCCACGCCAAAAACCGCACCAGCGCCGCACCGTCGCGTTTGTGGGCGCGTTTGACGCCTTCGATTTCGGCCGGAGTCTTTTTTGCTTTGGGCAGTTGGCAAGGGTCGTCACCGGACAGCATGCGAGCCCCTGCTTTGGTGAGACGTTCGACAATCCACGCCGGCGTCGCGCGGCTGGCGATCAGCACGGATTTTTTATCTTTGCCAAGCGCATCCAGTGCATCCGCCATCAGGCTGGGCTCAACTATTTCGACTTCAGGCCCTAAATGCGCGCGCGCCGCATCGTCAATGCGTTCGGTATCCATAAACAGCTTGGCTGAGCCATTTGCGTTCAACAGGGCGTAAGCCAAAACCAGCGGGGTGAACGGGACGTCATTGGCGCGGATGTTGAATGTCCAGGCAATGGAATCGCCCGCCGTGATCACGGCGGTATCGGCCCCGGCCTTTTTTATATCTGTGCTCAGACGTTCGCGTTTCGCTTTGGACGTGAGCGGCGCGAACGGCGGTTCGAGTGTCTCTAGGGGGCTGGCCGGCGGGGCGGGGCGATCGGACCATAGAGCATCAATGGGGTTTTCGCTCACCGCCACCAAATGCGATTCGGTGTCGGCGCACACCCGTTCATAGACTTCCAGCTGTCCGGGGGTATGCAGCCACGGATCATAAGCCAGACGGTCGCCCGGTTTGAGGCGGGTGCGCAGCCACGCTTCGGGCTTGATGGTGGCGATGGGTTGCGGCGCGAACACTTTTGTATCGACTTCGCCCTGCACTTGCAGGGTGTAACGCCCATCGACAAAGACCGCCGCTTCATCTTGAAGTACGATGGCCAGCCCGGCTGAGCCGTTAAATCCGGTCAAACGCGCCAGTCGTTCGGCGCTCGGCGGCAGGTATTCGCTCTGATTGGCATCGGCATGAGGCACCAAGAAGCCGATCAGATTGTCGGCTTGCAGGCGTGCGCGCAATTTTACGTGTAAGGCCGGGTCGTAAGCGATGGCTGTATCTTGGGGATCGGCTGACATTTCGGGCCTTTTTGTTGAAGATGACGTGCTCTTCAAAGCTAAGGGGGCCGATGGACAATGACAAGGGGACGGATCATGTCTTGAGGTATGCGCATGGTGCATGCCTGATGTGGGGAAATGGCAATTTTAACGGGGGGTAAAATGCGCATAATGCATAACGTCTCCCCTGACAAACGGATCAGCCTCAAGGCTGGCCACAACTGGAGTGAATGAATATGACCTATAGCATCGACGCCCACGAACTGCGCGCTCAAGCCTTTTTGAAGGCAATCAAAGACTTTTCTGCTTGGACCAAACAGACGGTGTCTGCAATCAAGAGCCAATTGCAGGGCGCAGGTCTGAGCCACACAGCCTAAGTATCGAGGTTGTATACCCATGCGCATCTGAGAGCGTAACTGAGAAGGTTCAATTGGGCCTTTCCAGTTCCGCCACCACTGGCGCATGGTAGGATTCCGGCGCGCCCGTTACGGCGGCAGGGCTGCCGACTTCATCGTGGAGCGCTTCGTTATGGCATTCCACGTGCCCCAGCCAGCCCAGCAATTGGGGTGACAGTAAAATGTGATCGGCCATATGCGGACGACCGCGGTGAATCACGGAAAAACGTTGGCTTTCGGGCAGGCCGCGTTCAGATGCTATCAGCATACGTGACGCCAAAGCGCCATCGCCGGTGTCTTCTTCATCCCCCTTGATGATGCGCACCGGGGCCTCGGTGTCGTCTGAATTGAAATCCCCCACCACCGCGACCAATGCTTCCGGTTCCAAGTCGAACAGACGGTCGAGGAACGTTCGCACTTCCAACGCCTGACCTGCGGCCTTGATGGTGGCGAGGAAAAAGCCCTCCGCCCAGCCGGGCATGGTTTTCCAGCTGTAGCGGTCTTGCTTTTGCCCTGCGACATAGGCGGCGCGCGGCGCGCGTAAATGCACGTTGACCACCACCAGCTTGTGGCCATCGCCCAAATCCACATCGACGTATAAAAACGGACGGTCCCATTCGACCGGTACAGGCGCCTCTTGCGGGGGATCGGATGTGGTGCAGCGAAACAGGGGCGCATCGACCAAGTGGTTCCACACTTCGTCCGCGCCCAAAATCGGGAATTTTGACAAGGTCACTAGGTTGTGGCGATCACGCACGCCACGTCCTGAAGGACTTTTGGTGACGGCGCGGTGGTAGTTTTCGTACATAGTGCCTTGCACCACCGCATCCAGCGCGCTGAGGCCGCGATGCGATCCGTCTTCGTTCAATTGCCCGTTCACTTCTTGTAGGCACAAAATATCGGCGCGCAGGCGAACCAATTGCGGGCGCAGGGCGCGGATGCGATCTTTTAAGGAACTGCGTGCGCGCGGCGGCTCGTCCAGGCTTTCCATGTTGAATGTGGCGATGCGAATGGGATTTGTGGGTGCTTGGGTGCTGGGGGCGTTGCTCATGCGCAGACCTCCTCGCTTCAGCGGACCAAACGGTCGGTTGGGAAGCACACGGATACGGTGGTGCCCTGCTGGGGCGTGGATTCGATCATCAGTTTTCCACCGTGCAGTTCGACGAAGCTTCTGGTCAGTGGTAAGCCCAACCCGGTGCCATCAAATTTGCGCGCCAGCTTGCTGTCCACTTGGCCGAACGGCGTCAGTGCAGTGGCGATATCAGCTTTACTCATGCCGATGCCAGTATCGGAGATGGCGATGACCAGCTCGTTTGTTTTCGTCAGCGCCGCTTTGACCACAATCTTGCCCCCCTCAGGGGTGAATTTCACCGCATTGGACAGGATGTTGAGCAAAACTTGTTTGATGCGCTGACTGTCGACCATTAGGTCGGGTAAGTCTTTGGGTACGCGCCGCGTCAGAGCCTGGCCCGCTTCGGTCGCGCGGTCGCGGACCAAACGGCTGGCGGCATCGATCAATTCTGCGACAGAGATCCGCTCTGCGCGCAATTCCATGCGACCGGCTTCGATCCGCGAGACATCCAAGATATCGTTGATCACAGCCAGAAGATGCGAGCCGGAATCACGAATGTTTTCGATGTATTCTTGGTACCGCGGTTCGACTCCGCCAAATAAACCCGAAAGCATCACATCGGAAAACCCGATGATGGCGTTCAAAGGCGTGCGCAATTCATGCGACATATTGGCGAGGAACTCGGTCTTAACGCGGCTGGCAATTTCAGCACGTTCCTTGGCTTCGATCAGTTGGTGCTGGAATTCGATGCGCTGGGTGATGTCACCGACTGAACCCGCCATGCGGTAAACCCATCCGGCCTTGTCGCGCAACGCCATGCCGGAAATTCTAATCCATCTTGATCCGCCGTCCTTATGACGCAGTCGGCATTCAGAAAAGAACGATGGTGTCTCACCCTTGAGATGGCGGATCAGGCGGTGTTGATAAGCGCCTCGGTCGTCGGGATGGATCAGACGTAGCCACGATTTGGCTTTGATGAACTTGGTTTTATAGCCGGTCAAATCGCGGATTTTGGCGGAGATGTAGAGCTGGTCGGAATGCATGTCCCAATCCCAGATGCCTTCCCCAGCGCCGCTGATGGCGAGGGCGTACCGCTCGCGGCTTTCCTGAAGGGCTTGCTCGCTTTTCTTGCGCTCAGAGATGTCGCGCACCACACCGATAAACAATGATTTCCCATTGCGTTTCAGCTCACTGACGGAAAGGTCGAGAGGGAACTTGCCGCCATTTTTGCGTAAACCGACAACCTCGCGGCCTGTGCCAATGATGGTGGGTTTTTTCGTTTCTCTATAGCGTTGCAGATACCCGTCGTGGGCCTCTGCATATGTTTTGGGCATCAGCATTTTGACGTTGTTGCCGACCACCTCTGCGGCGCGGTAGCCGAAGGTTTTTTCCGCTGCCGGATTGAGCGATTGCACAATGCCCAACTCATCGATGGTGATGATGCCATCGGCTACGGTTTCCATGATGCCTTGCAATTGCACGTCGCGGTGAATAAGCGCTTCCGCAGCGCGTTTGCGATCAGATGTGTCGCGCGCCACCAGCATCACGGTTTTCAGGCCGCGTTCAGAAAACGGCAAGGCGGACAGTTCTGCATCGATGACCACGCCGTCAACGCGCACCAAGCGCATCGGCATCCACTTTTCCTCGAACAAATGCCCGATCTCTTCGTGCAAGATTGTGCGGAAATCGGGATGAACGTAGGTATCGAACGACTGGCCTATGAACGAACTTGGGCTGTCGGCCTTCAACATGTCCGCGCCTGCGGTATTCATCAAGGTGATGATGCCGTCGGTGACCACACAGGTCAGGTCCGGGGCCATTTCGACCAGCTTGCGGTAGCGGGTTTCCGCATCCAAAAGCGAGGCTTCCATGTCTTTGATGTGGGTGATGTCGGTATGCAGGCTCAGCACCTGGCCTTCGCGGGTGCGCTGTTCGTGGATGCGCCACCATCGTCCGCCACGGTAAATCTCTTGATGTGAAGGCTGTGGGTGAAGGCGTTCGGCAAGTTTTTCTTCCACCCATTGTCCCATCCGGCCTTGGGCTTCTTTGATGTCTAGGCGCTGGGCGGCTTCGGTCAGAATGTCTTTGAGGGTCGCGCCGGGAATGATGACGTCATCCAGCGCCGGGTAGAGTTTAGCGTAACCTTCGCTGGCCGCCATCAGGTTGCCGTCATGGTCGTAAATCACAAACGCTTCGTCGTTTGCGTTGGTGCTCGCAGCATGTTGCAGGGCGTCCACACGACTGACTTCGGCAATTTGGTGTTGGGCGACATTCTTTTTGGCGTTGTGGTATTTACGCTGGCTTTCAAGTTGCGGCGTGATGTTGTGAGCGGCCCCGCGGTAGCCGCGGAACATGTTGTTGTCGCTGTAAAACGGAATGCCGGAAAGTGTAAAGTGCAAGATGCTGCCGTTTGCGGCGATCAGTGAACAAGCGATGTCTTTGAACGGTTCGCGGTGTTCCAGGGTGAATACGACCGGACTGTCGATGAGCCCTTGTTTGTCGATGCGATCATCGGCCAGCACGACTTGCTGTAAGGTTCTGCCCTTGAGTGCTTCCGGCGGCAATCCGGTTGTTTCCATGAAACGATCGGAAATGAAGGTGAGCTCAAGAATTTCATTGGTTTCCCAAATCCAATCGCCCACGGTCGAGACAATATCATGCAAACGCTGCTCATGACTATCAGGGCGCGGGGGCATCTTGATACGTCGAGGCTGAGGTTCATTCCCAGCGACGACGAAGGGTGGTTTCTTCGCGGTCATTTAAGTCCTTGCTTAAGCGGCACCCCAAGCGAGCAGTTCCTCGTGGTCCTCATGTTCGCGCCACTATACTTTCGTTGTATCAGGGAAACTTCCCCGCAAGCAACCGATCTGGATCCAAATTGGATAGAGAATGGCGCGGGGTGAACACCCTATGGTTTTGGCGGCCCGAGCGTTTGAGCCAAATAGTTGACGGTTTCGGGAGCATCCCATTCCAAAACGCCAAGAACCCGACCCACAAGTTGGCCCTCAGCGTTGATCAGGACTGTGGTAGGCAGTCCCTCAACACCAACTTTGCGCGACAGTTTGCCTTTGACGTCGTAAAAAACACCAAGTTTTTTGATGGCGTTGGCGTCGAAGAACGGCTGAACCTTTTTTAAGGCCTTGCGGTCTTCGGAAACCGCGATGACATCCACGCCTGCGTCCTTCAGCTTGGCCGCCAAACGGTCCAGTGCGGGCATTTCACGAACGCACGGCGCACACCATGTGGCCCAAAAATTCAGAACCACGCCGCGGCCTTTCAGCGACGCGATGGTGATTTCTTCTTTGTTTGCGTTGAAAAAAGGCGTATCAAGCGCCCCTTCGCCGGTGACGGCTGGGCGCAGTTTGTTGGCCAATTCCAAGGGAATTTCGACCTGATCGGCCTGGGCACTTGCAACATGGCCGGATATCACCAAAATGGCGGCAAAGCTTAACGCCACTGTCCGAAGCACCATGCCATATCGGGAACGAAGACGGGTGTGTGTGTTCTTAACTTTTGACTGAAGCATTTTTCGGTTCATCTTAGGTCCAGATACCATGAGCAACAACGACGATAACAGCACCACCAGCACCATTTGGGGCGGACGTTTCGAAGCCGGGCCATCGGCCGTGATGGAAGAAATCAACGCTTCCATCGGTTTTGACAAACGCCTGTTCGCCCAAGACATTCGCGGATCTCGCGCGCATGCCCAGATGCTGGTTGCTCAAGGCATCATAAACGAACAGGACGCCAATTCCATCCTTGAAGCTCTGAATGCCGTAGAAGCGGAAATTCTCGGTGGGACATTCCAGTTTTCACGCGCCCTTGAAGACATTCATATGAACGTCGAAAGCCGGCTGCGCGACAAAATCGGCGATGCGGCGGGACGCTTGCACACTGCGCGGTCACGCAACGATCAAGTTGCGACCGATTTGAAACTGTGGGTGCGCGATGCACTCGATGGTCTCGATGGCGCGTTGAAGGACTTGCAAGCGGCCTTGATTGATCGCGCCGAAGAGCACGCCGCCACGGTGATGCCGGGCTTTACCCACCTTCAAGCCGCCCAGCCGGTGACGCTGGGCCACCATCTGTTGGCTTATACGGAAATGTTGGGCCGCGATCGTTCGCGCGTGCAAGATTGCCGGGCGCGGATGAATGAATGCCCGTTGGGCGCGGCAGCGTTGGCGGGGACCTCGTTCCCTATCGACCGTGAGGCGACGGCGGCGGCGCTGGGCTTTGACCGCCCGACGCAAAATTCGCTGGATTCTGTTTCGGATCGTGATTTTGCGCTGGAATATTTGAGCGTGCTGTCGATTCTCAGCGTGCATCTATCGCGCATGGCGGAAGAAATGGTCATTTGGGCGTCGCAGCAGTTCGGTTTCATCCGGGTGTCCGACGAATTTTCGTCCGGCAGCTCGATCATGCCGCAAAAACGCAATCCTGATGCGTCGGAACTGGTGCGCGGCAAAGCGGGCAGAGTGTTCGGTGCGCTGATGGGCTTGCTCACGGTGATGAAGGGCTTGCCGCTGACCTACGGCAAAGACATGCAAGAAGACAAAGAGCCGGTGTTTGATGCATCCGACACCGCTGAGCTGTGCGTCACCGCTATGACCGGGATGTTCAAATCCGCGACGTTCAATGTTGAGCGCATGAAAGCCGATGCAGGCAAGGGCTTCACCACCGCGACCGATCTGGCCGACTGGCTGGTGCGGGTACTGGGTATGCCGTTTCGCGATGCCCACCACGTCACCGGCGCGCTGGTAAAAATGGCCGAAGACAAAGGCTGCGGCCTGGAAGACCTGTCACTGGCGGACATGCAAACCGTGGACGCGGGTTTGACGGACGAGATATTTACGGTGTTGGGCGTCGACAATTCGGTGTCCAGCCGCACCAGTTTGGGCGGCACCTCGCCGGTCAATGTTTTGGCCCAGGTGGCCCATGCGCGCGAAAGGTTTTTGAAATGAGCCGTTTTTTGATTGTCGCCGTGGTGCTGTTGATGGTTGCGGGCTCTTTGAGTGCGTGCGGCCGCAAGGGTGACCCCGAAGCACCGCCGGGCTCGACCTATCCGCAAGCGTATCCTAAGCAATAAGGCCTCATCGATGGATTACTTCAATTATAAAAACGGGCACCTGCACGCCGAAGACGTTGCGCTAAGCGACATCGCCAAACAGGTCGGCACGCCGTTTTACGCCTATTCGACGGCCACGCTGACGCGTCACTTCAATGTGTTCGCCGATGCCCTGCGCGGCTTGAACGCACTGGTGTGTTACGCAGTTAAAGCCAATTCCAACCAAGCCGTAATCCGCACACTGGCCGGGCTGGGTGCGGGTGCAGATGTGGTGTCGGGTGGTGAACTGACGCGGGCGCTCAAAGCAGGTGTGAAGGCGCGCAACATCGTGTTTTCCGGCGTTGGTAAGTCTGAGGCCGAAATCCGTATGGCGTTGAAAGCTGGCATCAAGCAGATCAACGTCGAATCGGAACCTGAACTGGAGCGCATCAGCGCTGTGGCATCCGACATGGGTGTCGAAGCGCCGATTGCGCTGCGCGTCAATCCCGACGTGGACGCCAATACCCACGAAAAAATCAGTACCGGCAAGCTGGAAAACAAGTTCGGCATCGAATGGACCCGGGTCCACGAAGTTTACGCCAAAGCCGCAGCGTTGCCGGGCATCAAGGTGCGCGGACTGGCGATGCACATCGGTTCGCAATTGCTCGACCTGCAGCCGTTTCGTGATGCTTATGTGCGCGCGGGCGATTTGGTCGCGATACTGCGTGCCGACGGGCTGAGCGTCGAAGTGTTGGACATCGGCGGCGGTCTCGGCATTCCTTACGGCGGCGAAGGCGAAGCTGATGCGCCCAACCCCGAAGCCTACGCCCAAGTGGTGCGCGAAACCCTGGGCGGCTTGGATGTGGAATTGGTGCTGGAACCGGGGCGTATGATCACCGGCAATTCGGGTGTTTTGGTCACCGGCGTAATTTATGTGAAAGAAGGCGCGACACGCACGTTCTTGATCGTTGATGCGGGCATGAACGATTTGATCCGCCCGACCCTTTACAGCGCGTTTCACAACATCGTGCCGGAAATCGAACCAGCCAAAGGGGCTGAATTGATCGACGTCGACATCGTCGGCCCGATTTGCGAAACCGGTGACACCTTCGCGAAAGGCCGCCGTCTACCTGCTGTGAAAGCAGGCGATTTGTTGGTGATGCGCACCGCTGGCGCGTATGGCGCGGTGCAGTCGTCCACCTACAACACCCGGCCGCTGATCGCCGAAGTGATGGTCAACGGATCGGACTACGCGGTGGTGCGCGAACGCCTCAGCGTCGAAGACATCATTGCAATGGACCGTCTGCCCGATTGGTTGGAAGATTAACAGATCATCAATACTGGAAAGCTGGGATAAGGCTGCGGCTGATTTAAGGTCTCTGGCCGCTCATTATTTCGCCCGTATTAATGCTCAGGGGCATGCTCGCCAGCGGCTGCTGCGTCTTCGGCATTGACGAAGCTAAGCGCCATCGAACGCGCCGTGGCGGGCGGGTTTTCAAACTCAACCTTGAACGAAATCGTTTCACCCGGTTCCAGCTGAGTTTTCGCCAGCTCTTGAGTCTGAATGACGACTTCTTCGCCCTTGAGGTTGGTCAGCGCAACTTTGAGCAACGGCACGTGGACCGGCTCCTCGACCACGTTGGCGACCACACCTTCGACGATCAGGTAGTCAATGGCGTTGCGCACGTCGCGCCGTCCGACGACATCTTGATGGGCGAGACCTTCGCCGGGCTCAACTTTGTGAATACCCGCCATGACATAGTAGTCCTTGGTCATCGGCATGGCTTTGATGATCGCATCTTTGGCGAGGAACGCTGTCAACGCGGTGCCGATGAACAGCACGGCGAAAACGGTGGCGGCGATCAAGGCGACCGGCTTTTTCTTTTCCGGTGGCGGCTTTTTGAAGCGCGGACGGCCAACGGGGATTTCGTCGTCGTCATGGCGCGGCATGGGTTCCGACAGGCCGTCCGGAATCGGTTCTATCTCGTCGTCTTCGACCTCGATGGTTTCGGGGCCGTCATCATCAAGGTTTGTGTCGATCATCGATTCGATGGCCGGAATCGTCGCCTCATCTTCGCCGAACAAGTTGTCGAGCTCATCTTGAGACAGCGGCTCAGATTCTTGTTCCGGTTCCGGCTCAGGTTCCGGCTCAGGCATTGGCTCCGGCTCGGGTATGGGTTCCGGCTCGGGAATGGGTTCCGGTTCGGGAATAGGTTCCGGTTCGGGCTCTGGTTCAGGAATTGGCGGTGGAGGCGGGGCGGCGACCGCCGGGGCGGGCGCTGCAGCAACCGGAGCAGGGATGGTCATCTGCTGTTCGCGGACTTCGACCGAATGGATCACGGACTGCTGCCAAGCATAGCCGCAACGCGCGCAACGCATCATGGACCCGGTCGGCTTAATGGCCTCAGGCTTTATATCGTAGTGAGTTGCACAGTTTGGACAGGTGATAATCATTGCGACACAGTATGTGTTAAGCTCTTGCCTTTATAGGTGTTTGTGAGATTCAACGCAAGCAAGCCGGTCAGTCTTATTGTGGACTTCTCTGGCCCGCCCGTGCCATCGTATGCGCCGTTACCACCAAAACCGCCCCTTATCGGCGCAACACGCACCAAAATGCGGGTTGAAAATAAGGGAAATGAAACATGCATTTAAGGACTCAAACTTTCGTGGATATCGATCCCGTCACTTCCATCGCCCGATTCGAAAACGTCGGTCTGCGCTACGGTCTTGGACCTGAAGTGCTGCAAGACGTCACTTTTGAGCTTAAACCCGGCTCCTACCATTTTTTGGTGGGCCCATCAGGTGCGGGTAAGTCGTCGCTTTTGAAGCTGATGTACCTGGCACATCGTCCGTCACGGGGCTTGGTGCATCTGTTCGGCCACGACATCGCCACGGCGTCCCGGGATGCGCTGCCCGCGTTGCGTCGGTCCATCGGCGTGGTGTTTCAGGAATATCGATTGCTTGAGCATCTTTCGACGTTTGACAACGTGGCGCTGCCGTTGCGCGTTGCGGGGATGCGCGAAGCGGACATCAAACGCCATGTGGAAGAGTTGTTGGTATGGGTTGGCCTTAAAGACCACATGAACGCCCGCCCGCCGACTTTGTCTGGTGGGCAAAAACAGCGCGCTTCGATCGCGCGCGCGGTGATTGCGCGCCCCAGCCTGTTGATGGCGGATGAACCGACTGGCAACGTTGATGATCGTATGGGCTATCGTTTGATGCACCTGTTTGAAGAGCTCAACAAACTGGGCACCACCATCGTCGTCGCCACCCATAATGAGGCCATGGTGCGCGAATTGGGCCATCCGGTGATGCGCTTGGAAGGTGGGCATATGCACATCACGTCAGGCACCAAACACGCTATTAATTCCACCGCGACCAGCGCCAGTCGGGGAGGCGGCTTATGATCTTTTCGCGCCGCACCGATCTACCGCTCGACCGCGATGCGCTCAGTCGTTTTTTGCCGTGGCTGATTGCCTTCATGGTTTACATGGCGGCGCTGGCTCAGGCGGGTCTGGTCAGCTTAGATGAGTTGTCCAGGCGTTGGGACACCGGCATGGCGGCGACGCTGACGGTGCAACTTCCCGCCAACCCCGACGCCAGCGAGGCCGCCAATGCGCGGGTGCTGCAGAGGGCGTTGAATATGTTGTCCGAAACCACCGGGGTGGTGCGCACCACCGTGGTCAGCGAGCAAAAAGTTCTGCAATTGCTGAGCCCCTGGCTGGGCGTGGTGCAGGCCGTTGATGTGCCGTTGCCGCGTCTGATCGATGTGGAAACCAACCCCGATCTCAAGCTCGACGTGCGGGTGTTACAGCAAAAGCTGGCGCGCACGATTGAGGGTGCGCAGGTTGATGACCACGGCGTGTGGCTGGCGCGTCTGATCGAAATGGTGCGCACTTTGGAAGCCTTGGCGGCGGGCGTTTTGGCTTTGATCGTCTCAGCGGCGATGGGCACGGTGATTTTCACCACCCGCACCGGCTTGACGGTGCATGCCGAAGCGATCGAGGTTTTGCACCTGACCGGCGCGCAAGATAGCTATATCGCCAAGCAGTTCGCGGGCCGCGCCTGGGCGATGGGATTTAAGGGCGGACTGATCGGCCTTGTTTTCGCCGCCTTGACGTTGTTTATATTGAGCTATGTCGCGGATCGTTTGCAGGCGGGCATGCTGCCAGAACTGTCCTTGCCCATTGCGGGTTGGGTGTCTTTGGCGGTGTTGCCATTGGCGGCGGGGCTGGTCGCGGGACTGACGGCGCGTTTTACCGTGATGCGCACTTTGAGAAGGATGATCTGAGATGAGTCGCCCACCGCACCGCCGTCCGGGACATACCATCAGCCGTTTTGGCGGCGCTTTGATTTTGCTGGCTGGCGTTTGGGGCGCCGGTCTGTTCCAATTTGCTGATGCTATTCCGGTGAAAGTGGCGGACCGCGACACCCACACTGACGCCATCGTGGTTTTGACCGGCGGCAGCGGGCGCCTTGACGAAGGGCTGATGCTTTTGGAGCAGGGTTCTGCGCAAAAGCTTTTTATATCGGGTGTTTATCAAGGCATCGATATGCAAAACCTGCTGGAAGCTTATCGCCGCAATCCGAAAGATTTGAACTGTTGCGTGAGCATTGGCCATGCAGTGGACACCATTTCAAATGCCACCGAAACGCGTGATTGGGTGCGCAAAAACGAAATTTCCAGCGTGCGTTTGGTGACGTCAGGCTATCATATGCTGCGCTCAGTTTTGGAATTTGAAAATGCGTTGCCGGACGTGACGCTTATTCCGCATCCTGTGTTTCCGCCCCATGTGAAACAGGAACAATGGTGGGCATGGCCGGGCACCACAGGCTTGATTGTGGGCGAATACAACAAATTCTTATTGGCGTGGTCGCGCCACAAGTTGATGGCTTTGCTGAAATAAGCGCACTCTCAAACAGGGGCATACATGACCGCGATCCGATCCTTTTTGTTGAATGTCATATTTTTTGTCGGTGGCACGCTGCTGGCCTTGATGTTGTTGCCGTGCCTGATCTTGTCGCGCCGTGCGATGCAATGGGGCCTGAAGATTTGGGCGACATCGGTGATGTGGTTTTTGCGTGCCATCGCGGGTCTCAGTTGGGACGTGCGCGGATTGGAAAACCTGCCCGATCACCCCTGCATTTTTGCCTGTAAGCATCAAAGCGCGTGGGAAACAGGGATCTTTTATCTGTTGGTCAACGATCCTGCGTACATTCTCAAAAAAGAGCTGTTGTCGGTCCCGTTCTTCGGCTGGTATCTGGCCAAAGCCGGAGCCATCGCGATTGATCGCAAAGCGGGCGCATCGGCGCTGAAATTGATGATCAAGGGCACTCAGGCGTGCTTGGCGCGCGGTCAAAACGTGGTGATTTTCCCCGAAGGCACGCGCTCTGCCCCTGGCAAGGCCGGCACCTATCATCCCGGCGTGGCGGCATTGTACAAGGGTGTGGAGGCGCCGTTGGTGCCGGTGGCGCTGAACTCGGGCTTGTTTTGGCAGCGGCGTAGTTTTCTTAAACGTCCCGGACGCATCACCATCGAATTCATGCCCGCTATTGTCCCGGGCCAGGACCGCAAGGCGTTCATGAGCGAACTAAAATCAACCATTGAGGACGGCTCAAATCGGCTTATTGACGAAGCGCGAAAGGCCTATCCTCAAGCCTTGCCTGAGTTAGCGCCTGAAGCGTCGAACGATACAGCCTAAAGTTCGCAGCCGGTCTCAACGCTTGACAACAACCTCTTGAATTTAGCCTGATTTTCCCCTGTGGATAAAATCGTGGACTGTTTTGTGACGACCTATTTTGGGTTTTCCACAGATGCCTCTGGATATGTGCATAAGACAATGCGTGCCATCTAGGCGCGGTTGTGTAGGATGCGGGGGCTTTAGAGGTTGGGTTCAATCCGCAAAGGAAACGTAACGGGAACATCTCGTTGACCAGAAATCGACCTGAGCGTACACTAGAGGGGTTGAAGTTGTTGATTTTTGTTTATTATCAATGACTTATTGAGGTAAATTTCAAAATTACAATATCGGTACAAACGTGCCGATAGGTTGTGTGTGCTTTCGCAACATAGCCCTGTAGGCAGGAGCAATGGAAACCATGGTGCCGATGACCCCGATTTCCCAACATATTTGGGACATGAAGTACCGTCTCAAGGGGGCGGACGGTCGGCCTGTGGACAAGAACATTGAAGACACCTGGCGGCGCGTGGCCAAAACGTTGGCGGCGCCTGAAAAAGAACAGCAGCAATGGGAACAGCGCTTTTTCGAAATGATGAACGCTTTTCAGTTTTTGCCAGCGGGCCGTATCATCGCCGGTGCGGGTGCCGAGCGCAAAGTGACGTTGTTCAACTGTTTCGTTATGGGCGACATCCCCGATTCCATGGGCGGCATCTTCGACAGTCTCAAAGAAGCGGCGTTGACCATGCAGCAGGGCGGCGGCATCGGGTATGATTTTTCAACGTTGCGTCCCCGCGGTGCGGTGGTGACGAAGATCGGCGCGGACGCGTCCGGCCCGTTGAGTTTCATGGATGTGTGGGATTCCATGTGCCGCACCATCATGAGCGCCGGGTCCCGGCGCGGCGCGATGATGGGCGTAATCCGTTGCGACCACCCCGATATCGAAGCGTTCATCGAAGCCAAGCAAGAACCTGGTCGCCTACGCATGTTCAACCTGTCGGTGCTGGTCACCGATCCGTTCATGGATGCAGTCAAGGCCGGTGACAGCTGGGACTTGAAATTCGATGGTGAGGTCTACAAAACTCTGCCAGCGCGCGAACTGTGGGACAAAATCACCCGCGCGACCTATGCCTATGCGGAACCGGGCGTGATCTTCATTGATCGCATCAACCGCATGAACAACCTGAACTACTGCGAAACCATTCACGCGACCAACCCTTGTGGCGAACAACCGCTGCCGCCTTATGGGGCGTGCTTGCTGGGATCGCTCAATTTGGCGCGTATGGTGTCTGACCCGTTCACCGAAAACGCCAACATCGACATTGAGGCCTTGAGCGAAAAGGTCAAGACAGCGGTGCGTTTGATGGACAACGTCATCGACGTGTCGCAATTTCCGTTGGTCGAACAAGAAAACGAAGCCAAGGCTAAACGCCGCATCGGCCTTGGCGTAACCGGTCTTGCCGATGCGTTGATCTTGTGCGGCGCGCGTTATGGCGGCGACGCTGCGGTGCGCCTGACCGAAACGTGGATGAAAGCAATTGAGCGCGCGGCTTATCTGGCATCGACCGAATTGGCGGCGGAAAAGGGTGCGTTCCCGCTTTACGACGCTGAAAAATATCTCAAAGGCGAAATGATTCAGCGTTTGGACGTGGACGTTCAAGACGCCATCCGCACCCACGGAATCCGCAACGCGTTGATCACCTCGATCGCGCCGACGGGAACCATTTCGCTGTTTGCGGACAACGTCTCCAGCGGGTTGGAGCCGGTGTTCAGCTTCACCTACACCCGCCACGTGTTGCAACCCGACGGTGCGCGCAAGGAAGAAGAAGTTTCCGACTACGCGTATCGACTGTACCGCAAGATGCGGGGCGAAGATGCGCCGCTCACCGACGCGTTTGTCGATGCTCAGCAACTGAGCCCGCGCGATCATCTGGTGATGCAGGCGGCGGTGCAGAAGTACGTCGACAGCTCCATATCCAAGACCATCAATTGTCCGGAAGAAATCAGCTTCGACGCCTTTAAAGATATTTATATGGAAGCCTATGATCTGGGGCTTAAGGGCTGCACCACCTATCGTCCCAATGACGTCACCGGCGCGGTGTTGGAAGTCAAAAGTGCGAAGAAAAGCAAGCTCGCCAAGGAACCGGAACAGGCGTCGTTGCCGTTCGACAAGCCCGGCGCCGCGGCCAAGCCCAAGGATCAAGGCGATAGCGGTGCGATTCATCGCATGTTCGAGCCGTTGGAACGCCCCGAATTTCTCAAGGGTCACACCTACAAGCTCAACTGGCCGGAAAGCGAGCATGCGCTGTACGTCACCATCAACGATTTCTTGGATGATGGGCGCGAACGCCCGTTCGAGGTGTTCATCAACTCCAAAAACATGGACCACTACGCTTGGACGGTGGCGCTGTGTCGGATGATCTCGGCGGTGTTTAGGCGCGGCGGCGATGTGTCGTTCGTGGTTGAAGAGCTCAAAAATGTGTTTGATCCGCGCGGCGGCCATTGGGTCGGCGGCAAGTACGTACCGTCGTTGTTGGCGGCGCTGGGTGAAGTGATCGAACGCCACATGATCGCCATCGGTTTTTTAAAAGGCGGCGAACCGCGCCATACGCACGATTTTGAGCCCAAAGTCGTCAACCTGGAGCCGGCCCCAGGTCACAGCTTTGACGAACATTCTGAGTTAGACCATAAACACGGTCATGATCTTGGGCATAAGCACGATGCCCGCATGCGTTTTTGCCCCAAATGCAACCAGCCTGCTTTGATCAAGCAAGAAGGCTGCGACACCTGCTTGGAATGCAGCTATTCAAAGTGCGGCTGATTTGTTAGGCCGTTTGGGCTGCTGATTGCAGGTCTCGCGCCATCTTCAGCACTTTATGCAGCTGCGTGTCGGGAATGCCCAGATCGTCAATATGTTCGACGGAGCTGGCGAGGTAGTCGATGGCGGGGCCTTTTTTACCGACGCCTTGAGCGACCAATTGGGCTTGTTCCTCCAAGCTCAGCGATCCGGCGAATTGTTCGTGTTCACGGCGCACGACAAAGGTGTACGCCGCCACCGTGCGGCCATCGCTTAAGCGCGTTTCGATGAAATGCGGGCAGTAGACCTTGGTCACCTGTTCGCGCTCATCCAGATAGGAGACGGTGTCCTGGACGTTGGCTGGCGCGACGCGGAACGCCCGTCCACAGCACGACCCGCCCCGGTCCAAGCCCATGACCAGACCTGGATGCTCTGGCGTGCCGCGATAAATGGTTGAGAGGATGCACAGGCTGCGGTGATAGCCGTGGATCAGGCCCGGTTGCGCTTCTTCATAAGCAAAGCCCGGGTCCCACATCAGCGAGCCATAGGCGTAAACCCAAAATTCCTCTGGCCAAGGTTGTGGAGGCAGGGTCCGGATGGTCTTGGGCGGGTTCATCATAACGGGCATGCTAGCTTCAACGCCGCGCACTCACAACGGTGCATTTTTCTTGAAATGCATCCTTTCTGTACCTTGCAACCTCAGTGGGCTATAGAGGAGCGCATTCGTGCATGTTTCGGAGAAACCGGATGGCCAAACGACCAGACAAGCGACTAGGCAATCGGCCGGGCGACGATTGGGATCGCTACAATCACCCGGCGTTGCATTACAAAAAGCCGAAAGAGCTGAAACGATTTCAGACTGTGGTGGCGTTCATCGCCAGCGTGGCGTTGGTGTTCGGCCTATGGTCGTTCGTGTGGTACGCCGCGTCCGCGTGGGTCAAGGCGGAGGTCACCGGCTGGGTCGATAATCAGCGCGCACGAGGATCCGTGGTCGAGTATGGGGAGATGCACACGGCGGGCTTTCCGTCGCGCATCACCCTGAATTTGGCCGACCCCCATTACTCTGGTCCCGCATTTGGCGACGTGATCGAGTGGAAAAGTGACGCTTTACATGTCAGCGCGCGGCCCTGGACGCCTTGGAAACTGCATGTGGTTGCGTCGGGTAAGCACGACTTGATGGTTGCGGATGGCGCTTTGCGGTTCACCGGCGGCGTCGAAAAATTGGTGGCGGATGTGGTGCTGGGCAATGTGTGGCCGGAAAGTTTGAATTTACAGGTATCTGGGCTGTCCATGAACGGCAGTGGTCCGCTTTCGATTGAACGTTTGCGCGTTCAGATGACGCATGATCCTTCGACCCAAGCGGGCGGGACAGGGTTGAAGCTTAACGTCGATGGCGGCAATCTTGTGCTGCCAGGTGTGCTGCCCCAGCCGTTGGGCGATCGCGTGCAAAGCATCGATATGATTGCGCGGGTGACCGGGGCCGTCGTACCCGGCCCGGCCGAGGTGCGGGTTCCAGCGTGGCGTGACAGCGGCGGCGCAATCGAGTTTGAACGACTGAAATTTCGCAGCGGGCCTCTTGCTTTGGCGGCAGGCGGAACGTTGGCGTTTGACAAAAACCTTCAGCCTCAAGGCGCGTTCACCGCCAAAATCGAGGGTTTGTTTCAAGTGCTGGAAATTTTGCGTGCACGTGGCGTTATGAGCGGCGGCGATGCGGTGGCGGCGACGATGGCGTTGTCGGCGCTGAGCAAAAGGCCGCAAGGTGGCGGCGCGCCGTTTATCAACGTATCGGCGACCCTTCAAGATCGGGTGCTGAGCCTCGGTCCGCTTAAAGTTCTGAAAATGCCGGTTTTGGATTGGGGCTTTCCGGCACAAGTCGCACCGATGGCGCCTGTCGCCCCGGTCGAGCCCCCGCCGCGCAATTACAAAGACATCAAGCCCGTTCTTTAGGCCCGTTCTTTAGGTTCGTAACTTAGGACTTATCGCCGTTCGGTTTAACATCGGGGATGTGCTGCTTGGCGTCGATGATGGAACGGCGAACCGCACGTGCACGCGCAAACGTTTCTTCCAACATGTCGCCATCGCCTTTGCGGATAGCGCGCTGCAAGGCGGTCAAGTCTTCGGTGAAACGGCCAAGAACTTCCAACACGGCATCACGGTTGGTGAGAAACACATCGCGCCACATCACTGGATCGCCGGCGGCGATGCGGGTGAAATCGCGAAAGCCGGATGCGGAAAAGGTGATGACTTCTTTTTTGGTTTCGTCTTCCAATTGATCGGCAGTGTCGACGATGGAGTACGCGATCAAGTGGGGCAGGTGCGAGGTGATGGCGAGCACCCGGTCATGGTGTTCCGGTGTCATGATCTCGACGTTTGCGCCGCATCCCAGCCACAGCTGTTTGACTTTTTCGACTGCATCAGCGTCAGTACCTTCAGTCGGGGTGAGGATCGTCCAACGCCCAGGGAACAGTTCCGCATAGCCCGCTTCTGGGCCTGAGTTTTCGGTGCCTGCGATGGGGTGGCCGGGAACCAGATGCACGCCGCCCGGCAAATGCGGGGCGATGTCGCGGATGGTGGTGGCCTTGACCGATCCCACATCGGTGATGATCGCACCCGGTTTCAAGCTGTCGTGGATCGATTTGGCGACTGCGGCCTGCGCGCCCATGGGCGTGCAGATGATCACCAGGTCGGCACCCTGGGCGGCGGCGGCGGCGTCGAGGGTGTAGCTGTCGCCGAGCCCCAGTTCTTCGGCCTTGGCCAATGTTTCAGCGCTGCGGGTCGAAATGGCGATGTGCTCGGCCAGCCCATGCAGCTTCATCGCGCGCGCCAGGCTGGACCCAATCAGGCCAATGCCGATTAAGCATACACGTTGGAAAAGAGGTGCGGCGTTGGTCATGTCTCAGCCCCCGGTAAAGTCGCGCATGGCTTGGAGAACGGTTTCCATCTCGTTCGCCGTGCCGATGGTGATGCGCAGGCAATCGGGCAAGTCGTAACTGGCCACCCGGCGCACGATGATGCCGCGTTCACGCAAAAAACCGTCGGCTTTTTCGGCTGTGCTGGTTTCGCCAAAACGCGCCAGCACAAAATTGCCGACGCTGGCGGTGGTGTCGATGCCCAGCGTGTGCAGCGCATCCTCGGTCTTGGCGACCCACGTCAGGTTGTGCTCGAAGCACTTTTCTTGAAAGGCCAAGTCTTCCAATGACGCAACTGCGGCGGCTTGGGCGGCGGCGGACACGTTGAACGGTCCGCGCACGCGGTTTAAAACATCGGCGACTTCGCTGGGGAAATAGCCCCAGCCCACGCGCATGCCGCCCAGGCCGAACATTTTGGAAAACGTCCGCGTCATCACGGTGTTTTGGCCGGATGCCTCAGCGGCATCGACCAGTTCGATTCCGGGGGTGTAATCGTTGCGCCCGACGAATTCGGCGTATGCCGCGTCGATCACCAACAATACGCCTTTGGGCAGGCCCGCGCGCAGCATGTTCAGTTCCGCGTGGCTTAGATACGTGCCGGTGGGGTTGTTGGGGTTGGCGACGAACACGATGCGGGTTTTGTCCGTCACCGCGTCCAACAACGCCTCAACATCCGTGCGCAGGTTCATTTCCGGGGCTTTGACCGGGATCGCGCCAGCGGCCTTGGCGGCGATGGGATAGATCAAAAAGCCATGCTCGGTATACAGGACTTCATCGCCGGGCCCGGCGTAGCTGTAAGTCAAAAGGCTCAGCAACTCGTCCGATCCCGCGCCGCAGACGATGCGCTCCGCATCAAGGCCGAAACGCTTGGCGATGGCCTGGCGAAGCTCAAAGGCGCTGCCGTCGGGATAGCGGTGCATGGTCTTGGCCGCGTCTTGCATCGCCGCCATGGCTTTGGGCGAGGGCCCGAACGCGCCTTCGTTGGATGACAGCTTGATGATGCTCTGGGCGCCGGATACTTTTGAATCGCCTGGGACATAAGCGCTGATGTCCATAATGCCGGGACGCGGCGGGATGGCCGGGGTCATGTCAGTGTCCTTATTTGGCCAACTCGGCGTCGGTGATGGGCATGGCGTAACCGCCAATGGTGATGGCGAATTGAATAGCGCCGTCGAAAGCGGCGGTGAATTGTTCGATGCGGGGATCGCCCGGGGCGAGGAAATCGTCCAGCTCGATCAAGATTTGCCATACGCTGGGGCGGTGGTCATCGTGACTTTCGGTGGAAAACACCATGCTGAGGCCAACATTGGTCAACGCCGCATTGATTTGGCTGGGGGCCAGTTGTTCGGCGCTTTCGATGACCAGGTAGGTGCGGTCGCGCCCTGTGGCTTCTTGCGGAACCGGTGAAATCACCAACGCTTCTTGGTCGCGTGGGCGGGCGTTGGAGCCGCTGACGAACGGCAAGCGCGCGATCACGCGCGGCACGTCGTCACCTTCGAATGCCATACGTCGCCACCACGGGTCTTGTTCGGCGCGCGCGGGCATCGGCACGATGCCAACGGTCACTTCTTGCTTTTGTACCGCTTCGATGATGCGCCGGGTGGATGGGAACGGGGTCATCGGAGTGTAGCTGCCGAACTGGTCGCGGGCTACATCCCAAAAGCTGTTGCCCTCATCATCCATGAACACGCCGGCCGAAAACGGCCCTTCCATGCTCAGCGTCGCAACGATCAATTCGCGCCAAATGCGAAACAGTTCGCGCTTGGGGAACTTGCCATCGTGCTGGGCAAACAAACGGTAGATGATTTCGGCTTCGCGCGCGGGGCGAATTTTGACCCGTTCATCTTTTTTGTACAGGCGCACTTCCTCAACGATCTTCGTCCGCTGTTTCAGCAGATCGTGGATTTGGTCGTCGATGGCGTCGATTTCACGCCGGAGTTCTGATAAATCACGCGCCATGAGAGGGTCCTAGAATGATATGATCCACTTGTGATCCTGTGGTGCGGAAATTAAAGAGTAATCCTAGAGAAATCAAAGAAAACATTGACAGTGAACAGAGGCAACCATAGCAATGAGGCACATGTAATCCAAGAAGGACCCTCAACAGGTATGAGCGCCGACCAAGCCAACGCAAATGCGGAATGGACTTTGCCCGGGCACCGTGTGTGTCTGGCCCAAGACGAGCCCTTGCGTCTGGACAGCGGGGTCGAGCTGCCGAACGTCCATGTCGCCTATGAAACATGGGGGCAGCTGAATGCGGACAAGTCCAACGCCATCTTAGTCTGTCACGCGCTGACCGGCGACCAGTATGTGGTCGAAAATCACCCGGTCACCGGAAAACCGGGCTGGTGGCAACAGGTTGTCGGGCCCGGTCGGGTGATCGACACGGATCGTTATTTTGTCATTTGCGCCAATATATTAGGCGGTTGCATGGGCAGCACGGGGCCGCAAGACATCAACCCCGCCACGGGCAAAGAATGGGGGCTGGACTTTCCGGTCATCACCATTGGCGACATGGTCCGCGCGCAAAAGCTGCTGATCGATCATTTGGGGATCGAGACCTTGTTCGCCGTGGTTGGCGGTTCGATGGGCGGCATGCAGGTTCTGGAATGGGCCTGTCAGTACCCAGATAACGTCTTCGCGGCGGTGCCCATCGCGACCGCCGCGCGCCATTCGGCGCAAAACATCGCTTTTAATGAAGTGGGCCGCCAAGCGATCATGTCCGATCCGGACTGGTGCGGCGGCGATTATCACGACCATGACAAGCACCCGCACCGGGGCTTGGCGGTGGCGCGCATGGCCGCGCACATCACCTATTTGTCGGAAACCGCGCTGACGCGCAAATTCGGCCGCAATTTGCAAGACCGCGAAGCGGTAACCTACGGTTTTGACGCCGATTTCCAGGTGGAAAGCTATTTACGCCACCAAGGCAGCACGTTTGTCGATCGCTTCGACGCCAATGCGTATCTGTATATCACCCGCGCGATGGATTATTTCGACATCGCCCAGCGCCATGGCGGGCAGTTGGCGAGCGCATTCAAGGACACCCCAGTGCGCTTTTTGGTGATGTCGTTTACGTCCGATTGGCTGTATCCGACCCGCGAAAATCGCGAAATCGTGCATGCGCTGAATGCCGGCGCGGCCAACGTCAGCTTTGTCGAGGTCGAATCCGATAAAGGCCACGATGCGTTCTTGCTGGAAGAGCCGGAATTTCACAAAGTCTTCGAAGGCTTCTTAGAAGGCTGCGCGGAACATCGCGGGTTGAAAAGGAAGGCCCCCTGATGATGACGCCTGAAAACCCCAAAGGCATCCGCGTCGACCTGCAATTGATCGCCGACATGATCGAACCGAACACCCGCGTTTTGGATGCGGGCTGCGGCAACGGCATGTTGTTGGATTACCTGTGGCGGTTCAAGCAAGTGGACGCACGCGGCATTGAAATCAGCACCCAGGGCGTGCAAGCGTGCGTGTCGTCGGGTCTGTCGGTGGTGCAAGGTAACGTCGAAACCGATCTCAAAGACTATCCCGATGGGGCGTTCGACTACGTGATCCTCAGTCAAACCTTGCAGGCAATGCATGAGCCGCGCGAAGTGCTGGAACAAATGATGCGCATCGGCAAGCGCGCCATTGTGTCGCTGCCCAATTTCGCCTATTGGCGGCTGCGCTTGTTCATCATGTTCAAGGGCCGCATGCCGGTGAGCGAAAACTTACCCTATGAGTGGTACAACACCCCCAACATCCATTTTTGCACCATTCGCGACTTTGTCGCGCTGACCAAAGAGATGAACCTGACCATCGAACGCAGTTTGTTTTTGGATGAAGAAGGCTCGTCCAAAACCATGGGCAAGTCGGTCGCCGCTGCCAACTGGTTCGGCGAGCAGGGCGTGTTTTTGCTCAGCAAATAATCAGGCTTTATCCGCAGCCTTTATGACATCGCCAAACAGACGCACGAAGTTGGCGCCGATAATTTTTGCGATGTCGGCTTCGCTCAGACCGCGCCCAAACAATTCATCAATCAACAGCACCATCGCGCCATAGCCTTTAAAGGGGCTTTTTGCGCCGTCCATGTCGGTGCCGAGCGCCACATGATCGATGCCGACGTGCTCGATCAAATGGAGCATTTCATCGGCGAACTCACCAAGATTTTTATGTCCGTCCAAATCGCCTAAAGGGCGTAGGCCGACCAGTCCGCCGGTGTCCTTGACCGCCAGGGCGGTTTGTTTATGAACGCCGCGGCCATGCATGAAGTGTGCGTCAAAGCCGGTGTGCGACAACATGATCGGGGCGCGGCTGGTGGCGGCCACCGCTTCGACCCCTTTGCGGGTCATGTGGGTGACATCGACGATCATACCGAGGCGATTTTGCTCATTCACCACGTCCCGACCAAAGGCGGTGAGTGCGAGGCCATCCGGGGCCTGAGTGCGCACCGTACCCAGCGCGTTGGGCGTGAAATGGACCAGCTGGATGGAATGCACGCCCAAGGCATGAGCTTGGGCCACGCGGTCCAACCGACCTTCCAGAAAATCGCCGCCTTCCAACGCGATCAGCGCGCCGGGACGGCCGACTTTTTTGGCGCTCAAAACATCATCGTCGGTCTTCAAAACCGAAATGTCGGCTTGTTTTAAAACTTGTTGCAGCTTGGTTAGGTGCTGAATGGTAAAATCGTATAGCTCGTTCGGTTGAGGTTCGCGCACCGGCTGGGGCAGCCCGCCGCGCTTGCCCAGCGTCGGAGTGTCGGTGGGGATGGAAAAGCCGAACGCAGTGATGCGGGCCTTGGCCAAATCGCGCAAGCGCGGCAAAGGGTTTCCGCCATGATACAGTTTGCCCGGATGAGCGTGCAGGTCGACCACCACGTGGCGTGAGACCACATCCAGGGCGCGCTCAAGATTTGGCGACGGCCCCGCCAATGCTGCCCATGGGGCTGTCGCGGCTGCGGCGGCGCTGAGGCAAAAGGTGCGGCGGCTGAGGTTGTTGTGTGTGCTCATGCCCAAAAGCTACCGCTCAGCACATGAACCGGGGGTGAACGCTTATCCCCTGTTGGTGCCACCCGGTGGGGCCAGGGCGAAGGCGCGCCGCGTTTCGCGCTTTGCGGTCAGTTGTCCGGCGTAGATTTCTTTGGCCGCTTCGACCATCACCACTCCGCCAAAAGCCGGAAACAGGCGTCGTCCGATTTGTTCCCACGCCGGCGCCGCGCTGAGCATCAGGCGCGCTTGGCTGGGCGGCATGTAAAGCCCGACTTGGGATTGGATCGGGGTGAACATGTTGTCGCGCAACAACCGCGACAATTGGGGCGGCGAATAGGGCTGTCCATGCGCAAAGGGGCTGCGTTCCAAGCGCGCCCAAATGCCGCGCCGATTGGGTGCCACCACGATCAGCCGTCCGCTGTCGGACAGCACCCGCCAGACTTCGCGCAACATATGGCGCAGCTGTTCGGATGATTCCACCGCATGGACCATCAAAATGCGGTCCATGGACAAGTCCGCAAATGGCAACTCGCTTTCGTTGACCAGCGCGGTGAGGCCCGGCTCATTCGGTGGCCAGTGCAAAACCCCCTGGCGCGCGGGCATGGCGGCGACGGTGCGCATGGCTTCGGGGCGAAACAGGCCGAGATAGGGCGTGGTGTAGCCCACGCCCAACACGTCCATCCCCGTCACGTCCGGCCACATTTGGCGCAGGTTCTGGCGTATAACGCTACGCGCCACCCGACCGGTGGTCGTAGCGTAAAATTCTCTAAGATCAACGGCGTCCATCCACATGGATTGCAGTCTACGGCCTAACGGAGCGGGCAAAAAGTGAAATCGCGGATGCGGATGCGGACAAGCGGTGATAACCTCATCGAAACTCACAGTGGCAAGAGGCGGAACGTCCCATGAGCGGTCTTGATATTCGGCAAATTCCTGTTCTCAACGACAACTATATTTATCTGATCCACGATATTGTCAGCGGCAAAACGGCGTGTGTCGACCCCGCAGTAGCGGCCCCGGTGATTGACGTCGCCAGGGGTCTGGGGTGGACCATTTCGCACATATTGGTCACCCATCCTCACTACGACCACACAGATGGAATCGCTGAAATTGTCGAGGAGTATGGATCGGAAGTCTACGGCAGCCGCCAAGACTACGGCAATATCCCCAAGTGCGATCACGGTGTGTTGGAAGGTGACTTGATCGAATTGGGCGGGTCCACGGCGCGGGTGCTGGAAGTGCCGGGGCACACTAAGAATCACTTGGCCTATAGCTTCGAAGCCGACGAAGTCTTGTTCGTCGGCGATACGTTGTTTTCGCTCGGTTGTGGGCGGTTGCTCGGCGGATCGGCCGCACAAATGTGGACCAGTCTGATAAAGCTGCGCACGTTGCCGGGTGACACGCGCATCTACTGCGCGCACGAATACACCAACGCCAACGCCGACTTTGCGCTGAGCATCGATCCCGCCAACGCCGATTTGCAGGCCCGCGCCGATGAGGTCATTCGTCTGCGTGAACAAGGTCAACCGACTGTGCCGTCAACGCTGGAGCAAGAATCCCGCGCCAATCCATTTTTGCGCTGCGACATGCCCGCGTTCAAAGCCATGCTGGGCATGGCCGACAGCGAGCCCGTCGAGGTGTTCACTGAAATCCGCCGCCGAAAGGACCATTTTTGATGAAGCTTTATACGTCACTGACTTCCCCCTTTGGCCGCAAGTGCCGCATGGTCGCCCACGTCGCGGGCATCGCGGACCGGGTTGAGGTTACGGAAATCGATTACAAGGGCGAGGCTTATCGTAAGCTCAATCCGCTCGGCAAGGTCCCGGCGTTGGCGCGCGACGACGAAACGATCTTGATCGATTCGCCGCTGATCTCGGCATACCTCGCCAGCCTTGGCGATGAAGCGGCGGTTTATCCCGAAAACGAAGAAGCCCGCTGGCAGGCCCTGTGCCTGGAATCTCTGGCCGACGGCATCACCGATGCGGGGGTGCTGATCTTCATGGAAAACAAACGCCGCGATGAGCATCGTTCCCATGGTTGGATCGATGCCCAAACCACCAAGATCAACGCCGGCCTCGACGCCATCGACGCGGTGGCGGGTGAATTTGGCGACAGCACCCAGATCGGCATTCTTGCCGTGGCGGCGGCGGTGAGTTGGCTGGAGCTGCGCAGCATCGTGCCGGACATCCGCACCGACCGCCCCCACCTGTCGGTGTGGTTGGAGCGCATCGCGGACCAAGATTATATGATCGCCACAGCGCCGCCGCCGGGAGCATAAGCATGGGGGGATCGTTTCACGGTTTGACGGCGGACGAGGTAATCGAGACTCTCGATCTGGCGCCTCATCCCGAAGGCGGTCATTTCAAGGAGATCCACCGTCACGTTTCGGCGCATGGAGAGCGCGGCGCGGTGACGACCATCTATTTTTTGCTCAAAGCGGGTGAGCGCTCCCACTGGCACCGGGTCACGGATGCGGAAGAAATTTGGTGCTGGCATGCGGGTGCAGCGCTCGAACTGTTGATCCACGCCGAGGGCGGCGTGCGCGAAACGCATATCCTTGGCATGGACTTAAGTGCCGGTCAGAGACCACAGGCGGTGGTGCCTATCAACGGATGGCAGGCCGCGCGCCCGTTGGGCGATTGGACCTTGGTCGGTTGCCAAGTCGCGCCCGCGTTCGACTTCGCCAGTTTCGTTTTGGCCGAGCCAGGGTTTGAGCCGGGCTGACCGGATCAATCAGAGCGCCGAATGCCCAAAATTGATCTGGGTTAGGGCGATGACACTCAAGCTATATTAGCATAGCATGATGCTGCCAATATTTCGGCAGGGGTTCAATAAGGAACGGGGGCTTTATGAACGACGGCAACACCCAAGATGCGCGCACAGCGGCCATTGCAGAAATCAACAGCGTACCGGAACGGGTTCTGATTTCCCTGGTGCGCTCGCAGACCATTGATTTGTTCGCGGGCGGCCTATCCGATGAGTTGCGCACCACGCTGGAAAATTTGCGTAGCCGCGCCCCCGATGCGGTCAAAGTCGCTGTGGACGCGGTGCGTCGGACGGCGGACGACGACGGCTATGAAGTGATCTTGGATGCGGCGCGGGGTGAGCGTCTGGTGATTTTAGATGCGGACGCGGGACCGTTCAAACGCACCTTGGGCGGCGGCTTGTGTAACTTGTCCAAAGATTTGGAAATCATCCTCGATGTTCTTGGCGATGTCGGCGAAGACGGCGTCACGCCGAAACGCCCGGTGATTGATTATTTGACGTGGGCGGATGCCGCAGACTCGTTTCCCGGCCAGACGGTTGAGGGCACATCACGCACCTCGATGATTTTTCGCGGCGATGGTTTTGATAAGCTGATTTTGACCGAACGCGGCCCCAGTTATGATTCCGAGGGGATCAATCTGTGGCAAACCGAACAAGACTTTTTGGGTGCGGGCGATGATTTTATCTTCGTCGGCCAAGAACCTGCGGATTCCGAAAAATTCGATCTGATCTGGAAACGCAAACTCAAAAATAAAGGCCTCAAGGTCTTTTGGCTGGTGGGTGGCAATCAGCTGAAAAAGCTCTACACCGAATACCGCCATTTTCTGTCCATCGCCGACGTGGTCAGCCTCAACCTCGCCGAAGCGGCACAGTTCTTTGGCTTTGAGCCGCTACGCCGCAAACACAAAGACGCGGCGGAACTGCGGGTCATGTATGCGCGTGAAATCAGCCGCCGGGTTTTGGAAGACGGCGCCAACCACGTCATCATCACCGACGGCGCCAAGGGCGCGGCGTTGGCGCGCAAGGCGCGTGGCGGGCGAGTCGAGTTCGTGTACTCGCCGTTGATTCAAGAAAATGCCATCGAAGTGGATCGCAGCGTTCAAGAAGACACCGGCTGCGGCGACAGCTTTGCGGCATCCATCGCGGCGCATTATTTGATGGCGGGATCGAACCTCAAATTGAACCAGGCGGCGAATTTCGCGCACTATATTGCGGGCATCATTTTTCAGCGCGCCCGACCCAACTTGATGGACAAGGATCGTGGCTTCGTCGAATACGCGTTTCACAAGGCTGAAACCTCCGGCGCGTTCGTCGGCAAACATGAAACCTTCGATCGCGACGAATGCCAAATCCGCCCGGCCCCGATTCCGTCACGCGGGCCGAGCCGCAACGTGTTGGTGTTGGTGATCGGCGGCAATCCGGGTGACCCAGAACATCCGCGCATTACCGGCGCGGGCGCGGCGTTGGCCAACTTGGCGCAAAAGTGCCAGGACGGCAGCTACAGCCTCAGCCCCCTGATCCGCGTGGTGCCCCGCCAGATCACTCACCCCGCCGCCAAAGGCCGACCGGACATGCAGGCGGTCAGCGCCAGTGAGATGAACCGCTTGGTCGACACTGGAAAACTTTGCAAGGAGATCGGCGACCTGGAAAGCGATTCAGCGGTGCGCCACGGCGTGTTGAAAGAAGATCTCACCGGCTTCGAAGGCGTTTGCGTGCTGCGCGTCACGTTGCTGGAAACGCTGGAAATTCTGTCATCTGAAGATTTTGCGGAACTGTTCGGTGACATCAAATTCTGGCACTTCCCCACCGAAGACGTCGATGAGCGCTTGGTGTGGAACACCAAAACCTGGGGCGTGTCGCGTGAGCAAAGCCTGGAAATCATCCGCCAATCGCTGCGCGATTATGTGGTCCAGGCGCAACGCCCGCAATTCCGCTTCGGCCTCGTGCGCGCCACCACCCGCGAAGACTTCGAAGACGAAATGACCGACCAACTGATCTTGCGTTTGGATGCCTTGCTGGCGGGGGTGTTTCGCGGTCGGGCTTAGGCCGCCTTCACCACATAGCCCAAGCGCGGGAAGTGCACGGCCACCATTCCCACTTGCGGATCGTTGCGCACCAAGGTGATGCGTTCGGCGGTGATGCTGTGCAGCGCGCCGACGACTTCGGGGCCGCCGCTTGCGGGGGCGACGCCGATGTGATCGCCGACGGTGAGGCCGAGTGGATCGTTCGGATCTGTGTGTTCAGGCGTTTGCGGCTCGGCCTGTTTGGCGATGTCCAGCGCGTCGAGATCGCTCATCTCTTGCGGGTTGCCGTGGCCGATGGCTTTGATGCGCGGTTCCCAGCGGCACAGATTATCAAATTGGCTCATGAACGCTTCGCCGTCCGCCATGCGGTCGCGCAGAAACCACACCAGATAATACGCCAGCGCATCGGCCAAGCCGGGTGTGTCGCCCATCATGAAATCTTGCGCGGAGACGCAGTCGTCGATCCAGCCGAATTGGGCGCGCACGTTGGCGAGTGCGTTCGCGTATTTGGCCTTGATGTCGTCCAGCGAAAAGTCCGCACCGAAATACAGCGGGCCGCGGTCGGCGAGAAATTCCGGCGGCATGTTGGGACTCATCTCGACCAGCGCGACGGTGACCACGTCTTTGAACAGCGGCCCATCGGTCCACTGTGACAATGCCCACGATAAGCCCGGGCGGGCATCTGGGAACAGGGTCGGCGTCGGCGCGCGGCGCTCGATTTCATCGATGATGCATTTGGTGTCGCAGTAAATGTCTGCGCCGATCTGCATCACCGGGGTCAGGCGGTAGCCGCCGGTCAGGGCCGTCAAGTTGGGTTTGGGGGGCAGGCGGGGAATCAACACAGAGCGCCAGCTCAAACCCTTCATGCCCAGCACCACCCGGACCTTTTCGGTCACCGGCGATTGCGGATAGTGGTGGAGGATAATCTGTGCGTTGCTCACCGAGGAAATCCTTTCAAAACAAAAGCCGCCCCGGTTCAAACCGGGACGGCTTTAGTGTGTCAGAACGGCGTGCCCGATCAAGTGGTGATGTATTGGCCGCCGTTGACCGTGATGGTCGAGCCGGTGATGAAGCCTGCTTCTTCAGACGCCAAGAACGTCACGCAGCGCGCAATCTCCGCCGGTTCGCCCAAACGACCAACCGGGATATACGGCAGGATTTGCGTGGTCAGCACGTCTTCGGGAATGGCCTTGACCATTTCCGTGGCGACGTAGCCGGGCGCCACGGAATTGACGGTGATGCCTTTGCGCGCGCCTTCTTGGGCCAAGGCTTTGGTGAAACCGATCACGCCAGCTTTGGCGGCGGAGTAGTTGGTCTGGCCCATCTGGCCTTTTTGACCGTTGATCGAACTGATGTTGATGATGCGGCCAAAGCTGCGTTCGCGCATGCTTTCGATGACGTTCTTGGTGGTGTTGAACAGAGAATTGAGGTTGGTGTTGATGACCTCGTTCCATTGCTCAAACGTCATCTTGTGCAACATGCCATCGCGGGTGATGCCAGCGTTGTTGACCAAAACGTCGATGGGCCCGATGTGCCCTTCAATTTCCAAGATTGCCGTGTGGCAGCTGTCGAAGTCGGACACATCGAACTTTTGCACGCGGATGCCGGTCAATTCCTTGAACGTCGCGGCGGCTTCGTCGTTGCCGGCGTAGGACGCGCAGACTTCATAGCCTGCTTCTTTGAGGGCGATGGAAACGGCTGCGCCGATGCCGCGGGTGCCGCCGGTGACGAGTGCTGTACGGGACATGATATTTCTCCTGTTTCCGGGGGCTTTGGTTAAGGGCGCTCGACGCACATGGCGATGCCCATGCCGCCGCCGATGCACAGCGTGGTGAGGCCCTTTTTCGCATCGGTGCGTTTCATTTCATGCAGCAGCGTGACCAATACGCGCGCGCCGCTGGCACCGATGGGATGGCCCAGTGCAATCGCGCCGCCATTGACGTTGACCTTGGCCGGGTCCCACGCCATGGCTTGGTTGACGGCGCACGCTTGCGCGGCGAACGCTTCATTGGCTTCGATCAAATCCAGATCGGCTGCTGCCCAACCGGCTTTTTCAAGTGCGGCGGTGGACGCCGGGATCGGTCCGGTGCCCATGATTTCAGGATCGACGCCCGCCGTGGCCCACGACTTGATGGTCGCCAACGGGGTGATGCCACGCTTTTTGGCTTCTTCAGCGCTCATCAAAACCAGCGCCGCCGCGCCGTCGTTGATGCCCGATGCGTTGCCCGCGGTGACGGTGCCGTCCTTGGCGAACGCCGGGCGCAGACTTGCCAGGGATTCTTCGGTGGTGCCGTGGCGGGGAAATTCGTCGGTGTCGACAACCGTTTCGCCTTTGCGACTTTTGACGGTGACGGGCACGATTTCGTCATCGAACTTGCCGGCCTTTTGCGCGGCTTCGGCTTTTTGTTGCGAACCGGCGGCGAAGGCATCTTGTGCTGCGCGGGTCAGTTCGAATTTCGCCGCGACGTTCTCCGCCGTGGTGCCCATGTGATAGCCGTTGAAGGCATCCCACAGGCCGTCTTTGATCATGGTGTCGACCAATTCGTTCGAGCCCATCTTGGTGCCGGAGCGCAAATAGGTGCAGTGGTTGGATAAACTCATGTTTTCCATGCCGCCCGCGACGACGATGGTGCTGTCGCCCAGTTTGATGTCTTGATGACCCAAGGCCACGGCGCGCAGGCCCGATCCACACACTTGGTTGATGGTGTAAGCGGTGCGTTCGACCGGCACGCCCGCGCCGACGGCGGCTTGGCGGGCGGTGTTTTGACCGGCACCTGCGGTGAGCACATGGCCCATGATGACTTCGGATACATCTTCGGCGCTGACGCCCGCGCGGCTCAAGGCCTCAGAAATGGCGATTTGGCCGAGCTCCTGCGCCGGCACGGTGGAAAGGCCACCTGAAAAGGCCCCAATAGGGGTGCGCACGGCGCTGGCGATGACGATGTCGGTCATGGTTGCTTCTCCCAAATGTGGGCCGAGTTGGTTTGTTCCGGCCCTTAGCTTAACCCGATATAGCGTTAGCTTAGAGGGACTCGCGTCGCGCGTGCAATACAAAATGTTGCACTGCACAAAAAAATCTACGGCGAGTGCAGCATTTTTTCATTGCATTGCAGCAAACTCGGGCACAAAGTGAGGGATAGGTGCGAAGGACTACGCCAACGAAACAAAGGGGCGGTTATGGCAGATGCCAACCGGGCTGATGAGCCCATTACAATTAAAAAGTACGCCAACCGGCGGCTCTACAACACCGCGACCAGCAGCTACGTTACTTTGGACCACCTGGCGCAAATGGTGCGCGACGGGGTGGATTTTGTTGTGCACGACGCTAAATCCGGCGAGGATATCACCCGTCAGGTTCTCACCCACATCATCGTGGAAGAAGAATCCAAGGGCGATAGCATGCTGCCGTTGAGCTTTCTGCGTCAGTTGATTTCGCTTTATGGCGACAGCCTGCAATCGATGGTGCCGAGCTACCTGGAACAGACCATGAAATCATTTTCTGGCAATCAGGACCAGATGCGCGATCTGATGGATCAGGCGTTCGGTGGTAACGTGGCTCTCAAACCGTTCGAAGACATGGCGCGCCAAAACATGGCGATGTTTGAAAATGCGATGAAGATGTTCAATCCCATGGCTGCGGCTGGCGGCGAAGGGACGACTTTTGGCGGCCCAGCAAAACCCGCCACCCCGGAGCAAGACGAAGGCGACATGGATGAAATGCGCGCTCAGCTGGATCAGTTGCAAAAGCAACTCAACGAACTGAGCAAGCGCGGCTAAGTCTGTATCGAGCTGAGATGAATATGGCTCCCGTGGAGGAGGGCCACTAACCGTAACTAAGGAGCCGACACGTTATGTGTTGGCTCCTTTTCCTTTCGTTGATTGATTTAATATTATTTTATTTTTTGAAACCAACGGAGGAATTTTAACGAAATAGACCAGAGGTAGGCAACTCAAGGGGGAAGCACTAAAAAGTGTAACGTAACCCCAACGACATCCCCACACTAAAGACGTCATCAACGCTCCAGGCACCAATCAGTTGGTTGCCCCCGTTATTGATACGTGAATCATCGGTTTGGAATTCACCTAGCCAATACGCGTCAAGCCCGGATGTGAGGGTCAGTGAAGGCGTGATTTCGGTATCCACGCCAATACCCACCCGGATCGCCGGGTGAAGGTCCTTGCTATCATTAGGCAATGCATTACCGGTTCCGCCAAAAAATGTCTCAACAATATTACTCATGTCATTGCGCACAAGGCCGATGCCCGCGCCGATAAAAGGATCAAAAGTATCAAAAGTGCCCTCACTCAAGCCCTTGCCATGAAGGTAGCCGTTCAACAGCAATATGTGCGAGGTTGTGTCAGCAGTAAAGGAAGACGGATTAGCTAAACCTTTGAAATCACCTTGCCATGACAGCTTGTTTTTCAGGTGTGTATAGGAAGCATCCACGCGCAAGAGGTCGGAATATTTGTATCCGATGACACCCGCGAGTTGTCGGCCATTATCAGCATCAATATCGAAGGCCGTACCGTTGAGGAATAATCCGCCAGTATCTGTCGAGCTGTTTCCTCCGCGAGCCCAATTCCAGCCGCCGTTAAGTCCAACATAAAAACCTTCCGCCGCTTGGGCAGAATGGAGGATCGTTCCGACACTAGCAATGCCGACAGACAAGCAGGCAATCAAAAATAATTTACTGACAATGCGAAGGATCATTGCTGCTCTCTCCTCAGTATGCTGATAATTGTATTCCTTAGCGCATCGCTAATTAAAAATTGCATAACAGTGTCCGGCTCGCCTTGTCTAGTGCTCATTGAACACGACAGCTGAATAGCCCAGAAACATCTGCTTCAGGTTTATTTTGTTGAAAAACTCATACAGCGAAGTGGTTTCCCTCACATACGGTAAATGGCTCGTCCGTGGGGGGCACCCTTTTTTATGCCTGATGAATGTGCACGTCGCGTTGAGGATAGGGAAACGATATGCCTTCTTTGTCAAACGTCTGCTTGATGGCCTTGGTCATGGCGAATTTAACGGCCCAGTAGTCGCCGTTGGCGGCCCACACCCGCACCACCAATTCGACCGCGTTGTCGCCCAGGTTGGCGACTTCGACGAAGGTTCCGGGATCTTTGTGGATGCGCTCGTCCTCGACCGCGATGCGCTTGATGACGTCCATGGCTTTGTCGATGTCGTCGCCGTAGCCGATGCCGATGGTCAGATCCACGCGGCGTTTATCGTGATGGCTGAAATTGCGAATTGCCGTGCCCCACAGTTGCGCGTTTGGCACGATGATGTGGATGTTGTCGCCGGTGGCCATATCGGTGGTGAACAGGCCGGTGGCCTTAATGGTGCCTGACAAGCCTGCGCCTTCGATGAAGTCACCGACCTTAAAGGGCCGAAACAGCAACAGCATCACGCCTGCGGCAACATTGCTGAGCGTGCCTTGTAACGCCAAGCCGATGGCCAAACCTGCGGCACCCAGCAAGGCGACCAAGCTGGTGGTTTCGACGCCAAAGCGGTTGAGCACTGCAACCACGGTGAAGGCGAGGATCGCGTACTTGACCATGCTTGAAAAAAAGCTCGTCAACATCGCATCGACGGCTTTGATGCGCCCCAAGGCCTTGGCGGTAGCGCTTTTGGCCCATCCGGCCAAGGTCCAACCCACGACCAAGATGGCGACCGCGCCCAACACGTCGAGGCCATAGGTGGTGATGACGCCGATCACTTGATCGATGATTTCTTGAAGCTGCTGGGACATCTGTTCGGGACTATCCATCAACTTGATCCTTCTTTTTAGGGGAGTTCTCTGAGTACGCGAAAGCCGATGCCGTAACTTTTGACCCGGCCATCGTTTTTAAACCGCCACGGTGAGCGGATGTTTTTGGAAAAATAATACCAAGACCCGCTGCGCATCACCCGTTGGCGGCAATCGCCTTCTAAGCGCGCTGATGCGTCGGACGGCGCACCTTCGTGGGTCGGGTTCCAGCAATCTTCGACCCATTCCCAGACGTTGCCATGCACGTTATACAGCCCCCACGGATTGGGTTTGAAGCTGTCTACGGGCTGAGACTGGTGGCTGATGGTGGGGCCGCAATCTCGGCAGTTGGCCTTTTCCTGGCCAACGTCGTCGCCCCACCAAAACTCAGATTGGGTCCCCGCGCGCGCGGCGTATTCCCATTCGCTTTCGCTGGGCAAACGATAGGTCTTGCCGGTTTTTTCGCTCAGCCACTTAAGATACGCTTTGGACTCGAGCCAAGTGACGTTGATGATCGGGCGGTTGCCTTTGCCCCAATTGTGATCGCTGGGCATTTCTGTACCGCATGCGCCCTCGTCGAAGCAGGCTTGCCATTCGTCGAAGCTGACCTCGAACAGGCCGATGGCAAAAGCCTTGTCGATGGTGACTTTGTGCGCAGGGCGCTCATTTTTGTGGCGACCGTCATTGCCCATGATGAAGCTGCCGGGCGGGATGATGGCCAGTTCGGGGCACGCGTCACAATCTTTGATGCCCGCGTAGCGTTTTGGCGCAAGGCTGTCGGCGCAGGCCGATCCGGCCAAGGTGACGGCCAGCAGCAAGGCGATGAAGGGAATTTGAGTGAATTTCAATTTCATGGCCGAAGTGTAGGAAAACTTAGGTCTTTTGTCATGGTTTTAAAGTTGTTCCAAAGCCCAGCGCGCAGTTTCGCGCACGCTTTCGTTTTGATCTTCGCTCAGAGCTTCAGCGACTTCTTTAAGTTGGGCGTTTTTTGAATTGCCGATGGCGATCAGCACGTTGCGCACCATCGGATTGCGCCGCGTGCGCTTGATCGGGCTGCCGGCGAACACTTGGCGGAACTCAGCGTCGTCCAGCACCGCCAAATCGCTGAGCCGGGGTGCGGTCAATTCGACGCGGGGCAGAAAGTTGGGCTCAGTGTGCAATTGGGTGAACTTGGTCCATGGGCATGCCGCCAAGCAATCGTCACAGCCGTACACGTGGTTGCCCATTTGTCCCATCACGGTGCTGTCCAAGGTGCCTTTGTGCTCAATCGTCAGATACGAAATGCATTTGCGGGCGTCCATTTGGTAAGGCGTGATGGCCCCGGTGGGACACGCATCCAGGCACGCGGTGCAACTGCCGCAATGATCGATTTCGGCGCGGTCCGGCTCCAGCTCCAAGGTGGTGAACACCTCGCCCAAAAACAGCCAAGAGCCAAACTCGCGGCTGACCACATTGGTGTGCTTGCCTTGCCAGCCGATTCCGGCCATTTGCGCCAGCGGTTTTTCCATCACCGGGGCGGTGTCGACGAATACTTTGATGTCACACGCCAGCTCTTCGACCATCCAACGGCCTAACGCCTTGAGGCGCTTTTTCACCACGTCGTGATAGTCCTTGCCTTGGGCGTAGACGCTGATGGCGGCGCGGTCTTTCAGCGCATGGATCGCGCTGGGATCGGTGCGCGGGCCGTAGTTAGCGCCCAAAACGATCACTGTGCGCGCATCCGGCCACAGCGCGTCGGGGCTGACGCGCTGCTCAGCGCGGCCTTCCATCCACGCCATGGTTCCATGACGTCCGTCATCTAGATAGGCTTGCAGGCGCTCGCCATGCGCGGGATCTAAGCGCGCAGGCGCAAAGCCCACGGCGTCGAAGCCCAGCTCAAGGGCCTTGGCGCGGATGCGGTCTTTTGGTGATAGGAGGTCAGGCATAAGGGGACGGTCTTGCCTCTAAGTTCAAACGGGTTTAAATCCTGGGCCAAAGGCGAACGCAGAGCAAGTGGAGAGACGTGCAATGGCGACAAATCCAAAAAAAGCCGTGGTGTTGTTGAGCGGCGGGCTGGATTCCACCACCGTGCTCGCCATCGTTCAAGACGCGGGCTATGAGGCTTTTGCGCTCAGTTTTCGCTACGGTCAACGCCACAGCCATGAGCTTGATCGCGCCAGCCGCATCGCTCAAAACGCTGGCGTCGCGCGCCATGTGATTTTGGATTTGGACCTGTCCCAATTCGGCGGCTCGGCATTGACCGCCGACATTGCGGTGCCCAAAGACCGCGATCAAAGCGAGATGGAAGCGGACATCCCCGTCACCTACGTGCCCGCGCGCAACACGGTGTTTTTGTCGTGTGCACTGGGCTGGGCGGAAACCTTGGGCACCGGCGATATCTTTATCGGCGTCAACGCGCTGGATTATTCCGGCTATCCCGATTGCCGTCCCGCATACATCGCCGCGTTCGAATCCATGGCCAATCTAGCCACCAAAGGCGGGGTCGAAGGCACGCTGCCGGTGACCATCCACACCCCGCTGATCGATCTGAGCAAAGCGCAAATTATTCAACGCGGACGGGACCTTGGCGTCGATTATGCGCAAACCATCAGCTGCTACGATCCGGGCGGAAATGGGGCCGCGTGCGGGCGCTGCGATGCGTGTCAGTTGCGCCTCAAGGGCTTTCGCGAGGCTGGTTTGCAAGACCCTGTCGCTTATCAGAAGGTCTGAAAATCCTTGAATTTGGCGGCGTATACGGCTAAATCGAGCCCAACGCAGAAGATCAAATTATAAGGTCCCGCTCATGACTTACCGTTTTACCGCGCTGTACATTGCGCTCATCGTCGCCGTGAACTATGGCTTTAGCGTCGTGCCCCTGGTCGAATTGCCGGGCGGCGTCATGTGGCCGCCGATGTCGTTGTTGGTGGGCTTCGTGTTCATCGTGCGCGATTTCGCCCAGCGTGAAATCGGCCATCGGGTTTTGCTCGCCATGGCCGTCGGCGTGGGCTTGTCCTACATCATGGCCGACCCATATGTCGCCATGTGGTCGGCGATTGCGTTCTTGGTCAGCGAGCTGGCGGATTGGGCGGTGTACACCTTCACCAAACGCCCGATGTCGGAACGCGTGGTGTATTCGTCGATCCTCAGCGCACCGCTCGACAGCGCGGTGTTCCTGATCGGCCTCGGCATCGCCACCCCGGTCGGCATCGCCGCCATGTCGGCGTCGAAGCTGTTGGGCGCGATTGCGGTGTGGTGGATGATGAAACGGCGCGAACAGCAGGCCGAACTCAGCGCTTAATCTTTCGGCTTGCCTTCGATGGTATCGACTTCATCTTCAGCAATGACCCACGTTTCCGCGCGTCCCGCGTCAGACCACTCGATCATCGCCGGATGGTTCTGCACAGCGTCCATATAGGCTTGACTGGTGGGATTGACCTCCACCGCGTAGCTGGTAAAGCGGCTGACCACCGGGGCGAACATGGCGTCGGCGTTGGAAAACGCGCCGAACAGGAAGTCGCCGCCCGCGCCAAATTTTTCCCGGCACTCGGTCCAGATTTGTTCGATGCGGCGCACGTCGCGCTCGACGGCGGCGCGTTCCTCCGCGTCCCGCCCACGCCCGCGACCGGGATCGATGCTGCGGATGTTCATCGGCATGTTGCCGCGCACGGCGGTAAAGCCCGCATGCATTTCGCTGCTCACCGTGCGCGCATGGGCGCGGGCGGCTTTATCAGCAGGCCACAGATTGGCGTCCGGCCACGTTTCGGCGACGTATTCCAAAATCGCCAAGGTTTCCCAAATCACCAGCCCGTCGTGTTCCAACACCGGAACCGTACCGCTGGGCAACTCCGCCTTGCGCGCGGCCCAGTCGTCTTCAAACAACGGCACCAACTTTTCATCGAAATCAACGCCCGCCACCCGCAGCGCCAACCACGGGCGCAAAGACCAGCTCGAATAATTTTTGTTGCCAATGATCAAAAGCGGCTTGGACATGGAAAGCTCCTCAACCCTGTGGTGCTATGAGTGAAATTGTTAGCTCATCATGATCGAAGGTAAAGAGAAATAATGTTAGGGGACAATTACCCCCGCCCACGATACGGCGCGACGCCTTGATCGGGGACCCACACGCCTTCGGGTGGGGTTCCGGTTTGGTAGAAGACGTCGATGGGGATGCCGCCGCGCGGATACCAGTAGCCACCGATGCGCAGCCATTTGGGTTTTGCGGCATCGATGAATTTTTTGGCGATGGCAATGGTGCAGTCTTCGTGGAATGCACCGTGGTTGCGAAAGCTGGTGAGGTAGAGTTTCAGCGATTTGCTTTCCACCAGCAATGCATCGGGGATGTAATCGATCACGATGTGCGCGAAGTCGGGCTGGCCGGTGACGGGACAGACCGAGGTGAACTCGGGCGCCGCAAACCGCGTCACGTAATCGGTGCCCGCTTGCGGATTGGCCACGGTTTCCAGCACCGCGGCTTCCGGCGAAGTGGGGGCTTCGACCTGCTGGCCCAACTGGCCCCCGAATTGGCCAGGCGTTTCGGTTTTGATGTCGCTCATGGTGTCAGTCCTCAAATGGCTTCAATATCGCCCAGTTCGCGGGTGGCGGCGAAGTGCGCTTGAAAGTCGGCGAAGCAGCCCTCAGCAATCGCGGCGCGGATGCCCTTCATCAGGTCTTGATAATAGTGCAGGTTATGCCACGTCAAAAGCATCGCGCCGAGAATTTCGTCGGCTTTGCTGAGGTGATGCAGATACGCGCGTGAATGATTTTGGCACGCCGGGCAGCCACAGTTTTCATCCAGCGGGCGCGCATCGTCTTTGTGGCGTGCGTTGCGGATGTTGATGGAGCCGCGTGGCGTCCATGCTTGCCCGGTGCGCCCCGACCGGGTCGGCAGCACACAATCGAACATGTCGATGCCGCGCGCGACCGCGCCGACGATGTCTTCGGGCTTGCCCACGCCCATCAGGTAGCGGGGCTTATCAGATGGCAAATGCGGGGTGGTGACGTCCAGCGCCGAAAACATTTTTTCGCGTCCTTCACCGACGGCCAGACCGCCCACGGCGTAACCGTCGAAACCGATGTCGATCAGCGCCTTGGAAGATTGCTCACGCAGGTCGGCATGCACGCCGCCTTGGCAAATGCCGAACAAGCCGTAGCCGGGGCGATCGACAAAAGCGTCGCGCGAGCGCTGCGCCCAACGCATGGAAAGCTCCGTGGCGCGGGCGACTTCGTCCTTTTCGCACGGGAATGGCGGGCATTCGTCAAAGCACATGGTGATGTCGGCGTCGAGCAGGTGTTGAACTTCAATCGAGCGTTCGGGGGTGAGCTTGTGATAGCTGCCGTCGATGTGGCTTCGAAACGTCACGCCTTCTTCGTCGAGCTTGCGCAGATCGGTCAGGCTCATCACCTGATAGCCGCCACTGTCGGTCAAGATCGGCAGGTCCCAGTTCATGAACTCATGCAGCCCGCCGAGCTTGGCGATGCGTTCCGCCCCGGGACGCAACATCAAATGATAGGTGTTGCCCAGTAAGATTTCCGCACCCGTTGCGGCCACGCTTTGGGGCATCATCGCCTTGACCGTGGCGGCGGTGCCGACCGGCATGAACGCGGGTGTGTGGACAGGGCCGTGGGCGGTATCGACGCGCCCGGTGCGCGCTTGTCCGTCCGTGCCAAAAAGCTCAAAGCCGAATGCGGTCATCAGTGGTGGTCCTCAGTGCGGGTGAGCAGGCAGGCGTCACCGTAAGAATAAAAGCGGTAGCCGTTCTCAATCGCGTATTGATACGCGGATTTCATACGGTCCAGCCCGGCGAAGGCGCTGACAAGCATGAATAGCGTCGATTTCGGCAAATGAAAATTGGTCATCAGCACATCAACGATTTTAAAGCGATAACCGGGCGTGATGAAAATGTCGGTGTCGTCCATGAACGGCTGAAGCGCGCCATCAGCAGCGGCGGCGCTTTCCAATAGACGCAATGAGGTGGTGCCGATGGCGACCACCCGCCCGCCATTGGCGCGCGCTTCGTTGATGGCTTGGGCGGTGGTCGCTGAGATCTCGCCCCATTCCGAATGCATTTTGTGATCGCTGGTGTCGTCGACCTTGACCGGCAAAAAGGTGCCCGCGCCGACGTGCAGGGTGACGCGCACGGTTTTAATCCCCTTCGCTTCAAGGCTTGCCATCATGCGCTCGGTAAAGTGCAAACCCGCCGTGGGCGCGGCGACCGCGCCGGGGTGGGTGGCGAACAGGGTTTGGTAATCGTCCAGATCGTGGTCGTCGCCGCCTTTGGCGCGCTTGATGTAGGGCGGCAAAGGCATCCAGCCGATGTCTTCCAGTGCCGCCATCAGCTCATCGCCCGCGCGGTTGAAGGCGAGCAACACCTCGCCGCCGTCGTGCTTGTCGAGCACTTCGGCCTGCAAGCTGCCTTCGAAATGAATGGTGTGACCCACTTTGAGTTTTTTGGCCGGACGGGCGAAGGCCAACCAAGTGTTGGGGCTTTCGCGTTTGTGCAGGGTCAGCTCGACTCCGGCCTCGACATCGCCTTCAATGCGACGTCCCGAAAGGCGCGCCGGGATCACTTTGGTGTCGTTGAAAACCACAATATCGCCGGGGTTCAAATGCGCGGGCAGGTCCAAAACGGTTTTGTTTTCAGGGAGATGATCGCCCACGACCAGCAGGCGCGCACTGTCTTTCGGGCTCGCCGGATGTTGGGCGATGCACGTTTGCGGCAGATCGAAATCGAACAGGTCGACGTGCACTTTGACTGTGTCCTTATCGTATGGTTAAAGCAGCCCGCTTGGCTTTGGCGGGCTTGGGTTTGTGTCAAGCGGGGCGGAGGTTAGGCAAATGGGCGCGCTTTGGCAAACCCCGATGATTGTATGATTTTAGCCCTCTAGGCGCTGGATGACGATTTATATACTCAACCCCTTGGGATTTCGACATTTTTAGCGTAAATTGATGCCAACGATAGATTTTGCATGGCGGGACCAACCCGCTGGCGTTGGTGTGCTCTAGACCGTGGGTCCTCTGCATGGCGCAGAATGAAGAAGTAACATATGAGCTTTTGGTCTACTCCGGCACGCGGTGGGAGGCTCAAGGCGTCTATGCATCGAACGAGCAACGCACCGCCGTTGCGGATGCGAAGTCGTTGGCTAAAGTGTCCACCGTCAAGGGCGTCAAGGTGGTCAAAGAATTCTACGACAGCAAGGCCAGCGCAAGCCGTTCGTTGACCGTCTTTGAGCACAAGCCGCAGCAAGCCACACCTGTCAAAAAGACCTCAAAAACCAAAAAAGCCTCAAAAGCGTCCCGCACAGGCGATGCACGTGAAGGGCAGGCAGATCAGGGCGACGCGCCGCAAAAAGGCAGCACCATCCTCGGCGTGTTCGTCAAGATTATGGTTTCAACCATGTTTTCCTTGGCGGCGGCGATGGTGGTGACGCAGTTGGCGTCTGTTGCGTTGCAGGGGGTGCGCTCTGTTGGCCTGTTCGACAAAGGCGATTTCCTCAATTTGGTCTTTATCTTGGTTTTTGTGATCATGGCGTTGGCGTTGATCACGCGCATCTTGGTGACGCTTAAAAAGATTGCGCCGATTATGAAAGCGCGTCCCGCCGCGCCGCCCCAACCTCGCAAACGCACCCGCAGTCAGCGCCTGACGCCGTCTGTCGATAGTTTTAAAGAAGAGCGAGACAAGGCCGCCGAACAGGCCGCCATGAGCGAAGAAGAAGAACAGAAAAAAGCCGAGGAAGAGGCCCGCTTGGCTGAAGAAGAAGCACGGCGTAAAGCCCTCGCCGACGCGGCGATAAAAGCCGAAGCCGACGCACTGTCGGAACAGATCACCATGAATGCGTTCGCCGAAAATGCCTTCGATGTCTTGCAAGATGACAAATCGAAGCAAGATGCCCATACCGTGTTTGGTCTGGTGCTATTTTTGGTTGGTGCGGTGCAGGCCTTACGCCATCAACATAAGCTGACGGAAGAGGTGGCGAACACGGTGATGTCTCAGACCTTGAGCGGCTTGGGTCTGGGTAAGGAACGCGCCGAGCATTTTTCCGAACACATCGACGAATATCTGATTTCCAATCCGCGCTATTCGGAAATGTTTCAAAACGGGCGCGCCGCCATGGGCGAGTACCTGAAAAGCGAAACGGGACCGCGCGGTGCGCTGTCGGATGCGCTGTCGGCATGGGATAAGCCCAAATCCAAATCGGAAGGCAACACCCAACCGGTCACGGTTTTGTTCACCGACATCGCGGGCTCAACCGCGATGACCCAAAAGCTGGGCGACGAAGGTGCTCAGGTGGTTGTGCGCAGTCACAACCGCATCGTGCGCGAGGCGATTCAGGGTTTTTCCGGCAAAGAAATCAAGCACACTGGCGACGGCATCATGGCGTCGTTTCCGTCCGCAGCTGCGGGGGTCGAGGCGGCGATGGAAATGCAAAAACGCACCAAGTCGCACAACGATACGGACCCCGGACATCCTCTGGGGTTGAAAATCGGCCTGAATGCGGGCGAGCCGATTGCCGAAGACGACGACCTGTTCGGCTCCACCGTACAGTTGGCTGCGCGCCTTGTTGACAAGGCCGCCACTGGTCAAATCTTGGCGTCGGGTTCTGTACACGGCTTGAGCCAGGGTAAAAGTTTGAAGTTCGAGCGCTTTGCCGATTTGGACATGAAGGGCTTTGACGAGCCCGTAACGGTCTATAGCGTTGTGTGGGAGCCGAAAGAACCGGACCAAACGGCCCAACCGGAACCCAAGCCAGAACCTCTTGAAACGGACGCCCGGAAAACGCCGGAGGCCCCCGAGACAGCGCAAAGCGCCAGCGATGTTGCGCAAAACGATGCATCTCAACAAAAAACGCCCGACACGTTAAAAAAATAGGGCTAGGGCTAGCCGCAGACGGCTGGGTCGATTAAAATTAAGACCTCTCAACAAGGTTGGATGAGCCGAAAGAAGCCCCTTTGCTTTGCGAAGCCCCTTGCCGGACACAATAAAATACATAATGTAGTCGTAAAAATGACCCCGGAGCTCAAGCAGATGTCTCAAAAACGCATGGTTGCCGTCGATGGCAACGAGGCCGTCGCCTCGGTTGCCCACCGCATGAACGAAGTCATCGCGATCTATCCGATTACCCCATCTTCGGCGATGGGCGAGCATGCGGATGCTTGGTCGGCCGGGGAGCGCGCAAACATCTGGGGCAATATCCCTCAAGTGGTCGAGATGCAGTCTGAAGCAGGCGCGGCGGGCGCTGTTCATGGCAGTCTGCAATCGGGCGCTCTGACCACGACGTTTACGTCGTCACAGGGGTTGTTGTTGATGATCCCCAATCTGTACAAGATTGCGGGTGAGTTGTTGCCGTTTTGCATGCACGTCGCGGCGCGCACCATCGCCACCCATGCGCTGTCGATTTTCGGCGATCATTCAGATGTGATGGCATGTCGCCAGACCGGTATGGCGATGCTGTCGAGCGCCACGGTACAAGAGGCTCAGGATTTAGCGTGCATCGCACAAGCCGCGAGCTTCGCCTCACGGGTGCCGTTCATGCATTTCTTCGACGGCTTTCGCACCTCGCACGAAGTGTCCAAAATTGAATACCTGGAAGACGACGTGCTTAAGGCGATGCTGCCCGACGACTTGATCCAGGCGCACCGTGATCACGGTCTCAGCCCCGACAAACCGGTGGTGCGTGGCACCAGCCAAAACCCCGATACCTTTTTTCAAATGCAAGAAGCCCGCAACATTTATCACGATGCGGTGGCGGGTTTTGTGGAAGAGGCGTTCGCTAAATTTGAAACCCTCACCGGGCGTAAATACGCCTTATATGAATACCACGGCGCGCCGGATGCGGAACGCGTGGTCATCATTATGGGCTCGTCCGGTGAAACCGTTCGCGAAACCGTCGATGTGCTCAACAGCGCCGATGAAAAGGTCGGCGTGCTGCAAGTGCGCCTTTACCGCCCGTTCGATCTGGAACGCTTTGTCGCGGCGCTGCCCACAACGGTCAAGTCGATTGCTGTGCTGGACCGCACCAAGGAAAGCGGCGCTCTGGGTGAGCCGTTGTATATGGACGTGGTTACCGCGCTCAGCCGTGCGGGTTGTCCCATCAAAGTGATCGGCGGCCGCTATGGGTTGTCGAGCAAGGACTTCACCGCATCGATGGTCAAAGCCGTGTATGACGAGTTGAGCAAAGACGCGCCAAAGATGACGTTTACCATCGGCATTTATGACGATGTATCGGGCTTGTCGCTGGATTGGGATGAGTGCGGCAATTGTTACGAGCCGGGCACCATGCACCGGGCGATGTTCTTCGGTCTCGGTTCCGACGGCACCGTCGGCGCGAACAAAAACGCGATTAAAATCATTGCCGACAACACCGACAATTATGTGCAGGGCTACTTCGTCTACGATTCCAAAAAGGCCGGTGCGGTGACGATTTCGCACCTGCGCTTTGCTTCCGAGCCGATCCGTTCAAGTTATCTGATCCACGAGGCCGAATTTCTTGCCTGTCACCAGTTTCATTTTCTGGAAAGCCTGGATGTGCTTAGCCACGCCACCAAAGGCGGAACGTTCCTGCTTAACGCGCCTTATGGCAAAGATCAGGTGTGGGACAAGCTGCCGCGTTCGGTGCAGAAAGGGATCGTCGAAAAAGAGCTCAAATTCTACGTCATCGACGCGCGCAAGATTGCTGCGGATGCGGGCATGGGCAAGCGCATCAACACTGTGATGATGGTGTGCTTCTTTGCGCTTTCAGATTTTATCGATCACGACGCGTCGATCGGCTACATCAAGAATGCCATCGAAAAGAGCTACAGTTCCAAAGGCCGCAAGGTGGTCGAGATGAACAACGCGGTGGTGGATTCCACATTGGCTCATATGGAACAGGTCGAGGTGCCTGTCGCGGTCAGTTCCGATTTCGACGTGCCGCTGATTGTGTCACCCGACGCGCCCGACTTTGTGCAAAACGTCACCGCCAAGATGCTGGCGGGCAAGGGCGACCTGTTGCCGGTCAGTGCATTCCCCGTCGACGGCACGTGGCCGACCGACACAGCACAGTGGGAAAAGCGCAACCTGGCGTCGGAAATCCCCACTTGGATCGAAGATTTATGCATTCAGTGCAACAAGTGCGCTTTGGTCTGTCCGCATGCCGCCATTCGGGTGAAAGCTTACGACGGGGCTGCGCTGGACGATGCGCCCGCGACATTCCAATCGATGACCTACAAGGGCCGCGAATTCGGCGACGATGCCAAGTACACGGTTCAAGTCGCGTCGGAAGACTGCACCGGCTGTAAATTGTGCGTGATGGTGTGTCCCGGCAAAGACAAGAAAAACCCCGAACGTCTTTCGCTGGTGATGCAACCACAAGCGCCCCTGCGCGCACAGGAACATGAAAACTTCCAATTTTTCCTCGATCTGCCCGAAGCGGATCGCACGCTTTTGCGTTCCAACGTCAAAATGAGCCAGTTCGCTGAGCCCTTGTTCGAGTTTTCCGGTGCGTGTTCGGGTTGCGGCGAAACACCTTATATCAAGTTGCTGACCCAGTTGTATGGCGACCGCGCGGTGATCGCCAACGCCACCGGCTGCTCGTCGATTTACGGCGGAAACCTGCCGACCACGCCATATGCCTGCGACCGCAATGGGCGTGGTCCGGCGTGGGCCAATTCGTTGTTCGAAGACAACGCCGAGTTTGGTCTGGGGCTACGTTTGGGTCTCAATAAGCATCACGAAATCGCCATGGAGCTGCTCGAACGACTGCGCGCCGATCTGGGCGACGATGAATTGGTGGATGCGTTGTTGTCCTCCGACCAATCGGACGAAACCGGAATCCTCGCCCAGCGCGCCCGTGTGTTGACGTTGAAAGACAAACTTGTCGGGATCGGTGGTGAGCTGGCCGAACGCCTGAGCACCATTTCAGATCACTTGGTGAAAAAGACCTTGTGGATATTGGGCGGCGACGGCTGGGCTTACGACATCGGGTTTGGCGGTGTCGATCATGTGATCGCGTCGGGGGCCAACGTCAACATCTTGGTCTTGGACACCGAAGTCTATTCCAACACCGGCGGCCAGCAATCCAAAGCGACGCCGTTGGCGGCGGCGGCGAAGTTCGCCAGCGCCGGTAAGGCGTTGCCGAAAAAGGACCTCGGCCTGATCGCGATGAGTTACGGTCACGTTTACGTGGCCTCGGTGGCGCTGGGGGCCAAGGATGCGCAGACCGTCAAGGCCTTCCAAGAAGCTGAACAGTTCGACGGCCCATCGCTGATCATCGCCAATTCGCCATGTGGCGAACACGGCTACGAGCTGGAGCACAGCCTGGAACACCAAACCATCGCAGTGGAGAGCGGATATTGGCCGCTGTACCGGTTTGATCCGCGTTTGATCGAACAGGGTAAAGCGGCGTTGCAACTCGACAGCAAAGCGGCGAGCCGCCCGGTGTCCGATTTCTTGGTGCTGGAAAATCGTTTCCGCCAGGTGCAGCGCAAAGACCCCGAACGCTTCGCCATGCTGGTGGGCAAATTGGAAGATGAGCTGCGCCACCGTCGCCAGGTTTATGAAGCCTTGGCCACTGTTAAGGTCGAACCCAAAGCGGAACCGGACACAGAAGCGGATGCTGCCGAATGATCAGAAAAAAGCCTCCGCTTGCGGGGGCTTTTTTTATACGGGTTTCAAGGACGCACTCATGCGGTTTTGGCGCGTTCCACGAGGGAGTTGCACAGCATGTGGAAAAACGGTTCTTGCAACGCCAGCTTGGTTTTGGTGTCGGGGTTGGACATGACAATTTCCAAGATGCGCTGGTTGCGACGCGCTTCTTCGTCATCGACGTGCAGACCTTCCGCCTTGTCGCGGATGTAATCGACCAGGAATTCGATGATGGTGCGCATTTCCAGATCGACACTGTCCATCATGCGCCGCATGGCCAGGCGCGACAGCGCGACGCACACGGTTTCTTCCAGGGCGGTGGCGGTGGCGATGCGCTCCATATCTGAAATCACCGCCATTTCACCGATGATCTGGCCGGGACCGATGGGCGGCAGTTTTCGTGCGGACGAGGAGGTGATGCCGACCTTGCCCGATTTGATCACGTAAGCTTCGGAACCACGATCGCCTTCGCGAAAGATCACCTCACCGGTCTCGAACAGGCGAAACCGCGCCAGATGGTCCGGTTGCGTCGTGTCTTCTCCGGATTTAGCTTTGTTTTTGGGCAGTGCATTGTCGATGCCGACTTCAAAACCATCGTTCGCCATGGCGGCAGCCTTCCTCAGTCCTAAACACAAATGCGCGCAGGCGCCTGGGCAGTGTAAAGGCGAGTACGCTCTAGAAGAAGGCGAAAATGAACAAACGACTTAACGGGCGGTTCGCTTTAGACGCCGCCCCCCCTGCTGGACAGCATCAGTTGTGAGCTTTGTTGGGCAAGGACGTGGGAAATCGGCATGCACCAGCCTTCGCATAGCCAGACATTCATGGAACTCGTCTTTTACATTCAAATGGTGTAGCTTTCCTCAGGGAAGTATTTTCGACTATCTTATGATGGTCAGGAAGGCTGTGGGCATGGGAACCGCGAATATGGGGCAAATGACGAAGGACGCAAGCGATTTTGAGCTGCGCACTGGCATCACGCGCGACGACATCCGCCGTTTAGGGCAAGTGCATTTATTTTCTGGGTTGGTCCCGGACGATTTGCGCAAGCTTTTGGCGACCAGTTCAACCCGTCGCTATCCAGATCACACCACGCTGTTCATGGAAGGTGATCCTGCAGATCGCTTTTTTGTCGTCATGGACGGCTGGGTCAAGCTGTTCCGGTTGAGCGAGAATGGTCAGGAAGTGGTCATTTCCGTGAGTTCGCCCGGTGAGAGCTTTGCCGAAGCGGCGATATTCGATAATAACACATTTCCCGTCAGCGCCGTTGCCATCACCGACGTACGCTTGTTGGTGGTCAGCGCCGAGTCCTTGATGCGCCAATTGAGCGAGAACATGGATTTCACCTTCAACATGCTGGCGTCAATGTCGCGTCAGATGCGGCGCAATGTCACCAAGTTGCACCAGATGTGCTCGATGTCGTCGACAGAGCGTCTAGCTGATTTTCTCATCGACCTGTCCAATTCTCATAATGGTACAGCGCGCATCACCTTACCACTGGACAAATCTTTGATCGCGGCGCGTTTGGGCATGCAGCCTGAAACGTTTTCGCGCGCGCTGGCCAAACTCAAAACCGTCGGCGTGCAAAGCGTTGGTCATGATGTGGAGATCAAGGACTTGAATGCCCTGCGCGCGATGGTCAACAGTGGCCCACTGAGTTGTTAGCTTCTCTTTGCCCTTAGTCGTTTAAGCCGGGGTCGTTTAAACCGGGCAAAGTAATGCCGCGTCTGGCGGCCATGTTTTTGGCCATGGCGCGCTGGTCGTCGGGGCTCAACCTGAGGCGCGCCAACTCGAGAACCACCGTGTTTTCCCAGTTGAGATGAGACAGATGAATTTCCGATAGCATTTCAGCTGCGGAGCGAAATCCGTGTGGGTCTTGAAGCGGTTCGCCTTGTGCGAGTTGCTTGAGCCCGACGATAACCTCACCGGCCAGTTCGCGGTCACGCAGGTGCTCAGAGCCAAGCAGGCGCAAGGTGTCATCGAACTTATCTTCGGTTTTGGCGCGCTTGGACAACAGCGGAAATAAATCCTTCTCTTCATCTTCGATGTGGTGTGTTAGGTCGCGCTGTAGACACTCTAAGATCGTTTCGGCCGCTTCGACGGCGATGTCAGACGAAATACTGAGCTTGGCGAGCGTTTTGAGCGCGCTGCACATATCGCGTTGGCGGCAGTGATCGGCAAAGATGTATTCGATCGGTTCCAACAATAAATTGTCGGGGATACGTTCGATCTGCACACCGAAGAGGTCTGACGGCGGTGGATCGGCTTTGGCCTGCATACGGTTCCCCCTTATCCGTAACGCCTATTGCGGCATTTTAACATGCTCACAAGACAACTGCCGTGATAGTGCGCGCTGACGCCGTACGTTGCATTGACGTACGTCAATCACGGGTATTTGACCTTGGTCAATGCACGGGTTGCGGTTCTCTGGCGCAATTGACCGTGAATTTGGGGAGTCCACTGTGGGTCGGTCATCAGCCACACCTAAATTCAGTCCATGGTGATCGATGATTGGGAGGAAGTTGTATGTCAGAGCAAGACAGCGCCAACGCGGACGGCGAAGAGCCGATGCCGTTTATGCAGAAGTTATTGGACTCACCGTTCATTCTTCTGTTTATCGGGGTCGCCATGCCGACTGTTATTTATATCATTTGGGGTGTGATGGAGATCGTTTCCATCCCCGTAGCACCGTAGGGGGGGGCGTGTATTATGGCAATTTTCCCTCCTGAAAAACGGATTTGGTGGAACGAACCGGTTGAGAAAACCGAAGTTCTATGGATTTTTATCGCGCTGCTTTGGGCGCTGGTTATGTTTTTCATGATGCCGTACTGGCACGTGAACGGTAACCAGAACTTGTCCAACGAAGCCTATCGTATTCGCCCGGAAGTCTACGCTCAGCGCACCGAAGAGATGGCGGCCAAGTACACGGTCCGTGAAGAAGGCGATACCGGCGTGCCGGTGGTTCGTCCTCCTGCGGGCAGCGATGTCTACATGCTGGCCCGCTTGTGGGAATGGTGGCCTGTCCTGGAATTGGAAAAAGGGCAGTCCTATCGTTTGCATCTGTCTTCGGTCGACTGGCTGCACGGCTTCTCACTTCAACCTGAAAATATCAACATTCAGGTCCATCCTGGATACGACATGGTGCTGACGGTGACACCCACCAGCTCTGGCGAATTCAGTGTTGTCTGTAACGAATTTTGCGGCATTGGCCATCACACGATGGTTGGCAAAATTCATGTAGTCGATAAGTGAGGAACGTGTCATGGCTGAATTTAGAACTTGCCCGGACACCGGGTTCGCAATCGATCTGGCGGCAGACAAACTGATCAAGTGGAACGCGGTTACGGCCGTTGTGTTCCTGTTGGTCGGTGGTTTGTTCGGTATCTTGGTCGCGCTGACGCGTTGGCCCGCCGTTCACCTGCTGGATCCCGATCTGTTCTACCTTGCGCTGACGGCGCACGGTCTTGATGTTCTGCTGGTGTGGATCATCTTCTTTGAAATGGCCTTGCTGTATTTCTGCTCCGCCATTTTGCTCAAGTCACGGCTTGCCGTGCCCTGGGTTGGTTGGCTGCAATACGGCCTGATGTTGGTCGGTGCATTGATCACCAACGTGGCGGTTCTTCAGGGTGAAAGCAGCGTGATGTTCACGTCTTACGTCCCGATGATGGCGGCGCCGCATTTTTATCTCGGTATCATTTTGTTCGCCGTTGGCGCACTGATGGGCTGTGTGGTGTTCTTTGGGACGCTGTACATCGCCAAGCGCGATAAGACCTATGAGGGCTCGATCCCGCTGGTTACGTTCGGCGCCATGACGGCGGCGATCATCGCGGTGTTCACCATTTTGGCTGGCGCGGTGATTTTGGTCCCGACCTTTTTCTGGTCATTGGGCTTTATCGCCAACATTGACACCTTGATGTATCGCGTCATCTGGTGGGGACTTGGTCACTCGTCTCAGCAAATCAACGTGGCTGCGCAAATTTCGTGCTGGTACGCGATTGCTGCGATCTTGTTCAATGCCAAGCCGCTGTCGGAAAAGGTCAGCCGCACGGCGTTCTTATTCTACATTCTGTTCCTGCAATTGGCTTCGGCTCACCACATCTTGGTCGATCCGGGCATGAGTTCGGAATGGAAAATCTTCAACACGTCCTACGCTCTGTACCTCGCTGTTTTGGGTTCGATGTTGCATGGCCTGACGGTACCGGGTGCGGTGGAAGCCGCATTGCGTAAAAAAGGCTACAACCGCGGTATGTTCGAATGGCTGCGCAAAGCGCCGTGGGGTAATCCGGTGTTCTCCGGGTTTGCTCTGTCGGTGGTGTTGTTCGGCTTCTTGGGCGGTATCACGGGCGTGATGATGGGCACAGAACAGCTCAACATCATTATCCACAACACCATGTATGTTCCGGGTCACTTCCACGGAACCGTCGTGGTGGGTACGACCTTGGCCTTTATGGCGATGGCGTATTGGTTGGTGCCAGTGTTGTGGCAGAAAGAACTGGTGTTCCCTGGTCTCGCTAAGTGGCAGCCGTACCTGTTTGGTCTCGGCATGGGCTTGGCGTCGATCTTCATGATGGGTGCGGGTACGCTTGGCGTGCCGCGTCGTCACTGGGACATTTCGTTCGCAGACGCCTTGATGGTCCATCAATTCCCAGAATCAGCTTATCTGATGATGGGGCTGGCGGGGATTTCCGGTGTTATCGGCGGCGTTGGTGGGGGCATCTTTGTCCTCAACATGGTCGGCACGTTGTTGTGGGGTAAAGCCAAAGTACCGGCGTCTGCAGCAGCCGAAGACACAGCGGAAGCACCGCCCATCGGTGGGGCTGCGACCGAATACGGCAGCGCCAGCACGTTGGAGGTTCCCGGAACCTTTGTCCTGGCGTTGGTGTTCCTCACAGCTTTCGTTCTCTACTACTTCGTCAACTGGAAATACTTGGCGAGCGTTTGGGGACTGAGCTAACTGCACGCACCCTTTCGGGGGTGCTCAGGGGGGCGGATGCTACGATGCCCACAGAATAGCATCCGCCCCTTTTCTACCGACCTTTTGTCCTGTGGGAAGGCTCTTGTGGGTAAAGCCTAATGATCAAAACAAACATGACATACCGTAAGGTTTTCACGATGTTCGCCACGACGCTTTTTATAGCGGTCGTGGCGGTGTCGTTTCATGCGAGCGCCCAGCCGACGCTGTCCAACGCCGAAGAGGGCGCTTTGGACGAAGCCAAAGCTTTGGCCATTTCGCAAGCCGCAATTGGGCGCGAGGTTGGTGATTACAGCTTTCGCGACACTAAAGGCCACCGGGTCAAATTGTCTGATTTTCGCGGCAAGCCGTTGGTGATTTCGCTGATCTACTCCAGCTGCGCGGATGTCTGTCCGGTGATCACCAGCACGCTGGAAAGTGTCGATGAAACGGCGCGCGATGCGCTGGGTGATGACAGCTACAACATCGTCACCATCGGTTTTGACATTGCCGAAGACAATCCGGTGCGGATGAGGAGTTTTGCGCAAAAATACGGTGTGCCAATAAGCGATCATTGGCGTTTTCTCAGCGGCGACCTGCTGGCCGTGACCGGACTGAGTGAAGATTTGGGGTTTCAGTTTTTTGAATCGCCAAAGGGTTTCGACCACCTGACCCAGACCACGATTTTGGACAAGAACGGAGTGGTCTACAGGCAAATTTATGGTGAGAGTTTTGAGACCCCGCATTTTGTCGAGCCCCTTAAGAATTTGACGTTCGGCACCGATACACCGTTCGCAAGCTTGGGTGACCTGATCAATAAAGTTCGGTTGTTTTGCACCATCTATGATCCCAGCGGCGATCAGTACCGATTTGAGTATTCGATTTTCTTCCGCCTGCTGGTCGGCGGTTCCGTCATCATCGGTATGATGACGTTTTTGGTGAACTGGATGTGGCAGGACCGTAAACGCAAGCGTCGCCTATTGAAGCAAGGGCGTCCACACATTCGTCCCAGCACATAAAAAACCCGAAAATCCATAAAAAGAAGAAGACCCTGACCGTGAACGCTCTCACCTCAATTCGCATTCTCATTCAAAATATTTTTCTGCGGGCTGAAAAAGGATTCGACCAAGCCTTTGGGCCGGACTGGAACCCCATGCGCCAACTGGGCACGGTGGCATTTTATCAGTTCTTCGTCGCCGCCATCACTGGGATCATTTTGTATGTGTTTTTCGAAACATCGGTTAACGGTGCTTTCGAATCGGTTGAATACCTGACCAACGATCAGTGGTGGTTCGGCGGCGTGATGCGCAGCTTGCATCGCTATTCATCCGACGGGATGGTGCTGGCGATGATTTTGCATTTACTGCGTGAATGGTCGTTTGATCGCTATCGCGGCGTGCGCTGGTACGCGTGGTTCACGGGCGTTCCGGTGATTTGGCTTTTGTATGTGTCGGGGTTGTCGGGCTATTGGCTGGTGTGGGACGAGCTGGCCCAGTATGTCGCCATCGGATCAATGGAATGGATCGACTGGCTGGGCATCTTCGGCAAGCCTGTGG
>Ga0316204_10000578_pt1 | contig 129812 bp, 121 predicted proteins | sample 6monrhotite_MG_2_FD_205661 | JGI IMG/M metagenome (GOLD analysis project Ga0316204, IMG submission 205661) | Microbial mat bacterial communities from mineral coupon in-situ incubated in ocean water Damariscotta River, Maine, United States -... | ecosystem: Environmental > Aquatic > Marine >...
GTTGTTATGTTTTCTTCTTCTGTTTGTTCTTCATTTGAAGTTGAAGTATCTGTCTGTTGTGTTGTATCTTCTGTCTCTGTACTCTCTTCTTCACTTTGTGAATCTTCATTCTCTGTAGATTCTGTTTTAAAGCTTTCTGATTGTCTGATAGCCTCTTGCCCAACTACAGACTCAGAATTCTGATTTACATCATTATCAGCATATTCTTTATCTAACTGTTCTGTTTCTATATCACCAGATGAATCAGTAATATTATTATAATTATCATTTCCAGTTTCTATATTATCAAATACATTATAATTTTGATTTGAAGAAATTTCATTTATACTATCTTCTGAAAAACCAACTTCATTATTATCAAACTCTTGGTTCTCAAAAAAAGTTTCATCTAACATTATTTGTTGATTAGCCCCTATTGAGACCTCTCTTCCGTCATCGAATTTAATTGTTATATTTGAAAATTCTGTAGTAGTTAATAGTGCCCCATGATCAGATATTGGGTCTCTCTCTTTTAACTCTGTTAAAGAACCATTCGTATTTAACGTTACTAAACCACTTATGTCTGAAACAACTCCGACTGTCTTTGCCATAACAAATCCTTCAAATCTATATATATTCGTATAATAGCTTTAAAGACAATTTATGTTCAAGTATACTTAAGTATAAATTTACTCAAGTTATAAAAGTTTATCTGCTGGTTCTCCCAAATAATAACCTTGAGCAAAGTCTACACCAATCTCTTCTAGTGTATTTAAAACATCTTCTGAATGAACAAACTCAGCTATCGTTTCAATACCAAACTTACGACTAAAATCCACCATTGTCTCAACAATTATTCTACTATTTTCATCAGTATCTATATTTTTTATAATTGAGCCATCAAGTTTTAAATAGTCTATATTCAAATGTATCAAATGATCAAAATTTGAGTACCCTGTACCAAAATCATCAATTGCAATTTTACAACCTAAGGTTTTTACATCACGAATAAAGTGTGAAACCTCTTCATAATTTTCAATTCCCTCACTCTCTAAAATCTCTAACGTTACACGCTCCGCAATACCATAACGCTCTAAAGATTCTTTCAAGTAATTCATAGTATCACTATCTAATATATCCTGCAATGAAAGGTTAATAGATATTTCATAAGATGTATCAAGAACAACTTTTAAACTTTTTTCAATCATAATTTCAGTAAGAGAGCTATAAAGGCGACTTTTTTTAGCCAACTCTAAAAAATAATATGGTGCAATAACCTCATTATTTGGTTTAATTAAACGAATTAATGCCTCATATTTTGTTGTTATTCTATCTTTTATACGAACAATTGGTTGAAAGTATGGAACTATTCTATCGTGATCTAATGCCTCTTTTAACTCATTTAAACGTTCAATATTCTCACGATACATCTCTTCAACACCCATACTACGCTCATACATCACGATTTGACGTTTTAATTCTCTTGATTTATTCAGAGCAATGTTTGCTTTTCCAGTCGTATTTTCATTCTCAATAGCAATCCCTACACTAACACGCACATCAATCTCTTGATTTTTATATGAGACAAAACTATTTTGCAATTGGTAGACGATTCGTGTCATAAGCTCATATAGATACATTGGTTCGAATTCATCTTTTTTATAAACACAAGCAAATTCATCTGCGCCCATACTATAAATGTCAATTGGGTAATTTTCAACAACTCTAAGCAAAACTTTTGAAAAATTACTTAATATTTTATCCCCAGCTCTATGTCCATACAGATTATTTATCTCTTTGAAATCATCAATATTTATTAAAGATATATTTTTATGCTTAATCATTACTAAATCTAGAATTAACTTTTTTCTATTTGGAAGAGATGTTAAGTCATCACTATAGAGTTGATTTCTAAGTTCTTTAGTCTTATCTTGTACACTTTGTTCAAGAATCGTATTACTATTTTGTAGTTGCGAAGTAAAATCATTTATCTTTTTACTCATATTTATAACAGATAATGAAATTAAACCTACCTCATCACTACTATTTTTAATCCCAATATCTAATGTGTCTCCTATCTTATAATTCATTAAACTATCTGCTATTTTTTGTAGCGGTGCGTGTAAATAGTGTAATAATCCTGCAAGTAAAAAAAGGAATATAAATAGTAGTAAAAGCATTAAATAGATGTAATTATCAAAACTATGTATGACAGAAGATAAATCAAAAGTAGAGTAGTAGAGTCTAACATAACCGATATTTTCTTGATTTTCACCTATATGTAGTGTACTAACAACTTTTATTGAACTCTCAATATCAGATTTATTTAATCTAGTTTGTTCTCTTTTAGAAATAATTTTATTATCTAAATTCATAACTTCTATGCGTAATATATCGCTATTTCTCATTGTTGTTTCAAGAGTGTTAAAAAGCTTATCCTCAAACCCTAAATAAAGATTTAGCGCGATTACTGGTTCAATTGTTTTTACTACAAGTTCAGCCTTATTTGTTTCACTTTCAAAAAAAGCACTTTGCACCATTTCCTTTAATGAAACAACAAATGTTAAAGTCACAACAAAGGCAATGATTCCCGTGGAACCTATAACTTTAGTACTTAATTTCACCATAACCTCACAATAGAGAAAATTGCAGAATTAAAATCTATTCTACTTGTTTTAATTTCTATTTTATTCATATAAAGACTTGTATAGTTTTCTATAACTAATGATACAAGAGCACCTCTTTTTAAATCCTGATAATCATATGCAAACATTATGCGCCCTTGTTCTTTACTCTTAGAAGATACTTTTTCTAAAATACCATTTTTACTTTTTAGAGCTATATAAGCGCTATACTTTCTATCTAATTTTTCAAATTCAACAAGTTGTATCTCAAGTTTATTTGTACTAATTTTTGTACCAAACTTATCTTTAATCATTTTTTTTAATTCAATAGCTACAAGCTTATCTATTGGTTCAAATAAAATTGCGATTTCTATGGAATTATTATTTAGTTTTTGGCGATAATTTTTATCCATTATTACAATTTTAGGAAAAGTATAAGCTTCTGCTCTTAAAAGCAATTTATCATACTCATAAGCTCCTAAAAATGAGTACATAAAAATGACTATTAAAACAGTACGCATCAGAACTCTTTACGTACACTCAAATTAAATGAACGCCCAACTCTGCTATAATCTTTTTTATAACCAGAAAGTGGCTCTGAAGCAAATACCTCTTTTGTGTCAAAAATATTTTTTACTCCAAATATGACCGAATAACTCTCATTACGCCATTGTAATGCACTATCTACAATAAATGTGTCCTCTATATCTTCTCTTAACTCATTAGAAAAACGACTTTTACTAGAGTTATACTTAAAGGTTGAGGATGCACTAATATATGGTGTGAAATTATAAATATAATATGACTTTACAAGATGTCTTGAACTATAAGCTAAATCTTTTGTTGCTTCATCAGAATCTAAAAGAGAGTATGTAATCCAAAATTTATCTCTATCTGTTATCGATGTTTCAAATTCTAGTTCCAACCCATAAACATCTGTATCTTTTAGATTTTGATATTTAAAAGTATTATCTTTTTGAATCTGGTTACCATTACGAAGATAAAATATAGAACTCTTAAACGTTTTATCGAGTGATGGTTTATAAATATATGAAAACTCATAAGCCTCTACATCTTCAACATCTAAATTACTATTTCCATGTCTAACTACATTGTTTTTAATATAAACCTCTTGCCATGATGGAGCTCTATATGAACTCGTATATGTAGCTTTTAAGATATTTTCCCAGTCATACCGATATACAGCTGAAAAACGTGGATTTATAACTCTATGTTTATTGTTATGCTCTTCATATTCTAATGCAAAAACCAAACTCAAATCATCAGAAAAACTATATTCATCTTCAGCTAATACCAGAATTGAATCTCTATTTGCATTATTATCAAAAAATGGCAATGTATCGCTATAATCAACTAAACCAATACCAGTAAATCTATTTGTAACTATAGTTTTCTGTTTTATAGCATTCTCATTTTGAATGTTATATAAAAATTTAAGAGTATGATTTTCAATTCCACTATATACTAATTGACCTTTATGATACAACCTTCTTTGTTCTACCTCAAAGTCTGAATATATACCATCATTATAGATTGTAAACTCTCCTTGAAAACCAGCTGGAGCAAAAATACCATATATAGAGTAGCTTTCATTTTGTATACCAACCTTAAAAGCTAATGATAAATCTTCGTTTATACGTTTGTTATAACGTAACTCCAAATTGTATTGAGGCAAATTAATCTTATCACTACTATTAGCCAGTAGAAACATTGGTCCAAATGCTACACCCTCTTTTTGTCCTAAATAGCGACCAATAAACTCTAAATCATTGTAATTTACATCAATAGATGTACTAAATGTCTCTAAAGATAGTGGAGCAATGCCATTTTGGGCAAATCCATAAAAAGTACCATCATTTATAACATCAACACTTTGTTCATGTCGTAAATAATAGAAATCACTGTAAATATGTAAATTTTCTAAATCAAAATGCTTCCCATAACCACCACTACGTAACTTATTGCTACCTATACCTGTGTACAAAAAACCACTGTTTGAATTTTTATCTTCTGCAAAAGTTATTACATTTACAGAACCCGCATAACTAGCTAAGGTGTCAGTAGAAATTGATGGCCCTCTAATAACCTCAATACGTTTTATCATATGAATTGGCATACTTAACCATTGGCTATATGTGTCAAATAAAACCTGATTTACATAAACACCATCAATATATAATTTGGATTGCCCAAAAGCAAAAGAGTTAGAGCCTCTAAATACTGGCGTTTTCGTCATAAGATTATCAGCTGCTATATCAACACCAGGTACTAAAGAGAGAGCATCTTCTAAGTTTCTTAATCCAAGTTTAAGTAACTCTTTTTGAGTAAATACTGATATAATATATGGTTTATAATCGATATTTTGACGAGTTTTTGAAGCTTCAAGCGAAATATTACTTAAATCCTGACGTAATTCACTTAATATATTAGCCTGTAGAGTGACTGAAAAAAGTAGTAGTAATAGTACTCTTTTCATCTGTATCATCTTATAGTCCAGGAAGTTTTGGAAACTTACCTAATTTTGTCCATCTTGTATACACGCCCCACGCTTTTTTTAACCAGTGACCAATAAATGGCATCGGAATCATAAATGCTCTTTTATCATCTCTGTAAACAAAAGCAGCTCCATCACCAGTATCCATAACACATAAAATATTCAGATGTTCAACATAACTTTGACGCTCACTTTCACCCTTTTCTGTCGAAATAATATTATATGCGCTATTATGCGCCATAACTTCTGCGATATGACCCTGTTTTGCTTTCCAATCAGGCCCATCAATACTTGCAACATCACCTGCTGCATAAACATTTTCGTAACCTTCAACTTTACATGTACCATCTATTTTTACAAAACCAGATTCACTAAGTGGAAGGTCTGACTCTTTTAAAACACTATGCCCTGCACCTGCTGGGATAAACATTATAAAGTCTGATTCTAATGATGTATCATCTTCAAAAACTACTTTTTCACTCTCAAAACGTTTGATTTTTTTACCTAAACGTCTCTCTATTTTTAAAGATGAAAACATCTTATCCATCATAGCTAATGACTTTTCACCCATTCTTGCACCTGGTTTTTCCATTGGCGCGAAAAATGTAAGTTCAAACTTATCTCTTAATCCTCGTTTTTTCAACATATTATGAACATTAAAAAGAAGTTCAAAACCAGGGCCACCACGTACGCCAGCTTTATCTTTAGGATTCCCACCAAAACCAAAAGCAATTTTACCGCTACCTTTTTCCATTAAGGCATCAAGTCTATCACGAATTCCTATTGACATTTCTGGTTCACCACAGATAGATAAGGTATTTTCAAGTCCCTCATGTTTCATCTTATGCGCACCAATGGCTACAACAAGATAATCATAGCTCATCTGTTTTGATTCCAAATGAACAATATTATTTTTTGCCTCAATTCTAGTAAGAGCATCAACTCGTACATCAAAGCCATGAGCTAAAGCTATTTCATCTAAATTAATACAAGTTTTTTCAAAAGTTGTTTCACGTGTTGGAATCCAGATAGAAGTAGGATAAATATATAGATAATCACGGTTAGAGATTAACGTAACATCAAAACCCCCACGTTTTAAATCAATTGCAGCTTCAACACCCGCAAAACCTCCACCTAAAACTATTGCTTTTTTCATGTTAATATTCCTGATTATAAAAATAATAAATTTTAATTTAAGATTATAGTTTTTTAGTGATTAAAAGTCAATGCAAAAGTGACAAAGCGGATAAGGGATAACAAACCGCTTTGTCTTACTAGGGGGGATATCGTCTAACTACTTACAATAAAAGTATATAAGAACTTTGTGAATACGATGTTAATGTTATGTTAATATTGCAAAAAGGTTTAAAAATGCAAAAAAAATCTATATTTTCACTCTCATTTAGTGATTTTTTAACAAAAGAATTTTTACTATTAGCAATTTTACCATTTGTAGTAAGCGCTGGTCTCTTTTTTGGACTATATGCAATTCTTATTGATGTTCCTATCGTTGAGGGGTCTTTTTTTACCAATATTTTTACAAACTTAATCTCTATGGTTTTATATGCACTTGGTGGAATAGCAAGTGTTATGTTATCGCTTTTAAGTGCTCTTATAATAATTGGATTCTTAACACCATATGCTGTTGCAATAGTGCATAAACGACACTACTATGAGATAAAATGTGATGCATCTATAACCATTGTGCAAAGTTTAATATTTTTAGCAAAGACATTTGCTACATTTTTTATTCTTTTAATTCTGTTTACACCATTATATTTTATCCCAGCAGTTAACGCATTAGCTCTGCAAGCACTATTCTTCTATCTTTTTCATACACTTTTAGTTTTTGATGTTGGAACAAATATATTTAATTCTAGTGAGTATAAAATATTTAAAAAAAAGAAATATTTTACAATTATAATAACAAATTTTGTACTTTTTATACTCTCTCAAATACCAATGGTAGGACTTTTAATTCCACTCTTTACCGTCATTGTAATTACTCATATCTCTTTTAGATATAAAAAAGAGGTTTTGCAAGTTCAGTAAACTCATCTTTTGATTCTAAAGCAATATCTATCTCAACTCCAATAAAATCTGTCAAAAACTCTTGAGTTTTTATCTTCGCTTCATATGAGATAAGTAGATATTTAAACTTTTCAAATTGGCTATATTCAACTCTCATATTTAGAGAAGTTTTAGATATATAATTTTCAAACTCAACACTATTTATCACACTATTAGTAGCATTAGTGTAAGCACGTACAAGTCCACCAGTGCCAAGTTTTGTACCGCCAAAATAACGTACAGTAATTATTGCAATATTTATAAGAGAGTTTCCTTGAAGTACATTCAGTGTTGGCCTGCCAGATGTACCTCTTGGCTCACCATCATCACTACTTTGTTCAACTATTTGAGAATGTTCATTCAAAGCGCGCCAAGCATAAACAAAATGGCGAGCTTTAGTGTGCTGCCCCCTTAAACGTTCTAACTCAACTTTAAAATCTTCATATGGCATAATGTAAGAGATAAATTTAGAACGCTTTACTTCAACTGTTGTATTAAAAACATCATTAAATTTTAATAACCTCATCAAATTCGCCATTTACTCCTTTCACATGAAAAACACCATTTTCTAGTTTAATATCTGCTACTTTTGAACCATTTTTAAATATTTCACCACCCTTACATCCACTAGAGTCAAAATTTCCAGTACCAGTATAAGCTTCTCCTTCATAACTCTTTGCAAAATCAAAACTTCCAGTCATTGCACCGACATTATTTGGATTAATATTTATTTTAACATTATCCATATTCATGGAACTTCCATCAGGTAGTGCCATAACTGCAGTAGTATCAAAAACTATAGAATCAGGTAAATCACCTGTTGTCATAGGAATTGTTGCGACTAAAGGTTTAATAACAACACTTGAGCCACTAACACTTAAAGGAGATGTTCCCATATCAACTGATATTTTTATCTTCATCTTTTTTAAATCAAGTTGCGTTCCACTAGCTAAGTCAGCTAAAGGTCCAAGCGCACCAGTTGTCATGTTAATGTAATTACTAACTTGTGTAATATCCTCAGTAATTACAGTCCCAGTTGATGACCTTAGAAATTGCATTGTCATTGCTGGATTAACACCCATAATAGTCTGACCTAATGCTCCTTTCCAATCACCACCACTACTGAATTTAAATTGACCTAAATCTAGTCTTGTAGCTTTTCGTGCAAAAGTACTAGAAGAGATTACACTTTTAACACCAGTAACAACTCCACTAGCACCGCCACCTATATCATCATAAGTATTACCCATCTGTACAACATATTGAGAAATAGCTCTGGTATTAGCATCTAAAGTACCTGATGTTGCCGTAGAAGATGAACTACTCGAAGAGTTAGCAGATCCACCTAATGTAATAGATCTACCATCACTACTCAAAGATATAGTATTAAATATCTTTTCAACACTACCTCCACTTACAGGTGTCCAAGTGAAGTTAGTTAAACTGTGTTCCCAAATTGTAGTCGAATCAGCGTTTTCACCTGAACGAGTATCTGCTATAAAAACTCTTCCACTATTTGTCATCCAGAAAAACCACTTAATTGGATTAACTCCACTAAGCTCATTAATATAATCCTGTTTTTGAACTTCACTCAGCCTAACAGACTTATTTGCGCTAATCTGTGCAAAATCATCTATCTGATCAGCAAATGAAAGTGATGATAACAAAACGGTACTAAGTAAAATGTTTCTTAATTTCATAACAGCTCCTTTAATACAATATTCTATATGCTAATTAATTATGACTTAAAAGGTTATTAATATATTCACTATATAAATATTTGTTTTTAATGTAGGAACTCTACTTAGTATTAATTTGAAGTTGTATTTAATAGTCAAGAAGATTGCAAATAAAAGTTGTAGGTTTCAAGAGATTAGGGAGGTGTTACCCATCCCTATTTTAAACAATACTAAAAAATATACTTCAAACCTGCATAAATACTAGATCCACGAGGTGAGTCAATCGCACTTCCCTCATACTCTACCAATGCTTCGTAATGGTCACTAAGATGATACTCAATACCAGCTCCATATACCATTCCACTATCATGAGCATTTACATTTAACTGATTTATAGTTTCATGTTCAAATTCATATCCAAGTTTACCCATAATTCCAATAGTATCAGTTACAGGCACTGTATAAGTAACATCAAATGCATAGGTCCAATATTTTCCTTTAGCATTTACAACTTCCAACTTTTCTTCTGCCCCTTCAATAACAGTACGTTTTTCACGAACATCATTTCTATCATAAGATGTATCAAATTCTACTGCAAAATGATGAGGTAATGTGTATCCAATATCAATACCCATTCCACCGCCTCTTCTACCTTCAACTTCAACATTATTACCTTCTCGTATAGTTTCAGACACAGTTAATAAAGCTTTTGTTACAACATAAAATTCACCACTTTCAGCATGTTCTTTTGCAAAAATTGTTGATGCACTCATAATTAACGCTAATGAGGCTACTGTAATTTTTTTAATCATCTATTCTCCACCAAGTTTAAGTTTGAATGGAATTATAGGGTAACAATGAAAATAATTCTTCACTCTTTTTGCTTATATAGTTATCTATTATTGCTATATTTATAAACTATTTTTGCTAAAATACCGTTATGAAGCGTACTACTTTAGAAAAGCATATACAAATTGCTAATGATATTATGTATTATATTTATACACATATTGAAATAAACATAGATGTTAATGAGTTAAGCCAAGAGCTTAAAGTGAGTAAATTTCACATGCATCGTATTTTTAAAGAAATTTTTGGAAAAAATATTTATGAAAGTATAAAATCAATACGACTGCAAAAAGCCTCTAATCTACTTTTAACTAATCAACTTAGTACAATTAGTGATATTGCTAAACTTTGCGGTTATAGTTCACAAACATCATTTATTAGAGTATTTAAAACACGTTTTAATATGTCACCTAAAGAGTGGCGTAATGGTGGGTATAAAAACTACTCAAAACAGATTTTAAAACAATCATTACGATCGCCACAAATATCATCTACATTTAATATGATAGAGCCAATTATAGTAAAAATGCCAGATCTCCATAGTTACTATATACGTCATCACGGATATGATGATTCTATAAAGCAAACTTGGCAAAAACTACAAACATGGACTTTAAGTAATAATATAAGTGATTTTCAGCAAATTGCACTTTTTCATGATAATCCAACTATTACACCTTTGAGTGAATGCCACTATGTAGCATGTATAGCATTAGAATCTAAAGAATTTTATAGCAACAGCCGTTTACCACACTTTAAAATCTCTAAAGGTATTTATGCAAAATTTGATTTAAAAGGTTATTATGGAGATTTGATACAACTTATTCATTGGGTATATCATGACTGGCTACCAGAAAGTGATTATGAAACTACAACAAAACCATCATATAGCATATACAATACTAATCCCTATCTAAACAGTAATAGAGCTCTAGATGTGAGCTTTTATCTATCAATACAGTATTAATGGACTTCTTGTAAAACTAAGTGTTATGATAGTTTTACAAGAAATCTAATAATAAATCACTGTAGAAATAAAACACAAATATATACAAAAATAAATTATTGTTATAACTTAAATAAAAAATTTATTCCTAAATATAAGATTTTACAAAGATAATTTAGTTTAATATTCCATTTAATTACTTCAAATACATTACTTAAAATAGTTATACTTTAAGAAATATTTATGTTAGTTATTACTATAATAAAGACGGCTTATCATAGCCAAATCCTTTGTTTATTATAGAAGGGAGTCACAAATATGAACGTAGACACAATTACTTTTGCGGTTAACGTTAAAACTGATGCTATTGACAATAGTGGTAAAACAATTGCGATAGAAGAGAATATTGGGCATTTCACTGCGCGCGAAACTGCAGAGGAATTTATTATGAAAGAGTGCGTCCCAAGAGGCATAGAATGTGAAATCGTAACAAATTTGCACGAACCATTCCCACCAAAAAGAATTAAATAGTTTGACAACTTATAAACTTTATAATGGGCGCCTAGGCGCCCATTATATTTAATTTAACTAAGCGCCCTTATTACTTGGTACATCTTACAACCTACACAAAACCCAACAACAGCTTCCGTTAAAGAACATAATACAAATAAAAATGTAACTAGTAGTGCCAATTCAAAATGTAATGACCAATTAAGAAGTATGACTATAACCGAAAAAGAGAGTGCTAAATAGAGAGTAAACCTCTTGGCTGCTGCATCTTCGCTTCTTGATGCTAAATTAAAAACTTTTTGAATAACCTTACTAACGTGCCAAATTGGGCTAAATCTATTTAGGCGTAAAATTCTTACCAATATATCAAAAATTAAAAAATATATAAACAGTATTGAACCTGTTGCAATATATAAGAGAAGTAAGAATGATACAGATATAGAACCTAACCTAACTATTGTAATGTCTATTTTTTCATAAGATATAGGGCAAGCATTACTCATGACAAATCCTTTTTATGAATTATGTCAGAAGTAAACCTAAATGTCAAGTATCTTGACTGTTTTACTAAAGATTAAGAGTATGTTATTATTTCGCAATCAAATTATAAAGATGAACTGATGATTAAAACATTAAGTAAAGCAGCACTTAGTAGCATATTCGCAACAGGTATTGCTACAATGGGTTACTTTGGTAATTTTAGTGGAGTAGATGGCGAAACTCTAGATCGTGAGTATATAAAAAAAGGAGAAGCTTCATTTGATGATCTTAGTGCTTCTTTAAAAAAACGTTACTATAGTGAGAAGAAAAAATGTCAAAATCAAAAACCTGTCGTAACTAATAGTGATATTGTTAATAAGTGTGAACCAAGCCAAGAAATTAAGGCACCTAAAATTACAGCTATTACACCTAAAATAATTTTAAAGAGTAAAAAAAACAACCTTGTCTCTCAAATTAGTTGTGCAAATATGGGAGTTAATGAGTATAAAATAGATAATGAATGTCGTGTAAAACTATACGATTTTTTCAAGACAATAGATTCTAAAGAATATAAATTTGAGATTATACCTCTTGTAGATAACCATGATTTTAAAATTCTAAAACAGATTAAACAAAATCCGGATCTTTGCAGCAACTTAGAACCTAAAATAAATGATACTCAAATAAGTAATCTCTTCTCTTTAGCGAATGCAGGACTTGGTGTCTATAGAATAAAAGAGGCAAGATGGCTTCTTCGCCAGCGTTTTGGTAAAGATGTAGATGTGAAATTTACACCATATACAATCAATACAAAATATGAGAGAGGTTTTTTAATTCGTCTTTATAACTAAAGGAATAGTTTTTGCATAGTATTTATTAAAATATAGATGAGGAAGTACTATGCTGCGCAAACTCTACGTCATATTATTGTTTGCAACACTCTCTTATGCTAAAAATTACTACACAATTCAACTAATGAGCGTAGAAAAACGTGATTCTGTGCCAAATAAACTACTATTATCGCTAAAAGACTCAAATATGCCCTACTCTATAATTAAAAAAGATGATACTTTTAAATTAACTAGTGGAGAGTACATAACTAAAAAAGAGGCAAATAAGGCACTAGCTAAACTGAAAAATTTAAAAAATGATGCTTTTATAACAACTAAAAATATTAATGAAAAAGCTAAAAATGATGACTATATTGAAACAAAAACAGTTCAAATTATGTCTGTTACAAATAGAAAATCAATTACTAACAGCGCAATTAGAATAGTAAATGATATTGGATATAAATACCGCATTGTTCAAAAAAACGGACACTACTACCTCTTAGTTGGTGAGTTTAACTCTAAAAAAAATCTCTCTTTAGCTCTAAATAGATTAAAAAAGAGCTTTGGTCAAGATATTTTTGCTCGTAGTGCAATAGTAAAACCAAATATAAAATACTCTAACAACATAGCCAGTAGCCATATAAATAATAAACCAATGCTCAACAATTTCTATGCAGGTGTTGCATTTGGTGGTATGAGTAGTAGTACTAAAGAAAATTTACGCAAAAATAACTCTTTAGGTGCTGGTTTCCACATAGGTCTTAAATTACCATACAAATTGAGAGTTCAATCTCAATATCTTTATTACCCAAAAGTTAAAGAGATACGAAAAAATAGTGATTTTACTCGTTCTAATGCTACTAGAACATACCATCAATTAAATATAAGCTTAAAAAGAGAACTTCAAATTACTCCTGAGCTTAGTTTCTATCCAAAAGCTGGTTTGTCTATATCTAGATATGATGTTGAAAACAAAGATTCAAATTATCTAAAGTTTCAAAATTCATATGATACGCGCAATCAATCAGAGATACTATTTAACCCGCACGTTGGTTTTGGATTCAACTACTTACTAAATAAGAATTTTCATTTTGGTGTAGAGTACCTTCATACCTTTGAATTAGAACTAGATCAAGTACTACTAAATTTAAACTATGAATATTAAAAATTATGATACTATTTTAAATATATTACTTGAGAGGTTTATTATGAGCAATCCATTCTTTCCAGACAAATTAGATGAGAATAATGTACCAGTGATAGATGATTCTGAAATTATCAAAGCTGCCCTATCATATGCACAAGCTCGTGCGAATCTATTAGATTCTCCTGTTGATGCTGCTGTAGAATTTTTGAAAAACTATAGCGCATTTTATCAAGAGCTTTCAAAAGATGAAGCAGAAGAAACACTAAATGATGATGAAATGTTAGTTTAATGTAGTTATAATTGCGCGAATTTAGGAGCATAAAATCTATGAAAAATTTGCGCAATATAACACTAAAAGGCGATAGTAAGAGATTAAGAAATGATATTTTACAAAATTTTCGCCACACTTATGAGCTTTATGAGTTACTGTTTGAAACACTTTTAAATGATGATGCATACTTTGAGCGTCCTGAACCTCTACGTCATCCTATAATTTTCTACTTTGGACACACAGCAACTTTTTTTATAAATAAACTTATAGTTGCAAAAATTATTGACAACAGAATAAACCCAGAATTTGAATCAATGTTTGCTATTGGTGTAGATGAAATGAGCTGGGATGATTTAAATGAAAAACATTATGGCTGGCCTAGTGTTAATGACGTAAGAAAGTATAGAAAAGAGGTTAAAAAAGTTGTTGAACAATGTATTTTAACACTTGATATACATGAGAGTATAAGTTGGCATGACCCTATTTGGACAGTTGTTATGGGCATAGAACATGAAAGAATTCACCTTGAGACTTCATCTGTTTTAATCAGGCAGCTAGATATTAAATATGTAAAACCACACAAACGTTTTACAATATGTCAAGATGATGTAAATCCACCAATAAACTCTCTGCAAGAGGTTCAAGGCGATGATGTTTTTCTTGGGATAGACAAAGAACATCATCAATATGGTTGGGATAACGAATTTGGTGAACATAAAAATTATATTGCAACTTTTAAAGCTTCAAAATATTTAGTTAGTAATGCTGAATTTATGGAATTTGTAAATGATGGTGGTTATGAAAATGATAGCTACTGGAGCCAAGAGGGCATAAAATGGAAAAACTTTTCAAAAGTTAAGCACCCAACATTTTGGATTAAAGATGGCTCCTCTTTTAAATTTAGGACAATGACACAGATCATAGATATGCCACAAAGTTGGCCATGTGAAGTAAATTGGTTAGAAGCTGATGCGTTTTGCAAATATAAAAGTAAAAAAGAGTCAAAAACTTTAAGACTTTTAACTGAAGATGAGTGGGCTAGACTTCGTGACTTTTGTGATGTTGAGCATGATAGTACAGCTGCTAATATTAATTTAGAGCACTATGCATCTAGTATGCCAGTAAATCATTTTGAGCATAATGGTTTTTATGATGTAATTGGAAATGTTTGGCAGTGGAGCCAGACACCAATTTACCCATTTGATGGGTTTGAAGTCCATCCAACTTATGATGACTTTTCCACACCAACATTTGATAACCGTCATAACCTACTAAAAGGTGGTTCATGGATTTCTACAGGTAATGAGACCTCAGGTAATTCAAGATATGCCTTTAGACGACACTTTTACCAACATGCAGGATTTAGATACGCTGAATCACCAAATGAGGTAAAAAGTGAATTTGACTTATATGAGACAGATAGTTTAATTTCACAATATTGCGAATTTCATTATGGACAGAGCTACCATAATGTTGAAAATTTTCCAGCGAAAATGGCAAGTATTGCATCTAGTTTTGCTAAAAATAGAGGTCGTGCGCTCGATATTGGTTGTGCGGTTGGGAGAAGCACATTTGAGTTAGCCCATGAATTTGATAGTGTTACAGGTATTGACTTTTCAGCACGTTTTATTCGCCAAGCAATAGAGCTACAAGAAAAGGGCAAATTGAAGTATGTACTACCTACAGAGGGTGATTTAGTAAGTTATCACCAAACCTCATTAGATGAGCTTGGACTTAAAGGTTTAGAGAAAAAAGTTGAATTTTGGCAAGGTGATGCTCACAATCTCAAATCTCATTTTAATAACTACGATTTAGTTCTAGCACTAAATTTAATCGACAGATTATACAATCCACGTAAGTTTTTAGAAGATTTACAGACACGTATGAATAGTGGTGCTATTTTACTAATATCTTCACCATATACATGGCTTGAAGAGTATACACAAAAAGAGAATTGGTTAGGTGGATTTAAACTAAGTGGTGAGAATATTAAAAGCTCAGATACTATAAAAAATATTTTATCTGAACATTTCAAACTTCTTAAAGAGCCTTTTAAAGTTGACTTTGTCATTAGAGAGACAGCAAACAAGTATCAACACACACTAAGCGAAGCTATGGTTTTTCAACGCAGATAGATATGTTTGATTTTGATACTAAAATAGAGCGTAAAAACAGCGGTTGCGAAAAGTATGACCGCTTAGAAAAGTTATATGGTGATGAGAATGTAATCTCTATGTGGGTTGCTGATATGGACTTTAAAGTTGCACCATGCATAGATGAAGCTATAAAAAAACGCTCACAACATCCAATATATGGATACCCATCATACCCTAATGCTCTATACACCTCTATTATTTCATGGCTAGAGAGACGTCATAACTGGCATATTGAAAAAGAGTGGTTAACATTTTCACCAGGAGTTTTAGCTAGTCTTAACCTCAGTATTCAAAGTTTGACAAAAGAGAGATCAACAATTTTAATACAGACACCTGTTTATCCACCATTTTTTAGCGCTGCAACTGATAATAATAGAAAACTTCTAACAAATCCTCTTGTGTTAAATAATGGGCGCTATGGGATTGATTTTACAGATTTAGATAACAAATTAAGAGAGAGTTCTATGTTAGTCATAAGTAATCCACACAATCCTACAGGAACTCTTTTTAGTGAAGATGAGCTAAAAGAGGTTGTTAGGCTTTGTGATTACCATAATGTCATTTTATTTAGTGATGAAATTCATAGTGATATTGTTTTTAGAAAATTTACACCAGCAGCATCAGTAGGTAAACATAGTCACATTATCACAGCACAATCAGCTAGTAAAACATTTAATCTAGCTGGACTATCATCTTCTTTTAACATAATAAGTGATGATAGTATGCGTAAAAAAGTAAGAGATTCAATAAATAGATTACATATATCTACAATAAATCAATATGGCATAGTAGCAATGCTAGAAGCATATAATTGTGGTGAGACTTGGCTTGAGGAGTTAAAAATATATTTATCTAAAAATATTAAAACTGCTTCAGATTTTTTTAGAGATAGTCCAATTAAAATGACTCAACCAGAAGCAACATATCTACTTTGGTTAGATTGTAGTTCATTAAATCTTACACCAAAAGAGTTACAGGAGTTTTTTTCAAAAAAAGCTAAACTTGGGCTTAGCAATGGCCATACTTTTTCAAAAGATTATGCCCAGTTTATGCGAATGAATGTTGCATTACCAACTTCAGAGTTAATTCGCGCGCTAAATCAACTAGATGTTGCACTAAAGGCTGCAACATAACCAGACGACCAAGCCCATTGAAAATTGTAACCACCTAAATCACCATCAACATCTAATACTTCACCAGTAAAATATAATCCGTTATGAATATTTGATTCTAAACTTTGTAAATCTATTTTTTCAAGTGATACACCGCCAATAGTTGTCTCAGCACTTTTATATCCATGCAAAGCAGTTACACTAAATTTCCAATTTTGGAGCCTTTGGACAATACTATCAATACTTTTTGTCTCTTTCAAAATACAGCGCGCTATTTTTTTATGAATAATTGAACTAAGGTGAAGTTGCATATCTTTTTTATCATCAATTTTTATAAAGTTTTTAAGCATATCTGTAAGTTCAATCTTAGTAAAATTTGACAAAAATCTAATAGCCACTTCAACCTTTCTATTTTTATCTAAGCCAAGTGCTGCTAATCTACTAGACTTTAAAATTGTAGGACCTGAAAGACCATAATCTGTAAATAACAAATCTTCGTTTTCACTATTTACTAGTTTATTATCAACTAAAAGGTTTACCTCAGCATCAACACGAACACCCTTTAGCTCTCTAAGGCACTGATGTTTACAATTTAACTGAACGAGTGAGGGCATTGTTTTAACGATTGAATGTCCTAGTATTTTGGCTAAAGTATAACCACTATCACTCCCTCCTAAATGGCTAGCAACCTCCCCACCAGCACTTATAATGACTTTATCAAATAAGCTTTTTTTAGAATCAATAATAAGTGAAAACTTTCCATTCTGTTTTGAAATTTTTGTAACTTCTGATTCTAAATAAAGTTTAACTCCTAGAGATTGCATCGCATATAACATCTGTTCAACAACAATACTAGCCTGCTTAGAAAGAGGATATACTCTTCCATCATCATTTTCAACTAACTCAACACCCAAACTCCTAAAAAACTCTACTGTTTTATCTTTTGAAAATTGAGTTAATATTTTCGTAATTACATTTGGAGTACTAGAATGAAAGTAACTAGAGTTAACATCTCTATTTGTAATATTGCATTTTCCATTTCCACTGGCATAAATTTTTTTTCCAGCTTTTTCATTCTTCTCAAAAACAGTTACTGATGCACCTCTTCTAGCACATATGATTGCTGCCATCATTCCTGATGCACCAGCACCTATTATTGCTATACTATTTTTATATTTCATAAATGAAAGTATAACATTAGAGTTCTTGTATAAATAAAAGTCCATTATAAAATGTTATCAGGATATTATCAGGATATATTATTTATAATAGAGTACTAGGTAGGTATTTCAAATGAGTATTTATAAAAAATTTCTTTTTAAACTACTTCCAACTGTACTAATAGCTCTACTATTCATTGCTTTAGTAAATATATATTCAACATATGAGACAGTTAAAGCCCAAGTTCGTTCACACTTAGAATCAGTTGCTTCAATCCAAGCACATAGAATTACATCTATATTAGAGCACTCACAAAATGAAATCAACCTTATAAGTAGTCGTACGAAATTACGGAAAAGTTTGGCTATGTACAATGTTGAGCCAACTAATAATCATCTTAAATGGATAAATAAAATTATCAACGATGCTAAAGACTCAGATCATGGCATAAATGCAATAACTGTTTTAAATCATTTAGGTAAAGTTGTTGCTTCTACTATAAATAGTGAAATAGGACGTATTGCAAAAAATGATGAAATTTATTTAAGACAAACAGATAAGCCTATTCTAAAAAGCCACAAAGATTCCCTTTCTATGGTGTTTGGTACACAGTTAATACATGATGGTAAAGATATAGGAACCTTACTTGTAGAAGATAATATGCATGACTTAAATAGTGCTATTACTGACTACTCAGGGCTTGGTAATACTGGTGAAACTGTACTTGCTATGCGTGATGAACATGGTGATGCTAAATTTATAATCCCGCTTAGATTTGATAAAAATGCGGCAATGCAACATACAATTTCTAAAGAAAGATTAAGTGTACCAATATCACAAGCTCTTCTTAAAAAAAATATCTTTCTAGAGGGTGCTCCAGATTATAGAAATAAAACTGTACTCGCTCAAGTGCGTTACATAAAAGACTTAGATTGGGGAATTGTTGTAAAAATTGATGAAGATGAGGCCTACTCTCCACTTTATAAGATGTTACGACAAGATGCACTTTTATCCTTAATAATAATAATTCTTATGGCATATATTTTAAGAGAGTTTTCACGTTCATTTATTTCACCAATAGAACTATTAACAAAAAAGAGTCAAGAAGTTTTAATTAAAACAATTCCAAATAGTAAGATTCAGACAGCTAATATAAAAGATGAAATTGAAGTTTTAAATATCAATTTAAATATATTGTTAGATAAATTACAAGAAAAAATCAAATTACAGCAAGATTCTATTAGAAAAAGTGAAAATGACTTACAAGAGGCACAAAGTAACGTTATTAACTCAAAAAAAATGGCATCTCTTGGAGAGATGGTAGCAGGTGTAGCTCATGAGATCAACACTCCTGTGGGATCTAGTTTAACTGGAATTACTCATCTTCAAGATACAGTTAAAAACTTACGTGATTTATATGAAAAAAACGATATGAGTGAAGATGATTTTAAAGACTTCTTAGATACCTCAGAAAAAGTCGCCTCTGCATTAATTACAAATTTAGTAAGAACTGCTGAATTAGTGCGTAGTTTTAAACAAGTTGCTTCAGATCAAACATCAGACATAATACGCATTTTTAATGTAAAAGAGTATATAAATGAAATATTACTAAGTCTAAGAAATAGTCTCAAACACACTAAACATATAGTCTCAATAGAATGTGATGATAATTTAATGCTTAAAAATCATCCTGGTTATTTTGCTCAAATACTAACCAACTTCATAATGAATTCATTAATTCATGCTTTTAACAAAAATGATATTGGACATATAGATATTTCTATAAAAAAAGATACCAACATAGTGACATTTACATATAGTGATGATGGCAAAGGAATTAACAAGGAGCATCTAGATAAAATCTTCAATCCGTTTTTTACAACAAACCGTGATGATGGTGGCACGGGACTTGGACTAAACATAGTACACAATATAGTTACTAAGAACCTAGGTGGCACAATAGAGTGTCATAGTCAGTTAGGTAATGGTACACAATTTATCATTAATTTCGAAAGCGAGTAAGGGAGTATAAATGGCAAATTCATCTTTTAAATTTGCAGAAAAAAAAGATAAGAGCGATAAAAAAGATAAATGGCGAGTACTAATAGTTGATGATGATGAGCAAGTACATACAATAACTCAAGCAGTACTTCGTACTTTTATGTTTGAAGATAAAAATATAGAATTTATAAGTGCTTATAGTGCAAAAGAGGCAAAAGAAAAATTAGAAACGTTAGATGATATAGCATTAATTCTATTAGATGTTGTAATGGAAGAGAGTACATCTGGTTTAAGTGTAGCAAGATTTATTCGTGAAGATATGAAAAATAGTATGACAAGAATTGTCCTTCGTACAGGGCAGCCAGGGAGCGCTCCTGAAGAGAAAGTTATTATAGATTATGATATTAATGACTATAAAGAAAAAACAGAGCTTACTGCAAAAAGATTGTTTACAACTGTAATATCTTCACTTAGAAACTATCGTGATTTAAAAATAATTGATGATGATCGTAGAATTCTAAATAAAAATAGAGAAGGTCTACGCCAAGTTATAGATAGTTCAGCTCATCTATTTGAAATACGTTCATTAAAAGATTTTGCAAATGGTGTTTTAACACAAATTATTGCTATGGTTGGTATTGACAATAACTCTATATATGTTCAAAAAGATTCTTTATCTGTTGAAATTGACAATAATAGATTCAATGTTTTAGCAGGTACTGGAATATTTAAGGAGCTATCTAAGGCACAAAACCCAGCAACTATTCCTAAAAGTATAGAAATTCTTTTTAACCAAGCTATAGAAAAAAAGGAGCGTATCTTTGTAGATGATATTTTTATTGGCTATTTCAAAACAAAAAGTGGTCATACAAATCTTTTATATGTAAAAGGTTGCCAAGAATTAAATGAGACTGATAGCCATTTAATAGATATTTTTCTATCTAATGTTGCTATTGCATTTGAAAATCTATATCTAGATAAAGAGATTCAAGACACACAAAAAGAGGTGATCACAACATTAGGCGAAGTTGTTGAAAATAGATCACATGAAGCTGGTAATCATGTTAAACGTGTTGGTTTCTTTACATATCTACTTGCCAAAAGACTAGGTTTAGAAGAAGAAGAGGCTATGCGTTTAAAAACGGCAGCACCTATGCATGACGTTGGTAAAATTGCTATATCTGATTCTATCCTTATGAAAGAGGGTAAATTAACAGATGATGAATTTTCTATAATGAAAAAACATGCTTATATTGGTTATGAAATTTTAAATAAATCTCCTAGAGAATTAATGAAATGTGCTGCACTAGTAGCGCGAGATCACCATGAAAAATTTGATGGAAGTGGTTATCCAAATGAAGTCAGCGGAGAAGATATAAGTCTGTATGGAAGAATAGTTGCAGTTGCTGATGTTTTTGATGCGTTATCTCATAAAAGATGTTACAAAGAGGCATGGTTAACTGAAGATGTTCTAAATTACTTTAAAGAGCAAAGTGGAAAACATTTTGATCCTAAAATTGTAAAAATTCTATTTGACAACATTGATGAATTTCTAGATATTAATGAGAGATATTCAGATAATGTCTTAGAAGTTAATGCAGATATCGCTTAATGCGTTTTTTGCTTTTTATTCTTCTAACACTTACTCTAAATGCACAAGAAAACTCTAAACTTACAAATGAAATACGAGTAGAGATAATGCAGTGGGCAAACCCAATGCGTATTAAGATAAATGAAAACCCTAGAGTAGAATTATTGAAAAAAAACATTGTAAGAATGTTAGATATTTTAATGCTTCTAGAACAACGAAAAGAGGATAAAAAGCTTATATTAACACTTTTAAAACAGTTGCAACAGAGTGGAGTAAATGAATTAAATGATTAAAATTTTAACTATTCTACTAATTAGTACCTATCTTTATTCAAATACACCAACACAAATTGAAGAACTTATGTTAAAACAACAAAAAGATATTGCAAATCTTGAATATGAAATAACTCAAATAAAAGAGCAGATGTTAATGCTTTATGGGCGATACAATCAAATGCAGCCAAAACTATCAATCATTAGACAAAGCCATGCACTAAAACAGATTCCATCTGATTCTAAACTAAAAAAATTCAAACCATCAACATTTAAACTAATTAATGACGCAAATATTGTAAATTTAAGTGGCATAGCAAAAAGGCACTTCAAAAAAGGAGAAGCATTTACTTCAACCTCAGCAAGAGATGGATTTATTAAGATTAGTGGAAGATTTGAAAATGCTAAGTGGATAAGTGTAAAAAAAGATTTATACGTAAGCGATAAAGCGTGCAAAAAACGTTAAATGGGACCCATTAAATAGGTATAGTGTGTTTTTGCCTTTTCGTATTCAAATATTGAATACTTTTTTTGAATTCGTGATAATAGAAATAGCGCATTATTTTTATGATAAATCAATAGTTCTTTATCTTCTGAATCCAAATGGTACCTGTATGCTGAAACTTCATAATAAAATTTATCAATATAACGGACTTGCCCACTAGCTGAGTATGCAATTATTCTCTTTAATGCATCTTTAGGAGTTATAATTTTATGATATAAAAGAGTATTAATAAAGCCAAGTAAAAAGTGATAACTTCCTGTATGTAACACTTCAAGCTTATCGAAAAACTGTTTTTTTATCTTCTGAGAGTAAAATTTCTTTCTAAACATACTAATTGCGTCACACATATCTGCTAGTGTTTCTACTCTCTCATGTGAGACCTCAATTTCTTGAGCTAGAACCTCCAGATAGTAGATAATTTTAAAATAGCTATATCCATCTTTCAGTAGATATTCTTCACTAATTTCATCAAGGTTTAACATGATTATAAGTGAATTTTTAAAATATTCCATAGCATTATCTAATTTTGTTACAGGTTCAACTTCTCGTTGCATCAAACCATAACCATCTTTTTGACGCAATCTACAATAACGAATAGATGCATTTAAAACAATTAACTTATGTCGTTGCATTGAAGTCTTTGTTGATGCCACTTTATCATACTGTTCTACGCTTTTTTTAATAGCACTTTTAATCTCACTTAGTGTATAGAACTCACTATATTGTGAAAATTTATAGTATACAAATGCTGCTTGTAGACGTAGGGCATCTTGAATATCTTGTTCTTTTATAAGATTTACATGAGCAATAACGCGATTATAATTTGAATGTGCACGTTGAAGAAAACCAGCACGAGAAATTTCATGTTTTAGTAAATCATTTTCAGCATCACTTATCTCTTGCTCTGAAGCTAAAATTATCTCTTGATGTTTTTTATCAATCATAGGACGATAATATGAAAATCCTCGCCTTGTTAAGGCAATAGAGGAGAGTTCAGTAGAAAATTTCAATGTTTCAAACTCTTTTTCTAATGTTTCCAAACGAGAGGCCATACTTTGCCACAAAACTCGTATCTCCTCTGGACGACCACTTCCTTTATTATGAATATTGTAACTTACTTCATGTTCCATCTTCGCCCACGTTGCTTCCATAGTTGTTTGAACCTGAATCTCTACGTTATAACGATTTATTGTAAAGAACTCTTCATCTTTCTTAGGATAATAGCTTGTATATTTTGGATTAAACTTTGAAATGTCACAATGTAGAGCACGGTATCCACTAGTACGTTTTAAACTAAAAAAACCATAAACCAAATGCTCATCATCTCTATTTGGAATATCAAAATAATTATAAAGAACTCTTGCAACCCATTCACGCTGATATGGATATTGACACACAAAACGTACACCTACTAAATCGTGAACAAGTTCATCAATTGTTATAGAATTGTCTACTAATTTATCAAGTGATTTCTTAGATAATTTTTTAATTATACTATCGTCATATTTATAACGAACATGTATTTCATAACATCCTGAAAGTAGTAAAATTTGAGTTATTGGATTATTCTTAGCATTTACACCTGAAAAAAACTTTGATAACTCTTCATGAAATTCTAAGAGTGGTCCCTTTACATTTTTTTTACTACTAACATGTGTTCTATACTCTTTATAGCGCTGTTTTAGAGCTTTTAAATTATCTTTAAACTCTTGGTATACTATACTTTTTCTTGAAGCAAATAGCGAACGTTTATTATCAGCTGCTATAGTCCCATGATGTTTAATCATATTTGCAGTAACTTCACTAAGAGACGTATCACCTTTTTTAAACCTATCTTTTAGTTTTTTATAATTAAAATTAAAAAGAGAATCAATAATCATTTCATGAATCTCTTCAGCGCTGAAATCTAGCCCTTTGCTGTAAAGATATTGAACACTTATATAATTATTCAAAAAAATCGCCCCATCCTAAAAACCTCATTTTTCGATTATATTCTTTTTTTGCTACAATATCTCTTATGAAAACTAAAGCTATAAAAAAAGTCAGTGATGTTATAGGTAAAAGTGCTTCTTACCTTTGGGATAAAATATCAAAAAATAGTTCCATAGTAAAAGTGAGTATCCCTCATAACCAAAACATGACAAAAAATGGCCTTATAGAAGCTGAAAGAAATATGTCGAAACTCATGCACAGACTTAATAAAGACGAAAAATTCAATACACGATATTTTGAAGTGCAAGGTACGACTGATAGTAAGTGGGGTGAATTTAAAGCGATTGTAAGACGTACAAAAAGCAGAGTTAAAATACCAATCCATTATACACACGAAACAGCCATCACATCAAAAGAGATAGAAATGATTATAAGATTTGAAGCCAAACATAACTTTGAAAAAAGTGACCTTTTACGATTAAAACATGAAGAGTTTCACTCAAAAATTTATATGGATGTTTTAGATGAATTATTCGCTCTGCAAAAATTACTGCATGGTAGATTTATAAAGTATGAAAGTGACAAAAACTTCTTACAAAAGGCGACTACTTGAGAATAGTTTGTCAAAGATGTATACACTACTATGTTACGTGGGAAGCTAATCGTCCACATGGGTGTAAAGCTTATGGTTTTAAATCAAAACAGATTCCATCTTCAGTAGTGCTAAGCAGTAGTGGTGAACAGTGTAAACAGTATATTATTAAACAACCAAAAGGGAAAAATTGAACTTCTTATTTACAGCCAAACACCCATACAATTTAGCAAATTTATTTACTTTTGTAAATATTGCAAGTGGTCTACTTGCTATGTACTTCATCTCCCATAATGACTTTACAACGGCCATCATACTTGCATGGATAGCAGGAGCTTTTGACATATTTGATGGCAAAATAGCAAGAAAATACAACCTATCAACAGAGTTTGGTATACAAATTGATTCGTTCGCTGACTTTATATCTTTTGTATTAGTTCCAACATTTTTAATTCATCAAGCAATTTTTTCCTCATCAGACACATCACTAATTTTAGTCGCAATTATTCAAATTTATTACGTAATTTCAGCACTTAGAAGATTAATTAACTTTAATATTGATGCTGACGCTGGTGGAGTTGAAAAGTATTTCACAGGTGTACCTACCCCACTAGGTGCTATTTTACAGTGGTTTGTTTTTTTAATCTGGCAATATGAAATTATACAAAATGGATATATTGCTCTTGTATTTATTGCTATTATTGGGTATCTTCTTAACTCAAAAATAAAAATAAGGCATCCATAATGTTTAATAATCTTTTAAAAACAGCAAACAAAGAAGAAATTATCAAAGAGTTTAATAAAAATCTGAATACTGATTCGCAAGAGAGTTTTTTTAACCAAAAAGCTCCCAAATTTACAGAGGTAATTTTAAGCGTAATCATCCCTCTAAGAGATCAAAGTCTAATTTTTAATCCAGAAGGAAACCCATTAGAGACAATAAATGTAGAAGAGTTTTTAAAATGGTGTGATCTAGTATCTTTAAAAACATTGTACTTTACATTAAAGCAGAGTAATGTTTCTGGAACTCTACTTCGTACAAAATGTGAAAAATCAAAAGCTGATAACTACAAAAAGATTGATATTTCACTTTTAGAAAACTATGTAAGAGAAAATGCTATCAACCTTGATGAGGAACTTTATGATTTTCCAATTAGAAACTACAACATACATATGGGTATAGGAAGTGTTATTAGAAACGTAATGAAATAGTTTTTTGTCTTTTTGTCCACCTAATAGTACCTGTAATAAATAAAATTATTAATAGTATAGATGCAATGTCATTTATCCAAACCCACCAATCTGCAAAAAAAGTTCCATCGTGAAGAGATAGAACCACTGAAAAAAATGTTGCATCTTTTAGCTTTGGAAGAGGCAAATCAAATCTATGAGAACCGAGATAAACTATTTTATTAGGCAAATAGATTACATCTTTAAACATATGTGGAGCTTTTTTCAAGATTTTAAAAACACCATTCTTCAAAACTCTATTTGGTGCACCCATACCACTAATAAAAAGAGTCTCATTATTTCGTATCATTCTATAAGCAAAACCTTTACTCTCCAATTCCCACTTTTTTGTATTTTTACTTTTATATACACCTTGTCTATTTCCAATACGATAACTTTTTCCATCAAAATCAACTGACCATATATCTTCTTTAAGTGTCGAGTAGACAGGTGGTAAAATCGAGTATGGAATTTTAACTGAACTCATAAAACCTCTAAGTAATTTTGCATGATCTAGAAAAATTCCTGTAATTGCAAGAATTAGTATAGGTAAAATTGCCAAAACGGTGAAAGAGTTTGCATGAAAATTTATAGTGCTTTTAACTGTTTTGACTCTAATACTTCTATTTTTAACTCTTTTAAGCATAAACCAAATCAAGTAACCAAAAAGCGCCAAAACAGTTAAGATAATCGACCCATAATCATTAATAAGAAGTGAACTTATACCATCAAATAGACCTCTTCCATAGTGTAAATCCCTAACAAATCTTGAAAGAGATATACCATATTTTAATTCTCTCTCATTTATATTTACTTCAAACCTATTGATAATTCTTTTATCATTAATATCTATAGTTACCAACTCTTTTTTATCAATAGCTACAATAATTTTACTTTGGAAAATATTCATTGAGGTAATGTTAGAAGTATCTAGAACAAAATGTTCCCACCTATTTTTGTCTGAATTTAGAGTAAAAAGTCCACTATCAGTAGCCAAGAACAACAAATTATCTTTTTTTCTAATAGCAGTTATCTGTAAATCTAACTCTTTTGAAAAACTCTTTCCATAATCAATACTCTTAAAAAGACCACGTTTACCTCCAGCATAAATAATGTTCTTATCTACGCAATATGTTTCATATAATCTTTTTTCATGTTCTAGTACTGATTTTGGAACTGTATTAAATGTTATTTTATAATTAAAATTCCAGCCATCATGATTTAAAAGAAATCCAGTTATTCCAAGTAACATTAATACTACGCCAGCAAAAAGACCAGCGTACTTATGCCACTTGAATAATTTTACCATTTATACTCTAACCCAACATAAAATTGTCTAGGATCACCTGGTGTATAATCTTCTCTACCATAGCCATATGTTGCTCTTGTTGCATATTGTTTATCTGCAATATTTGTAACTTTTCCTAAAATTGAAAAGTTTTTACTTGTTTTATAATTAATTTTTATATTTGCAACTTTATAACCATCATATTCCATTGTATGTAAATCATCCATCCAATACGACCCCAAATAGATATATTCACCCATTACAGTAAGGTTATTAACTACTTTTGGTGTGTAAAATAGTCTTATATTAGCAATATGATTTGGAGCCGAAGCCATCTCATCATCATTAAATTTAGCATCATTTCTATAGGCATGTTTTGAATAACTATATGCTATCTTTGTACTAATTTCATCACTGAGGTTCCCTAAAAGTGTTAATTCAATACCTTTATGAATACTTTTACCACCATTATAATAAAAATCATCTCCAGCTTTTACACGCTGACTTGTAATTGTGTCATCAATACTCATATAATAGGCGATTAATTCAGCATATCCTCTTTTAAAATACTCTTTTTTAATACCTATTTCATAACTATCCGTTGTTTCAGGACTAAGTGAAGCCTCTTTGTATCCACTTTTCATTGAGTAAAGTCTAGTTGCTTGTGGAATCCTAAACCCATTTGAATATCTCACAAAAAGATTTAACTCTTTAGTAGCTTTATATAAAAGTGAAAATTTTGGACTAAAATGATTAAAACTATCTTTTCTATCATCTGGACGATAATATACGCCAGAAGCATCAGTTCCAGTAGTTAAATTATTTGTATAATCATAATGATTATAATCATATCTTGCACCAAAAGTAAGCTTTAATTTTTCGTTTGTATTCCAATCAACATTAAAGTACGGTGCAAATGCTAGGTACTTTACATCATAATCATATAACGCACCAGTTACGTAATTTTTACCTCTTGATGATGTATCAAATGTTTGATTATAATTTAGTGATGAATCTGTATATTCTGTATCAAAACCAAATATAATATTTCCCCAAGCTTTTTCCAAATCATTTTTTTGTAAAAGTCCAATAGTAAATATATCATTATCATTAGATGGAAGATTAGATTGCCAAGTTGCAACATAACGATTACGATTGTATCTGATATATGGAGTAGTGGTAATTTCTAAATCATTATATGAGTAATTGCTCCACTCAGAGCTTAGCTTTACATAATCAAATTTACGCCTAATATCTGTACTGTTTAATGCTGTAAAATATTTTGTATCATCACTTGCAGCACTTGATCCTGATGAAATATTTGAATAGTTATTAAATGAGTCTGCTTGCTGTGCATTAGTAAAACTTGTATTAAATATAGTTTTTACAAAATTTTCATCACTTATAATATGGTCATAACGGATATTTCCCTCAAATCTTTTAAACTCAGAATGCTCACGCCATCCATCACCTTTAGAATAACTACCATTTACTCTATAACTTTTGGAACTATCGATTGTATTACTAACTTCTGCAAAACTAGATACAAAACCATCGCTTCCACCCAAAAACTTAAATTTTCTCTCTAAATCTTTAGATGGTCTTGAAGCAGATTGAACATTTACTATTCCACCAACAGCATCTGAACCATAAAGTGCTGTTCCAGAACCTTTTAAAACTTCCACTGAAGATGACGTATTATAAGTCGTATACGCTAAACCATTATGATTAAAAAAACCTGATGATTGAGCTGGAATACCATCTTGTAAGAATAGATAATATGGTCCTGTACCTGATGGCATACGAATAGATGTTGTATGTCCAATTACTGAACCAGTCTGCTCAATACGTACACCAGATATAGAGTTTAATAAATCTTTTTGAAAAATTACTTGATCTAATTCTATCTCTGCTGTGCTCTTTTTAGAGATACTTAATGCTTGTTGTGAAACTTTCTCTTCTTCTCTTAAACCTGTTACACTAATTTGCTCAAGATTTATAACATCTGCCATTGCAGTTATTGAGCTAAATCCTAACATATAAATTACTAATGTTTGTTTTCTAATCATCGCTACTCCCTAATAAAAAATTGAAGCGAAATCCTATCTTCTAAGTGTTAATCATGTGTTAAATAAATATAATAAATAATTTTTTGCTTATTTAAAGCTTAAATACACTATAATGCACGACATTCACAAAAGTGAATATTTTAAGGTCAAATACTTATGGAACAAGAACAAAATCAAGAACAACCCCAAGAACAAGCTAACGCTGTACCAACATTTCAGGAGTTAGGACTTAACGAAAAACTCTTAGCAAGTGTAAAATACGCTGGTTTTAAACAACCTAGCCCAGTACAAGCATTAGCAATTCCGCACATTTTAGCGGGTAAAGATGTAATTGGTCAAGCACATACTGGAACAGGTAAAACTGCAGCCTTTGCTTTACCAACTATTCAAAATATGAAAGGCAACGTTGGTGTTGAAGTTTTAGTAATTACTCCAACTCGTGAGCTTGCCAACCAAGTTAGTGATGAAATTTATTCATTAGGTAGATCTAATAACATTAGAACAGTAACTGTTTATGGTGGAAGATCATATGGTCAACAGATTGGCTTAATTAAGCGTGGCGCTCAAGTTGTAGTTGCAACTCCAGGACGCCTGCTAGATATGCTAAAAGGAAATAAATTAGGAGATTTCGCTCCTAGTACTGTTGTTTTAGATGAAGCAGATGAGATGTTAGACATGGGATTTTTAGATGACATCAATGATATTTTGTCATACCTACCTACTGATAGACAAACACTACTATTTTCTGCGACTATGCCACCTCCAATTAGAGCATTAACAGAGAGATACCTTTTTCAGCCTGAAACTGTAAGTGTTACAAAAGATGAAGTTACAAATATTGATATTGAACAGCAATATTATGTAATTGACGAAAATGAGAGAGACCACGCATTAACTCGTTTAATTGATAGTTTAGATACTGTAAAAAGCATAGTATTTTGTAGAACAAAAAAAGAGGTAGATCGCCTTAGTACAATGCTAGTAGCACAAGGATACGCTGCAAAAGGTCTTCATGGAGATTTAGAGCAAGATCAAAGAGATGAAGTACTTAAAGGCTTTCGTGGTCAAAATATAGAGATATTAATAGCAACCGATGTTGCTGCGCGTGGACTTAATGTTCGTAATATTTCTCATGTATTTAACTACCATATCCCTTTTGATCCACAAAGTTATGTTCACCGTATCGGACGTACTGGACGTGCTGGTGATAAAGGTGTAGCAATTACCTTAGTTACGCCTCTTGAATTTAAAGAGCTTCAAAGAATTAGAAAATCTGTTGGAACTGCAATAGCGCATAGATTTATTCCAAGCAAAAATGAGATTAGATCACAAAAGATTGCAACGTTAATCGAAGATATTACAGCTCAAAGTATTACAGATGAAGCTTGTGGCATTTATACTACACTTGCGGAACAAAATGATCCAGATCAGCTTGCATGTAGACTAATTTCATACCTACAATCAAATCAAAGCGTTAAGGGTCCAGAAAATATTGGTTTATCAGCAGAAGATATTACAAGACTTTTAGAGAAACAAAATCGTAATCATTCAAATAACAGAAATGGAAGAAGTAATTCTCACCATAGAAGACGTAGTGGTGGCGGTGGTAATCGTGGCGGCGGTAACCGTAGTGGCGGCGGTGGATACAATAACAACAGACGCTAAGAGCGCTGTTGTTTAAATAGTACTATAAATGAATGAAGAATACTCTCGTTAAGTTTACTTAACATTTTACTCTTCATATGTTTTAGTGCTTCAAACGTACTGTAATTCTCGTTTGTAGCAGAGCAAAGATTATCAAAAACATTTGCTATTGTAACAATCTGAGAAAATTTAGAAATATCATCAGCAGTTAAAGCGCTAGGAAAACCTGTTCCATCAAGGTATTCATGATGTTCTAAAACTATACGATTAACAATTGAATTATCAATCCCATTCTCTTTTAAAATCTCAAGTCCTCTAGAAGCGTGTTTTTTCTCATCAAAATCTTTCTCAATTTTTGCAATATCATGAAATAATGCGCCTAAAGATAGTGACTCTAATTGATTTTGTTTCAGTGCTAACATTTTTCCCAATATAAGTGAATAGACCATAACATTCATTGAGTGTTGATAGCGCGTAGAGTGTTCATCTATAATATTTATAAGTTTTGAAACACACGAAGAGGAGCTTAATACCAAATCTACTATCTTAGAGATAAATTTTTCAATTAGCTCTATTCTATTTTTATCTATTCCTTTTGTAAAAAGCTCTTTTAATTTAGAGTCTAAAAGGTCATAATAGATTCCAATCATCGCATCATGAGATTTTACTCTTTTTTCTACTTCACTAATATTTTTTAATACATCTTCTAAAAAAAGTTCTTTATTTTGTTGTTTAATATATATATATTCAACTCTTTGACTTTTTAGTTTTGTCTTCTCGCCCATTCCAAAACGTTTACCACGCTGTAAATAGATATTATATGTATCATTCTTTTTCGTAAAAATTGTATAACGTAGAACTGAATTTACCTCTAATGCTTCAAATGGTACAGGCTCAATTATCTCTTCACTAAGTACTTCTGCCATAAACTACCTCATAAAATATAAATAACTTTTTTGAAATATTATCCTTATTTAGCATAAAATTCAAGCGCTTTTCTCTCTGCATGTATTAATCTTGATAGTTTATTCATATCGGCTACTAAAATTAGACGATAAGGGCTAATTGCTCGGGATAATGCGACATAAAACTGAGATGGAGCAAAGATTTTTCTAGCATCAATTACAAGATCTCCCAAACTCATTCCTTGACTTTTATGTATTGTAAGCGCGTATCCCAAAACTACTGGAAATTGTTTTAATACTATCCTGTTGCGTTGTACTAAAACTGTCTCGCCATCTCTACTCTCTTCAATATACTCTTTTCTCTCAAAACTCTCACGTTCTACTTTTAACTTTCTTCCTTCTTCATCTTTTATATAAAGAACATCTTTTTCTTCATCAAACTCTACGACATGACCCTTTTGTCCATTGTAATAATTCCAAGAATTTCTAGTGAAAAGAACAGGAGCATTTTTTTTAAGAATCAAGCTTTGAGATATTTTAGATTCATTACAAAATTTCTCTACCTCTTCATCTTTTACACCTCTAATTTTTGTCTCAATTTCAGCATCAATTGAAAAACTTTTCTCCTCTAACTCTTTAAGACTCTTTTCATTATGAAAAGCTACCTCATCATTTTTAGCATATAACCAAGTATATTCAACTTCTGCGTCAGGTTCTCTCATAATATTTGAAAGATAGTTAGCATGTTTTTGCCTAAAATGTCCATGACGAATATCGTTTAACACAAGCATAAATGATTCATTGTCTGTTCTATGAACATCTGTAAGCTCATAATTTTCAAATTCTAATAAATCCCATGAATCACTCTCAAATGCAAAACCAAATATCTTACTTGAATCTATCATTGGATGAAGTTTCTCAAAATCATCTATATCTTTTCTTTTTATAACAGGTGGCAGCTGTAAAAAGTCTCCAACGACTAAGACACTACCATCATATAAAGATTGCATAAGACGTAACCTTATCATCTCCATAACTCCTGAGGAGACCATACTTACCTCATCAATTATAATTAAGTCACTGCTTTGGAGAAGTTTTTTTAAAGTGGTATCTATCTCATACTTTCCATTATCTTGTAAGTCATATATATTTGCAGATATTCCAAAACGAAAAAAGCTATGAAGTGTTTGCCCACCAATATGTGTTGCAGCCATTGCTGTTGATGCCAGCTTTACAACTTTTTTATTTTCTGTTGCGTAAATTTTTATTATTTCATTTGTAGTATATGTTTTTCCAACTCCAGCGCCACCTGTTAAGAAAATATTTTTACCATCAAAAAGTTTTTTACTTATATCTTTTTCAATTGTCATAGTGCAATTTTATCTAAATTTTATAACGGTAACACAATCCGCATTATAGTTGCATCTGCATGATTTATAGCTTCTAAAGTCCCATTTAACTGCTCTTTAATTAAAACTTTCGATTGATATAGGCTACAAGCCATTCCATCACTATTAGTCACTCTAGGAGAAAACAACATCTTTAATGCTTCATCACTAAAACCACCAGAGTTATCTGTTATCTCTACAATTATCTCATTTGATACTTCTAACATCTGTATATGAATTTTTCTATCTTCAATATTTTTAACATCAAAAAGGTGAGTAATATTTTTAATAACACGTATAAGAGTATGAAGCATCTCATTTTTTGAAACTTTTGTCTCCCTTGTTAATTTATTTTCAACTTCAACCTCAATATTATCTGTTTCAAATGAGCTTGATAAAAACTCTAATACATTATCTATCAGAAGTTCAAGACTTATACTTTGCTCAGCTGTTGAAGATTGAAAAAAGTTGCGAAAATCTTTCATTGTATTTGATAGTGCCAATGCTTTTGTATTAATATCTTTCATTGTCTCTTTAATTTGATCTTCACTGATATTATCTAGACTTAAACCAATATTTACCTGATTTGCAGAGATTGCGATTGTTGCTAGTGGTTTTGACCATTGAGATACCATCATGTCCGTAATCTCACCCATTGCCACATACCTTGATTGTCCAGCTATCTGATTTTGTTTCTGTTCAATAACTTTTTCATTTGTAATATCCTGACGCATAGCAATATATCCAACATGTTCACCATTTTCATTAATATCTGGGATTATCGCAGTAGAGGTCCAAAAGGGTACACCATCTTTACGTATATTTTTAATTTCACCTTGCCATACACGTCCAGACTTAAGATACATCCACATCTCTTCATAAAAATCAATTGGAGTACTAATATCTTTTAGTATAGAGTGAGTTTTACCAATTAACTCATCCCTTGAATATCCTGTTAATTCACAAAAAGCGTCACTAACATATGTAATTATTCCATGTAAATCTGTACTAGAGCTATAAACATACTGCTGCATTAATGCAATAGAATTTTTTAAAGATGATACACTATTAGCAACTTTCTCTTTAAGATATTTATTATCAACTTCAAGTTTATTTACTTTATCTGTAGCACCCTCTGAAAAACGTTCGATTGATCTACTTAAAATTCGTGAAACAATTAATGAGATAAATATAATAGAAATTATAATAATTAACGATTTGTCAATAATAGTTGCTATTTGACGCTCCAAATTTTCACGCAAACTAGCTTTATCATCTTTTATTAGTTTTGCTATCTCATTTGTATAAAAACCACTACCAACAATCCAATTAATACCATCAACTCGTCTTACATAACTAATTTTTTTAATATCGTTTACACTATTTAAATGTTCACCTAATGCTTCATCTTCAAATGACCACCAGTACTCTAAAAAAGAACCATTATATTGTTCAGTTAAATTAATCATCTCTTGAACAAACTCTAAACCTTTTTTACCCTTTATTTTCAAAATATTCTTACCGCTTTCCATAAATGGATGAGTAACAATATTACCACCAGTATCAATTATGAAAAAATATCCATCTCTATCATGCTCTAATCTTTGTAAATAGGTTATCATAGATTGTTCAAACTCTTTTATTGCATCATCCAAATAATAAGATGCACTTATATATAAATCAAAAAAACCTAAATCTTTAATATGTGTAATTCTTTGTGAACTTTTTTTACAATTTTTTCTCATAAAACTATTTTCAAGAAATTCCTCTTTTCTAATTTGAGCTATTGAAATCTCCTCTTGAACATATCTACGCCCCATAAAGTCTTTATTTTTAAAAACATCAGATTTACTTTTTATAATATCTTGATTAGACATTTCACAAAAGCCAGAATAGTCCATAACTCTCAAAGGTGCATTTTTTGTGTGTATCAACGGTTCAAGAGCATCTAATATACGTTTCTTAACAGCTTTTTCAGCCTCTTTTTTATGATAAGTTTTATAAATATTTTGAGCTATTTCATAACCTAACTGAGTCTGACTCTTGAGTCTCTTTTTTAAATCTACTTCAATCTGTGAATTTTGATACTCGATATAGCGTATAGTATCACCAACTTCACGACGAATCTTATATTTATAATCCAAGACGGATTTATCTTTTAACTTAACAACTTCGCTATTAAAAAAACTATATTGAACTTGAATTAAAAAATAAGTGATTGCTCCACCAGTTACCAAAATAAATATTATTGGTACCAATAACCACATCTGAGACAATCGTTTAGGTGACATAATCTAATCCTTATTTATTTCTTGTTTAGGTATAGAGATAGAAAATACAGCGCCCTCATCACTATTATAGGCATTTAACGTTCCATTAAGGTGCTCTTCAACTATACGCCTACTCATATAAAGTCCTAAACCTGTTCCATCATTTGCTTTAGTTGTAAAATATGGATCAAAAATCTTATCTGCAATTAATGGATCTATTCCTCCACCATTATCTGCTACTTCTAAAACTATTGTATTGTTAATTAAAAAGTCTCTTATTATAATTTGTCTATTAACAATATCACGACCAACTAATACATCTTGAGCATTTTTAATTAGATTTATAAGGACTTGAAGCATCTCGTTTTTAGGTACACTAAGTGTCTCTTCTAAAGTACACTCATTTTTTATATTAATTCCATAACTCTGTCCAATATGGGCTGTAAACTTAAATGCACCAAGTGCCAACTCTCTTGTACTTATATCTATAATATCTTTCTGTGGTGCGAAAAAATTTCTAAAATCATTTATAGTTTCTGACAGATGAAGAGCAAATTGATTTACTTTAGTCATAGCTTCAAAAGTCTTTTCATCCGTTGATGTACCCAAGTCAATTGCTATTCTAACATTACCTGCAATTGCTGCTATTGTTGAAAGAGGCTGTCTCCATTGATGAGCAATCATACTTATCATCTCACCCATAGCAGCATATTTAGATTGTCTCTCAAGCATCTCCTGACGCTCTTTTAAAAGAGGAGTACTTGTGATTTCATGACAGATTGAAAAATATGTACCACTACTGCCTTTTGATAATTTATATATAATAACACTAAACCAATGCATTTTCCCATTGACATCTTTAGAACAGAGTTGAATTTGTGAGCTACTTTTATTATTTAATATATCTATAGGTAAGCGTCTATTATTTGTACATTTTTCATCATACAAAACTGAACAATGCCGATTTAACAAATCATTTTCTTTAATTCCAATTACACTGCAAAAAGCTTCACTAACTTGAAGAAAATGTCCTTTCTCATCTAGTAAAGAAAACATCATATCCGAGCTCATTAACTGTGCAGCATCTACAATTGCATCAACCTCTATAAATTTATTTTTATCTATATATTTAAATAATGAAACAATCCAAATAGAAGAAATAATAAAGATTGTAACAGCAAGACTTAAAGTAATAACCGCATAATGCCACGCTAATATTGGGATTATTGGCAATCCCAACAAAGGTAAAGCCAACAAATTTTGTCTAAAAAGTGACAACATAACAGACCTTTGCCTTACAAATAGTAATTAACTTTTTATATTATTTTAAAATTACTATTATTATCACACAAACAATCTTAGATATAGTTTTAATTATTAATATTTTTAATTTTGCTTTACCTATAAAGTTTAGTTAAAATACGTACTTGCAAAGGAAAATTTTGATATATAAAATCATGATGGCATCAATTGTAGGTATCTTACATATGTTCTTACTTGATTTCTTCTTTTTTTTAGGACTTAAATTAAATTATCTTGATAAACTTGAAATAGATGAGTTCTATAATATCCTATTTGCAGACAATCAAAATATTGTTATTTTTATAGTTGGAGCGATTGTTTTAGGATTTTTAATTATCTTCTTACGTAGTTCAATTCTCAAAACTGCACTTTTTGCAATAACATGGTCATTTAGCGCACTCACTTTAATTCCTCCAATTGGATATAACATCGGTGAGTATATGTTTAAAAAAGAGAACCAAAATATTCAAATGCAAACTAGAGCATTTAAAGGTGACATTATGTACGAAAGTAGAAGCCACCTATTTGTACGTTTTAATAATAACAATACAATAACAAAAATAAAAAAGGATACATATGCGACACATAACTAGTACAAGCTCAATCACACTAGGAAGTATGGGTGTAATTGTAATAGCTGCACTAACTGGTTGTAGCTCTCAACAGCCACAAGAACAAGGTAATAAATTTTTAGTTTTTCAAGAAGACGCAAATGGAAAATATACAGTAATTGAAGAGCATCCAACAGATGGGCCAACTCGTGCGATAATTAAAGATGTAAACGGGAATGAGCGTTTTATGAGTGAAGCTGAACTTAAAACTTTAGCTCAAGCAGAGTATGAAAAAATGCAATCTGGTACATCTGAGCTTAACCAAGCACCAACTGGTGGTGGAGATGGTGGAATGGGTATCGGTGGAACAATTTTAGCCGTAGCAGCTGGTTCACTTCTTGGGAATATGATTGCAAACCAATTAATGGGAAATAAAAATTTTGCCCAACGTAGTCAAGCTGCCACTTCAAATGTTAGAAGTAAGATGCAAAAAGCCTCAACTGCGCAAAAAAGTGGTGCAAAGAAGAGTTTTTTTGGTTCTAAAAAACCTTCAACTTCTAAAAGCCGTAGCTTTTTTGGAGGCTAAGAGTTGTTAAGTACAAAACAGGTTAAACCAATTGAACGTGAAGTATTAGAAGAGATTGGACTAAATTGGCATACAGATAGTGATGGAACAGCCTATATTGCAGATGAGCTAGTTGAAGTAAGTGACAAAGAGGCAGAAGCATATTACACTGCTGCAAATGAGCTATATGATATGTATGTAGAGGCTGCTGAGTATGTTGTAGAAAATGACCTATTTTTTGATTTAGGAATCCCATTTAACTTAATAGATGTTATCAAAAAAAGCTGGGAAAATGATGTTCACTGGCATATTTACGGTCGTTTTGATCTCGCAGGTGGCATTGATGGCAAACCAATTAAACTAATTGAATTTAATGCAGACACTCCAACAGGACTGTTTGAGACAGCAATACTTCAATGGGCACTACTCAAAGCTAATAACATGGATGAAGAACGTCAATTCAACAATGTCTATGAAGCAGTTAGTGAAAACTTTAAACGTCTTATTACACTAGAAGAGAGTACTGTGAGTTTTGATGAGAATTATGATGGCTGGAAAATTCTATTTAGTGCAACTGAGGGAATTGATGAAGAAGAGGTAACCACAAAACTTCTAAAACGCATGGCAGATGATGCTGGTTTTGTAACCAACTATGAGTTTTTAGATAAAGTAAACTTTAGTGAAGATGGCATTTTTGATTCAAAAGATGAAGCGTATGAGTATTGGTTTAAACTCTATCCTTGGGAAGATATAGGCATTGATGAGGGAGAGCTTTCAATCATTCTAGATGACATCATGCAAAATCAAAAAGCGATAATTTTAAATCCGGCATACACCCTACTCTTTCAGTCAAAAGGGATGCTAAAAGTTTTATATGATTTATATCCTGATTCACCATATCTACTTAAAACATCAGATGAACCGCTAAATGGAATCTCATACGTTGAAAAAAAGATGTTTGGACGTGAGGGTGCTAATACTAAAATAGTTGATGCATCAGGCAATGTAGTCGAAGAAAATGATGGAGAGTATGATTCGCATAAAAGTATTTTTCAAGAGTATGTAGAATTTCCTCAAGATTCTAAAGGGATGAGTTACCAAGCAGGTGTCTTTTTTTCATACGAGGCATGTGGACTCTCTTTTAGACGTGGTGGAAAGATTTTAGACAATATGAGTAAATTTGTTGGGCATGTTTTAAAATAGATTCTACTTAAACAATAATACCATATTAGTAATTGCCAATATAAGAGAAATACTTTGCCAAAACACTATTGGATTACGTTCTAATAGTGGTGCTTTGGTTCTATTTATATAACTTTTATTTGGATGACGTAAATCATACAGAAATTCAGATAACTCAGAGTATCTCTTATATGGGTCTATCTGTAAAGCTTTTCTTAAAGCTTCATCTACCCATAATGGAATATCATTCTCTTCTGAATGTATTGGTATATAATTTAACTTTTTTTGCTCATTTTTAGTCGTAGCTCTAGCAACTTTAACCCCATATGGAAACTTTCCTGATAACATCTGATACACAATTACCCCTAGTGAAAACATATCTGAACATGATGAGCCACTTTGCCCAACAAAATATTCTGGTGCTGAATATAATGCTGTTCCTTGAAGATGCTCTTGCTGAATATATGTACTAATATCCATAATACCTTCAACTCTAGTAGAACCAAAATCTATGATTTTAACTGTCCCTGTTTTATCAATAATTATGTTTTCAGGTCTAATATCTTGGTGGATCATATCTAATCTATGAAAAGCGTATAGACCTTTTCCAATCTGTTCAGTAATATCTCTAACCATCTCAATTGTTGGGCTTGGATTATCTATCATCCATTGAGTCAATGTCTGACCATCAACAAATTCAGTAACGCTATACAGATAGTTACGCTTACGAGTCTGCTCATAAGACTTTACAACATTGGCATTATTTATTCGCCTAGCAATCCACTCCTCCATCATAAATCTTTCAAGATATGCTTGATCATCTTGCATATCTATAGATGGTGTTTTTATAACAACTGAGCTATCTGTTTGAGTATCAACAGCAAGATATACATGACTTCTACTACTAGCACTTAATTCTCTAATAATTTGATAACCATCAAACACAGTTCTAGCTTCTAATATTGGTGTAATAGATTTTTCTGCTAGTTGTTTTTGAATCTCACTTATATTCTTATCTGGCAATTCATCAACTCTTACAATCTGGATAGTTAAATTATCAGCACTTCCTTCATTATATGCAAAATCTACAATAGCTTTTGCCGCAACATCAAAATCATCATACTCATCTAAACTATTTATTAAAAACTCATCACTAACATATTCATATACACCATCAGTCATATAAAAAAAGACATCACTTTGTTCTACTTGCAGTGTCTCATAATCTGTATTTATTTTTGAATCAATTCCAAGCGCCCTACTTAAGTAACTCTGCTCTTTAGATACCCACAATCTATGATCTTCAGTTAACAGCTCTAAAGTATTGTCTCGTAATCTATATATCCTAGTATCACCAACATGGAAAATGTGAGCTGTGGATGATCTAATAATCATTGCACTAAAAGTACATACATAACCTTTATCTTTATCATAACGATACTGACTCTGTCTACTTTGAGAATATAACCAAGAATTAGTTGCAGTTAAAACACGTTCTGCTGATTTTTTTACAGACCAAGGTTCAGGAGTACTAAAATAGTCTGTTAAGAAAGAAGTTACTGAGACTTTACTAGCTATTTGACTTACTTGACTACTACTAATACCATCTGCAATTGCAATTGCAATTCCCTTATTAGTCAACTGTGGTTCATTTGGTATACGAATATCATGAAAATCTTGGTTAATATCCTTACGACCTTTATGAGAATATTGTCCAATTGTTACTTCTAACTGATTTTTCATGATGTTTTTATTTCTTTTAGGTAGTTTTATAGTGATATGGAGCGTAACATTAATCCAAAAATTTCAAGAATATTTGGATTAAATTTTAAGAACTACCAAGATTTATATGGTAAAAATTTTCCATTCATTGTAATAACAACTCTATCACCTGCACTATTTTCTTCTTTGTCTATATCCATTGAAAAGTCAATAGCACTCATGATTCCATCTCCAAATTTTTCACCAATTAACTCTTTGATAGTCTCGCCATACACACCTACAACTTCATAAAGACGATATATTAAAGGGTCATTTGGCACTATTTTATCCCAATTTTTATTGGGATACTCTTCTAGTGCTTGTGAAACTTCTGCATTTAAATCAAGTATTTTACATAACTTATCTGCATACTCTTTTTTTAGACTATTCATTCCCAAACAAGCAGAAGTAAGAAACACAGATGATAAACCAACCTTTTCAGAAAGTTCTTCCCAACTGATACCAGCGCTTTTTTTAGCTGATAAAATCTCTTCACTCATATCTATTTTTTTCATAAAGTCACCCCATACATTTTTTGAATAATCTTAAGGGAGTGTAACCCTTAAGATCGATGTTTAAATTATTTTAAATCTCTTTTTGCACCAGTTCTAATATGTGTTGCATATAGAGTTAAACCAGTAAACGCTAAACCACCAGCTAAGTTTCCTAATACAGTTGGAATCTCATTCCAGAAAATATAATCTGAAAGTGTAAAGTCACCACCCATAATCATTGAGAATGGAAATAAAAACATATTTACAATTGAGTGTTCAAACCCCATAAAGAAGAACAGCATAATAGGCATCCACATTGCAATCGCTTTACCACTAACCGTAGTAGAAATCATAGCTCCAACCACACCCATTGAAACCATCCAGTTACATAACATACCACGAATGAAGATTGTAAACCAACCTTCTGTACCGTGAGCTTTATAACCTAAAGTTCTAGCTTCACCAATACTAGCAATTTTATGACCAATTACTCCAGGATCTACAGAATATCCATAAGTCAATATAAAAGATATCATAAATGCAACTACCAACGCACCACCTAAGTTACCAGTAAAAACTAATCCCCAATTCCTTAGAACCTGTCCAAGTGTGACACCTGGTCGTTTGTCTATTAAAGCTAAAGGGACCAAAACAAATACACCTGTCAATAGATCAAAACCCATAAGGTACAACATAATAAATCCAACAGGAAATAATATTGCCCCAGTTAATGGTGAACCAGTTTTCATGGCAACCGTGATTGCAAATGCAGCAGCAAGTGCTAAAATTGCACCTGCCATAAAAGCTCTAATAAGAGTATCTTTAGTAGACATAAATACTTTTGACTCACCAGAATCAACCATTTTAGTAACAAACTCCGTTGGTGCTAAATATGCCATATTAAACTCACTTTATATAAATTCTGTTTTAACATCATCAATCCTTTGTTAAATATATTAGAAACTATACAATACTATTCTGCTTTTATAACCATTTGACTGGACAATAATTAATCAATTAACTTTTTTCAAAACTTACTTTCAACTTATCTAATTAAAATTGTTCTTAGATATAATTCTATTAATGCTTTCACATGAATTAAATGATATTTTAGAAGACAAAAACAGGCTTCTTACAGAGACATATTTTGAGCTTCAACGCTACTTTGAACAAAAGTATGGCAATGATAGTGTTGTCATTATGGAGATTGGTAGTTTTTTTGAAGTTTATGAAGTTGATAACGATGATGTTAAAATTGGCAAGGCAAAAGAAATTGCACAACTTTTAAATATTCAACTTACTAAAAAAAATAAAAGCATCAGCGAAAATTCTGAAAAAAACCCTCTTCTTGCAGGAGTTCCATCTATCTCTTTTGAACGTTATTTGGATCGTCTCGTTCAAGAGAAACGCTACACAATTATTATAGTCAGACAAAAAGGACAGCCTCCAAAAGTTTCTCGTTATATCTCTCAGATTCTCTCACCTGGAACTAACTTTGACTATCTACAAAACCACGATGAAAATTTCATAGCTTCCTTAATGGTGGATGTGAATAAAGATATCTTCTCTATTGGTTACGCTGCAATTGATGTAAGTACAGGAAAGACTTTTCTTTATGAGGCACATGGAACCAGTGAAGATAACTCTTTTGCACTAGATGAAATTTACCATCTTTTACACATTCATAATACTTCTGAAGTAGTTTTGAGTTTTATTGATGGTGTAAAAGAGCAAAAAGAGACACTTCGTTATTTAGAAATCGAGCAACACTACCACTATAGTATCAATCCTGTTAGACACGAAATAGGCTACCAAAATGAGTTATTTAAGAATGTTTACCAAATTCAATCTCTACTATCACCAGTTGAACATTTAGACTTAGAGAGAACTCCACTTACATCAGAAGCACTCTCAATTTTAATTGACTTTGTAGTTGAACATGACTACCAAATTATTCAAAAACTCTCACAACCTAAAATTTTAGATAACCGATACTTTGTATATCTTGGAAACAGCGCACTTGAACAACTAAATATCATCTCAAAAGATAGAGATGAAAAAACACTCTTAAAATTAATAGATAAAAGTTCAACTGCAATGGGTAAACGTCTTTTAAAAGAGAGACTACTTCACCCAATAATGGATGAAAAAGAGTTAAAACGCCGTTACAATTTAAGTGATAAACTAAAGAATCATGCAAAAATTCTCGATACTCAGCTTCAAAAGATTTACGATTTAGAGAGAATATTAAGACGCATTAAACTCCACCGTCTTCACCCATTTGAGGTTAATTTTCTACACAGTTCACTTGGTGCACTAAATGGTATTCACACATATCTAAAAGATAATGCCCTTCCAACTCCTAGTTTTGAACAGAGTGAGACAAAAGCCTTTATTTCAGAGATTGAAAAGACATTTGACCTAAATGTAACTGCTAGATTTACAGCACAGACAATGAGCGAAAATCTTTTTTTACCAGGTGTTGATGCACAGATTGATGAGCTAATTGATTCCAATAGGTTAAAATTAAATGTTTTTAATACTCTTATGGAGCAGATTGACAACTTAGTCAAAGAGAATAGCAATAGAAGTGAGGGTTCATTTGTTACACTTGGGTTCTTAGAAAAAGAGGGATATTACTTAAACATTAGTCGTAACCGTTTTTCAATGATTGAAAATGAGTTTGCAAAAACAACTCTAAAAATTGGTGATGAATTATTCCATTTTGCCTCATTTAATGTAAAAAAGCTTACAAACAATGTAAAAATAACATCTGAGCAAATCGATAAACTTTCTCATACCATCATGCGTGATCAAGCCAAGATTGTTCTACTTGCAAAAGAGCGTTATACAAATGTTTTAAAACGCTTTGAACATGCCTACTCTATTTTAATAGAGCGTACAATTCAGTTTATTGCTGATCTTGATGTAGCTCTTAATAATGCAAAGCTAGCTCAGAACTTTAACTATTGCCGTCCGCAAATTGTACAGACTGAAAATGATGAAAACTTTTTGCAAATATTAAGTCTTCGTCATCCTTTAATAGAGATGCAAGAAGAACATGGAATCTATGTTCCAAATGATATATATTTTGGTTCAAAAAGTTACCTTGACACAACTGAGCCTGACAATGTAATGCTTCAAGCAAATAATTCAAATGCTGTTTATGGAGTTTTACTTTATGGCATAAATTCTAGTGGAAAATCATCTTTAATGAAGAGTATTGGAATATCCGTAGTACTAGCACAAGCTGGTTTTTTTGTACCAGCATCTAAAATGCGTTTTACGCTTTTTGATTCAATCTTTACGAGAATTGTTTCAAAAGATAACCTCATTAAAGGTCTCTCAACATTTGCAGTCGAAATGCTAGAACTTAAAAATATTTTTAATCGTGGTACTAAAAAGAGCCTAATATTAGGTGATGAGATAAGTCATGGGACAGAGACTCTCTCAGGTGTATCAATTGTAGCAAGTGCCATTATGAAACTTGCTCAAAAACAGAGTATATTTCTATTTGCAACACACCTTCATCAACTCGCAACCATGCAGGAGATTGAAAATCTAGCACACATTGTAAATCTTCACTTAGGCGTTGAGTATGATGACAAAAACGACAAACTAATATTTGAGCGTAAACTACAAATTGGAAGCGGAAGTAGTGTATATGGTTTAGAATTTGCAAAATCTCTTCATATGGACAGAGAATTTTTAGATGGTGCTGAACAGATTAGAAAAAAACTTGCAAATGACTATAGTAACATTGAGATGTTGGTGCAAAAGAGAAAAAGTAGCTACAATAAAAGAGTTTACCTCACAAGGTGCGTTATTTGCGATCAACCTGTTGCAGATGTTCACCACATCAAAGAGCAACAAAGTGCTTCAAAGAATGGTCACATCGAACATTTTCATCAGAATCATCAATACAATCTTATTCCACTTTGTAAAAAGCATCATAAAGAGATTCATGATGGCAAAATTAGAGTTAATGGCTTTATGATGACAAGTAAAGGTTTAGAACTTCACTATGATGGCGAAGATGAAAAGTAAACTTTTTAAAGATTTATATAATCAAAAATATATAAATAACTTAACTAATCTTTTAAAAAACAGTTACACCTCTTTTGAGGATAAAAAATTTGTATCAACAATCTTTGATGACTCTTGGAAAGAAAAAGAGTTAAAACAGAGAATGCGCCACATAACTATAACTATGCAAAACTTTTTACCATCAGACTATAAAAAAAGTATAACTATTTTAAAACCAGTATTTACAGAACTTGGCAATAATCTTACACTAGAAAAGATGATTTTTCAAGATTTTGTAGAAGTATTTGGACTTGATGATTTTCAAACTTCAATGAATGCCCTTGAACATTTCACCATAGAATCAAGTTCAGAATTTGCCATAAGACAATTCATCGTAAAATATCCAAAAGAGACAATGAAACAGATGCAAAAGTGGGCATATTCAAATAATCACCACGTAAGACGTCTTGCAAGCGAGGGAAGCCGACCAAGACTACCATGGGCAATTGCACTTCCTGAATTTAAAAAAGAGCCAGCACAAGTTTTAGAAATATTAGAAATTCTAAAAGATGATGAGAGCGAATACGTTAGAAAAAGTGTTGCCAATAATTTAAATGATATTTCAAAAGACAATCCAGAAATTGTTAAAAAAATTGCAAAAAAGTGGATTGGAGAGAATAATAATAGGGATAAAATTATAAAACATGGATGCAGAACTCTTTTAAAAGCTTCAGATAAAGAGGTCTTAGCGCTATTTGGTTTCACAAAAACTTCAAATATTAATATTGAAAATGTAAACATTCCGAAAAATGTTAAAATGAATGAAAATTTAGAGTTTTCATTTTCGCTAAATTCAAAAGAGAATCTAAGAACCTTAAGAATAGAGTACGCTATTAGCTTTTTGAGAAAAAATAGTAACCATTCATTTAAGGTATTTAAAATTTCAGAAGGTGATTTTCCTCAAAAAAATAAACATATCTCAAAAAAATACTCATTTAAACCAATCACTACAAGAAAGTATTACACAGGTACTCATTATATTAGTATAATAGTTAATGGAGACATTTTTTATAAGCAAGAGTTTATTTTGGAAAGTTTTTAAAAAAATAGTCGATTTATTTTATAAGATCCTTTAAAAGGAAAAAAAATGTTTAAGAAATATATACTAATTATTACTCTTTTAATTAGCACACTAGCAATAACAGCTTGTGAAAGAGCAGATTACCAGCATCCTCTACATCGGAGCAAATAGATTATTCAGTATATTTCAAATATAATCTTGTTTACTTAATAAAAAAGGCAAGATTATGAAATCTTTAATCACAGCAACGATAGTACTACTACTAATGAATGGCTGTACACAAGAGACACAAAATAAATTTGGTCGCGCTCTTCAAAACTTTACTGGTACCAATGGTGTGCTTGATGTTTATGCTGGTGAAAAGCTTGTTAAAAGATTTATTAAAATAGACAAAATTTCTACTGCTCAAAGCACAGATGGCAATTTACCAAGAGCTTACCGTTTTGGTTATGGTGTTATGGATGAAAATTTTAACCACGTACAAGATAGTGGTGAGAAAAAAGTATACTTTGAGTTTAGTGATTACTCTACTAGTTACATCTTCTATGAAAATACAAAAGGATAATTTTGGACGTTATAGAACTATGTTCTACTTTAATTAAAGCAAAAAGTGTCACTCCAAGTGATGATGGTCTACTAGATTTTATATCTGAATTTTTAGATGATTTTACAACTATTAAAATAGATGATGGTGATGTAAAAAATCTTTTTTTATATAAAAAATTTGGTAATGGAGTGCATCTAAACTTTGCAGGGCACGTTGATGTTGTCCCAGCCGGTGAGGGTTGGAGTAATGAGCCATTTAGTGGTGAAGTAAAAAATGGCTTTTTATATGGACGTGGTGCACAAGATATGAAAAGTGGAGTTGCATCTTTTGTTATGGCATTAAAAGAGGTAAAAGAGTTCAATGGAACACTATCTATCATGCTTACTAGTGATGAAGAGGGAGATGCAAAATTTGGAACTCTAAGCATCTTAAAGTATTTAAAAGAGAAAAATTTACTTCCAGATTTATGTGTTGTAGCTGAGCCTACTTGTGAGACAAGATTTGGAGATGCTATTAAAATTGGAAGGCGTGGTTCAATAAATGGTGTTTTAACAATTAATGGTAAACAAGGTCACGCGGCATATCCAGAAAAAGCAAATAATCCAGTAAATATTTTAGCCTCTCGCCTTGATAAACTAGCTGGACACAAACTAGATAATGGTGATGATGCTTTTGCTCCTAGTGAAATTGTAATAACTGACATACGTGGCGGACTTGAAGTTACAAATGTAACACCAGGGAGTGTGAAACTTATGTTTAATGTTAGAAATTCAACAAAAACAGATGCCAATACACTAGAAGCATACATAAACTCCATTTTTGATGACATAGATTTTTCTTTAAAACTAAATCAATCGGCATATCCATTTGTAACAAATCAAAATTCCAAAATTGTAAAGTATCTAGAAGAATCAATTATCGATGCACTTGGAATACCTACAAAACACTCAACAGCAGGTGGGACAAGCGATGCTAGATATATTGCTCCATATGGCATTGAAGTTGTAGAGTTTGGTGTTATTAATGATACTATCCATGCACCAGATGAAAAGGTAGGAGTTGAGGAACTGCGAAATTTACATAATATTTTTTCTAAACTGTTAAAGAAATTTTAATATGGATTTAACCAAAACAATTGGCTTAGGTATAGCTGGTAATTTTGCAAAACATTTAGAACAAGCTAAAGAGTCAGATGATTTTATAAATGTAGAAGTTGATGAGAAAGATGCACCTAAGGGAATCTTCCCATTCTATTTACCAAGTTCTAAAACTTTTTTAGGTACCTACCCACTTAGCAGTGAAAAAATTGTTCCGCCTCAATATAAAGCAAACTTGCACATGGAACCTGAGCTTGCTCTATGGTGTGAAGTCTCATACAATGGAAACTTAATCTCTGACTTAACACCTCTAAAGTTTACAGCATTTAATGACTGTACAATAAGAAGAGATGGTGCAAATAAAATTAGTCAGAAAAAAAACTGGGGAGCAAATTCTAAAGGAGTATCTACTAGTTTTATAGATATAGACAAATTTGAAAATGGTGGAATACTCGATAGCTACCAAATAGCATCTTTTTTACGACGTGGTGATAGATTTGAAGCATATGGTGTTGATTCACCTATTTTAGGTTATACATATTTTTATGAAAAACTAAAAAATTGGCTTATCAATAAACTAAACAGTCAAAAAGACAGTAATCCTCTTGAGAACATAAGTGAGTACCTAAATGAGTTATCACAACCAAAGAATCTTCTAATTAGTATAGGTGCAACAGCATACACAGAATTTGGAGAAAATGGCTTTTTGCGCTCTAAGGATGAAATTTTTGTATGCATATATAATAATAAAATCTATACAAAAGAACAAATCCATACCATGATAAAAGATGGTGATACATCTAGTAAGAGTGGATTATCATTACTTCATCAAAAAATTAAAGATTAGCTAGAGAATACAACTGCTGGGTATAGCTTCAAAATATATCTAATATTAATAAATGATACTATCGTAGTGGCAATTAGGGAGTGTTGGAAGTCATAAGTTTTAGAAAATTATATGAACTGTTGTACCACTACCTTCAAGAGAATCTATTTCTAATGTTCCATCATGCAAAAAAACACTATTATCCACTATAGACAAACCTAATCCAAAGCCTTTTATTTTTTTATTCCTTGATTCATCCACTCTATAGAATCTATCTGTAACTTTTTTCACATGATCTTTTGGTATACCAATACCCTCATCTTGTATACTAAAATGTATATTTACATCTTGATACAATGATATATAAATATTTGTATCATTTTGAGAATACTTTATAGAGTTATCTATCAAATTTGAATAAATTGCACTAACCAAAGAAGGGTTAGCATTCATAACAATTGATTCAAAAATTTGAACATGTAAATTTATATTCTTGTATCGCATTTGTGATGAGTACCTTTCTATTGTCTCTAAAAGTATTACATCCAATTCACAAGATTGAAAATATTGACTTATATTATCTTTTGAATATTTTGTTAAGATCAATAAATCTTCAACAATTTTTTGAATTTGATTAGCCTCATATAAAATTATTTGCATACTATTTTCATAATATCCAATATCTCTTACTTTTATTAAAGCTATCTCTATTTCACCTTTAATCACAGTTAAAGGTGTTTTTAACTCATGAGACACATCACTATTAAACCTATCTAATCTATTAACTCCATTTTTCAACCGTATAATCATTTTATTAAAAGAAGTTACTAAATCTTTTATTTCATCTTCATACACAGGTTCAGTAATAGTATTTGAAAAATCTGTTATTGAAATTTCTTTAGTTTTTTGTGTAATGTTCTTAATAGGTAATAGAATCTTATCAATTAATTTAGATCCTATTATCATAAGTAAAAATAGTAATATTGGATTTAATACAAGTAATGTATCAATTACATCTTCTGCCTTATCATCAACCTCTTTTTCATTAATTATAATAGCACCATTAAATGGTTTTCTAAACCTTAACACATACAAAGCATTAATATCCTCTTCATCTCCAATAATAAAAAAATTATCTTCTTTGTGTAAATAATTAAGAGGCTTATTAAGTACAAACTTATCTGTTTTTTTAATTATAATGTCATTCTTTACAATTGCGACTTCAGCAGTATAATTTTTTCCATGACTAATACTTCCTCCGCTACGCAAGTCTGGTAAAATGTTCTCATAAATATATATCGCTTGGTGATGTAAACTTGTTTCAATTGTAAGTTTAGTGTTTTCATTAAAAAAATAACTAAAAGAAAAACCAAATAGCAATAGTAAAACAGAAATTACACTACCGAACCATACTAAAACTCTTGTTTTAAGACTTTTATATTTCAATTTTATAACCTAGCCCCCTAAAGTTTTTTATAATATCTTTTCCTATTTTTTTTCTTAAGTTATAAATTGTAACCTGAATTACATTACTGTTAACATACTCTTCTGTATTCCAAAGTTGCTCTTCAATCATATAGTTAGATACCACAACATTTTGATATTTTATTAAAAAAAGAAACAACTCATACTCTTTTGCATTCAAGTTTATATTATAATTATTTTTTATAATTATTTTTGTATCAATATTTATCTGAATATCTTTTACATTAATTATATTTGTGGATTCTCCTATCGATCTTCTATAAAGTGATTCTATCCTTGCTTTTAACTCAACGTAAGAAAAAGGTTTAGTTAAATAATCATCAGAACCCTCATTAAGTCCCAAAACTTTATCACTTATATCACCTTTTGCTGTCAACATCAAAATAGGAGTTTTTACATTTTTACTTCTTACATTTTTCAAAACTTCAATACCATTTTTATTTGGCAACATCCAATCTAAAATTATTACATCATAAATATTTTGAGTTATTAAATATTCACCATCTTTACCATCGGTAGTGCTCTCTACAGAATATCCATCTTCTATAAGACCTCTTTGCAAAAAAGATAAAATATTTTCATCATCTTCTACTATTAAAATTTTCATCTATTTACCTTTTTTGAAGTTAAAATAAATATTTAATCAAGAAAATACTCTTCAGTCAACAGTTCTAGCTCTGTTTTTAACTCCAAAGATGATTTTGAATTACTATATTGATATAAATTTTGTGAAATTTTAAAAAATGCTCTTAAAACTATATTATCAAAATGACTACCGCTGCTATCTTTTAGTATCTTTATCGTTTTTTCATAACTAAACGGCTCTTTATATGGTCTTTTTGACGTTAGGGCGTCAAAAACATCTATGACACTAAATATTCTCGCAATTAATGGTATATCTTCACCTTTAATTGCATTTGGATATCCACTGCCATCATATTTCTCATGATGATACAAAATTACATCTGTTGCGTCTTTTAGCCAAGAATTTCCATCTACAAGCTCTACACCTTTAAGAACATGTTCTTTCATTATTTCAAACTCTTCATGATTAAGTTTTCCATTCTTTAATAGTATATTATCTGATACTCCTATCTTTCCAACATCATGTAAAAAAGCACCCTTTATTAACTTTTTTATATCATCTTCGTCTATGTTAAGTTCTTTAGCTAATTTAACAGCATAAAGTGTAACTCTATAGTTATGTTCGTTTGTATCACTATCTCTAAGGGCTATAGCATTCCCTAATGTATTAATGGTCATAATATTACTAGACAAAAGTTCTACTCTATTATTATTAAGTTTTCTATATGCATCATAAACAATTGGGAATATAAATATAGCAAAAAGTATTATGGCTGATACTATCATGGTAGAAATAATTCTAATCTTTTTAAAAGTTTTATTAACTAAAGATTGATTTATATATTTTATACCCTCTATATAACCTAAAAGTTTTTGACCTTGATATATTGGATAAAATATTTGAAAAAAATATTTATCTTCTTCTAGTTCATAAAAATGGTAAGCTATACTATTTGAATTTATAAAATCTCTCTTTTGAAATGACTTATCATCCCTAATAAGAGTTAACATATTTTTAGACTCTTCAGAATTTTTTTGAAAATCTGCTAACTCTTTTCTATTGCTATCGTATAATTCAATCTCGATAAATTGTAATTTTTCCATAAGTGGCATAATTATTTTTTTAAAACTAGCTTTAGATGATTTTTTAAAATCATAAGAATAACTATCCATATGTTTATTTGTTTCAATCTCAATTTCATTTTTAATCTCTTCATAAAAACGATATTTTTGAAAACTATAGACAAATATTGAGCTTGCAACTGCTAATGTTATAGCAGCAATTAATGTCCTCTTTACAAAGGAACGTACTATATTATTTTTATTCATATCGTCTCTATTTTAATCTTATAATGTTAATTCATCTATATTTCTATTTTTTTCAGCTTTCATTTCCCTAAAAAGAGCTAAAGCCAAAATAAAAGCAAAAAATATTGATGTTCCTATTGTTCCAAAGTTAAGACCACCATCTATAGTAGACTTTGTAAGTAAATCTCCAAAAGTTGCACCTAAAGGTCTAGTTAATACAAATGCTAACCAAAATAAGACTATGCTGGAAGCTTTTGTATAAAAATGTAATATCGCTATAAAGCTTAATAATCCAATTATTAGTATAGCACTATTTAAAAAACCTATTCCTAATTCATCAGCTAAAAAGTCACCCGCTGCTGTTCCTAATGTATTAGCTATTAAAAATGCTAACCAATAAAATATTTCAGATGATGTGGTTGTAATATTTTCTACTGCTATTGATTTCTCTTTCATATACCATATTTCAAGAATTATCAATAACAATGCTATTAAAATAATTGAACCAGCTACGTAACCTAAACCTAACGTACGATCTACATAATCAGATATTGCCGTTCCAACTATAGCTGTAGCTGTAAAAACTAACCAATAAGTTAGTGGATTGTATCTTTTTTGATAAAGTTTTATTCCAAGTAACAATAAAAAGAGACTCATAAATATGGCAATAGTTGTTCCATAACCTAAATCAAAGGTCATAGAAAACATATCTGCTCCAGTTTCTCCTAAAGTCGTTGATGCTATCTTAATTATCCAATATAGTAAAATTATATGTGGTACTCTATTAATTATTTCAGTTTTCATAATTTATCTTTTTTTGCATAATCTGTAAATAAGAAACTAGTCCTACAATAGTAACTAGGAAAAATAAATTTACATATATCATATCAATTTCTAAACCACCATCTTGAGTAGATTGTGTAAGATAGTCACCAAAAGATGCTCCAAGTGGACGTGTTAAGATAAATGCAAGCCAAAATGATAAGATACTATTCATTCTAAAAATATAATGTCCAATTACTACGAATGAAATAAAAATAGAGAACAGTACAAATGAGAATAAATAACCTAAATGAATCGATTCAGATATAAGATCTCCAAGTCCAGTGCCTAATGCAAATGCTAATAAAATAATTACCCAATAGTAGATTTCTCTTTTCGAACTATCAATAGAATGAATAGATAAAGTTTTTTCATTTTTATACCAAACTAAAAACCCTATTACCATTGCAAATGTAAAAACAGTGCTTAAAGTAGATAATTTAATACCCATATTATCTACTAATATATCTGTAATTAATGTACCTAAAATACTTATAGATATGATAATAGACCAATAATTGATTGGTATATATCTATTTAATTCGAAGAATTGAAGAAATAGTAATAATATTATTATGAAACTTATACAAAATGCTATAGTAATCATCCCATACCCTAAATCAAAAGATAAAAAGTCAGCCGCAGTTTCGCCTACCGTAGTAGATAAAACCTTTATAATCCAAAATATCAATGTAACTTCTGGGACTCTTAATATTTTTATTTGTGAATTATTTACCATAATTTATACCACTCTTCTTTATCTTGACTATCAATCTCTTTAGTTAAAATATCACCATTGCCAGCATCAATTAAAACATTAACAACCTCACCACCATCTTTTAATACTTCTGCTCTATAAAATAAATTTCCATCTTCATTCTCAAGCTCAATACCAGTAATTTTTCCAGGAATCACATATTTAATATTTTCTACAACTTTACTAGCACCAATTTTTGCAAAAAACTTTTCATCCAATTCAGTTGAATCTTTACTAATATGAACCGAACTCTTGATATTTCTAGAAATAAAACCTTCAGATGCCGTCATTAAGCTAATAATCATGCCTAACGTAACTAAAAATCGTAATAAAACATTGCTTTTTCGCATAAGATGCCCTTTAATTGATGTGTGCAACTTTTAGTTGCTTAATTAAAAGTATAAAAAATGAAAATGAAATGAAAATGAAATTAGCTAATTCATTTTCATTTCATTTATATGCAATACAATTGACACAAATATATATTTAGGAGAAAATATAATGTTTAAAAATATAAAACTAACAACAAAAATAATCAGTACCATTACAATAGCAATTGTTGGTATGCTCATCATAGCAACTGTATCCTATAATGGAATACATAAAATAGGTTCAAAGATAGAAGAAATTGTAAATTATGAATTACCACTATTTGATGCAGTTATAGAGATAGAAAAAGATATATTCAAAACAGAAATTTTAATTAGTGATTTAATTATATATAGCAATAATATAAAATCCTTACAATTTCGAAACATTAAACACAACATAAAGTTAATGGAAAAATCATCTATACAGAGCATCAAACATTGTATTAATTACTCAAATAAAGCTTTGGAATATACAAAAAATAATAAAGTTTCAATAAAATATAAATATATCCTTAACTCATGTAATGAGCTTAAAAATAATCAAAATCATTTTACGAAAATTTTCAAAAAATTTCAAACTAATTTAGGCAAAAAAACTACTACAAAACTACTGCAAGAAAAAGAATTAATACTGAGTAGCCTACATAAAATGGATGAAAAAATAGTAACACTTGTAAATAATGTGAAAAAAACAACAACTTACTTAGCTCAACAATCTAATCAAGATGAACATACCACAGTAGTCTCAATTCAAATTATAACAATATTAATGTTCATTCTTGGAGTAACTATATCTACTTTCTTATATAAAGATGTAAGAAATAAGATTAACGATTTTCAAAATAATTTATTAAGCTTTTTCGCTTATATAAACAAATTTAAAAGTGATATTTATCCATTAAATGACTCCAATAATGATGAGATTGGAAATATGGCTAAAGTCATAAATGAAAACATTTATAAAACAAAAAGACAGCTTGAACAAGATAGTGAATTAATAGAAAACGCAAAATATACAATTGAAAAAATAAATTCTGGTTCATACAAAACGACTATTACAAAATCAACTACAAATGAGTCACTTAATCAATTTAGATGTAATGTTAACTCTATGATTTTATCAACAAAAGAACATTTACATAATATAAATAAAACTTTAGAGGAATACTCAGATTATAACTATACAAAACCAATTATAATTACTGGTATAAAAGAAAACACAGAATATGGTAAACTAATATATAATATAAATTCCCTAAGAAGTTCAATTATTGAGATGTTGAAACAATCATATTCAAGCGCTAATGAACTATTTTCTAAATCAGATATTTTTCAATCTAAAATGCATAGTTTAAGTAAATCAACAATACAGCAGGCCTCAAGTTTAGAAAAAACCGCTATTTCTATTGAGAATATTACACAATCAATTAATAATATTTCTTCTAAAACACAGGAACTTATAACTCAATCTAATGAAATTAATTCTGTTGTTCAAATAATAAGTGAAATTGCAGAACAAACTAATCTATTAGCGTTAAATGCTGCTATTGAAGCAGCTCGCGCTGGTGAACATGGACGTGGATTTGCTGTTGTTGCAGATGAAGTTAGAAAGCTTGCTGAACGCACTCAAAAATCTCTATCAGAAATTAATGCCAATGTAAATATTCTAACTCAATCAATAATTGAAGTTGGTACTAGTATGGAAGAACAAAATAATGAAATGAATCAAATTAATAAATCTATAAATGAAATAGATACTGCGACTAAATCAAATTCAAGTACCGTTATTGAAGTTAGTGACGTAGCTAATGAAGTAAAAGAGATGGCTTTTCTACTATTCAAGAGTGTACAAAACAAAAAATTTTAATATAATCAATTAAAGGAAATAAAATAATGAAAATATCATTAGCTAAAAAAGATTATCTAAATAAAATTCTAAAACTACAATACTTAGCATATAAAAGTGAAACTAACCTATACTTATACAATAAACTGAATTATAAAAAATATAAAGAAGAAAAATTAAATGAAAAAATTACACTTATTTTTCTTCGTAAAATCTTGAGAATATAGTATGATTAACTTATAGAAACTATGATTTTAAAAATCAATATGGAAAATTTATGAAAAATATAAACACAACAAATGCACCACAAGCAATAGGTCCATACTCACAAGCGATAGTTGCTAATAATATGGTTTACACGTCTGGTCAAATTGCCCTACTTCCATCAGGAGAGATGCTTACTGGTGATGTTAAAGAGCAAACTCACCAAGTTTTAAAAAACTTAAGTTCAGTTTTAGAAGAGGCAAAAAGTGAGCTTGGTAAAGTTATAAAAACTACTATTTATCTAGCAGATATGGACGACTTTATAGCTGTAAATGAAATTTATGCATCATACTTTAAAGATCATAAACCAGCGCGTAGTACAGTTGCTGTAAAAACGTTACCTAAAAATGCTCTCGTGGAGATAGATGCAATAGCTTTAATATAAGTTTTTATGTTAATATAGTGTTTATGAAAAAAAAGTACCTATTAATATTTGCAATTTTTCCACTTACACTATTTAGTGCAAATTACACTAAATTTGATTCAGCAGATTATATTTATAGTGCTAAAGGTATCTGCTCAGAAACTAGTGTGAGTATTAACTCTTCTCCAAATGAAGCACTTTTTTTATATGAACAGCAAAACAGTAATAAAACAGTAAAAAAGAAAAAATATTCAAGTGCTACATCCTACCTTCAAGCACATACAAAAAGTAGTACCTCTTTAAAACTTATAGGTTTAGATAGCTCAGCTAATGTTAATTTTTCAAAAATATTTTCAGGTTCCATATCACCTTCATTAATGAGTAAACATCATAATGGTGGAGTAGTAATTGCAACACATTTTGCTTCACAAAGGGCAAAAGTTTCACATTTTCGTAAAAATATTGGGATAGTAAGTGAGAAAATCCTACAAAAAAAACAGAAGATAAAAGATGTAATTACCGCAAGAAATGGTGATATTATCGCTATTTCTCAAATAAAACATACATCTAAAAAGTTTGAGGGCGGGCTTGGTGGAGATGATATTCTATTAACTCGTTTTACACCTACACTTAGAGTTAAATGGCAAAAACAGATTGGTACCTCAAAAAATGATTATCCAAAAGCACTTTTAGAGACTTCAAATCAAAATATAATAATTGGGGCATTAATAGATGATGATAATCAAAGTTTTGATTTAACATTTTTTAAGATAGATGCTAATGGAAATAAAAAATGGTTTCATCAATATAAATGGTTAGGAGAGCAGAACTTAAATTCTATAACACTTACAGCACAAAATAACTACCTTGTAAATGCAACATATCAAAATAAAAATAACAATGAAAATATCTTACTTTTTGAGTTAGACAAACATGCTAACATAAAATGGAAAATGCACTATATAAGAGATAAGAATGAAGCACTATATAAATTAATTTCTCTACAAAATGAGCAATATGTCGGTGTCGGTTTCACTGAGAGAAATCATAAGAAAGATGCATTAATTAGATTTTTTGATAAAAATGGAACAATATCTAGAGAATCTATCTACGGTGGACATAACAGTGACTATTTTAATGATATAGAACTTTTAAGTGATAATAGCATGTATGTAAGTGGTTGTAGCTCATCAATTAAACCAAATACTCAAAGTAGTTGGTTAATTAAGCTAAACCCATCTATGAGCATCGCAAAAAAAGTTACACCTCCATTCAATAGAAAAAAACTAATACATGAATTGAAAGTAAAAGTTGTAAATCCTCTAAAGGATTGGCGCATTGTAATGAATAAAAATATACAATTTTCATTTGAGCATCCAAGATTAAACTTTACTCAAGGAACGACTGAATTAAATGATTCACACAAAATTGTTCTAAAATCATTTTTTACAAAACTTTTGCATGTAATTACATCTAAGAAAACTATGCCCCATATAAAAGCTATTAAAATTGAAGGTTTTGCATCTAGTGAATATAACTCTAATTCAAAAGTTTCAGCATTTTTAGGAAATGCCGAAGTATCATCAAATAGAGCGATGAATGTATTACGTTATCTATTTGAACTAGATGTACCACATAAAGAGTGGTTAATGCAAAAAGTAAGCGTTGATGGTTACTCATTTTCAAAACGAAAATTCAAACCCTCTACAACTCCTAAAAAAGAAGATTTTAAAGCCTCACGTAGAATAGAAATTTCACTTAAAGTAGAGTAATGGCAAAGTTTAACCCTGTCAAAAAGTTTGCAAAAAATATAAATCTAACACTTGAAGAGTTTTCAAAAGAGTACGAAATTGATGTAGCAGAACTTGATTTTGATATTCATAAAACTACAACATATTATCAAGTTGGTATAGAAAAAGAGGCTAAAGAAGTAACCGATGTCTCTTTTGAAAAAGTATTGTCTCCAAAAAATTTACGATCACCAAAACTTTTACTACACCAAACATATGACATACTTATTAAACCAAAGAAAAAAGAGAAAAACTACTTTTTAAACTTTTCATTTGCAGCAAACGCAAATAAAACGAAAGCCATAGTTGTAATAAAACCAGATTCGATTCTCATACCAAATTCAAAAACTGAGGCACAGATAATTAGTCAAATTCGTTCAAAAATGGCACAAATGGGATTACTTGTAAAGCTTTTTGACCAAAAACTTCATCCAAATGTGCGAAAAATGCTAGTTCTTATCAAAAAAGATAAATCATTAACACAAGATTATAAATTTGTTGTAGCACAATCAATAGAACCTATACCACCAGTAAATGAAGAGTTAGTTTTGCACTATGTAAAAGATACAGAAAGTAAAAGTTACGTTGATGGTGTAAATAGTGGAGATTTAGTTGTTGAGTATATAATGCCAAAAAAAGGTCAAAAAGGACGCTCTTTAAAAGGTGTTATTATTGATGACATTGAGCCAAAGTATAAATACGGCAAAATAATTATTGATGAACATTTTGAAGAGAAAATTGAAAAAGACAAAAAACTCTATTATGCTAAAAAAGATGGTTACATTGAGCATGAACATAATAGATTCTCAATTGCAAATTCACTGCAAGTTACAAGTGTCTCTTTCAAAGGTACAGGTTCCATTAAAACTGAAGAAGACCAAAAAGTCGATTTAAAAATTGTTGATGAAGATCATACAAAAGATGCAATTGGAGGTGGTGTTAATGTAGATGTAGCATCTTTAGATGTTGCTGGCAGTATTGGTGGTCATGCATCAGTAAATGCCACAACTATTGATGTTGGAGCTCAAACTCATAAAAACTCTGTTTTAGAGGCTACTGAAAGTGCAAATATTAAACTACATCGTGGAAATTTAAAAGCGAAGCATGCCACAATAGAGATTCTAGAGACAGGAACTATTGAAGCAGAAATTGCGCACATAACACGTACAGTAGGTGGTGAGGTAAGAGCACAAGAGATATATGTAGAAGAGATTGTATCAAATTCAATTATCATAGCATCAAATATAATCGAAATAGGTTTTGTAAGTGGTGAAGCTAACAAAATATATATAGATCCTAGCATGGTTGGAGATAGAGAAGAGAGATGTAATATTCTTAAGAAAAAAATTGATGATCATCAAAACATTATAAATGAGCAAGAACAACAGTACAATAAATCAATAACTAACTTTAAAGAATCAAATGAGCGTATTAAAAGCTTTAAAAAGAAGTTTTTAGATGCTCAAAAAGCTGGAAAGAAACCACCAGTACATGTAACAATAAAACTTAAACAGTTTAAACAAGAGACTGAAAAACTTAAAGAAGAAGCTCTTAAAATTGAAGCTATGAAAGAGGAGAATAAAACCTTTGTTTTAGAGTTAGATAAAGAGTTAGATGCAGTTTTTCATGCCAAAGTTACACTTCTTAAGGGATCTTGGAATGGTAAAAGTGAAATAATCTTCATAGATCCTCATGATGCTAAAGAGTATATATACCAACCAAAAGGTAAAGAAAAATGTATCTATCTTGTGAAAGAAGAGGATAATATCTCTGTAAAATATGATATGTAACAAAAGTTACAGACAGAATTTTGCATATGTGCGATACTTCCTTGAACAACACATTAAGGATAAATTATGAAATGTAATACAGGTGAATTAGACAAAGCTTTAAGAATTTCAGCAGGAATAGGACTTACTGTTTGGGCAGTTATGGGCGGTCCAGCATGGGCATTTGTTGGAATCATAGTCGCAGGAACAGGACTTATGAGTTTTTGTCCAGCATACGCAATCGTAGGATTAAACAGTGGTTGTAAAAGATCTTAAATAATTACAAAGTTACGAGAGCAAAAGCTCTCGATTTAGTTTTATCCACAAGAGGGAACGTTACCGCTATCGTTTCCATATTCATGTAAAAAGTCTTTTAAATGAGGTGCATATTTACCTTTGAACTTTTTACCATTAAAATATTTTTCAGCTTTTGAACCCTTATGAGCTTCAATTATTTTCGCAGCATCTGCGTCAAATAGCTCAGTCCATTCAGCTTGAGTGTGCATTGCAGCACCTTTTGTACCATTACCATGACATTTTTTACATTTTTTCAAATATATCTTCTGCCCTTTTTTAATATTAGCAGACGCAGTAGAACTAAAAAGTCCAATTGCTACAATAGAACCTAGCAGTATTGATGTGCTTTTTTTCATTAATTATGTCCTTACAATTTTAATATAACAGTAATGATACATTAATTAGTGTTTCATTAAACTAAATTTCTAAGTTTTTTTACTAAACAACCATAAAAATCCAGTTTCATACTCTCCTATCTCTTCTCTAATGACAACTCTATTCTTAATAATCTCTGTAAAACCACTACTCTTTGCTATTTTTGTTATATAGTTCTCAGACTGAGCAAAACGTCCTGTTTTTAAAAGGGAAAAATCTTTATCTCCATCTTGAGTACTAAAAACAAAAATTCCACCATCTTTTAATATTCGTGATACTTCTATAAAAGTGGTCTCTAAAGAACCTATATAAATAAACAAATCAGCAGCACTGACCATATCATAAACTCTATCTTCGACACTTAATAAAAATTCATAAATATCTTGCTCATATAGTTTTGAATAAATATTCTTTTCATTAGCAATTTCTAGCATTTTTGAAGACAAATCTACACCATCTATCTCACACGTTAAATCAGACAACTCTTTGCCAACAAGACCAGTACCACAGCCCAAATCTAAAACTTTACTTCTCTTATTTAAATATGAAGATGTTAAAGATGAAATATCTTTTGGAAGTTTATAATTTAAATTATTTTGAAGATGCTCATCAAAATAGCTTGACGCACTATCAAAATAGTCTTCTATATACTCTTTTGTAGCTTTTGTTACATTAGAACCACTAAGTGATAGTAGCATATGTTTTGCATGATGATTTTCTGGATGATGTTTGAGTAGATTCTCATAAGCATTAATGGCATTATCTATTTTTTTATCTTTTACATATAACTGAGCCAAGCTATTCCATATAACTGCTAAACTATCATCAAGTTCTAAAGCACGTTCATACGCTTTAATAGATAACTTAACATCTCCAGTTCTCTCAAAAACAATTGCAAAATGGTAAAAAAATATTCCCTCATTTGGACTTAATCTAATCGCCATATCCAACGAAGCTAGTGCCTCTTCATGTCTATTTAATTGCGTAAAACATAGTCCAATAGCATGATGAAGCCATGCATCATCTGGTTCACTAGCAATTAATTTTCCATAAATCAATATAGCCTCATCAAACCTCTGCTCTTCAAAAAGTTGAACTGCTTTATCTAATTCGTTCATTTTATTTCATCTAAAATCAATCTTAAATCTTTTTCTTCAATAATAATATTTGCCTCTTTTTTTAAAATATCCTTAGCACAAAAAGCTACACGTTTACTAGCATGTGCGAACATGCTTCTATCATTAGCACCATCGCCAACAACAAGAGTCTGCTCTTTTGAAATTCCTAAAAGGTTTTGAAGACGAACAATCATATCACCCTTACTAAAATCAAACATCATATCGCCACCAACCAAACCACTCAAACTTCCACTGCGTGAATGTAGAACATTTGAAAAATCAGCGTCATAACCTAAAATATCTTTTGCATATGATGTAGCGTTTCTAAAGCCACCACTAAAACATATAACCTTCATACCCATACTTTTAAGTTCAGTAATTGTCTCTTTTGCACCATTCATGTAAGGCAGTGAGTGACAAATATCATCTACTTTTTTAACATCAAGCCCACTAAGAAGAGCAACTCTTTTTTGTAAACTTTCAAAAAAGTCTAACTCTCCTTGCATAGCAGCTTCAGTGATAGTACTAACTTCATCTTTAATACCAAGTTCTTCTGCTAAGAAATCAATTGTCTCGCCATCCATAAGAGTAGAATCAAAATCAAATACTGCTAAACGCATCTATATCCTTAGGAAAATAAATTTTATCGCAATTGTAACACATAGAATTTCGCATGAGTATTAAAGAATATCCATATAATCTCCATAAATTTGTTTTAAAGTATCATTAGAACAAAAAAAGGATTATTTTATGAAAATAGTTACAAAGCTATTACTACCTACTGCATTGGCATTTAATTTATTTGCCCAATCTGATGTTTATTTAACAGACAATACTAAATTGACTAATTTGAAGATGCCAGATAACAGACTCGAATTTAGTATGATTGAGGGTTATCAAAACTACAAAATAGTTGCTACTCACTTTAGAACTGACAAGAATGAGATACGCTATATTTTAGCAAATCCAACTGCCTATAATGCAATAAAAGATGATAAAATACCTCTACCTGAGGGAAGTAAGATTGTTAAAATTGGCTGGAGTGTAAAGAAAATGCTCAAGTGGACTAGCGCACTTGAAGCAGATAAAATTCAACGTGTCGAATATATGGTAAAGGATAGTAAAATGTTTAATCATAATGGTGACAACTGGGGTTATGCACGTTTTTTAAAAAAAGGCGATGAATATATCCCATGGGACAAAGGAGATAAGGGTTGTATCTCATGTCATAGCAGCGTTAAAGAGAATGATTATCTCTTTACAAAGTTTCAACATACTTTTTGATAACTAAATGAAAAAAAGAATATTAGTTATAGAGGATGAAAAAGCTATTGCAGATTTAATCATACAAAGATTTGACACATCTTTGTATGATGTACACTTAGCAAAAGATGGTAATGAGGCATTAATTAAAATGCATTCGCAATATTATGACATTGCAACAGTTGATATTATGCTTCCAAAAATAGATGGCTTAACTCTTTGTAAAAACTTTAGAAGCTTATCTCCAAAAACTTTTTTAATTATAGTAAGCGCACTTGATGAAGAAGAGACCAGATTAAAAGGGTATGCTTATGGTGCAGACGATTATATTACAAAACCTTTTAGTACAAAAGAGTTAGTTGCAAAAATTGAAGCTTTTTTTAAACGTTCAGATAAATTAGTATCAAAAAACTCAAAGTCTATACATAACCTATTTTTAGATTATGAAAAAAAAGAGACTAAGATTAATGGCTTTTTATTAACCTTAACACCTAGTGAACACTTTATACTATACACACTTATACAAAACCCTAAAAAACTTTTTTCTAGAGATGAGCTCTCCTATCTTATTTATGAAAATAACCTTGGTAAAATAGACAGCAGAGGTATTGATTCACATATTTACCATATTCGTAAAAAAATCAAACAATTCGATAATAATAGTTATATAAAAACTGTACATGGTGAAGGATACATTATTCATGAGTATTAAAAAGTTTCTACTTCTCTCTTATATTGTAGCTGGTCTCATAATTTCAGTTTTTACAGCATTTATGACATTTTATATTATTGATGTAGAAATTGGCATGAAAATGTTATCTAAAATCATCATAACCATTACTGCAACACTACCTGTAATCGCAATTTTAAGTTACATAATTGGAAACTATTTTTCAAAAAAATTTACTTATATCACACAAAGATTAAATCTTATTGCAAATGAGGACTTTAGTGCTAAAAATACAGATGATTACATTTTAGAAGCACGTGATATTAAAAATAGACTAAATGACGTTTCTAAGAAGTTAGAATCCTCATTTAATGTCCTTAAAGAGAAAAACAGTGAGCTTTCATGGATGGTTCGCTCTTTTGCACATGACTTTAGAACTCCACTAACAGTTATAAAAGGAAATTTAGAAGCGATAGAAGATGGTCTTATCCCCAGCGAAAAACTGCCATACACTATAAATAAACTACAATTAGAGACAAACTATATGAATGAATTACTCAGCGATGTATTACAGTTTATACAATCTATGAAGAGTACTATTCATAAAGAGAAAATAGAGTTACTAAATTTTATAGATAGAGAAATCTTTGCACTTTTTGAACCAAGTGATAATATTGAGTTTATAAATGATACAACATCATTCAATAGCCTACTATTTACAAAAACAGACCTTAAAAAGATTCTAATTAATCTTTTAGATAATAGCATTAAATATACACAAAATGGTACTATCAGGTTCTACTGTGAGGATAATTCATTAATCATTGAAGATACTGGGAAAGGTGTCAAAATAGATGAGTGTGAAGTTATATTTAAGCCATTTTTTACCGTTGATGAGAGCAAAAATAGACAAAAAAGTGGTTTTGGACTTGGACTATCAATAGCAAAAAATCTTGCTGAAAAAAATGGTTTTACATTACAGTGCGACCCACTATACAAAAAAGGATTAAGAGTTTTACTAAAAGAAAATATAACATAGGGGTTTGTAGGGGTATTAAAACCAACATAAACATATGAATCTTTCACATCAGATTGTATCACATAGGGGTTTGTAGGGGTATTAAAACCAAAGTCTAAAGAGTCACTATTAACATCTTATTGTATCACATAGGGGTTTGTAGGGGTATTAAAACTTAGTTGGTGGAGCTAGTGCTTTAATTGCTATTGTATCACATAGGGGTTTGTAGGGGTATTAAAACATAACAGCCATCATACGTTTGACTTTTTCTATTGTATCACATAGGGGTTTGTAGGGGTATTAAAACAAGCGGTTGCGCTTAGTGCTGCTGCATTTTTATTGTATCACATAGGGGTTTGTAGGGGTATTAAAACATCAGGGTCTTTGGTGTAAATTTGATGTGTATTGTATCACATAGGGGTTTGTAGGGGTATTAAAACTTAAATCTGTTAAATTAGCATCCACCAAGTATTGTATCACATAGGGGTTTGTAGGGGTATTAAAACTAAAGCAGACTGATATAAATATTTTAGAAAATTGTATCACATAGGGGTTTGTAGGGGTATTAAAACCGATAAAAATATAATTATTTTACTTTTACAACTATTTTTAGTACAATAGTGTCCTATGTTGTAACACATAGAGGTTTAATAGGGGTATTAAACTAAAAGCCACAATTTTGTGGTGGATACTAGAGAACATTTTCGGATGTTCTCCTTTTAAAAAAGAAGTAATTGAACATGCTCTCTTTTTTCACTTTTTGGTTTTTCTCCAACTATAACTTCCATATCTGCAAACTGTTTATCTGTAACAGACAACATTCTTATATTTCCACGTTTCATGTTTTTTGCTACAAAATCTTTTATTCTTTTTTTACCATATTTTGCAGCTTCATTTGAGCTGAAAATTTTTCCATATACAGAGTATTGAATCATCAAGTAACCCTCTTTATCTAACTCTGTGTGGAACCATTGGTATCGTTTTCTGTCTTTTTTAGATTTTGTTGGCAAGTCAAACATTACAACTAGCCACATTATTTTAAATGAACTCATTTTCAAAAAAATCAAGATTGACTTTTGGATACACAACAAGAGTTGGATCATTTTTCAAAACTGCTCTTTTATACTCTTTAACAAAAATATCTACAGACTTACTTATGTTTGAATTTCCAGCATTTATATTTACACACTCAAAAGATAAAAGCTTTACAAGTTCCCTTTTAACCTCTGTATCTAAACCTACTTTATGTGAAAATTTTGCATCTAAAAGTAACTTTACATAAATATCTACAACCGCTCTAAAAGGCTCCATTAAATCATCAACCAAAGCAAATGAGTTGTACCTATTTTTATGCCAAATTCCAAAAATTGGTAATAACCCGCTAGCACTTACACTCAACGCCATTCTAGCCCTAATTAATGAATACGCATAATTTAGCATTGAGTTTCTAATGTCATCTGCACCTTGTTCTCGTCTAAAATTTTTAAATAATGTTTTCCAGTAAATTCTAGCAGATTGTGCTTCATCATTATTTTCATCATACTTCTGTACGTAATTGACTATATTTTTCATAGTCATATGCTCATTATGGTTAAAAAACTCTAATACCTCAGATTGATTAAATATTTTTGACTGTACAACTGCTTGCCAAATATCTGCTTTAAATTCTTGCGTTATAGCTATTTGAATATTTGCAATATCGCTCATAGTGCTATGGCTATGATATGGTGTTAAGATTGAACTAGGGTGAAACTCATTGTCAAGGAATAATACAGCAACACCATTTTTTGATAAAAGCTCGATACTTTTTCCAGTAATGGAGTATTGTGTATTATCGAAAATAATGTAGTCAATATCTTTGATGGTAACTTTTACCTCATCTTCATCATCACTAAAAGACAAAACAAGATTTTCATTTTTTACCTTAATTTTGCACGGTTTTGTAAGATGAACAATTTTCCAACCCATATAGTTTACTTTTTAATCTCATCTAAAAATACTTGAGAGTTTTTATATTCTAATATAAAAAAAGCCATCTTGCCTTTTATCGCATTAGAAGCATACGTCCACTCAACTTTCAATCTATTTTTTATAGTCTCTTTTTGATATGAAGTTAACACATCATAGGTATTAGCCATTTACAATACCTTTTATAGTCTCTAAAAATTCACTTTTTGCATTTCCTAAAACTTGGTATGATTTTATATTTCCTAAAATATCTAGATTTAGTTTAATTATGCCAATCGCACTACCGACAGAATGTTGTTTTGCTCCTGTATGTGATTTATCTTTACAAAACGAGTTAGGCTGAAACTTGTAAGCTGAAGGAAATTTAGGATTTGAAAATGCGGCTATTTTTTTATTCTCTAAAAAACTAACTATCTTTCCACCCTTCATTGTTTTATCTAAATACACAAAAAAGACCGAATCATTTTTATATACCTTAAAACTTCCATCATTTTTATTATTCATTTGCTTAAAGTTTATCACATCAATTCGTTTATAAGAAAGCTTTCCATTTTCAAAAATAGCCCTAAATCCAATAAAAGTCTTTTCCATGGTAGCTAAACCACCTCTAACATCAAAACCAGTTAAATTTGTTTGATAAAATTTTACTTTTCGTATAATATTTCCATTATTATCTACTAAATTACCATGAATTAATCCCTCAAGTTTTTGTTTTGCTTCACTCATAAGTTCTTTATTCTTAGCATCAATCCCCTCAAAACTATCAAGCATATTTTTTATATCCTCAGCTCTATTTTGTACAACCAAACAAATTACATCTTTTGGGTTTGTCTTAAAAAGATACATCTTTTGTAAAATATTTTTATTAAACTCTTCCATAAACTTTACAGACGTTGTTTTAGGTGTAACCTTTAGTGATACAAATTTATTTAAAATACTTTCACGCATAGTAAAAATACCATCTTCTTTTTTAGAATATATTGTATCTTTATGAACTTTTGAACTCGTAGACTTTTTAGAAATCCAAAAATTTACAGTTTTAGTTTTTCCAAATATATCTTTATAAAAGATAGAATCTTCACCAAAACTATTATAATTCTTTTCTATCCTAGAAACTAACTCTTTTGGTTCAATACTTTCAATAAGCGGAATCTCTTTTTTTATTTTTGCTCTTGCTTCATCATCAATAACACCTACATTTTCTCTAAAGGTATTAGATAACTTCTGAAGCCATGACTCATTTGTTAGTCCTATCAAAATGGCATCTATAGCATGATGAATATTTGTATCTCTAACTTTAGTTTTTACATTTAAAACTTTGCGTATATTCGAAGTTGCTCTTCCTTGTATGTGTCTGACTGCACTACCATCGACTTGTTTCTTCTCATTTACAAAAGGATAATACCTTTTTAATAATTGCGCTGTTAAAGCTTCTATATAACTCGTAGCTCTTAGGCTCTTAGATTCAAAGGTATCTTTAAAAATTTCATCAAGATTATTTGCCAATAAATTTTTTCTTTTTTTCCAGTTTATTTTATTCTCTTTATAAAGATACTCAACTCTATTTATAAAGGCTTGTTTATCTGAAACAAAATTGCTAGGGAGTTGATTTGATTTTCGAACATTACTATCTCGGTGTGCTAAAACAAAATTATTCTTAACGCTAAGCCCACCTAAACTTTGTGGAACAATATGGTCTATATCAACTTCATTAGTAAATATCTTTTTAAACTCTATTCCCTCACCAGTGTAAATATCTCTTCTTTCTTGTTTTTCATACATCAATATCTTTCTTGCATATTTTCGTAAATTCTTACCGTATTGATTTGCAATTTCTTGATACTCTTTATTTAGTAGAACTTCATCTATCTGTTTTTCTAATGCTCTATTTGCTTTTTCAATATTTCTTCTTGTCTCTTCATTTTGACTAAGCTCTCTTGTACTTTCTACTCTTATCTCGTCAAACGCACCATAAGTAGAATGAAGATGTTTGACAAGTCTTAAAGTAGCACTCACAACGTATTTAACAGAATGATTATTTATCTCTAAATTATCATTATCTTTTTCAAATTGAGAAACATAAAGATATTTAATTCCTTTTTTAAACTTTGAATAATCTTCACTCTCTTTAATATTTAATTTTTTCTTTATATCACTAAGTGTTAAACCTTGCTCAAAATATGGTATAAATTTTATCATTGCATACGCTGAAATATTTAATGAATTTCCATTTTTATATTTTATTAAATCTATTATAGTTTTATTATCAACTAAACCTTTTAATTGTTCATATATCTTTTTGGGAGCTTTCTCAAACTCTAATACATCAAAAACTTCTTGTAAGATTTGATATTTGTCCTCTTTTTCAAAAGCTTTTTTTATAAAGCTATTATCTATTTTAGATAAGTTAGATAGAAAATGAAATTTTACTATTCGACCATCATCTTTATTAAATATTTTAGTATTTTCATCAAGCTTTAAAATTATTTTTATATCTTTGTATTTTATTTCTGAGAAACTTTTTCCTTTTTTAATTTTTTCAAAAAAGTCATCAGCAATAAGTTTTATCTGTTGTGGAGTGATTTTATTTTTTTCTTTATTAAAAGTAATATTTGAAACACTTTCATACATTTTGTATATATCACTCAAAAGTGAATATTGATGAGCTACTTTCTCTTCTTTAAAATACTCACACTTGCCAAATAGACTTAAATTATTAGTTGATTCTTTTTGGTCATCAATAGTTTTTACAAGCTCTAAAATAAAATCATCAACACTAAAATTATCTTTAAAGAATCCAAAGCTTTTTTGAGATAAAACTATCCTTTTTATTTCTTCATTAATATATTCACGCCTAATCATATAGTTATAATTATCGTGATTTCTAAATGTTGGGTTTGCACCTTTCCTCTCTTCTTCATATATAATTTGAGCTATTGTCTTATTTGGATATTTTTCTTTTAAAGCTTCAACCGTTCTTAGAGCTTTTTTTATTTTTCCTTTTTCATCATCATCTTTCTTTTTTGAATTATTTTTAACTTCCAAGTTTAACTCTCTTATTAATTCTTCAAGCAAATCATCACTATCTAAAGATTTGTACCCTCTATGTTTTGCTAAAGCATAAAAAATTGTAAATAGCTCACCAACTTTAAGTTTTTCATTGAAAGCTTTTTCACATCTTAATTGCCACTTATTTATGTAAGTATTAGCTTTTTCTTGTTCTAACAGTTGTTCACTTTTTTCTAAATCATATTTTTCAAAGAGTAAAGCTAACTTTTGCTTTCTTATTTTTCTTAAATTAAATAATTTTTTGCTAGATTTACTTTGAGCATGTAAAAGTTTTTTTGAAATTCTTTTTCTATCATCTATAAATGGAGAATCTAACATACTGACACCATAATCTATTAATGAGTATCTATCATTTTCTAATTCATCTAAAACTGAATAACCAATTGACGTAATACCCAAATCAAGACTCAATATCTTTTTCATGATTGCCTCTATTTTGCTATAATACCAACATTATAACCTAAGGACAGTTTTTGTTTGAACAATTAATTAATAAACTTCAAAGTAATCAGTATATAACACTTGAGACTACACCTGGGCACTCACCAACCTTTGAACCAATTATGGAAAAAATTGAAAAGCTTGGACTTAATAAAAAAGTAGATGGATTTAGTACAACAGACAATCCACTTTCAAAACTTAAATTTAATGCAATAATTGCAGCACACATGCTTCAACAACGTTTTAATAAACCATCTTTAGCAACAGTTAGCATGAGAGATAGAAATAAGATTGCCTTGCAATCTGACCTACTTGGTGCAAATGCATTGGATGTTAGGGCAGTTCTAGCATTAACAGGTGATAGTGCAAAAATAAGTAATCAGCCAAATACTAAGGGTGTATTTGAGGGTGACAGCTCTTTAATGCTAGATATTGTCAAGTGTTTTAATGGTGGAATTGACTATGCAGGAACACCATTTAATGAAAAACCAAAAACCATTTACCCATTTAGTGTCACAAACTCATATGCAAAAAATTACAAAACTCTTCAAAAAAAGCTTAAAAAGAAGCTTGAACATGGAACGCTAGGGATAATTACACAACCTGTTTATGACACAAATAATGCAACTATGCTATTAGAACTTCTTGAAAATACTAAGCAAGAGTGTAGTATTGGTAGTGATGCTCAGATGATTTTAGGAATTTTCCCTATTACAAAATTTAGAACTGCACAATTTTTATCTTCTCATGTACCAGGTATTCATGTTCCATCTAAATGGGTTGAAGAGCTCAGAGTTGCTAGTGAAATATCACCGGAAGAAGAGAGAGTCGTTGGAATGCAAATGAGTAAAGAGCTAATTGACAGTATCATGAAATTACACCCAAAGGTGCATATCATGACAGCAAATCAATTTAGTGTAGCTGAAGAGTTGCTAAGAGACTTTTAAAAGTCTCTCTCTAGTAGTGTATCAACTTTTAAGATAGTAAGAATCCTATCTGCTTGTTTACCTACACCTTCAATTATACTCTTCTCACCACTTGCCGTCTCTGGTGCTGGATCTATGTCAGACTTTTTAAGTCTAATAGCTTCAGTTAAACGATCTATTACAAAACCAGCAACTTCGTCACCACTTTTCATAACAATATAACGTGCTTCATCAGTCTGTTTAGCAGATGGCAAACCAAATTTCATACGCAAATCAATCAATGGAATAACACTACCACGTAAGTTAAATACACCTAACACATAGTCAGGAGTCTGTGGAACACGAGTAAATTCAATTGGTTTGATAATCTCTTGTATAGTAAGGATAGGCACCGTGTACTCTTCATCTCCTACAACGAAACCAACGAGTTGCATTACATCATCAAGATTAGTTATATCAGGCTCATCTTGCTGTTTTTTCTGGTTATCAATTATGTTTTTCATTTTATCACTCATATTTATGCCTCCATTGTAAGATTAATATTTCGTTTAACAACATTCATTAAATACTCAGGTGAGTATGGTTTAGTAATATATTCAACCATCCCAACTTCAACACCACGCATTCTATCAGCTTTAGTTGTACGCGATGTTACTGCAATTAGCGGTAAATTTTTGTATTTATTATACTTTTTAATCTCACCAGCTAGTGAATAACCATCCATTCTAGGCATCTCAATATCAACTAGCATTGCATCAAATTGATGATCTCCAGCTTTGAGTATGTTAAGAGCTTCTACACCATCTGCTGCTTCAATCAAAGTCACACCAAGAGGTTTAAGTGCATTTTTCATAATTGAACGATCTGTTTTACTATCATCAACTATCATTACATGATAATCACTTGGTTTCTCTTTTACTTTGGTTGCACTTGCTGCTTGTGCAATTGCTGGTTTTGCTTTTAGGCTTTTGGCCATCTGCATAAGCGCTGCTACATCAACAATAAGTGTAACACCACCATCACCACGGATAGTAGCCCCAGCAACACCATCCATACCTTTTAGATATTCACCCATAGATTTAATTACAATCTCTTCTTGACCAACTAAAGTATCAACTATTACACCTATTTTTGATTCAGCAAGACCAAGAACAACAACATAAGTATGTTCACCACCATCAAATACACGATCTACTTCAAAAATATCTGCTAAATGAACAAGTGGAAGTACTTCATCACGAAGACGCATTACACTTCTATTTTCAACCGTATAAACTTCATCTGTAGATATTCTTACAGTTTCTAAAACTGAAGCTAATGGAATTGCGTAATACTCCTCTTGCACACCTACTAAAAGCGCTTGAATAATAGCAAGAGTTAGAGGAATTTTCAGTTTAATTTTAGTATATGCATCAATTTCACTATCAATGTCAATAATACCATTTAATTTTTCGATATTTGTTTTAACAACATCCATACCAACACCACGACCTGAAACATTCGTTACAGTTTTAGCAGTTGAAAAACCAGGACGGAAGATAAGGGTGAAAGCTTCTTTATCCCCCATATTATCAGCCTCTTTCTCAGTAATTACATTCTTAGAAATTGCTATATCTTTTAGAACATTTGCATCTAACCCTTTACCATCATCTGTAATTTCAATGACAATATGGTTACCCTCGTTATATGCTTTTAATCCTATTGTTCCCGTCTCACTCTTACCTTTAGCAATACGATCAGCAATTGGCTCAACTCCATGATCACATGAATTTCTAATAATGTGAACGAGAGGATCTCCAATCTCTTCAACGATTGATTTATCAAGTTCTGTCTCTTCACCACCAATTTCAAGCTCTATTTTTTTACCAAGTTCACGTGATAAATCTCTAATCATTCTTGGAAATTTATTAAATACTTTTCCAATTGGAAGCATTCTTGTTTTCATAACCGCAATTTGCAAATCTGTTGTAACCAAAGATACAATAGATACAACTTGATTAAGCTCTTCTAAGAACTCTTCACCCTCATAACGCTCTTCGACATCATCATTAATTTTAATAAGTCTGTTTTTACCAAGAACAAGCTCACCAATAAGATTCATTAAGTGATCTAGTCTTCTAACATCAACACGAATTGTTTGTTCAACACTAGCCGCTGGTTTAGCAGGAGCTTTTGCTACCTCTTTCTTAGCTGAAGGTGTTGGTTTTTTTTCTGCTACAGGTGGAGGTGTTGGTGCAGGAGCTTCTACTTTAGGTTCCTCTTTTGGAGCAGGAGCCTCCTCTTTAGCTGGTTCATCAATAATTTCTGGAGCATCAGGAACTGCTTCACCAGCTTCAATTTTTGCTACTCTTCTAGCTTTATCTTCATCTTGACGCATTTGCAGAAGACGTTCTATCTCGTCTTCTATTTCACCTTCACTCATATCAGAATAGTCTACCTCTTCTTCAACAATAGGTTCTGGTTCAGGTGTAGCTTCTGGCTCAGGTGTAGATGGGCTAGCTGACTCACCAGAAGTAATAGCATCAAGTTTTACAACTACGTCTTCAATATCATCTGAACCCTCATCAGTACCATTATCACGAATAAAGTGTAACATTGCCTTCATCATATCAATTGATTTTAAAACAACATCCATAATGTCAGGAGTAAGTACTAACTCACCTTTACGTGCACGGTTTAAAACATCTTCCATGTGGTGCGTTAAACGAGTTAGTATATCAAAGTTTAAAAATGAACTAGCACCTTTTACAGTGTGTGCTACACGGAAAATTCTATTTAAAAGTTCTAAATCTTCTGGAGTATTCTCTAACTCCACTAAGTCTTGATCTAACTGCTCTATTAACTCAAATGACTCAACTAAAAAATCTTGTAATATCTCTTGAAATTCATCCATTCATCACCTCCCTAAGCTTCTTTTACTTTATTTAATACTCGTGCTACCTCTGCATGAAATGTAGGTGCATCAAATTTAACCAAATATGACTCACCACCAGCTTCAATACCTCTATTTTCACTAAAGTCATCACTAATAGATGAATTAAAAATTATTGGTAATCTTGCAAAGCGCTTATCTTCTTTAGCTTTAGCAGCAAAATGAAAACCATCCATTTTAGGCATCTCTACATCTGAGACAATAAGCCTAACCTCTTTATCAAATCTTTCTTCATACATTGAATATAATTCATTAAGTTTATCAAGTCCATCTTCACCATTAATAGCTTCAACAACATTAAAGCCCATCTCTTCAAGTCCTCTTACTACTGTTCTTCTCGCTGTCATACTATCATCTAAAACAAGTACAGTACCCTCATATTGAGCAATCTCACCCTCAACTTCATGGCTAGGACTATATAATCCTAAATCCTCAACCACACTTTCAAGATCAAGAATTAAAAGAACGGTATCATCTTCAATTCTAGTAACACCTGTAATCTTACTTTTATCCATATTTCCAGAGCCATCTGTATAAGCAGCTGGTTCAATGTCATTCCAACTTATACGACGAATGCGCTTTGCTTCATGAACAATGAAACCGATTAAAATATTATTAAACTCAGCAATTATTACACGTGTCTGTTTTATGACATTATCGGGGGGCTGAACACCCATCCATTTTGAAAGGCTTACTACTGGAATTACAACCCCTCTAAGGTCGAAAATTCCCTCTACGAAATCTGGTACACCTGGAAGCTCTGTAAGTTGTGGAAGACGAATTATTTCTCGTACTTTTGCAACATTTACACCATAGATTCCCTCGTAAATTCTATCGCCCTCTTTTTTCTGAATGCGAAAATCTACAAGTTCCATCTCATTGGTGCCGACTCTTAATGTGTCATCACTGTTTTGCATCGATGATCCTTATACTTGGCCTTGCTAAATAAGTTATTCCTATTTTGGGAGTTTACAGTAATGTAACTTTGATTACAAGCAAAAGCTGGTAAATTGATATAGGTTGTATCTTTAAATTTATACTCTATATCTTGGTGATAATGACCTTCAACACAATAATCATATTTTTTATTTAAACTATTCTCAACATTAGTTTCAAAATTATTGAATTTTCTACAAAGCTTTTTATCTAAATGTTTTTTTATAATAAAAGAGGAGATTGAACCATTAACCTTTTCATCTACAAAGTTTAATAATTTTAAAAGTGTATGATTTCTAATAATTGCAGAATAGATAGCGTAACTTCCACTAACTTTATAATCTCCATGAGAAAGCAGAACAGTTTTCCCATTAAATATAGCATTTACAGGTTGAGAGTGCATAGGAAAAACTTTTATATTTTCAAAGACTAAAGAGATATTAAAGTCATGATTACCCTCAAAATAAAAAATTTCACTCTTGAGGCTTAAATTCTTTATATGTTCTATTGGTGCTAAATTAAAGTTTTTTGTATTTGTAACTTCACCAACAAGGAGATCAAACATATCTCCCATCATTAGTATTTGAGGCGGTGGTGTTTCTAAATTATCTAAATACTCTAAGAAATGTAAGAAACATTTCCTATTTAAGTTATAGTGTGCATCTGAAACTAAAATAGCTCCATCATGTAGCTTTAAATCATGGGACATATGCAATACGTGGTAATCCCTCAGCTTCATCCAATCCGCACATCAAGTTTGCAGCAGCTAAAGCTTGTGAGCTTGCACCTCTGAGAAGATTATCAATAGCAGTCTCTATAAATAGTGTTGGGCCTTGCTGTTTTAGATAAATATCACAAAAATGAGTTCCTGCAACCTCTCTCATCTGAACAGGACGATTTCTGATTCTAATGAAAGGCTCATCTTTATAATACTCTTCTAACAACTTAGTTGCATCTACATTTTCATCAATTGTACAATAGATAGATGCCAACATTCCACGTGTAACAGGAACAAGATGTGGAACAAACTTCACATCTACTTTAGAACCAAGTAAAGAGGCTTTTTCAGATATTTCCACACCATGACGATGTTCAAGTGGAACATATGCAAACATATTTTCATTTACATTTATAAAATGTGTAGTCTCACTAAGTTTTTTACCAGCTCCACTAACTCCACTTTTTGCATCAATAAAAACTGTACTTTTGAAATGATTCATAAATGGTGCTAAACCGAGCAGAGATGCTGTTGGATAACAACCAGTTCCAGCTACTAACTTTGCACTTTTAATCTCTTCTCTATATAGCTCAATAAGACCATAAACAGCATTTTTGAGATTTTCTACATCTATATGAGGACAATATGCACCCTCATAAGCTGATTTACTAAGTCTATAATCAGCTGAAAAATCTACAATTTTAATATCTTTTTTCATTAATTGTTTTACAAGTGCCATAGCGTTCATATGAGGCACTGCTAAAAATACCAAATCAGCACTACTAGCAATTGTATCAACATCTGCGATCTCAACACTTTGAGTTATAACACTTTTTAAAGATGGATGCAAAGTTGTAATATCATCAGCACCTTGAGTAGTTGCCAAATAATTTATTTTAAAACTTGGATGATTTAAAAGCATTTTAATAAGTTCTAAACCAGTATAACCACTAGCTCCAACAATAGCTACGTTAATCATTATTTACCTGTGCTCCCAAAACCACCAGCACCACGTTCTGTATCACCTAACTCATCAACTGTAATAATATCAGCTTGAATAACAGCTTTTAAAACACCCTGAGCAATTCTTTCGCCAGCTTCTACTTTAAAAGTTTCATTAGAGTGGTTCATAAGTAGTACTTTAATTTCACCTCTATAATCACTGTCAATTGTACCAGGAGTATTTAAAACAGTAATTCCATTCTTGTAAGCTAAACCACTTCTTGGACGAATTTGAAGTTCATAGCCCACATCCAAAGCCATTGCAAGACCAGTACCTACAAGAACACGTTCACCAGATTCTATGGTATATCCACCAAGGGCATGAAGGTCAAATCCTGCTGCTTGTGAAGTTTGATATTCAGGTATTACAGCTGAACTGTCAATTTTTTTAATTTTAATCTGCAAAAATTATCTCCTCATAACAAACTTTTAGAAGCTCATACTCTTTCTTTCCACCTGGAAGTCTTGCAATTACCTCATCACCTTCTGCTTTACCTAAAAGTGTTTTTGAAAGTGGAGAGTGAAAAGATATAAGACCATTCTCAGGACTACTCTCAGCAACTCCTACAATTGTATACTTTATCTCTTCATCAGTATCCATATCACACAAAATAATAGTAGATCCAAAACTAACGCGCTCATGAGCTAAAGTTTCTGGTTCAATAATTTGTGCATTACCAATTATTTTTGCAAGTTCAGTCAAACGAAGGTCAACGTTACGCTGTTTCTCTTTTCCAGCATGATACTCAGCATTCTCTTTTAAGTCACCGTGTTCTTTAGCAACTTCAATCTCTTTTATAATTTCAGGTCTTTCAACAAGCTTTAAATGATTTAACTCATTAGAAAGTTTTTCATACCCATATTTTGTCATCGGTTCTTTTTGCATAAAAGCCCCCTAATTTTTTTTAATAGAGTATTATACCAAACCGTTAATAATTTGCGCTACTCTTTGCGCACTTCCATGTTGCAGTAAATCTCTCAACTCATGCGAATTCTTTGAAAATAGCTCTAAATCTACCTCTTTTCGTGCATCTATCATAGCTTCAACACTTAATTCATCTTGTAATAGCTCAGGATGCATAGCATTTTTAGCAGCAAAATTAAAAATAATGTTTGCAAGTCCAACATAAGGCAACTTTACAAAATAACGCCCAATCGCAAACTCTAAAGCATTTGTTTTATAAACAAGCACAAAAGGAGTACCAATAATAGAAGCTTCAAGTGTAGCAGTCCCACTACAAACATAGGCAAAGTCACTATTTAGTAGTGCTTTATGAACTGAACGAGTAACCTCAAAATTTGAAATATCACCATATAACTCATCTATCTGCTCATCACTAAAATGAGGAGCGATTACTAAAAGTCCACGTTCACTGTTTTTTTCATTTAACTCACGGTAATAAGGCATTAGCATTCTTACTTCTCGTTTTCTACTTCCTGGCAAATATGCAACTCTGTTAAATTTTTTCGTCTCATCTTTAAACTCTTTAATTTGGTCAAGTAGAGGATTGCCCACAAACGCTGCACCATCAAAAAACCTATCCTCAAATGGAAAAATGGAGAGCATTTTTGTTACAGCTTTTTTTACACGCTCAGCACGCTTTTTCTTCCAAGCCCAAACTTTTGGAAGGACATAGTAATAAATCTTAATATCAGGATATTTTTTACGTAAAGCCTCAGCTAAAGGAAGATTAAAAGCAGGTGCATCAATTAATAAAACAGCATCCATGTCACGTGCTAACTCTACCATTTCATCTTTTGTTCTACGTGCTAATGCAATTTTAGGAATAATATCTATGATTCCCATCACTCCAAACTCTGAAGCTGATACTATTGGTGAACCCAAATCTGAATCAAAGATACCAGAAATTTCAACACCATCTAAATGCTCTATTAATGAACGAAGATGAAGATTACCAGATGGTTCTAATGCGCTAACTAGAAGTTTCATTTAAAACCTTTTTAACAGCTTCAGAACATAGTGCCAAACCAAATGCACCAGTTACTGCTACAAAGCTTCCCTTTTCTAGACAACGTGGGGCTTCTGGAGTAAAAAGTGCAGTGTAACTTCCTTCAAATTTAGCTCGTCTTAAAGCGTTACGAATCTTGTAGGCAAACTTGTCACCGTGAGTTTCAAAGATTGGTGCTACTTGCATCATTGAAGTATCAACCCTTTTTGCTGAGCCTGTTGAACTTATGAGCTTTTCATGTACTTTAATAGCAAGTGCAATTTTTGCTTTAAAGTCATCTACCGCGTCAAGCACAACATCAAAAGAGCTAAAATCAAAATCTTCAACCCATTGAACATCTATTCGTCTTTGAATAGTTGTAATTCCAGGATATAGTTTGCCCAAATGTTCAACTTTAAGCTCACCTAGTGCATCTGAACCTATTTGTCTATTTTGATTTGTAATTTCATAAGCGTCATAGTCTACAATCGTAATATTAGTAATCCCACTTCGCCACAGACAATCGAGTGTATAGCTACCTACTCCACCAACACCTAAAAGTAAAATTTTAGCTTTTTTCAACTTTGGGTAATCATCACCAAAAAGAAGTTCGCACCTTTGGTATCTTAACTCATCCATGTATGAAGTATGTCCATCTGTTTATAAGCTGTCATATCTAACATTATTGGACTAATTGAGACAAAGCCTTCAAGTACTGCTTCATAATCACTCATCCCATCAACACCTTCACGCTTTTTAAACTGCAAAGGGTGAAGACCCAGCCAGTAATACTCTTCGCCTCTAGGATTTCTATGAAGATGAGCATCATTTCCATACAATCTATGACCAGCATGTGTGATTCTAAATTCACCATTAGGATTCATAGATGTACTTGGAATATTAATATTTAAAAAATTTCGCTCCATTAGAGGGAACCCACCATTTAACACTTTTTGCACTAGATGATTAATTGCCCTCTTAGCTGGTTCAAAATCAAGCTCACCGCTATGTTCTGCCCCACCTAAAACTTGTGAAATAGAGATGGAAGGTACACCTTGAAGTACACCCTCCATTGCAGCACTTGCAGTTCCTGAATAGGTAATATCTTCACCCATATTTGCACCGTGATTTATACCACTTACAATTAAGTCAGGTCGATTAGTCTCATCAAACATTGAGTTTAGGGCTAGATAGATACAATCTGATGGTGTTCCATCATCAAGCTTATAAAAATCATCATCAACTTGAATAAACCTTAGAGGGCGTGTAAGTGTTAAAGAGTGCCCGCATGCAGATTTTTCCGATGAAGGAGCTACTATTGTTAATTTTGCTAAAGGACGAAGCGCTTCAATTAAAGCTTTTAGCCCATCTGATTCATAAGAATCATCGTTTGTAATAAGTATGTGTTTTTTCATAGATGCAATTATACCAATTCCCAATCAACAGGCGTAATATTTTTTTCAATTAAATACTCATTTGCACGTGAGAATGGACGACTTCCAAAAAAACCACGATATGATGATAGCGGTGATGGGTGTGCTGACTTTATAATGAGATGCTTTTCTTCATCTATTAAAGAGGCTTTTTTCTGAGCTGGTTTTCCCCAAAGGATAAAAACAACACTCCCCTTTTCACTGCTTATAGTCTTAATAACCATATCTGTGAACTCTTCCCAGCCCTTTTTTTGATGGGAATGTGCCTCTGCTCGTCTAACAGTTAAGACAGTGTTCAATAAAAATACTCCAGATTTTGCCCAGCTTGTAAGATTCCCATGCTTTGGTGGTGTAATATTTAAATCACTACTTAACTCTTTGTAAATATTTTTCAATGATGGTGGAAGTTCAACGCCTAGTTGCACTGAAAATGCCAAGCCATGTGCTTGGTTTTCGCCATGATATGGGTCTTGTCCTAAAATTACAACCTTTATATTTTCAAATGGTGTGTACTTAAAGGCATTAAATATATCAGTATATTTTGGATAGAAAGTTATATGATTATTTTTTTCTTCTTCTAAAAAAGTTTCAATAGTTCCAAAATCATAATTTAACCTATTTTTCCAAGAGGAGTCAAAATCTAAATATCTATCCACTAAAATCCTTCAATTTGTAATGTGATTATAACAAATCAAATCTATCTGATACAATTGCACCTATGAAATTTATACAATATAGTGCTAGTGTCTGGATTTTTAGTATTGCTGTTTTAATAGCAGCATTCTTCGGTGAGCAGTTTTTAAGACCACAACCAAATGCGACCTATTACGTAATTTATACAATTGGTTACATAATAATTGGTCTTAGTATGATGTTTGCTCTTAGGTTTAATGCTAAACGCTCGTTTTTTATGCTTTTCTTACTCTTAATAGTTGAATTAATGCTTATAGAGTTTAGAGAACTATTCAGACGCTCAGATGTTATTTTCGCAGCTCTTTTGCTTGTTCCACCAAATATTTTACTATTCTCATTTTTCAAAGAGAGAGGCATAATAAGCTTATCTGGAATCATACGCATACTTTTTTTAACATCTCAGATAATTGGTGCAGTTGCATTTTTACATTTTGCAGACAATAATCTATTAAATTTAGTAAAACAGAGTTTTCTACCACAAAATTTACATATATTACCATTTGATAGTGCAACAACAGTTATGCTAATTACTTTTACCGTTTTACTACTGAAAGAGCCTTTCCAAAATCGTTCAATTCAAAGTAGTTTTCTTTGGCTACTTATTGCTTTTGAATTAGCATTTATTTTACAAGGTAACCGCTTACTGTTGTCACTAATGTTTACAGCAGGTGCTCTCATTGTAATTTTTGCGATAATAGCAGATTCATACAAAATGGCATATTTAGATAACTTAACTACTATGCCCGCAAGGCGTGCTCTTGAAGAGAGTATGTTAAAACTTGGAAATAACTACACAATTGCAATGCTTGACATAGATCACTTTAAAAAGTTTAATGATACCTATGGGCACGATGTTGGTGATGACGTTTTAAGACTAGTGGCACAAACACTTAAAACAGTTGGAAGTGGTGGGCAGGCATTTCGTTATGGTGGTGAAGAGTTTACAGTTTTATTTAGCGGTAAAAAAGCAAATGAAGTTTTAGGTGAATTAGATTCTCTAAGACAAAAAGTACAAGATAGAAAATTTTTACTAAGAGAAAAAAAACGTGTTGGTAAAAAGAAACGTAAAAGTGGTAGTAAAGATAGCGTAAAAGAGATTTCAGTAACAATCAGTATTGGAGTAGCAAGTAGCGTAAAAGGAACATCACCACAAGATGTAATTGTAGAATCAGACAAAGCTCTCTACCGCGCCAAAGAAGGCGGTAGAAACTGTGTTAAAACATAAATTATATCTGCTCTAAATAGTTATGCCAAACGTTTCCGTCTAATTTAATCTGCATAGTAACTTGATAAAGCCCATTATGAAATGTAGAATCAATAACATTCGCATTCTTAACAACAGATGCAACTTTAGCACGTACATGTGTGCTTTGTACAACCATATTTTTAATTGTATCTTCAGCAGTTAAGTGTACACCATGCATTTTCTCACCCATTTGACGATAAGCATCAACAATTGCAGCACGATTAGCTAAAGCTATCCCTTGCGCAGTCGAAATTGTACTAGATGGAACCACTCCAACTCCAGTTGCTGTAATTGTTATAGTAGAACTTTTTTTCAAATATGGACTATTTTGTATCACATATTCAGTTGGCTTAGCATTACTACTTTCTGAAACTTCTTCTTTTACAGCTGCTACAACCTCTTTTTGAACTGGTTCTGCTACTGTCACACTTTCTTCTACTGGTGTAACCACCTCTTGCGAATTAGCGACATCTGTCACTGCAAAAAGAAGTGTTGAAAGTGCAAATAGACTTACAAAAGTTTTCATTCTTATTTACCAGATTCTAAATAGTTATGCCATACTCTACCATCTAACTTAATTTGCATAGTAACTTGACATAATCCTTTGTTAAAAGTAGATTCAACAACCTCAGCATTTTTAATAACAGATGCAACTTTAGTACGAACAGTTGAACTAGTCATTACCATATTTTTAATTGTATCTTCAGCTGTTAAATGAACACCATGCATTTTTTCACCAAGTTGACGATAAGCTTCAACCATAGCAGCGCGATTTGCTAGTGCCATAGATTGTGCTGGTGAAATAGTAGAAACTGGTGCTACTCCCATGCCTGTTGCTGTAATTGTAATAGTTGTACTTTTGCTTAAAGTTGGACTATTTTGAATAACATACTCTTCAGATTGAAGCATATTAGTTGTGCTAGCCGTTGCAAGTGAGAGTGTTAATGCACTTAATGTTGCAATTATAATACCTTTTTTCATTTCAATTCCCCTGTGTGATTTTAAATACTAGCAATGAAATCGGCAATTTTAAATTTTTTTTAATAGAGAAATTCAAATAAGTGATATTTTTATTATATTCTAATATCTATAAGCATTCCTTAACTAAAAGTATGTTCTACTTGCAGATTAAATATTAATTAGGAAAAGCCTATGAGCGAGAAACGTCTAAGTAAGTTAGATGCACCAAAAGATATAATTAATGATGAAAAAATCATGGATAAACATGATTTCATTGTATCTAAAACTGACACAAAAGGTTTTATAACATACTGTAATCGTATATTTGTTGATATGGCTGGCTACTCTATTGATGAACTCATGGGTGCTAACCATAACTTAATACGCCATCCAGATATGCCTAAAATTGCTTTTAAAGTTGCGTGGGATTTAATAAGCTCAGGACAAGAGTTTTTCGGTTTTGTAAAAAATTTACGAAAAAATGGTGGGCATTACTGGGTTTTTACCTATATAACAGCAGATTACAATAAGACTGGCAGTATCATCGGTTATAGCTCATTTAGACGTCGTCCTACAAAAAGTGCTATTGAAGCAATTGAACCCGTTTATGCACAATTAGTTGAAGCTGAAAAAAAAGGTGGCATGGAAGCTTCAGGAAAACTTCTTACAGATTTTTTAAAACAGAATAATACCACCTACAATGAACTTGTATTCGCTTTGCAAAATGCTGAGGATAACTAAATGAAAAACTTTAACAGGCAGATAATAGCATTTTTACTCCTTAGTATTGTAGTTGGTATATGGCTAATTGGTCAAAGTTTATACCCTGAAGCACTACTACTAATTTTTGGTGCATTCGTAGTTGCATTTATACCGCCATATAAAAAGACAAATGAAGATCAGCAATATAGTGATATTGTTAGAGTTGTTAAAAAGGTCTCTGAGGGTTATTTGAGTGATAGAATAATAACTAGAGAGGATTTAACAAAAACTGGAAAGCTAGCATGGGCAATAAATGACATGTTAGATCAAGTTGAAGTTTTACTTCGTGAGACTAGAAGTTCAATTGAACATGTAAAGGATGGGACTCATTATCGTACAATGTTTCCAAGTGGTTTGCATCATGAATTTGCAGATACTGCAACTCTGATTAATGATGCTATTGAATCTATGAAAGATAGTGCAGTACATCAACTTCGTGGAGAGTTTTCACAAGCGTTTGCAAAAAATTCTAAAAATACAGACAAAGGTTTTGAAGTTATTACAAAAGATATTAATGTCGGAAGCAGTGAGATGAATGAAGTCTCTTCTAAAATAACGAATATCGCAACTCTTTCAGAAAAGTCATATGAAACAATTAACAATGTATATGATGATTTAAATGGTCTAAATGGAACTATAGAGAATACTGCTACTTCTATTAGTGGAATGCATGAACAAGCACAAAGTATCTCATCTATTGTGGAATTAATTAAAGATATAGCAGAGCAAACTAATCTTCTTGCATTAAACGCAGCAATTGAAGCGGCGCGTGCTGGTGAACATGGTCGTGGATTTGCTGTAGTTGCTGATGAAGTTAGAAAACTAGCTGAAAAGACTCAAAAAGCAACTTCTGAGATTTCTATCTCTGTTCAAGGACTGCAACAACAATCAAATGATATTCAAGCAAATTCAGACGCAATGAGCGAAGTTGCTTCAAAAAGCTTAGATTCCATAGACAAATTTAAAGATGTTCAAAATAGTCTTAATGATGACATTCATAATGCTGCAGATTCTGCACAAATTACTAGTGATAGACTTCTTGTTGCTCTTGCAAAAGTTGACCATATATTCTATAAAACAAAAGCATATGCTACAGTTACAAATGGAAATATTCACGATGAGTTAGAAATTGACCATCATGATTGTCGTTTCGGGAAATGGTATAACACTGATGGAAAAGAAATATTTGGGGCTTGTCCATCTTACCCTAAAATACTTTCACCACACGAGATAGTACACAAGCTAACTATAGAAAATTATCAAATAGTTAAGAATGGCATGAGTTCTTTACGTGAAAACAAAAGTACTATAGTAAATAATTTTACACAGATAGAAAAAGCTAGTTCAAGTCTATTTGAACTATTAAATGAAATGGTTAATGAATCACATAACAAACATTGTTAAATAGAGACTAATTAAGATGCTCCGCACATACAGCCGCGGAGCTAAATGCCCACTGTAAATTATAACCTCCAAGCTCACCCGTTACATCCATTACTTCACCAATAAAATAAAGACCATTTACTAATTTACTCTGCATTGTAAAGGCATCAATTTCAGCAGTATTAACTCCACCACGACTAGCCTCTGCTTTTGTAAAACCAAAATTCCCAGCAGGAGAAAAGCTATAAGATTTTAATCCACTTAGTTTTTTTAGTCTATCATTACCCTCAATTGATTCTAAATATGCTTTTAGAAAACGCTTTGGTACATTTAGATTTTTACTAAGCGTAGCACCATTTAAAAAGTCAAACTCAATTTTTCCTCTTTTCCAATAAAGAGACAAGTTAAGAATAAGTGGTCCACTAATACCTTTATGTGTAAAAAGTATAGCCCCGCTAAATGTTCTACCATCAACTGTTGCAGTTGCTTCAAGTGAGATTCCAGTTAAACTCTTAAACCAAAACTGCTCAGGTTGCACAGTAAAACCAACTAGTGCTGGTTCAAACTCACTGAAACGATGTCCAAAATGTTTTGCAACATTTAAACCAATATCACTACCACCAATTCTAGGGTAACTTTTTGAACCACTTGCTATGACTAAATTAGAAGAGCGAATCTCATCTTTATCAGTTTTTAAAATAAAAATATCATCTTTTTTTATAACTTTATCAACTTTTGTGTTCATAACTTTTTTTATATTCCGCATCTGCGAATGAAAAATATCTAAAATTTCTGAAGATGAGTTTTTACAAAAATAGCAATTGTCTTTTTTTAGGATTGGTTTTAGTGAATTTGCATCTAAATATTCAAGCAACCAATTGTTATCGTATCTATCTAGTACTTTTTGAACAAATTCACTATCTCCAAGGTAGTTTTCACTACTAACATAAAGGTTAGTAATATTACATTTTCCGCCACCACTAATTCGAACTTTATCACCTAAAGAGCGGTTTTGTTCTACTATGCAAACTTTTAATTTTTTATCTAAAAGTGAACTAAGCATCATAGCAGATGCCCCACCACCAATTATAATGACATCATAAATCAAAATAGAAGTTTTATCTCATCTAATTGATTTGGCTGTAGCTCTTCCTCTGCATATTTTTCATGTAGTTTTGCATCTACAAAAAAGCGTACTAACTCAGGATCCAACTCTTCATCTTTAACCATAAATGAAAGAATTTTAAAGACCTCAGACATAGGTTTAGCATCTTTATATGGACGATCTGCTGCTGTTAGAGCTTCAAAAATATCTGCTAAAACCATAATACGATCTTCTAATCCCAACTGATCTGCAGTTAGTCCGCGAGGATACCCTTTTCCATTTAACTTTTCATGGTGATTACAAGCAATATCTACTATGCGTGAGTACTTTTTAGGAAAAGGCAGTGGACTTAACATCTCTAAAGACATTCGTGCATGATCTGTAATTTTATCTCTCTCTTCATTTGTAAGTGTACCTTTTCGAATAGATAGGTTATATATCTCTTCATCATTTAACAGATCTACCATTTCACCCTCACGCTCATACCTATAAGTTGCAATACGATTTAAATTCTCTATTTTATCATCTGCCATAAATTCACCACCCTTATTCATGGTCTCAATTGCGGCGAAGTCCTCTTCTAGTTGCCAAAGTGTAGCTTTTAGTTCATCATTTTCTTTCTCTTCATCAAACTCTTTGCCAGCTTCAAGAGCATCAATCTTGCGTTGCATCATAGCTATCTTAACATCACGTTTAAGCACTTCAAAACGCTCTACAACAATATGAATTCTATCAAAAATAGTCTCTAGTTTTTGCCCCTTATCTACAACATACTCAGGAGTTGCAATCTTACCAACATCATGCATCCATGCAGCCATTCGCATCTGCTGGAACTCATCTTCAGAATAAAAAACATCTTTATATGGTCCCTCTGTACTCTCATGAACAGCATGAGCAATCATTACAGCAACTTTAGCAACACGGCGTATATGACCTCCAGTATATTCGCTCTTTGTATCAATAGCCTTTGCGATACTTGTAATGAATGCTTCTAAAAGTTTTTGAAGTTCATCTATTAAAATAACGTTATTAATAGCAATAGCAGCTTGAGAAGCGAGTGCCAAAGTTGTTTTTTCATCATCATGTGTGAAAGCTGTTGTCTCTTCACAGATATTTTTGTTAATTAGTTGAAGTACTCCAATAAGTTCATCTTCATGATTTTTCATTGGGATTACTAGCATAGATTTTGACCTGTAACCAGTACTCTCATCAAACTTTTTAGTACCTTCAAAATTAAACTCTTCAGCTTCATATACATCTTTGATATTAATAAGTTTTTTATCTATTGCACATACAGCTGCTACCATCTGCCTATTTGGCATACCATCTTCACCATATAGGCTAAGTGGTGGCCAAGCAATTGCATCAGCTGTTCCACCCATTTTAATGTTTAATGAATCTGTTTGAATAACTTTAAAAGCTAAATGTTTTGCATCATCTGAACGGATATAAAGTGTCCCACCATCAGCACCTGTAAATGCTTTTGCTTGGGTTATAATCATCTCTAAAAGTTTATCAAGATTTTTTTCACCAGAGAGTGCGATAGAAATTTTAAGAAGATTGTCAAGATGATCACCACCAACTTTAAGTGCACCTGTATTTTTATAACACTTATCAACTAACTCCGCATCTGGATTAAATACTTCTAGCACATCTCCTGATTGAAGAATTTTTCCACAACGCGACTGCATGGCAAAATTTTGCAGTTCTGCTGTTATCTCACGTTGATACAAAGGTTTAAGATGATACACATAAATAACCAAATCATCTCGCTCAATATCCATTAACATACCCATTAACAACTCAGGTGTTAAATGTTTACTATCTTTTGCAAGAGCAAACATACGAGATGGAAACGAGACTTCAATAAAAAGTGTTTTTATAGCTTGATTACTATTAACTTCATCAACTAGGGCATCATTTACATAAGTATCTCCACTTATGTATAAAGAGCGTTCATTTTGAGTTACTATATAACCACATGTTGGTACTGTATGGTTTGAGGCTACTGCTTTAAATGTGTACTCATCAATTGTAATACTATCATCACACTCTAAGACTTTAAAATATACAGACTTATCTCTCTCACCATGCAAATCTATTTCACAAAAATTCGGCCAGATAGTCCAATTAAATATATGCTCTTTAACAGCTTCAATTGTTTCTGGTAGACCATAAAAAGTGATAGGAGCAGTTCTATGTTCAAAGTATGACTCTATAATAAAAGGTAAATCTACAATATGATCAAAATGTGAGTGACTTAAAAAAACATGCTCTAACTGAGTAATATCTTCACCCAGTGTATCTATTAAGTTACCAGCATCAATGGCAATTTTATTACTAATTAAAAAAGATGTACTTCCATAGCCTTTTGATTTGCTTCCAGAAGCACCAAGAACTTTTATACTGTTACTCACACTATTCCTTTTTTAAGTACCTTATAATACTATAAAAAAACAAATTTTGTACTATTTTGATGTAAAAGTAAAGGTTAGTTCAAAATATTTAGGCTATTTATACTCTTTTAGCCTTTTGTTTTATGTACAAATACACCATTAAAGTCAACTGGAGGTTCTTCTATATAGTGTTCACATCTTTCTATATACATTTTATATACATTTTTGTTAGTCTTCTCTGGATTTGAATCTATCTCTTTAAATATTTTTAAAGCCTCTTCAAATTTTGAGCTCTTATATAACTCTATTGCTGAATGATAGTAATCTAACTCTTCAAGCAGTTTCTCTTTTGAAACATTATATAAAGGACTATTATCCCATTTATCAGGTAACTGTGCATAGTCATGTATCTGCCATATTTCAACAGGAATAGATTGTCCTTTTACAGTAACAAGATCTAAAAATCTAAAAATATACTTCTCATTTGGTATACGTTCTTTTACATGATTTGAAATATTACACATAGAGTTATAGTACTTGCATAAAGCCTCAAGACGAGCTCCAAGGTTAATAGGATCTCCAATAGCAGTATAATCACTTCTACCACTACTTCCCATCTCTCCAATGGTTGCCATACCAACATTAATACCTATTCCAATTTCAATAGGTTCTACACCACTATTTTTAGCCATGTCACATATTGGCTTAAAACGTTCATCTTTTTTTACTATCGCATTTAATGGAGTAACAGCATGAATTTGCTCTAATGTAGCATCAACAGCTTTTTCAACATGATTTTCAACAACAACTGGAGCATTCCAGTATGACATAATTGCATCACCTATAAACTTATCAACAGTACCCTCATACTTCATAATTATTTGAGTCATCTCGTCCATATATTCGTTTAAAAACTGAATAAGAACCTGTGCACTTCCTGCAGCTTCAGAGATATTTGTAAAATTTCTTACATCTGAAAATGTTACACTTATCTCATGCTCTTTTGCAATAAACGCATCATCTCCACTTCCAGTGTTTTTGATAATATCTTCCATAACTTGAGGAGAAACTTTTGATGCAAATTTTCCTTTAATAATATTTTTTAGTCTAGTTTCAAAGAAGTAGTTAATCAAAACTGACATAGCGGCAGTTGAAATAAGAGTAGATATAGGAAAAAGAACATTTAAGATTATGCCCTCTGTAAAAAGAATATAATACATAAGCTGGAACAAACCATAAGTCCCACCAAAAACTGCTAAAACCATCCACTCTGCTGAAAGAAAAGTAAAGATTAGTCCACCCAAAATTACAATAAAGAGTATAATTAAAACATCCGCAGCTTCTGCCCATGATGGACGAGCAAGAAAATCTCCTGCTAAGACATTATCTAAAACATTTGCGTGAACTTCAACCCCTGGGAAAACATTGTCAAAAGGAATTGAACGTAAATCAAGTAGCCCAGCAGCTGATGTTCCTACAAGTAACAGTTTCCCATTAATTCTCTGAGGATCAACTGTACCATTGTAAATGTCTACAGCAGATATGTAATCAAATGTTCTAGCTTTACCTCTAAAATTTACAAATAATCGTCCATAACGGTCAGTTGGAATATAGATGTCATTTAACTCAACACCATCAACACCACTATCACCATAATAGATATTTACACGATTACTCTCAGTAATAATACGTAACATCTCAAAAGAGAGTGATGGATAAATTTGACCATCATAACGCATAACCATAGGAACACTTCTAATCATCCCTGATTCATCTGGAATATTATTAAAAAAACCACTTGAGTATGCATTATCTTGTAAAACTGGAATATTGGTAATAACACCTTTAGATTCAACAACAAAACTATCTCCAACAAGCCCACGCTCTACAAAAATAGCTGGTATTTGAGGTGGATCAAAATCTTGTGCTCCATCATCATCAATATCCATCACATAACCCATGATTGTAGGAGTTTGTGCGATAGTTTTAGCAAATAGTTCATCATTATTTGGAAAGTCTGAAACATTTAAACCCATACGCTTAGCAAAAGCATCAGGAGATGTCCTATCTTCTTCGGCAAAAACAATATCGAAACCGATAATTCCAGCACCAGATGCTGTAGCATTTTCTAATATTTTAGCAATAATAGTACGTTCCCAAGGCCACTGTCCAAGCTCTTTTAAACTTCTCTCATCAAGATCAATAATAGCTACTTGACCAGTTGGTGGTATCTCCCCACGATAAAGAAACATTAAATCTCTTAAACTATTATCTAACGTCTGATAAGAATTTGGTAAGAAAAGATAAAGACTGCTAAGCCCTGCCGCCATCAATATACTAAAAAGTGTATGGACAATGTAGCGTGTTTTCATCAACCACCTCCACCTTTACTAACAGCAAATACACCTTTAACAGACTCCTCAACATTAGCATTCGTTCCAGTAAGCCCAAACTCACCACCAACAGCTGCTGCGTCTGTTCCAAAAAATGAACCATTTAAAAAGCCACTAATACCAGTTACGGCTGTAGTACCAGCTGTAAATGTATTTGTTCCAAAATTATTAGGAGTTAAAAAACCACCAGCTGGAATATCAACTACCCATGATGCTGTTGTATCAAAACTAATCTGCCCAGATAGTGGTGTAGGTGATCCAAAATTAATAAATAAATTAATTGCACCATTTGTCAATTTATTTCCCGTTGATGAAAAACCAAGCACTGTAGGACTTATTGCATAAGCTGTTGGTATAAGGCTCACATTATTTGCGATTAGTGTCTCAATCTGCGATACATCTGTCAACATTCCATTTACCCATGTATCAAAATCTGCAGTACCATTATTCCAATAACCTACACTCATAATATTCTCACCACCCAAAGCAAATGCAACCTCTCCACTTGGTGTACCTAGCCCGACTTCTACAATATTAGATGGATTAATTGAGTTATCTGAAATAACATTACTATTAGCTGAGTTTCCTATGAATGCTCCATCAAGAGTACCTGAAGTTGATGTAAGTGAAAATTTACCACCAATACTTTGTGCATTATTCCCATAAAAACTAAATCCACTTAAACTACCAGAAACTATTTCACCAACACTACCAAGACTATTTTTACCAAAAACTGTAGTTGATGCTGTTGTACCATTAGTAAAACCTATATTCCAAGCTTCTCCATCTGTAGTTAATAAAGACATATATCCACTAATAGATTGTGTAGAAGCTCCAAACTCAACAAAAATATTAAAATTGCTTAAAGCACTATCGATTAAGCTACTTACTCCGTTATCACCAATAACTAAACCTCCATAAGATATTTCACCCTGTGTTGGCATAGTAACTACTGGATTTAATCCTTGAATAAAGTATGAACTTATATTGTTTGGATCAATCGCAGCAGAAATATCAAATAAATCGTATCCAAAATTTAAATCTGCATAATTTTCTGTCACTAAATATGTACCAGGCGTTGGAGCAACAGTAGTTACAGTCCCACTACTTACTATAACCACTTCATCTGTTGGCACAGTTTCGTCTACTAGTACTGTATCATCAACTGGTACAGTTTCATCTACTGGTACTGTATCATCAACTGGCACAGTTTCATCTACTGGCACTATATCATCAACTGGCACAGTTTCATCTACTGGCACTGTATCATCGATTGGTACAGTTTCATCTACTGGCACTGTATCATCGATTGGTACAGTCACGCCAGCTTGTGTTGTCTCATCTTTAGCTTCATCTTCATCTTCCTCGTTTTTAGTCACTACCTCTTTTTCTACAGTTTCATTAACATTTTCTTGAACGTCTTGATTTATAACCTCAGCTACTGCTTCATCTGTAGCTTGTCCTATTGCTCCATCAGTTGCGGCTGCGGCTGCATCATTTGTAGCTGTGTCATCTACTACAACATCATCTAAAGGAATGTCTAATGGCACGTCAGTCTCTGTATCATCCAAAGCAACATCTACAGGTTCTATAGCAATATCATCTTGCGCGCCACCATCAAGTCCATCAGGAGTAACTGCATCTTCACCTAGTTCAACATTTACTTCTGACCCGCCTCTAACACCTTTATCTGTACCTGAATCTGCTAATGTACTCTCTTGGTTCTCACCATCAGTTCCAACTTCTCCCTGTTGTGCATCAGTATCATTTGCAGTCTGTTCTGTAGTATCAGTTTTTTCATTTGAAACACCATTATCTTGTTCTCCAGACTGCTCACTTTTTACACTTTCTTGTTTAGCTTCAGTGGTAGATTCCTTTACTTCAGATTTACTCTCTTGAGGCTCAGACTTTGCTTCACTTTTACTCTCTGCTTTTTCAGTTTTAGCTTCACTTTTTACAGGTGCTGATTTTTTTGCTTCAGGTTTACTTTTCTTTTGAGCTGATTTTGTCTGTTTGTTTTCTGATTTAGATGACTTTTTATCAGCTTTTTTGTCAGATTTTGTCTCTTTTTTAGATTCTTTCTTCTCTTGTTTTTTTGCTTCTTTTTTATCTGACTTTTTAGACTCTTTCTTATCGGCTTTTTTCTCAGACTTTTTCTCTTTTTTTGACTCTTTCTTTTTATCTTTTTTCTCTTTTTTTGAGTCCTCTTTCTTAGCCTTTTTCTTCTCTTTTTTATCACCATTTAAAAATGCTTTTTTATCAAGTACTTTTACTTCACTCATTTTACCATCAGGAGTAACCGTTACCATCTGTCCAGTTCCAACATTTTTTGTCTCACCAGTTGCATCGGATGTTACGCTACCATGACCTTCAGAAAAACCAACTGCATCACCATCATTACCAGTACTAACCTCTACAGTTGTACCACGAATACCAATTGTTGCAGTTTTAGTTTTAATTTTAAATCTATTTGGTGCAATTTTACCAATCTGTCCAGTTACTGTACGAAAGACACCTTTGAACATTTTAAATTCAGCTTTTGGTTTTCTCTCATCTAATATATAGTCATTAACAGCTAAATCACCATTTTTACCCATAGTAATAATTGTATTATCATTAAATATAATTTGAAGTTTTGCTTTTGACTTAGTATGAATTAAATCGTTTTTTTCTATCTCCATACCCATAGATGCTACAATCTCTTGTTTTGCCCGCTCAATCGTTGCTTCACCACGAAGAGCAGCAATTTTACCTATAGATGCCATTAAAAAAGCACTACTTAATGTTAAAATAAAAAATAGACGAATAAATATTTTCATGGGTTCCATCCTAAATAAATAGCTTTATAATATTTAAACCAACAATATCTTTTTCATAAGAAAAAGGACCTTGGTTTGAGAGGTTTTTAATTCTTGCATACTTACCATTTACAATCAAAGTCTTTTCAAGCTTTTTAGTAAATCCTATATAGTATGTTTTACTCTTATCTTCTCTTTTTGTAAAAAATGATTTATCTATCTCTTTATATTGTGGATTACGAAAATTAAAACCTATATTTAAAGAGAGGGTCTTATCCCATGCTTTATTAATGCCAAGTGAATATAAAAGAATATCTTGATTAACATCTGTTCTAGCTCCACATATCCTACGCTCTTTATCTAACCCATAACTTGCAGATAATTTAAGACCATACGGAAGCTTTTTCATCATCATGATATTTGCACCCTTAACGTTTGAATCTCTTTGGCTATTTTTTGCTATTTCATTCTTCTTTCTCTGCCATCTATATTGTGCTGAGAAAGATAGTGTTTTATTTACCATGTAATTAAATTTTGGATTAAACATTAAAGTAGTTAAATATGAATCAGAACCAAACCACATTGTGTTATAACCAAGTGCTAACTCTACACTCATCTTTTTTGTTTTATAAAGCAAAGATGGTGTCCAACCTGTTAAAATAACATTCTTATCACTCTGATCTGTCATTGTTTTTGCAAACAACATTACAGAGTTTTTAAGAGCAAACTTTTCAGATTCACCAAACAAACGAATATGATTTAACATAAAAACTTCTTGATGTGCAGTGTCACCATTGCCTACTGTTGATGCTAATGTGTCATTTATGATTGGTAAATAATAAGAGTTCTCTAACGCCCCATTATTAGCATTTGAATCATAAGAGACACCACCCATAAACATTCCACTTAAACTCTTTTTCTGAGTTAGCTTTTCTAATACTCCAAGATAACGCTCAACATTTGTACGCACATTTTTTGAAAGCTCTAATTTGGCAATAGAAGCAAACTCTTTCTTTGAATCTTTAAAATTTTTTAGATGAAACAACGTTCTAGCTGATTCAAGCCTTGTACGTAAATTATCTGGCTTTGCAATTAAGATACGCTCGTAAGCACTAAGCGCAATATCATACCTTTTAAGCTCAAACGCACTACGCCCCAAATAAAAATTCATCTGCTCATCACTTAAATGTCTTAAAAATATTCTTGAGATTAACTCAAAGCTTTTTTTATAATTTTTTATATTAAAATAAGAGATTGCCTCTTGAAAAACTTTTTTATCATCACTATTAATACTAACTTTAGACGTACTATCCAACTTCTTCTTAGAGATATTCTTAACAATTTTAGTTTCAATCTTTACAGGTTCAACCTTTTTAACCTCTTTGACATAATTTTTACGTTCAACAATAAACGCATCTGCAATAACTTTTTGGATAATTTTTCTCTGAACTTCAGCTTTTTTATAAGTATCATAATTTTGAGAACGTAACAAAAAACTATTCTCATGATTTTTACGCTTCATAATTATCAACTTATCCAGATTAATACCATCTAAACCCTCAAGCTGTTTATAAATTTTTTCTGCATTAAATTTTTTATTAAAAACTCCAATATTTATAGCGTATACCCCTGCTTTTAGAAGTGCTGAGAGAACAAATACTCCCAAAATAAATCTAATCAACTCCTACCACCCTACTCTAATAAACTTTTCTAACATAGACCCAAACACCATCATACCTGCTAACATTATCTTCTGTATGTTCTATTGTGGAATCTATAGATGCACTAAGATTAACGTCTGGTGTATGCACTTCCCAGTGTGCTGTACGATTTATATATTCATATCTATAAACATAATCTACGCTATCTATTCCTGTTATATTATTATCAGATACTATTGTTGGTATATCGGTAATATTATGATCTTCATTGAATCCCATCAAGTGCCAACCTGAATGATATACATTTAGGCTTGAGTTTATATCTGTTACATTACCCTCAAAATTATAGATAACATCTGTATCGGCTGTTGCTTTTAGCCAAAAGCCCTCAGTTGAGCGAAGGGATGAAAATTTACTCATACTTTTATTAATATCATATCCGGCTATACTATCCCAATAGTTCCAGCGTCCATTATATTTATACAATCTTTCTATATTTGGATCATGTGAAAATGTATCTTTCAAATCAGTTGCGTTTAAATCTATGCTTACTGGTAAAGATAACAAGTTCCAACCTGTTATTACTTTTGTTCCATATGGTGCTACTGTTATGTTGAACTCTGTAAAAGTAGATAGTAGATTTGTATTTGCAAATGTTATTTTAACTGGTGTTACTCCTGTTACATCTGCAATTGATTTTAGTATTAGGTATGATGAGGAGTAATCTGCTTGAGTGATGTATGTAAATGGATTAAATGATGAATTGATTTCAAGAATTGAGCTATTGTATTCAACACTAATGTTAATGTCACTGCCAAAGGTATCATAAGCACTAAAAGTTAAATTTAGATCTTCAAAGTTTCTAACTAGATAGATGTCTTGGTTATTAATTAATGCCGTTGGAAACGTTGTTGCTACTAAAACTGCAGTAAAGTTTGAATCTACTATTGGTAGAGTTAAAGATGCTCCTATTGTAAATACTGGTTTAGTACTAGAGCCATCAATCCATTGGTTAGTTACATTGTCATAAGAGCTTATATTGCCATCACGATATATTGCTTGGACTGAGTAGTCTCCTGAAACAACAGGTAGTGTAAAACTAACAGCAGAGGTATTGAACTCCTCTTTAAGGAGTGCGTATGATTTTAAATTACCATTTAGATTATAAATTAAAATATTACTAATAGGTCCAATCTCATTAATACTTATATTTATGTCAACTAAGTTAGCTGCAATAACAGTTGGTCCTATATTATGCGAAGCATTGTTCTCATTCAGTAACGGTGTAATTAATAAGCTATTATTTGCAATTAATGATTCTAAACGAACTGCTACTGATTGCTCTTTATGGTACTGTTTAACTGTAGTATTAAAGTCATATGCGAGTGTTCCAATAGATGTAGCTGTTTGAAGAGGTAAGTTTTCTATAAATTGATTTGTATTATCACTTATAAATCCTTGAAGTGTTGAGTATGCAAGTGAAGTAGTACTACCGCTAAAATCTACATGAAAATCAAGATCTGCTATATAGTTAGATAGATTTGCATCAATTGTAAAACTACTGTTTACTAGACTAATCTCCTGTTTGAAATCACTTGAAAGATTATAGTCTTGTGAGCCATATAGACGTTTATCTACAAAGTTATAGTAATAGCTTTGGTAGAAGTCTGTATCATTTACATCTACTCTAATAGAGAAATTATTATCTGGATTATAAACTGGAACACTATAGCTATTAGTTCCATTTACAATATTTACAACATCAGGAATATTAAAATTCTCTGTATTTCCATCTTCGCCTATTACTTGGATGTTTGTTATATTGTGGTCAGTAAGCAATACATTTGATAGATTAAGGTTCAAGTAAACAAATGCTACTTCTGGGTAGTTGATTGTTCTAACTGTTACATTGTATTCATTATTTGCACTAATGCCAAAGCTCTCATTAAAATCTGTAGCTGTATGAGTGAATGCCCCCATTGTGCTATTAAAATCAATTGAAGCTGGAACTGCTCCATCCCATGCGTAAGTTGGTGTTGTTATATTATTCTCTACAATTAATTTATTATGAGTTATTAAACCACCTCTTACATAGAGTTTATCTCCTAGAATCTTTGGAGCGGTGTCTATCCATGTTGTGCCTGTTATAATTCCGTTATTTGCATTAATACTTCTGTCGTACGCAGTTAATCCTGTTCCCTCGTTTAGTGGCCAGTATCCCACTAAACCACTTTCATTTCCACTTAGTGATGAGTGCATAGTTCTGTTTATATCGTTTTGAGTTAAAGCTTTGTTCCAGATGGAGACATTACTAATATTTCCAGTAAAATACTCTTTTACTGCTTCTCTTGTTACTCTACCAATTGTTATAGGTGCAGTACTAGTAGTGGCAGTAGACACATCATTGGTTACTGTATTGTTAAGCACTCCATCAATATATATTTTATTTGTTATTCCATCTTTAATTACTGTAACATAGTGCCAAAGTCCATCATTAACAGCTATTGTAGATGTATTTGGATTTACCCAAGTTGCACCTTCTATATTTGTTTCAAATTTTACTTTCCCAGTACCATCTAATTTAAATAGGTAATTAAATTCTCCTGTTGTATTTGGTGTTAGTTTTTCATATATAAAACCAGTTGTTGCTGTTGTTTGAATCCAAGCCGAAACAGTAAGACTACTACTTCCAGACATGTTAATAGGTGTTGATGCAAGAACTGATACATATGAAGTGCTACCATCAAAGCTAAGCCCATCACCTAAAAAGTTAAGTCTAGTGACATTTCCTTCTATCGTCGCATTTAAATCTCCACCTGCAATGTCCACAACTTTATTTCCAGCTCTCTCATCGAAGTTATAATATGCAACTAGTCCTGTTTCATTTCCTTCTAGTTGGTAGTTCATTGATGAAATTATTTCTGTTTGCGTTCTTACTGTATCCCAAATACGGACTTCATCCATAGAAATAGAATCTTCAAGAGAGCTAGTTACTATATTACCTCTATGGATACTATTAACTGAAAATGTTCCAGATATAGGTGTTCCAGTAATAGTTCCAGCTAAAGCACCATCAATATAAAGTGTTGTAGACCCATTTGTTTCCATTGTTACAGCGGTATGTATCCATGTGTTACTTGGAATACTATAAAGTATATTATTTGTACCATCTCCTGCAAAAATTTGAGAACTTGGATTCATAGATACATGAAATTTAATATTTGTACCATCTGTAATTTCTAATATTCTTGTATAGTCTGTACCAGCTTTATGTTTTACCCATGCTTCTGATGTAATATTTCCAGCAAAAGTCATAGTTGGGAGATTAATATAATTATCTCTTCCTTGTGGAAACTCTACGGCTCCGCCATGTGCCTTTAATAAAAGTTTTGGGTTATATAGTTCTACAACATCAGTTGCAGTTAATGCACGATTATAAATACGTGCGTCATCAATTAAACCATTTGCATAGCGACCACTTCCCCCTCCATCTACACCAATAAAGCCTTGATTATCTACTAAGGTAGCAGTTAAACCTGTTGAAGAGTTTGTTCCTAACAAGACACCATCTAGCCATATTGTTCTATTTGTACCATCCCAAGTTGTAACTACATGATGCCAAGCTCCAGATAGGTCTGAGGTAGTTACATTGAAGTCAGTAGCAGCACCATACCAGTAAGATATAATTCCAGTTCCTGTTAATAAACTTAATGCGTTAGTTTTATAATCTGTTGTCCAAGCTTCAGTCCACCCAATGATAGAAAAATCATTACTTAAATTATTTGGCTTTACCCAAGCACTTAAAGTATATGGTTGTGCTGTTGATGTATCTGGAAAACCAGATAAAGAATTGATAACTACTTTTGAACTAATACCATCAAAGCTCCCAGCTTGACCATATCTTCCACTAACATATGTCACATTAGTGTCAGTTGCGTTATTATCCCATCCAGCTGAATCATTTGCATTACCCTCAAACTCATAATGAGCTACAAGACCAGTGGTAATGTCAGCATAAAGCGTTGTTAAAAAGAGTATAGGCAGTAAAAATGGTAATAAGAGTCTGTTTTTCATAATAATCCTAAAATATTGCTAATAAATACTCTATAAAGTTACTATTTTAACATATAAAAGTGATAAAATGGTGCCATGAATAAAAAACTACACATTGTCTCATTGGGATGTACAAAAAATTTAGTCGACACAGAAGTCATGATGGGCAGACTCAAAGATTACAAATTAACGCAAGAAGCAGATGATGCAGATGTCATCATCGTAAATACTTGCGGATTTATTGACGCGGCTAAAGAAGAGAGCATCAACACAATGCTTGAACTTGATTCAAAGCGTAAAGATGATTCTACACTTGTAATGGCTGGCTGTTTAAGTGAACGCTACAAAGATGATTTGCAAAAAGAGCTTACAGAAGTTGATCTTTTTACAGGTGTTGGTGATTATGACAAAATAGATGAGCTAATAGCAAAAAAAGAGAATAGGTTCTCTCATTCAACTTTTTTAGTATCTGAGCAAGAACGCATAATTACTGGTTCATCTTCACATGCTTATATAAAAATTGCAGAAGGGTGTAACCAGACATGTAGCTTTTGTGCTATTCCATCATTTAAGGGAAAACTATTCTCTCGTAACTTAGAGAGTATTGTAAAAGAGCTTCAAAATCTAATTAAAAAAGGCTACTATGACTTCAGTTTTGTAGCACAAGATAGTAGCTCTTATGGGCGTGACAATGGTCTTAGTGATGGTTTAATATCTTTAATTGAAGAGGTTGAAAAAATTGAGGGCATTAAGAGTGCAAGGATTCTCTATCTTTACCCATCTACAACATCTCTTAACTTAATAGAGAAAATAGGAGAATCTAAAATTTTTCATAACTACTTTGACATGCCAATTCAGCACATAAATGATGCAATGCTTAAACGTATGAAAAGAGGTTTTGGTAAAGAGAAAACCATTGAGCTTTTAAATGCGATGAAAGCACTACCTAATAGTTTTGTAAGAACTTCTGTAATTGTTGGTCACCCTCGTGAGAGTGATGAAGAGTTTAATGAGATGACTCAGTTTTTAGAAGAGTTTAAGTTTGATCGTCTAAATATCTTTGCTTATTCAGATGAAGAAGATACAGCCTCATTTGATATGCAAGAAAAAATTGATGAAGAGACGATGCAAAATAGATTAGATAAACTTCAAGAATTAAGCTCTACTTTATTAGAAGAAAATTTACAAAATCTTATTGGAACAGAACTTGAAATAATTATTGATGGACAAAGTGATGAGCATGAGTACCTACTTAGTGCTCGCGCTCTAAATTGGGCACCTGAAATTGATGGTGAGATTTATGTAAATGATACAAATGAGAAAAACATAACATATGTTTCAGTATACAAAGCTAGAATTACAAAAATTGCTGGAGACAAACCCTTAGCAACTCTATTATGATTTCTAAACTATCTGAATCTACACTCAAAAGAAAAAAAAATCTTCTTGCCTTTTCAGCTGGAGTAGATTCAACCGCCCTATTCTTTCTACTTCTTGAAAAAAACATAAATTTTGACATTGCAATAGTTGACTACAACCTTCGTGAGCAATCAAAAGAAGAGGTATCTTACGCGAATGCACTTGCATTAAAATATGCAAAGAAGATATATCATAAGAGTGTCACATTAGAGATAAGTGCATTAGAGAGAAATGCTAGAGATCAAAGATATACATTTTTCCAAGAGATAATTGAACAAAATTGTTACGATAACCTCTTAACAGCTCATCAATTAAACGACCGACTAGAGTGGTTTTTAATGCAACTTAGTCGAGGAAGTGGCATTGTAGAGATGGTGGCAATGAGTGAAATTGAAAAAAGAGATTCATTTACGTTAATTCGTCCACTACTTTCTACATCAAAAGATGAACTTAAAGAGTATCTAGAAAAAAATAGTCTCAAATTTTTTATAGACGAGAGTAATGAGGATACAAAATTTACTAGAAACTACTTTAGACATAATTTTGCAACTGAGTTAATTAAAAATAACTCTAAGGCTATTAAAAAAAGCTTCTCATATTTAGAAGAGGATATAGATGACTTAATAGAAAAAGTTAATCTTTCTAACACTCTAAATCTATATAAGTTTAAAACACCAAAAACTCTTCGTTCACTACGTTTTTATGTAGATAAAATCTTAAAAGAGAACGACATTCTATTAAGTAGTGCGCAAAGAGATGTAATCAACTTTGATATTGAGATTGTATTAAGTGGTAAATTTGTCGTAGCCATAACTAAAGATATAACTTGGATAGCTCCATATATAAAAGTTAAAATGGATAAAAAATTTAAAGAAAAGTGTAGAACCGCAAAGATTCCAAAGAAAATAAGACCCTATCTATTCGCTAATAATCTTTGATTTATTTAGTTCACGTATACGATAAACTTTCATACAAAAGTCAGTTTGTACACCACCATCAACTCTTTTCATACTCACTGGAAAATTTAGTTCAACTATCGACTCACCCTTATTAAGAGCTTCTATAAACTCATAAAAATTAGTAGGTGAACTAATCAGTGAACTAGAATTTATCTCATAAACATCTAAAAAACCGTCAACAGTAGCTTTTGAAGGATTACTAACAGATAAAGAGCTAAAAAATGATTTACTTTGTGCTGAAAACCTTTTTGAATCAAACGTATTATCAAAAGCATTAATAACATGCATATTTTGGGACTGTAAATCTTTATATGTAGATAATCTTGTTTCATAAAAGTTTTGGACTTCATTTAACTCTAGTGACGTTTTACGATATTCAATCTTGTTTTTTCTATAATCTTTACCAGCTGGAATTAAAAATATAAAAGAGAAAAGAAGTACAAATAGCAATAGGATCAACGATGCACTAAGCATATATACCATTTGACGACTTCTTAAAAGATGACTCATTTTGGGGCATCCTCAACATCAAGATAGTTAGTAGAAACAAAATGAACCCACCCATTATCCATCGTATAAAACGTTGTATATGAGTGGTGAAATATTGAACGAAGTGGAGCTAAAAGTAGATATTCATAAACTTCTTTATTGGGACTAATACCATAAAGAACTAAACTTTTTTTCTCCATTTTTGCAGACGTTATAGTAATTTTGTCAGGAACTAAATCAAAAAGATTATTCATACTATCTCGCATTAATATATTAGTTGTGAAAATTTCATCTGCTTTAATTTTTTGCATTGTTACAAAGTCTATCTCAGCATTAATATCTTTTGTCTGTAAATTTAACTTAATCATCTCTGCTTTATCAGTTTTAAAATCACTCTCGTACCCATAACTTTTAAACACTAAAAAAAGATAAGCTAATAGAAGCATAGCCATTGTTACACCAAAGAAAAATAACATTAGTCTAAACTCAGCTGAAAGTATCTCTTTTTTTCGAGGGTGTATAAAACTAAACTGCATTTACAATCTCTTTTTTACTCAAAAGTGTTAAAACTTCTGCTATGTCCACACTTCTGCGGTTAACAGTAACAAAAAGCTCTTCTTCTAAAAAGTGAATAAAATCATTACATTCTGGTGTAGAGTCAGCAATGTATATCTCTTCTATGAAGTCACTCTTATATCGATTATCATGATAAAAAGTATTTAAAGATTTACTTACAAGTTCAAAACGTTTAAACTCAATATCAGCACCCTCTAGCCCAGCTTCTGGATTCTCTTCTTCTACTGCTGCTACATTTGCAACTGAGACAGTCTCTTCAGAAAACTCTTCCATCTCATCCATACCATCTAAATCATCAAGCTCTTGCAAGTCATCAAGTTCACCTAAATCTTCAAGTTCATCAAGCCCTTCTAATTCATCATCGTCATCTATCTCCTCTTCAGGCTCATCATCTAGACTCTCTAAATCGATATCCATACTTAAATCAAGTTCATCAGCATCTTCTTGAAGCATAGCATCATCTTCGCCTAACTGAACCTCTTCTTCCTCTTCACTCTCTCTAAATGTAAAGTGGTTTCCATAGAGAAGACTTCCACCTTCAAAAATTCCCATTGTTAATGAGTCACCTTGATTTAATAGGTACATTGCACATTTATCATTGACTTTATCACTAAAGAAGTTTGTTAAAACAAAAAATGGAGAGATAATTAAATCTACTCCAATACCATCTAACTTTTTTTGTAGTTGCATTAACTCAAAGTTAGAGGTATATGCTAGCCAGTTTTCATCTTCTCTTTTAATTAAATTAGCGCTACTTAAATCTTCAAATTCAAGTGCTTCATTAATCGTAGAAACTGGTAGTGCCCCTTGCGCTGCAGCACTATTTAAAACACCTGTATAACAAAATACTGACTCATCACTAACACTATTTAAAAACTCTTCAATTTCAGGAGTAAACTCTCCATCTTCAAGCTCAAACTCTTTGCGAATATGCTTTTTTAGTATTCCATTTTTTTCAAAATCAACAGAAATATCGCAAATCTCTTCATGTAGATACATGCCAATGTAAATACGAGGATAAAATGAAGATGCCCATTGTCGTAGATTAAACTTCACTGTTTATCTTTAATAAGAGGATGAGCACTACGATAGTTTTGCATTTTCAGCTGCGTTCCTAATTTAGTATATACTTGTGTTGTTGACATTGATGAATGACCTAACAGTTCACTAACATCGGCAATTCTAGCCCCACTATTTAACAACTCAGTTGCATAAGAGTGTCTTAACTGGTGTGGTGTTACTTTTACCCCAATTTTATTAAACAGTAGTGTAAGACGGTATCTTAAACTATTTTCGCTTAATTTCTGTGATTTTTTTTCAAAAAGATATAACTTTGGACTATTTAACTCAATATAATCATCAATTAAATTTTTCAAAGGTTCAATGAGTGGAACATCACGCATTTTATTACCTTTTCCTATTACACGAACCCAACTTTTACTTATATCATCTAATCGTAAATTGGTAAGTTCACTAATTCTAAGACCTAATGAATACAGAGCCATTACAATCAATTTTTGATCTGGTTCTGCTATCTTAAGAGCCTCTTCTATGTAACGGTGTGAAACTGGCTTAGGCAAAGATGATGGTACCTTAATCGTACTATCTGATATTAATTTGATATTTAACTCATGTGTATGACGCAGATATTTTACAAACGTACGAATTGCACTTAGCTTTTTTGAAATTGTACTTTTACCTTGCTCTTTAATATGCAGTCTGTACAGCATAATATTAACCCTTATAGGTTCTGTCTCTTCTTCAATCTCTAAATACTCAAAACACTCTCTTAGGACTGTCTCATAGGTTTTAATCGTTGCTTGAGAGTAACCGCGTATCTCTTTTAGATAACGTAGAAATGGATCTTTATAATGACTCAGTGATTTTTGCATGAAGTTGTTTAAATTGAAGAAAGAAGTTATGAGTCTCTTCTTTTAAGCTCTCATCTGTCAAAACAGTAGCGACTAAGTATGGGTACTTCTCAATCATAATGTCACACATAAATTTTATTCTTAGCTTATCAGCCTTTTCAATAGAATCTTTTGAAGCGATAGATTCTATCTTTTCTAAATACTCTTTAGCCTGTCTATTGTATTCAACAAACTTCATTGCTGTTTTACTTTGTGTAACGACAGTCATAGCCATTCTGTTATATGGTTCTAATGTTAAAGCCTCATCAGCAATCTTTAGGGCATACTCATACTCACCAGTGAAATAGTACCACCTAGCTTGTAAAGATTTTTGGTATGAACTACTAAAAGAGAAATACCACAATGATACAAGAGCAAACAAAACTGCTATTATTAAAATATATAATTTAGACTGCATTTAAAAGCATCTTTTTTTTAATTAATATTTTAGCATCTTCTTTATCCATACCTGTAACTTTAAAAGGCTCCATAGCTATTAGTTCAATTTCACTAAAAGGTTTTGGAATCATAAACCTATCCCAACTTCTTAATTGCCAATATCTACTTGGACGCACATGCTGAACAACAATTTGAGCATCCATTTTTTGCGCAATGGCAATAATACCATCTGCGACACTATGTCGTGGACCTCTTGGTCCATCTGGCGTTATTGCTACATCAAAACCAGCTTTCATCTTCCTAATAGCTTCAAGAAGTACACTAGCAGCTCTTTTACTACTAGACCCTCGCAAAGTCGTAAAACCAAAATAAGCAATAGTCCTAGCAATTAATTCACCATCAAAATGGTCACTAATCATAACTCCAATACGAGGTAAATCTCTCATACGTCTATAAATATATGGCTGTAAGAGTAACTCACCATGCCAAAAAGCTACAATATATGGCTCTTTTGGTTCATTTGGCAAAGTATATGTAACTTTACATGTTCTATAAATCAGCCTAATTAGAAGTTGCGCAATAAATGGTAAAAATATTGCTCCAATATATCTTAATAGCTTTTTACGCAATATATTTATCCATTAATAATCTGTCCACGAGAGCCAAAACGTCCAGGAAGTGTAAGTTTTACGTCTGCAAACTCACCCAGCATATCATCTGAACCTTTTACTTTTATAAGCATATTATTGTCAGTTCGTCCAGCAATGCAACCCTCATCGCGTTTCTCTTCAAATAGAACTTTATATACATTATTTTTAAGAGATTGCATTTTACTGTCAACTATCTCATTTTGCGTAGTTTGTAAAATACTCAAACGTTCAGATGCTACTTGAGCATCAACTACGTTTGTAAAATTCTCAGCTTCTGTGTGAGGACGAGATGAATATTTAAAACTAAAAACTTGATCAAATTGAGCCGTTCTAAGTACATCCATAGTATCTTCAAAATCTTCATCGCTCTCACCTGGAAAACCTACAATAATGTCTGTACTAATATGAACATCAGGCACCATCTGCCTAAGTTTTAAAGCACGATTTAAAAACCACTCTTTTGTATAACCACGCTTCATCTGTTTTAAAATCTCTGATGAACCACTTTGAAGCGGGATATGCATAGATTTACAGATTTTATCATTAATTGCAAACTCTTCTAAAAACTCATCATCCATATGCAAAGGGTGAGGTGAAGTAAAACGAATACGTTCTAGACCTTCAACTTTACTAACTTCTCTTAAAAGTTCTGTAAAATTCATTTTCTCATGAATCCCAGTAAAACGTCTGCCATAATTATTTACATTTTGCCCAAGTAAAAAGACCTCTCTTGCACCAGATTTTACAGCTTTTCTGGTCTCTTCAACTATTAGGTGTGATGGAATTGAAATCTCTTCACCACGAGTATATGGAACTATACAAAATGTACACTTTTTATCACAACCAATAGAGATGTTAATGAACGCTTTATAGTTAGAATTTCTAAACTCACCAAATGCAAATTGACTCTCATCATAATCAGTACCAACTTCAACTGCATGTTTTTTATTTAACACATCCGTAATCTTAGATACATTTCTGGCACCTAAAACAAAATCTACATATGGAGCTTTTTTAATTATCTCTTCGCCTAAGTGGCTAGCAGTACAGCCGCAAACACCAATTTTGACATCACTTTTGCCTTTTTTATGAAAGACACCTAGTTCTGAAAAAAGTTTTGAAACTGGTTTTTCTCGTACACTACAGGTATTTATAACTATTAAATCAGCCTCTTTAAAATCTGATGTTAACTCATAATCCTCTTTTGTGCGCAGTTGTGAAATCATATGCTCAGAATCACGCACATTCATTGCGCAACCGAGCGTTTCAATAAAGAGCTTTTTAGAGCTCTCATTTGTCATAAAATATGCACCTCGTACATATAGTCACCCTCTGAGAGCCCAAATCTTACTTCGCGAAGGTAAACGCTATTGCTTTTAGATTCAAAATGTTCAACTAATTCAACTAAATCTTTATGAGAGTTCTCTTTATCAAAATAGATAATTGATTGTCCATCTTGCTCAACACTTTTCTCAACTGCACTTAACGAAACCTTTTTTGGCTTTGCCGAGAGTTCAGTTCTGGCTAATTTTAAATCCATGGTTCCTCACTATTGCGTAATTTTAATCCGCGATTATATCATTTAAATATTGAAGACTCTATTAAACATAAATAAAGGCTAATTTATGTAAAATTTCAATCTTCAAAAAGCAGTATTCAAACTGCATTTCCCGAAAAAAATCGGATACTAAGGATTAAAATTATGGAAAAGATTACAGATATTATAGACTCTATTGCCCATGAAAAGGGTTTACCAATTGACAATGTTAAAGAAGCTCTAATTGCTGCCTTCACTAAAACTGCTAAAAATGTTATTGATGCAGAGAGTGAATATGAAGCCGAAGTAGATGAAGAAACTAAAAGTATGCAACTTTTCCAAATAATTACTATTGTTGAAGATGATGATGAACGCCTTAGTACTGAAGATGAAAATAAGAATGTTATATCACTAACTGAAGCAAAAGAGTTAGATGATGAAGTTGAACCTGGCGACACTCTTCGTTATGAACAAAACTTAGAAGATTACGGACGTACAGCAGCGCAATCTCTTTACCGTGAGATGGAATACCACATTCAACGTGTTGTAGAAGACCAGCTATATAAAAAATATAATGATCAAATAGGTAAAATTGTCTCAGGTCGTGTTGTTAGAGTAGATGGTGAACAGAACACATTTATGGAAATTGATGAAGTTCGTGCAATTTTACCAATGAAAAGTAGGATAAAGGGTGAAATTTTCTCAGTAGGTGAAATTATGCGCGCTATTGTTAGACGTGTACGCATTGATAAAACAAATGGGTTAATGATTGAATTATCTCGTACATCGCCAAAATTTTTAGAAGAATTACTTAACTCTGAAGTACCAGAAATTAATGATGGACTTGTAACCATTGAAGCAAGTGCAAGGATACCAGGTGAGAGAGCTAAAATAGCTCTACTTTCAAACAATCCAAAAATAGATCCAGTTGGTGCTACTGTCGGTGTTAAAGGTGTACGTATTAATGCAGTAAGTTCTGAAATATTAAACGAAAATATTGACTGTATTGAATACACTCCAATCATGGAACTATTAATTGCAAGAAGTCTTAGTCCAGCAATTGTAACTAGTGTTACAGTTGAGGGTGAAAAGGCAGTTGTTACGCTTCCAGGAGATCAAAAATCTAAAGCTATTGGTAAAAGTGGTATTAACATTCGTCTTGCATCAATGTTGACAGGTTTACAAATAGAGTTAATAGAGACAGATTCACCAAGTGATGATGGTGAAAATTCTAAAAAAGCTGAAGAAAAAGAGAGTGGTGTTGATAGTCTTAAAGCACTATTTGGAGAGTAAGTCCTAAATTTTAATAGACTTCTTGTAGAACTAGAAGTCTATTATTTAGAACGAGCGAAAAATGGGTTCTTACGCATAAGATATATATCTGAAAGCGTATTTCCCACAAGAGTTAAAAGAGCTGTAATCATTAATATTCCCATAATTACAGGGTAATCTCTACTTAATGCACTTTGATAAAAAAGCTGCCCCATTCCATCAATTGAGAAAATAGATTCAAGTATAACACTACCACCAATAAGACCAGGTAAAGATAAACCTAAAAGTGTAATTAATGGTGGTGTTAAATTTGGTAAAATATATTTTTTCATTAGCTGATTTTGACTAAGTCCTCTTGATGAGGCAAAAAATATGTAATCACTCTTTAAAATATCAACGCTTAGTGACCTAACATACATTGTCATTGAACCAATACTTACAAATAGCATAACTCCAATTGGCAAAACTAAATGGTAAGCCATATCAAGATAATAACTAATTCCCTCTCCAACATCATTTGAATGAAGACCTGAAATTGGAAACCAATCTAAATATACACCAAAAAATGCGATTAAAAGAAGAGAAAGGTAAAAAGAGGGCATAGAAAAACTAAATAGTGAGAGTTGAATAACTGCCTTATCATAAAGAGAATCTTGAGATAATGAAGCTTTTATACCAAGATATAGCGATAAAATAAATACTAAAACTAAAACTATTGAATTCATAAGCAGTGTTATGCCAATACGTTCATAAATAACAGTGCTTACCTCTTGTCCACTTACAAAAGAGACACCAAAATCTAATGAGAATAGATGAAGCATCCAAGACAAATACTGTTCTAATAGTGGCTTATCTAAACCATATACCGCTTTTAAATGTTCTATTGCCTCAGCTCCCATATTTGGGTTTAATCCACCAGCAGCAAAAAATGAGTTTGGAGCAGCATGAATTGCACCAAAAGATATGATAGAGATTAAAAAGAGCATTAAAAAAAGGTATGTAAGTTTACGAAATAAAAAATTCATAAGAGTGGAGGTTAACACCACTTTTTCTATTTAGAAAAAATAGTGCTAAAACCCCCTTGTATAATTAGAAGTTGTAACGAGCTACAAAACGAAGAGCATCTTCTTCGCCAGCACCAGCGATACCACCACCTTGCATATCATCACTATAGAAATAAATTCCCATTAAATCAATTTCAGCTATACGTTTTGTTAAAACTAACTCAACAGCTTTAGTTGTTTGATTTGGAACAACTCCACTAGGAAGTGCTGCTGCAGTACCATGGTCAAATTGAGAATATTGTGCAGTTACTCCAACACCCATAAAGTCAGTTGAAGCTTTTACTTGCCATGAAGTAGTATCTGTTGCACCAGCTTCATCTTCAGCACCAAAAAGTGTCGCAGTATAAAGTTTAGTTTTTGTACCTGCAGTTGCAACATTGTAAATACCAACATCACCAGTACTTACATCAGAAAATGCTGCTGAAAGATTAAAGTTGCCTACTTTTGTAGAAACTTCAGCTGTAACAGCATCAGTAGCATCACTATTAGCAGTATCTAACTCAATATTAGCATAAGCAATTTTAGCAGTAATTCCTTCAAATACATCAGTTCCAGCAAATTTAGTTGTTGCATCAAACCAGTAAGCATTAGCTAGACTACGTAGATTATAAGCATAACCATTTATAGTAGTATTTTTAACACCAGTATAAGTAGCAGCTAATAAATATGCACCATTACCTGCTGCAAATGCGTTAAGACCACCAGCAGTTGTAGGGGCACCTACAGCAGCAAAGTTATCCATATTTCCATTGCTATTTACTTCTGAAACAAATGCACCAACTAAAGTAATATCTTGAATATCTTTGTTAACAATTAATGTTGCATCAAATGTTGTAGGAAATACACTCCAAGTTTCGCTAAATGCAAACGGTGTATCGAGTTCTTGACGTCCAGCTTTAATCATTGTATTACCAAAAGCGTAAGTTAAGTATCCCTCACCCAACCAACCTGCTCCACCAACTGGATCAGTAGCATCACCAACTTGAGCAACACCATTTACAATGTTACCTTCAAGACCTAAAGTATCTAAATAGTAACCACGAGCACCTGCACCAAAACCAGCACCTAAATCTGCTGTAGCGCCAATGCTAACACCAACGTTAGCTACTGAGTTATTTTTACTTAATAAATCTTGATTTGTACCTTGATCAGCATTTGACTGATAATAAAAAACGGCTTGACCGTCAACTTTTACATTTTCAATTGCAAATGCACTTGTAGCAGTTAATGCAAGTACAGCAACTAAGCTTAATTTTGTTAATTTCATCTTTATCCCTTAAAATGATATAAATCTTTCTGATTTAAATTACGAACTAATGTTAACGTATGAAACTTAAATAATTATTATAATTGTATGATTTGTAAACAATTTGTAAAGATATTGTGAATAAAGAAGAAAAGTTCCCGCCAAAGGCGGGAAGGAAGTTATATAGCAGTTACTAGAAAGTATAACCTACATATAATTTAAGAATATCTGAATCAGCATTATTAGCATCAGAAGAACGATCTTCATATACTAAGCTAGTAGAAAGATTAGCAACTGATTGAACATCATAAGAAAGAATTAAATCAACTACATCAATGTCACTTAAACCAGCTATAGAGTTATCTAAATCATAAGCTACATAAGCTACATCAGCAGTTAAACCATTAACACCGCTTTTTGCGAAATCATAAGATGCACCAACTCTCCATACATCAGAGTTACGTGTATTAAGGTCATTGTGCCAAAATTCATCAGCTACAGCAAATTCAGGATAACCACCCCAAACACCAGAGAAAGCACCAGCGCCAAGATCATCTGATGTACTGTTATAAGCTACGTCAAAACCAAATCCACTAGTATGAGCACCTTCTACTTTTGCACCCCATACATTATAATCAACACCAGATACAGCGAAATATGGATCAAGAGCATTTGCAGTAGTATCAGCACTAAAATCAATATACTGTAATGCACCATTCATTTTCATACCATCAATTAACATACAATCCCAATTATGGCTAGCTTCTAAATACCAAGCATCAACTTCACCACTTAAAGTATAGTACCAAGCTTGAAGAGTTGTATCAGCAAAACCACTATAGATAGCAGCAGCAACAGTTACACCATCTTCTGCACCAGCGATACCAGCAGCATTTGACATAGAGTTAAACTGAGAAGCAGTAGGAGCTAATGAATCAATTGTACCAGCCATTTTTGTTACATGAGCTAGAACTAAAGTAGTATCAGCTAAATCTGTATTTGTTAATAAATATGCTTCATAAAGATCTGGAACGATACGAATGTCATCTGGACCAGCAAATGGAGTATCTAATACTTGACGACCAATTTTTAACATTGTGTTACCATTGTTATATTCAGCATAAGCTTCACCAAGTAGGCTATAAGAGTTACCATTTTCATCTAAAAGGTTACTATGAGTTCCAGCGAAACCAGCAGCACCAGTTAACTCATTTACATTATTTGCATTTACACCATGTGTAGTATAAAAAGCTGCACCAAAACTAAGACCCATATATTTTGCAGTTTCAAACTTAAGTTTACCACCAACAGCAAAACCATCTGAATCTGTAGCTGTGTCAGAATCTTGTGCTATGTACATTGAACGGATTTCACCGCTTACTTTACCATCTTTGAACATTGTTTCTAGTGAGTCAGCAGCTGATGCAGAAACACCTAGTGCTATGATTGCAGCTAAACTTAATTTTGCGAATTTCATTTTATATCCCTTAATTTATGTTAACGTAATGTTAATGATTTGTTACATCTGAATAGTAACACTGTTAAGTTGAATTATTTCTTAAATTTTTACTAATTTATGACTTTAATTGCAGTATAGCCTAAAAAGGCGACTTTAATTATCTATTTGCATCCCACGCTAGTACATTTTTACCATCTACTTCATCAACAGCAGCCATTCCTGTTACAAAAAAGCCAGCATCCACGTAATGAACTTCACCAGTTACACCGCTGGATAAATCACTAAGTAGATACATTCCACTATTTCCAACCTCATCAATGGTTACATTTTTACGTAGTGGTGAATTTAATTCATTCCACTTTAAAATTGTTCTAAAGTCTCCAATACCGCTAGCTGCCAACGTTTTAATTGGACCTGCACTAATAGCATTTATTCTAATACCTTTACCGCCCAAATCTACAGCTAAGTAACGTACACTTGCTTCAAGTGCTGCTTTTGCAACACCCATTACATTATAGTGTGGTATAACTCTCTCAGCACCAATATAGCTAAGAGTGATTATAGAAGCGTTATCATTTAGTACTGGTTGTAACTTTTGGACTAATTCAACTAAAGAGTAAACTGAAATATTCATAGCAGTTGTAAATGCCTCTTTTGTAGTATCTATATATGTGCCATTTAATGCCTCTTTTGGTGCAAAGGCCACTGAGTGTACGATAAAGTCAATTTTTCCAAAATCTTTTTCAACTATTGAGGCAATTTCATTCATCTCATCTTCATCACCAACATCTAAATGATAAATCTTAGCATCACCCAACTCTTTTGAAATAGGTTGAATCCTCTTTAATACGCTCTCATTCATATATGTAATCGCCATTTGTGCACCTTGTGCATAGCAGGCTTTAGCTATACCATACGAGATTGAACGGTTATTTGCTAGTCCAACAATTAACCCTTTTTTCCCTTCCATCAATTTCATATAGTTTTTCCTTTATTATTTAGCATTTTTTATCATGGTACAGAAATCTTCAACTTTTAAACTTGCACCGCCAACTAAAATACCATCGCACCCATCAAGATGTAAAATTTCTTTACTGTTTTCAGCTTTTACACTTCCACCATAGAGCAGTGGCGCTTCTGTTTTTGTATTTAAAAATGAAAGAGCTTCTACAATCTGCTCATTAGTTGGTACTCGTCCTGTACCAATAGCCCAAACAGGCTCATATGCAATAATTAGTTTTTCATATGTTGTATCAATACCATCTAGTTGCGTCTGCATATATGCCTCTAGCGCCTCTTCACCCTCATCACGTAGAGCTTCAGGTTCGCCTAAACAGTAGATTATGCTAAAACCCTCATTTTTAAAATATTCATATTTTTTTGCAATCTCTTCTTGTGATTCTCCAAGTACATGGCGACGTTCACTATGTCCTATTAATACTGTATTAACATTAAATTCTTCAAGTTGCTCTAGACCTAGTTCACCAGTAAATGCACCATTTCTTACCGTATATGCATTTTGAACTGCTAACTCTACACCAACAGGCGCATCTTGAAGAGCAGATGATGGTGGAATAACTATAACGCGCTGAGATTTAATTTCTTCACACTTAGATAAAGTATTTAAATATTCACTCGTAGAAGCTCTAGTCATATTTGTTTTAAAATTTGCTGCTATTATCACTCTAATGCTCCTGTGTCTTATCAACTAATTGAGCAACGCCTGGTAATACTTTACCCTCAATTAGCTCTAGTGAGGCACCACCACCAGTAGAGATAAAACTTATCTCTTCATCAAGTCCAATACGTTGAACTAAATCTGCTGTATCACCACCACCAACAACAGAAGTTGAGTAACTTGTAGCAATTTTATTTGCAAGCTTATTACTACCACGTGAAAATTTTTCCATCTCATAAACACCCATTGGACCATTCCACAGAATAGTTTGAGCGCTGTCTAGTGCTTGAGAGAAAAGCATAACACTTGCTGGACCTATATCTAAACCCATCCAGCCAGATGGAATCTCTTTTGTTGGCACAATCTTTGTTTCACTATCGTTACTTAAAGATAGAGCAGCCACAACATCAACTGGTAAGTAAAGTTTTACTCCAAGTTGCTGAGCTTGTTCCATAACAGCTTTTGCTTCATCTAGTAAATCATCTTCTACTAAAGAGTTTCCAATATCTTCACCTAAAGCTTTTAAAAATGTAAAAGCCATACCACCACCAATAATTAACTTATCAACTTTAGGTAAAAGATTTGTTAGAGCTTCAAGTTTTGATGAGACTTTACTTCCTCCAACAACAGCTACAAATGGGCGTGACGGACGACGAAGAAGTGCATCAAAGTATTTAATCTCTTTTTGAAGTAAAAATCCAGCAGCTTTATGCTCAGTATCGAACAGATGAGTGATTCCCTCAACTGATGCGTGTGCTCTATGACTAACACCAAAAGCATCATTTACATAAGCTTCAGCCATTGATGCTAACTCTTTGCTCACATTTTCATCATTTTTTGTCTCACCCTTTTCAAAACGCAAGTTCTCTAAGAGTAAAACTTCACCACTTTGAAGAGATTCTGCCTTTGCATGAGCATCACTGCCAATAACATCACTACTCATAGTAATGTCCATTTTTAATAGATTACTTAAACGTTTACGAACTGGTTCAAGAGAATATTTAGAATTAACCTCACCTTTTGGTCGTCCCATATGACTTGCTACAATTACTGCACACCCTTGATCCAAACAGTAACTTATGGTAGAAAGCGCAGAGCGTATACGTCTATCATCTGTAATATTTCCATACTCATCCATAGGAACATTAAAATCACAACGAATAAATACCTTCTTATCTTTTAAATCAATATCTTTAACCGAAATTAATCTCATTCTTTTCTCCCCCAAATATATAATGCCATGTCAACCAAACGATTAGCATAACCAAACTCGTTATCATACCATGCCATTACTTTAATAAAATTTTCTTCTATAACTTGCGTTAAATCAGAACAAACAATGGAGCTATACGAGCTACCAATAAAATCACTAGATACCCTCATCTGCTCATCAACCAATAAGATACCTTTTAAAGAGCCATTTTGTGCATTTTTAAACAAAAAGTTTATCTCATCTACTGTAGCTGAATCTTTTAATACGATATTTAAATCAACCATAGAGACATTTGGTGTTGGAACTCTAACGCTATGTCCACTTATTCTACCATTCATATACGGTAGAACTTTATTAATTCCAACTGCTGCACCTGTTGTAGTTGGAATCATATTCATAGCAGCCGCGCGAGAACGACGTAAATCGCGTGAATGTTTACTATCTAGTAGATTTTGATCTCCTGTGTAACTGTGAATAGTAGTTACAAAAGCCTTCTCTAAGCCAAAATTATCATCTATTATTTTTGCAATTGGAGCCAAACAATTTGTTGTACAACTAGCATTTGAGATTATTTTCTGACCTTGATACTCTTCACCATTTACTCCTAAAACAAAAGTTGGTGTCTCATCTTTAGCAACAGCAGAGAATATAACCTGAGAAATACCATTGTCTATGTGTGATTGAACATCTGAACTTTGTAAAAACTTTCCACTACATTCTAATACAGTATCTGTTCCATATTTTACAAAGTCTGTCTCTTTTGGAGAATTTTTAAAAAGAAGTTTAACTTTTGAGTTTCCTATTTTTAAATAATCATCATCTAAAAGTTCAACATCTCCGTTAAAACCACCATGAACACTATCATTTTTAAATAGATATACCATCATTTGCGCTGTTGTCACGTCATTAATTGCAACAAGCTCAATATCACTACGTGTTGAAATAATACGTGCAACACTTCTTCCAATACGTCCAAAACCATTAATTGCTACTCTTAACATGGGCGACATTTTATCTAAAAAGAGGTACAATTTCGGTTAATGAATGTAGCAATTTATGGTGGTAGTTTTGATCCTGTTCATTCAGGGCACTTAGATACGATAAAAAAAGCTTTAATCAAACTTGATATTGATAGATTGATTGTAGTTCCTGCTTTTAGAAATCCTTTTAAATCAACTATTAATGCACCTGCTGAGCTTCGTATATCATGGCTAAAGAAATTTTGTAGGCCATACAAAAAAGTTCAAGTTAGTGACTTTGAAATAAAGAAAAAGCGTGCAATACCAACCATTGAAACTGTTAATTATTTTTCAAAAAAGTATAAAAAGATTTATCTAATTATTGGTTCAGATAATTTACATAATTTACATAAATGGTATAAATTTTCTCGTCTAAGCTCAAAAGTTACTTTTGTTGTTGCAACTAGAGAAGGTTATGTAAAAGCTCATCCATACATTAGGTTAAATGTACATCAAAATGTTAGTTCATCTGCACTGCGCAGTTTTTCTAATAATAAATTTTTAAATAAGGAGATTGAAAACTACTATGCAAGAAAGAATTAATACAATTAAGGAAATACTAGACTTAAACAAAGCCGAAAATATTGAGGTTTATGATTTACGTGAAAAAGATTATTTTGTAGATCAAGTAATTATCGCATCATCAATGGGCGCACGTCACACAGAAGCACTATTAGACTATCTAAAGAAAGACTTAAAAGGCAAAGAGGAATTTTTAAATACTCAACAAAGCAGTGAATGGATTGTTGTAGACTTAGGAGATATTCTAATTCACTTAATGACACCACTTTATAGAGAACGCTACCATATGGAAGAGTTTTTAAATGAGATTGGGCCTCTGCATTAGCAGAGGAGATAGTAAGTGATCATTATTACTTACTAATACTCAATGGAGTACCCTCTATACCAGCATAAAAAACTATTAGTTCAATAGGTTCATAACCATCATTTACCCCATAATGCCAAGTATTTACAACTTCTGCCACAGAATCACCAGCTTTAAAGTACAATGTATCACCACTTTGTGTCATAATTGTCAATTCACCTTTCAATATAACTCCCGCGCTTATAACTGGGTGTTTGTGTAGTGGTAGTTTTGTATAAGGTGGAATTATAACTTTCAGCACCGTAACTTCTGGTTGTCCCTTAGGATATTTCTTCAATTTTTGACCATTCCAGCTTGAAGTAGTTTTTGCCAAAACATCTACCTGTATCGGATTAGTTTGTGCAGCTAAAACACTACTTGATACTAAAAAAGTAAAATAAATAACAGTTAAAAAAAATTTCATCAAATCTCCATTTAATTTTAATTACATTAATAAACGAAGTTACATCCTAATTATCCACCAATCACACACTCACAAACTGACATCTTACCCCATACAGTTGTCCACCACTGACCATCCCACTTTGATTTATAAGTAGCACATGTATTAGGACATTTTTTTGGTGCATCAACTGCATTGTTCCATATGGGACCAGCTTCTGCTGTAAATATATCGTTTATTGTAAACAATGCTAACTCAGCAGATGGTTCTTTTGCTTCTACACTAAAGCCAGTTGGATTAGCATAACCACTTGTGCCACAATATACAGATGGAAGATATTTACCATAACTTCTAGTACCAACACCATTTGACCCAACTACAAATGCTGTCTTTAAAAAATTAGCTGCTTCTGAAGTAAAACCAGTTGCATTAAAACCACTAGTCCCGCACTCACTCTGTTGTCCAGCTGTTATTCCCCAAGGAACAATTACAAATTCTGGTTCAATAGATTTAAGTGTTTTAATAGCAAGCCCTGTATTGTACTCACTAGGTATATATGCATCTGCACATACTAAAATTGATGTTTTGCCAAAAGGAGTTTCTACTGCTGTAATATCTGAGAGTGAACCAGCAGTATAATTACACTGATCTTCATTAAGAATATTTTTACAATCTTCTGGATTAAAAGCATTTTTTAGAACATTATACTTTTTATGATGCAGTATAAGTTTGCCTTGAGGGTTTAATAATATTCCTGAATCATAAGCTTGATATGCATTAGGAAGTGAACCAGCACCAGCTTTAGGACCCTTTTCAGACAAACCTGCGGCTACCCAAACATTTGCACTTTTTGCAATATCCGCAAATTGATTACTAAATTTGCCAGGTATTGGTTCAGATTCTGTAAATACAGCTGGATTTAACCAACCAAAAACTGAGCTTTCTGGAAATATTACTAACTCTGCACCTTGCTCTTTTGCTTTTATTGCAAGACTTTTCATTTTAGCAAAATCACCTACATCTGTTGATTGTAGTTGAATAGAGACTACATTAACTGATTTGGCTTTTGCATATGAAGAGGCACTGAATATTAAAACCAAAACAATTGACACAATTTGTATAACCCTCATAAAAATTCTCCTACTTATTTTTTATTTACATTATTTTTAATTAATATAATGTGACAATTTACACAAAACAATCTTATAAAGTAATAAAAAACTATTTTTGTTGAATTGGAGTAATAAAATCTTCTTTTATTTTGTTAACATATTTTTATGTATACTTTTGCTCAAAAGGATTTTAAATGAATAGAAGAAAAGCTTTACAAACATTAGGTGCTAGTGCTATTATTTTAGCCGCAACAAATGCAAATGCGACCTCTAAGCGTGATGAGAATAAAAAAAGCTCTTTTAATAGAGTAAAAATGTCACCAAAAGATTTAAAAAGTTTAACAAAAGGTGAAAAAAAGCATACTCCTGAAATTGGTATTAAAGATAAAGATGCTAAAGGTTTTACTTTAATTGAAATTAACGTTGGAAGTGATGGGATAATACACCCAAGTACAAAAAGTCATTGGATTGATTTTATAGAACTCTATGCAGATGATACATTAGTTGGTCATACAGAATTAAAAGGTGAAATTTCAAGAGGTTTTTGCTCATTTAGAGTGAATCTTAAAAATATTAAATCATTAAAAGCAGTTTCTGGCTGCAATTTACATGGCATCTGGGAAACAACACATACTTTCTAAATAGTAAAGCGCTAGAGACTACATTTTCTCTAGTGCTTTTATTCCCATTATATTTAATCCAACTCTAATTGAAAGTGCTACGACTGTAAAAAGCTTTAAGTAACGTAGCTCATTTTCTGAACCAATAATTTTATTTTCTGCATAAAAGCGGTGAAATGCAGCCGCTAATGCTTTTAGATAATCTGACAGTTTTTGAACCTGACGTGAATGAAAAGCATCATCTATAACTTCTGGGAGAAGTAATGCCTCAAAAAGAAGATTTGCTTCTATTTCGCTTAACTCTTTTAAATCTTGTCCATCAATCTGCTCAAGTGAAAATTCACTTTTAGCAATAAGTGTGAAAATTCTTGCATGTGCATAGTTTATGTAAAAAACTGGATTTGATGAATCTTGACGTTTTAAATCCTCTACATCAAACTCTAATGCTGTATCACTCTTTTTACTTGCAAAGATAAAACGCAATGCATCTGCACCAATCTCTTGGACAATATCACTCATTAAAATTACATTTCCAGCACGTTTACTCATTTTATACGGCTGTCCATCTTTAAGAAGTGAAACCATTTGAGAAAGAAGAACTTCTAGCTTATTTTCATTGTGTCCAAGCAGTTTTACAGAAGCCTTTACACGTGCGATATAGCCATGATGATCAGCACCCCAAATATTTATATAGTGGTCAAACCCACGTTCAAATTTTTGGTTATGATAAATAATATCACCAGCTAAATAGGTCGCTCGTCCATCTTCTCGAACTACAACTCTATCTTTTTCATCACCATGCTCACTTGACTTTAACCAAAGTTTTCCATCAATCTCTTCAAGTGCACCATTATCTTTTAACTGTTTCATTACTAAATCAGTTTGATTATACAATGATGCCTCACTAACATATGTATCAAACTTAATATTTGCATCACTCATATCAGATACGATAAGTTCTAATACCCTGTCTTTTGCCCAAAGTGCTAGCTCTTTATAGCGTTTTTCATCATTAAAAATTTCAGAACCAAACTTTTTTGCTGCATCTTTAGCAAGAGTATCAAGATATTCACCACGATAATATTTTTCAGGCCAATCTACATGCTGATTTAATAGAGATGATTGCCCCTCCAATGCAAGTGATAGACCAAGTAAATCAATCTGATTTCCAGCATCGTTAACATAATACTCAGCAGTCATTTTATAACCTAAATGTCTACCTAAACGAAGTAAAATATCACCAAATACTGCACCTCTTGCATGTCCAATATGCAGTGGCCCAGTTGGGTTTGCACTTACAAATTCAAGTAAAATACTCTCATCTTTTTTTTGTGCTCCAAATGTATTCTCATTAGAGAGTGCCCATGATGCATACTCATCTAAAAATTTCGCACTAAGACGAAAATTAAGATAACCCTTAATTGCCTCAACACTTTCAAACATATCATTTGCATTAAAAGCTTTACAAAGTTCATCTGCTATCTGCATAGGAGAGCGTTTTAACTCTTTTGCTAGAGAGAAAGCTATAGGAGTAGCAAAATGTCCGAATGCTCGATCTTTTGGTTTTTCAACAACCACCTCTTGCTCAAAGTGGTCATTTAAAATTGTTAATAGTCTCTGCTTCATTAAGCTTTTGTAGTGTCAGTTGTTGTTGCAGTTGTACTTTCGTCTTTAACTTGTTCAATTGGCTTACTACTATCTGATGATGCATCCACAACTTCATCTTCTTTAACAGCACTCTTAAAATTCTTTATCCCGGTTCCAAGCCCTTTCATAAGCTCTGGAATCTTTTTTCCTCCAAACAGTAGTAATACTACTGCTAAAATAGCGACTAATTCAAATCCACCTGGCATACCCATTATATATCCTTACAAAAAATTAGAGAAATTATACCCTATACTTCTTAGCGTTTCCATTTATCAATAAAAATACGCGTTTGTTCATTTGAGTTTTTGAGTCTTGCAACATAAGCAACATGAAGCAACTCTTGCGCAGCAGTATCTAGATTATCATTTACTATTAAATAATCAAAATGTTTTATCTGCTCTAACTCTTCATTTGCTTGAAACAATCTTTTTTCAATTACCTCAGTATCGTCTGTATCACGCGAATATAGACGCTTATTAAGCTCATTTAAACTTGGCGTTGTTAAAAATACAGATGTTGTAATCTCTGAGAGTTTATCTGTTACTATTTTTTGACCCTGCACATCAATATCGAAAATAACTAACTTTCCATCGTTCAAAGCCTCTTTAACTGGAACCATTGAGGTACCGTAATAGTTACCATGAACTGTAGCATACTCTAAAAAGTTATTTGCCTCAATATCTTTTTCAAAATCTTCTTTAGTCACAAAATAATATTCACGTCCATTTTGTTCCTCTCCACGAGGTGCGCGAGTAGTTGTAGAGATTGAAAAGTAGTAAGAGCCTATTTTATCTGAGATTTTATTAATTAATGAACTTTTCCCAGCCCCACTAGGACCAGAAATTACTAAAATTGCACTACTATTTATCATCTATTTTGACTCATTGAATGAAATTTTAATTGTCATCTCCATTCCATCCAATGACTTTCTAAACTCTTTATTTTCAAACTTATCAAGTATTTGACGCAGTACTTCGGTACTTTCATCTACTGAAACTGTAGTTTCTTCATCTATAATATCAATTTTATTCTCAATAATATCTTCTTCAACCTCTTCATTTTCATCTATATCTTCTACATCTGCACTCTCACCTAGTGCTACGAGCATATCAGTCTGACTTATACCATCAAAATCATCAATATTTTCATTTAGGGCAACTTCAACTGCTTCACTCTCAGCTTCTGTTTGAGAATCAGCTATTTCACCATCAAATTCATTCTCTTCAATCTCATCAGCAATTTCATTTAACAAATCTTCAGCAGATGATAAACTATCATCCTCATCTAGCATACCAGAAATATCATCATCAATATTAGATTTACTTAACTCATCAGTTACTAATTCAGGTTCATCATCAACTAGCAAAGCATTATCACCATCTAAGACATCATCATTTTCATCTTCACCTTCATCTGGTAACTCTTCAAAGTTGAACTCTTCGCCATCTGTGATATCTAATAAATCACTATCATCTACATCAGCTAATGCATCTTCCATATCTTCATCTAACACAGATTCTAAATCTTCTTCTGCTAATTCATCAGACGGTTCTTCAATTGCCTCATCGTCACCTAAAAGTTCTTTAACTTCATTAACTTGAACTTCGTCCAATACTCCACCCTCTAACTCTTCATCTAAAGTACTAACTTCTAACTCTTTTACTCCAGCATCCTCTTCATCCATAGTGTCAAGAATATCTTTAACTTCTTCAACAGTCTCATCACCTTCTAACTCACTATCATCTTCTAAACCAGATATAGCATCATCTATTTCATCTAAGGACACATCACCGAGTGAATCTTCATCGGCAAGTAAATCATCTACACTACCAATATCATCATTTTTAGCCTCGTCATCTGAAATATCCTCATCCATTAACTCATCTAAATCTAAAATATCTTCTTCAACTTCTAAACTACTTTCATCCTTATGTGCAGTTTCATCCTCTTCTGGCTCGCCTGAAGAAGACAAATCATCAGCTTCTGATGCAATTTCACTTAACGCATCATCATCAACTAAATCAAATGCCTCATCATCAGCTGAATCTAGCAACTCATCTGCATCACCCAAATCATCTTCAGAATCACCTAACTCATCATCAAGTAATGAATCATCAAGAGATAAATCCATATCATCACTTAACTCATCAGATGAATCTAAATCTAAGTCATCTTCAAATTCTAAACCACTATCACCTAATTCTAAATCCCCTATTCCACTATCATCTGTTAAATCTAGTCCAGAATCATCTAACTCTAATTCAGAATTACTATCAATATCATCTAATCCACCAAAATCTAAATCATCACCACCCTCTGAAAGTGTTTCCATATCATCATGTGCACTATCAAAACTTAAATCTTCTTCATCTTCAGGTATGCTCTCCTCTGAAGAAGATATATTAGACAAAATATCCACCATATCTGTGGGTAAAAACGGTTTATTCATTGTGAAATCAAATTCACTTGAGTCTGCTGCAAAGTTACGAGATGCTATCAATCCAACTTTACTAAAATTCATTTTCGAACGTACCAGTTCTAGTAGATCGTCACTATATAGAGCATCGTCAATAAGGAGTAAGTCATACTCACCAGCTTCAATTACTTCAATACTTTCAAAGCGACTAAGTTCATCCGAAGTTTTTTTAGCACTCAAAGTAACCAATTTACCAACAACTGGATTTGAGTTAAGCAATGCAATTTTCATCATTTTCCCATTCATCAGGTATAATACAATGCAATATTGTACCTCAAAAAGATAAGATATTCATTTGAATTTAACACAAACTACCTTTAATATGATATTTTTCTTTCAAATATTACTACTCAACACACTTAATGCAAGTAGTAGACTATATTTTTTACCAGCGCAAGACAACATAGCCCAATATACGATAGAAACAGCTATCAAAAAAAGTAAAAAAGAGATTTTAATATCTGCAAATTATGTTAAATGGAATAGTAAAAAGCTTATAATAAAAAGAACAGATATTAATATTACGATACTTACTCAGTGTGAAAAGCTCAACCAGAATATATTTGAAATGACCTTATATAAGCATATAGATGTTAGATGTGAATCTATAGAGAACCCAACTGCAATGTTATTTGATGGAAAAAATTTATGTTTGCTTGAAAATACATCTATTTTGTGCAGTGAAGATAGTAATATTATTAGCGAATACAAGAGAAATATAGATAAAATCTTACAAAACAGTACGCACTATTTAAAATAGTAACTGAAGAGAGTTAAACGCCTCTAAAAATTCTATTTTAAAATTGTACATAATAGCTGTTAATATAGCAATTAATACAGAAAATGAAACAGCAATTTTTATAGGGAATCCAATTACAAGTAGATTAAATTGAGGCATTGTTTTCATAAGCATACCAAAAATTATATCTGCTAAAAGAGAAAGAGCAATAATTGGAAAAGATATTGAAAAACCAATCACAAAAAAACGTGACATTGCTTTAATAACATACTCAAGAACATTGTCACTATATGTTATAAAACCAGGAGGAATTTCCTCTAATGAATGACCAATGAACTCTAAAATCAGATGATGTACATCTAGTGCTAAAAGTATCATAAGAGCTAAAAAATTAAAAAAACCACTCAAAATTGGCACTTGTGTATTAGTTTGTGGATCCATTGTATTTGCCAATGTAAAACCCATTATAAAAGCCATCTGCTCACCTGCAAACATTAAAACACTAATTACTATCTGTAAAATTAGTCCAGCAAAAAGCCCAAGAACCAACTCACCAACAATAGCACCAACAAGCCAAACTAACTCAATTTCGCCCTGTAGATTTTGAATTTGAGGAAAGAATATAAGTGTCATATAAAAAGCAAGTGCTGATTTAATCTGAATTGGAATACTTTGGTGAGAGTAAAAAGGCATAAATGTAAATAGTGCGCCAAAACGAATAAATAGAAGAAAAAAAGAGGTTACGTATTCAGGTGTTATAAACCGAACAAAGTCAATCACACTAATTTGGCCAAGGCTTGATTTTTTAATTCATATATACTATCACATCTTTTTGCTAATGCTGTATCGTGTGTTACTAATATTAAAGCAGCCTTCTCTTTTTTAACATATTCAAAAAGAACATCCATAACCTCAGAAGCCGTCTTTGCATCAAGATTACCAGTAGGTTCATCTGCAAAAATAATTTTAGGCTTTTTGCTTAACATTCGTGCAATTGAAACACGCTGTTGCTGTCCACCTGAGAGATGTGTAACTTTTTGCTCCATCAAATCAGCAATACCTAAACGCTCCAATAAATTTATATCAACCTTTTGCAGACTTAATATTGCAGAAATGTCAATATTTTCACGAGCGCTTAAACCTTTAAAAAGATAATGCGATTGAAAAACAATTCCGACTTTGTAACGACGAAGTTCATTTAGCTTTTTTTCTGAAAGTTCATAAACAGATGAGCCAAGCAGTTTTACTTCGCCAGTATGTGGCTTTAAAAAAGTTGCTAAATTATGCATTAAAGTGGATTTTCCACTACCACTGACTCCAACAATTGCTAAAGTTTCAGAACTGTTTAGTGAAAATGATACATCTTTAAAAAGGGGGTAGTCGTAAGAGTGTGTAAGGTTTATAGCTTGGATAAGCAAGGAAAATCCTCGCTTATGCCATTTGAGCAGCTACTTCTGCTGCAAAGTCATCAACTTTTTTCTCAATTCCTTCACCAACTTCTAGACGAACAAATGCTGTAACTTCAGCTGTACCACCTGCTGCTTTGCCAGCGGCTGCAACAGCGTCAGCAACATTCATTTTATCATCAAGAACATAGTTTTGATCAAGTAAAGCTTGCTCTTTATCTAATGTTGTATTATCATCAATATAACGAGCAAGTTGACCTGGAACAATTTTATCCCAAATTTTTTCTGGTTTACCTTGTTCTTTCAAAGTTGCTTTGATATTCTCTTCAGCTTTAGCTAAAACATCTTCAGTAAGCTGAGACATAGAGATAAAATCAGGAATATTTTTTAAAGGTTTTTTCAAACGAGATAACTCTTCGTTCTCTTTTTTAATCGCCTCAATACGACCTTTTGTCTCTTCATCAACAAATTTAGCATCAAAGTCTTTGTAACTTAATGTTGTAGGCTTCATTGCAGATGCATGCATCGCTACGTTTTTAGCCATATCTTTTAAAGACTCAGCAGTTTTAGCACTATCACATTTAATAGCAACTATAACACCAATACGAGTATTTGAATGAACATATCCATTAATCACTGAATTTTCATCAGCTTTTAACGTGCTAATACGACGTATTTCGATTTTTTCACCGATTTTAGCTACTGCTTCATCAAAAGTTGCACTAAACTCACGTCCCTCATATTGAGAAGTACGAAGAGCTTCTGTGTGTTCTGAATCTTCTACAAATGCTTGTGATACACTCATAGAAACAAGGTCTTTAAAGCCATCATTTTGAGCAACAAAATCAGTTTCAGAGTTTACTTCAACTAAAGTAGCTTTTGAAAAATCATCAGCTATCTTAAGTCCGATTGAACCCTCAGCTGCAACGCGATCAGCTTTTTTAGCTGATTTACTTACACCACGCTCACGTAACCACTCAACAGCTTTATCATAATCACCATCACATTCAACTAATGCTTTTTTACAATCCATCATAGGAGCGTCTGTTGCGCCTCTTAACTCTTTAACTTGTGCTGCTGTTACTGCCATTATTTTTCCTCTACTACTGCTTCTTCATCAGAAGCTGCTTCTTCTTTTACTTCTTCAACAACTTCAGCTACCTCTTCTTCGCTAACTTCAGTTACTTCCTCTTCCTCTTCATTCATTGCTTTACCTTCATTAACAGCTTCAGCCATCTCTTTACAGAAAAGTTGAATTGAACGAATAGCATCATCATTTCCAGGAATTGGAAAATCGATAACATCAGGATCACAGTTTGTATCTAATGGAGCAACAACTGGGATACCAAGTTTACGAGCTTCTGCAATTGCAATGTGCTCTTTTACAGCATCAACAACAAAAATCATATCTGGAAGTTTTTTCATATTACGAATACCACCAAGGTAGTTTTGTAATTTCTCTTTTTTACGTGCAAGCATTAAAGCTTCTTTCTTGGTAAGAAGTTCAACCTGACCACTCTCAATCATCTGCTCAATAATTTCTAATTTACGAATAGATTTTTGGATAGTTTGAAAATTAGTTAACATCCCACCTAACCAGCGGTTATCAACATAAGGCATACCAGCTTTTTCAGCAGCATCTCTAACAGCAACACGTGCCTGTTTTTTCGTACCAACAAAAAGAACAGTTTTACCCTCAGCTGCCGCGTCACGTACAACAGTATATGTGTAACGGAAAAAACGTAAAGTTTTTTGTAAATCTATAATATAGATATTTTTACGAACACCGAAAATATACTTTTTCATTTTCGGATTCCAACGACGTGTTTGGTGTCCGAAGTGAACACCACATTCTAATAAATCTTTCATAGTAACCATAATAAGGCTCCTTGTGTAATTTGGTTTTTTCTTATGATACCCATATTCACATCATGAAATCAAGCCCATGAATGCAACCAATTTAAGAATTGGTATCTTTTGAATTTGTGCTCATTTAGAACAAAGCGCGATATTATACTTACATATAGTTTAATAATTGATAAAACTTCTATAATATACTACATATGTATAATATAATAATATATAAGTAATTTTTTATTGCAAAATCATAAAGTTTTTATCTTTATATCCGATAAATAATATATAGACTGAAGTTATATTAAATATAATAAGGATAAATCATGAGAAATTTAACAACTATTTTAATTATACTCGTAACACTATCTATTGGTGCGCATGCATTTACACTTAATCATTACGGTAATTTTAAATTTAAAAAAGAAAATGGTAACGTTTATGTAATGCATGGGCCAACGGGAAGACCAAATAAAGACAATGAAGGTTTTATCAATAACCCATCATTAATAGTTAGCAAACATGGGTTAATTGTTATAGACCCTGGAGGAAACTACAATGTAGGGAAAAAGGTTTTAACAGAAATTGAAAAGATAAGTAAAAAGCCAATTATCGCAATTATAAATACGGATAAATACGGTAAACATTGGTTTGCAAATAAAAGTATTAAAGAAAAATATCCTAATGTAAAGATATATGCAGATGCCCTTATGATTAAAGAAAATAAAGAGGGTTTTGCTGAAAAACGATATAACGTTTTAAATAAATTGGACAACAATTTAAAAGGGACTAAAGAGTTTAGCTATCCTCAATATGCACTTAAAAATAATCAACATCTTACAATTGATGACGAACATTTTATAATTTATAGTCCTAAAGAATCACATACTGATTCAGACATTATTATAGAACATGTAAACAGCCAAACGCTATTTTTAGGCGTCAATTTATTAAATAATTGTCTTGGTACTTTTGATTCGAAATCTAGTATACTTGGAAACATTAAGTTATTAGAAAATATAAAAAATGGTAAAAAATTTAAACTTTACGTACCAGGGCATGGGAATTCTGGAAGTTTAAATGTAACAGTAAAACCTTTTTTAAATTATTTGGAAGTTCTTAAAGAAGAAGCTCAAAAAGCATATGATAATGATTTAGATATTTTTGAAATTAAACCATTAGTCATGAAACGTCTACATGCATATCATAATTGGAGCGGGTATCAGAAAAAAATTGGTAAACATTTAACAAAATTATATAGTGAATTAATAAAAAAAGATTTATCAGAAAGCGAATAAATAAGAAACCCCTTGCGGCGACCTAGTTTTCCGACCGCGTAGCGGTAAGTATCATCAGCGATGAGCAGCTTAGCTTCCAGGTTCGAAATGGGGGCTGGGCGTGGCCTGCTCTCTATAACCACAAG
>Ga0316204_10000579_pt1 | contig 129718 bp, 132 predicted proteins | sample 6monrhotite_MG_2_FD_205661 | JGI IMG/M metagenome (GOLD analysis project Ga0316204, IMG submission 205661) | Microbial mat bacterial communities from mineral coupon in-situ incubated in ocean water Damariscotta River, Maine, United States -... | ecosystem: Environmental > Aquatic > Marine >...
TCAACAAAAACAGCGTATCGTCCGCAAAAGCCCCGCAACCTTGCGGGACCGCCGCTTCCTTTTAACCAACTCAACCACCACTCACAAGCAACAGCTCAGCGCTCAGCACGGCTTCTATGCCAATTCCAGGCCGTCGTGACGATGGTATCGAGATCGCTATGGTCCAAAGACCAGTCCAGCACCGTGCGAGCCTTACCGACATCGGCCACAAGCATCGATGCATCGCCGGGTCGACGGGCTTGCATGTGCACCGAAAAATCGACGCCGGAAACCCGTTTGACCGTATCTAAAACCTGGCGCACGCTTGAGCCCACGCCGCCGCCAAGGCAGAACGCCTCAACGCCCGATTGTCCTGCCAACAACCGATCCAGGGCTTTGACGTGGGCAACGGCCAAATCGGATACATGGATATAGTCGCGCACGCAGGTGCCGTCCGGGGTTCCATAATCATCGCCATAAATTGACATGCCCGCGCGTTGGCCCAATGCGGCTTGGCAGGCGATGGGGATGAGATGGCTTTCTGGATCATGTGCTTCGCCCAATTCGCCGTCCGGGTCCGCACCCGACGCGTTGAAATAGCGTAGCGCCGTGGCGTTTAGTCCGTGGGCGGCGGAAAAGTCCGCCAGCATGCCTTCCACCACCGCCTTGGTCTTGGCGTAGGGACTGATCGGTGAGATCGGCGACATTTCCGTGATCAGCGCGTCACCGACATCGCCGTGCACAGCACAGGTGCTGGAAAAAACAATGTTGTGCACGCCCGCGCGGTCCATGGCTTCCAACACGTTCAAGGTGCCGGTGACGTTGGTGCGGTAAAAAACGCCGGGGCGATTGACGGATTCCCCCACCTCGATCAACGCAGCGAAGTGCATCACTGCGACGGGGTTATGGGCCTTAAACGCCGCATCAAGATCCGCCCGATTGAGCACATCGCCAACAACCAGCGGTCCCCACTTAACCGCCCAGTCGTGACCGTTGCAGAGGTTGTCGAAGCTGACGGGCAAATAGCCCGCCGCCGCCAACGCTTTACACGCATGGCTGCCGACATATCCGGCACCGCCGGTGACGAGGACGGTTTTGCTCATCAAATGCGGCTCCTGTCCGCAAAACACCCAAAAAAAATTAACGGGACCGAATCATTACAGGCTATGACCGCCCTGAGCAACGATCCTATGGCGCTAAACACACTGAAGCGTTTGACCAACGGTTGCGTTTTACGCTAATCTGCCATGCGTTCAGAAAATGAACGCCTAAGACTGCATACGCAATCGGGATGCCCAAGCCTTATGACTCATGCGCGACGCCCAGCTCCTGCCCCCACAAAATCCGACTCGGCGGATTTTCTGCCTTACGGACGTCACAGCATCGATGCGGATGATCTGGCGGCTGTCGCGCGTGTTTTAAAAAGCGATTGGCTTACCAGTGGGCCTGAAATCGACGCATTCGAGCGCACTTTCGCGCAGAAAGTCGGTGCAAAGTACGCGGTGGCGTGTTCCAGCGGCACAGCGGGGCTGCACTTGGCCGCGCTCGCTTTAGGACTAGGCGCGGGTGACAAAGCAATTGTGCCGACGTTGACGTTTCTCGCCACCGCCAACGCCGCGCGTTACGTCGATGCGGACGTGGTGTTTTGCGATGTCGATGCCGGCACTGGCCTGATGAGCCTTGAGGCTTTGGAGCAAGCCTTCAGCAGCGCCAGCGACATCAAAGCCATTTTTCCCGTCCACCTCAACGGTCAGTGCGCCGACATGGCAGCGTTATCCACATTTGCGCGCCAGCACGGCCTGGCCATCGTCGAAGATGCCTGCCACGCCATCGGCGGAAGCCTTGAAGCGGCGGATGGAGCCCCCACGCCCGTGGGTTCGTGTGCATACAGTGATATGACCGTATTCTCCCTACACCCGGTGAAAACCGTGACCATGGGCGAAGGCGGCGTGGTCACCACAAACGACGAAGCGCTTTATCAAAAAATGATCAGCCTGCGCAGCCACGGCATGATCCGCGAGCAAGATTCGATGCAAAACCACGCACAGGCCACCAGCCCCAGCGGTGCAAGCAATCCGTGGTATTACGAGATGCAGGAGTTGGGCTTCAATTTTCGCGCCAGTGCCTTGCAATGCGCGCTGGGGTCGAGCCAGTTGACCAAACTGGACGGCTTTGTCGTCAAACGCCAAGAGCTGGCGGACCTTTACGACGAGTTACTGGCCCCTCTGTCTCCGACCATCCAACCGATCCGTCGTGTCGCCTATGGACAGCCCGCGTGGCACTTGTACGTCGCGCTGATCGATTTCGAGGCTGCAAATACCGACCGGGCACAGGTGATGAACGCGTTGCACGCCGACGGCATCGGCACCCAAGTGCATTACCTGCCGGTGCATCTGCAGCCTTATTATCAGGGTTTGTATGGCAAGAACGAGCTTTGCGGCGCGAACGCCTACTATGCGCGCTGCTTGTCTTTGCCCTTGTTTCCGGGAATGACGCCTGAGGATGTAGCGCGTGTGGTTAGCGCTTTGCGCAAGGCGTTGACACTCGATCAGGGACCGTCGTGATGTCGGACAAGTCCATGAACAACGAAGACGAAATCACCTTGGGCGTGTTGTCGTCGGTGCAAGAAAACCACGCCGTCACCCAACGCGGCCTGTCCAAGGACCTCGACATCGCGCTGGGGCTGACCAATGCGTATTTGAAACGCTGCATGCGCAAGGGCCTGATCAAGGTTCAACAAATTCCGCGCAATCGTTACGCTTATTATCTGACGCCCGAAGGCTTTTCGGAAAAAAGCCGCCTGACGACCCAGTTTTTGAGTACCTCGTTCAACTTTTATCGCCGCGCGCGTTCTCAGTGTGAAGACCTGTTTCAGCAATGTGAAAGCAACGGCTGGCGGCGCGTGTCTTTATATGCGGTCAGCGATCTGGCCGAAATCGCTTTGCTGTGTGCCAGCCGTTTCGATATAGAGCTGCTCAGCATTGTCGATCCCAAGCACGATGGCGAGCTTTACCACGACGTGCGTGTCGCCCGATCATTAGAAGACGCGGGCCCGTTCGACGCGATCATCTTGACCGACCTCAACGACGCCCAGGGCTCTTATTCGTACCTGCACGGCCAATTGGGCGGCACCAACATCCTTGCACCCGATTTCATGCGCGTCACCCCTGACGTGAAAGCGCCGTGATATGACAAACTGGTATGTGGCGCACACCCACGCGCGCGGTGAAGCCAAGGCGCAATCGAATCTCGAGCATCAGGGCTTTCGCACCTATTTGCCGCGCTTTTTGAAAGAACGCCGCCACGCACGGCGCACCGACACGGTCGCGATGCCGCTGTTTCAGCGCTACATCTTCATTCAAATGGACATCGCCAAAACCCGTTGGCGTGCCATTCAATCGACGTTCGGCATTCAAAATCTGGTGTGCAACGGCGACGTGCCCGCATCCATCGACGAAAATATCATTTTGGAAATCCGCAAACGGGAAAACGACGCAGGCTTTGTGCAAATCGAATCGAGCCAGAAGCTCAAAAAAGGTGACGAAATCCACGTCAGCACCGGGCCGTTCGCCAACCTTGAAGGACTGTTCGACGCCTATAGCGATGCGCTGCGGGTGACGGTTTTACTCAATATGTTGGGCGGTAGCATTCCTGTAAAACTGCCAAAAAACCAGGTGCACCCGACGAGTTGATCCGGCTTTTCAACGCGTTATCACTTCGAACCTGACGATTGACGGAGCCGCGCTTTACTTAGGCCCGACAAAGGTACACACACAGCCCCACTAGGGCTTTGAATCGAACGACAAAAAGCCCTTGACCTTAGTGTTCGCGTAATGAACATTAAGCTGAATTGTTGGCTGGGATGACTGTATTTTGCGCACAGTCCATTCACCCGGCCTGCGGTAGCGTGCCTGAATTCCAAGGTTACCCCCAAGCACGACACCTCCCTCTATTGGACGCAAATTACCATGACAAATTCATCTTCCGACACGCCATCTCCGCAAATCCATCGCACCTTCAAAGATCCCAAGCCGGATTTGGACGGGCGCGTTATTTTGGTCACGGGCGGCACCGGCTCATTTGGCAAGGCGTTCATCCGCCACGTTCTGCGCGACTACAATCCCTTAAAGGTCATTATCTTTTCGCGTGACGAGCTCAAGCAGTTCGAGATGCAAAATGATCCTGTGTTTAATCAGCACGAGGACAAGCTGCGTTATTTCATTGGCGACGTGCGCGACTGCGACCGCCTTGAAATGGCCATGCGCAACGTTGATTACGTGGTTCACGCCGCCGCACTTAAACATGTGCCCGCAGCGGAATACAATCCGTTCGAATGCATCCGCACCAACGTGCACGGCGCGGAAAACATCGTCACCGCCGCCATCCGCGCCAACGTCGAAAAAGTCATCGCCCTGTCCACCGACAAGGCCGCAAACCCGGCCAACTTGTATGGTGCCAGCAAATTGGCATCCGACAAAATCTTTGTCGCCGCCAACAATTTGAGCGCCGGTCGACCTTCGTTTTCGGTGGTGCGTTACGGCAATGTGCTCGGCTCGCGCGGCAGTGTGGTTCCGTTCTTTCAAAAGCTGCGCGACGAAGGCAGCGATCATCTGCCCATTACCGATCCGCGCATGACGCGGTTTTGGGTGACCATCGAGCAAGGCGTAAATTTTGTGTTATCGTCCATGGCGATGATGCACGGCGGCGAAATTTTCGTCCCCAAAATTCCCAGTTCGACCATCCCCGACATCGCCACCGCCATCGCGCCCGAACTGCCGACCAAAGTCATCGGCATCCGCCCTGGCGAAAAACTGCACGAGGTGATGATCACATCGGACGATGCACGCAACACTTTGGCCCTTGAAGATCGCTATGTGATCGTTCCGGCGATGTCGTTTTGGAATCCCGATGTCCACGTCTTCGACGGCATGACCACGGTCGCCGAATACTTCCATTATTCCAGCGACAAAGCTGAAATCATGAGCGTCAATGACATCAAAGCCATGATGGCCGAAGCCGAACTGTGAGCCTGAGGGTATCGACATTCGATGGTGATACCCCACCCCGCCATGGTGCGACCAAAGCTAACGCAACAACGAGACGAACAATGATAAAATACTGCAACCGCTGCCTGTACCCCGAGACCAAACCTGACCTTTCGTTTGATGACGAAGGGGTGTGTAGCGCTTGCCGTAGTTTTGAGAACCGTAAGGAAATCAATTGGGCGCAGCGACAATCCGAATTCACGGAAATCACTCAACGATATCGCTCTAACGACGGCAGCAATTATGATGCCCTGGTCCCCGTAAGCGGTGGTAAAGACAGCACCTATCAGGTCATTAAGTTGCTGGAAAATGGATTGAACCCGCTCTGCGTAACCGGCATGACGGACTCTCTGTCCGATATTGGGCGACGCAACATCGAAAATATCAAAAGCCTTGGTGTGGACTACATCGAAGTTACGATGAACCCCACCATCCGCCGAAGGATTAACCGCCTTGCCCTGCAGCTTGTAGGGGACATTTCCTGGCCCGAACATATCGCCATTTTCACCATTCCCATTCGCATCGCAGTTCAGATGAACATTCCGCTGGTCGTATGGGGCGAGAACAGCCAAAGTGAATATGGTGGACCTGCTGCAGCACAAGAATCTAAAGTTCTTGATCGCCAGTGGCTGGAAGAGTTCGGCGGCCTGCTTGGCCTGCGCGTGACTGATCTCATCGGTCAGGAAGGCATCGAAAAACGCCACCTCATCCAATACATGTACCCCTCGGATGAAGAGCTCCGACGCGTCGGTGTGACGGGTATTTTTTTAGGTCATTTCTTCCCCTGGGACGGTTACACCAACGCCCTTTACGCACAAGCACATGGCTTTGAAACCTACCCAACACTGGTTGAAGGTTCTCTGGCGAATTACGAAAATTTGGACAACCACCAAACCGGTATTCATGACTATTTCAAGTTCCTGAAGTTCGGTTTCGGTCGCGCGACAGATATCGCCAACAATCACATTCGCCGTAATAGATTGTTGCGCAAAGACGCCCTGAAGTTGGTCCAACTGCACGATGGTCAATTCCCCCACACATGCCTAGGCAAACCGATCGAAGAAACCTTGGCTGAAATTGGTATGACGTTGGAGCAGTTCAACAAAACCTGCGATCAGTTCACCAATAAAAAATTATTTAAATGCAACAACAATGGCGAATTGATCAAAAATTCGATGGGCAACTTGATTAAAATAAATGCGGATACAACGTGAGCAAAGTCGCCATCATTGATTACGGTTTATGCAATCTGGATTCAATGGCTCGGGCGGTTGATATCTGCGGCGGTACACCGTGCGTCACGGCTGAAGCTTCTGAGCTAAAAAGCGCAGACAGGATCATTTTGCCCGGCGTTGGGGCCTTTCCCAACGCCATGAAAAATTTGCAAGACGCCGGAATGGTTGCAGCTCTGAACGAAGCCGTGATCGAAAAAGGCCGCCCCTTTCTTGGCGTGTGCCTAGGCATGCACCTCATCGCCGAGCGCTCGGTCGAGCATGGTAAAACAGAAGGACTGGGATGGATCAAGGGCAACATCAAACGCCTGGAACCATCGGAATCCACGGAGCGCATTCCGCATGTCGGCTGGAACGAAATCGATTTCGAGATGCCGCATCCTTTGTTGTCGGGCATCGAAAATCGCACCGATTTCTATTTTGTGCATAGTTACCACTTCCAAGCGAAAGTTTCTCACCATATCGTCGCCACGACGCCTTACTGTGGTGAGTTTGCCTCAATCGTACAAAAAGACAACATCTTTGGGGTCCAGTTCCATCCTGAAAAAAGTCAAAAGGCCGGTGCTCGGCTATTGTCTAATTTTTTATCTCTTTAACAAAGTACTCAACTACGTGCTCAAAACACGCATTATTCCCACACTGCTGTATAAGGATCTCGGCTTGGTCAAAGGAGTCGGCTTCGATTCCTGGCGACGCGTGGGCAGCGCCATGCAATCGATCAAAGTTTACAATATGCGCGAAGTCGATGAGTTGGTGTTTCTTGACATCACCGCGACCCAGGACAGTCGCCAGCCTGATTTTCATCTCATTGACGATCTTGCCGATGAATGTTTTATGCCGCTTGCCGTCGGCGGTGGCATCAAAACCATCGAAGACGTTCGCAAGCTACTGATGGTCGGTGCCGACAAGGTCGTGGTGAATTCGCAGGCTGTCGTCACGCCAGACTTGATTTCCGCGATAGCCAATCAGTTCGGCGCACAAAGTATCGTCGTCTCTATCGATGCCCGCAAAACAAAATCTGGCGATTATGAGATCTACACCCACGCGGGGAAGACACCCACAGGGCTTTGCCCCAAGGACATGAGCCGCTGCGCCCAAGAGGCGGGTGCAGGGGAAATTCTCATCACGTCCATTGATAACGATGGAACCATGGAGGGTTACGACCTAACGCTCATTGAAGAGATCAGCCGCACCGTATCGATACCGGTGATTGCCTCTGGCGGGGCCGGCAAAAAGGGCGACTTCAGCGACGCGTTGCGCTGTGGCGCATCGGCCCTGGCCGCAGCCAGCATCTTCCACTTCACAGAACAAACACCACTTGAGATCAAGCACCACTTAAAAGACCAAAGGTTCCCTGTCCGTGTCTAAGCGCTCTATCGCCATCATCCAAGCGCGCATGAGATCAACGCGTCTTCCGGGTAAAATTTTAAAAACGCTCGGCGATAAGTCCTGTCTAGGCCACGTCATCACACGCTGCAAGGCCATTCCCGGCATTGACAACGTATGCTGCGCGATACCCGAAGAACCACAATCGGACCTGATCGCCGAAGAAACCCTAAAGTTCGGGGCACTTGTCTCCCGCGGGGATGAACACGACGTTCTGGGGCGCTATTACAAGGCCGCTCAAGAAACCAACGCCGATGTGATTATGCGTATCACCAGCGACTGCCCCCTGACAGACCCATACGTTTCTGGAAAGGTATTGCGCGCATTGCTGGAGGGTGATTATGAATATGCCTGTAACAACATGCCGGCATCCTATCCTCACGGACTGGACAGCGAAGCTTTTACCTTCGACGCTTTAGAGCGCGCGTACCGCACGGCCAGCACCCCGCATGAACGAGAGCATGTCACCCCCTGGCTTCGCAACACGCTAGGCGTAAAAAAAACCGCGCTACCTCGCCTCGGAGGCAAACTCTCTGAAATGCGTTGGACGCTTGATTTTCCTGAGGACTTTGCCTTTTTTGAGGCGCTTTTCAAGGTACAACCCGATTTAGGGTCAATGTATGGTTACAACGAAATTATCGACCTGCTTTCTCACCACTCGGAAATAGCAAAGATCAATTTGATCCATCATAACGTAAGCCGCCCGGGCATAGCATAACTTATCGACAGGATCCGTTTTATGACTTCAGAAAATGCAGGCAACTACCAATTAGATACATGGCGTGGCGATTTTGGTGATTCGTACACGGATCGCAACGTTGCGGACGAAAATGCTTTAAGAGCCCGGACAAAAATGTGGGCACAGATGCTTCGCTCCATCGAAGGAGAGCTGCCTTCGAGCATTCTTGAAATCGGGGCAAACCTAGGCCTCAATATGAGAACTCTGAAGCGTCTCACCGAGGCGGAGTTGTTCGCTCTTGAGCCGAACGCAAAGGCACGTCAAATCCTGCTCGATGAAGGCGTTATGGAACCACAAAATTTATTTGACGCATATGCATCCGCGATCCCGATGGAAGATCGTTCGGTGGATATGGCTTTCACCAGCGGTGTCCTGATTCACGTTCCGCCGAACGACCTGTTGGCATCGTGCACTGAGATGCACCGGGTTAGCCGCAAGTACATCGTGTGTGCGGAGTACTTCTCTGTTGCCCCTCAAGAGCTCAAGTATCGTGGCCATAACGGATTGCTATTCAAACGCGATTTCGGCGATTTCTGGATGAGCAGCTTCCCCGATTTGAAGCTGCGCGATTACGGTTTCTTTTGGAAGCGCGCGACGGGTTTGGATAACCTGACGTGGTGGGTGTTTGAGAAGGGCGAGTAAGCAGGTAAATGCCTATTGTCGTCTTTCGGGCAGACGCGTCACCAGAAATTGGTGGCGGGCATATCATGCGCTGCTTGGCGCTTGCCAACATCTTGCGCGATAAGGGCGCAGAGATATGGTTCGCGTGTCGCACTCAAACCTTCGACACCTTGCCCATATTGAAAAATTCCAAATACAACCTCATGGAACTGCCCGAACACAGTTCTGGACATCGCGAACTGAAAGATGCTCTGCCACAAGTCGAATGGCTGATCGTTGACCATTATGGACTGGATGCCAATTGGATCACCCCACTGCGCGGCTGGGCTCAACACGTTATGGTCATCGACGACCTTGCTGACCGGTCCTTGGATTGCGACCTTCTTTTGGATCAGACCTTGGGTCGTGAGGACGGGGACTACCGCCCCCTTACCCCCGAGACATGCACATATCTTTTGGGGCCTGAGTTTGCGCTTTTGCGTCCCGAATTCGCGGCCCTGAGATCACAATGCCTAACCCGGCGGCGCACCCCCACCAAACAGGGGCCAACAAAGGTGCTGGTGGCCCTCGGCGCTACGGATCCTAAAAACGTAACAATGACCGTTTTGGAAACACTGAACTCAATCTCAACCGACATTGAAATCACAATTGTTTTAGGATCTGGCGCACCGCACCTCAGCGCCATCCGCGACACGTCGATATCCCATCGCCACCCGACGTCCGTATTGGTTGATGCTTCAGATATGGCGACACTGATGGCGCATGCAGACATCGCCATCGGTGCCAGCGGCACAAGTTCTTGGGAGCGCTGCTGCGTAGGTTTACCGACCATTGCGATTGAGTTGGCGGACAATCAGCATGAAATCAGTCGCACATTGAGCGAGGCTGGCGCAATCACGTTCCTAGGACGCTACGAAACCCTCCATCCGGACCTGCTTAATCAAGCTGTTATGAACTTAATATCCACCCCCAGACACATGGAGCATATGTCGATGATGGCCGCAGAAGTCTGCGATGGCCTCGGCGCGACACGTGTTGCCGAGCGTATTCTGTCATGAGTGCACCGGAAACTTGGTGGTCTTCCCCTCGCCGCGTTACTGTGGTTGTTGATAATGACAGCTGGATACTGCCGTTTGCCAAACAACTTGTTGAAGGCATTACGGCAAACGGCGACGTCGCTGTGATGGCGCGGTCCCATGATGACGTCCCCGCCGGTGAGATTGCGTTCTATCTGGGGTGCGTTAAAATCACTCCACCCGAAGTGCTCGCCCGTAACAAAAGAAACCTTGTCGTGCATGCGAGTGACCTACCAAAAGGCCGGGGATTCTCCCCCCTGACATGGCAAATTATTGAAGGCCTCAACGCATTTCCTATCTGTCTTATCTTGGCCAATGAACGTGTTGATGAAGGTCCCATCGTCTACCGACAACTCATCGAACTGAGAGGTGACGAGCTTCTCGCCGAACTGCACGATGTGGTGGGCGATTTTCACGTTTCCTTGGCGATGCGCTACTTGAAGGAACCCCAAGAACCCCAAAGCAAGAAACAAACCGGCGAGCCAACTTACTATAAACGTCGATGCCCCGAAGACAGCAGACTTGACCCGCACAAAAGCATTGCCGAGCAGTTCAACCAACTTCGCACGGTGGATAATGAAAAGTACCCGGCATTTATGGATTTTTTAGGTTGCCGCTATATCCTTAAAGTCAAAAAGATTGATCCCAAAAGCACATCATGAGCTCACAAAACATTTCCATCGCGGGCCGCAAAATCGGCCCTGGCCAGCCGCCATACATCATTGCGGAAATGTCTGGAAATCATAACGGCGATATCGCCCGCGCCTTTGCGTTGCTTGAAGCTGCTCAGGCTGCGGGCGCGGATGCTGTCAAATTACAAACCTATACGGCCGACACCCTGACCATCGACCACGACGGCCCCGATTTTCAAATCAAGGGTGGGCTATGGGATGGGAAGAGCCTGTACGAACTGTATCAACAAGCGCACACGCCTTGGGAATGGCATGAACTATTATTTGCCAAGGCCGCAGAACTGGGCATCACCATATTCAGCAGCCCCTTTGATCATACGTCCGTCGATTTTCTCGAAACCCTAAACACCCCCGCATACAAAATAGCATCATTCGAAGCCGTTGACCTTGATCTAATCGAAAAGGTTGCCGCAACGGGAAAGCCATTGATTATTTCGACAGGGATGGCAAATGAACTTGAGATCCAGGAGGCTATCGATACCGCACGCAACGTCGGCTGCCGCGACTTGATCCTTCTGCACTGCGTCAGTGGCTATCCAACACCCGCGAAAGACAGTAACTTGTTGACCATACCAGACATGAAAGAACGTTTTGGCACGGTTGTTGGATTGTCGGATCACAGCCTTGGCACTGCAGTCTCCGTTTGCAGTATCGCCCTCGGTGCCAGCGTCATTGAAAAGCACTTCACCCTCGCACGCGCGGATGGCGGGCCGGATGCCTTTTTTTCACTTGAACCAACCGATTTAAGGGCGTTAGTTCACGATTGCAAAGACGCTTGGTCAGCACTTGGGGCCATCGGATACGAGCGAAAACAAAGTGAACAGTCAAATATTGTATTTCGCCGTTCCATCTATGTGGTCAAAGATATGCAGGAGGGAGAGGCGTTCAGTGACGCGAACCTTCGCGTCATTCGTCCCGGCTATGGCATGGCACCGAAACATCTTAAAAGTGTTCTCGGCAAGACAGCCACCCGTCAGATAAACAGAGGTACGCCTTTATCTGATGACATTATTTCCTCCAATATCGACGCAGTAGATATCACTTAATGGCAAATCAAAATGACATTAAATCTATCTAAGTACCTATCTCCCGGACGTTGGGCTGAACGCTTCCGCCGTGATTTAAACGCCATAAAAATGCGTCACTACCGCTTAAAGGTCGAAGCGCTTTTCGCTGCAAACCCGATTAAACGTTCTGGCTGTATTGGCCCGAATGTGATTATCGCTGACGGAATGTGGGACAATCCTAACTACTGGCTGCGGCTCAGGTTGTTCCTAGGTGCGCTGCCTGAGGCCCACTCCAGTCACCTTATCGGCGTATTGCGCACACACGCCGACAAGGTGCAACGACGTATGCTTGAATCGATGGGGTTTCGGGAATTTATTTATACAGAGGAACACAATCTTCAGCCCAGCGACTTTGAACATGCTGCAGCAAAGATGCTTAAGGACGTAAAGTCACACAAAGACATTCTGTCGCTCGATCTTCCGGGTGGCCTTCCCGCATACATTTATTATGATACAGTCCTCAAGCACGCACATCATCCGCGACCGGCATTAGACGATCCCTTGTGGCAAAAATCACTCGCGGAAGTTCTGTGTTATGGTGCCGTTTTTGCAGATTTGTTTTCCAACCTAAATGTAACCCGCGTGATTGTCAGCCATCCCTGGAAAAGCGAATATGCGTCGCTGTGCTGGGCGGGTATTTGTCATGGCGCTCAGTCCTATCACTTGACGGCATATACAGACAGCATCAGAATCCGAAGGTTTTCTGATCAAATTGACTTTGCATCTCCTATTGAGCACCTCCCTGTCTCTCAGTTAGAAATGATGTCAAGTGCGGCTAGGTCCAATTATGTGTCGCTAGGCGAAAAATATCTGAATGATCGCAGCAGTGGATTAGGGACTGACATCAACGTTCAGTACGCTTTCCATCCCGAAAAACGTCAAAGCAACCGCTCCGATGCACGCCACGCGCTCGGGGTTCATGATGATACGCCCGTCATCGTCATCTATTCGCACGTCTGGTATGACTTCCCTCATACTTTCGCGATGACGAACTTCACCGACTTTCTCGATTGGATGCAATTTACCATTGATCATATCAAAAACAGCCCAAATACAATCTGGTTACTCAAGCCGCACCCAACCGATCTATGGTACGATGGATTTCAACTTTCTGATGTTGCAGACTGCCTTCCACCCCATGTCCGCATTTGCGCCGCAAACACAGATTCTCTGACGACGCTTATCGCTGCAGATGCTGTGGTGACGGTACATGGCACCGTAGGGATTGAGGCTGCAGCTCGTGGTTTGCCTGTCATAGCTGCGGATCGCAGTTATTATAGCGATTGGGACTTCTCACATCTGGCTTTATCACGTGAACATTATGCTTCGCTTCTTGATGAAGCCCAATTTTTGCCACCACCTAACGATGAGCAACGGCATCGCGCAGCTATCTTTTCGTATTTTGCTCAAGCCCCGCACCCCGATGAGCTAGGTCTCGTGGATATGGCCTGCGACTCGCTTGGGTGGCGTCTCTATGCCGATCTACTGGAACGATACGCTCGCGGGGGCCAAAGCCTTGATTCAGAACAACGCGCAATGTCGGAATGGCTAGACAAGGAAATCCACAGTTACTCCGTGCATCAAAAGCTGACCTGTTCAGGCTATTAGAGCCCATCCGTAAATTAAGGATTGAGTGAAAGGGCAGGCCGTGATTCACCGAAGTTTACAAAAACCGGAGGATCGCAATGGCCTGGACACCTTTCACTCGGATGGATCATGACAGAAGCAAGCTGCGTTACACAAGCGATATGACAGACCGTGAATTTGCCCTCATCGTGACCTATCTTCCCGGCCAGCCGTCACGCGGACGCAAGCGCCGGGTTGATCTGCGTGCGGTGATGGATGCAATTTTCTACGCGCTGCAAAACGGCTGTGCGTGGGCCAATCCGCCCAAGGATTTTCCGCCGAAAAGTACCGTCTATGGATACTTCAGGCGCTTTTTCCACGACGACCCATGGGACCGTATTCACGATGTGCTTTATATATCGTGCCGTGACCTGGAAGGCCGCGATCCCCAGCCGAGCGCGGCCATCATCGACAGTCAGTCGGTGAAAAGCGGTGCGTCCGCAGATGACGAAATCGGCTACGACGCGGGCAAGAAAATCAAGGGGCGCAAACGCCATATTCTGACCGACACGCTTGGGCTGCTGTTGAAATGTGATGTCCATTCCGCGGGCATTGAAGACCGCGACGGCGCGGCCCGTCCGTTCGACAGATTGATCGCGCGGTTCCCTTTCCTTGAGGTGATCATCGGCGATGGCGGATACGCCGGGCAAAGGGTGCGGGACGCAGCACCGAGACCCGTCGAGATTGTGCGCCGCTCCGACACGGCGAAAGGTTTTCAGGTTCTGCCCAAGCGCTGGATCGTCGAGAGAACCCTGGCCTGGATCACCGCCAACCGCTGCATGGCCAGAGACTTCGAACACTATGCCGCAACCGCCAAAGCCTTCACCCAAATCGCTATGATCAAGCTCATGGCGCGACGAGTGGCGCGATTCGTTAATTCGTGAACGGACTCTGAGACAAACTGCACCAAACCACACCGGAACGAACGGGTTGGGTCATCACCTCTCCTTAATCAGGAAATATTCAATTATTTGCCCATACTTCACGGCACAAGATTATGAAGCACCCAAGCCTACTTAGGCGCTAAGGTTCAACACAAAGTCCATGACAGATAAAAAAAAATCAATTGAACAACATACTGACCAGTCCGCCCTCAATCCAAACTATATCGATTGGAAGCGGATACGCAGACTCATGTACCTATTTAAATACGTTTGGAATTCCTATGGAACCCTTAAGTCTTCAAACGTCAAACTCTTCATAGTTCTTGTGTTTAGCGCAACCCTTGAAGGCGTTGGTTTGGCAATTTTATTGCCACTGATGCAACTTTTGACGGGGCAGTCAGACGGTCTACTTCTTTCCCTGGTAGCCCCGCTGCTCGCTCTTTTCGACGAAAAGTATTCCGCATTGATTTTAACCGTTCTCGTTGCGGCGATGCTTATCCTGAAACACCTCACACTTTTGCTGGTCGCTGGATATTCAACCTATGTTGTCATGGGCATGCGCAATATGTGGCGCAGAAACATGATGAACTACTACCTGTATTCTCTGGACCGTTTTGTCCAAAAATCAAAGCAGGGCGAGTTGATGGAAAACATCATCCAGCAGCCGAGAAACGCTGCAAAACTTGCGCGATACCTACTGCAATTCATGCGTGAGTTTATATTCTCCATAGCCATGTGCACAATTTTAATATTGACCTCATGGCAAATCTCTCTCGTTGTGCTTGTTTTATTCTCCGTCGTAGGATTTCTGAGCCACGGGCCTATCAAACGCTACACCAGCACCATGGCGCACCGTTTACTGAAGCTTCTTCAAAAAGCAAGCGACACGGCGTCTGAAAATATCGCAGGCATACGTGAAATCAAGCTCATGTCTCTTGAACAATCGCGCTTAGATATGTTTCTCGGTTATTCGCAACGAGAGGCCCTTCTTGCCATGTGGCTTTCGGTCGTTGATGAGCTGCCAAATCTAGTTGGCACTTTGTTGATTGCCCTGTTGTTGCTGTGCAGTGTTGCCGTTATGACGATTTTGCATCCCGAGGGCCTGAAAGAAATGATACCTCTTATAACACTGTTCATTTTGGTTGGTGTCAGGCTCAACGGATACGCCACGTCTATGATTAGAGCCTTTGTCCGTCTTCGCATGGCCATCCCGGCGTTTAAACTTGTTAGTGAGCTTGCCTCAAAGACAAACCTAGAAGCCCCTTTGGTCGGCGAACCATTCACACAACTGAAATCAGATATCATCTTCGAAAACGTATCATTTTCATATAATGGTAAAGTCAAGATTCTGAAAAATTTCAATTTGATTATAGCGCGAGGGAAATTTACAGCCTTAACTGGATCATCCGGCCAAGGCAAGTCCACTGTGATCCAGCTTCTCACGGGAGAAGTAACGCCCCAAAGTGGCAAAATTATCGTTAATGGACGGGTTCTCAGCGACTTTAGCCCCAGCTCGTGGAAATACCATCTCGGCGTCGTCACGCAAGACGCATTTCTATTCAATACTACAGTGAGAGAAAACATCGCGATGGCAAAGCCTGACGCAACTGAAGAGGAAATCCTCAAGGCTGCTCGACTCGCCAATGCGCACGACTTTATCGCAATACTTGAAAACGGGTATGATACGAACGTCGGGGACCGAGGTTCCTTGCTTTCAGGTGGCCAACGACAACGCATCGCGATTGCCCGAGCGATCCTTAAAGGCTGCGAGCTTTATATTTTTGATGAAGCCACCAATGCTCAAGACGTTTCATCGCGCGACGTTATTCTAAAGACAATGAAATTACTTCGCGAGCAAGGCAAAACAGTACTCATGGTCTCGCATCAATCCGAAATGTTAGAGCACGTCGATATCATCTGTAAAATGGAACGTTCACAAGGCCCCTCCACCCCATCCCCGACATCGCCTGCCCCCACCACATAGCAGCTGTAAAGTCTGGACAATCGAAACGTGAATGCTAGAAGTATGACAATGATAAAAAACGCGCTTAAAATTGTGATCAGATCGGTTGGCCTAAACCCCACAACAGTTGCTAACACCTTCCGCTCCAGCTGGTTGGGCATTGCTCTAAACAGCTGGCGCATTAGTAAATTGGTGAAAAACAACCAAGCTCGAAATCACTTTATTTATGAGCTCATTAAAGAGTTTAATCCCGACCTCACCTCAAGCAAACCTGCTGGCACGTTGCGCATTGGTTTGCTTTGGGACCGGCGTGATCGCTTTAAGTGGTTAGGGTACGCGAACGACGATAAAAACTGTGAAATCGTCCGTATGCGGATCGCTATGTTCAAGCCCATCTGGTGGCATTATTTACGTGACTATTTGAAAGATACCGTTGCAGAGCAAAACATGGGGGAATACCCCTTAGATACCTACTTCAAAGCAGAGTATGACAAGGGCAAAGCGGTCTATCATCAATATTGTAAGGATGTCGTGTCATTCATTAAAGAAACATACAATATTGACGTGTTTCTCCTTCCAAAACTCAACGACGACTGGGCGATTGAAATCGTTCGAGCATTCAGAGCTGCAGGTGTTCCTTTGGTTATTGATGACCGAGAGGGTGCAAACACCAAAAAACGCCTTGAGATTGTGCCACCACGTCTTCGCCAACTCTTCGATGAAGGGATCGATTTCGACCTTTTGTGCGCCCACAACACTGCGCATAAAGAACTCTTTATGAAGAGTGGTTTTGATCCAGATAAAATCATCATCAATGGCGCACCAGAATCAGATTATTGGAGCAACCCACATCTTTGGCCTGCCCTCAAAGATATTGATCCCCGCTTACAAAGCGATAAAATTTTGGTCTTAATCTTTGCCTTCGGACCTCGGAATTTTCTCCACTTCTACTACGGAAATGAGAAACGCGATTGGACACAACTCGGAGAAGATTATCACGAAGTGATCCTTCAACTCCTAGAAAAATATGGTGACCGAATTCAAATTGCCTACAAGTTAGGCGGCCAGACGGCTCGTGACCGTTTTAACGGATATGAAGCGTTTGCCAAAAAAGTTGCCCCATATGAAGAAAGTGGTGCATTCGTTGAGCTCCGAGGCTCTGTGAATTCATTTGATTTGCTGGTAAACGCTGACGTGACCATTGGGTTTCAAACATCTGGCTTAACAGAGGCCATGTTCCTCGACAAACCGATCATATGCGGCGGCTGGGGCGATTTGTACAATGAAATCAAAGATACCCTCTTGCCTTTTCACACGACCAAAGCTTTGACGTTTGTCGATTCAAAAGAGCGAATGTGGGAAGTGCTTGACCTTTTGCTTGAGAACTTAGATACGTTCACCTTAACGGATGAGATGGGCGCTGCACGCAAGGAGTTTAGGGAATCATTTTTTTACAATCCTGACGGCAATGTTTCTCGCCGCCTTTTGGGCTACGTAAAAGAGGTAGCAACAGGCCAATTGCCCCGAAGCACCATTCCCTGAGATTGAAAAAGTAGCTGGAAAAAACATGACCCCCTCACCTCTTTTATTTTTGAAGCTCATTACTTCATTCATCATTCGCCCCCTTCAATATCGGCGCACCTGGGCACATCTCAACTATGCTTTCTTTTCGGGCTGGCGCTATGACAGCGAAGCACCAGAACAAGCCGTGAAAGGTGGGCTCAAAAAACGCGCCTACAAAAGCTACGAGGACTACATCCGCCAACAACAAAGTAAGCTGAATATCGTCCATGATGGCCTGAAATCGCAATATGACGAGCGGTGCAACCGCTTTAAGACATCATTTTCCCATCATTTAGCCGACAAACCCGTTCAATCAGTTCTATGCCTTGGCGCACGTGATGGCGTCGAGGTTGATGCGCTTCGACAGCTTGGTCATTTGGCGATCGGGATTGACATTGCCTATCCAAAAGAAAATAAATTTGTTCATTACGGTGATTTCCACAACCTGCCTTTCCCAAACGGTAGTTTTGACTACGCCTATACCAATGCTTTCGATCACACCTTCGACCAGCTTAAAGTACTGGAAGAGGTCGCCCGTGTCCTCAAACCGGAAACCGCCCGTTTTATCCTTGATGTGCCGCAAGGAGAGGGGGAAATCGATACCTTTGAAAGTTTTGGCTGGGAAAATCACCAAAAACTGGTCGATTTCCTCAATGCTGCAGGCTTCTCCGTGGAAGAGACCAGGAGGCGGCATGAAGACGATGACTATGTTCAACTCCTACTCAAATATGAAAGCAAAGCAGGCTGATCATGTATAAAGTTAAAATTTTTGGTGCGGGTTCCATAGGAAACCATCTTTCGAATGCTTCGCGCCAGCTTGGCTGGTCTGTCGATTTGTGCGACATTGACGAAGAGGCCCTTAAGCGCGCACGAAATGAGATTTACCCAAACCGATACGGTTCATGGGACGACCAAATTCGCTTATTCAAAGCAGATGAAGTTCCCGTCGGCAATTATGATCTGATTATTATTGGCACGCCTCCCGATAGCCACATCCCACTAGCCTTGGCCGCTGTGAAGGAAAAACCTAAAGCCGTTTTGATTGAAAAGCCGCTGTGCACCCCGGATCTGGTAGGCGCTCAGAAACTTTATGATCTAGCCCGCAAACTTGGTGTGCACGTATTTACGGGTTATGACCATGTCGTCGGCGAAGCATCTGAAAAATTCACAAACATTATTCATTCTGGATCTTTGGGTGATATTGCGACAATCGATGTTGAATTTCGCGAGTTCTGGGGCGGAATTTTCAATGCCCACCCGTGGTTGGATGGGCCGAAAGACTCCTATCTTGGCTTCTGGAAACGGGGTGGTGGTGCCAGCGGTGAACACTCCCATGCTGCGAACTTATGGCAGCACTTTGCCCATGCCTCTGGAGCTGGAAAAATTGTCGAAGTATCCGCCAGTCTTGATTTCGTCAACAACGGCGTGGTCAATTATGACCGACTGTGCATTGCCTCAATGAAAACGGAGTCCGGGCTGATCGGTCGCATTGTACAAGACGTTGTCACACAACCGCCCAGAAAATGGGGGCGTGTCCAAGGCTCGAAAGGGTTCGTGGAGTGGCAATGCGGTGCGAAACCCGGTTGTGACACAGTAACGCATCAGGTAAACAACGATGAGGCTTCCGCTGTAGATGTTGAAAAAACGCGGCCTGACGACTTTATCCGCGAACTTCGTCACATTGAAAATGCGGTCGAATCAGGGGGCGAGGCTGCGGATATCAGCATGGAACGTGGATTGGACACTATGCTTGTCGTTGCTGCCATGCATCTTTCCAACCAGACCGGTTGCACTGTAAGAATTGACTACGCCAAGGGCTACATACCCGACGCTCTAAGCACAAAGTAAACCGCGCTCTACAAAGAAGGAACTCCTGCATGGAACCCCACTTTGATTTTAACGATATTTTCATCTTGGATATGGCGAATAACCATCAGGGCGATGTTGAACATGCCCTAAATATTATTCGCCAGCATGCGGCCGTTCTGCAGAGCCATGGCGTGCGCGGGAGCATCAAGTTTCAATTCCGTCAGATGGATACATTTATCCATCCCGCACACCACAAAGACAGCGACAACAAGCATATTCCCCGTTTCCTTTCGACGTGGTTGAAACAAGATCAGTACAAAGTCCTGCTAGACGAAGTGCGGGCGCACAGCCTCATGGCCGTGTGCACTCCCTTCGATGAAGAATCCGTTGATCTGATCATGGAACTTGGCTTTGACATTATCAAAATCGCCAGTTGCTCGGCAACCGACTGGCCGTTGTTGGAAAAAGTTTCTCAGGCAGACTTGCCGGTTATCGTTTCCACCGGCGGCTTGACGGTTTCGCAAGTTGACGACGTGGTCAGTTTCTTTGAACACCGTGCGGTTGATTTCGCCATTATGCACTGCGTATCGATCTACCCAACGCCATCAGAATTGTGCAATTTAGCGAATATTCGCATGCTCCGCGAACGCTATCCTACACGCACCGTGGGGTGGTCAACCCATGAAAATCCGGAAGACACGTCCCCTGTCATGGTGGCTATCGGCCAGGGTGCGGCGATGTATGAACGCCACGTCGGCTTAAACACCGATCAAATTACGCTCAACGCTTATTCTTCGACACCTGAGCAGGTGGACCTCTGGGTGGCGGCGTCACGCCAGGCCATAACCTTGAACGGCAGCACGGAAAGACCGTCTCCCCAGCCTGTCGAAACGGAATCCATTGATAGCCTACGCCGTGGCGTCTTCGCTAAAAAAGGATTTAAAAAGGGAACGAAAATAGCCCGTGATCAAGTCTACTTTTCCATGCCTTATACGGATGGGCAAATTTCCAGCGGTCAATGGAAACAGGGCATTATCGCGCAAAGTGACTTCAAAAAAGACGGCCCGCTGATGGAGGCCACATTGGATATCCCTGCGCAACCGGAAGCCCAGGTGATCAAGTCCGCCGTTCACGATGTGAAGGCATTGCTGAATGTTGCCCGCGTTGTGCTCAACAGTGAGTTTGAAGTTGAGTATTCCCACCATGACGGGGTAACCGCATTCCGCGAGGTTGGTGCTGTTATCATCACCTGCATCAATCGAGAGTATTGCAAAAAAATTCTCGTTCAATTGCCAAACCAGAAGCACCCGGAGCACTATCACAAAAGAAAAGAAGAAACCTTTCAAATTCTCTGGGGTGAATTGCACGTTGTCGTTGATGGCCGCCATCGAATTCTCTACCCCGGCGATACGGCATTGGTTCTGCCAGGCGTGTGGCACCATTTTTGGACGGAAACCGGCTGTGTCTTTGAAGAAGTTTCTTCAACTCACTACAATAATGATTCTGTCTATCGAGACCCCCGGATCAATAAATTAGAGCGCGAAGAGCGCAAAACGATTGTTGATCACTGGGGACGCTTTCAACTGGACTAGCATTTAGCCATCTGGGGCGGTGTACTTCTCATGTTTCTGGGCGCACTCCAAATAGAAACTCTCCTCCACACATCAATGCAGGCTTATGCTGAATAGCCCACGAGCATTTGTGGGTAAATCTCTACGGACTATCAATTAGGACGGAAGGTAGGCAAAATGGTAACACACCCGTCAGAAAACCCACCACAGTCTGATGTAATCAGCACCTTGCAAAAGGATGGCGTTTTTGTGCTTGAGAATGCAATTACGCCGGAGAACGTTGAAAACATCCGCATTGCCGCGACATGGTTTCTCGCTCAGAACGAAAACTGGCTCCAGTCCTGCCGCCTTAATGAAGACAATTATGCCATCATATCACCACGATTGGTGCCTCGCCAGCACATAGGTAAATTGCGTACAATATCCAATTTTTTTTGCAACTCGTTCTTTGAGGATGTTTGCAAAGGATATATGAGCAAGCAATACAACGTCAAAGATGTTGTGATTGATCGTATCATTGTCAGTAAGTCCACCGTATCTGACAAACCTGTCACGCTATGGCATGCAGACCAGCAAGACGAGGGCCGCAAAAGCTTTAAGTTTATGCTCTACCTATCAGATACCAACGGTGACAACGGGGCGTTTTCATATGTAAAAGGCACCCAAAACCTAGTTCACGACATCGTCAGCAAAGCTGCACCTGAGGGGATTGCAAACACCGACCTTCATAGTTTTGAACAGATTTCTGGCGCCATCGAGAAACTTGGCAACCTAGATCAAAAGCAAGAATTGGATAATATGAGAGCCCATATTAAAGGCGATTGTGTTTCCGACGACCATTATAGCATTTCCGCAGGTAAAGGATCGGCCCTACTGTTCGACACGCGGGGCATCCATCGTGGTGGATGCGTTCGCAAAGAGGAACGGCTTCTGATCCGTGTACATTGCTTCGAGGCACCGCTCACCGACAAGAGCCGTCCTTGGCTTCGTCGCGCCCTCAGCGCTCTTAAAAATATGCTGCGTCCCAAACCTTTTAGCTGGGGTCTCAATTGATGCTTGATGGCTTTGACGCGTGCGATATTTGCGGAACAAACGACTGGCGACTTGCTTTTGACGGAGCGATCCGAAATGGGACATTCGGTCATTCCTTAGACAAAGCTCGCGTTGGCACTTGTGGTGAATGTGGGGTTGAGCGACTGGAGGAAAGCCTATGCCCAGACGAAACATTCTATGAAACGGATGCCTATCGCCAGACCTTAAAGCACGGCCTTTCTTCCGGCGAATACTTTGCAGTGGCGGATAATTTACAGCGCTATGCGTTTGATTCTATCCCTATCAGTACGGTGCGAAATAAGGTTGTTGCCGAAATCGGCGCCGCTGGCGGCAGTTATCTCGATCAAATCTGCGGTGCAACGGCATCAAATATTGCCGTAGAGCCCTGCAGCATTTACCACGACTCCCTTATCAGCCGAGGATATAACGTTTTCTCTTACAGCGCCGATGCTCATGAAAAGTTTGTCGGCAAGGTTGATGTTGCCGTCAGCCTTCAGGTCATCGAGCATGTTCGTAATCCACGAAGCTTCTTATCTGACATTCTTCCTCTTTTGTCCGCTGACGGCACGTTGCTGATCAGCACGCCAAATCGGCACGATATCCTGATGAATCTGTTGCCCGATCTTTTTCCATCGTTTTTCTATCGCGCTGCGCATCGTTGGTATTTCACCGCAGAGACATTGGCTGAGTGTGCTCACCTAGCTGGTTTTTCAGTCGAAAGAACGCAATTTGTGCACCGGTACGGGATGTCCAACACTCTTGCGTGGTTGCGCGACAATAAACCTACAGGACATGTGCGTCTGCCTGGGATTGACCAACTCACCGACGGCTTTTGGAAAAACTATCTTGAAGACACTGGCCGCTCGGACTGCATACATATGCTTTTGAAGCCAAGGCGTTCATCATGATTTCAAGAAAACGTATTCTTGCCGTCGTGCCCGCGCGCGGCGGCAGCAAAGGTGTAAAACTGAAAAACCTCAAAGAAGTACGAGGCGTCCCTATTGTTGCTCGTGTAGCCGATTGCATTCAGAAAGTGCCGAACATTGACCGCGGCGTCATTTCAACCGACCACGATGACATTGCAGCCGTGGCAGAAACGGCCGGCTTGGCCGCTCCTTTTCGTCGTCCTGAAAATTTATCTGGTGATCGAATTGGAGACTGGCCTGTGCTGGTGAATGCGCTAGAGGAAATGGAGCGCATTGATGGAGTAACCTATGACGTAGTCGTCATGTTGCAACCGACATCGCCGTTGAGAACTCCTGAACAAGTAAACGCGGTTATCGAGAAATTGATCAGCGAAGATCTTGATTCCGTTTGGTCAGTTACCGAGACAGATTTGAAATACCATCCGCTTAAAGCCTTGGCTATGACCGACAGCGGCCTAGATTTTTACGATCCCGAAGGGTCTAAGATCATTGCCAGACAGCAGCTGACCCCTGTTTATCATCGAAACGGCATCGCCTACGCTATGACAAGAACGTGTCTCCTTGAATATGGCAACATTAAAGGCGAACGATGTGGTGCGGTCGTCATTGACGGACCGTCGGTAAGCATTGATACGCTTGAAGACTTCGATGCCTGCGAGCGCATACTTTCGTCGCGAGAATAGGAAATTTACTTTGCACGATATATTTCATTTCGAAACCAAACACCCTCGTGAAGTTGATGAGGCGTACCATGTCCTCAACATTGGCAACATTGGCAACGTAATTTATTGGAATACGTTTCTTGAGATGGTTCGGAATGTTCCTGGGGCCATTGTTGAATGTGGCGTGGGACGGGCACGATCTCTTCTCATTTTATCAGCTCTCAACACCTTACGTGACGCCAACGAAGGCGGTGGGCGTAAAGTATTCGGCTACGATAGCTTTGAGGGTTTTCCCCAACCGGTCCCGGAAGATGAGTCGATACGTAAACCGCAAAGAGGGGATTGGTCTCACTCGCCGAGCGGTAAATACAAATATGATCCAAAATTCATCCGCACCGTTCTTGAAAATGCCAGTCTTACCGATACGTCTAAAGAGCTGGCGCTTGAAAAAGGTTTTTTTTCAGAATCTCTCAAAAGCTACCCGCAAGAACCGATCGCCGTTCTCCATGTTGATGGCGACCTTTACGACTCCTACATGGATGTGCTGACGGCGCTATACTCTCATGTTTGTACTGGTGGCGTCATCGTATTCGATGACTTCATGTACAAAGATCCGGGAGATGAAAAATGGCCTGGCGCGCGCAAGGCTGTACAAGACTTCTTTGAAGGCAAGGGGCAAGTCCTGCGTGAGAGCATTCGCGGTAATCCTTATATCATCAAAGCCTAGCCGACATAAATTCCAAGACGAAAGATACTCATGATGAAGGTTCTGGTTTTCCTAGACCATGATATTCTCGTTCGCCATTTTGTTTACAGCGGCGTCCTCGACGATATGATTAAAAATCATGATGTCATCTTCGTGTTTCCAGAAGGAAACGCTAGTCGAATATCATTGAAAATCAACTCCCGTGAGCATAATGCGCCGTGTCGTCGTGTATCTATCAATCCAATACGCCGACGCATATGGTCATGGTGGTTTCATGCAGACCAAATGCGCTGGAGGCCTGGTTCAGATTACAAATTTCTGAGACGCTTTCGTAGGCAGAGCCACAGCCTCAAAGAAAATATTTTTTTAACGATTCTGGGGCTTCCTCTGATTTTCCAGCTGTTTGTCTTAATAAGTCACCGTCAGCTGAAACAGCACCCCGCCGAGGCATTGGAAGAGCTGATTGATGAAGAGCATCCCGACATTCTGCTGCACCCAACCGTGCTCTACGGACTGTTCGTCAACGACCTAATCACCGTAGGCAAGCAAAAAAACATTCCCGTCGTAATGCAGATGAATTCGTGGGACAACCCATCAACCAAACGATCAATGATTGGAAATCCAGATTGGCTGTTGGTGTGGGGAGATCAGTCAAAGCAGCATGCGATTCAGTATGCCAACATGCCTGAATCTCGTGCAATCAAATTCGGTGCCGCACAATTCGAAGTATATCGTGCCCCACCGCGCATCGATCATTTAGAATTCTGCCGCAATCACGATATCGATCCGACTAAACTCATTCTTCTTTACGCTGGATCTAGCAAAGGAACCGATGAGTTCGCTCACCTTCAGCGATTGGAAACAGCAATCGATAATGGCGAAATCGACAACATAGCCATACTATATCGACCTCATCCTTGGGGTGGAGCAGGCAAACAGGGAGACCGTATCATAGATTATCCCTGGCGCCACGTTCGTCTCGAACGCTCTATGCTGGGGTATCTGCAAACCGTCAAATCCGGAACCCACACCATTTCCATTCCCGATTACAAAGATACACGCGATGTGCTTCGAAATGTCGATGCAATGTTATCACCCGTCTCAACGATCTTACTTGAGGCCGCAATTCTTGGCTGCCCCGTTATGTGTTTCTTGCCCAATGATGAAAAACATGAAGCCGCCCACTACGCGATGACCGCCTCTCTCGTTCACTTGCTCGACCTCTATTATATGCCCGGCATTATTATTGCAGAAAATGGTGAGCAGCTCATTTGCAAAACCAACGAGTTGCTGGCATGCGTTGGCGATGCAAATGTTTCCCAAACCCTCCAGAAAGGGGCACATTATTTTGTTGAACCCTTTGAGGCCCCCTATGGAGAACGCCTTACGAGCTTTCTTGAGTCCGTTTGCGAATCACATTCAGAAGCTGCAACCGTACCTTTTCATAACAAGGCATCTTAAATGATCTCATGCATCGTTTTTGATTTCGACGGCACATTGGTAAATTCCAACGCGATTAAACGTCAGGCATTTTTTGATATCGTCTCCGATTTACCCGGCGGGCATGACACCATGCAAGAAATCGTATCCCAGCCTGCCGCAGGAAGCCGGTATGAAATATGTGAACGATTCGCTGACAAAACTTGCTTGTCTATCGATGACGGACATGCGTTGGCGCAGAAATATTCACAACACTGTTCGACCGTAATCAGTCAAGCCGAAGAAATGCCTGGAGCCATGAGCACATTAGAACACCTGCGCTCCCAGGGTTACCATATGTTCGTCAGCTCAGCGACTCCATCTGTCGATCTGAAACCGCTTCTCGATGCCCGAAATATTTCTAGGTTTTTTGACGGATCCTTTGGCATGCCATCTTCAAAAGTGGAAAATTTGCAAAAAATTGCCGCAATCACACACCTGAACATGAAAGATATCGTTGTTGTCGGGGATGGGCTCGATGATTACCTCAGCGCATTCAAGATGGGCTGTTCATTTGTCCCGGTTTTTAATGCCCCTTCAGCAGCAACCGTGGACATGCAACCTTTGCAAACACTTACCGCTTTACCTGATGTGATTAAAGACATCCAATCCAGTTAATACGTTTCAATATAGTTTATGTTTATAACGTTTCATTTAGTTGAGTATCCCGTTTGAACCAGTTGCCATCCATACTTTTTATATATCCTGGCACCCTCCGGGCACGACGCCTCGTTGGGCTTAAAACGGGAGAAGCTCCTGAGGATTTTTTTTACGGATACATCCATATTAGTGAACAGGGCTTCCCGGCTGCAATTGGTGATAGTCGCAAAGATCCAAAGGGCATTTATGCCCGAACGGCCCTAACCTATGAAAGGTTGCGCAATCGCACCATCAACTTCGGTCTCACCTCATCGCGCGTGATTGCCTTGGCCGATGAGATTTCTGCGTATGACATGGCGCTGAGCTTCAACGATTTCTTCAGCCTGTCGATGGGTCTTTATCGCCATCACATCAAAGGCAACACCCGGCTTCTGGGGGGCTTTCACGGCCTTGCCGATCTGGTGGACCGGGTTCCGCCGCTGTTGCGCGGGTACGCGAAATCACGCATTTTGCGCGCCATCGATGGCCTTGATCATCTGTTTTTTTCCGGTGAAGTCGACCGCGAAGTGGCCATCGAGATGTATGGCATCCCCCGCGACAAAACCACTTACTATCCGTTCGGCATTGATGCGGATTTTTGGAGACCTGCACCCGAACAGGTCGCTCATGCGGGCGTGCTGTCCATCGGCAGCGACCCCAGCCGCGACTTCGAGACCCTGATCAACGCCGACATCGATGGCCCGGTGCGCATCATCACGCGCCTGAATGTCACCGCACCAACAAACCGTCCCAATATCGAAATCGTGCGCGGCAGCTTATTTGGTTCCGAAATCACCGACGTTATGTTGCGCGAGCTGTATCAGCAGGCCCAATGCGTTGTCGTGCCGCTCAAAGACGTCTGGCAACCGACGGGGTGCAGCGTATCTTTGCAGGCGATGGCGTGCGGCAAGCCGGTTGTCATTTCAAAAATAAAAGGTCTTTGGGATCAAAACCTGATGCAATCGGGTGAGAACTGCATTCTTGTCCCGCCCCATGACCCTCAAGCGCTCAGCGAAGCGGTGCGCACACTCGAACAAGATGAGGCATTGCGTGTGCGCCTCGGACACGCTGCGCGTAAAACGGTGGAAGAACATTTCGCCATCGCACGCATGAACAGCGCCCTAGAAGCCATGATCCGTCAGCAAGCCGACAAGCTATAAGAGTCGCACCCTTTGCTTTTTAACTCTCCAGAATTTCTGCTTTTGTTCCTGCCGATTGTCTTGGTGGGCTTTTATGTTTTGAACCGTTCGGCCAACGCGCGCGCCGGTTCAGGGTTTCTGGTTTTAGCCTCCCTGTTTTTCTATGGTTGGTGGGAGCCGGTCTATCTTGTGCTGATCATCGCCTCCATTGTTTTCAACTTTGCGATGGCCCGCGCAATTGCCGCCCGCCCCCACCCCAGCCGCATCGCCAAACCGTTGCTGGTCATAGGCGTCGCCGCGAACCTCGGCGCGCTGGGCTTTTTCAAGTACGCCAATTTTTTCATCGACACTGTAAGCGCCTTCAGCGGTACGTCATTTGACAGCCTCACCATTATTTTGCCCTTGGCGATATCATTTTACACCTTCCAGCAGATTGCCTTTTTGGTTGACGTCTACCGCAACAAAGCCGATGAAACCGATTTTTTGACCTATTGTTTGTTCGTGACCTTTTTCCCCCAACTGATTGCTGGCCCCATCGTTCACCACGGCGAAATGATGGGGCAGTTTAAAAAGATCGCGTCACGCGGAGCAGAGGTTTGGGACAACTTGGCCGTTGGCTTGGCGATCATCACACTGGGCCTGTTCAAGAAAGTGATCCTCGCGGAAAAAATGGCCTTTTGGTCGGATCGTGTTTTCAACACCGCGCAGATGGGTGGACACGTGACATTCATCGACGCCTGGGTTGGTGTGATCTGCTTCACCTTGCAAATCTATTTCGACTTTTCCGGCTATTCGGACATGGCCATCGGTTTGGCGCGCTTGTTCGGCATTCGTTTGCCGCTCAATTTCGCATCACCCTACAAAGCCACCAACATCGTCGATTTTTGGCGACGCTGGCACATGACGCTGTCGCGTTTTTTGCGCGACTACATTTACTTTCCGCTGGGTGGCAATCGCAAAGGCCGCGTGCACCGCTACGTCAACTTGATGATCGTCATGGGGTTGGGCGGATTGTGGCACGGTGCGGGCTGGCCGTTCGTCATATGGGGATTCCTGCACGGCGTTTATCTGTCGCTCAATCATTTCTGGTGGGCGATCATCGGCCACGGCGATGAGCATGAGGGACGGCGGGCAAGTTTCGTGCGTCGTGGGCTCGGCATCACGTTCACATTTCTCGCGGTCGCCCTGGCGTGGGTGCTGTTTCGCGCGCAAACCTTGGCCGACGCCATCAACATCTACAAAGGGCTGTTCGCGTTCAACGGCATCATCCTGCCCACCCATTACCAGTCGGCCATGGGTGGGTTTGCCGACACGGCAGGGCACTTCGGTATCACCTTCGGCGCGCTACCGTTGTATGGTGGCGGCATGCAGATTTTGTGGATTATCGGCGTATTGATGATCGTTTGGTTCTTTCCCAGCACCCAAGAACTGATGAGCAGATTTGAACCGGCGTTGGATTACGACAAGAAGCGCCCGGCCCGGATTTTCGGCATCGTCATCCCAAAATGGCGTCCCTCGGCTGTGCTGGGCATCCTGAGCGGCGGCCTCTCTTTGTTTCTCGTGATCGAGCTTTTACAAGGGCAGTCGGGTGAATTCATCTACTTCCAGTTCTAGACGCTTTTTTATGGGGTTTGTGGTGACGTTCATTTTGGGCATCACCGTATTCATCGTCGGCAGCGAACTGATCGTGCGCACCATCGTCGCGCCCAAAAGCGACTTCGACGCCTTGCGCGACCGTCTGCACACCAGCCAAGCTGCGTACGGTGCGTTCGCCGATTCACGCGGTGCCAACGGGCTTCGCACCCGCTCAGGGTTCGACAATTTTTCCATGGCTGGTGACAATCTGATCACCATTATAGAAAAGGCGAAATTCTTCGCTCGCTCTGGCACAACGAAGGGCATCATTCTTCAGGCCGATCCTCACCACTTCGCCAGTTACCGTCTGAACCGCGACCAATTGCGTTTGCGCGATGACCTGTTCAGTCGCGATACGGCTTGGCTGCAATTCATGCGCCCCGTTTACCGTCAATACCTTTTGGAATATTGGCAGGCCTTCATTCAACGTACCGTATCGCCTGCCCCTATTGAGAGCGTGCCACATCCCGTCACGCGGTTCAGCTCTTTATCGCCCGCTGAAATCAGGAAAGCGGCCTCAATCCGCGCAGGCTTGCAAACACCGATCGCAACCATTGAAAACACGACGTTTGCACATGCCTACGAAACCGCTATCCACGGCATCCGTCAGGCGGGTATCAAAGTCTGTCTGGTAACGTTTCCCGTCAGCACAGTTTATCGAGAAATCTCAAGGACTGAACCAGCTTACGATCATGCGCTGCGGTATTATAAAGCCTTGGCGCAACAAGAAGATGCTCTATATGTTGATTTTTCATCCTTGATTGATGACAGCTTGTTTTCCGATCCTGACCACCTCAATACAGAGGGTGCTCAAGCGCTCACCGACACCGCCCTGAAAAACTGTTTTGGATTGAACGGATGAAAGTCGCCATCGGCTATAAGGTCATCAAAGGTCCGTGGGGTGGCGGCAACCGCTTTGTCGGCGCACTGAGCACAGCGCTTTCCGCAACGGGGCATGCAGTCGTTTACGACTTAACCGACACCGACATTGACGTCATACTGATCATCGATCCGCGCACCCGCATTCCCAACATCCCGTTCGGCGCGGGCGACATCTTGCGCTATCTGGCGTTTCGCAATCCCCGCGCCGCGGTCATTCACCGCATCAACGAATGCGATGAGCGCAAAAACACCCGTACGGTGAATTTCCGCTTGAGACTCGCGAACTACGCCGCCGATCACACGGTGTTCGTCGGCTCGTGGTTGAGGGACTTGAAGGTGTGGCGCAAAGCCGACGGTCACGGCAGCAGTGTCATCCTCAACGGTGCGGATCAGGCCGTGTTCAACGCCGACGGTTCTCAGCCATGGAATGGAACGGAGCCTTTAAAGTTGGTCACCCACCACTGGGGCGGCAACTGGATGAAGGGCTTCGATGTGTATCAGAAGCTCGACCGCATGATGGGCGATTCGGACTGGGCGGGTAAAATCGAATTCACCTACATCGGCAACGTGCCCAAGGGCTTTGTCTTTGAAAACACCCATTTGCTTGCACCGATGGATGCGGAGCAATTGGCGGATTCGCTGCGCGAGAATCATGTCTATGTGACCGGTTCCATCAACGAGCCCGGCGGCAATCATCAAAACGAAGGGGCACTGTGCGGGCTGCCGCTGCTGTATCGCAATTCCGGCTGCATGCCTGAATATTGCGACGGTTATGGGGTGATGTTCGACGGCCCGGACGACTTCGAGGGGGCGCTCGTGCGCATGATGGACGGGTATGAAAGTTGGCGCAAACGCGTCGCCGCATACCCTTGCACCACAGAACGCACGGTTCAGGCTTATCTCGAACTTGTACAAACCCTTCACCATGATCGCGAAAACTTGCTACAAAGCCGTAAGATTTGGCGAAGCCCGCTCGCGTTCCTACTCAACCAATTTCCGTTTTGAACGGCAGGCCTGACGATGCGCAAAGACTTTATGAAAGCCGAAGACAGCCACGGCGGCGACGAAACCACCTTCATCGAAAATTACTGGACCGAGGTCTGGAACCGTCAAGGCGGGCCGAAGGGCGAAATCGACAAAATTCCCACCAAGGACGAATACAAGGTGATCAAGTCGTTCATGGACCGATTGCCCAAGGGTGCGCGTATCTTGGATGGCGGTTGCGGTTTGGGCGACTGGACCGCGTTCTTCACGCAGCAAGGCTATGAGTGCATCGGGTTGGACCTGTCGCGCAAAACGGTCGCCAAGCTGCACGCGATCTTTCCCGACGTGACGTTCAAAGCCGGCGACATTCGCCACACCGAATTTGAAGACAACTCGTTCGACGCCTATTTTTCCTGGGGGGTGTTCGAACATTTCGAAGATGGCATGCGTCCGTGCATTGACGAAGCCTACCGGGTCTTGAAACCCGGCGGGCGTCTGTTTATCTCGGAGCCTTACGACAATCTTCGTCATGCCTTGCGCGCGGCAGGCGATTGGTCGGAACGCAAAGCCGCCCACCGTCACGAGCGACGCTTTTATCAGTGGCGTCTGAGCAAAGCGGAATTGCGCGACGAACTCAGCGCCGGGGGCTTCGACGTCGATAAAGTCGCAACCATCCACAAACGCCAAGGCGTGCTGCGCAGCCTGCACCACGAATTCAAGCTCAATTACAGTTGGTTTTTCACCCGCGGTGCCAGCTTAGCGCTGGCCCCGCTTTTGCCCGGCGGCCTGATGGCTCACATGATCCTGGCGGTGGCGCAAAAGCCCGATGCGTCTTAAGTTCGGATATCGCAAATGGATTTGGATATGACGACACAAACGAAACGCGCGCTGATTTTTGGAATCTCCGGCCAAGATGGCGCTTATCTGGCGCGCTTGCTGCTCGATAAGGGCTATACGGTCTGGGGTACGTCACGCGATGCGGAGATGAGCAGCGCCGTCAACCTGACGCGTTTGGGGGTGCGCGACCGCGTTTCGTTGATTTCGTCGGTGCCGTCCGATTATCACAGCGCCACCAAAGCCATCGCGCAAGCCGAACCTAACGAGATATATAACCTCAGTGGTCAAAGCTCGGTCGGGCTGTCGTTCGAACAGCCCGCCGAAACGCTCAATTCCATCGCGCTGGGCACGCTCAATATCTTGGACGCTGTGCGCGCCACCAACCCCGACATCCGCTTTTACAACGCCAGCTCCAGCGAGTGCTTCGGCGATACCGGCGGTGTCCCCGCCAACGAAAAAACCGCATTCAACCCATGCAGCCCTTACGCCATCGCCAAAGCGGCGGCATATTGGGAAGTCGTCAATTATCGTGCGGCTTATGGGCTGTATGCGTGTTCCGGCATTTTGTTCAATCACGAATCTCCCTTACGCCCGGCGCGCTTTGTGACGCAAAAAATCATTCAAGGCGCGGTGGCAGCCGCCCGTGGCGAGACCGACAAATTGCACCTGGGCGATCTGACGATCCGCCGCGACTGGGGCTGGGCCCCTGAATACGTCGAAGCCATGTGGCGTATGCTGCAACAAGACACGCCCGACGATTACGTCATCGCCACAGGCCGAAGCCATCCACTGGAAGACTTCGTCAAACTCGCCTATGCCCATTTCGGTTTGGATTATCGCGACCATGTGGTCGCCAACGAACGGCTGTTGCGCCCGACGGAATTGATGCACGGGCTCGGCGATGCGTCAAAAGCCGATCAGCGCCTGGACTGGCGTCCCACCAGATATATGCCTGACGTGGTCGGGGCCATGGCCGATGCCGAAATGGCCCGACAATCGGGCGAGGACGAAAATCTGTGAGCTCCTTAACCGACAGCCTGCGCATCCTGCGCAACACCGCTAAATGCCTTCCCGCGAGAGCCCTGTCGTCGCTGGGCCTGCACAACCCCCAGGGTGCACCTGTACGCTTCATTATCGAAGATGCCAACTGGGCGATCCGTTGGGTGGGCGAAAACATCCGCGACGAGATCAACAAACTGCACACCGATACATGTGAAGTCTCCACCACCCCGATCGATGCAATTGATCGCGTGGTTCATTTCGGATCGCAATATATGTGGCTCAACTGGGGCGGCGCGGCCGGGCCTTCCAACAAATACGTGGTGTCATTCTTTCATGGCAAACGCGAAGACGGCCCCGACGTGTCGCGTCATATCGATGCATTTCTCGCCACCGTGCCGCATTTGTCGCGTATCGTCGCCTCCAACAGCTTGGTGCACGACCGCTTACTGTCGTGGGGGGTCGAGACGGACAAAATCGTGCGCATCCCCATCGGGGTGAACACCAACGTTTTCGTTCCCCCCAGCGCCGAACAGCGCCAAGCGGCGCGCGCAAAATTCAAAATCCCCGATGACGCCATCGTTATCGGCTCGTTCCAAAAAGACGGTGTCGGCTGGGGTGACGGAATGGAACCGAAACGCATCAAGGGTCCCGATATTTATGTCGAAACTTTAAAGGAGCTTGCCAAGGACATGGCGGTGTTCGCCATGCTGACCGGCCCGGCGCGCGGCTATGTCAAGTCGCGGCTGGAAGAAGCGGGCATCCCCTTTGCGCATGCCTACCCCGGCCCACATGCCGAGCTGGTCGAGTGCTATCACGCCCTGGATCTCTACACCGTCAGCTCGCGTGAAGAGGGCGGCCCCATGGGTTTGATGGAAAGCATGTCCACCCACGTTCCGGTGGTTTCGACCAACGTTGGCATGGCACCCGACCTGATTGAAGACGGGCTCACCGGCGGGCTTGACCTGAGCATTACGCCGGAAGGCTTGGCGGCAAAGGCGCGTGCGATCCTCGATCCATCCGTCGATCACGTTGCCTTGACCAAACGCGCCCGGGATAAGGTGATGGTGTGCGACTGGTCGGTGGTCGGCAAGCGCCACTATGAAGAAGTTTATCTGCCTTTGATGGCTGACGGATGAAACCGAGCGCCTCCGGTCCCAATTCTGAAATCAGCGGCGACGGACGCATGTCCGTCACGGATCGTTTGAAGTATCTTCTGGTCAACACCGCACGCAACTTGCGTCCACGCCGACGCACCGTTCACGCCGAGCCCTATCGTCCCACCGCCCTATCGGATGCGATGGCTGTGGCTTCGCCCAGTCGTGCCTTGACGCTATCCTTCCTTGAGCAAAAACTTTCCAACGTGCAGCTGCACACAACACTGCGGGTGCTCGACATTGGTTGCGGCAGCGGCTTCATGAGCGACACCCTGGCGGCGCTCGGCTATCAAGGGGTTTACACCGGAATCGATATTGACGACCGATTCCGCAAAAACGTCGCTTACCCCGATGCATTCAAACGCACCTTCGTCAACGCCGATGCGCATACCTTCACCAGCGATGAGCCTTACGATCTGATTATTTCATTTTCCGCACTGGAGCATATCCCCGACGACCAAAACCTGGTCGCCCACCTCGACACGCTTTTGTCCAAAGATGGCACGCACGTGCACATCGTTCCCGCGGCGTGGGGATTGCCGCTGTATTTGTGGCACGGTTATCGCCAATACAGCCTCGCCGATATTGAACAGCGCTTCGGCGCATCCGGTCTCAAGGTTTACGCATTGGGTGGACTGTTCAGCTTTTTCCTGCACTTTGCGTTCATCACGGTGCTGGAAATGTTGCTGCGCTTGCCGGTGCGCAATAGGTTGCGCCGTCTTTATAGGGCGTTGCATCGCGCCTGTCTGCGCTTGGACCGTCTGGCCCCGGTGGCCCCGGCGGCATATGTGATATGTAAGCAAGCGACCGGGGAGCATCCATAACATGTGCGGCATCGCTGGCCTGTTGACGCAGAACACCGTGGACCTTGAAGCCATCGCCACCCGTATGGGCGACAGCATGGCTCATCGCGGTCCCGACGATCAAGGTGTATGGTGCGCCCCAGAGGCCGGCATCGCGCTCAGTCACCGTCGCCTGTCGATCATTGATTGCAGCCCTGCTGGGCATCAACCGATGCACTCGAACAACGGGCGCTACGTGATTTCGTACAACGGTGAAATCTACAATTTCCAAGACATCGCCAAAGAGCTGCACGCCGCTGGGCACGCCGTCAAAGGCGGATCGGACACCGCCGTGTTGTTGGAGGCCTGCGCTGCGTGGGGCGTGCAAAAGACCCTTGATAAATGCATCGGCATGTTCGCCTTCGCCCTGTGGGACCGCGAAACCCGCACACTCACCTTGGCGCGGGATCGGCTTGGCATCAAGCCCGTGTATTGGGCGCAGGTAAACGGCACGTACCTATTCGCGTCCGAGCTTAAGGCACTGCGCGCAACGGCTCTGATCGACGAACGGATCGATCACGACGCGCTGGCCAGGTACTTGCGCCACGCATATGTGCCCGCTCCGCAGAGCATTTTCAAAAACGTCTTCAAGCTGCCACCCGCGCACACGTTGACCATCCAAGGCGACGCCGAACCGGTCTTACAGCCATACTGGGACCTGCGCGCCATCGCGCGGGCGGGCTATGAGACACCGTTTACCGGCACCTATGACGAGGCCCTGACGCAGCTTGAACGCCACCTCACCGACGCCATCGAAAAACGCATGGTCGCCGACGTGCCACTCGGCGCGTTTTTGTCGGGCGGGGTTGATTCGTCCGCCGTGGTCGCCTTGATGCAAGCCGTCAGCGACCGCCCGGTAAAAAGCTTTTCCATCGGTTTTCACGAAAAAGGCTTTGACGAATCCGCCCACGCCAAGGCCGTCGCGGACCACCTGGGCACGGACCACACCGAACTGTTCGTCACCCCGCAAGACGCCCTGGATGTGATTTCCGAGCTGCCACGCTGGTACGACGAGCCGTTCGCCGACAGTTCGCAAATCCCCACCTTGCTGTTGTCGCGTCTGACCCGCCAGCATGTCACCGTGGCGTTGTCGGGCGATGGCGGGGATGAGGTGTTCGCCGGCTACAACCGATATTTTTGGGCCACGCGCATTTGGGACAAAGCCGAACGCGCGCCCGGTTTCGCACGATTCATGATGGCGGGTCTGATCAAAGCCGTGCCGCCGGGCGGTTGGGATGGTTTCGCCAAACTGTTGCCAACGGGCCGCATCCCACCGCAGTTCGGCGACAAGCTGCACAAGATCGCCAACATTTTGGGTGCCGACGGCATCGACGACGTCTATCGCCGCTTGGTCAGCCAGTGGCAGGACCCGGCCAGCGCCCTGCTCAACGCCGAAGAACGCAAAGGCGTGTTGTGGGATGAAAGCACCGCCAAGGATCGCCCCGACGCCATCGGCCGCATGCAGATGCTCGACATACTCACCTATCTGCCCGACGACATATTGACCAAAGTCGATCGCGCCTCAATGGCGGCGTCTTTGGAAGCACGGGTGCCGTTTCTCGATCACCGGGTGGTCGAGTTCGCCTGGACCTTGCCGCGCGACTTTTTGGTGCGAAACGGCCAAGGTAAGGCGGTTTTGCGCGACGTTCTGTATCGCCACGTGCCGCGCGAAGTGATGGAACGGCCCAAGATGGGCTTCGGCGTGCCCTTGGGCGATTGGCTGCGCGGCGATTTGCGTGATTGGGCCGAAGACCTGCTGTCAGCACATCGCCTGAACGACGACGGCTATTTCAGCGCACCAGTGGTGCGCGGTCTATGGGCAGATCATCTATCAGGCAAGCGCAACGCCCAGCACGCGCTGTGGACGGTTTTGATGTTCCAGGCATGGCGTGGGTCTATACCAACTTGCATTAATCCCGACCCATAGAGACGGCTTGCCAGGACTTTTGGACGTCGCCGTGACCGCCTGACGATGCCCCGCATCGCCTACGGCTTTTCTCCTACCCGACGGACTGCGGATACGATCTCTATAGGCCGGGATTAATGCGGGTTGGTATTAAGCCTAAATGGGCGCGCACACCGCCCAAATCTCACCCCACCGGATATCTTGGCTCTCGACCTTGAGGCCCGCGCGCGCGGTCTCGTCGGCGAATTCCGCCAACGTGTGTTCGATGTAGTGGGTGGTGTCGGAAAAATAGCCGATACCCAACTCTTTGCGCATTGGCAAATGCCAAGAGCGCTCAAACACCGGCACGCGGATCAGCACCCGCTTGGGCTGGACCTTGGCCAACAACCCGCGCATGAATTCGACCCGATTTTCGATATGCTCCCACACGTTGGACAGCACCATCACGTCCCACTGGCCCGTCGGCAAATCCTGCAAGGCGTCGCCCAGCACGAAATGCAGATTGTCGGGATTGTCGGACTGTTGCGCTTGGGTCAAACGCGGTTCGTCGCTGTCGATGCCGGTGACTTGGGAACCTTCCACCCGCATGGAGATGGAGCGCGCCAACGCGCCGTAGCCGCAGCCAATGTCCACGACGGTGCTCTTTGGTGCAATGTTTTCAACAAAAAAGTCGTGGTACCGCGTCAAGCGGTGCTTGGGATGCACGCCGTCACCCAACGCCATGGCGCGTTCGGAAATCACTTTTTCCGTCATGTCCAGAATTTGAAACTGGCGACGCAAGGCATCCGCAGGTGCGCCGACACGCGAATCCAATACCATCAAGCCCTTGATCAACCCCATACGTGCCCGCGCCGGGATCAGATACAAAGGCCACGACAACACGCGAATCAAGGCAAGCAGTAGAGGTCTCATACGATTAGTTTCTTTCTTCGATCAGGCGGGCGAACACCTCGGCGTGGCGTTGTTCCCAATGGCTGAGGTCGAACCGTTCGACGGCCCGTTTGCGCGCGATGAGGCTCAATGTATCGTGCCGGGCGACGATGTCCACCAGACCCCGCGCAATCGCCTCAGGCTTTGGCGCATGGGGTTCATCCCAGCTTTGCACGCATTTCAAGCCAATGCCCGCATCGCCGACCAATTCGCCGACCCCGCCGGTGTCCGAATACAAAACCGGCAAGCCGGTGGCCAACGCCTCCAACACCGTATTAGGACACGGATCGTTGTGCTTGGTCATGATATAGGCGTCGGCGCTTTGATAAATGGCGGGGGCCTGTTCTTGGGTGTAGGGGCCGGTGAGGCGAACGCGCTTCTCAACGCCAAGTTCAGCCGCCAGGGCCGTGGTGCGCGCAATCGCGTCAGGCGCAACCCAGCCCGCAATGTCCAGCACCGCGTCCAACCCGGATTCGACCGCCAGCGCCAAACCGCGCAGAGAACTTTCGATACGGTAGAACAGATGCTCGTCGAGCTTGCCGGTGAGCAAAAACCGAAATACCCGGCCATCCAGTGGCGCAGTCGCATCCGCTGGGCGATAAAAGTCAGTATCCACGGCGTTGTAGAGCACTTCGCCCGCACCTTCGCGGGGACCCAAATACTTCTCTGCCGAGCGCTTGCAAAATTCGCTTTGAAAAAAAACGTGGTCGGCCTTGTGAAACGTGCGCGCCATACGGCGGTTGCGCGCTTGCCAGTCGCCTGTGAACCAGCCTGGATAAAACACCCCGTTCTGATTGTGCACGATGGGCACGCCACGCAGCTTCAACAGCGCCAAGGCGAAATCGGGCAAGTAGGGCGTGTTGGACAGCACATAAACGACGTTGTAGCGCCACAGACGTTCACGAAACAGGGCCCGCAGGCGTTTGACCTTGACCAGCGGTCCACCGACGTCCCCCGGACGCGCGCCGCCGTAAAACACCCTTACGCCACCGGAGCGCGCAAAAAACGGCACGCTGAGAAGGGCGTGAACCGCCAAAACACTCGACCAGCCCCAGCGGAGAATTTTCTTGGATAAGGGATCGTGCAACATGGCCCTATACATGGCATATCTTGAGCGCGGGGGGAATCCGTCTCTTCTGCGTGCAGAGCATGACCAAAAAGGCCCATTTGAGGGATAAATCTTTTTCCCCATTGCGCCTGAGAGTGACTATAATCCGCTACCTTTCAGCTTAGAGACCGCATCCGGCCGCTTCATGCCCGAAACAAACAACACCTCCGCGCCTGAAATCTCGGTCGTTTTGCCGTGCTACAACAGCCATCTCCACCTTCAGCAGACGTTGGACAGCTTACGCGCACAGACGTTTCGCGATTTTGAAATCGTACTGGTCGATGATGGCTCCGACGATCCCGACACCATCGCTTATCTCGATGCCTTGCCCGACGATGTGCGCATGATCCGTCAGATCAATTTGGGCCTGCCCGGTGCGCGCAACACGGCGTTTCGCAACGCACGCGGCGTGTACGTCCTGCCGCTTGATTGCGACGATTGGCTGGAGCCGGACTACTTGGAGAGCGCCCTCGACACCTTGAAAGCGAGCCCGGAACGCACCGTGGTGTACAGCCACCTCAACGTATTCGGCGATGTCAGCGGCGTCTTGCGCAAAAACTACAACTTTTTCGAACAGTTGTTCCTCAACCAGCTGCCCTATTGCCTGTTGATGGCGAAATCCGCGTGGCAAGAGGTCGGCGGTTACGACGAAACCATGCGCCAGGGCTATGAAGACTGGGAATTCAACATCCGCTTAGGCATTCATGGATATTTCGGCGTGGCCATGGATAAGCCGCTGTTTCATTACCGGGTCAGCCAAGCCGGCATGCTCAAGAGCGTTTCACGCAGCAAGCACGGCCGCCTTTGGAATAGCATTCAAAAGAAGAACCCCCTGGCGTACTCCATGGTGAACCTAGTCAAAACATGGTGGATTTGGCGCAAAAAGCCGTCTACATACCCATTGGCACTCTATTTCGGCTGGATCTTCTTACACTGGTTGCTGCCCAACGCGATGTTTGCAAAGCTGTTCCAGATTCTTCTTCCCTATTCCCACTCAGCGCGCACCGGACAGAAAACCGAAGCCCCCGCTTAAAGCTTAGAATTTACAACGAAACGGAAACACCCATGTCAGGAAAAACCGCGCTCATCACCGGCATCACCGGCCAGGACGGCGCTCTTCTCGCAGAGCTTCTGTTGTCAAAGGGCTATACGGTTCATGGTATCAAGCGCCGCTCGTCATCGTTCAACACCGGGCGGGTGGATCACCTGTACCACGACCCACACGAGGAAAATGTCCGGTTTTTCATGCATTACGGCGATCTGACGGACGCCACCAACCTGATCCGCCTGATCCAGGAAACGCAGCCGGACGAAGTCTATAACCTGGCCGCGCAAAGCCACGTTCAAGTCAGTTTCGAAACGCCGGAATACACCGCCAATTCCGATGGCTTGGGCACGTTGCGGCTGTTGGAGGCAATTCGTATTCTGGGCCTTGAAAAGACCACGCGTTTTTATCAAGCCTCGACCTCCGAACTGTTCGGCGACGCCCCCGCGCCGCAAAGCGAAACGACGCCATTTCAGCCGCGCAGCCCATATGCCGCGGCAAAGCTTTACAGCTATTGGATCGTGCGCAACTACCGTGAAGCGTACGGCATGCACGCATCTAACGGCATTTTGTTCAACCACGAAGGTCCGACCCGTGGCGAAACCTTCGTTACGCGCAAGATTTCCCGTGCCGTCGCCGCGATCAAGCACGGCTTGCAAGACCGCATCTATCTCGGCAACCTGGATGCGTGCCGAGACTGGGGCCATGCGCGCGATTACGTTGAAGGCATGTGGCGCATCGTCCAGCACAATGAGCCCGACGATTTTGTGCTGTGCACCGAAGAAACCCATTCGGTGCGCGAATTTGTTGAGCTGAGTTTCTCGCACATCGGACGCACCATCGAATGGCGCGGCGAAGGCGTCGATCAAAAGGGCGTCGACGCAGACACCGGCAATGTCCTGGTGGAAATCGATCCGCGTTATTTCCGCCCGACCGAGGTCGAATACCTTCTGGGCGACGCCACCAAGGCGCGCGAGGTGCTGGGTTGGGCATACACCACGCCGTTCACCGACCTGGTGCGCGAAATGGTCGAGTACGACTTGGAACTCATACAACAAGAAAGCAGCCGCCATAACCGCCATGAATGATCAGCTGTATTCCCTCAAAGGCAAGCGTGTCTGGGTGGCCGGACATCGCGGCATGGTCGGGGCCGCCCTGGTGCGGCGTCTGGCGAGACAAGATTGCGAAGTCATCACTGCAGGACGCGAGGTCATGGATCTTTTGCGCCAGCAAGAGGTTGAGGACTGGATGGCCGATGCCCGTCCCAACGCTGTCTTCGTCGCTGCGGCTAAGGTCGGCGGCATTCTCGCCAACGACAGCTTTCCCGCTGATTTTATCTACAACAACCTGATGATCGAAGCGAATATCATCCACGCCGCGCACCTCAACGGCGTTGAAAAGCTGCTCTTGCTCGGATCGTCATGCATTTACCCTAAGCTGGCACCCCAGCCCATGAGCGAGGACGCACTGCTCACCGGCCCGCTTGAGCCCACCAACGAATGGTATGCGGTGGCGAAAATCGCCGGGATCAAGCTGTGCCAAGCCCACCGCAAGCAATATGGCTGCGATTTCATTTCCGCCATGCCTACCAACCTTTACGGCCCTGGCGACAATTTCGACTTGCTAAGCAGCCACGTCGCACCGGCATTGATGGTCAAGACCCACAACGCAAAGCTGGCCGGTGAAAAAAACGTCGAAATCTGGGGAACCGGCACGCCGAAGCGTGAATTCCTTCATGTTGACGATCTGGCCGATGGGCTGGTCTTTTTGATGCGGAATTATTCGGACCACGATCACATCAACATCGGCAGCGGCGACGAAGTGACCATCCGCGAACTGGCCGAGACCATCGCCGAGGTGGTCGGCTATGAAGGCGGTTACGTCTACAACGCCGACAAGCCGGATGGCACGCCACGCAAACTGATGGACAACACGCGCATTCACAATCTGGGCTGGCGCGCGCCGACGGCCTTACGCAAAGGCATGGCCTCCACCTACGCGTGGTATTTGGAAAATGTGGCCTAAGCGATGATTCCGGCGCGCCCCCTGATACAGCGCACCCATAATTTGGGCCTGTTGACCGCCGCCTTGATCGGGGCCGGTGTGCCTTTGATGATGTTCGGCCGCGCCGTGATGCAGGCCGACCTCGCCATCGCCTTACTCCTGGCGCTTGGCTTGGCGTATCTGCGCCCAGGCACATATGGACGTGCGCTCAGCGCTGGACGGACCGTGTTCGGGCTGGCGCTTTTGGTGACCGCCATATCCTGGCTTCCGGGTGTTTTTGATTCGGTCGATCCCGCCAGATCGCTCAAGGCCTGGGCCCGTACCTTTGCCTTTATCGCAGCCGTCGGCGTGATGTGGGCCCTGCTCAGTGAAAATGAAAAAGAGCGCACGTTGTGCCTGAAAGCGTTCATCGTCATCGCTTGCGCAACCCTCGGCGCGGCGGTGATCAGCTTGCTCGTTTGGCCTGAATTGATGAACATTTTACGCGCCCGCGGCGAGGTCCGCCCCCGGCCGGACTTAGTGCTCAAGTCGTTCGGCGCGACAGCCATGTGTCTGGTGCCTATTCTGATCTGGAGTGGGCGACACCTTGGGCGGCCCTGGTTGTGGGCTAACGCCATAGGTGTCGTTTTTGCCGTGATCGTCATTTTCGAGACCGGCAACCGCGCCTCCATCGCCGGACTTATGTCCATGATCCTAGTCGGGGCGTTGGTTTTGGGTATACGCGAAAAGCGCACCCGTCTGCCGATGTTGGTCGGTGCGCCGGTCTTGGTCGCAGGCATGTTTTTGTGGCTGCAAATTTACGGGCCTTCTTGGCTGCAAAACCAAAATACGTATCTGCCGACCTGGCTGGTTGATCCGCATCGCCAAATGATCTGGCGCTTTACGTTCGAGCACGCCATCCAAGCGCCCTGGTTCGGCCACGGCATCGACACCATCAATTTGCTGCCCGGCGCGAACATCAAAATTCACGGCATGGGACAGTCGTACATTCCCTCTCACCCGCACAATTGGGGTATGGAAATTTTTGCGGAAACGGGCGCAGTGGGCTTAGTTGCGTTTATAATCGCACTGCTGGTCCTTGCCGTGAGGCTTGTCCGTGCGGTTTTGGCCAATCGGAGCCCCGCCGTCAACTTGACGCTGCTCGCGCTCAGCGCAGGTTTTTGGACTTCAGCCTCGTTCAATTTTTCGATCTGGTCCACGTGGTGGCTGCTGACTTATTTCGTGCTGTTCGCCATCGTTGCGGCATGGCGCGAGCCTGTAGCCTGAATTCGTCAATTGCGCCCGTACAGGTCCTCGAACCGCTCGATATCGTCTTCACCAAGATAGCTTCCGGTTTGCACCTCGACGATGAACAAAGGAGTTGCCTCCTTGTTTTCCAAGCGGTGCTTTACGCCTGCCGGAATATAGGTGGATTCGTTGACGCCCAAGGTGACCGTCTCATCGCCCCTCACCACGCTGGCGCTGCCTGATACCACCACCCAATGCTCGGACCGGTGCCGATGGCTTTGCAAACTCAGCACGCCCCCCGGCTTGATCATCAATTGCTTAACTTGAAAATGACTGGCAGCGTCCATGCCCTGGTACCATCCCCAAGGACGGTAAACGCGCTTGTGGACTTGGTGTTCGGTGCGCCCTTCATTTTCCAACACCGCAACCACGTCCTTGACGTCTTGGGCGCGGGCTTTATCAGCTATGAGCACCACGTCATCGGTGGCGACGACGATGGTATCACTGAGGCCGATGGTGGCCACCAGCTGGCCCGAACTGCGCACGTAAGAGCCATTGACGTCATGCGCGATCACATCGCCAAGCAAGATATTGCCTTGCGCGTCTTTGTCGCCGACATTCCACAACGCCGACCACGAACCGACGTCATCCCAACCCATGTCCACCGGAACGACCACGGCATTTTCAGTTTTTTCCATCACCGCATAATCGATGGACTCGCCCTTGATATCGCGAAAGCGTCCTTCGTGAAGACGGAAAAAATCCATGTCCCGCTGACCGTCATCAACCGACCGGCGGCAAGCCTCAACCATGTCGGGGTGGGTGTGTGACAGCTCAGCTAAAAAATCACGCGCCTTGAACAGAAAAATACCGCTGTTCCAGAAATAACCGCCATCGGCGATATAACCCTCTGCCGTGGCCTTATCCGGTTTTTCGACGAAGCGATCGACACGAAAACAGCCCTCCACATCCACAAACGCCCGGCCCTTGTGGATATAACCGAACCCGGTTTCGGGGGCGTTGGGAATGATGCCAAACGTCACCAGCGCACCCGCGGACGCGGCGGAGCGCGCCTGGGCGCACGCCTTCATGAAGGCTTCGGGCTTGGTGATCATATGGTCGGATGGCATCAACAACATCAGCGCGTCCGGGTCCTCCTCGGCCAGCATGATCGCGGCCACGGCGGCGGCCGGGGCGGTGTTGCGGCCCACCGGCTCCAATACAATCGAATGCGGCGCGAGGCCCGCCTCAAGCAGCTGTTCGGCTATCACGAAACGGTGCTCCCCATTGCAAATCACGATGGGATTCGAAAACTCATCGCCGGAGACGCGCCCGGCCGTTTCCACCAGCATGGAACGCTCGGAATAGAGCGATTGCAATTGCTTTGGGAATAGGGTGCGCGACATGGGCCACAGCCGTGTGCCGGACCCACCGGATAGAATTACAGGAACGATAGAAGCCATGAGTGAAAGTATCCCGGTGAACGTCAGCGTCAACATAAGCCATAGGGGGTAACGCTTTCAAATCGAAAAACCAGGCTAACGCATCAGTGGCTGGTGCCCGCCGAGTAGGTGATTTTGTTGTAGACGTTGTATTTGCCCACCGGCTTTTTCATCGGGATGCGTTTAACCTCTTCCAGCGTGGCGGCGTCGTAGATCACCAGTGCGCCGTCCATGTCCCAGACACTGACCAGCGCGTATTTGCCGTAACGGTCGAACTCCACATGCGCAGCGGTCTTGCCTGGTTGCGGGCGGATCGTTTTAACGATCTCCAACGTGCGCTTGTCGATCACGTGCAGGGCGTCCTTATCGGGACCGAAAAATACATCGACCCAGGCATAGGGCGTGTTGTCGTGACTGCGCATGAAAAAGCCCGGCCCCAACGTTTTGATGACTTTGATGGTTTTCCAGCTGTCCATGTCGATCACGCTGACCGCACCGTCCCTTAAGTGCGGGGTCGCCAGCACCGGATGGCCTTTATAGTTGAACGTGATGCCGGACCCAAGGTGCGGCATGCCCGCCAGATCGATGGTCGCGATTTTGCGTCCCACATCCAGGTTCACCACCTGACCCGATTTTCCATCGCGTGACGCCCCGACCACGTTTATGTAGCTTTGATCGAAAAAGAAATCGTCGAGATAGTCCTTCAGCACGATCCGGCGCACCGGAAACGGGCCGAAATCGATGTCGCCCTCTTCCTGGCCCGGCGTCCAATTGTGCACGAAACCGCGCGCCACGGGGCGGGGGTTGTCCGAATATTCAATTTCCCAAATTTCGGGAATGTCTTTCAGCGCGACGATGAAACTGTTTCGTGGCGGCGCAGTGTAAACGGCGCTGACGCGTGACGATATGCCGCCCTTGGACACCGCATCGAATGTTTTGATGGGGCTCAAGTCCGATGCGTTGAGCAGCGTCAACGTGTGTGGCAAATAGTTCGCCGCCATCACGTAGCGCCCGTCCGCCGACACCGCGATGTTGCGCATGTTGATGCCCGCGCGGATTTCCGCGACGATTTTAAAGCTGTGCAAGTCGTATTTGCTGACCCAGCCATCGCGCGAGCCTAAATACATGAACCGCCCGTCGGGCGAATACTTGGCCCCGCCGTGCAACGCAAAGCGCGACGGGAACCGCCACAAGGGCTCAAACGCGTCGCCGTCCAAGATGGTCACGTGATGATCGCCCGCCTCGACAACCGCAAACAAGTTCAACGGATCGGCCTTGTGAAGAGGATGATCAGGCAATTCGGACAACGGTGTGTGAATGACGTGGCTGGCGGTGATGTCAGCCATGGTCCAAGTCGGCGGAGTCGCGGGGGGCTGATAGATGTAATCGCCAAGCGCCGCGATCTGCTCGGCGGTCAAGACTTCGCCAAAGCCCTGCATCTGGGTCGCGGGTCGGCCTTCGGTGATGACCTTGATGGCGTTTTTTTTGCGCAGCCGTTTGAGGTTCCCCGGCAACAGCGCCGGGCCCATGCCGCCCAGACGGGTCGCGCCGTGACATTCGCTACAATGGAGCTTGAAAAGACCTTCCACGTCTCCCGCCGAGGCCGCATTCGCCCCCACGGCACATAATAAAAATAGCCCAAGAAGCGCCCACGTCTTCTGGATCATGATGCCTGCCCTATCGCTTTGGTTTTTGAAAACGACGTCAGGGCGATGCGTTCCGCGCCACCCGCATCGATGCCCAACTCATCATCGTCGAGATAACACCCTGGGTCCTCCGCCCACGGATCGCCGGTGATCTGTTCGGCGCGCACCCGGGTGTTGCCGCCGCAAATGTCGAATGCGGCACACAGCGCGCAGCGTCCTTTCACGGCACGCGGCGACGCTTTGAGCCCCGCCATCAACGGATCGGACACGTCGCTCCAGATATCGGAAAAGGCGCGTTCCTTCACGTTGCCCAAGGTGTGATGCCACCACATGGTGTCGGGATGCACATCGCCGATGTTGTCGATGTTGGCGACGTTGACGCCGGATGCATTGCCGCCCCACTGGACCAATTTTGCGCGCATGTGTGCGGCGTGCGCGGGAAAATGCTCTTCGATCCATTTGAGCAAAAACACCCCGTCGGCGTCGTTGTTTCCGGTGACGAACTCTTTGACTTGGCCCGACTGAATATAGCCCCAGCAGCGTTCGAACAGCTTTTCCATGGCGTTGCGGGTCATGGCGAAAAAGGCGTCGTCGCGGCGGTTATGATTGCCGCGCCCGGCGTAATTGAGGTGCGAAAAATAGAACCGCTCGACACCTTCACGGTCCAACAGGTCCATCACATCGTCCAGCTCACCGGCGTTGTCTTGGGTCATGGTGAAGCGCAAGCCGACCTTGAGCCCACGTTCGACGCACAGGCGCACCGCGCTCATCGACGCATCGAAAGCCCCTTCCAGACGGCGAAAGCGATCATGGGTTTCGCGCATGCCGTCGATGGAAATGCCGATGTAGTCGTAACCGATATCTTCGATTGCCTGAATGTCGTCAGCACCGATCAGTGTGCCGTTGGTCGATAGAGCCGTGTAAAACCCCATTCCTTTCGCGTGCGCGGCGATGGTGTGAATGTCGGAGCGCAACAGCGGCTCTCCGCCTGACAAAATCAGCGCCGGCACACGAAACGATTTCAAATCATCGAGAACCTCGAAAGCCTCTTCGGTGCTGAGTTCGCCGGGAAACTCTTTGTCCACGGCCAGGGCGTAACAATGCTTGCAGGTGAGGTTGCAGCGCCGCGTTAGGTTCCAGATCACCACCGGGCCGGGCGGATTGCGACGCGGCCCCGCAGGGGTGGGATTTTCGATTTCATGCAAGAACTTGGTGATGCGAAACATGCTGGCCCCTCACGCCACCAGCCTGAGGCCGGTTTTTTTCAAAATGCGTGTCGAAAACAAAATTTCACCGCCCCGGCAATGCGGTCCCAGCAGCGTGCGGATGGTCGCCGCCTTGGCCTCGACCTCGCCGCGATCGCGGCCGTGAGCCATGGCGAACAGGTTATAAGGCCAGCCGGGTAAATGACGCGGGCGCAAGTAAGCGTGGCTGACGAAGTCGAGCTCGCCGACGATGCGGCCCAGATCGAGCGCGTGTTCATCATCGACATCCCACACCGTCATACCGTTGCCGCGAAAACCCAGCGCATAATGGTTGGGCACCGCACCGATGCGCCGGATGACGCCGCTTTCGAGCATCCGCGTCATACGTTCCTTCACTTCATCCGCGGAAATACCCACGGCTTCACCCACCGCCGCATACGGGGCGCTGACCAGCGGCAAGCCGTCCTGGGTGGCGCGAATGATGGCGCGGTCGATTTCGTCGATGGTGGAGGGCTCGCTCATAGCTCCAACCTCAAGCCAATGTAAAATTCGTGCGATTTCGGCATGTTGTAAACTTTATACCCCGTCGCGGTTTCGATTTCATCCAGCGCCGTAGCGATGCGTTCGGGCGTTTCGGTGGCCAGCACGAACCACATGTTGAACACGTGATCACGGGCGTAGTTGTGGGCGACCTCGGGAAACGCATTGACGATGGCGTTGACCCTCTCAAACTCATCTTCGGGTAGCTTCATCGCCGCCAATGTCAGGCCGCCGCCCAAACGTTCGGCGTGATACATGGGGCCGAAACGGCTGAGCACACCCTTGTCCAGCAAGACGTGCAAGCGTTCGATCAGCTCATCCTCTTGCAGACCCAACTCACCCGCGATGTCGGCGTAGGGATGATCGGAAATGGGGAAACCGCCTTGCAAGGCGTTGATGATGGCCCGGTCCGGTCCGTCGAGCTCGATCGCCCGACCATGCGCCCGGTCAATCAAAGGTGCACGGTTCATTGTCAACCTTCCCCTTGCAACCGTAACGCGCGCCGCATTGCTTGAACTGGCGGCGGCTGAACAACACATCGCGTTCCACGTTTCCCAATTTTAATACCTTGGCGATCTCGTCGACTTGTTCCAGAACTTTCCCCCGCGCCGCGCCATGAACCATGGCGAACAGGTTGTAAGGCCAATTCGGCAAATGGCGCGGACGATGGTAACACAGCGTCACATAGGGAAATCGCCCCATTTCTTCGCCCACCGCGCGCACCTTGTCATCGGGCACGTTCCACACCGACATGCCGTTGGCGGTATACCCCAAACGGCGATGCTGCACGATAACCCCGAAACGCCGGATCACGCCGCCTTCAATAAGACCCTGAAGACGATGAATGACTTCCTCTTCGTCCATGCCGACGCGCTGGCCCAAGACCTGATAGGGACGGGCCGCCAGGGGCACCCCCCCGCAGATGGCTTCGACCAACTTCAAGTCTTCATTGCTGACGTCCATCATGACCATTCCAACTTGAACCCCAGGTCGAGGTGATAATCCTCGATAATCGGCAAATTCATCACCGCGATGGCGGTTTCTGCCTCGATCCGGCCCAAAACTGCACCAACCTGCGCCACGTCACCCGCTGCGACGACGAACCACAAATTGATGTCGTGCTCGCGCTCATAATTGTGGTTCACCTCATCGAACGAAGAAACGAACGCCGCCACTTCTTCCAGACGGTCCTCAGGCACACTCATCGCCGCCAGGGTGCTGGCGCCCACTTGATTGGGCGCGATCACCGCACCGATGCGGCTGACATACTTTTGATCCGCTAAGTTGGCGTAGGCCTGAATGACGTCGTCTTCGGACATGCCCAAACGCTTGCCGATTTCCGCGTAAGGCCGCGCCACCAACGGGAAGTCCCGTTGGAAATCGTCAAGCAGGCGTTTGTCCGCGTCGTTCATAACGTTCACACCCTCTCCCGCTTACAGACCGATGCGCCCGGCGCGCCAGGTGAAAAAAATGCCGCTGGGTTTGGACGCCGGAAGTTCCGCTTTTTGTGCAAAAGTCGCGGTGTCGAGCACCTTGACGACATCTTTGTCGCGCACGCTCATCCACACGTCTTCACCGCGCGGGGTGAATTCCATGTGCAACACCCCCTTGCCCGGCGTCAGGGTGCGAATCACTTCCATGGTCTGGGTGTCGATAACCTGAACGGTGTCGTTCAAGGGATAGGCGAAATTCACCCACACCTGACGGCCATCGGGCTGCGCCATCACGAACACCGGCTGGCCGTGCGCGGGAATGGCGCCGATTTCCTTCCACGTGTTCATGTCCACCACCAGCACCTCATGATGGCCGACCGCAGGCACGAACGCCTTGTCGCCGGCAATCGCCCAGCCTTCGAGGTGCGGCATTTTATAGACCGGCAGTTTTTTCTCGCCGCGCCCATAGCCGTCGAGAATCCGCCGGGGCCCCTTGTCCACATTCCACAAGTCCAACAACACCATGCCATCCTCGCCGAACAGTCCGGCGATGTAATAGCGACCGTCCGGCGTCACCAGCGCGTCATAGGGCTGGGAGCCGATGTTCTCGAATTTAGTGATCTTCGGCGCTTTCGGGTTGCTCATATCCGCAACCCACATCTCACCCGCATCGTAGAGGGAAAAGACGAAGCGGTTGCCCGGCGCATCGACCAAGCCGACCGTTTTCGAATGCGTGGGAACGTCCGCGACCAACGTCAACGTTTCGGCGTCGAAGACCTTGACCCCGCCGGGTTCGTAGTTCGACACCGCCACCAAGCGGCCATCCTGGGAAATCGCCCCGCCAATGGAATTGCCCGCCTGAATGGTGCGCGCGACGATCTTCGCGGTGAGGATATCGACCTTCGTGAGCCCGCCGTCGCGCCCGAACACATAGGCGTAACGGGCGTCGCGCGAATAGACGATGGAAGCATGGCTGAGGTCGCCAAGTCCCTCGACACGCGCCAATTGCGTGCGGGTGGTGTTCTCCACCACCAAAAGCGAACCGCTGGCGCGTTCAACAACCACGCCCATGTCACCCGTGCCGCGCAATTCATCCGCCCGCGCCGCCAATATCGGCGAGAGCGTCACCAATACGAAAACCGTTAAACGCGCCCACATTTTCATTTAACACGTACTCCCGATTTTAAAATTTGCGCCAGCCACAGAGCTTCTTGGGGTTTCATCAACGGACGCCACGGTGGCATCGGGGTTCCCGGCACACCATCCAGGATGATCGCCGCCAAATCGTCCGCCTTGCGGTCCGCCAGTCGCGCCGACAACAGCGACGGACCGAGCCCGCCTTTCATGGTCAAACCGTGGCACGACCCGCAATCTTGTTCCAGGACATACAAAAGCTCATCTTGACGGTCGCGTGAAATATCGCCCGCGTTGGAGACACCAACCGACGCTGCGGCCAGCGATCCGGCGCAAACGAACAAGGCGGCAAAGACCGCGCGTTTAAGCGCTGACCTTGGCGCCCAAGGTTTCAAGCCCCAGGTTTTCATAGGTCAATCCCTGCCAGTTGAGTTCATGCGCAAGTGACACAACGCGCCCGATCAGGCACAGCACCGGCGGCGTAAAGTCGATGTCTCGAAGCGCGAAGGGCAACTGTTGGAGGGTCGAAACGCACTGGCGTTGCTGCGCGGTCGTCCCGTTGGCGACGGCGGCGGCCGGAGTATCCGGCGACAATCCGGCCTCGATCAAGCGGCGGCTAAGCTCCGGAAGTTTGGCGAGGCCCATATAGATCACCAAAGTGGTCGAACCGTCGGCCAAAGAGCGCCAGTCGAGATCCAGGTCCTCATCGCCCTTGCCGTGCCCGGTGACGAACCGCACCCCGGTGGCGAGGCCCCGATGCGTCAGCGGTATGCCCGTCGAAGCACTGATGCCCGCCGCCGCCGTGACGCCGGGAATGATTTCGAAACACACCTGACGGCGCGCCAAATGCATGGCTTCTTCGCTGCCGCGTCCGAAAATGTACGGATCGCCGCCCTTAAGCCGCACCACCGAATGATTGGTCCGCGCCAGCTTGGCCAGCAATTCGTTGATTTCTTCTTGAGGCAAGGTGTGATTGCCTGAGGCCTTGCCGACGAAAATGCGCGTACAGCCCGGCGGAACGATGTTCACGATATCTTGAGACACCAAACGGTCATACACCACGGCGTCGGCGCTTTGCAGAACCCGGTACGCTTTGCGCGTCAACAGTTCGGGATCGCCCGGCCCCGCGCCAACCAAATAGACACAGCTGTTTGTTTTGCCCACGTTTCCAGCTCCGCTTCGACACCATCCGGCGTTGTTTGTCGACGTTTATGCCCCACCACTGCGGCATATCCAAAATATGACACATGTTTACGCACACATTATTGACTGGCGTCAATAATTACGCTGGAAATGGAAGCGGCCCCGAATCGTGTACCACACCTATTGGTATATACCCCCATCAAGCCCCTGACCCTAAACCTTATATTAGCAAGTTAACCTTTTTTTTCGTGTGGATTTGACACTCGTCAAGGTGGGGACTCAGTCAAGCACCCGATAATGTCCTCAGCGTAAGGAATTTGCCGAGCGTCGCGCGTCGTGAACAAAAATTAAAACCGTCACGATTCGGAGGGAAACTCACTTTGGGGCGTAAGTATTGTGGGCCGTCTCAATTTGGACAGGGGTAAATCAATGAAGTTGGCATTGTCCCTTTCAGCCATAAGTATGGCGGCAGGCGCAGTCCTGTTGGGTTCGGGGGGAGCCTTGGCTGCGGAGCCTACACTCTCCGAGAAAGATTTCGAGGAAGCTAAAGTCCTGTATTTCCAGCGTTGTGCTGGTTGCCATGGTGCATTGCGTAAAGGCGCCACGGGTAAAAACCTCGAACCGAAGAGTACTCAAAAACTGGGCCAGAAGCGCCTGGAAAAAATCATCTCGCTTGGTACGGAAGGCGGAATGAACAACTTCGACGATATCTTCGACAAAAAGCAAATCGCGAAGTTGGCCACGTTCATCCAAATGGATGTTCCCCCGCCTGCCGAAATGTCTTTGGCTGAGATGAAAAAACGCTGGAAAGTGTACATCAAGCCCGAAGACTATCCCACCAAACCCATGCATGGGCGCAACTGGGAGAACTTCTTCGTCGTTATCCTGCGTGATGCCGGCATGATGGGCATTATTGACGGCGACACCAAGGAAATCGTCACCAAGGTCAACACCGGTTATGCCGTGCACGTGGCGAAAGAATCGTCCGATGGCCGCTTCTGGTACACTCAGGGCCGCGATGGCAAAATGACCAAGATCGATTTGTGGATGGACCCGCCCCAGGTGGTCGCCGAAACACAGGTCGCATCGGACGCCCGTGACGTTGCCGTTTCGCACTATGGCAAGTGGAAAGACAAATACGTCATCGGTGGCGGGTATTGGCCGCCGCACTTCGTGATCCTCGACGCCAAGACCATGGAACCGCTGAAAGTGGTTTCCACCCGCGGCGTCAATGTGGATGGCGAATATGTGAACGAAGCCCGCGTGGCGGCGATTTACAATACGCCGAACGCACCGACGTGGATCGTCGCGGTGAAGGAATTGGGCCAGCTGTGGCAGGTTGATTATTCCGATCTCGACAACCTGCGTATCGAGCAGATCAACTCTCACAAGTTCCTGCACGATGGCTTCTTCGATCCGACCCAGCGGTACTTCCAAATTGCCGCCAACGCATCGAACCGCATCGAAATCATGGACTCCGAAGCCCGTAAGTTCGTCGCTTCGATCGAGACCGGCATCAAGCCGCACCCGGGACCGGGCGCGAACTGGGTCGATCCGAAATGCGGTCCAGTGGCCGGTACGGTTCACTTGGGTGAAGGCAAAGTCACCGTTTGGGGCAACGATCCCAAAGGGCACCCGGACAATGCCTGGAAAATCTGCTACAAGACGGCGACCGATGGTGCGGGCCTGTTTATCCGCACGCACCCGAATTCGCCTTACATCTTTGCCGATCAAACCAAGCATCCCGATCCGGATGTCCAACAGTCCGTCAAGGTCATCTCCAAGAAGACCGGCAAGGTCGTCAAGACCCTGCGCGTGACGGAAATGGACAAAGCGTTGGCGGTGCATAGCGAATTCAATCAAGACGGTTCCGAAGTGTGGATTTCCGTCTGGGTTCGCGGCGGCAAGAAGAACTGGTCCAAGGGCCACATCGTTGTCTACGATTCAAAGACCCTTGAGAAAAAGGCTGTGATCGAAGGCCTCGAAACGCCGACAGGTAAGTTCAACGTGTACAACCGCGTACACCACAACACCTAAGGCCATGTGAGTGAGGGGGAAGCAGGCTTTGAGCTTTCTTCCCCCTTATCTCTCAAATCAAACAAAACACACGACGATACGTTAAGTTTCTTCACGGTATGGGGCTTAGATGGTTATGCGCGGCTTGTGGAAAATTTTTTGGTCTCCGACATCTCGTTTCAGTTTGGGGGCCGTCCTGATCGCCGGGGGATTTGCGGGCGTGCTTTTCTGGGGTGGCTTCAACACCTTCATGGAGTACACCAACACCCTGGAATTCTGCGTCTCATGCCATGAGATGGAGCAAAAGGTCTACAAGGAATACAAAAAGAGCGTGCATTACAGCAATCCATCCGGCGTGCGCGCCATCTGTTCGGACTGCCATGTGCCGAAAGAATGGTTCCCCAAGTTGATCCGCAAAGTCAAAGCCTCCAACGAGCTTTTGCATAAAGTTCTGGGCACCATCGACACGCCTGAAAAGTTCGAGGCAAAGCGCTTCGAGTTGGCGAAAAACGTCTGGGCCACCATGGAAGGCAACGATTCGCATGAATGCCGCAACTGCCATTCCTACGATGCCATGCACTGGGATAAACAGCGCCGCCGCTCGAAGGAAAAGATGCAGGCCGCCTTCAAAGAGAAAAAAACCTGTATTGAATGCCACAAGGGTATCGCCCATACTTTACCGGCAGAGTTCTTGGCTCAGGAAGAGGACGACGAAGCCCCGCGCCCGGCCCCTGTCCAAGCTGCGCCCAAGCCGGCGAAATCGATGGATAAATTCCTTGAGGAAGAAGAATAAGGCAAGGATAGGCTGAACCGATATAAGGGTGGGGAGAGATTGCACCATGCGCACATCGCAACTCAGCAACGGACGAACGCATCGCGATTGCCTTAGTAAAGCGCGTTTGACCATGGCCGTTGCGGTATGCGCCGCCGTGTCACTCTTCGCTTTTTCCAAAGTCCAAGCCCAAGAAAGCACGCTCCAGCACGCCCCAGCCCCCCCGCCCGCCAGCGTCACACACCAAATGTACCTGGACATGAAGCTGGGCAAGCTCAACATCCACGGCGACAACGCAGTGGTCGAAGCGTTGGTCCTGCAACGCAATATCCCCATTTCATACGACTACATCGCCACATTGATGCGCACACCGAACGCCTTTGGTGAAGGGCCTGCATGTGTGGTGTGTCACGGCTCCAACGAACAAAGCAAAAGTTACCGGGGCTTGGATTTGTCCAGCTGCGAAGGCATTTTGCGCGGCGCAACCGAAAAACCGACCCGTCTCATCGTCCATCCGGGCGAACCGCATCTAAGTCCACTGGTAACGAGAATTCGCAACAACCGCATGCCCCTGGGCGTACCGTTTTTTGCGCCCGTGGACTCCGACAGCATCAATGCGATTAAGACGTGGATCAATGCGGGCGCACCCAACGACGAGGCGTTCGCAAACAGCGTGCTTCCGCTGTTTGCTAACCCTGAAGCGTTCGGATCGGACACGGCGTGCATCGATTGTCATAAATCGTTTCGCGATCCGCCCAGCTTCAACGAAGTGAATTTGACCAGCTATGAAGCGATCATGACCGGAGCGTTTTCGAAGACGCGCAAAAAACAGGGCCTCCCGGGTTTACCCATCGTCGTGCCGTTCAATGCCGACGCCAGCCCACTTTATCAACGCCTGACCATGAACCGCATGCCGCCCGGCAGCGACCCCGGTTCGCCTGCGGACCACCCCAATATACTTTTGCTGATGCGCTGGATTGAACAAGGCGCGTGGTGCAAGTAGAGAAATCCAAATCGAAGAAAAAGGGACACGTCATGAAAAAGAATGCACGCATTGTGAAAGGCGCTCTCGGCGGGATTATCGCCACGGCTGGGCTCATGGCCTACACTTCTCAAGCCCAGGCGCTGACGCCGGAAGGCATGTTGGCGCGCGGCGGTCAGCTTTACGACTGGTACTACCAAATTACGGAAGGCGATGTGCCAAGGAAAACACACGCCTCCATGCCCGCCGATTCCGGAAAAACCGGCAAAAAAACATGGCGCTGTTCGGGCTGTCACGGGTTCGACTATACCGGCGATTTTGGATTGCCCGGCATCCTCGGCGCGACCGGGAAGTCAAGTGAGGAAGTTATCGCCATCCTCAAAGACGCCAAGCACAATTATACGCCGGAAATGTTCACCGACGAGGATTTTCAATCGCTCGCCATGTTCGTGGCCAAAGGCGTGACGGACGTCTCCAAACTCTCAGGCGATCCTAAAAAGGGCCAGGGCTATTTCGAAACCATTTGCGCCACATGTCACGGTGCCGATGGTAAGAAAATCACCGACATGCCGCCGGTGGGCGCTGTGGTCAGCAAGTTGCCGGAACGCTCCTTGCACCGTATCCGTTTCAGCAAGCCCGGTGACAGCATGCCATCGCTGGCGGCGTTGCCGCTTGACGTTGCCGTAGACGTATGGAGCTACACCAAAACGCTGCCGCAAGAGTGATGAGCCGGACATGATGCGATCCCCTCTTTCACAGGCCGCCGTCTTGGCTATCGGTTTGGCCGTTCCCGCAGTGGCGGGAACGGCCTTAGCCGCGAACGAAACGGAAAAAGCCGCCATCTGCGCCGAGGCGCAATCGCGTTTCGAGGCGTTTAAAGACTTACCGCCCGATGAGGCATTGCCCCCCGCCGCACCCGGCACCGTTCATGTCTTGATGCTGAAATATACATTTTGTCCAACCACGTTGACCGTCGCAAAAGGAACCACGGTGCGTTTCGTCAACGTCGAAAAACGCACCAGTCACAGCGTGTGGTTTAAGGAAGCCGGCAAGGCGGAAAGCGATCGCCTGTTCCCCGTCGAGTTTTGGGAAGAGACGTTCACCGAGCCGGGCCACTATCCCTATCTGTGCGGACCGCACTGGGAACAGCAAGGCATGAAGGGCGTCATTGACGTGACGCCGTAACGCCCTTTCCAGTCGCGACATCCCCCCTCAATCCGCAAAAGCCGACCCATGCTTTGCAGGTATTGTTTTGCGAAATATTCGTAAAAAAGGACGGAGGGAGGGGAGAGAAATGTTTCGCGCCCTCCGTCCCGATGGCTTAAGACGTTGCCACTCATCGTCATGAGCCGCAAAATCACCAAACCAAATGGACGATCAGCCGTTCCCTGATCATCCGAATTCGTGCAAACCGTCAGCTATATCCGGCGCACTTGAATCCGCATCTTGCCAACAAGGTTAGACAAATGGGAAACTTCACAGCGTCAATTTGGCCAAGTGGGGACGAATTGTCCTTGATCGAAATCAAATCTCATTTTACCGAGGCGAGATAAACTCCCCATAGCACCCCGAGTAACACCCCGAACACCCATCCGCACGAGGAGACCCAAAAGCGTGGCTTTAATCAAATGGGAAGACAGCATGAAGGTCGGCATACCGTCGGTCGATCACGAGCACAAAACCCTGATCGGCGAGATCAATGCGCTTGGGGATATGATCACGCTCGGCGATATGATCACAACGCCCGGCAAACGCAAACAGATCGCCGCGCTGCTCGGTCAAATTCATGCGCAGATTGAGGCCCACTTCGCGCTGGAAGAAAAGATCATGCTCGACAGGGGCTACAACGGCTACCATGCGCACAAGGAAGACCACGACCGACTGCTCGAAGACATCCGCGACATCATGGACGATGCGGCCGCCGACGCCGAACGGAAAATCACCAATACCCTTGGCGAACGTCTCGACACATGGTTTAGCGAACACTTCCGTACTCTGGATCGCAGCTTTCACACTTTTTTGGAACGCTGAGCTTATTTGTAATAGAACGTGTTCTCGTTTTGGTGAAATCCGACGATAAGGTTTTGCGTCGGTTTCACGTCCACGTCTTTGCTCAGCATGTGGGTGAACGCTTTACTGGAATCACCATCGTTCATGCGCACGGTCATATGATGTTTACCCGCGGTGATAAAAAATTTTTCATAAAAGCTCGATGAGCCGTCGCGGCGCAACCCTGCCGGCGCAGCCTCGCCTTTAAACAGTATCTGGCCGTCCACTTCCAACTCCAGCTTAACCACCGAGCGTTCACGCGAACATTTCATCTTCGCACGCATGTTCGGCGCCAACGCCGCCAACTCTGCCTTGGTGCGCTTGACGCACGCCTCGACGCGTTGACCGGGATGGCTGAGGTTCAGTTTAATCTGTGCTTCGCCGGCACCCAGATAACTGTAAGTGGGATGAACCGAAAATACGCCGAGAACCGCCATGAACAAGGCGTATGTCGCCGCTTGGGCAATCCAATATTTAGAAGGCTTCGTCGCGATATGCGCTTCGCGTTGTCGCGTGCCGGCCTTGGCCTCGCGACGCTTTTCGATACGCTCATGGTGTTCGCGTTGCAATCGCTTGCGTTCGCGTTTTTCCACATCGGGTCGAAACAGATTTTTGACGCCAATATGCCAAACGAACGAAAAATAGATCGGTGCGAAAACGGCGAACGGCACGGCATAAAACCAAACGGCGTTGTCCCCTTTGAAGAAATCAAACATCGGGGATCTCCTTGCCTGGAAATGCCTCAAGGTCCGCTTTGAAGTCCGCCACGGTGTCGTGCAGCAAATCGACATCCAACGGCGACGCCCATAAGGTTCGGATGCGTTCACGCGGGACGCGTCTTCTCAGATATGGATCGCGTCGCCCTTCCAAGCGGTCCTGCATCCACTTCACGCCGTAGCGAAAGCGGCACCCGCAATCGGGACAGCCCGCGACCAGGACGCCACGGGCGCCCTCGCTGATCATATAATCGATAAACGATGGCGGCATGTGCGACACGCACGGTAGTTTTACCGCCGCTGTGCCTGCGATACCTTCGACTTTTTGGCCGTGATCGCAACCGACAATGACAATGCCGTCGGTGGCGTTTTGCAGCGCCACATCGACCATCTTGCGCATTGCCTTCAACGGCAAATCCACCAAATCGATACCCGTGATAAGCTCGCCTTCCGCCCGAAACGGGGTCGAGGTCGGACATGCGCCGACGCAGATGCCACAGCGCGTGCACATGGCTGGATCGACCACGGCCTCTTGTTCGTACGGCAAGCCATCGCTGCGCGGCACCATGGTGATGGCGCCGTAGGGACAGTCTTCGTAGCAACGCTTGCAGCCGTTGCATTTGTCCAAGGTGACGCGCGCCGCTGCGGCCTGCCTCATGGGCGGCAACCATGGCATTACGGACAGAAACACCGATCCGCCAATCGCCAAAGCCCATAGCACCCCGGGTCCCCAAGCGTCGAACAACGGATAAAACCCCATGTAAAACCAATCTAGATCTAAATCGGTCGGGATCACATCCAAGTTGGCTTTGGCATGACTGACCGCGGGCTTGATCAAGGACAGCGCCGTCAGCGCCAACGTCGTGCCGATGGCGAGACCGCGCGGCGGATTGATTTTCGGCTGGGTCACGCGGATCACGTGAATCCACATCATGAACAGCAAGAACAACGGAGCGAAAATGTGCATGAACACCAACAACGTGAAGAAGCGGTCGGTGAGCGAGCCTTCAGCAAGGAAATTGCTGGCCACCGGCTTACCGAAGATGTTCAACCAATCGAGCCATTCCATCGATCCGATGGCGACATACTGGGCCAGTTCGTCCCACACCAGCCAGTAGCCAGACAGCCCCGACACATACAACAGCCAGATCACCGGAACGCCGGTGAACCACGCATACCAACGCACCCCGCGATAGCGATCGAACGACCATTCACGCAACAAATGCAACCCCATCGCCAGCACCATCCCGTCGGATGAATAGCGGTGCAAGCTGCGCATCACACCGCCGAACCACCACTGATCGTTGGTCAGGTATTCAACCGAACTATAAGCACCATCCACCGATGTCTCGAAGAAAACATACAAAATAATCCCCGTGATGGCGGCGACGAAAAACTGATAAAACGCCACCGTGCCAAGCTGGCGCACGGGGTTCCACTCGGGACCGAAGGCGCGGTCAAAACCTTTTTCGGCCCGCAAGAAAACGTTTTGAATAAAGATGCGGATTGAGGTGAGAACGTTCACGGCGAGGTCTTCTTCTGTTTTATGATTTTTCGGGGATGGTTTTTTATAAGCTCGTACGTGCTTGTGGACGCCCTTGTTTCAAGAGACGGCGTTTACGCTTGCGATCCTGCCACAGCCATTTACCGAGAAACGTCATCATGCCGATGATGACCGAACCGCCAACGATCAGGCGGAAGAATATCGCATACTCAAAACGGTACTTATCAGCGGTCGGATCGTAAATGGTGCAAAACAGCCGCACCTTGTTGAGCAGATCGCCCAAGCTGGCAAACGGGGATTCGGTTCCGAACGTCAGGTGTTTTAAAGGTTCGACGAAATGCGGTGCCTCGAAGCTCTCGCCATAAATCTGTCTGTAGACCACGCCGTTCTTGTCCAAGATCGTGGTCTGAGTCAGGTGGTCGAACCCTTTGGCCGATTCGAAAAATTGAAAGCCAAGATCTTCGCTCAACCCGGCAACGGCCATCAGATCACCGCTTAAAAATCGCCAATGATCATTCAGCGCCACGCCGTATTTGTGCGCGAAACTCTTCATGCGCACGGGATTATCGGCGGAGATATCAAAGCCGATGGTCACGATATTGTAGCTGTCGTCGCCCAGCGCATCGCGGGCCGTTTCATCGACGCTTTCCAAGGTGGCGGTGATGATCGGGCATACATCGGCGCAACTGGAATAAATCAGTGAAATCACCAGCGGTTTGCCGCGAAAGTCCGACAGTTTGATCCGAGACCCCGTTGTGTCGCGAAAACTGTAATCGCCAATCTGGCGGCCGATCGCGGCCTGAGAAATGGCCAGCGCTTTCTTTTCATTCAGAGCGCCTGCCTCGGCGTTGGACAACGTCGGCTCCGCGGCGGCGTTAAACGACACCGCCACGAACGCTATACAAAGCGTCGTGGCGAGCGCCGTTAAAACCTTGCGGTATGTCATGTTTGTTTTGATCATCAGGCTTTACCCACTAGAGCCTACCCACAGGACGAAAAGGCTAGGTTGGAAAGGGGCGGATGCCATTCTGTGGGCATCGTAGCATCCGCCCCCCCCGGAACACCCTCAGAAAGGGTGCATGCGGTTAGCTCAGTCCCCACACACTCGCCAAGTATTTCCAGTTGACGAAGTAGTAGAGAACGAAAGCTGTCAGGAACACCAGCGCCAAAACGAAGGTTCCGGGAACCTCCATGGTTCCGGCACTGCCGTATTCGGTCGCGGCGCCACCGATAGCCGGTTCTTCCACAGGCGCTTGCGCAGTTGCTGGCGCAGGCACTTTGGCCTTACCCCACAACAACGTACCGACCATGTTGAGGATAAAGATACCCCCACCAAGACCGCCGATAACGCCGGAAATTCCCGCCAAGCCCATCATCAGGTAAGCCGATTCCGGGAATTCGTGCACCATCAAAGCATCGGCGAACGAAATGTCCCAGTGACGGCGCGGCACACCAAGCGTACCCGCACCCATCATGAAGATCGACGCCAAGCCCATGCCGAGACCGAACAGGTACGGCTGCCATTTGGCGAGGCCGGGAAACACCAGTTCTTTCTGCCACAACACCGGCACCAGCCAATAGCTCAGCGCCATGAAGGCCAAGGTCGTGCCCACCACGACGGTGCCGTGGAAGTGACCCGGAACATACATGGTGTTGTGGATGATGATGTTGAGCTGTTCGGTGCCCATCATCACGCCCGTGATGCCGCCCAAGAAGCCGAACAACACCACCGACAGCGCAAACCCGGAAAACACCGGATTGCCCCACGGCGCTTTGCGCAGCCACTCGAACATACCTCGGTTGAAGCCCTTCTTGCGTTGTGCGGCTTCGACCGCGCCCGGAACCGTCAGGCCATGCAACATGGAGCCCAAAACGGCGAGATACAGAGCGTAGGACGTGTTGAAGATTTTCCATTCGGAACTCATGCCCGGATCGACCAAGATGTGGTGAGCGGACGCCAGTTGTAAGAATAGAATGTAGAACAGGAATGCCGTGCGGCTAACCTTTTCGGACAACGGCTGAGCGTTGAACAAAATCGCCGCGATGGCATACCAGCACGAGATTTGCGCCGCCACGTTGATCTGCTGCGACGAGTGGCCCATGCCCCACCAGATCACCCGATACATCAACGTATCGATGTTGCCGATAAAGCCCAGCGACCAGAAGAAAGTCGGAATCAAAATCACCGCACCCGCCAAGATGGTGAACACGGCAATGATCGCCGCCGTCATGGCGCCGAACGTGACCAGCGGGATCGAGCCCTCATAGGTCTTATCGCGTTTGGCGATGTACAGCGTGGCGAAAAACACCACGCAGCCCATCAGCGCACCGACGGCAAAGAGGATGATGCCAAGGTAAAAATGCGGCGCCGCCATCATCGGCACGTATGACGTGAACATCACACTGCTTTCGCCTTGCAGAACGGCGACGTTGGTGATCGCCGCGCCGACCAGCATGAGGCCATACTGCACCCAGCCGAGCCATGGCACGGCCAAGCGGGTCTTCAGCAAAATCGACGAAGTAAAATACAGCAACGCCATTTCGAAAAAGATGATCCACACCAGCAACACGTCGAGACCGTGCGCCGTCAGTGCAAGATAAAACAGATCGGGATCCAGCAGGTGAACGGCGGGCCAACGCGTCAGCGCGACCCCGATGCCGAAGAGACCACCGACCAACAAGAACACAACGGCCGTAACCGCGTTCCATTTGATCAGCTTGTCTGCCGCCAGATCGATTGCGAACCCGGTGTCCGGGCAAGTCCTAAATTCAGCCATGACACGCTCCTCACTTATCGACTACATGAATTTTGCCGACCATCGTGTGATGGCCGATACCGCAAAATTCGTTACAGACAACGCTGAATTCACCACTGCTGGTGGGCGTCACCGTCACCACCATGTCGTATCCAGGGTGGACTTCAATGTTGATGTTTTCAGGTTGCAATGAGAACCCGTGCAGCCAATCGACTGAAGAGAGGTGCAAACGATAGGACTGCCCCTTCTCCAATTCCAAGACAGGCCACCATTCCCACAACCGGGCCAGCATGTAGACATCACTGCCCGCGGGCGGGTGGACCACAGGAACGCCCGTATCGCCCTCTTCACGGACCTTATACTTTTCGGCCATTGCTTCGGTGCGTTCGGCGTAAACTTCAGGACGAATTTTATATGCTTCGTTAGAGAGATTCTGTTCTCCGTTGATATGCCAATACGGCATCATGAAAAACATCACCAGCGCCCATAGAAGCGCGATGAAAATCCACAGAACTTCCGATTTTTCAACCGGCTCGTTCCACCAGACCCGTGATTTGGGAGGTGTAATCGCCATTGATCCGGCCCTCCCTTACGGTGCTACGGGGATGGAGACGATCTCCATCACACCCCAGATGATGTAAATAATCGTCGGCAACGCGACGCCGAGAAACAGAAGAATGAACGGTGAATCCAATAACTTCTGCATAAACGGGACATCTTCCCCGTCACCCGCATGTGTACTATCATGCTCTGACATACAACTTCCTCCCAATCAGCGGCCATCATGGACTGAATTCAGGTGTGGTTGATGACCGGCCCACGCATGGACGCCCAGAATTCACGCCAATTTCGCCAGAGAACGGCTCGCGGTTCCTTGACCAAGGTCAAATGCCTGTGATTGACGTCCGTCAATGCACATTTCAACTTAGCCGCCCACAATCACGGCAACTGCCTTGTAAGCACAATTGAATATGAACATCCCAAGGGCATCACGGATAAGGGGGGCGGCACATGCAGGCCAAAGTCGATCAACTGCCGCCGGATCTCTTCGGTGTGCAGATGGAACGTATCCCCGACAACTTGCTGTTGGAGCCGATTGAATACATCTTTGCCGATCATTGTCGCCAAAGGGACATGTGCGGCGCACTCAAAACACTCGCCAAACACAGCGGCTCCCCCGAAACCATCACCGAAGCCGCCGAGACGATTCTCAAGTGTCTCCAACACGACCTTGCGCTGCACATTGAAGATGAGGAACAAGATCTGTTTCCCCGCTTGAGCAAGCGCGCCAAACCAGAAGATAAATTCGATGACACTTTGCACCTGTTGGGGAGGGAACATCTACGCGACCGGGAACTCGCGGACGAAGTTATCCGCGGACTGAAGCGGCTCGCCGTTGGAGAACCGTTGGAGGACCCTCAAGCCTTTCGCACCGCAAGCGAAATGCTATCCGAGATTCATCTCTCTCATTTGAATTGGGAAAACACGGTGGTTTTGGAATTGGCGCGCCTCAGATTAAACCCGGACGACCAGCGCGAGATGGCGAAAAGCATGGCCGCCAGGCGCGCCATCAAATTGCCCGAAATTGATTGAAATCACCCCGCGCCCCTTATCATGCACTTGATCATGGCCTCCCTATTTTGTGGCGTCCCAATATAAATTGGGTTGCGAATTTGATGCATTTTGCAAAAATTCTCCAAGGCATGACTTTGGCGTATTCTTAAAAGTTGTTTGTTATCAGACTGTTAGTTTCTTTACGAAACTGGCACCTCTCTTGCTTGTTCATGTCCGTCCGCAATGATGCATTTGCTGTGATGGCTTTGCCGTCGGCGTGACAACGCCGCTGTTGAAGTTCGCATTAAAGATGAACATTTGTTTAGGGAGCAGCACGGGACTATGGGAGGTGGTTCAAAATGATATTTTCCGATCTCAAGCTGAAATGGAAAATCTCATTATTGCTGGGGCTGCTTCTTGTGCCGAGCACAATTTTGGGGCTTGCTTTCATCTTTCACGCGGTGAAAGCTCAAGTGGTTTACACATCGCTCAGCGGCTTGATGAACTTCGTCGACAGCAAGCAGCAAGGCGTGATCCGCTTCCTCGGACAGAATGAAAAACTGGCCAAGCAACTTGCCGTTCTGACCGAAAACGCATCCCCCGAAGTGATTCAAAAACAGTTTCAGACAATTGTGGAAACGGACGTCTTCAGCCCCGAAGAGCACAAATTTCACCAAGAGATCAAAGATGGGCACCGGCATATCTCAACTTGGCAAGTCTATCATGCAATAGACTTCATCCGTGACGGGGTCATCGAAATTTCATCCGATCCCGCCCGTATCGGGCGGAAGATGGAAACGCTGCCCGATGTTCGGCATGGGTATTCGAATGTCTATTTGGAAGGCGATGTCCCAATCCTCAGCTTTGGGGCTACGAGCGACCATGGCATGGTATACATCCATGCCCACGCAGGCATGTTGACACTGATCACCAATGGCGAGATCGGCAATCTGGAAGGCGATATGGGTGCCTACTACTTGGCTGGTATCGGAAAAACATTCGATTACTACATCGTCGATCGCAACAATGTGATGATCACGGACTCAAGAGTGTATCCGGATTCTCTGCTGCAACGCACCGGAAGCGAATTCCCCTGGATGATGACGATGGGCAAGGCCCTGGAATTGGGGATTAGGCGCCTTCCCAACGGAACTTATAAGACCAACGCCGGCCACTATACGGGACAACGCGAAGCGATGGGCCTCTACCCAGGCCACAGCGGCAAGGAGATGATTGGTGTTTCCATGCCGTTTTACGATTCTGAATGGACGATCGTGGTGGAACAGGAAGCGGAGGAATTGCTCGTACCCTTATACTCCCTAGCCTATCAAACGTCCCTTTGGGCCTTAGGCATTTTGGCATCCATTCTTTTGGCGGGATTTTACTTGGCATCCAGCATTTCTCGTCCCTTATCGGTCATTGTCAAAGACGTGATCCATTTGAGAAATGGCAACACCGAAATTAAACTCCACGAAACGAACCGAAAAGATGAAATCGGAAATCTGGCGACAGCACTTGATGTGTTTCGCGAGAACATCATTGAGAAAAAGCATGCCGAGGAGAATTTGCGTAAGCTATCCACGGCCGTGGAGCAAAGTTCCCATATGATCTTCATCACGAATACGGATGGGATCATAGAGTATATCAATCCCAAGTTTACCGAGTGGTTAGGCTACAGCCCAGAGGAGGCCATCGGGAAAACGCCAAGTTTGATCAGGTCTGGCGAAACCCCCCGTGAGGTTTATGAAAATCTGTGGAGCACGATTTTGTCGGGCAAGGAATGGCGCGGCGAAATCAAGGACCGGCGAAAAGATGGAAATATTTTTTGGGCATCCGCCGCCATCGCCCCGGTCCGCGATAATGATGGTCGCCTCACACATTTCATTGCCGTTCATGAAGACATCACGCACAGAAAAGCAGCCGAGCAAGCCTTGATGGACGCCCACCGCGCCGCCGAGTTGGCCAACAAGGCCAAGACGGACCTGATGGCGAACATGAGCCATGAATTGCGCACCCCCTTGAACGCCATCATCGGTTTTTCAGAATCAATGAAGTGCGGTATTTTCGGTGAGTTGGGCAACGCCCATTATGAAGAATATGCCGAACACATCCATGCTTCGGGTACGCATCTCTTACAGCTAATCAACGACATCTTGGATGTTTCCGCCGTTGAAGCGGGAAAGCTGGAACTGCACGAACAAGATACCAACGTGATCGATATCTGCGAGGGGGCGATCCGCATCATCGACCCAAAAGCACAAGAATGCCAGATCACGGTGAGCGGCATAAAAAACGTGGACCTTCCCCCATTGTTGTGCGATCCGTTGCGTCTGAAGCAAATCCTCATCAACCTCTTGTCCAATGCCGTCAAGTTCACGCCTGAGCAAGGCTTGGTTTCATGCGATGCTTACCTTGATGAAAGCAACGACATGATCATTAGCGTTACGGATACCGGCATCGGCATGGATGAAGCGGGCATGGCCAAGGCGCTGGATAAATTCGGCCAAGTCGATAGCTCGTTGTCGCGCGCCCATGACGGAACGGGACTGGGGTTGCCGTTGACCAAGGGGTTGATTGAGCTGCACGGCGGCACGATGGAATTGGCCAGTCGACATGGCGAGGGAACGAAAGTCACGGTCCGCTTCCCCGCCGAGCGGGTTCAAGCCATCGAGCACTTCGTAAGGACCTAGCAGCTCAACGGGCTGTGGCTGACCATGGCGCGCAGCGCATCCAAATCCTTGATCACCACATCATGACCGACGCTTTGCACGCCGACGCTTTTGAGCTTGGCCAACGCACGCGAAAACGTTTCCGGCTGCATGCCCAGGCGCGCCGCGATCAGCGATTTATCCAACGGCAAGGTAATTCTCGCCGTGCCGTTATGGGAACGCGATAGATCGAGCAGAAAATCGGCGAGACGCTCCGTCGACGACATCGAGCACATCTGATGCAGTTTAACGACGTTGCGCCGCATTTGGCGCGACATCGACGCCAGCATATTGAATGTGAAGCGCATGTTTTCGCTCAGTTGGCGCAGCAGGCTTTCCGCGCTGATCACCAAAAGGCGCACGTCCGTGATGGCGGCGGCGCTGACGGGATAGATGTTGCTGTCGAAAATAGCGGCTTCGGCAAAACTTTCCCCGGGGGAGCTGACCGAAATGACCACTTCTTGACCGTTTTCACTTAGCCTGAACAGCTTGACCCAGCCATCCATGACGATAAAGAACCGATCCGCCGGATCGCCTTCCATGAAGAGCGTCGTATGGTCCGGGTAACGGCGGACCGAACTCGTTGCCAGAAGCTTGCGCAAATCATCCGGGGCTAGACCCGAAAACAAATGCACTTGTCCCAATCGGCGGATATCTTCGCGGGTGATCCCCGTTCGCAACTCAAAATCGTCTACGTCCTTCGTCATTGACCCCATACTCACAGCCCCCGTTGCCCACAACCATTCAGGCCGTCTTTTAAAGACAGTCGAAACCACTTCCCCTCGCGAAAGCTACACCATTTAAATATAAAAGACGAGTTCCATGACCGCCGATATCGAAGAAGTATATTGGTCTTGTCGGTCAACATGAGCATTTTCACTTCCTTAAAGAGCATCCGCGCCTTTACACTACCCTGGCGGTGCCTGCGCACATTTGTATATTAGGACTGGAGAAAGCGTTTTCCATGGCGAATGACAGTTTTGAAATCGGCATCGACAATGCACTGCCGAACCCCCAGTCCAAATCGGCTGAAGACGGCGCGCAACCGGACCACCTGGCCCGGTTTCGCCTGTTCGAGGCCGGTGAAGTGATTTTTTCCGAAGGTGAGCGCGGCGGTGAAGCTTACGTCATCAAATCGGGCAAAGTCAGCATCACTCAATCCCCGTCACGTCATTTGGGCGCCATCGGCCCCGGTCAAATTATCGGTGAAATGGCGGTGATTTCGGATATGGAGCGCATCGCCACCGCAACCGCCACTGAAGAAACCGTCTGCGTCGCTTTATCGCGCCTGGCCATGCGGCGCATGATGGACAGTGTCGATCTTGAAATGCGCACCATCATCGAATTTCTGGTCGATTATATCCGCGACAGGACCGAAGGCGTCCACGTCGATGACGAGGAAGCCCGGCGCAACCGCCGCATCTTGGAAATTCTCATGGAAAGCCCCGATACCCAAACCAAACTTGCCTTGCAAGAACCGTTCTTCCGCATGTTGTGCAATTCGTTGGTGGAACGCGCGAAAACGGCGTGAACCCGAAACGTACTTAAAGCTGTCCGCAAAAAATCCCCCAAATAAGGGGGCTTTTTCATCAGATCACTCAGCGGCGTCCGCCTCAGCATCATCCTCGGCTTTAGGCTCAGGTTTAACGGTTGCTAAGGCCTCGAACACTTGGCGACGATGACGCAGTTCGTCTTCCAGTTTGCCCACCAGCATGGCAAAGCGTTCGGGGTCTTTGCGCTGAACTTGGCGGAAACGGTTTTCTTTTTCCAGTAAATCGGAAACGGGACGGCTCGGCGCTTTGCTGTCCAGTTGAAGCGCCGGTTTGCCAAGGTCGGCTTGACGTGGGTCGAAGCGATACAGCGGCCAATAGCCACTTTCCACGGCCAGCGTTTGATGATCCAAGCTGCCCGCCAAGTCGTAGCCGTGCTCGATACAGGGCGAATTGGCGATGATCAGCGAGGGACCGTCGAACTGTTCGGCTTCTTGGAAGGCCTTCACGGTTTGCGCATCTTTGGCCCCCAACGCGATGGACGCCACATAGACGTGGCCGTAGCTGATCGCCATCAGGCCTAAGTCCTTCTTCGGCAATGCTTTACCCGCACTCGCGAATTTCGCCGCCGCCGCCAAAGGCGTCGCTTTGGACTGCTGACCGCCGGTGTTGGAATAAACTTCGGTGTCCATGACCAAAATGTTCACATTCGCGCCCGACGCCAACACGTGATCGACGCCGCCGAAGCCGATATCGTAGGCCCAGCCGTCGCCACCCAAAATCCACAAGGTCTTCTTCACCAGATGATCCGAAATGGTGACCAAGCGTTCGGCCAACTCACCGCCTAATCCAGCGAGCTTGTCCTTCAAGGTCTCAACGCGGGCGCGCTGGGCGATGACCCCGGTCTCGTCGGATTGATCGGACGACAGCAGCGCGTCCACCAGTTCATCGTCGTCCAGATCACCGCGCAGGTTTTCCAGCAGTTCCAGGGCGATGGTGTGGTGCTTATCCAGCCCCAGACGGATGCCCATGCCGAATTCGGCGTTGTCTTCGAACAACGAATTCGCCCACGCCGGGCCACGCCCGTCCGCGTTGCAGGCATACGGCGTGGTCGGCAGATTGCCGCCGTAAATCGACGAACAGCCGGTGGCGTTGGCGATCACCGCGCGATCGCCGTAAAGTTGGGTCAACAGCTTGATGTACGGCGTTTCACCACACCCCGAACACGCCCCGGAAAATTCGAACAACGGTTCGGCGAACTGGCTCATTTTGACGTTGGTGCGCAGCACCGTGCGGTCCGCTTCGGGCAGGTCGAGAAAAAACTGGAAGTTTTCGTGTTCCTGAGCGCGCAGCGGCGGTTGTGGCTGCATCTCCAACGAAAGGCGTTCCGGGTTTTGCTTGTCCTTGCCTGGGCACACCATCACGCACAGCTTGCATCCGGTGCAATCTTCCGCCGCGACCTGGACCGAATACTTGGCCTCATCGCCAAATTCCCGCCCTTTGTATTTCATTGATTTAAAGGTTGCCGGTGCGCCGTCCAACGCCGCGCCGTCGTAAGCCTTCACCCGGATAGCGGCGTGCGGGCACACAAGAGCGCACTTGTTGCACTGGATGCACAGGTCTTCGATCCAGGTGGGAATTTCGGACGCAAGGTTGCGTTTTTCCCACTGTGCAGTGTCGGTCGGCCAGGTGCCGTCGACGGGGAACGCGCTGACCGGCAACAGATCGCCCTTGCCCGCCAACATCTTAGCGGTGACGTTTTGCACGAAATCAGGTGCCGCGGGCGACACGATGGGCGGCACGTCGAAATCGGAGCTGACGCTGGAGGGAACATCGACCTGTTCGAGGTGTTCGAGCGTCGAATCCACCACCGCAAAGTTCATTTCCACCACATTGCGGCCCTTGGAACCGTAGCTCTTTTCAATGGCGTCCTTGATATGGCGAATGGACTCGTCGTGGTCGAGGAAATCCGAAAGCGCGAAGAAACACACCATCATCACGGTGTTGATACGCTTGCCCATGCCCGCGTCCGCAGCGATACGACGCGCGTCGATGACGTAAAATTTCAGCTCTTTTTCAACGATCAAACGCTGTACGGACTGCGGCAGGTTGTCCCACACCTCATCCTTGCCATACGGCGCGTTGAGCAAAAACGTACCGCCCTTCGTGGCGTGGGACAGCACATCCAGGCTTTCCAGGAAATGAAACTGATGGCAGGCGAGGAATTCGGCCTCGTGAATCAAATAGCTGGAGCGGATCGGTTCGGAAGCGAAACGCAGGTGCGAAATGGTCACCGCGCCCGCCTTTTTGGAATCGTAGACGAAATAGCCCTGCACATAGTTGTCGGTGTTGTCGGCGACAATCTTGATGGCGTTTTTGTTCGCGCCGACTGTGCCGTCGGATCCCAAACCGAAGAACATCGCCCGGTGCATGGTGCCGGGCTCATAACAATTGCCGCACTCGTCCCAATCCAAGGACAGGCCGGACACATCGTCAAAAATACCGATGGTGAATGTCGGCTTGGGCGCGTCTTTGCTCAATTCATCGAACACCGCCTTAACCATGGAAGCCGTGAAGTCCTTACTCGACAAGCCATAGCGCCCGCCGATCACTTTGATCGCACGTCCGGCGCGATTCAATGCAGCCACGATGTCCAGATACAAAGGCTCACCCAGCGCGCCGGTTTCCTTGGTGCGGTCCAACACCGCCACGGACTTGACCGTGGCTGGCAAAGCCGCGACGAAGCGTTCCAAGTCGAACGGACGGTACAGACGCACTTGCAACACGCCGACTTTTTCATCTGCGCTGTTGAGCACATCCGCCGTTTCGCGCACGGTTTCCCCGGCCGAGCCCATGACGATGACCACGCGCTCCGCATCCGGCGCGCCGTGGTATTCGTAGAGATCGTATTTGCGCCCGGTGAGCGCCGCGAATTTCTCAAACGCCTCTTCCAAGAAGCCCGCCACCGCGTCGTGATAGATGTTGCGGGCCTCTTGCATCTGAAAAAAGGTGTCGGGGTTCTGACTGGTCCCGCGCACCACAGGATTATCAGGGCTGAGCCCGCGGTCGCGGTGCGCCTGGATCAGATCGTCTGGCAACATCGCTTTCAGAACGTCGTCTTCAAGATATTCGATTTTGGCGACCTCGTGAGAGGTCCGGAACCCGTCGAAAAAATGCATGAACGGCACGCGCGATGCGAAGCTCACCGCCTGAGCGATACACGCGAAATCCTGGGCTTCTTGCACGGTGGCGCTCGACAGCATGGCGACACCCGTTTGGCGGCACGCCATCACGTCGGAATGATCGCCGAAAATCGACAGCGCATGGGTGGCGACGGTGCGCGCCGCGACGTGCATGCAAAACGGCAGCAACTCGCCCGCAATCTTGTACAGATTGGGAATCATCAACAACAAGCCCTGAGACGATGTAAACGTCGTGGTCAGCGCACCGGACTGCAATGAGCCGTGCACCGCACCCGCCGCGCCGGCCTCGGACTGCATCTCGACCACTTGGGGGATATTGCCCCAAACGTTGACGCGTCCCCCAGCCGACCAAGCATCCGCCAGTTCACCCATCGTCGAGGACGGGGTGATGGGATAGATGGCGATGACTTCGTTCATGCGATGGGCGACCGAGGCGACGGCCTCGTTGCCGTCAACGGCAACCATGCGTTTTTGGGACATATGTTTGGGCTCCGGGACCGTTTTTACGATCATATTATGTATATTGGCAATTGACGCAAGAGAACTCGGCATTTCAAAGCAAGTTTCCTGGTTTCTCTCACCCTGTTGAGGTGCCGGATTTTAATCGACCAGACGGTCCACGGCTAGCCCTTGCAATCAAGTTATTGAAGCAAAAGCCTTTTCCCTAAGCAAGATCCGCCAAGCAGCCATTCGCGCCAAGATGGACAGTACTATTGCGTTCACAAATCCGCACTCAAGAACGTCACTGCTGTGAGTTTTTCATCACGATAAGGGAATACAGTCATGACCTTCAGCCATACGCGTAGCGCAGTACTGCTTGGCCTGTGCACGGCATTCACGATGGGCTTCGCGCCCAATACGGCCACAGCCGCCACCGATTGCCGCACCCTGCACACCGTCATTGAGAGCGCCTTGGTTCAACTGAATGCCCAATATGGCGGGCATTTGGACGATCACTTGTACGATGTGTCGCCACGCCAGAGCCTTAACACCACGGCATATCCCAATTCGGCAAAATATACCGAAGCCTGGAATGATTATCTGACGCTCAGCTACAGCAACGCCGGAAGCCCCAACTGCGAAGGGAGCGGTGCACCAAATGTCGAATTGCCGCTCAGCCGTTTTTCGATTGGTGGTTTTCAGCTGAAAAAATGTACCGCTGGCAGTTCCAGCACATGCACGACTTGGTCAAACCGGACCACGGGCAAACTCAAATTTTCCTTTGCCAAGGTTAGCGGGTCTTGGATTTTGACCACGTCTTACCCTATGGAATAAGCTCAAAAATCAGAAATCGGCCTAAGTTGTATCTTTTGCTCTGCCTGTGTTTTCCGGCATATTTTCCGGCGTGTTTTCCGGAGCGTCATCCGGCGTATTGCCGGGTGACGTATTGGGCGCATCGTCGGCTTGCGGTTGAGATGCTTCAGCTTCCGCATTGTTATTCGCGTCAGGCACGGCGGCCTTGCCGAACGCTTGTTTCTTGTCTTGAGACTCCGGCTTTGGGGGAAGCGCCGATTTGTGCTGGGGTTTCTCGTCTGGATTCCAAAGCGCTGTGAACACTGTAATCGCTTCGTCGAACCCCTTCATGTCCAAATCCGCGAAGCGTTCGAACTTGAGGTTTTTGCCCTGGCTCAGGCCGTGGACGGAACCTGATACCAAAATTTGCCCCGCTTCGGCCTTATCGACGATGCGCGCCGCCAATTGCACGGTGGTGCCGAACAAATCGTCGTCTTCCGAAATCGGCTCGCCCGCGTTGAGGCCGATCTTTAAGCCCAAAGGATGACCGGGATCGCTTTCATTGTGCGATTTGGTGCGTTTTTGCATTTCAATCGCCGCTTCCACACCCGCCGTGGCGGATGGAAACGACGCCATGATGCCGTCGCCGGTGTGCTTGATTTCCTTGCCGGAAAAGCCTTGGATCGCCTCACGCACGATGCGGTTGTGACTGCGCACCACCACTTGCGCGCCTTCGTCGCCCAACTTCTGGGTCATGGCGGTCGAGCCCGCGATGTCCGTGAACAAAACCGTAACCGGCTGGGTGGCGCCGTCGGATTTCGATTTCGGTTTATCCCAGTCCGACAAAGCGTCCGCCAAGGCCCCGCGCGGACCCGTTTCGCTTTCAAGATATTCACCCATGGCCGTGCGCCCATCTTGAAACATTTTCGAATAGCGCGGATTGGAAATCAGGTATTCATCTATGTTTTCGTTAAAATGCTGGGCGCGCTCCTTGCTAAGGCCCAAACCGTTCAAGGTCTGGCTCATCACCGAATTCGCTACGTGCTCGGTCAATTTATGCTGATGGCGTAAAGCCTGCACGGCACCCACCAAAAACAGCACCAAACCGAACACCGTATGTGCATCTTGCTTGGATTTGTCATCTTGCAGAACGTCGAAGGCGTCCTCGGCGAAGGCGTTCATGGTGACGAGCTCCGACAGCGTGTCGGCCTCGGCTTTTTTCGCGGCTTCGGCGATGGCTTTGCGCCTTGCTTCTTCTTCAGCCAGACGCGCCGCTTCCTCGGCCTGTTTTTGTTCCTCTTCCTCCGCCCGTTTTTCCGCTTCGGCGTCAGCCTCAAGGTCCGTGTCCACAGACGGCGTCAAACGTTGATTGCGCGTACGTTTGGCTGGTGTGGGCGATGTTTGCGGTCGGGCCTTCAAAATCGGCGCGATCTTCTTGAGGTTCACCAAGATGCGCGTAATCAACGCCAACGCTGTGATCACAAAGACCAAAATAAAGACCAGATTGAGAAAATCGCCCTTACTGAACAAGCCGACGGAGTGCACCCCCTGAAGGGCGATGGACGCCATCTGCGTCACCACCATCGCAGCCGCCAAAGAAAACATCAGAGAAACCATGACCTTGACGAACATGCCGAGTATGGAGCCGCCCTTTTTCGCCTGCTCACCTTGATCGGCCTGCCCTTCACGTGCATCACCCGTTTGGGACGCTTTTGAGGGTTTCTTTGCTTTCGACGCGTCGTTTGGGCGGGCTTTTGGCGGGGCGGCTTGTTGAGGTTTGTGCTCATAGACGGTCAACGACCGGCTTGCGCCGGCTTTTTGGTCGTAAAATTCCTTGACCACCTTGACGCCTTTGACGGTGGACACCCGCGCCAAGGATTTTGCATCCGCAACGGCGGTGCGCTGCTCGTTCGCCGCGTACACGCCCTGCGCTTCCCACCGGGAGCCGGAGAAAACCAAAAGTTCAAACGTTACTTCATCTTTCTGCGTCATGCAGAGGACCCACGGTCTAGAGCACACCAATACCGGCGGGTTGCGCCCACCGTGTACATTCCGTCATTGGCAACAATTTACGCTGAAAATCTCGAAATCCCAAGGGGTTGCGTTTATAAATCGTCACGAAGGCGCTTCTTGGGCAAATTTGGAACGATTATCGGGGTTTGCCAAAGCGCACGCATTTGCCTACCCTCCGCTCCGCTTCACGCGGCCGCGCCCGCATAAACCCCGGTTTTCCCCGGAAAAACCATATGTAAGGATACCCTCAGTGCACGTCGACCTGTTCGATTTTAACCTGCCGCAAACGTGTATCGCACAACACCCGGCCGAGCCTAAGGACAGCGCGCGCATGCTGGTTGTCAAAAACCAGGCGCTTGAGGACAAGACCGTCATGGACTTGGCCGCATGCCTGCAACCCGGCGACATCGCGGTGTTCAACGACACCAAGGTGATCCCCGCAAGGCTCTCGGGGCGCAGGATTGAAGGCGACGCCGAGGCCGGGGTTGAACTGACCCTACACAAACGCGAAAATCCCAACACGTGGTACGCCTTCGCTCGTCCGGCCAAAAAACTCAAGGTCGGCCACACCATCCATTTTGACGATGGCTTGCAGGCCGAAGTAGTGGACAAGCAAGACGGTGGCGAGGTCTTGCTCACCTTCAACCGCGCAGGCGATGCGCTGATGGCGGCTCTCGAAGACATCGGCGCGATGCCTTTACCACCGTACATAAAACGCGCCAAAGGCGGCGATGCGCACGATCTCAAGAATTACCAAACCCTGTTCGCCGATCGTCCCGGCGCGGTCGCCGCACCCACGGCGGGCCTGCATTTCACCGATCGGATGATGGCGAGCCTTAAAGCACGCGGCGTTAAAACCGCGCGCGTCACCTTGCACGTCGGCGCGGGCACGTTTTTGCCGGTCAAAGTCGACGATACGGCGGACCACAAGATGCATGCCGAGTGGGGCGAGATTTCCGAAACGGCCGCCGACGCCATCAACGATGCGCGCGTCGGCGGCGGCCGCGTGGTCGCCGTCGGCACCACCTCACTGCGCTTGTTGGAAAGCGCCGCTTGTGATGATGGCACGCTTAAGCCGTTCATGGCCGACACCGATATTTTCATCACGCCCGGCTACCGCTTTAAAATCGTCGATGTGTTGATGACCAATTTTCATTTGCCAAAATCGACTTTGTTTATGCTGGTCAGCGCCTTTGCCGGGCTTGAGCGCATGAAGGCCGCATACCAATACGCGATCGAGACCGGCTATCGCTTTTATTCTTACGGGGACGCCTGTCTGCTGACCCGTACTGAGGACGCTCCATCATGACCGCATTCGATTTCGAGCTTTTTGCAACAGACGGTGACGCCCGCACCGGGCGCGTCGACACCGCCCACGGCCCGGTGCACACGCCCGCGTTCATGCCGGTCGGCACGGCGGCGACGGTCAAGGCGATGATGCCCGAAAGCGTCAAAGCGACCGGCGCGGAAATCTTGCTCGGCAACACTTATCATTTAATGCTGCGCCCAGGGGCGGAACGCATCGCCAAGTTGGGCGGGCTGCATGAATTCATGAACTGGGACCTGCCGATTTTGACCGACAGCGGTGGCTATCAGGTGATGAGCCTGACAGATCTGCGCAAACTCGACGAAGAAGGCGTGACTTTTCGCAGCCACATCGACGGCAGCTACCACAAGCTCACCCCTGAGCGTTCGATCGAGGTTCAGCATTTGCTGGATGCCGACATCACCATGTGCTTCGACGAATGCCCGCCATTTCCGTGCGAAAAGGACGAAGTCGCCCGTGCGACGGAGCTTTCCATGCGCTGGGCGCAGCGCTCGCGCGACGCCTTTGTCGACCGCCCCGGCTACGGCTTGTTCGGCATTTGCCAAGGCGGCGTGCATGCCGACTTGCGCGAACAATCCGCCAAGGCGCTGATCGACATCGGTTTTGACGGCTACGCCGTCGGCGGTCTGGCGGTTGGTGAAGGCCGCGAAAAAATGTTCGCGTCACTGGACGTCACCACCCCTCATCTGCCCACAGACAAGCCGCGCTACCTGATGGGCGTAGGCAAACCCGAAGACATCATCGGCGCGGTGGCGCGCGGCATCGACATGTTCGATTGCGTGCTGCCGACGCGCTCAGGCCGTACGGGTCAGGCGTGGACGCCGCGCGGTTCGATCAACATCCGCAACGCGCGCCACAAAGACGATGCGCGTCCGCTGGATGAAAACTGCGGCTGCCCGGCGTGCCAAAATCACTCGCGCGCGTACCTGCATCATCTCAGCAAGGCCGACGAAATTCTCGGCGCGATGCTTTTGACGTGGCATAACCTGCACTATTATCAAGACCTGATGAAGGGCATCCGCGCCGCGATTGCCGAAGGCCGCTTCACAGACTTCCAAGCCGACTTCGCCGCCACCCGCGAGCTGGGCGACATTGAACCCGTCTGAGGATTAAGACATGAGCGACATGAAAACCGAAACCTTGGGTCAACTGGGCCAGCAAGTCGACGCCCCCACCGCGCCGGAAGACGCGGTGCTGGAAACCGTGGCCAATCCGCAAGCGGGTACCGATTACGTGACGCGCTTCGTCGCCCCGGAATTCACCTCGGTCTGTCCCGTCACCGGCCAGCCGGACTTCGCGCACATCGTCATCGATTACATCCCCGCCGACGTGCTGGTGGAAAGCAAATCGCTGAAACTCTACCTCACCAGCTTTCGCAACCACGGCGCATTCCACGAAGACTGCACCATTTCCATCGCCAAAAAATTCATCGCCGCCGCCAAGCCCAAATGGCTGCGCATCGGCGGCTACTGGTACCCGCGCGGCGGCATCCCCATTGATGTTTTCTACCAAACCGGAACCCCACCCGAAGGCATGTGGATTCCAGATCAAGGCGTCCAACCGTATCGGGGGCGGGGCTGATTGTCCCCCGACATTATTTTTCTTTACCTGCTGCCTTGATCGTTTGAAACTCTTCTTCGATCCCAGATAGATGAGGAATTTTCAAATGTCCAAGCCACTTTTGATCATTGGCAATAAAAATTATTCGAGCTGGTCTTTGCGCCCGTGGTTGGCGATGCGCGTGGCGGGGATCGATTTCGATGAAAAGTTGGTGCCGTTGTTTGAAGACGACTGGGCCGCGCGCAAGGCGGAATTGCCCAGCGGTACGGTTCCGGTTTTGGAACACGACGGCATGGTGATTTGGGAAACCTTGGCGATTTTGGAATACGCCGCCGAAACGTGGCCGGACGCCAATTTGTGGCCCACGGATAAAGCCGCCCGCGCCCATGCGCGCACGGTGAGCAGCGAGATGCACGCGGGCTTCACCGCCGTGCGTGGCAACATGCCGATGAACATTCGCTCCATCGATCCTGGTCGCGGTCGTGGGCGGGACACCGATGAGCGTGCCGCCGTCGAGCGCGACGTGCGCCGGATTGAGCAAATTTGGACCGAGTGTCGGGAAAAATTTGGATCAGGTGGCGAGTTCCTGTTCGGCGCATTTTCCAACGCCGACGCCATGTTCGCCCCGGTGGTGAGTCGCTTCACCACGTATGCGGTGAAGCTCAACCCCACCTGCCGAACGTATATGGACGCGGTACAAAATCTGCCGGAAATGATCGAATGGTCCGACGCGGGCCGGGCGGAAACCTGGGTCATTGCAGAGGACGAAGTCGATACCATAGAAGGATCGGCCTAAGTTTCGTCCTCACCCCGATACACACACCCCGCCGTGCAGGTTTCCTTCACCGCGACTTTGCTGAGGCCCGGCAGGTCGGCTTTGACCTTACGCCAAATCCAGCGCGCGATATTTTCGCTGGTGGGGTTTTCCAGGCCGTCGATTTCGTTGAGGTAATAGTGATCGAGCTGCTTGAGATACGGCTTGAACGCGGCTTTGACATCGGCGAAATCGACCACCCATCCGGTGTGAGCATCAATAGGGCCGGACACGAACAGCGTCACCTCAAACGAATGACCGTGCAACCGCGCGCACTTGTGGCCGTCCGGCACGTTGGGCAGGCGATGGGCGGCTTCGAAGGTGAAGATTTTGTAGATTTCCATGGTCTTTTGCGTCCCTTCGCCTCAGCGAATGCCGAGCAGTTTGTGGGTTTGCAGGCTCAAGCGCCATTTGGGATGGCGGCGGCAATAATCCAGCGCCATGAGGGTGTTTTCGGCGTGGTCCGCATCGTCCTTGGGCTGTAACACCAGATGATCGAACGCCAAGTCGGCGAACGCCGCCGGATCGACACCCTTTTGCGGATACACCAGTTTCAGTTCGTCGCCTTCGGTGACCTTCAACTCGGCATGGCCCTTGGGCGAGACGGCGATCCAATCGATGGTTTCCGGCAGCTCGACGGTGCCGTTGGTTTCAATGGCGATTTCAAAGCGATGGCGGTGCAGCGCTTTGACCAATTCTGCATCCACCTGTAAGCCGGGCTCGCCGCCGGTGAGGATAACAAAGCGCTGGGCCTTGTCTCCCGGTTCAGTGGCGGGCCACAGATTCTCAACCGCATCGGCCAAGGCCTCGGCATCCGCGAACTTCGCCCCACCATCGCCATCAACACCGACGAAATCGGTGTCGCAAAAATCGCATTGCGCCCCGGCACGGTCCTGTTCGCGCCCCGACCACAGATTGCAGCCGGAAAAGCGGCAAAACACCGCTGCCCGACCGGCGTTCACGCCTTCGCCTTGCAGGGAATAGAACAGCTCTTTAACGCTGTAGCTCATCCGCGTGCACCTTGTTGATAGGGTGAGGGATCGCTGAGCCCTGCTTCGCGAAACCCTTTCAGGCGCAATTGACACGCGTCGCAGTGTCCGCACGCCGCACCATCCGAGGCGGGATCGTAACAACTGGTCGTGAGGCTGTAATCGACGCCCAGCTCAAGCCCCTTTTGGATAATCTCCGCCTTGGTGAGGTCGATCAACGGCGTGTGGATGGTCACCGGCAAGGTGCCTTCGACTCCGCCGCGGGTGGCCAAATTGGCCATGGCCTGAAAGGCCTGAATGTATTCGTCGCGGCAATCGGGATAGCCGGAATAATCCAGCGCGTTGACACCGATGAAAATATCGCCGGTCTCCAATGTTTCCGCCCACGCCAGGGCGCATGACAAGAACACCGTGTTGCGCGCAGGCACATAGGTCACGGGAATGTCGCCCGCCATTTGATCTTCATCGCGGTCCTTGGGCACCGGGATGTCGGAGGTCAGCGCCGAACCGCCAAATTGCGACAGATTGAGATCCAAGATCACATGGCGCACGCCCGCCTTGGCGGCGATGGTCTTGGCGCAGTCCAGCTCATGGCCGTGGCGCTGGCCGTAGCGAAAACTCAGCGCATGAACGTCGTATCCTGCTGCCTGGGCGATGGCGACAACGGTTGAACTGTCCAGTCCGCCACTCAACAAGACGACGGCTCTTTTCTGTGTTTCAACGCTCATGCGGCTCTCCAATTGATCGTGGGTCTTGCTTGAGGCCCACGTTTGGCCCAGGATTTAGACATCTTTGACGACCAACGCAAGGCTTGCCTGTTCATGACTTCCTCCGCCACTCTCAAGCAAACCGTTCGCGCCAAAGCCTTGGAGATGGGCCTTAACGCCGTGGGCTTCGCGTCTGCGACACTCGATCCCGTACACGCTGAACGCTTGAATACGTATGTAGATGAAGGCCGCCACGGAACCATGGCATGGATGGAAGGCCGCCAGGACCAGCGCGCCAGCCCTGATGCGCTATGGCCCGAGGCGCGTTCCGTCATCGTGCTTGGCACGAACTACGGCCCGCGCACCGATCCCAACGCAATCCATGCCTTGAAAGACCGCGCCGCCATCAGCGTCTACGCCCAAGGTAAGGACTACCACGACGTGGTGAAAAAGCGCCTCAAGGCACTGGGGCGCTGGATGGTCGAAAACCTGGACTGCGACATCAAAGTCTTCGTCGATACCGCGCCGGTGATGGAAAAACCGCTGGCGCAAATGGCCGGGATCGGCTGGCAAGGCAAGCACACCAATGTGGTCAGCCGCGAATTCGGCTCATGGCTGTTCCTCGGTGAAGTCTTCACCACACTGGAGATCGAGCCTGACCGCGCCGAAGTCGATCATTGCGGCCGGTGCACCGCGTGTCTGGACGCGTGTCCCACCGGAGCGATCACGCCTTACCGAATGGATGCGCGCAAATGCATTTCGTACCTGACCATTGAGCATAAGGGTGCGCTGGACGCGGGTGTGATGGCTGAGATGGGCAACCACGTCTACGGCTGCGACGACTGCCTGGCGGCTTGCCCGTGGACCAAGTTCACCAAGTTGCACGTTGAGCCCAATTTTCTGCCCCGTGTCGAGTTGACCGCGCCCAGGCTGACCGATCTGGCGGTCCTAGACGATGAACAGTTCCGCCAAGTGTTCGCCGGCAGCCCCATCAAACGCACGCGCAGAAACCCGATGGTGCGCAATACGCTGATCGCCATTGGTAATTCCGGTAATGCGGCGCTGAAAGAAGTCGCCGAGACATTGTGCGAAGACCAAAACGAAAGCGTGCGTAAAACTGCGCGCTGGGCTGTGGAACGGCTTTAAAAACCATGACAGAGCACTCAGGTTTTCCTACACTTCGTCCATGCATTTGAAAATTGCCTACGCCCCCATCGCCGCCCTGCTGCTGGTCATCGCTTTGGCCGGGTCCGCGTGCGCGGACAGCGCCGCGCCGCAACGCTATGCGGGCATCAAAGATTGCAACGCGTGTCCCGAACTCGCCATCATCCCGCCCGGCAGCTTCATCATGGGCAAGGACGGTCGACACAAAAATGAACGCCCCGCCCACAAAGTCACCATCGATAAGGCTTACGCCATCGGCCTGTTCGAGGTCAGCTTCGATGAGTGGCAGGCGTGCTTCGACGATGGCGCATGCGGCAAGACCCTGCCTGACGATCACCACTGGGGCCGGGGCAACCGCCCGGTCATCAACATCACGTGGTTCGATACCAAATCGTATCTGGCATGGCTGAGCGATAAGACCGGCAAGACCTACCGTCTGCCCAGCGAAAGCGAATGGGAATACGCCGCGCGCGCGGGCACCCAGACGGACTTCTGGTGGGGCGACGATGTCGGACAAGGCAAAGCCAATTGCCGAAACTGTAGCGCCAAGGTCAGTCACCAGTCCGAACCCGTGGGCAGCTTCAAGCCCAATCCTTGGGGGCTCTACAACGTACACGGCAACGTCTGGGAATGGGTCGAGGATTGCTGGAACCCAACCCATGACGGCGCGCCGTCCGATGCCCAACCGCGTCTCGAAGGCGATTGCCGTCAACGCGTCATGCGCAGCGGGTCTTGGTACTATTTTTCGAAAAACATCCGCTCGCCCTGGCGCTTTAAAAACGATGCGCGAGTCAAAAGTTACGGCATCGGCTTTCGCGTACTGAGAGAATTGCCATAAAAAAGGACCGAGTTGATGGACAGTCCCGAACAGGTTTCTCAACAGCTTCAAGACATCCTGGATCAGGTGATCGGCGTTCTCACCTCGTACGGCCTCAACGCGCTCGGCGCCGTCGCGATTTTAATCGTTGGCTGGATCATTGCGGGTTGGGCCAAAAGCGCAACGACCAAGGCGCTGGACCGCATCAAGGCCGTGGACGCGATGCTCACCAGCTTTTTCTCCTCCATGGTCAAGTACGTCATTTTGGCGTTTACCGTGGTCGCGGTGCTCAATCGCTTCGGGGTCGAGACCACCAGCTTCGTCGCCGTCATCGGTGCTGCGGGTCTGGCTATTGGTTTAGCATTGCAAGGCACCTTGTCCAATGTGGCGGCAGGCGTGATGCTGTTGCTGTTTCGCCCCTTCAAGGTCGGCGACTTCATCGAATGCGGCGCACTGTCAGGCACCATCAAGGAAGCGGGCTTGTTCACCACCAAGATGGCGACCGGCGACAACGTTCATATCGTAACGCCCAATTCCCAATTGTGGGGGACCGCGATCCACAACTTCAGCCACAACCCCACGCGCCGCGTGGAGCTGACGGTGGGCATCGGTTACGGCGACGACATCGACAAGGCCATAGACGTCATCAAACGCATCGTATCCCAAGACGAACGCATCCACAAAGACCCTGAACCCTTTGTCGAGGTCGCCAACCTGGGCGACAGCGCGGTCGAACTGGTGGTGCGCGTGTGGGCCGACAACGCCAACTACGGATCGGTCAAATTCGCGCTGACCAAAGCCATCAAGCAGACCTTCGACAAAGAAGGCATATCGTTCCCGTATCCGCAACGTGACGTGCACATTCGTCAGGCCTGACCGCAAGACATAAGGCGAAAAGGATTTACTCTTCCGGTTTTTCATCTTTTCTCCATAAAGCTTTGTCGTTAGGGTGATGCCCACAAGGGGGACACAACCTTTCATGGCCGACACCAACCCGGTTTCGACATACTTGGCCGAGGTCAACAAAGCACTTCAACAGGGCGATGCGACTGAACACACTCACCGCCCTGCCTTGAAGGCGTTTGTGGAACGCATTGGCGCGAACCTGGGGCTAGCCATCACCGCCACCAACGAGCCTAAGCAAATTGCGTGCGGCGCACCGGATTACGCAATCAAGGTCAAAGGCCTACCTGTTTAGTCCCGGCATTTGATGGATCTGGTCGAGTTTGAATCTGTCGGGGTCATTTGTCCAGCATTTACAAATGAATTCGTATGGCGTCAGACCCTTGAGGGTCTTCAGTCTGCGGGCGTAATTGTAGGCGTTTATGAAGTCGTCCAGGTGCTGTTTCAGTTGGTCGTGATTGTCGTAATGATAGCGTTTAACCGTTGCCTCCTTGATCGTGCGGTTCATGCGTTCGACCTGACCATTGGTCCAGGGGTGTTTGATTTTTGTCAGTCGATGATCAATGCCGTGCTCCGCACAGACACGGTCAAAAATATGAACGCCGGCAAGTTTGTGACGAGCTTGGTTGGTGAATTGAATGCCGTTGTCCGTCAGGATTGTGTGGATCGCATAAGGCAGCGCCTTGATCAGATCGCGCAGGAACGCCGCCGCCGCCATTTTTCCGGCTTTCTCCACCAACTGGACAAAGGCGAACTTCGATGTCCGGTCAATGGCGACAAACAGGTACAGCTTGCCCTCTTGGGTGCGCACTTCGGCGATGTCGATATGAAAATAGCCGACGGGGTATCGCTTGAATTTCTTTTTGCTCGGTTTGTCTCCAGCCACCTCTGGCAAACGAGATATCCCGTGGCGTTGAAGGCAGCGATGCAGCGCTGAACGCGACAGATGTGGAATGGCCGCCTGAAGACCTTCAGTTTGAGTTTCAAGCTATTGTATCACTTAAACCTTAATGAGTTCTGATCCTAAAAGGAGAGGGAAACTGATATTATTATCAGACTCCGCTTTTCCCATATTCTAATTTCAGAGCTTATCTTTCTCATCTGGGCGTTTATAAAACGTTGAGCGTTTGGGATAGGTAATCCCCGACTTCCACACCTTACGCGGTTTGCGGCGTTTTTCGTTTTCAACCTTTTGGGCGTTGTCGCCGTAGGTCCAAAAGCGGTGCAGGACGTCTTCCATCTCTTGCTCGGACAACAGTTCCGGCGCGCCCATTTGCAGCACCAGTTGGTATTGCTGGGCCAGGACCTCGACCTCGACGGCGAGGCTCATGGCTTTTTCCAGGTTGTCGCCAAACGCGATTAGGCCGTGGTGGCTCATCAGGCAAGCTCTACGGCCCAACAGGGCTTCCAGAACGGCTTCCGACAGTTCAGGCGTTCCGAACGGTTCGTATTTACAACAGCGGATGTCCTTGCCGCCCGCAACCGCCACCATGTAGTGAAACGATGGTATGCCCTTGTTCAGGCACGCCAGTGCGGTCGCATACGGTGGGTGGGCGTGGACAATGGCCTTGGCGGAACGACGCTGCTTGTAGATGTCGAGATGAAAGCGCCATTCGCTCGACGGCACGAAGTCGCCTTGGGCGTTGCCGTCCAGGTCCATGAACACGATGTCCTCAGATCGCAGTTTGTGATACTTGACGCCAGAGGGCGTAATCAGAAAACCGCCTTCGACCCGTGCGGAAACGTTGCCCGACGCGCCCGCGCTGAGCCCCGTTTCATTGAGGCTCAGCGCGGTCTTGATGATCTTGCCGCGAAGATCGAAATGACGCATCAGGACCAAGCCTCTGGCATTTCGGGATAGAGCGAGCGCAGCCCGACTTCGGACGCTTCGCACACGCCGCGCTCCGTGATCAGCTTGGTCACGAACCGCGCGGGGGTGACATCGAAAGCCGGATTGCCACCTTTGGAGCCTTCTGCGACGATGCGCACGCTACGCACTTCGCCATCGCGATCCTTGCCGTTCATCCACGTGACTTCGGTGTCGTCGCGTTCTTCGATGGGGATTTTAAAGCCATCGTCCAGCTTCCAATCAATAGTCGGTCCCGGCAGGGCGACATAGAACGGCACCTTGTTGTCGTGCGCCGCCAAAGCTTTCAGGTAGGTGCCGATCTTGTTGCACACGTCCCCGGTGCGCGTCGTGCGGTCGGTGCCGACGATGCACAAATCGACCTTGCCGTGCTGCATCAAGTGACCGCCTGCGTTATCCACGATCACCGTGTGCGGCACGCCGTGCTGGCCCAGTTCCCACGCGGTCAAGCTGGCGCCTTGGTTGCGCGGACGGGTTTCATCGACCCACACATGCACGGGAATGCCCGCTTCGTGAGCCTTATAGATCGGCGCGATGGCGGTGCCCCAATCGACCGTCGCCAGCCACCCGGCATTGCAGTGGGTGAGGATGTTCACAGGGCGCGACTTTCCAGCCTTTTCATAAGCGATCTGAATCAGGTCCTTACCGTGATCGCCGATCGACGAACAGATGGAAACGTCTTCGTCGGCGATGTCGGCGGCGCGCTTCCACGCCGCATCGAAGCGTTCTTCCGGCTTCAGCGGGCCGAGCAGCGCCTTTTGATCGTCGATCGCCCAACGCAGATTCACCGCTGTGGGACGCGCTTCGAACAGCACCTTGGAAGCATGTTCCAAATTGGCGTCGGATGGATCGTCTTTCATCGCCAAGGCCATGCCGTAAGCCGCCGTGGCGCCGATCAACGGCGCGCCGCGCACCAGCATGTCGAAAATAGCGTGCGCTGCCTCCTCGACCGTTTCCAGGCGTACGGTCTCAAACTCAAACGGCAGCTTGGTCTGATCGATGATATCCACCGCCCCGCCATCGTCCGAGACCCAAATGGTGCGCATCGGTGTTCCGTTGACTTTCATAAACTTAGCCTTTCAAAACACGCCCGGCGACGGCATCGAGTTTTTGAACCATGGCCGGATCGCGAGCGTCCGGCGCGGTGATGATGGCGCTATCAAGCGCGGTGTGGCAACCGGAAGAACAAACCTCACCGCGGCTGGAAAGCTTCGGCGCGACGGCCTTGACCAAGGAACGGCCCTTGTCGGCATTGTCCAGCAGGGTCTTAATGATGCTATCGACGGTGACGTGGTCGTGGTCGGGATGCCAGCAGTCGAAATCGGTGACCATGGCGACGGTGGCGTAACACATCTCGGCTTCGCGGGCCAACTTGGCTTCAGGCATGTTGGTCATTCCGATAACGTCACAATTCCAACTACGATAGAGGTTGGACTCCGCTTGGGTAGAGAATTGTGGGCCTTCCATCGCCAGATAAGTACCGCCACGCTGGTGATTGATGCTCAACTCTTTCGCGGCCTCTTCCAACGCATCGCCCAAACGCGTGCACACCGGATCGCCCAGCGCCACGTGCGCCACCAAGCCGGTGCCAAAGAAGCTTTTGGTGCGCGCAAAGGTGCGGTCGATGAACTGATCGCAAATTACAAACGTTCCCGGCGGCAGCTCTTCCTTGAGCGAACCGCACGCGGAAACCGAGATGATTTCCGTCACCCCCGCACGCTTCATCGCGTCGATATTGGCGCAAAAATTCAGTTCAGACGGCGGAATGCGGTGACCCCGGCCATGACGCGGCAAAAACACCATTTTTTGGCCGTCCAGCTCACCGAACAGCAACTCATCGGAAGGCGCGCCGAAAGAGCTTTCGACTTTTTCCCAACGGGTGTTTTCCAATCCGTCGATTTCATAGATGCCGCTGCCGCCGATCACACCGATGACTGGTGGGGTGATCGACGGGGTGCCGGATGCCGTCATGTGGCTGCTCTCCCTTAATGATAATAACCATCATGGCACGTATAATTGTGCCCCCAGCCGTTCTAGCACGCTGAAAAGAACGAGAACAGCCCTGCTGATCTCGATACATCCGCAAGGGAGCACTCATCAAAAACATATACTTTTGATGGAATATTTGAGACAACCAATAACTATGATGATGCAAGCATATCGCACTGATATAAGATTGACCGCTTTGATGCTCTGCGTTCTGTCCGTCGTTTTGAGCGCAGGCGTCAGCCGCGCTGAACCGGGCAACGGCGCATTGCTGGCTCTGTTGGCACCCGACGCCTCAGCGCCCCCCTCGATCGCCTTGGTGGAAACAACCAGCAAGGCCCTGCTCAGGGCTGGGCAAATCGATTTTCCCCTGTCCATCGACCTCGACCTGCCCGTTGATGCCGAACGCCTCGACTTGGATGCAGCGCTGGCGCCTTACACCGGGGCCGGTCCGCGCTTCGCGTTGGTGTTCGAAGTCGCCCTGGCCAAGGCGCGACGGCGGGTGGTGAACCTCAAACCCGTGCCGTCGACGGTGTTTCTCGGCTTTAGCGGTCAACCATACAGCGTTGCCGCCGATGATCCCATCGCGGGGCGGAGCTTTGCCGATTCCGCTCGCAACCCAATGACGGGGAAAGCCCAAGCCTACGCCACCACGCCCCAAGCGTTGGGCAAACCGTTGGTGTTCGATTACACCTTCGACACCGCCAAAATTCAGGCGCGGCGGGTGATGACCGTGAACACTTATATGGTCGATCGCAAGGCGCGCACCTATGTCGCGTCTTCCTTTGATGCAAGCGAAGAACGCAACTTCAATGTCGCCTATCGTGTCTCAAGATACGACCCCAAACGCAATCAACTCGGCGACGATTTCGAGCGTGAAGCCGACGTCGATGACTTCGAAAAAGAGAGCATGAGCGTCAAGCTGTCGTCTCTGCTCAAAGACTACGTCGCCAAAAGAGAGCAAGCACGACATTTTGAAAATGAAGAGGTTTTGCGTCTTGCCCTGCTCAAGAACCGCAATGCGAATTTGAAAACCCTCCGCGCCAACACCTTCGATGCGCGCCCGTTGAACGATCCGCGTTTCGACAGCGTGGTGGCCATCTACACCGGCGAGGGTTCGCTGGGGTCGGGCTTTTTCGTTACCCCTGATGTGGTCATGACCAATTGGCATGTGGTCGGCGAGCACCGCTTTGTGGAAATGAAGATGTATGACGGGCGCGAAACTTTCGGCACCGTTTTGGGCAAGGACGCGCGCCTCGACATCGCCTTGGTGCGGGTTCAAGACCGGGGCCGCCCGGTCGCATTTTACACCGGACGGACCATCGACCTCGGCCAGGACGTCGAAGCCATCGGCCATCCCCGCAGACAGGAGTTTTCCGTCACACGCGGCATCATCAGCGCCGTGCGCAAGGCCTATTCCATCAATATGCCCAAGGGATCCGGCGATAAGGTGCTCTACATCCAGACGGACACGCCGATCAACCCCGGAAATTCCGGCGGGCCTTTGTTTTTGGGCCAGCGGGTGGTGGGTATGAACACCTGGGGCTACGTGCCCGGTTTTGCGGATGGGTTGAATTTTTCCGTTCATTATTCGGAATTGATGAATTTTATGAACGAGCACCTGCCCGAATATTTCGTTTCACCAGCGGGAGAAAATTGAGCGATGAAGATGCTCTCGACACCTTTGATCATCCTTGTTTTCACCACGCTTGCGTTGACGTCATGCATCACGCCCGCCAAGCCGCGCTTAGGCATGGTTCGCGATGAAAGCAGTGGCTTGATGTATGGATCCGCCATCGAAAACAACTTGGTCACCGACGCCTCGTTTTACAAAAATCGCAAAATCAAGGTGCGCACGCGCAACACATCAGGCGACCCGGCGTTTGATCTTGCGCGCTTCACCGGCGATTTGAACGCCGCCTACGCCGCCAAGGGCTATGAGCCGACCAGCCAAGAAGATTTCGGCCTGATCATGGACGTCAACGTCATGTACAGCGGCCAGGTGCAAACCAATCGGGCATCGTCGTACCGTCTGATCGGCGCGTTGATGGGCGCGACGTATGGCGGCGAAACCCAGCGCGGTTTGCTGACCGGAACGGTGAGTGGAGCCGCGATCGGCAACATCATGGGCCAATTCGACACCCAAGACACCTACATGGTCATCGCCCAGGTGACCTTTGCGGTGCTCAAACCCTATACGCAAACGAAAAAACGCATCACCTTCAGCCGCGGCGACAAGCTTAAAAACATCGACGACCCCAATGAGGAAGAAAAGGTCATCACCCGCAGCCTGAAAAAAACATACAACACGCAAATCGCCGTGTACGCGGGCGGGCGCAACTTGGCGCAGTCGAAAATCGTCGATGAAGTGCGCAAACGCGCGGTGCGCATCGTTGCCGACTATATCTAGGAATTTCCAGAACCCTCAGCGTACCAAAGCGTCGATCCGCGCTTGATCCAAGCGCGCCCTGACCGCCGTGCTGGAGGTGTCGAAATACACCTGCACGATGTTGCCCAAATTGTCGATGCCTTGGCCGTGGCCGCCGCTTTCCGAGGTCTGTATGAAGTCCAGCTTGAAGGTCCGCCCGTCGGTGCAGGTCGCCTCCGCGCGCCCTTGCGCCCCGGTCACGGACAACAGGGACGGTCGTTTGGTGACCTGGGTGCTGCCGGTGCATTTAAGTTTGCCGTCGGCTGTGCTCACATCCAGTGTCCCCATGTCCCCCGGCAGTACCGCCACGTGGCCGAAAAACGGATCTCCGCCATTTTCAAATTTCCCCGCCACGGAATACATCGCGCAGCCGCTCAGCATCAGCAGTGCACCGACGAGCACCGTCCCGCGCCCCGTCCTTGAATAGTTCATCCTCTTGCCCCTCAAATCTCTTGAATTCAACCACCGCCGAACAATACAATCATACACATGATATTTTGCAAACTTAATACTAATTGGTTGTGCCGTATTTTTACCGTGGCATCGCTTGCGGTGCTCAGCGGCGGCTGTTCGTCCATGGGTCCACCGGCTTTTTCCTACGCATCCCAAGACCACGGCAATAAAATGTGCGCCGCCTTGTTTGACGTTCCGCAAATTCAGGTATTGAAGGGTAAGATGCCGATTCTGCCGGGCCAATTGCCCAGCCGCGAAATGCTGGCCGTCAGCGAAGCCCCGTCCAAGGCGGAAGTCCAGGCCATCGGCGCGCTGGAAAGTGCGATCCGAAACTGCAACAAGCTGCGCGCCGCCAGTGGCGCGCCGACGTCTGCCAGCGAAGATATCTTGCAAGCGCGCATCAGCCGCCTGCGCTATGGACTCTATTCGGGCGATATTCCTTTTGCAGTTTACAACTACGGCCTGGCGCAAGCATTGCGCAAACACACCGAGTTCATGGTTCAAGGCGAAAAAGCCTATACCCAAGGCAAGGCGTCCGACGAAATGCAGGTGCTTGGTCTGGCGTTGAAAAACCTCACCAGCACGCCAAGCGCAACACCTTCGCGCCCCGGCGGTGGCTGGGTGTGCCCCCCGACCGCCAGTTCATCGGTTTCATGCTACTGATGAGGCCTGGACCCTAGGCCCGCGGGGGCGCTTCGTCCACGGTGACGAAGGTTTCCGGATAAAAGCCGTTGAACGTGGTGCGCATGGCGTTGGAATAGGCCCCGACCTGGCCGAATTCAATCCAATCGCCTTCGCGCACATCATCAGGCAATTCAACCGGCGATGGGATCACGTCCAGGCAGTCGCAGGTGGGGCCGAACGCCTTGAAGGCGCGTAGGTTCGGCGATACCTCCCCCTCTAAACGGATCAGCCGCACCGGGTGGCGAATATTGACCCCGGCTTCGGAGAGGCTGTGATACACACCGTCGTTGAGATAAATTTCGCCTTCTTTGCGCAACTGCACTTGGGTCAACAGCGAGCACCCGCTGGCGACCAGGGCGCGGCCCGGCTCGCACATGCTCACGCAATCGCCGCGCAAATCGAGCCCGTCGAGCGCTTCGCGAACGGTGGCGATGAACCGTTCCAAAGGCGGCGGCGCATCATCGACATAGGTGGCGGGAAAACCGCCGCCCAGATCGAGATAGTGAATCGGCACGCCTGATGCGTTCAACACATCGCCCACCGTGGCAATGGCGTGGCCGAACGCTTGCGGATCGCGGCACTGCGAACCCACGTGAAACGCCAATCCGGGCCGAAAGCCCTCCTTGGCCACAGCTTGCAACAAAGAGACCGCTTCATCAGGCGTGGCGCCGAATTTATTGGACAGTTCGAACGCCGCGCCGAACGCCTTGGTCGCCAAGCGCACCAACACGGCTTGGCCGTGACGACTGGGCAGAACCTCAACCAGCTTCTGCAACTCGTTCACGTGATCGATCACCCAGTGTTTGACGTGATAAACGTCGTGGGCCGTTTGGACCGCCGCGCGTGCTTTGACAGGATGCATGAAGTACGCGGTGGCGTCGGCGTAGGCTTCGCGAATCAACGCAACCTCGCTCAACGAGGCGGTGTCGAAGTGACGTATCCCCTCGGCGTAAAGGGCGTCCAGAACCTGCGGGTGGGGATTGCATTTCACCGCATAGAGCACACGGCCGGGAAACTTATCCAGGAAAAAGCGCGCCCGGCGGCGGATTTCCTGAGGGTGCAGACAATACACAGGATAGCTGGGCCGCAGCGTCGCCGCGACATCGCGTACAGTGGGAAAATGCCGGTCGAACGCATTCATGGCGTCAGCCTTTCGTGCTCATAATACTCCTTATGTGAGCACGAAAAGAGTTAATTTCTACGCAATTAGACGCTTAGACGTTGAAGCGGAACAGCATGATGTCGCCGTCTTGAACCAAATAGTCGCGGCCCTCTTGGCGCATCTTTCCGGCTTCTTTACACGCCTGTTCGCCGTTCAGTTCGACAAAATCGTTATAGGCGATGGTTTCGGCTTTAATAAAGCCCTTCTCAAAATCCGTGTGGATCACGCCTGCGGCTTGCGGCGCTTTGGCATTTTTGTACACCGTCCACGCGCGCGCTTCTTTGGGGCCGACGGTGAAGAACGTGATCAGGCCGAGCAACGCGTAGCCTTCGCGGATCACCCGCGCCAAGCCGGTTTCTTCCAGGCCAAGAGTTTCCAAGAACTCTTGCTTTTCCTCGTCCGAATCCAGCTGGCTGACTTCTTCTTCGATCTTGGCCGAGATCACCACCGAGCGCGCGCCTTGCGCCGCCGCCATGTCGGCGACCTTTGCCGACAGTGCATTGCCGTCGGCTGCCGAATCTTCATCGACGTTGCACACGTACAAGATCGGTTTGGAGGTCAGCAACTGCAACATATGGAACGCTTTTTGATCGTCTTCGGAAACTTCGACCGTGCGCGCGGGCTTGCCATTTTCCAACGCTTTGAGCGTGCGTTCAACCAAGTCCAATTGCTGTATGGCTTCTTTTTCACCGACGCGGGCTTTTTTGCTCAACGACGTGACGCGCTTTTCCAGGCTTTCCATGTCGGCGAGCATCAGCTCGGTCTCAATGGTTTCCGCGTCGCGGATCGGATCGACACCGCCTTCGACGTGGGTCACGTTATCGTCTTCAAAGCAGCGTACCACCTTGATGATGGCGTCGGTTTCGCGAATGTTGGCGAGAAACTGGTTGCCCAGCCCTTCGCCCTTGGACGCGCCGCGCACCAAACCGGCGATGTCGACAAATTCCAGCTGGGTCGGCACGATCTGCTTGGAACCGCCGATGGCCGCGATTTTGTCCAAGCGCGCATCGGGCACACCGACGCGGCCGACATTGGGCTCGATGGTGCAAAACGGGAAGTTCGCGGCCTCCGCTGCAGCGGTCGCGGTGAGCGCGTTGAAAAGGGTCGACTTGCCCACATTGGGAAGGCCCACGATGCCGCACTTGAAACCCATCAGTCGTCGTCCTTTTTGTTGTTCGAAGCCTTATTGTTCGAGCTTCGGGGCGGATTGACCGCCTGCGCCACACGGGTCATGAAATCGGAATCACGCCCCTGAAATATCAAATCGAGGTTTTCAGCCACGGCGTCGAGCTGGGGGATCATCCAGTCCCGGTCGGCCTTGACGAAATCTTTCAATACATGGCCCGTCACCCGGTCTTTCGATCCCGGATGGCCGATACCCAGACGCACCCGCGCATAGCCTTCGCCGATGTGGGCGTGGATCGACCGCAGACCGTTGTGGCCCGCGTGGCCGCCGCCGCGTTTGACGCGCAGCTTGCCGGGGGCCAGATCCAGTTCGTCATGCAGCACGATGATGTCCTCAGGCGCGATCTTGTAAAACGTCACCGCCTCTTTCACTGAGCGGCCGGATTCGTTCATGAACGTCTGAGGTTTCAACACCAGAACCTTCTCGGTTCCGATCTTGCCTTCGGATAGTTCGCCTTGAAACTTGGCGCGATAAGCCGAAAAGGAATGGCGGCGGACAATCTCGTCCACCGCCATAAACCCGATGTTGTGGCGGTTCCGGGCGTATTTTTCGCCGGGATTGCCGAGCCCCACAACAAGATACATAAGAAGCTGCGAAGAGGATTACGCCTCGCCGCCCTCTTCCGTCGTTTCGCCTTCTTCGCCTTCTTCGCCTCCCTCGGCTTCCTCTTCATCGGAAGCTTTGGCAACCGTCGGTGCGGCAATGGTGGCGATGGTGAAGTCGCGATCCGTAATGGCCGGGGTCACACCGTCAGGCAGCGACACGGCGCTGATGTGGATCGACGTACCAACTTCGAGGCCCGTCAGGTCGACCTCGATGAACTCCGGAATGGCTTCCGGAGATACGTTCAGTTCGACATCATGACGCACGATGTTCAACACACCACCATACTTCAGACCCGGGGATTCCAATTCGTTGATGTAATGCATCGGGACGTTGACCGTAATGGTCGCGCCCTTGGAAATCCGCATAAAATCGATGTGCAGCGGACGATCGGTGACGGGATCCAGTTGGATGTCACGGGCGATTACCCGGTGGGTGTCTTTACCAGCCTTGATTTCCACCAAGTGCGAGAAAAAACTACCGGTGTTGATGAAGCGCTTGAGTTCAAGCGGTTCGATCGAAATCATGACGGATTCTTTTTTGTCACCATAGATGACGGCAGGCACGCGCCCCGCACGGCGGGTCGCGCGGGCTGCCCCCTTACCTGCCCGCTCACGCATTTCAGCGTTCAGCTCAAAAGCATTGGAAGCCATTTGGCTATCTCCTATCAATGCGACACGAGCCTCCAGGGGTGCCCGTGTCATTTGTGGCACAAAATGTTTTCGTGCCATTCAAGACGCGAAGTGTTAACGCATCCTCCAAAACCCGTCCGTGGCCCGACTTCATCAAGTCACAGGCCCCGGCTGGGTATCTCTTCAAACCTAGTCGAACAACGACGAAACCGAAGTTTCGCTGCTGATGCGCTGGATGGCGGAGGCCATCAACGGCGCGATCGGAAGTTGCGCAATGTTGCGCGCTTCCTTGACGGCCTCTGTCGCGGGGATACTGTCGGTGACCACCAACATTTCCAGGGGCGAAGCCGCAATGCGCGCAACGGCGCCGCCTGAAAGCACACCGTGGGTGATGTAGGCATAGACCTCAAGGGCCCCGGATTCCTTCAATGCCACGGCCGCGTTGCAAAGCGTGCCGCCGGAATCAACTATATCGTCAATCAAAATGCAACGATGATTTTCAACATCGCCGATAATGTTCATCACCTCGGAAACGCCAGCGCGTTCGCGGCGTTTGTCGATGATCGCCAAATCGGCGTCCAATCGCTTGGCCACGGCGCGCGCGCGCACCACGCCGCCGACGTCGGGCGAGACCACCGTGATGTTGTTTTCGCCCTTCAAACGGCTCTTGATGTCGCGGGTAAAAACCGGCGCGGCATAGAGGTTATCCAGTGGAATATCGAAAAAACCCTGGATTTGACCGGCGTGCAAGTCCAGGGTCAACACCCGGTCAGCACCCGCGGCGGTGATCATGTTGGCCACCAGTTTCGCGGAAATCGGCGTGCGCGGTGCGGGTTTGCGATCTTGGCGGGCGTAGCCAAAATACGGCAGCACGGCCGTGATGCGCCGGGCGGAGCCGCGGCGCAGGGCGTCGATGACGACCAGAAGCTCCATCAAGTTGTCATTTGCGGGATAAGACGTGGACTGGATGACGAAGACGTCTTCACCGCGCACGTTTTCCTGAATTTCGACGAAAATCTCCATATCGGAAAAACGCCGAATCGTGCCCTTGGCCAGCGGTATATCCAATTCCTTGGAAATGGCTTCAGCCAGCGGCAAATTGCTATTGCCTGCGACAATTTTCATCGAAATAACCCGGCTCAACTTGGGGCGCAAAGACCCTTCATTTCACACCCGTATCAGCGTTTGGGCGCATCCCCGCCGATCGGTCCGTCTCCGCCGGCACGGGTGCCGAGGTGAAACGCGGCGGAACATACCAAGGCAGACCGCCGCTGTAAACGTGCAAAACGCTTCGAAATCAAGCTAATTTAGGCGAAGTCATCCGATTTGGGGTCGACACACCCCTATATGCTATTGCGGTGGGGGCAATGCACGCCCCGGCTCACCTGGTAAGACGATGGCGGGGGGCTCGCCTGTGGCCCGGCTGGGCGAGCCCGGCGGGGGGCCGACACGGGTGCCAAACACATGTTCGACCCCCACGGCGGCGGCCTGGCCGACGCGGGACGAAATTTCCGCCCATCGTCCTTGAACCGCGCCCGCGGGCAATCGGTTTTCCTGCACCGCGCTGCCCAATTCACGCCGGTCCATGGTCAAAACACGCCACACGATGCGCACATCGTCGAAACCGTCGTCTGCTTTCAGAACGTCCACATGTCCCACCAAGCGAAACGAAGCTTGACGCGGATCTCCCGTCACCAAAACGTCCGATGTGCGCAGCGCCGCCGCGACGGCGCGAGTCAAATAGCGCGCATCCTCGGCGCTCAATCCCGTAACCTGCTCAACCAAAAGCCCGCGGCGCAGCGGATCGACGGGCGCGGTGGCCTTGGTTTCCGTCAGCACCATCTGCGACACCGGCCCCGCCGTTCCGATGCCGATGGAGGCCAGCAGTCGAGGGTCGCCGAAATCCCATTCGCGCTCGGAGCCTTCAACCCCAAGGCTGTAGGTGGAAATCACCCGCCCTTTGGCGTCGGACAGAATCCAACGCAAAACCCGATGGTGCTTGGCGCGCGGATCGTCCGTGTTGGGCTCGGCAACGCCTGTGAGGACGAAGTACCGTCCTTGGCCTTGCTTGCCATCACCGACTTGAGCGGAAATTTTCTCTTTTTTGAGGTGATCGACCACGTATTCTGCGATCAATTTGGCCATCGGCACCGTGGTGCCTTCCGGCGGGACCACTTGCACATGGGCGCGCGGCGCATCGGTACGCGCTAAATAGCTGTCCCAGCGCGATGCCTGCTTAGTCGGTTCGCCCGCGCACGCCGCCAGCACCAGCACCGCGAACCCAACAACCGTCAAGGGCCGCATCATGTCGCCAAACCGATCACGGACAACTGCCGTCCGTAGTCGGTTTCATCTCGGTGGGTCGTGCGACGATAGCTGTAAAAGCGCTCCTCGTCCGTATAGGTGTCGTAATCAAGAACCTCAACCGCACCCAAGCCTTGGCGCTGCAATTCACCGCTGACATAGCTCGGTAGATCGAACTGATAGTGCCCTGCACGTGCGGCGCGCTCAAAACACCAGTCGGCCCACGCGGTCTTGGCGATGACCTCAAGACGCATGTCCTCTCCAACCTCGTAGGACGCCTGATGGATACACGGTCCGACAACGGCATGAATGCGGTTGGCCTCAGCCCCCAAAGCGATCATTTCGGCGACGGTGGCCCGTAAAACACCCGCCACAGCCCCTTTCCAGCCCGCGTGCGCCGCGCCGACAACCCCGGCCTCAGCGTCGGCGAACAGCACCGGGGCGCAATCGGCGGTGAGCACCCCCAGCAGCAATCCCGGTTGATCCGTCACCATGGCGTCCGCACGGGGGGCGTCGCCTTGCGCCCAGGGCGCGTTCACGCGCACCGCAGTGGCGGAATGGATTTGGTGACACGTCGCCAAGGGCCTTGCGCCCAGGCCGATCATCTCACCTGCGCGGCGACGGTTTTCCGCCACGGCCCGCGCGTCGTCGTGTGAGCCCGGCCCGCAGTTGAGGCTCGCGTAAAGGCCTTGGCTCACGCCGCCTTCACGGGTGAGAAAGCCGTGCCGGATATTGGAATGCTCAAGTGTGGTCGCCGTCAACATGGCCCCATTTAACGGCCTGTCGTCTTGAAAGCCAACCACTTAGACGCACCATTTTCAAAAAGGCGCTCTGTTTCTGGAAATTTTATAAACTTTACCAACAATCTAGACAATGATAGGTTGCAAGAGCTAGGCAAGAGGAAAAGGGGCATGCCATGAACGGCATCATTGTCGCAATCAACCGCCAACTCGGTGCGTTGGTTGCGGAAACGCCTGACCACAGGTGCGTGGTCTTGGGAACAATTGGCCGGGTTAACGCCGATATTGGCGATGAGGTCGTCGGCGACTGGTCGGAAGTGGGCAACAAGGTCATCGACAACGTCACCCAAGGCACTCAGATGCAGATGACGCTTCAAGCCATCGACATCACGCGCACCGAAGCCATCGGTCGCATGACGGTCTTGTAAGACGGTCATGATGATTGGGCGACGGCCGCTTTAGGTGTTTCACTCGGCCCAGGGCGGAACGCCGAAGCCGGGCGGCACCACCGCGATCACCTTGAACAACACGCCCATCTGCTCAGAATCGGTCAAGCGCGTGTAGGCGGCGTCGATTTCCGCCATTTGTTCCTCGCTGGCGTTCATCATCAGCATGTCGGCGCGCTGGCGCATGCCCAACCGATCGAGAAACGCGCCTTGCGGCACCGGTCCAAGGACCTCCGCCCCGGCTTCGCGGGCTGTGGTCGAGAGTTGTTCAAAATCCACGTGTGCGGTCAAATCCGCATCGCCCGGGCTTTTCAAGGCATCGACAAATTCATGGCCCTGAACGGCCTGAAGGGTTTCGCCGATGCCGTGCTCGCCATGACCGTAGTCGATAAACAGCGCCGCACCGCCTTGCTCAACCACCCGGCTGGCGACCTGGCGCATAACCTCACACGACGCGGGCTGATGCTCATAGATGCCGCCCGGTGGGGTGGCGTCGCGCAGGTCTTCGGGGATCATCGAGCCGTCGGTCAGATTTTCGGACAACGTGAATTCAAATGCATCGCCAGCGTCGGTCAAACGCACCATGCGTTCACGCCAGCCGTCCTCGACGCGCTCATACTGGTGGATCGGCAGGGCGTCGAAAAATTCATTTCCGATGACGACCAGCGGACCGGAGCCGACCTCTTCAAAACGGTCGCGCCACGCGGGCATCATCAGCGTCGGCGTCATGGCGACCTTCTGCTTTTCGCGCAGCGCCGGGCTGGTTTCGATCAACCACAGGCGCGCCGCATCGTCGAAATCTTCCATCGCATAAGCCGCGCGCAACGCATCGGCCATCAAGGTGCCGCGGCCGGGGCCCAGCTCAACGACGTTGAGCGGATCGGGCTGGCCCAAGGCCTGCCATACCACCGCCGTCCACAAGCCAATCATTTCGCCGAACATCTGGCTGATTTCCGGCGCGGTTGTGAAGTCGCCATCCTCGCCGAGCGGATCTTGCTTCCTGTAATAGCCGTGCTCGGGATGCGCCAGGGCCAGTTCCATGAAACGCGCCACGGTGATGGGACCATCTGAATTGATTTCAGCCTTGATGATGTCGAAAAGATCGCTCATGTCGAATTCCGTCATATTGGGGAAAAGCCGTTCTTATGTGGGGCGCTTTTTGGCATATGCAATGAGCGCCATGCCCGCAAGAATCATCGGGATGGACAACAATTGGCCCATGGTCGCGCCGCCATAGAGATAACCCAAATACGCATCGGGCTGACGAAAGAACTCGACGATTACGCGCGACAGACCGTAACCGATCAAAAACGCTCCGGAAATCACACCCGGTTTCGTGCGCAGACTTTCGCGACGCCACACCAAATGCAACACCACCAAAAGCACCAGGCCTTCCAGCGTGGCTTCATAAAGCTGGCTGGGGTGGCGCGGATACGGGCCACCATTTGGAAACACCACCGCCCAAGCGACGTCGGTGGTGCGGCCCCACAGTTCCGAATTGATAAAGTTGGCGATGCGCCCGAAGAATAGCCCGATGGGTGCCACCACGGCGGCGAGATCGGTAAACGCCCAAAAACGGATTTTGCGCATGCGGCAAAACAACGCCGTCGCCACCAGCACGCCCAAAAAGCCGCCGTGAAACGACATGCCGCCTTGCCACGTCTGCACAATTTCCGACGGGTTGGCGAAATAATAGGCCGGTTTGTAAAACAGCACGTAACCGAGCCTGCCGCCCAAAATCACGCCGAGGACCGCCCACACCAGGAAATCGTCGGCGTCTTGGGGCTTGATCAACGAACCGGCTTGGCGCGCCAACCAAATCATATAGCGCCAGCCCAGCACCAAGCCCGCAATGTACGCCAGCGCGTACCAGCGAATGACAACGGGGCCGATTTCGACCAGCACCGGGTCGATCATGGGAAACGCGATGGCGAACATGTTGGGTATCCTCTAGCGGTAAGGATCGTCGGTGTAGAGGAAGTCTTGAACGTAGGCGCGCACGCCTTCTTCCAAGGACGTGAAGTCTTGCGTGTACCCCGCGGCGCGCAGTTTGCTCATATCGGCCTGGGTGTAATACTGATACTTGCCGCGCAGATGTTCAGGCGTCGGCACGTATTCGATTTCCGGCTCCAGCCCCAACGCGGTATAGACGGCGGCGGCCAAATCCTTGAACGGACGCGCTTGGCCGGTGCCGCAATTGAACAATCCCGAGACATCTGGATTGTCCAATAGCCACATCATCACATTGACGCAATCGTCAACGGACACGAAATCGCGCAGCTGGCCACCGTTTTCATAATCGGCGCGGTGCGATTGAAACAGCTTCGCCGCTTCGCCACGGTTCGCCACCGGAAAAACGTGGCTGACCACGCTTTGCATGGTGCCTTTATGGTATTCGTTGGGACCGTAGACGTTGAAAAATTTGAGCCCCGCCCATTGCGGCGGGTGCGGCTCGTTGCTTGACAGCATACGCGCCACGCGGCGGTCGAACAGCTGCTTGCTCCAGCCGTAAGGGTTGAGCGGTTGCAGCTTCGCCAGCGCGTCGATGTCGGCGGCGTCGACAAAGCCATGCTCACCGCCGCCGTAGGTCGCGGCGCTGGACGCGTAGATGAATTTTACATGATGCGCCGTGCACCACTGCCACAAGTCCATGGAGAGACGAAAGTTGTTATCCAGGATTTTGTCGGCATCGGTTTCCGTGGTCGACGAAATCGCGCCCATGTGGAAGACCGCTTTGACGTTGGAATTGTGCTGCTCCAGGAACTCGAACAGGTCGTCGGGATGCACCACGTCGAACAACTCGCGCTTGGCGATGTTTTTCCACTTCACGCCATCACGCAGGCGGTCCACCACCACGATTTTACTGTAACCGCGTTGTTCCAAAGCCCAGACGATGTTGGAGCCGATAAATCCGGCCCCGCCGGTGACGATGTACATGAGGCAATTCCTTTGAATTCCGGTCCCTGTTTATAGGGCCCATGCGTCGGCCCGGCAAGTGGGGCGACAAACGTCGCGGTTGCACAAAAAAACTGGGCATTTCATCAGCGACGCTTCATAATGCGTCAACTCAAAATTCACGTTTTCCATAAGGACTTCGCACCATGCAGACCTCGAACCGCATTCTCGACGATATGGCCAAAGTGGCGAGCGGGGCCGTGTCCGCGGTCACAGGTCTTAAGGGCGACGGTGAAAATTTTCTGCGCCGCCACGTCGAAAAATTGCTCGGTGACATGAATTTGGTCACCCGCGAAGAGTTCGACGCCGTCAAGGCCATGGCCGCCAAGGCCCGCGCGGAACAGGAAAAACTCGAAGCCCGCGTCGCCCAACTGGAAGCTCAATTGAAAGCACCGAAAAAGGCCGCACCGCGCAAAAAGCCCGCCGCCAAATAACACCGATTCGCTTCCGATTCGCCTCGTTTTCCAAAAAAGCGTGGTTTATGAATCTCTTGGCACCCCCGATTCGCTCGATTTGGGGGTGCTTTTGCGAATCGGTCCTAACCTCATGAGATCATTGAAGACTCCACAAAAACATCACATTATCCACAAATATTCTCTGGACTCCGCTTGCAGTGCCCCCACCCCTTCGACACACTAAATCTAGTGCTCATGCCACTTAAGGCATACATCAAGTAGCCCACACAACGATTGGGCTCTGTGGATTTGGGGATTCGACACCATGCCGATCTTGCACCGTGAAATCGAAGTTTCACAGCACCACCCAATGGACGTGGTCGAAAAGACCGTCGGGCTGTATGAGTGGCAGACGGAACGCAGTTGCGACACGGAAATCGCCGTCCAAGTTCCGGGTAAATGGTGCGATTATTCCATGTACTTCACGTGGAGCGACAACGCCGAAGCCCTGCAACTCACCTGTGCTTTCGACATGCGCATCCACAAAAACAAGCGCGGCGCGGTACATGAGCTGTTGATGCTGGCCAACGAAATGCTGTGGCTGGGTCATTTCACCCTGTGGGCCGACGAAGGTTTGCCGATGTTTCGCCATGCCTTGCCGCTGCGCGGCGCGCAAGCGCCGACCATCGAGCAGGTCCAGGACATGGTGGAAACCGCGCTGTACGAGTGCGAACGCTTCTACCCGGCTTTCCAGTATGTCATCTGGGGCGGGCACAGCGCCGAGCAAGCCATGGCGGCGGCGCTCTTGGAAACCGTGGGTGAGGCCTAACATGCCCACACTGTTGCTCATCGGCTGCGGCAAGATGGGCGGGGCCATGCTGGAAGGCTGGCTCGACCAAGGGATTGCCGCCACCGACATCACCGTTGTTGAGCCCAGCACCGACATGGCCGCGACCCTGGCGGGAAAATACGGCATCAACGCCGTCAGCGGCCCGCAAGACTTAGACGACAACTATGCCCCGGATGTCGCGATCTTGGCGGTCAAACCCCAGATCATGGACCAAGTGCTGCCGCCTTACCGCAAACTGGTCGCGCATGCGCCGGTGTTTTTATCCATCGCGGCGGGGCGCACCATCGCCAGCTTCGAAGCGATCTTGGGTGCTGACGCCGCCGTGGTCCGTGCCATGCCCAACACCCCCGCTTCCGTCGGGCGCGCCATTACGGTGGGGTGCCCCAACGCCAATGTCACGCCCACGCAGAAAAAGCTTTGCGATCAACTGCTGTCGTCCGTCGGCGACGTCGAGTGGGTCGCTGAAGAAAAGCACATGGATGGCGTTACCGCCGTGTCCGGTAGCGGTCCCGCGTATATCTTCTTGCTCGCCGAAGCCATGAGCCATGCCGGGCGGTTGAACGGACTTGCCCCGGAATTGGCCGACAAGCTGGCGCGCGCCACGGTGGCCGGGGCTGGCGAACTGCTGCATCAATCATCTGAGCCTGCCGCCACCTTGCGTGAAAACGTCACCTCACCGGGCGGCACCACGGCGGCGGCGTTGGAGGTTTTGATGGGACCGCATGGCATGAAAGAGCTGCTGGAAAAAGCCATCACCGCCGCGACCGAACGTTCCAAAGAGTTGGCCAGTTGAGCATGGCGGAAATCACCTTCGACGATTTTCTGAAAGTAGACATCCGTGTCGGCCAAGTGATGCGCGCCGAGTCGTTCCCCGAAGCGCGCAAGCCCGCCATCAAACTGTGGGTCGATTTCGGCGACGAGGTCGGCGTGCGCAAAACCTCGGCGCAAATCACCGCACACTACAAACCCGAACTCCTCATGGGTCGCCAAGTGCTGGCGGTGGTCAACTTCCCCCCGCGCCAGATCGGCAATTTCATGAGCGAGGTTTTGCTGCTGGGCGTGCCTGACCAAGACGGCGAGGTCGTGCTGCTCAAGCCGGACCAATACGTGCCGCTGGGCGGGCGATTGTTTTAAACTTTAAACCGGCAGCGAGATCCGCACCCTCAAGCCACCGCCGGGGGCGTCTTCCAGCTCTATATCGCCGCCGTGGCCTCGGATCACATCGCGCGCGATGGTCATGCCGAGCCCGACGCCTCCGGTCACCGGATTGCGCGATGTATCGAGACGGAAAAACGGTTTGAACACATCGGCGCGTTTGTCTTCGGGGATGCCGGGACCGTCATCGTCCACGACAATTTCCACGGTCTCGCCGCGCACGCCGGAACGGATCGAGATATGCTGAGCGTGGCGGATGGAGTTTTCCACCATATTGGTCAGTGCGCGTTTGAGTGCGTTGGGCTTGATCGGGGCGCGAATGTCGCCTTCCGAATGCAGGTCGATCGCCGCCCCCTTTCGCCGCGCCTGATTGACAATTTCCAACAGCAAGTCCGACAGGCTGAAGTCCACCGCCGTTTCTCCGCCTTCACCGCGGGCGAAAGCCAAATACTCTTCGAGCATGTGCTCCATGTCGGCGATGTCGGTTTTAAGATCCGCGACCCCATCCGCGTCGCCCATCATTTCCAGTTGCAGTTTCATACGCGTCAACGGCGTGCGCAGGTCATGCGACACCCCCGCCAACATATCGGTGCGTTGCTGGATATGGCGTTTAAGGCGGTTGCGCATGGCGATGAACGCGCCTGCGGCACGGCGCACCTCTGTCGCGCCTTCGGGTTTGAAGCGCGGAGAATCACGGCCCATGCCAAAATCGTTGGCCGCACGGGCCAGCCTGCGAATGGGGCGCACTTGGTTGCGCATGAACACCATAGCAACCGCGAACAACAGCATCGATGTGCCCGCCATCCACAACACAAAAACATATGTGGTGGTGGAAAACAGGCGCTTCCTCGGCACCGTGACGCTGAGCACGCCTTCGGCCAATTGCACCTCGATATCGACGAAACGGTCTTGGCTTTCGGCGTCGATACGATGCGGTTTGTGAACCACCTCATCCATGGCCCCCGTCAACTGACGCACCAAGATCGTTTCGCCCAATTTCTGGGTGTCGGACAACACGCCGCCCGGTGAGAAGGCAATATCCAATTGCAGCGAAATTTTCGCCTGGCGGAATAAGGCCTTATGGGCAAAAGGATCAGGCGCGCGGCGCATGCCTTCGATCACCAGGGCGACCTCACCCGCAACGCCCAAAGCCAGACGGCGTCCGACCTTATTCCAGTGGTTTTCGAAAAAGACCGTGGCACTGATCACCTGAAGCAAGATCAACGGCGTAACGATGATCAACACCGAACGCCCAAGTAGACTTTTGGGGAGATACGGCTTTAAAACCGAGGACAAGTGCATCGCGCGCCCCTCAATCCGGCATTAGAACGTAGCCCTTGCCACGCACGGTCTGAAGATAGCGCGGCAGCTTGGGATCGGCTTCGATCTTGCGGCGCAACCGCGTGACTTGCACATCCACCGCGCGCCCGCCGCTGTTGACGTCGGCTCCCGCTCCGGTACGCTCGATCAGGTCGTCGCGCGTCAGCGGTTCGCCCGGACGCTCGGCGAGAACTTTCAGCAACTGGACCTCAACCGTCGTCAGGCGCACGGGGCGGTCGTCCACCTTCAGCACGCCGCGTTCCACATCGAAGCTCGCCGCGCCCATGGTGATGATGCACGGCGCTTCGTCTTGGTCCGCGCGCTGAGGTACGCGTTTGAGGATGTTGTTGACGCGCAGCAACAATTCTCGCGGCTCGAACGGCTTGGTCAAGTAGTCGTCCGCGCCGTTTTCCAGCCCGCGAATGCGATCTTGAGCTTCGCCCATCGCGGTCAGCATGAGAATCGGCACATCCGATGTGGTGCGCAAATCAGCGGCGAAATCGAGCCCGCTTTCGCCCGGCATCATCAAATCCAAGATGATCAGATCGAACGCCAACGACGCAAGCTTGGCGCGCGCATTCCCAGCATCGGTTGCGCTCAGCACGATAAAGCCGTTGTCGCTGAGGTACTTTCGCAGCAGCTCACGCAATCGGTCGTCATCGTCCACCACCAATATGTGCGGGATATCCGCCACCATGCCCTTAGGCTCCTCTACCCTCACCCACGAGTTTTACACGCAGAGCACATTAACACTTCAATCGGTGTGAGGACCACCGCCTGTAAAGCGCACGCGATCATCGGCGTTGATGATTTCCGTCAATACAGCCTTGAAGCCCTGGATCGCTTCGGTGCCGGCAGCCTTGTATGCGCGCCCGATGCGCGCACTTTGACACCCCGTCAAGCGGCCTTCCAGTGCATCGCCTTTTTCAGTCAAGACCAGGGTTCGCCGCCTGCGGTCCCTCTGATCGGTCTCTTGGTTGATGTAGCCCTCACGCACCAACTGCCCCAGCACCCGCGACAGGCTTTGCTTGGTGATTTTCAAGATCCCCAGAAGCCTGTTAACGGTGATCCCAGGGTTGCGCTTAACAAAATAAATGACCCGGTGATGCGCGCGGCCAAACCCGTCGCCCGCCAAGATGGCGTCGGGTTCACCCGTGAAATCGCGATAGGCGAAGAACAGAAGTTCCAGGGCCTGGCGCAGTTCTTCATCACTCAGGTACGCCTTCATCCGCTCATCCTCAGCACTTACGCGATCGTTCTGGCTCATAACATTGCCACCTAAAATTTAAGTCAGTGTTATTGACATATATGCGCAATCCTGATAAAAAACGCAACAACATTCATGGGAAGAGTCCCATAAAGGTAACAATGTTTCAAAAAATGTCCTTTGGATAAACAAGCCGAGGCAATGAGAAGGGTTAAAGACGATGGCTGGTCCCGCTTACGACGACCGTGACGGCAAAATCTATTACGACGGTGAAATGGTGGAATGGCGCGATGCCAAGGTTCACCTTTTGAGCCACGCTTTGCATTACGGTTCGACGGTCTTCGAAGGTGTGCGCATGTATTCGGGCGAAATATTCAAGCTGCGCGAGCACTCCGAACGCTTGCTCACATCAGCCGAAATCATGGGCTTTGAAATCCCTTACACCGTCGAACAGATCGACCAAGCGTGCCTCGACGCCTGTCGTGTCAATGGCATCACGGACGGTTATCTGCGTCCGTTCGCATGGCGCGGCAGCGAAATGATGGGCGTCGCCGCGCAAAAAAACACCATCCACTTTGCCGTGGCGGCCTGGGAATGGCCCAGCTACTTCTCGCCGGAAGAGCGCGCCAAGGGCATCAGCATGAAGACGTCCAAATGGCGTCGTCCGCCGCCTGATACCGCACCGGTTCACGCCAAGGCCGCAGGTCTGTACATGATCGCGACCCTATCCAAGCATGATGCCGAAGCCGACGGTTACACGGATTCCTTGATGCTCGATTGGCGCGGTCGGGTCGCCGAGGCCACCGGTGCGAACATCTTCATGGAAATGGGCGACGGCAAACTGCACACGCCGACCCCTGATTGCTTCCTCGACGGCATCACCCGGCGCACGGTCATGGATTTGGCCCGCGCGCGCGGCATCGACGTGGTGGAACGCGCCATCATGCCTGAGGAATTGGCGAACGCCACCCAAGTGTTCCTCACCGGTACGGCGGCGGAGGTCACCCCGGTGGGGTCCATCGACGATCACACCTACACCGTCGGCGATATCACCAAAACCCTGATGGCCGATTACGACCGGACGGTAGGCAAGACGACCGCCAGCGCCGCGGCGGAATAACACACGACTCGGCGGCGTTTCGGCAGGAACGCCGCCATCCTATCTGTCGACGGTTTCCTTGCCTTCGCCGCCGAAACGCGTTGCCAGATAGCCGATCAACAAGCCAACCAGCGCCCCTTCCAAGACAAACCAGAACGGTGAGCTCATCACCATCGGGTCGCCGAACGTCTTTTCTGAAATTCCGCCCATCATGACTGCGAAAGTGTCATAGGCGAATAAGGTCAGCACGAAGTTCATCCACGCCCCGACAAAGGTGGAGCGGAACCACCACGGCATCGGCAGATGTAAAAGCGGATGCCACGTAAATACGCCGAACATGCCGATCACCCCGCCCACCGTCGTGTACCACAGCAATACGCCGATGCGGATCATCCAGCTTGCTTCCGACACGAAAAACGGCAGCAAGATTAAGCCGAGCAGGCCGATCGCAAACCCAATGCCTTTGCCAATCGCAATACGAAGCATTAGGGAGGGCTTCGTGAACATCTCAGGCCTCCTTTCAAAACTCGCTCAGTTTTTGAATTCTGCTTCCAGTATACGATATTTGCGTGTCTTGCGGTATGCTACATCGCGCCGCCCGGCTTATCAATGTGATGCTCACTGAGTTTGGCCGTCAGAAAGTCAAAGGCTTCGTCGACGCTATCGGAACGATGGAACAACTCCAAATCGCTGGGCGAGATGGTCCCATACTTCACCATCGCATCCAGATTCAAGATCTCGTTCCAATACTCACCGCCATACAGCACCACCGGCATGGCTTTGCCCATTTTGCGGGTTGAAACCAAGGTCATCAGTTCGAAAAACTCATCCAAGGTGCCGTATCCGCCAGGGAACACGATCATCGCCTTGGCCAAGTACGAAAACCAAAATTTACGCATGAAAAAGTAATGAAAATCGAACGCCAGTTCGCGCGAGATATAGGGGTTTTCGTGCTGCTCGAACGGCAGTGAGATATTAAGGCCGATGTTGTGCCCTTTGGCGTCGGCCGCCCCCCGATTGGCGGCCTCCATGATGCCCGGTCCGCCGCCGGTGCACATGACGAAACGTTTGGCGCGTCCTTTCAGCCCCTTCGACCATTGCGTCAAGCGGTACGACAACTCACGCGCCTCTTCATAGTAGCGCGACATCTCCAAGGTCTGTTGCGCCCGCGCCACGTCACCACCGTGTTTCTTGGCCGACGCCAACGCCGCCTCGGCCACTTCGCGCGAGCGGATACGTGCGGAACCGAAGAACACGATGGTGTCGGAAACGTTGTAACGCTCGAACCGATCTTCCGGTTCCAAAAACTCCGCCAGGATACGCATGGGGCGACCGGCGCGGCTCTGGATAAAGTCCAAATCCTTGTAGGCTTTGATCGGTTTGTCCAAACCGTCTTCTCCGTCGCGTTCATCAGGCTTGCGCGCCATGATCAGTTCTCCAGCCTAACTCTTTAGGGTCAGGACCTATTCACAAGATTGTGACGAGCGCTTTTCCCCGCCCGGACTATATTTATAGAACGCAAAGCCCCTAGGGAGAAACCCTGTGGGTCAGAAAAGCGAGCGGCGGAAAAGCCGCTCGTTTTTTGTGTTTAGCCTGACACCCGCGCCAGCAATCCGGTGAGGTCCTCAACCGTTTCTGTGCCCGGCGGGAACACATCATCGTGATGGGGCGCAATGCGGCCGAGAAACGTCACACCCCTGTCGTGCGCGGCATCAAAATCCGTCATTGCGTCACCAACGAACAGCACGCGCGAGATGTCGAGCCCGTTGCGCGTTGCAATGTCGTCGATGATCTGCGGCTTGAGGCGCGGCGAGCCGTGGATCTCATCGAAATACCCGGCCCAGCCGCGCTTGCTGACAATGCGCCGCAATTCGTCTTCGGGCGTACCGGAAATGACGAATAGTTTCAATCTTCCCTGAACCGCTTGCAAAAATTCGACCGCGCCGGGAACGGCGGGAGCCGCGACGACCTTGCTTTCGACGATTTCGGCGTAACGCGCGATCCAGGTTTTCAGCTCCGCCGGGCTCAAAGGCTCGCCAAGAAAGTCTCTGTGATAGAGTTCGATTTTCCGCACACGGGAAATTCCGGCATGGCGCATGTGGTGACCGACGCAGCGCTCCACCACCTCTTCGCCGAAATCGGCATAAAGCGCGCGGAACGCATCGGTCTTGATGTCGGCGCTTTCCGCCAGGACACCGTCGAAATCAAAAAAGATCGCATCGTACCGAATCGCTGCTTCCTTTCCGGTTCAAGCCTTATCCCAGCGTTTGGTTGCCTCATCGTCGGCGGCCTTGGCTTCGACCCAGTGCTCGCCGCCCGGCGCACTTTCTTTTTTCCAAAACGGCGCTTTGGTTTTCAGCCAGTCGATCAGGAAGTGGCAAGCCTCGAACGCGGCTGCGCGGTGCGCGCTGGCGGCGGCGACGAACACGATGCGCTCGCCGGGCTCCAGCCTGCCGTAGCGATGAATGATCAGCGTTGCGTCAAGCGGCCAACGTTCCTGCGCCTCTTGCTCGATCGCTTGCAACTGTTTTTGCGTCATACCAGGATAATGTTCCAGCGTCATGGCGGAAATCTGCGCCTCCCCAGCAAAGTCGCGCACCATGCCGATGAACGAGCATACCCCGCCGATGGCGTGATTGTCGGCGGTGAGCCGCTCCAGCTCCCGCCCGGGGTCGAAGTCTTCTTCCTGGACGCGGATCATCGCAAGATCATCCCCCCGTTACCGGCGGAAAAAACGCCACTTCATCGCCATTGCTGAGTTTGTGATCGGTATCGACATGCTCTTGATTGACGGCCACACGCACCACGGCCTCATCGGCGAAGGCGGCGGCGAAGCCATCGCCCCGGTCTTTCAGCCATCCGACCAGTCCGGCAACGTCGGTAATGCCGTCAGGCAAATTCAGGTCTTCTTGGCTCGTTCCGATCTTTTCCTTCAGCCATGCGAAATACAGAACCTTCACGATGTCATCTCCACAAACGGTATAAAGTCGACCAAGTCGCCCTTATCCACGCGTTCCAAATCTTCGGGCAATTCGACCAGCCCGTCGCTGGCCACCATGGACGTGAGAATGCCTGAGCCCTGCGACGGATATTTATGAACGCGGGGCTCGCCGTGCTCATCTGTTTTCAAGTTGGCGCGCAGCCATTCACGACGTCCGGCCTTTTTGTCCATCTCGAACGCGGCGGGAATGCGGTAAATGTGCGGTTCCGACGCCGTGCGCCCCGAAAGGGTCAGAATCAGCGGTCGGGCGATGCGCATAAACGTCACCATCGCGGCAACGGGATTGCCCGGAAGCCCGACAAAAGCGGTGTCGACAATCTTGCCCAACGCCATAGGCCGTCCAGGTTTGATCGCGAGCCGCCAAAAATCGATGCTGCCGAGGCTTTCGACCACACGGGTGATGTGGTCTTCTTCACCCAGGCTGACCCCACCCGAGGTGATGATCAAATCGTGGCCCGGATAGGCGTCGTGCAAGGCGGAGCGTATCTCGGCAACCCGATCAGGCAAAATACCGAGATCCGTGACCTCGCAGCCCAGGCCTTTCAACAGCGCGCTGATTGTGTAGCGGTTGGCATCATAAATCGCGCCCTCGCCCGCTTCATCGAATGCAGGGTCCGCAACCTCGTCGCCGGTGGAAAAAATTGCACAGCGCAGCCGGGTGTAAACCTTCAGCTTGCCCATCCCGACCGACGCCGCCAAGCCGATTTCCTGGGCGCGCAGAAGCTGGCCCGTGTTGATGACGACATCGCCCGCCATCACGTCCTCGCCCCGCTTGCGGCGGTTGGCCCCTTGCTTGATACCTGGGGGCAAGAGGACATCGTCGCCATCCAGGGCCACGTCTTCTTGCATAAACACCGTGTCCATGCCGTCCGGGACCGGCGCGCCGGTGAAAATCTGCATCGCCTCACCCGCCTGGGTGGGGCGGTCCAGCGGATGCCCCGCAGCGATGCGGGCGGTCACCGGCAGGCGCGTCTGCTCATCTGTCTGGAGGTCTGCGAAGCGCACCGCATAACCATCCACGGCGGAGTTGTCATGGGGCGGCACGTCGCGCGGTGCGGTGATGTCCTCGGCCAAAACACGGCCCAAAGCATCGCGTAGCGCCACCGTTTCGGTCCCGACGACGATGTGCGCGCGCGCTTTCAAAACCCGCAAGCCTTCTTCAAAGGGCATCAAATCATCGCCAATTTTAAAGCAATCGTCTTGCAATCCGGTCATGTCACTCCCCCTTTGCACCGCTGGCGTCGCCTGCATCCGTCTCGGCAATGTGGCGAAGACCCGCGCGCAGGTAGTCGTATCCCGTGACGATGGTGATCACGGCGGCGATCCATAGCCCGTAAATGCCGATTTCCCAGGTGGTGGCGAAGCCGAAGTCCGGCCCGACATTGCCGACGATCAAGAAGCCCAAGGCGAGCATCTGAATGGTGGTTTTCCACTTTGCCAGCAAACTTACCGGCAACCCGACCCGAGCTTCGGCGAGGAACTCACGTAGCCCCGAAACCAAAATTTCCCGACACAAAATCACCGCCGCGGGCAGGATGTGCATCGCACTGATGCTCTCCACCCCCACCAGCATGAACAGAACGCCCGCGACCAACAGCTTGTCGGCGATGGGATCGAGAAAACGCCCGAACGCCGATTGTTGGTGCCACGCGCGCGCCAGGTAGCCGTCGAAAAAGTCAGTGATACAGGCGTATGTGTACGCCGAAAACGCCAGCCAATTGCCCAACGGGCCGCCGAGCATGATGAAGCCCAGCACCACCGGAATGGCGAGGATGCGCGAAACGGTCAGAACATTGGGGGTATTGAGAATCATAAACCTGTGCTTGGAGGGTCAAGAGCTTGCAAAATGTGTTTTGGACATTTGCATTCTAGCGCTCTATGCGTCGGGATGAAACCAGTCATAAATCTGTTTTGCCGTTGATTTTGAAATGCCGTCTACAGCTTCCAGGTCCACTTGCCCCGCCTCTTCAACCGCTTTGGCGGATCCGAAGTGGTGCAACAGCGCTTTTTTACGCTTCGCGCCGATGGACGGAATGTCGTCCAGTTTGGAATGCTGCTGAGCTTTCGAGCGCCGCCCCCGGTGGGTGCCGATGGCGAAGCGGTGCGCTTCGTCACGCAAGCGCTGAATGAAATAGAGCACCTGATCGCGTTCGTGCAACTGCTTGGGCGACTGTCCGGGTAGAAAAATGCGTTCGCGCCCAGCGTTGCGGTCCGGCCCCTTGGCGACACCCGCCACCGTGATGCCTTCGATGTCCAGCTCCCTCAAGACCTCCAACGCGACCCCCAATTGGCCGCGCCCACCATCGATGAGCAGCAAGTCCGGCCAGTCCGAGCCACGTGCGCCGCCTTGTTCTTCGCTGTCTTTCAAAGCGCGCTTGAAACGGCGTGTCAAAACCTCGCGCATCATGGCGTAATCGTCGCCCGGCTCATAGCCTTCCGCGCCGCCTTCCGCGTTGGAGGCACCGCGAATGTTGAATTTGCGGTAAGCGTTTTTACGAAAACCTTCCGGCCCGGCGACGATCATCCCGCCGACCGCGTTGGTGCCGGAAACGTGCGAGTTGTCGTAAACCTCAATGCGGCCTGGAGGATGGTCCAGCCCAAACAGCACCGCCATTTCCTCGAGCATCTTTTCCTGAGTAGCGTATTCGGCGGAGCGCCGCGCCAGCGCGTCGCGGGCGTTGTCCAGCGCATGGGCGACCAATCCGGCACGGTCGCCCCGCGCCGGGCGGGTGAGCTTGACCTTGCGTTCCGCGCGCACCGCCAAGGCATCCGCCACCAAGGCGGTGTTGGGGATGTCATGGCTCAACAAGATTTCACGCGGCGGCATATGGGCGGCGTAGAACTGACCCAAAAAGGCTTCCAACACGTCCGCCCCATCCTCGCCCTTGGCCTGGGCCGGAAAATAGGCCCGATTGCCAAAGTTGCGTCCGCCCCGAAAAAAGAACACCTGCACGCAATTGAGGCCGTTCTTGTGGCTCAGCGCCACCACGTCGGCGTCCACCACGGTGCCGGGGTTGATGTCCTGGTGCTGCTGGATGCGGGTCAGCGCGCGAATACGGTCGCGATATTCGGCGGCTTTTTCAAATTCCATGGCATCGCTGGCGGTCTGCATCGAACGCGCGAGACGTTTTTGAATGTCGTGGCTTTTGCCTTGCAGGAACTGGCGCGCTTCGTTCACCAGTTCGGCGTATGCGGTGCGATTGACCTTGCCCTCCACGCACGGGCCGGAGCAGCGCTTGATTTGATACAGCAAACACGGGCGGGTGCGATTGGCGAACACGGAATCGGAACAGGTGCGCAGCAAAAAAGCGCGTTGCAACACGGTCAACGTCTCGTTCACCGCCCAGACGCTGGCGAAAGGTCCGAAATAGTCCCCTTTTGCCTTGTGCGCTCCACGATGCTTGAGCACGCGCGGGAAGTCATGCGCCGACGTCACCAAGATTTCCGGAAAGCTTTTATCGTCGCGCAATAAAATATTGTAGCGCGGTGCCAACTTCTTGATCAGGTTCGCTTCCAAAAGCAACGCTTCGGCTTCGGTGTGGGTGGTGACGAACTCCATCGACACCGTCTGCGCCACCATGCGCCGGATGCGCACCGACTGGCGCTCAGACTTGGTGTAGCTGGCCACCCGTTTTTTGAGGTTCTTGGCCTTGCCGACGTAGAGGACCTTGCCACCCTCGCCCAGCATCCGATAGACCCCCGGCTTGGCCGGAAGGGTCTTCAGATAACCTTCAATCACGGCCACGCCAACGGCGGGGGCGGATGGAGATGCGCTCGGATATTGAGACGTTTGCATGGTTGAATTTACGCCCATCAGACATTCAGCGTAAAGGTTTCTAGTACTTTCAGACGGTTGCCCAGGGCCTTTCGGACGCTTCAAAAAATGATGTTCGTTCTTGACGCGTGAACTATCCACCAAAGCTGTGGATAAGTTTGTGCACAATGCGCGTCACTGAGGAGTGCGTCCAGGGAGTCCCTTACATCCTTCTCTTTGCACATTTATTATGCACTTTTATAACGCATTGATTTTGTTAAAATTTTATAGATTTGTTGATCGACCGTCTTAAAACCATCCTACAGACACGTTACAGCATGGTTTCAAACGAGAATGCATCGGGCTGTGCAAAACCGACAAGGCATATCAAGCGAAGGTGGTGCTCACTAGCACTTTAGCGTTTGGAAAATAAAGCTAAACCTATACTTCCGGATTAAAGCGTTCGATTTCAACGCCGACGCTTGAAGCATCTTCAAAGACGTCCAGTTTTTCCACCCTGACCCGCACGGATCGTACCTGGGCATAGACCAAGCACACGCTGGCAATCTCTTCGGCAAGGGTTTCCACCAGGTTGGTGTGTCCCTGGTCGCAAACAGCGCGAACGGCGGTGGTGATTTTCTCGTAACAGACCACGTTTTCGATATCGTCGGCGACACTGGCGATGTCCCCTTCGAACACCGCGAGGTCCAGGTTGAGACGCACGCGCTGTTTGGCACCGTGTTCGAAATCATGCACACCGATAAAACTCATCAACACCAAATCGCGCACAAAAACGTGGCGGATGCCGACGCGCGCATCGGCAATGGACGGTGAAGGAACGAGACGGAAGGTGGCGTTGCTCATGGCGAGGCCTTTTCAGCAGGGGGTCTGTAGGAACGTTATTCGTTGGGTGGATTGAGGTTGGAAGCCTGGGCCCAGCCCAGATGTTGCCCCCCGTCGAGCGCAATCATTTGTCCGGTCATGGACGGGGCATTGATGATGAAACGCACCGCATCGGCGATTTCATCCGCCATGACCCGCCGCCCCAGCGGAACTTCCGACCATTGACGGGCAAAATCGTTTTCGGATTGACGCACATTTTTAATGGTCGGTCCGGGGCCGACGCCATTGACCCGCACCTTGGGTGCCAACGCCAAGGCAAGGGTTTGGGTCAAGGTCCAGAGCGCGGACTTGGACACAGTGTAGGACATGAAAAATGGAGTCAAATTCCACACACGCTGATCCAGAAGATTGATGATCGCGCCCTCCAATCCATCGGGTAGCTGTTCGGCGAACATTTGCGACAATACGAAAGGGGCGCGCAGGTTGACGTTCATATGCATATCCCAGCTTTCGCGGGTGCAATTGTCGACTGTGTCGTTTTCGAACATGGACGCGTTGTTGACCAGGGCCGTCAACGGTCCCAACTTCTCCGTCGCGGCGGGGACGATGGATTTAACGTCGTCCTCATCGCCAAGGTTGGCCTTGAGCGCCACCGCGCGCCCGCCCACGTCTTGAATGGATGCCACCAACTGGTCCGCCTTTTCGCGGGAATTCAAATAATGCACGGCAACGCCAAAACCATGCGCGGCCAAGTCGAACGCGATGGCGCGGCCGATGCGGTGCGCCGCGCCGGTGATCAGTACGTTGGGGTGTCCTTGGCTATCCATGGTCGGAGAATGAGCGAAGTCCGCGTTTGATGCAAGTCCGCGATTGGGCCACATCCTCGCGGTGCGCCACGCCTTCAGTCCATAAAGGCGAGCAAACGGTCCACGCCAAAGGCTTGGGCTGCGATATACAGCCCGTAAGCGCCTAAAAACAAGAGCCCTTCGCGACGCCCCAAGCGCGCCCCAAGCGCCAGATAGGCAAGGATCATAAGCGTCGCGCCCATCATGACCCACAGATCGAATTGGATCATTTGCTGCGGTACGGACAGCGGCACCACGGTCGCGACACCGCCTGCAACGCCCAAGGTGTTGAACAAGTTCGAGCCGATCACATTGCCGATGGACACGTCGGTGTGCCCGCGCCGCGCCGCCACCACGGAGGCCGCCAGTTCAGGCAGAGACGTACCGAACGCGATCAAGGTGAGGGCTATGACCTCTTCGGACACGCCAAAGCTACGGGCGATTGAGCTGGCCCCTGTGACCAGTTGATCCGCGCCGAAACTCAGCGCAACCAGACCGCCGACAACGCTCAGCCAAGCCAAGCCCATCGACATCTTAACATCTTGAAATTCCTCGGCCTCGCGTTCGTGCAGGTGCGCGCTGGCCGCGCCGTTGGTGCGTTCGCGCAGATAGGATCGCAAAAAATAGCCGATCAGCATCAAGACCATCACACCGCCTGCGACCTGCTGTACGGCGCCTGACAAGCACAACCACGTAAACAGCACGGATGCGCCGGTGAGCATCAAGCCATCGCGGATCACCGCGCGGGTGTCCACCACAACCGGCGCCAAGAGGGCGGTCGCACCGAGAATCAACAAAATGTTGGCGATGTTCGAACCCACCACGTTGCCCAGGGCGATAGCCTCCGATCCGTCCAGCGCGGCGCTGAGGCTGACCACGAATTCCGGCGCGGAGGTGCCAAACGCCACCACCGTCATGCCGATCAAGAGCATCGACAGCCCCAGTTTCACCGACACTTGGACCGCACCGCGCACCAAAAATTCCGCGCCGCCAAGTAGCAAAGCAAGCCCCAAAACAACCTGAAAGTATGTCATGCCTGTCGACCCTTTTCGGCTGAATTGGGCGCAAGGTCGATAAAGCTATCGACGATCTCTTGATAAAGGGCGCGCTTGAAGGGCACGATCAAATCCGGCAGTTGGCGCATATCCACCCATCGCCACGCGGAAAATTCAGGGTGTTTGTGGGTGTTCAGGTCGATATCCGCATCCTGGCCGCAAAAGCGCAGCGCATACCATTTTTGCTTTTGCCCCCGGTAGCGGCCCTTCCATACTTTTTTGCGCACATCCTTGGGCAAATCGTACGTCAGCCAAGCCTCGGATTCACCGATGACCTCGGCATTGCAGGTGCCGATTTCCTCTTCCAATTCGCGCATGACCGCCGTGCGCGGGTCTTCCCCGGCATCAATACCGCCCTGGGGCATTTGCCACGCATCGCCCGGCGTGTCGATGCGCTTGGCCACGAAGACATGTCCATGCGCATTCAAGAGAACGGCACCGACGCCGAGACGGTAGGGAAGATCGTGTTTTTTGCTCATATCAGGGTTCTATCTGATGAGTTGCTTGTTGGCTAGGGACGATACGGGCACCAGTTGCAGTCCCTTTCCGTCAAGGGTTTTAAGCCACGCGGCCAACCGTTCCAAAGCCAAGGGATTGGCGGAAACTCGTGCAATGGCGACGGCGCGCTTCTTGGCCAATGCCTCGAATTCCTGAAATTGAAGATCCAGCGCCGCGCGTCCCGGCGTGTTGTCGAGAATCAAATCCACGGTGGCCCACTTGGCGCCCACCTGATAGGCGACGCGGGTGCCCCGCGAGTCCTCCGCCCCCCCGTCCACATACATCACGCCGCGTTGTTTCAAGACGTTCATAATCACCTTGACCTGTTCCTCGACGCTCAGGAACTTGCTTCCGTAAACGCTCAACACCCCGAAATAGCCCGTGGTTTGGCTTAAAATCCATTCCAGTTGCTGAACGTTCTCATCGGGTGTCGCCAGGGACCGCAAGGCATGTGGGCCCGGGTCCGAAAACGGGAAATCATTGGATTCAGAGGGCATGTTCAAAAGCACCTCGTGGCCCGCTTGACGCGCCCGCTTGACCCAGAAATCCAAGCCGCGTGCATACACATCCAATGACAAGGCGACATCGGCGGGCATGGCCGCGATGGCCGCTTCGGTCGCGGCTCTTGACATGCCAAGCCCCGTCACGATCACGGCGATTTTTGGATCGCCGCTTTTTTTCTGCGGTTCCGCGCGCGCATAGGCGTCATAAGGCGTGTCCCCCTCGGGACCGATTTTGGGCAAAAGCCCATGCTCTCCCTGCTCGACCAGGGTCTGTACGGGCGCCGTCTGTAGCGGTTTCGCCGTCGGCCAGGGTGCGAGCTTTTCATAAGACGCCTTGGTGCCTGCGGGGATCACCACACCGACGCCGGGCTCCATCTGCACATCGAGCCCCAGCCTTTTCAGCTCCGATTGTTCCCCGCCGCCCTCGCCTTGCGGGGCTGGGTGCGGTGCGCCCGAGGACGGAGCAAGCCCCCCCCCGACCGCTTCCGTGCTGGTTTTCTCTGGTGTGACCATCGCAGCACCGCGATCTGGCGTGCCGTGATCTGGTGTGGAGGTGTCCGGCTGTGCGGCAGGCGCGATATCGTCGAGACTGATCACCAGATCGCCTGATGCCCCCATCGTGGCCTTGGGGGGCATGGCGACATCCTTTTCGGTGGGGGATGCCGCGTGATCGCCACCCATCAACCACCAGGCCAACCCGCCGATCACCATGGCGAGCACAACTCCGCCGCCGGCCAGCATGGCCAATTTTTTCAGTTTCGCCTTCTGCGCCTCTTCGTCTTCGTCCTCTTCGTCATCGTCATCGAACCCGCCACCCACGGAGAAATCGGAAAGGGCCGCGATTGTATCGTCGGAAGCGCTTGAAGACATCGGTTCTTGCGACGGTTCTTGCGGGGCGTCCATGTCCGCGGAGGCCGGTTCATCGTCGCCCGGCGGGTCGTGAGTTTCGCTGACGTCACCGTCGAATTCGTTCTCGTCAAACTCATCGAGCTCTTCGTTATCGAAGTCGCCGAAGTCCTCATCGACACCTTGCGCGGCCTTGTCCGCGGCGGCGGCGTCGAGTTGGTCCAGATCGCCTAGATCAGCGAAAAGATCGTCGCCGTCCCCACCGGACGGCAAGAAGTCGCGCTCTTCATCTTGATTTGCATCACCATCTTTTTTTCGCAACTTGATTTTTGCAAGCAAACCCACGGGGTTCAGGCGCGCAAAAATACCGGTTACCGCCGACAGCTTATTGATCAACGGAAGTTTCACGTATTTCTTGCCCTCTGACAGTGCATCCCCAAGCGGTTGGCGAGCTTATGCATACGCGCACTGCGTCCTTATCAACCCTCAGGGGCTGCAGGCATGCCTTTATACAGGTTGATGGCGCGAATCAAATCAACCGCGCGGGTCAACTGATAATCGGTCTTGGTTTGAGCGGAACCATCTTCTTTACCCGCTTTATCCGCCTTCCCATCGACTTTCTTGTCCGCCTTTTTTCCGTTTTCTTTGTCCAAGGCACCCCGCAAATCGCGTTCGCGGCGCTGGCTTTCAGGTTCCAGGCTTTCGATCTTGGATTGCGGCACATTGATGTCGGGTGAGATACCAACCGATTGGATGGATCGGCCCGATGGCGTGTAATAGCGCGCCGTGGTCATGCGCATGGCCCCAAATTCGCCCAACGGCGAGATGGTCTGAACCGAGCCCTTGCCGAACGATTTGGTGCCCATGAGAATTGCCCGGCGATGGTCTTGCAACGCGCCCGCGACGATTTCAGAAGCCGACGCCGAGCCGCCGTTGATCAGCACCACAACCGGCAAGCCGCCGGTCAAATCGCCAGGACGCGCATTAAAACGCTGGGCCGCATCGGGGTGCTGTTCGGAACGGATGGATACGATCTCGCCGTGTTCCAAGAACGCATCCGAGACCGCGATCGCCTGATCAAGAAGACCGCCTGGATTGGCGCGCAAATCGAGCACCACACCCTTGAGGGTTTTTTTCTTTTCCCCTTTTTTCAGCTCCTTGTTAAGCTTTTTCATCGCCTTGGCAAGGCCGCTTGCGGCTTGTTCGTTAAACGATGTAATGCGCACATAGGCGATATCGTCTTCCAGGTGCGAGCGCACGGAGCGAATTTTCACCACCGCGCGGGTCAGCGTCACATCGAAGGGATCTTTGCCTTCACGCACCACTTTGATGGTGATTTCGGCCCCCACCGGGCCGCGCATCTTATCGACCGCTTCCGACAGCGTAAGCCCAATGACCGGCTCACCATCCAGATGGGTGATGAAGTCACCCGGTTGCAGGCCCGCGCGAAATGCCGGGGTATCGTCAATGGGCGACACCACCTTCACCACGCCGCTTTCCATGGTGACTTCAATGCCTAGACCACCGAACTCGCCCTTGGTCTGAACTTGCATTTCCGCGAAGCTATCGGCGTTCATATAGCTGGAATGCGGATCCAGTGAACTGAGCATGCCGTTGATAGCGGCCTCGATGAGCTTTTTGTCGGACGGCTTTTCCACATAGTCGCCGCGCACCCGTTCGAACACATCACCGAACAATTGCAGAAGCTTATAAGTTTCCTGGGGGTCTTTGCTTTCCGCCGCGCGAACGCTGGCGGGGGTGCTCAAGGCGGTGACGCCTAAAAGAAACGCACCGACCAAGGCGGTGGTGATGTTCGCTCGAATGGTCATGCCTTTGAGTATCCCTTTGCTTAACCCTGAGGTGTCCGTTTGCGTTGCGCGAGCCATGGTAGAGGGTTGATAGGCTGGTTGTCGCGGCGAAACTCTACATAAAGAATGGGCTGTTGACCATCGTCACGCATCACGGCGACGGGCTCACCCGCCAGAACCACCTGCCCAATGACGGCGTCGATGCGCCCCAGCCCGGCAAGGAGGCTATGATATCCTTCGCCATGATCAATGATCAAGAGCTGGCCATACCCGCGAAACGGGCCGGAGAACACCACTTTTCCATCGAACGGCGCGATCACGCGGGCTTGCGCGCGGGTTTCGATGGACAACCCCTTGCTGGTCAGACCGCCATCCAATTGCTGCCCGTAAAGCCCCGCCAAACGCCCCACGGCTGGAAACGGCAGTTTCCCGCGCGCCTTGGAAATCGAACCGATGGTGCTCAACACCGCTAAATCCGCGGCGGACGTCGCATTCGCCGTTGGAGTGTCCTTTGGCTTGACGTGCAAGGTCGAACGGGCCTTTTTCCGGGCTTCGGCTTGGGCGCGGGCTTTTTTCTCAGCCGCGACGCGCGCCGCGTTCAATTTACCGACCAAATCGCGCAAATTTTTGGCCTGCTTACCCAGCTTGCGGGCTTGAGACTGGGCGGCGCGGCTTTTCGAAATCGCCTCGGCGCGCAATGCGGCCTTTTGCTTGCGCATCACGTCGATGCGCTGCTCTTCTTCACGCAGAACTTCAGCCGCCCCTTGCAAGGCTTGGCGCTGATCGTCAACTTTGAGGCGGGCTTCGGCCAAGCCGTCCAGCTCGCTTTTCAAAGTGTTCGCGCGTTTTTCAATCGCGGGCACGGCGGCGCGCAGCAAGATTGCGCTGCGCACGGTATCTTCGGGGGGGATGGGTTGAGCGATCAAGGCCTCTGTGGGGAACCGGGCGATCCGGCTGAGCGCCATCATCACGCCCGAGAATTGCCGCTGACGATCGCGCAACTGGATTTCTTTTTGACGCGCGGCGCGTTCCAACCTGTTGAGTTCCACTTCCAGTCCCGCGACGGAAACCTCTTGGTCCTGGACCCGCTGCGCAGCCGCGATCAACGCTTTGGAAAGAGACCTGAGGTCTTGCTTGAGAGACGCAGCGCGCGCTTTCTGGCGCGCGCTTTCAGCCTGTTGGCGTTTAATTTTTTGCTCGACGCTTTGCAGTTTGTTGCCCGCGTCCTTGACGTTTTGCGCCAACGCGGGCGAAGTGGCGAACGCAACCGCGAACCCCATTGCAACGACATAAAAAATGCAGATTTGCTTACGCGCCAAGTGCCTCGTCCCGGTCTTGGATCAGCGTGCTGCCACTCATCGACGTCGGCACACCTAGGCTCAGCAATTGCAACACGGTCGGCGCGACGTCCGCCAAGCCGCCATCGCGCAGCCCCTGGGCCCAGTCGGGTGCGTTAACCAAAACGGCCGGAACGGGAAACAGGGTGTGCGCGGTGTGCGGATTGGAGCCTTCGCACATTTTTTCACAGTTGCCGTGGTCGGCGGTGATCAGCATCACCCCGCCCGCGGCCTTGAGTGCGGCTTCCAAGCGACCGACGCATCCATCGACCGCTTCGACGGCCTGCACGGCGGCGTCCATCACGCCCGAATGGCCGACCATGTCGCCGTTGGCGTAGTTGACGACGATAAAGTCGTAAGTGCCCGCCTCAATCGCCGCGACCAGGTTGTCGGTGACTTCCGGCGCGGACATCTCAGGCTGTTGGTCATAGGTCGCCACATCGGGCGATTTCACCAAGATGCGGGCTTCGCCCTTAAACGGCTCTTCCCGCCCGCCGTTGAAAAAGAACGTCACGTGAGCGTATTTTTCGGTTTCGGCGGTGTGCAACTGGGTCAGGCCCGCCTTTGAAATCACCTCGCCAAGGATGTCGTTCAGCTCGACCGAAGGAAACAAGGATTCGAAAAACGCGTTGTGGGTATCGGAGTATTCGACCATGCCCGTGCGGGCGGCGAAGTCTATGGCGCGCGAACGCTGAAAGCCGTCGAAATCCGGATCAGCCAGGGCCGAAAGGATTTCCCGAGCCCGATCAGCGCGAAAGTTCGCCATCAACAGGCCGTCGCCGTTTTGCATGCCGTCGAAATCGCCGATTGCGGTGGGCTCGACGAATTCATCGGTGATGCCGTGCTCATACGCCCCACTGATCGCTTCAAGCGCGTTTGCGGCGCGTTCCCCCTCACCCTCGGCGATGCAGCGATAGGCTTTTTCCACTCGCTCCCAACGGTTGTCGCGGTCCATTGCCCAGTAGCGCCCCGTCACGGTGGCAATGGAAATGCGGTTCATATGGCGAATATCGACCTCGAAGCGCGAAACCATGTTGGCGGCACTTTTGGGCGGACTGTCGCGCCCATCCAAGAACGCATGCACCCGCACCGGAACGCCGTGCGCGCACACGATGCCCGCCAAGGTGCGCATGTGCCATTGGTGACTGTGCACACCGCCCGGCGACAGTAATCCCAACAGGTGACACGTCCCGCCGGTACCCTTGAGCTTTTCGATGAAGCGCATCAATGCGGGGTTGTCGTCCAGCGAGCCGTCGTGAATGGCGCTGTCGATGCGCGGCAAATCCTGCAACACCACGCGCCCCGAACCCAGCGTCATGTGGCCGACTTCCGAATTGCCCATCTGGCCGTCGGGAAGACCGACGCCGAGCCCCGATGCGTTCAACTGCGATTTCGGACAGGTCTTGACCAAGCGGTCCCAATTGGGGGTGTCGCCCATCTTGATGGCGTTGTTGAGCGATTCCTGACGCTCCCCCCAACCATCGAGGATACACAGGACAACCGGCTTGTTTCGCGCGCGTTCAGAGGTGCTGTTCATCGTCTATACATAGGCCTTTTCGGCTGCTTTTTCACATCAACATCGCGTCCTGCAGTGCAGGGCTATTCGCGATGATAGGGGTGTCCGGTTAAAATAGCATTGGCGCGGTACAACTGTTCGGCCAGCAAGCCCCGCACCAGCATATGCGGCCACGTCAGATCGCTGAGCGATAAAACCAAATTGGCGCGCCTTAAGACGGCTTTGTCCAAACCATCGGCCCCGCCGATCACAAACGCCACGTCCTTGACCCCTTCGTCGCGCCACCCACCGAGCTGTTTGGCGAACGCCTGGCTGCCCAGTTTGCGGCCCTTTTCGTCAAGGGCCACGACATGCGCGCCACTGGGGATCGCCCCCAGCAACAACGCGCCTTCGCGCACCTTCAGTTTGGCGGCGGGAAGATTGCGCTTTTCCTCCACCTCGCGCACCTGCGGCGCGGGGTTGAGGCGGGCGCTGTAGTGCGCATAGAGTTCACGTTCCGGCCCAGGCTTCATGCGGCCCACCGCGATGAGATGGGAGCGCATGGACGTGCTCCGGACTTAAACGCGGGCCTCGGCGGTGGGACCCTCTTTGGGGTCCGGGCCGCTTTCGCCCCACATCTTTTCGATGTTGTAGAAATCGCGCACTTCGGGACGGAAAAGGTGCACCACAACGTCACCGCCATCGACCAACACCCAATCGCACTGGGGCATGCCTTCGACGGCGACACTGATCATGCCGGCCTTTTTCAGTTGCGCACGCAGATGTTCGGCCATGGCCCCGACGTGGCGCTGTGACGTGCCCGACGCGACCACGAGATAATCCGCGATATCGCTTTTTCCAGAAAGTTCGATGACGACGACGTCTTGCGCCTTGTCGTCATCCAGTGAGCGCTCCACCACATCAAGCAGATTTGTGCCGATCGGCGGTGTTTTCTCAGATTGAGGAATGGTTTGGTTCCTCCAAGTTGTTTGCATAACAGTCTCTCTAAAATCCCTTAACATCCAGCTAATGACGTGGGGATGACACGTCGCTTCGTCTGCGGATGCGGGTGGCCGATTGGCCGTGAAGGGGTGCTTTCAAGAACACCCATGCGGGCGGTGACATATCCACGAGCCGCGACGCTTTCGCAGCAGGGATGCGTGCGCGACAAAAACGCCGCGCCGCCCTGCCGTTGAGCGCCCTTAAAGAATAAGGAGCGCGTGGGAAAACCGCAATGGGAACGCGGCGGAAAATCTCCCGCCAGCCCTTCCATTTCGGCATTTGGCGCAGATTGTCCGCGCCGATAATCCAAACGAACGCATAATCGGGGAATTTGGACCGCAAAGCCGCCAAGGTGTCCACCGTGTAACGCGTTTTCAATTTCTCTTCGATGTCTGTGACGCGAATACGCCCTTCGACCTTCGCAGCCGCCTTTGCGCCAGCCATACGGTCCGACAAAGACGCCATGTCAGCCGTGGACTTGAGCGGGTTTTGCGGCGACACCATCCACCACAGCTCATCCAGCCCCAAACTGTCCAAAGCCAAGCTGGAAATGTGCACATGACCTTCATGAGCGGGATTGAACGAGCCTCCCAACAGGCCGATTTTGCGCCTAAGCTTCGTCACGACGTTTCCAAAACCTCACGAAGGCCGCGTCTGGCCGGTGCCGACGACTTGGTATTTGAAGCTGGTCAGCTGCTCGACCCCCACCGGGCCGCGCGCGTGCATTTTATCCGTCGAGATGCCGATCTCCGCACCCATGCCGAACTCGCCGCCATCGGCGAACTGGGTCGAGGCGTTGAGCATTACGATGGCACTGTCCACGGAATTGAGAAATACCTCGGCGGTCTTTTTATCTTCGGTGATGATCGCGTCGGTGTGGCCCGAGCTGTGGGCGTCGATGTGGCTAAGTGCTCCATCTACACCGTCCACGGTCCTCACCGCGATGATCGCGTCCAAATACTCGGTATCCCAATCTTCTTCCGTCGCGGCTTTGACGCGGGCATCCGCGGCTTGAGCCGCATCGTCTCCGCGCACTTCGCAGCCTGCGTCCAGCAAATCCACGACCAAGTCCTTGAGCACCCCTTCACCCGCAGCCGTGTCGACCAGCAAGGTTTCCGTTGCTCCGCAAACGCCGGTGCGGCGCATTTTGGCGTTGAGCGTCACGGCGCGCGCCTTATCCATGTCGGCGGCGCGGTCCACGTAGGTATGGCAAATTCCTTCCAGATGCTTGAACAACGGCACCTTGCTTTCCGCCGTCACCCGTTCGATCAGCGATTTTCCACCACGCGGCACGATCACGTCGATCAAGCCGACCATGGTGAGCATTTCACCGACCGCCGCGCGGTCCGTGGTGGGCACACGCTGGATCGCCTCGGCTGGCAGACCGGCGGCCTTAAGGCCATCGACCAGACAGCTGTGAATAAGGTTTGAGGACAAAAAGCTTTCCGAGCCGCCGCGCAAGATGGCAGCGTTGCCCGCTTTCAAACACAGCGCGCCCGCATCCGCCGTGACGTTGGGGCGGCTTTCGTAAATCACGCCGATGACTCCCAGCGGCACCGAAACACGGCGGATTTTCAGGCCGTTGGGACGGTTCCATTCGCTGAGCGTGCGGCCCACGGGATCAGGCAGCTCGGCAATCGCTTCCAGCCCTGCGGCCATCGATTCGATGCGCTCGTCGTTGAGCACCAAGCGGTCGATCATCGCGGGCGTTAGACCTTTTGCCTTCGCCGCCGCGACGTCTTGGTCATTGGCTTCGATGATTTCGGCCTTGCGCGCACGGATCGCCTTCGCCGCTTCAAGAAGGGCGGTGTTCTTCGCCCCCGTGCTGGCCATGGCAAGCAAACGTCCTGCCGTTTGTGCGGCTTGGCCGATGCCTTTCATCAAGGCGGGGATGTTATGTGTCATGTCATCCATAGCTCAATCCTAACAGAGTCCCCTAACTCAGGGCCATATCGTCACGATGAATAAGTTCATCACGGCCGCGATAGCCCAACAGATCTTCGAATTCCGACGACTTGCGGCCGATGATTTTTTGCGCGTCCTCGGACGAATAAGCGCTGAGACCGCGCGCCAACTCGACCCCGGTTCGATCTTCGATGACCACCGCGTCACCTTTTTCAAACGCGCCGTGGAGCGCCGTCACGCCGATGGGCAGCAGGCTCTTGCCCGCTTTCAAAGCCGATAGCGCGCCGTCGTCCAAAACCACTTTGCCGCGGGGTTGCAGCGCGCCCGCGATCCAGCGTTTGCGCGCACTGGCAGGCGTCAACGAAGGCTTGAACCACGTCGCCCGCGCGCCGTCAGATAAGCGCTTCAGGGGCCGTTCGCCCTTGCCTAAGGTGATCGCCATGGCGCAACCGTTTTGCAGACAAATTTTCGCCGCAGCCAGCTTGGTGACCATGCCGCCCGAACCGACCGATGAGCCAACGCCGCCGGCCATGGCTTCGATCGTCGGCGTGATGGCGGCGACTTCACCGATGTGCTCAGCGTTTTCGTCCGTACTGGGATTGGCGGTGTACAGCCCATCAACATCGCTGAGCAAAATCAACGCATCTGCACTGGCCATGGCGGCGACGCGCGCGGCCAAACGGTCATTATCGCCGAAGCGGATTTCGTCGGTGGCGACGGTGTCGTTTTCATTGATCAAAGGCACCGCGCTCAAACGCAAAATCGCGTCCAAGGTGCCCCGAGCATTGAGATAACGTCGGCGGCTTTCGGTGTCTTGCAACGTCACCAGGACCTGCGCCACGGTGATGTCATGATGGCCGAGCACGTCTTGATAGGCATGGGCCAAGCGGATCTGTCCGGTGGCGGCGGCGGCCTGTTTTTCATCCAACTTCAAAGGCCCGTCGGCGAGCCCCAGATAACGTCGCCCAACCGCGATGGCGCCGCTGGACACCAAAATCACATCCTGGCCGCGCGCTTTCATTTCGGCGATGTCCTCGGTCAACGCTTCCAGCCATTTGCGGTGCACGGTGCCATGGACTTCGTCCACCAACAGGGCCGAACCGATCTTGATCACCACCCGCTTTGCGGTTTTAAGACGATCCGCGCTCACGGCGCGTACCCCTCTTCGTCCTCACCGGCCTCGGCCATACGCGCGGCGCGCACCGCACCGAACAGCAGGTTCAGCATATCGTCGATGCCGATGCCCGCGACGCCGGAAATGACCTGCACTTGGCGGCCGGAAGCCTTTTCCAGCGCGGCTTTTTTCTCGGCGATTTCATCGTCTTGCAACGCATCGCATTTGTTGAGCGCGACGATCTCGGTCTTATCTTGCAGAACCTCGCCATAGGCATCCAATTCGCTGCGCACGATGCGGTAGTTTTCCGCCACGTCTTCCGCAGTGCCGTCGATCAGGTGCAGCAACGCGCCGCAGCGTTCCACGTGACCCAAAAAACGCGTGCCCAGGCCGTGACCTTCGCTGGCGCCTTCGATCAGACCGGGGATGTCGGCAACCACCAACTCACTGTCCATACGCCGCACCATGCCGAGGTTGGGGTGCAAGGTCGTGAAAGGGTAATCCGCGATCTTGGGATGGGCCCCCGACACGGCGGAAATAAACGTCGACTTACCCGCGTTGGGCAAGCCCACCAGACCGACGTCGGCAATCAACTTCAAGCGCAACCACACCCACATTTCTTCGCCGGGAAAACCGGGTTCGGTGCGGCGCGGAGCGCGATTGGTGCTGGATTTAAAACGCGCGTTGCCCAAGCCGCCGTTACCGCCACTCAACAACACGATGCGTTGGCCGATCTCGGTCAGATCGGCGAGCACGGTTTCCTTGTCTTCGCCAAGCACCTGGGTGCCTTGAGGCAGTTTAAGGGTCAAGCTGTCGCCTTTGGCGCCGGTGCGATCGCGGCCCATGCCATGGTGACCGCGTTGGGCTTTGAAGTGCTGTTGATAGCGATAATCGATCAGCGTGTTGAGTCCTTCGACGCACTCCAAGATGATATCGCCACCGCGCCCGCCGTCACCGCCGTCGGGCCCGCCCAAAGCGACATATTTTTCGCGGCGAAACGACATGCAACCATTGCCGCCATCGCCGCTTTTGATAAACACTTTCGCTTGGTCGAGGAACTTCATGTCAAATGGCCCTTGCAGCCTCTATCCCACAAATTAGGGGCAACAAAAAAGAGGAAACGGCCCGTGCCATTCCCTCTTTTTTGAGAATTAGATCGGGCTGAACGTATCGTTACGCAGCCGGCTCCACACCCACAACGGTGCGGCCTTTTTTCTCGGAAAATGCCACTTTGCCTTCGATCAGGGCGAAGATGGTGTGGTCTTTGCCGATGCCGACGTTTTCACCCGGGTGCACCTTGGTGCCACGCTGACGGATGATGATGTTGCCGGGGATCACAGCTTGACCACCGAATTTTTTGACGCCCAGACGACGACCTGCGGAATCGCGGCCGTTGCGGGAGCTACCACCTGCTTTCTTATGTGCCATGCGAGTTTACTCCTTGTCTGCCTTGGGCTCTGCCTTCGGCGCGGCTTTCTTCGCCGGTGCCTTCTTAGGCGCGGTTTCGGTCTTTTCTACAGCCGCCTTCGGTGCAGCGGCTTTCTTCGCCGGGGCTTTCTTGGCGCCGCTGGCGCTGATGCCCGTGATCTTCACCAACGTCAAGTCTTGGCGATGACCGTTTTTACGGCGGGAATTCTGGCGACGGCGCTTTTTGAAGATGATGATCTTCTCGCCACGCGTCTGACGCACCACTTCGGCGCTGACGGAAGCCTTGTCGATCAACGGGGCACCCACGGTGGGGGCTTTGCCATCTTCACCGATCATCAGGACTTCGTCGAATTGTACGGTATCGCCGGCTTCGGCAACCAGCTTTTCAACGACCAGCACGTCGTTTTCGCTGACGCGGTACTGTTTACCGCCAGTTTTAATCACTGCGAACATGATTTCGCTCTCTTTTTTCTGTTCCGCGTCGTGTGGCGCCGGATGCTTGACCGGACTTTAAAAGGCTCAAAGCCGCCTCGGACTGCGCATTGCAAAGCCCCGGAAATCGCTTTCCGGGTCAGGAAGGCGGCAATATACCCCGAAAACGGCGCATGTCAACGCTTTATGGCAGGCGCACAGGTCTCAAACCGACACCCTATATATAGTATGCGCAAAAACCTCCGTTTAAGGGCACAGCCCCGCTTGCGCCCACATAAGCTTTAAGCTAGTCTCCGCCCGCCTTAGGCCACAGGATCTCAATGCGGAGAGGTGCCGGAGTGGTCGAACGGGGCGGTCTCGAAAACCGTTGTGCGCTTGCGTACCCAGGGTTCGAATCCCTGTCTCTCCGCCATTTTCCACTGCAAACGGCCTTCACGTACTCATGCCGATGCCCTGCTGGATTGCATCACAGGGCTGCTCATGCAACAGCAACACAAACGAACGCGCTGCTAAAATTCAATCATTGCTCCCGTGAAGACCTCCGATAAAACACCGCGCGAGTTCTCCGGCTATAACTCGGTGGTGCAATCGGACTGTGAATCTGCTTTTTTTCAGACCATGCTCGCGTTTATAGCCCAAAAATGGTGCCGCCTCCTCGGATCGAACGAGGACCTCCTGCTCTTCAAACAGGCGTGCAGACCGACTACACCAAGGCGGCAATAGGATTGGGTGGTCGGCGGCGGGATTCGAACCCGCTTATGAGAAGGCATAGGCCTTCTCCCGGCTTCATCCCGATAAACCAGACACAATGATCGCCACCGAGCGCTATTTTGCTCGCCGTCAAAATGTCTAAGTTTAGGGTCACCAGAGAAAGCATCGTTCATTCCTATTTAGGACGGATCACTCAGTCAATTGGTCGCGGACACTATGCCTTCACAAAATTGCGCATGTTCACCATGCGGAAACGTGCGTCAGACGCCTTTGTTTATGCCGCGCTGTACGCAAAGTGATGATACTATCCTTCGTCCTTCACCTCAGCCGAGTGGCCCAAGATGACTTCAAAGCCGACCTTGATTTTGTGTTCGTGTGATAATAGCCAGAAGGTCGATGCCAAGGGTATCGCCAAGGCTCTCGATCTTGACAGTCT